>Ga0102588_1000018_pt1 | contig 585820 bp, 551 predicted proteins | sample AraplaMF_Col_mMS_FD_76854 | JGI IMG/M metagenome (GOLD analysis project Ga0102588, IMG submission 76854) | Arabidopsis root microbial communities from the University of North Carolina, USA - plate scrape MF_Col_mMS (SPADES assembly) (version 2) | ecosystem: Host-associated > Plants > Roots >...
ACGCCAACGGGAACCGCACCGGCGTGACGCTCAACGGCAGCCCGAGCGTCTACACGACGGAGGCGACGAGCAACCGGCTCGCGAGCATCACCAACCCGGCAAGAAGCTTCGGCTATGACAACGCGGGGAACACGACCACCGACAGCCCGAACTACACCGCGACCTACGGGCTGAGCGGCTCACTGGCGAGCATCTCGCGGGCCGGCATCACCGGCGCCTACAGCTACGACGCGGACAAGCGGCGCATTCGCAAGGTGACGAGTGAGGGGGCGGGAAGCACGATCATCTTCGTGTATGACCAAGAGGGACATTTGCTGGGCGAGTACAACCAGGGCGGACAAGCGATCCGCGAATACGTGTGGCTGGCCGACACGCCGGTCGCGATGCTCCTTCCTGATCCGGTCAACGTGACCGGTGCGCCGCAGGTGTTCTACATCCATACCGATCATCTGGACACGCCGCGCATCATGGTGGATCAGCTGGGGCACAAGCGCTGGCGGTGGCTTGGCGAACCCTTCGGTACAACGGCGCCAGAAACGAATCCAGCCGGGCTGGGCGTCTTCGTACAGCCGCTGCGACTACCTGGACAGTACGCGGACGATGAATCGGGCTTGTTTTACAACCATCATCGACACTACGATTCCCTTCGCGGAACCTACACTCAGTCTGACATGATCGGGTTGGATGGCGGCGTTAACACGTACGCATACACGGCAGGCAACCCGCTTACTCTTGCGGATCCATCCGGGTTGAAGACGCATATGTGTGTCGCACCCTTGCATGCACTGACTCACAAATTTGGTGAGGAGGTCAGCACGAAGGCCATGGCCGTTCCCACTCTCTACCACCAATACTTGTGCGTGACAGACAAGGCCGGCGTTGTCACCTGTGGCGGGCAAGACCAACGAGGGAAAGAGCCAACAGACGCTCTCTGGGGGCCGGGCGTGCCAAGCCAAGACTCTTTTAATCCAGAGAGATGCGAAGAAAAGGAGCCCGACAATGAATGTATTGAAAAATGTCTGATCGACAAGTTTGCAGGCCCGAGACCTACCTACGGAATTCCGCTAGGGACTGATTGCCAGGAGTGGGCGCATGACACTCTTAATGAATGTCGGTTCACGTGTGCCAAGTACGAGCCAACCGACAAGCCCTACATCGGGTACCCGAATTCAGGAAGGCGACGCAAGAAATGATCAAGAAGGCTGCGTTGGTTTCGTGGTTAGTCGCCTGCCTCTTGGTTCTGCTTCTAACCCTCTACACCTACTCGCCTGGACCGGCGAGTGATGCCGGAGTACTGTTCGCCGTAGGAATGACCGCGCTGACGTTTCCAACCGGAATCGTCGTCCAGCTTCTCGTCATCGTTTCCGGAAGTTCAGGCTTCTGGCCCTTCCCAGAGCTGCCGGCCAGGGTGGCTTACTCTTCCCTTTGGTTTGCCTTTGTTTCCGCTGGCTACCTGCAGTGGTTCGTCGTTCTGCCGTGGCTGTGGCGCCGTTTTAAACGGTGGTATTCCTCGGCGATTGCGTCGGTTGAGAAAGCAGGCCCGTAGCGGGCGGCCTCGAGTGTGAAGAGCCCGGATAAGCCCGCGTGCGACCGACTCACAACCCGATCACCGACGCCAGCGTCCTCGCGATGAAGCCGTCGAATCGCATGCCGCCTTCGACGGAGGTGAGGCAGATGCATTCCTGGTGCGGGCCGACCACCGGCTGGTGGTGCACCTCGCCGTCCGCCTCGTCGAAATCGCCCGGCCCGAACTCGCCCCGGCCGTCGTCGAAGCGGCCATACAAGACCTGCGTCAGCTCGCGCCCGCCATGGCGGTGCTGAGGCAGCGACCGGCCCGTGCCGATGCGCAGCAGGAAGACGTTCGCCTCCGGATCCCACGGCAGCGACACGCGGCTCCATCGCATGCCCGGGCCGAGCGGGCGCCAGCGCGACACCTGCCCGTGCCGCAACGCCCGCGGCCAGGCCACGCCGGGCGGCAGCGGTGGCCGCGCGGCCGGGGCCGTCACCGGCGCAGGGGCGGGTGCCACCGTCGCCGGGGCATCGATCTCGGCGAGGACGCGCGCCAGCGCATCCACCTTCAACGGCACCGGCTCCATCTCATCCAGCAGCGCACCGCCGACACTGCGCGCCAGGCGCACGCGCTCGCGGCAATGGGCGCACCCTTCCAGGTGGGCGCCGACGACCACCGCCGGCCCGCTCGGCAGCGTGCCGGCCGCATACGCCAGCACCAGCTCATCGTGGGGGTGTCGGTCGATCATGATTCGATTCCATCCAGCAACTCGCGCAGCCGCCCGACGGCGGCGCGGATGCGCGACTTCACGGTGCCCAGCGGCATGCCGAGCTCCTGCGCGATCTGCCCGTGCGGCCGCTCCTCGAAGAAGGACAACCGCAGCAGCTGTGCCTGCGGCAGCGTCAGCCGCGCCAGCGCGTCGCGCACGCCGCGCTCGCGCCGCGCCGTCCGCACCAGCTCCTCGGCCGACGGCGCGTGCTCGTCCATCACCTCGTCGTCGGCGTCGATCCCCGAGCCCTGGTTCAGCCCGCGCCGGCGCACCTGGTCGACGCGCAGGTTGCGCGCGATCGTGAAGACCCAGGTCGAGGCATTGCCCTGCGCCGCATCGAAGGACGCCGCCTTGCGCCAGACCTGCACCAGCGTCTCCTGCGCCAGGTCCTCGGCCAGCGGCTCCGGGCTGCCGGTGCGCATCAGGTAGGCCTTGACCCGCGGCGCGAAATGCTTGAACAGCGCCGCAAAGGCCTGACGGTCGGCCCCGTCGCCAACGGCACGGAGCAGCGCACCGAGTTCGTCGTGGTCGGACGGCGGGCGGGTGCGGTTCGGCGGATCCACGAGGGACAGGTAGCGCGGGCGTGTCGGTGCCTGGAGGGGCTGGGGATGGACGGCGTGCATGTCGCTTGTACGCAGTCCGGTGCGGCGTGGATCATAGCCGCGCCGCCGCGGCCCCGTCAGGCGGCCAGCGCGCGCCGTCGGGGCCGGACCGGCTCGACGAACTGCGGCAGGAAGCTGCGCTGCACGCCGTTCCCCAGGGCCACCGTCACGCTCAGGCTGTCGGCCGCGACAACCTCGCCCAGGCCATGGCGGCGCGTGCGCACCCGCTGGCCCGGCACGAACGCCGCCGGTTCGGCCGGTTCCGCGCCCGATGCCGCCGGTGCCTCGTCGCGCTCGGCCTCAAGCGCGTGCCGCGCCAGGCGCAGGCAGTTGTCGCAGGTGCCGCAGCGCTCGTGCGGCTCGTCCGGCTCGAAATGCGCCAGCAGCATCTGCCAGCGGCAGCGCCCGCTCTGCGCATACGCCACCATGGCCTCGAGCGACGCGCGGTCGGCCTCGGCCTTGCGCCGGTAGTCCTCCGCCATGCGCACCGGCCAGTCGGGGTCGGTGCCGCCTTCGCGCTCCCACAGGGCCAGCGCCACCTGCAGCTTGCGCTTGGGCCGCCCGGTGGCATCGAGCGCCTGCGCCAGCGCGGCCTCGTCCCGGTCACCGTCGCGCGACCCCATCACGCGCCGCACCGCCTCGAAATCGGCCGCCTGCGGGTAGCGGCCCGACAGGAAGAACTGCTGCACCGAGCGGTCGGCATCGGTGAAGAGCAGCGTGCACTCGGCCGGCTCGCCGTCGCGCCCGGCGCGGCCCGACTCCTGGTAATAAGCGTCGAGCCCGCCGGGCAGCTGGTGGTGCAGCACGAAGCGGATGTCCGGCTTGTCGACGCCCAGGCCGAAGGCGTTGGTGGCGACCATCACGCGCACCGCCCCGTCCATGAAGGCGTCCTGGGCCGCGTGGCGCTGCTTCGCGCCGAGGCGGCCGTGGTACAGGCCGGCCGGCTCGCCGGCCGCATGCAGCGCGGCGTGGACCTCCTCCGCGGCCTTCACGGTGGCGACGTAGACCAGGCCGCTGCCGGGCGTCTCGCGCACCAGGGCGACGAGGCGGTCCCGCTTGTCCTCGGCGCGTGCGTGCGCCTCGGCGCGGTAGTGCAGGTTCTCGCGGTAGACGCCGGTGCCCACGACGCCCGCCCGCGCAATGCCCAGCACCCCGCAGATGTCGTCGACGACGGCGCGCGTGGCGGTCGCGGTGAGGGCCAGCACGGCGGGGCGGCCGAGCTGTTCGCGCAGCCCGCCCAGGGCCAGGAAGGCCGGGCGGAAGTCGTGCCCCCATTGCGAGATGCAGTGCGCCTCGTCGACCACCAGCAGGTTCACGCCGCGCGCGACGAGACGCTCGCGGAAGCGCGCATCGTCGAGTTGCTCGGGCGTCGTGAAGAGGATGAGCGCATCGGTGCGCCCGAGCGCCGCATCGGCCTCGTCCCGCTGCGCGGCGGAGGTGCCGCTGTGCCGCTGCACCGCGGGGATGCCGAGTTCGGCCAGCGCATCGCACTGGTCCTTCATCAAGGCGATCAGCGGCGACACCACCAGCGTGAGCCCGCCCCCGAGCACCGCCGGCAGCTGGTAGCACAGCGACTTGCCGGCCCCGGTGGGCAGCAGGGCGAGCGTCGACAGGCCGCGCATCACCCGGTCGATGACCTCGAGCTGGCCGGGCCGCAGCGACTTCAGCCCGAAGCGCTCGCGCAGGACCTTGTGCAGCCGCCGGTGGCGGGCGGCTGCGGGATCGGCGGCGGGTCGGCGGGTCGGCATGAGGGACGGATTGTCCCGACCGCGACGCGGCCTGCTTGTAGGAGGCAGGCGCTTGATGGTGTGCGCCGGCGCCGGCTGAACTACGCCGCCGTCACCGGCGCCACGAACGCGATCAGGCGCCCCATGCGCCGGATGAAGTCCGAGGTCACGATGAACTGCGGCTTGTCGCGCTTGACGTAGGGGTCGACGGCGGGAGGGTTGTCCGCCGGGTACGGCGAGGTGTCGTAGATGTCGCCCACATGCTTGCTGCGGTAGGCCGTGCCGGTGTAAGGCGCGGCCGGGCCGTTGCCGCGATAGGGGTTGACCACCTCGGGCACCGGCGCGGTCCAGTGGTTCTTCGTCCCCAGCTCGGCCACCAGCGCGTCGACCTCGGCCTGCGGCACCACCGGCGTCACCATCCTCGCGCCCGCGAACAGGTCGGGGAAGTCCACCTCGCGGATGCCGAAGTACTTCGGCAGCGCCGTCGGGGTGCTCGCCTTCAGCGGCGACTTCGCCACCATCGCCGCCACCGCGGCATCGCTCATCGCGCTCAACTCGTCGTAGCGCTTCTGCAGCGCCGTGGTGTCAATGCTCCGCCCGGCCGAGTAGTGGCTCAGCGTGTTCGCCAGGTCCTTGTCGGCCCAGTAGGCGCCGTTGTGGATGTTCGAGCCGTAGCGGTGCACGTACAGCGGCTCGTTGGTGTCGAGCTCGACGAAGGTCGGGTGCGTGCGGCCGCTGAGCAGCGCATTGCGCTGGCCCGCGTCCGCCGGCAGCGGCACCGTCTTCAGCCACGCGATCGCCTCGGGGATGCGCGCCAGGTAGCCGCGATCGCCCGTCAGCGTGAAGTAGTGGAACAGCTGCTGCACGTTGGTCTGCGTGGTGTGCGTGGCCAGCGAGCGCGGCTCGTAGCTGCGCGCCCCCGCCGCGGCGCCGGCCGGGCGGCCGTTCGTCTCGCGCGACAGGTGCTGCAGGCTCCAGCCCGCCTGCGGCGCCGGCATCTGCAGCCCGCGCATGCACTGCATCGCACGGGTGATGGTGTCGACCAGCTCGGTGCGGCCCAGCGCCATCACGCACAGGGTCAGGAACTTGATGTTCTCGCCCATCACGTCGTCGTTGAAGGTGACGTGCAGCGTGTAGTCGCCGTCCTCCATGCCCTGGTGCGCCCCGGCCGGGATCTGCTCCGGGTTCGGCGCCGGCATCGCCATCCGTTGTGGCCGATGGTCTCGTACCAGTGCTTCAGCGAATCCTCGCCCGCGAAGTCGTGGATGTAGTTCCAGCCGCCCGACGCATGCTGCGCCGCCACCACCGCCAACGCGGTGCGCTCGGCGGCCTGGTAGAAGCGCTCGTCGCCGGTCGCGTGGTACGCGTCCAGGTAGATGTGCCCCACCGAGGGCGTTCCCGGGGGCTGGATCCAGCACATGGTGCGCTTGGCCTCCATCTCGCCGAAGGTCTGCGTCAGGTCCGGCGAGTACGACCACACGTAGCCGCCGCGGTACGACACCTCTTCGTCCATGTAGACCGCGGCCCGCTTCAGCGCGTCCAGCGCCGGCATCGCCGCGGCGGACGGCGCCGTGTCATCGCCGCCGCCACACGCCGCGACCGCCAGCGGGCTCAGGGCCGCCCCCATGAATGTGCGTCTTTGTATCTTGTCGTCTCCTTGAATGTCAGGCGACCGGCAGTGGATTCCGCCATGTCGTCAGTCATCGTATAACACGAAAAATGCCAAGAAATCGGTTTCGACCCGGGTGACAGACCGAGATTGCCCGGGTTTACCCCAGATATTAACTAAAGAGATACGACAACTAGGGCAACCAGGTCGGCACGCAGGGGATCGGTGGTAAGGGCACCGGCGGCGCCAGCGGGCGCTGGGCGTCGTAGAGGCGGCCGAGGTCCTGCAGATAGACCGGCAGCGGCCCTTCGATGGCCGCGGCGAGGCGTGCGTGGGCCGCCCGCGCCGGCTCGATGTGCCCCTCGGCATGGTGCAGCCGCGCCTGCAGGGCCAGCCCGGCGGGATGCTCCTCGAGCCAGGAGTCGAGCCCCCGCACCAGGCCCTTGGCGAGGTCGAGCCTGTCGCGCTCCAGCGCGAGCCAGGCGCCGTCGATGCGCGCATGGGCGTTCCACCAGCCGAGCGGCGTGACGTCGCGCGCCTGCACCAGCAGGCCGATGGCCTGGTCGACCTCGCCGCGCGCATGCGCCAGCTGCGCCTGGCTGTGCAGCAGCGCGCCGCGCAGGTTGCGGTCGCGCTCGAGCTTGGCCAGCGCGGCGATGCGCGCGCAGGCCTGCTCGGCGCCGGCGGTGTCGCCGGCATGGATCAGCGCACCGGTGAGCAGGGGCAGCGAGAAATGCAGCTGCATCTGGTGCCCGTGCGCCTCGGCCTCGGCCACCGCCTCCGCGAGGATCGCCGCCGCCTCGGCATGGCGCGCCTGCGCCAGGGCCGACTGCGCCCGGCTCATCAGCCGGAAGCCGTGGTTGCGCGGCCCGTCGCCGACGTTCGCCTCGTCGAGGATGGCGAGCACCCGCGCCAGGCTGACCGGCTTGCGGCGCTGGCGGTACAGGCCGCACAGCAACAGGGCCGAGATCGTGGTGTCGGTGCGCATCGCCAGGCTGCGCGAGATCGCGAGCCCCGCCTCGCCATGCTGCTCGGCGAGCCGGAACTGGCCCAGGCTCGCGCTCGCGTTCGCCAGGTTGCACTCGGCCCGCGCCTGGCCCATCAGCAGGCCGTGGTCGCGGTACAGCGCCACGGCCCGCTTCGCATAGGCCCAAGCCTGCACCATGCTGCCGCTCTCGGCCTCGAGCACCAGGCGCAGCGACAGGATGGCCAGCTGGTCGAAGACGCTGCGCCGCTCGCCGCACAAGGCCTCGGCGCGCTCCACCAGGGCCGCCGCCACGGTGAAGTCGAACTCGTTGACCGCGATGCTCGCGCGCAGCAGCGTGGTGGCGATCACCGATTCGCGCGCCGCCTGGCCGGGCGCGCTGTGCAGCGCCTCGTCCAGGTGGTGCTTGGCCTTGGCGTTCATGCGCCGGCGCACGTGGATCTGCGCCAGCTCCAGGTGCACCGCCGCCTCGATGGCCTGGTTCGGCGCGGCGTGCAGGCGCGCCAGCAGCCAATCGCCCAGCTCGAAGGCGGCGTCGTCGTCCAGCGCCACCAGCGCTCGCAGCTTCTCCAGCAGCGCGCCCAGGTGGGTCGGCGCGGCGCGCAGCACCGGCTCCAGCAGCTCGAGCCCGAGGGTCCACTTCTGCTGCGCCAGCGCCTGCATCGCGCGCGCCAGCGCGCCATCGGTGGCCTCCAGGCCGGCATGCGGCGCCGGCGCCAGGTCGCCCGGGAAGAAATGCGATTCCAGCCAGTGCGTCAGCCCGCGTCCGAGGTCGGTCAGCTCGCTGCCGGTCAGCACGGTCGCCGTCGTGCCGTCCTCGCCGCTCAGCGTCGCATGCAGCACGAAGGCGCCCTCCTCGCCCGACACCGCCACCTGCACGCCATGGTGCGCGCCCAGCAGCCGCATCACGGCCGACAGGCGGTCCTCGGGCACCGGGCCGCCGGTCATCGCCTGCAGCGCGTTCAGCACCGCCGCGATCGACACCACCGACAGGCGCGGGTTCGCGCCCAGGTCGCGCACCACCAGCGACATCAGGCCCAGCTCCAGCCAGTCGAGCGAGGTGCGGCCGGTGCGATTCTCGAACGGCAGCAGCACCAGCGAGCCGGCCCCGGCGGCCGGCGCGGGCCAGGGCGGCGCCGCCGGCGCAGGCAGCGGCAGCGGGCCGGGCTGCGGCACGGCCTGGGGAACGGGAGGGAGAGCGGGCGGGAGAACCGGCGAAGACGGCGGCTGCGGCGCCAGCTCGCGCACCGCGCCGATGAAGCGGTAGCCGGTGCGGTGCACCGTCTTGATCAGCGTGCCCGCGTCGCCGTCGTCGCCGATGGCCTTGCGGATCTTCATCACCGCACGCGCGAGCACGCTCGCCGTCACCAGGTCGAACGGCCACAGCTGGTCCAGCAGCTCGTCCTTGCTGACCACCCGCGCCCGATGGCGGATCAGGTAGACCAGCAGCTCGAACGGCCGCGGCTCCAATGCCCGCGCCACCCCCTCGAACAGCAGCTCCCGCGTCGCGACCCTCACCTCGCAACGCTCGAACACGAACACCTCGTTGTCCATCGATTCCCTTGGGATTTTCCTTGCCACCCGGCTTCGCCGGCCCTCTCCCGCGGAGCGCATTCTCGTTCGTCCGGCGCGCGAACGAGTTTGCATCGTGCACGCGAAGTCCGGACGCGACCCCGGCCGCCGGGCCGCGCAGGTTACGCCTGTTGCAACCGCTTGCGATGCGTGGCCACCCTCCAACGGACAGCACTCGGTCAACACATCGTCAATTCTCGGACGACACGGATCGACAGAATCGCGCCCCATCCAGGACCACCCCCACGGAAAGCGCGCATGCGACCGCAACTGTTGGCACTCTGTCTGGCCGCGAGTCTCGCGGCCTGCAATGGCGACTCGACCGAGCCGTCCGCCGCGGCTCCGGCTGCGGGCGGATCGCCGTCCACCCCCGCCGCCCCCACCCCCGTCACCGCCCTCACCGACCCGCACGCGCAGATCGCCGCCGCGGTGCCGGCCGTCACGCCCGACAGCGTGGCCGGCCCCGGCTGCAGTGCCGCCGGCACGCCGCGCCGCTTGACGCGCAGCCAGGTGATCAACGCGCTGACCGACGTCACCACCAGCCTCACCGGCGACGCGACGCTCGCCGCCAGCGTCGCCCCGCTGGTGCGCGACACCGCCCAGTTCCCGCCCGACACGCTGGTCAACCCCGACACCGCGCGCCACAAGGGCTACGAGCGGCTGGACACGAGCCTGAACGTGCGGCAGGTGACCGCGCTGCACACGACGGCGACGACGCTGGCCAAGGCGATGACCTCGGACGCGACCCGGCTGTCCACGCTGCTGGGTTCCTGTACCGGCACCGCCGATGCCTGCATCACCGGCTTCATCCGCAAGGCCGGCCGGCTGCTGTTCCGCCAGCCGCTGACCCAGGCCGAGGTCGACGTCTACCGCACCGCCGCCGGCAACACCAACAGCGCGGCGGCCGTCGCCAAGGTGCTGGCGACGATGATGGTCTCGCCGCGCTTCTACTTCGTGGTCGAGACGGGCCAGGCCGGCGTGACGGCCTCCGCCTCGTGCGTGCCGCTGACGGCGCACGAGCAGGCGACCCGCCTCGCGCTGCACTTCTGGAACTCGGTGCCCGACGCGGCCCTGAACGCCGACGCCGACAGCGGCGACCTGCTGAAGCCGGCCACCTACACCGCCCAGGTGGCCCGCATGATGGCCGATCCCCGCTCCGACCGGGCGATGCGCGACTTCTTCAGCGGCTGGTTCCGGCTCGAAGAGCTGGTGGCGCTGGACGGCAAGGTCGGCGATCCGCGCTTCGACGCCTTCGCCGGCAGCTTCAAGCCCTTGTCGACCTCGCGCGACGCCGCCATCAAGGAGGTGCTGGACATGGTGTCGTACCTGGCGGCGCGCAACGCCTCGCTGCAGCAGGTGCTGACCGACCGCCACTCGTACGCGAAGACCGCCGACATCGCGGCGCTCTACAAGACCCCGGTCTGGGACGGCAGCTCGACGCCGCCGCTCTTCAGCGAGCCGGCGCGCGTCGGCCTGCTCACCCGCATCGGCTTCATCGCCCAGGGCGCGAGCGACACCACGCTGCCGATCTCGCGCGGCAGCCGGGTGCTGTTCGGCATGACCTGCAAGACCATGCCGGTGCCGGCGATGGACCAGTCCAACTCCAAGGCCGACCTGAGCGGCGTGCTGACCACCCGCCAGCGCGTCGAGCGCGTCACCGAGATGGCCGGCACCTCGTGCATCGGCTGCCACAAGACGCTGATGAACCCCTGGGGCTTCGCCTTCGAGGGCTTCGACGCCCTGGGCCGCAACCGCCAGACCGAGCGCGTGCTGGACGACAAGGGCAACCTGCTGGGCGAGAAGCCGATCGACACCGCCACCGTCGCGAGCCTGGCCGACGGCAGCACGCGCGCCATCGGCAGCGCGGCCGAAGCCCAGCAGTACATCCTCGACAGCGGCCAGTTCGAACGCTGCTTCGCGCGCAACTACGTGCGCTACAGCTTCGGCCGTCCCGACACCGCCGCCGATGCGGCCCTGATCGAATCGCTGCGCGGCCAGGCCGCCAACGGCGCCAACCTGCGCCGCCTGTTCGCATCGATCGCGCTGCGCACCGAGTTCACCACGATCCAGAAGGCGCCATGAAACCCGCATACGACCGCGTCTCCCGCCGCCAGTTCCTGCTCGGTGCCGGTGGCACCGCCCTGGCGCTGCCCCTGCTGCCCTCGCTGCTGCCGCGCGAAGTGCGCGCCGCCACCGAGGCCGCGGCGTCCAGCGAACGCTACTTCGTGCACATGATGACCTGGCACGGCGTGTTCCAGAGCCAGTTCTTCGGGCCGCTGCTCGACCAGGCCCCGGCCCAGAGCATGAGCTACGGCGGCATCACGGTGCGCGCCGCGCAGCTCGCCGCCGCCGCCAAAACGGTCGGCGACCGCACCGTACTGACCGACATCCTCCAGGCCAAGTCCAGCGCCCTCACGCCGCGCATGTTGTCGCGCATGAACGTGATCAACGGGCTGGACTTCGCCACCGGCGTCGGCCACAACCGCGGCGGCACGCTGGGCGGCGACGCCAGCAACCCCACCATCGACCAGGTGCTGGCCGGCTCGCGCAGCTTCTACCCCAGCGCCGTGCTGCAGCCGGCGATCGTGCGCAACCTGGTGTCGCTCACCAAGTCCGGCACGGGCACGGTGCAGACCGAGGCGACCGCCGAGAGCAACGTCAAGCTGTTCGACCGCCTGTTCAAGACCTCGATGTCCGGCGGCGGCAGCGGCAACGCGCCGGCGGACCAGACGGTGCTGGTCGACAAGGTGAAGGAGCACGCCGGCCTGGTGATGGCCGACGCCGCCTGCTCGGCCGACTGCAAGACGCGCCTGGGCAACTACCTGGACCTGCTGAGCGACGTGCAGTCCAAGCTGCAGACGACGGTGAACAGCAGCTTCCCCCGCCCCACCACCGACACCTCGGCGCTCGAGGCGGCCAGCGGCTTCTACGGCCAGCCGGCGAGCCAGGCCCAGTGCGAGCAGCTGTGGAACGACATCGTGGTCGCCGCCTTCGCGGCCGGCATCAGCCGCGTCTACGTGAACGGGCCCAACACCTACACCTTCGGCCCTTCGCCCGAGTTCGCCTGGCACAACGACTACGCCCACGCGCTGGACGACCCGGCCAAGCGCGCCGGCTTCAACGCCGCGGTGCAGCTGCAGTTCGAGAGCGGCCTGCTGGACATCGCCAACAAGCTGGACCAGATCAAGGCGGCCGACGGCAACACGCTGTTCGACAAGTCCCTCATCACGAGCGGCTTCGAGCTGGGCTCGGGCGGCAACCCGGGGCACCACCACAACCGCTGCATCCCGGTGGTGAGCCTGGGCAACGCCGGCGGCTACCTGAAGACCGGCCAGTCGCTCGACTACCGCGACCTGAACTCCTTCAGCTGGTCGTCCGACCCGCACTGGTACTCGGGCCTGCTCTACACCCAATGGATGGGCATGGTGCTGCGCGCGCTCGGCGTGTCGAACGCCGACATGACGACCACCGCCTGGGGCTACCCGAACGTGCGCGGCGCCAACGGCGACCACACCGACGCGATCTGGAGCGTGGCCGGCCAGGACCTGCCCTGGATGAAGGCCTGAGGCGATGCGCAACCTCCTCATCACCATCGGTCTTGCGGTCACGCTGGGCGGCGCGTCGCTGGCCGCCCAGGCCCAGGACGCGGCCAACGGCCAGCAGCTCTTCACCACCGCGCTCGTCGCCGGCAAGCAGAGCTGCAGCTCCAGCGCCTGCCACAGCACGCTGCCGACGAACCCGCAGAACCGCATCGCCAACGGCATCTCCGCCCCGCGCATCAAGGGCGCCCTGGTCGGCGTGACCCAGATGGACTTCCTGATGGGCAAGCTGAGCGATGCCCAGCTGAACGACCTGGCCGCCTACATCGCCGGCAAGCTCGGCGGCACGCCCACCTACCTGGCGGTCGCGCCGACGCCCTCGCCGGCGCTGTCGCCCGCGAGCCTGGCCTTCGCGAGCCAGGCGCTGCACGTCGCCAGCGCGAGCCAGGCGGTGACAGTGTCGAACGCGACCGGGGCCGCTGCGGCGCTGGTGCTGGGCACGATCTCGGTCACCGCGGGCAGCGACTTCGCGGTCAGCGGCGGCACCTGCGCGAACGGCACGTCCCTCGCCGCGGGCGCGAGCTGCACCGTGACGATCAGCTTCACGCCCAGCCTGAGCGGCGTCCGCTCGGGCACGCTCACGGTCGCGCACAACGGCAGCGCCGGCAGCAGCACGGTGGCGCTGACCGGCAGCGGCGTCGACAACGCCCCCTCGCTGAGCCTGTCGCCCACCGCGCTGAGCTTCTCGCAGGCCATCGGCACGCGGTCCGAGCCGATGCGCGTGACGCTCACCAACAGCGGCACGGCGGCGGTGAAGATCGATTCGCTGACCCTCGGCGGGGCCCAGGCCGCCGAGTTCTCGCTCGAGGCCGGCTCCACCTGCGCGGCCGGCACCACCGTGGCGGCCGGCAGCAACTGCTGGGCCGAGGTCCGCTTCACGCCCACCGCCGCCGGCACGCGCAGCGGCAGCCTGGTGATCAAGCACGAGGCCGGCAGCTCGTCGGTGGCGCTGAACGGCCAGGGCACGGCCAACGCGCAGCCCGGCCTGGCGCTGGACGCGGTGGTGCTGGACCTTGGGGCGCAGGGCCTGAACAGCACCGGCGCGGCACGCACCGCGACGCTGACGAACAGCGGCCAGGCCGCGCTGACCTTCAGCGCGATCCGCGTCACCGGCACGAACGCGGCCGACGTGGTGCTGGGCGGCAGCTGCGCGGTCGCGACGCCGGTCGCGGCGGCGGCGAGCTGCACCATCACGGCCGCCCTCAAGCCGAGCGCGCTCGGCCCGCGCGCCGCGACGATCGAGATCGCGAGCAACGCGCCGACCGGCACCGCGACACTGTCGCTGGGCGGCGTCGGCATCGCGGCACCGGCGCCCGAGGTGATGCTCTCGCAGGCCAGCATCGGCTTCGGCACGGTCACGATGGGCACGAGCTCGATCGCCCGCTCGGTGACGCTGTCGAACAGCGGCAGCGCGGCGCTCACGCTCACCAGCCTGCTGAGCAGCTCGACCGAGTTCGTGCTGACCCACAACTGCGCGGCGAGCCTCGCCCCCGGCGACCGCTGCCGCCTCGACGTGGTCTACAAGCCGACGTCGGCGAATGCAGCTGAAACCGTTGTCATCACCTCGAACGCCTTCAGCTCGCCGAACAGCGTGGTGCTGACCGGGATGGGCAGCACCGCGACGCTGCCGGTCCTGGCCTGGGCCGGCGGGACGTCGACGCTGCAGTTCGCCTCGACCGAGGTCGGCAAGTCGACGGCGTCCAGCCCGTTGACGCTGACGAACCAGGGGCCGGGCAGCGTGACGGTGTCGGCGCTGGGCACGGCGGGCGCGCAGGCGGAGAACTTCTCGGTCGGCGGCGGCACCTGCCTGGGCGGCATCACGCTGCAGGCGAATGCGAGCTGCACCGTGATCGTCAACTTCGTCCCCGATGCGGCCGGGCCGCGCAGCGCGGTGCTGCTGGTCGCCTCGAACGGCTCGAACCCGCCGGACATCGCCCTCTCGGGCAGCGGCGTCGCGGCATCGACCGGCGGCGGTGGCGGGGGCACGGACCCCGGCAACGGTGGCGGCAACAACGGGGGCGGCAACAACGGCGGCGGGAACAACGGCGGCGGGAACAATGGCGGAGGCAACAACGGTGGCGGCACCGACACGCCGACGCCCGCCACCGGCACCCTCGCGGTCAGCCCCAGCACGCTCGACTACCGATCGATCCCGGTGCGCACCGGCGGTCGCAGCGAGCCGCTGACGGTGCGCATCGCCAACAGCTCGGCCGCGCCGGCCACCATCGCCGCGGTCACGACCACCGGTCGCTTCATCGTCGAATCCGGCAGCGCCGGCGATGCCTGCCCGGGCGTGCCCTGGACCCTGGCCGCCGGCAAGTCGTGCACCGTCGTCGTGACCTTCGCGCCCGGCTCCGGCGGCACCGCCACCGGCAAGCTGAAGGTGATGTCGGCGACCGGCCAGGCCAACGAGGTCACGCTCTCGGCCGAGGCCCACACCGTCGGCACCAACGAAGGCGCCGGCGCCCTCGACCCGACCTGGCTCGCGCTGATGCTGCTCGCGATCGCGCTGCTGCACCGCGCCAACCGTTCCTCCCTTTCCACTTCCCGATCCAAGGACGCCTCATGAATCGCCTGTCCTCGCTCACGCTGGCATTGCTGCTGAGCCTCGCCACCACCCTGCCGGCCCACGCGGTCGACGTCGGCGCCGCCGCCCCCGAGGTCTCGCTCGCCGGCCCGCGCGGCCAGGTCAGCCTGTCCGCGCTGAAGGGCAAGGTCGTCTACCTCGACTTCTGGGCCTCGTGGTGCGGCCCCTGCCGCCAGTCCTTCCCGTGGATGAACGAGATGCAGGCCAAGTACGGCGCCAAGGGGCTGCAGGTGGTCGGCGTCAACCTGGACGCGAAGCGCCCGGACGCCGACAAGTTCCTGGCCGAGGTGCCCGCGAGCTTCACGATCGCCTTCGACGCGGCAGGCGACACGCCCAAGCGCTATGCGATCAAGGGCATGCCGACCTCGGTGCTGGTCGGCGCCGACGGCAAGGTGCTGCAGGTGCACACCGGCTTCCGCGACGACGAGCGCAAGGCGCTCGAGGACGCGATCGTGGCCGCGCTCGCGGCCGCCTCCCACTGACCCGCTGCTGTAACCGGGACCTCCTGATGACGACATTCCAACGCATCGGCGCCTGCGCGCTGATCCTCTCGACGCTGGGCGGCTGTGCCGTCTGGCAGCCGCCGCAGCCCTGGGAGAAGGGCCTGCTCGCGAAGGAAGCGATGACCCTCGGCGGCGACCCGCTGGAGCAGCGCTTCGACCTGCACATCATGAACAGCAAGGAAGCGGCCAGCGGCAGCGGCGGCGTGGGCGGAGGTGGCTGTGGCTGCAACTGAGGACAAGCGCGGCCGCTGGGGCCGCATCACGCTGGCGGCGCTGGCGCTGCCGGGCGTCATCGGCACCCCGGCCGCACGCGCCGAGGAACCGCCCGAGCAGGGCCTGATCGCCTTCAAGTACCTGCACTACCAGGACAGCCAGAAGGTCGAGACCCGCTACCCCTTCTACGACGGCAGCGAGGGCAGCCGCCTGAACCGCATCAAGGTGAAGGCACCGTCGCTGTACGTGCTGGCGCCGGTCGGCAAGTGGTCGGTCGAGGGCTCGGGGGTGATCGACGACGTGTCGGGCGCGACGCCGCGCTACTACAGCGACGTCTCCGGCGCCTCGCGCTCGCCCGGCATGGAGGACAAGCGCAAGGCCGGCGACCTGAAGGTGACCCGCTACCTGCCGCGCGGCGCGATCGCGCTGGGGGCGGCACACTCGACCGAGCACGACTACAAGTCGACCGCGGTGTCGCTGGAAGGCCGGTACGCGAGCGAGGACAAGAACACGACCTGGAACTTCGGCATCGCCGGCACCAAGGACCGCATCGACCCGGTGAACGACATCGTGCGCGACGAGCGCAAGCGCACCACCGAGGTGACCGTGGGCGTGACGCAGGCGATGACGCCGCGCGACATCGCGCAGGTCAGCCTGACGCAGGCGGCGGGGCGCGGCTACTTCAACGACCCGTACAAGCTCTACGACAAGCGGCCGGACAAGCGCGACAGCACGGTCGCGATGCTGCGCTGGAACCACCACATCGAGTCGCTGTCGGCGTCGGTGCGCAGCAGCTACCGCTTCTACCGCGACAGCTTCGGCATCCGCGCCCACACGCTGGACACGGCCTGGGTGCAGCCGGTGACGTCGATCTTCACGCTGACGCCGTCGCTGCGCTACTACACGCAGAACGCCGCCTCGTTCTACTACGACCCGGTGCCCGACACGGACGTCTACCCGGCGCCGGTGGGCAACCCGGAGTTCTCGTCGGCGGACCAGCGGCTGTCGGCCTTCGGCGGCATCACGGTCGGGTTGAAGCTGGAGCTGCAGCTCGGGCGCTGGCTCACCGACCTGAAGCTGGAGCGCTACCAGCAGCGCTCGGACTGGCGACTGGGCGGGCAGGGCTCGCCGAATGTCGACACCTTCGACGCCACGATCGTGCAGTGGGGTCTTAGCACACGGTTTTGACCCCCCCCCCCGGAGCGCCTCACGGCGCTCCCCCCCAGGGGGGCGCCGCCAGCGGCCCGGCAAAGCCGGCTCCGCGGCGTCCGCTGGATCACACATCGCACCGCCGGAGCAACTGACATGCACACTGGAATCGAACGAATCGCCGCACTCTCCGCCCTCGTGGTTCTCGCCGCCTGCGGCGGCAACGATGACCCGGCACCTGCACCTGCACCTGCACCTGCACCTGCACCTGCACCTGCACCTGCACCTGCACCTGCACCTGCACCTGCACCTGCACCTGCGCCTGCACCTGCACCTGCACCTGCACCTGCGCCTGCACCTGCGCCTGCACCCGCTCCTGCACCGGCACCGGCTCCAGCACCGGCTCCAGCACCGGCACCCGCTCCTGCTCCTGCTCCTGCTCCGGCTCCGGCACCCGCGCCTGCACCTGCACCTGCACCGGCTCCGACCTCGTGGCGTGGCGTCAGCCTTGCGAGTGCCGAGTTCGCCCCGGGATCGCTGCCGGGCAACTACAACAGCGACTACGTCTACCCCTCGGCGTCCAGCGCCAGCTACTTCAAGGGCAAGGGCATGAACCTCGTGCGCCTGCCCTTCTTGTGGGAACGGCTCCAACCGAGCCTGAACCAGCCGTTCGACGCCGCCGAACTGGCGCGCCTGAACGGCTTCGTGCAGCAGGCCACCACCGCGGGCCTGACTGTGCTGATCGACCCGCACAACTACGCCCGCTACCGCGGCAACCTGATCGGCTCCAGCCAGGTGCCCCACAGCGCCTTCGCCGACTTCTGGTCCCGCCTCGCCACCCAGTTCAAGGGCAACCCCAAGGTCGCGTTCGGCGTCATGAACGAACCGCACGACATGCCCACCGAACAGTGGCTCACCGCCGCGAACACGGCCGTCGCCGCGATCCGCAACACCGGCGCCACCAACCTCGTCACCGTCCCCGGCAACGCCTGGACCGGCGGCCACAGCTGGCTGCAGAACTGGTACGGCACACCCAACGGCACCGTGATGAAAGGCCTCGTCGACCCCGGCAAGAACGTGCTCATCGAGATCCACCAGTACCTCGACGCCGATTCGTCCGGCACGAAGCCCGACTGCGTCAGCGCCACCATCGGCGCCGAACGCCTGAAGGACGTCACCGACTGGGCACGCAGCAACGGCTTCCGCACCCTGCTCGGCGAGGTCGGCGCCGCCTCGAACACCACCTGCAACCAGGCCGTCGCCGGCACGCTGGACCACCTCAAGGCCAACGCCGACGTCTGGGCCGGCTGGGTCTGGTGGGCCGCCGGCCCCTGGTGGGGCGACTACATGTATTCGATCGAACCCTCGGGCAGTACCGACAAACCCCAGATGAGCGTCCTCCAGCCCTACCTGCGCTGAACACGGACACCCACACCACAACAACGTCAGGAGATTACCCATGAACACCCGCTCGAAGCGCCTCGCGCGCATCGGCATGGCCACGCTGTTCTCCCTCGTGCTCTCCGCCTGCGGCGGCAGCGACGACGACAACAAGGCCCCGTCGCCCAGCAGCAACGCCCCTGCACCGACGACGACACCCTCGCCCGCCCCGGCACCCGCACCGGCCCCCAGCCCGTCGCCGAGCCCGGCACCGGCTCCTGCCCCCACGCCCGCCCCGGCCCCCGCGCCGACGCCGGCGCCTGCACCCAGCCCGTCGCCCGCTCCGGCACCGTCGCCCGCCCCCGCACCGTCGCCCGCACCGGCTCCGACGCCGGCCCCCGCGCCCTCGCCGAGCCCGGCGCCGTCGCCCGCTCCGGCCCCGGCTCCCGCACCGTCGCCGGCCCCTGCCCCGTCCGGCGATCTCATCACCACCGGCAACCCCTTCGCCAACGCCTTCTTCTACCTCGACCCGGACTACGCGGCCCAGGTCACGGCCTCGCTCGCCAAGGTGTCCGGCAGCGACGCCACGCTGGTGAAGGCGGCGCAGAACTTCCCGACCGCCGTCTGGCTCGACCGCATCGGCGCGATCGACGGCAACAAGGCCGCCGGCGGCGCCATGGGCCTGGTGAACCACCTGGATGCCGCCATCGCGCAGCAGAAGGCGCGCAGCGGCAACGGCGCGCTCAAGCCGATGACCATCCAGCTCGTGGTCTACGACCTGCCCGACCGCGACTGCGCCGCGGCGGCCTCGAACGGCGAGCTCAGCTCGGCCAACAACGGCCTGGCGACGTACAAGACGCAATACATCGACCGCATCGCCGAGATCCTGGCCCGGCCCGCCTACGCCGGCCTGCGCATCGTCACGGTGATCGAGCCGGATTCGTTCCCCAACATGCTGACCAACATCAACGCCGGCAAGCCCGCCTGCGACGCGGTCTACCAGAAGGGCGTCTACGTCGACGGCATCCGCTACACGCTGAACAAGCTGTCGGGACTGAAGAACGTCTACATGTACCTCGACATCGCCCACTCGGGCTGGCTCGGCTGGGACAACAACCGCGCCAAGGCGATCGCCGGCTTCAAGGACCTGGTGCAGGGCGCCACCGCCTCGGGCAGGCTGGACATCATCCGCGGCTTCGCCACCAACACGGCCAACTACACGCCGCTGGACGAGCCCTACTTCGACGGCACCGACAACAACGTCTCGACCGGCGGCACCACCCAGTTCTACGAGTGGAACCGCATGATCGACGAGCTGAGCTATGTCGACAAGCTGCGCAGCGAGTTCGTCGCCGCCGGCTTCCCGCAGACCCTGTCCTTCGTCATCGACACCTCGCGCAACGGCTGGGGCGGCCCGAAGCGCCCGGCCGGCGCCGCCGCCGACGTCGACGACATGCGCATCGACCGCCGCGCCCACCGCGGCAACTGGTGCAACGTCAAGGACACCGGCATCGGCGAGCGCCCGCGCGCCAACCCGGACAGCAAGCGCAGCTACCTGGATGCGTTCGTGTTCGTGAAGCCGCCCGGCGCGTCCGACGGCACCAGCGACAGCACGGCCACCACGCCGAACGCGGAAGGCAAGCGCTTCGACGCGATGTGCGGCAGCGGCAACGTCGACGCGCTCAGCGGCGCACCGCACGCCGGGCAGTGGTTCCACGAGCAGTTCCTGATGCTGCTGCGCAATGCCTACCCGACGCTGCCCTGAGGCACCGGCCCACGCCCTTCCACCTCTTTCATCCGAACCCCACCCCGGAGAAACGACATGAACGCCCCCTCGCGCCCGCGCCTCGTCGCGCAGGCCGCCGCCCTGCTGCTGGCCGGCAGCACCCTGTCTGCCTTCGCGGCCGACTGGCCGTCCGGCTACTCGAAATGCGCCGACGAAGGCGAGACCTGCAAGCTCGGCAGCAGCAAGCGCGCCGTCTCCTACGGCATCAAGAACCAGTGGGTCGTGAAGACCCTCTCGGGCAACATCGCCTGCACCACCGCCACCTTCGGCAGCGACCCGTTCCCCGGCCGCGCGAAGAAGTGCGCGGTGGGCGCGGCCGCGCCGGCGCCCGCTCCGGCACCCGCTCCTGCTCCTGCGCCTGCCCCGGCGCCTTCGCCGGCCCCAGCCCCCGCGCCGGCTCCGGCCCCGTCGGCCGACAACAGCCGTGACAGCGCCCCGGCCACCGGCTGGGCCAGCCAGTCCGGCGGGACGCGCGGCGGCGCGGCCGCCGTCGCCTCGCAGGTCCGCAAGGTGGGCAATGCCACCGAGCTGCTGGCCGCCATCAAGGCCGCCGACGGCGAGCCGACCATCATCAAGGTGAACGGCCGCATCGACATGGCCGCCGCCGACAACGGCGGTGCCTTCAAGAGCACCGCGGACCAGGCCAAGCGCAGCGAGGTCAAGCTGATGAGCAACACCACCCTGATCGGCATCGGCGCGAACGCCGCCCTGGTCAACGCCAGCCTGATGATCCGCGGCGTCGACAACGTCATCGTGCGCAACCTGAGCTTCGTGAACCCCTGCGACGTGTCGCCGGTGTGGGACCCGGACGACGGCAGCACCGGCAACTGGAACTCGGAGTTCGACGGCGTGACGATCGACAAGTCGACCCACGTCTGGATCGACCACAACAAGTTCAGCGACGCGCCGCACACCGACGACCTCTCGCCGGTGCAGAACGGCAAGGTCAAGCAGTGCCACGACGGTGCGCTCGACGTGAAGGGCGGCTCCGACTTCGTGACGGTGTCGAACAACATCTTCGACCAGCACGAGAAGAACAACCTGATCGGTTCCTCGGACAGCACGGCCAGCGACGACGGCCACCTGACGGTGACCTTCCACAACAACCTGTTCACCCGCGTCGCCGAGCGCGCGCCGCGCGTGCGCTTCGGCAAGGTGCACGTCTACAACAACTACTACAGCGGCAGCAAGGCCGACGCGGTGTACGCGCACCAGTACAGCATCGGCGTGGCCTACAAGGCGAAGGTGATCTCCGAGAACAACGCGTTCGACATCCAGGGCGCGAACGGCTGCACCAGCGTGCTGAAGAACCCGGGCTCGTCGAGCAAGACCGGCGCGATCACCGACACCGGCTCGCTGGTGAACGGCGCGGCGCTGCAGCTGTCGCAGTGCGACTTCAGCAACGCCGTCGGCTGGACCGTGCCCTACCGCGCGGCCCTGCTGCCCACCGCCTCGGTGAAGGCCTCGGTGCAGGCGCAGGCCGGCACCGGCAAGCTGAACGTATCGCAATGAAGCACGACGCCCCTCTCGCCGGCCTGTTCGCCGCGGTGTCGATGGCCCTGCTCGCCGCCTGCGGCGGCGGGTCGGACAACCAGGTGAGCTGGAACAACAACGGCACCGACGGCTCGGCCCTCGGGCCGGTGACGGGGGCGTCGCCCACGCCTTCACCGGCACCGGCCCCCACGCCGGCACCGAGCCCGGCACCGGCGCCTGCCCCCACGCCGGCTCCGGCTCCCGCGCCGACGCCGGCCCCTGCGCCAGCCCCCACGCCAGCGCCGGCCCCGGCTCCCGCACCGGCACCCAGCCCCGCGCCGGCTCCGGCACCCACTCCTGCACCGGCCCCTGCGCCGGCTCCCACGCCCGCACCGGCGCCTGCGCCGGCGCCCTCACCGGCCCCTGCCCCCGCGCCGACGCCCGCGCCCGCCCCGCCCCCGACCGCCTGCAGCGCGCTCGCCCTCTGCGAGGACTTCGAGTCCACCGCCGCCGGTGCCGTGCCCAACCCGGCGACCTGGAGCGTCGGCGGACCGAACTGCTTCGACGGCTCCGGCAAGGCGACGATCGATGCGACCCAGTCGCACAGCGGCAAGCAGTCGGTGCGCATCGACCCGGGCAGCAGCTACTGCGGCCATGCCTTCATCGTCAACACCAAGGTCGCCTCGATGGGGCCGGTGGTCTACGGCCGCTTCCACATCCGGCTCGCCCAGGCCCTGGGGGATCCGCACGTGACCTTCATGTCGATGCACGACGGCATCGAATCGGCCGACGGCAGCACGCAGGACCTGCGCATGGGCGGCCAGAGCGGCATCCTGATGTGGAACCGCTCGAAGGACGACGCCACCCTGCCCTCGCTCAGCCCCACGGGCATCGCCGCCAGCGTGAAGCTGCCGGCCGCCACCTGGACCTGCATCGAGTTCGCGCTCGATTCGGCCATGGGCACGATGCAGACCTGGGTCAACGGCACGGCGGTCACCGGCCTGCAGCTCGACGTCACGGCGACGCCGGACATCGATGCCGCCTGGCTCGGCAGCCGGCCGTCGTGGAAGCCCTCGGTCACCGACCTGAAGCTCGGCTGGGAATCGTACGGCGGCAACGCCAACACCGTGTGGCTGGACGACATCGCCCTGCACACCAGCCGCATCGGGTGCGGATCATGACGATGTGGCGCTGGCTTGTGTCCACCGTGGCGCTGCTCGCAGCGCCGGCCTTCGCGGCGGACGAGTTCCTCGACCCCGCGCAGGCCTTCCGCCCCAGCGTGCAGGTGCGCGATGCGCAGACCATCGAGTGGCGCATCGACGTGGCGCCGGGCTACCACCTCTACCGCGACCGCATCACGGTCGGCGAGGCGGTCGGTGCGGCGCCCGGCACGGCCAGGCTCGCCGAGCCCGTGTTGCCGCATGGCAGGCTGGAGTACGACGAAGGCTTCGGCAAGGACGTCGAGACGCTGCGCGGCACGGTGACGGTCGCGCTGCCACTGCGCAGCGCGGGTGGCGACTTCGGCGTTGCGGTCAGCTACCAGGGCTGTGCCGACAAGGGGCTGTGCTATCCGCCGCAGGCCGCGGGCATCGCGGCGCGCGTGAAGGACGGCGCGCTGCAGCAGGTGTCTTGGCTGGCTGAAGGCCTGCCGCCCGCGGCATCGGCCACCGCCGCGGCAACGCCGGCGCCTGCTGCGGCTCCCGCGGCCACCGGCTCGGCCGGTGCGCACGTCGAATCGGCGTTGCGTTCGGGCAGCCTGCTGACGGTCGCCGGCGTGTTCCTCGTCGCCGGCCTGCTGCTGTCGTTCACGCCGTGCGTGCTGCCGATGGTGCCGATCCTGTCGTCGATCATCGTCGGCAGCAGCGGGCCGGTGTCGCGGGCACGCGGCTTCGGGCTGGCGCTGGCGTACTCGCTGGGCATGGCGCTGGTGTACACCGCGCTCGGCGTGGCCGCCGGGCTGGCCGGCGAAGGCCTCGCCGCGGCGCTGCAGAACGCGTGGGTGCTCGGCGCCTTCGCGCTGCTGCTGGCGCTGCTGTCGCTGTCGATGTTCGGCGTGTACGAGCTGCAGATGCCGGGCGCGATCCAGGAGAAGCTGAATGCCGGCGCGGGCAAGCTGCGCGGCGGGCAGCACGTGGGCGTGTTCGCGATGGGCGGGCTGTCGGCGCTGATCGTCGGGCCGTGCGTTGCGGCGCCGCTGGCCGGCGCGCTGGTCTTCATCAGCCAGTCGCGCGACGTGCTGATCGGCGGGCTCGCGCTGTTCAGCCTGGCGGCCGGCATGAGCGTGCCGCTGCTGCTGGTGGGCGTGTCGGCCGGCTCGCTGCTGCCGCGCACCGGTGCGTGGATGGAGGGCGTGAAGCACCTGTTCGGCGTGCTGCTGCTCGGCGTGGCGCTGTGGATCGTGTCGCCGGTGCTGCCGGCGGCGGTGCTGATGGGCGTCGTCGGCGCCGGGCTGCTGGTCGGCGCGGTGTGGCTGTTCGACGGGCGCGCGACGCCTTCGGGCCGGCAACGCCTGCTGCGCGGCGCGGCGCTGGTGCTGGGGCTGGTCGGCGTGGCGCAGGTGGCCGGTGCGCTGTCGGGCGGCGGCGACCTGCTGCAGCCGCTGGCAGGCTTCACCGGCGGAGGCGTTGCGCGAACTTCAGCGCAGGCCGCGGCCGAGCGTCCGTCGTTCAAGCGCGTGCGCAGCGTGGCCGAGCTCGACGCGCTGCTCGGCACCGCCGGCGGCAGGCCGGTGATGCTGGACTTCTATGCCGACTGGTGCGTCTCGTGCAAGGAGATGGAGCACCTGACCTTCAGCCAGCCGCCGGTGCAGGCGCGCATGGCGAATGCGCTGCTGCTCCAGGCCGACGTGACGGCGAACAACCCCGACGACAAGGCGCTGCTGAAGCGCTTCGGGCTGTTCGGGCCGCCGGGCATCGTGTTCTTCGACGGCACGGGGCAGGAGAAGGCGGGCACGCGGGTGGTGGGCTTCCAGCCGGCAGCGGAGTTCGGCGAGGCGCTCACGGCCGCTGGGCTTTGAGGAACTTGTAGCCCGGATGCAGCGAAGCGCAATCCGGGAGCGGCCGTCGAAGTGAAGGACGATCCCCGGATTGGCATCCGGGCTACGCGCCCGCGAGCGCAGCGAAGCCCCCCAGGCGGACGCCGCGGAACCGGCTTTGCCGGGCCTCTGGCCCAGCCGGCGCGTCAGCGCCTCGGGGGTGGGTGTCTCCCCCCACCGGCGCTGAGCTCGGCCCAGTCCAGCTCCTGCACCACCACGCGGAAGGCCGCATCGCCGATCACGCCCTCGTGCAGCAGCTCGGTGGCACGCCGGCGGGCGGCGTCGATCGCGCGACGGCGCAGCGGGCCGCCGGTGCGCTCGTCGATGCCGTCCTCGTCCTGCCCGTCCTGGTTCAGGTCGAGCGCCGCCGCGTACTCCTCGCGCAGCAGCTTGGCAGGCAGCGAATCGTCGTCCTCGATCTCGGCCAGCAGGGCGCGGTAGGCGTGGGTGCGGCCGAGGCGCACCTCGCGGCCGACCGGATCGTCGTCGCGCAGGCCGCTCCAGCGGATCAGCGGCCGCAGCGTCAGGCCCTGCAGCACCAGGGTGCCGAGCACGACGGCGAAGGCGCACAGCAGGATCTGGTCGCGGAAGGGAAACGGCGAGCCGTCGGCCAGGGTCTCGGGCACCGCGATCGCGGCGGCCAGCGTGACGATGCCGCGCATGCCGGCCCAGGACAGCACCAGCGCGCCGCCCAGGTGGGCGCGCGTCGGCGGCAGGCGGCGGCATCCCGGCAGCGGCATGAACTTGTAGGCGAAGACCCAGGCGAAGCGCGCGAGGATCGTGGCCGCCAGCACCGCCGCGGCCACCTGCAGCGACAGCACGCCCAGGCCGCCCGCCGCAAGGCGCTCCCAGATCGGGCGCAGCTGCAGGCCGATCAGCACGAAAGCGAAGGCGTTGAGCACGAACACCGTGGCCTCCCAGAACGCGAACACCGGGATGCGCATGCGCGCCGGCATGTTGGCGCCGCCCCGGCGCGCCAGCGCCATCGCATAGACGACGAGGGTCAGGATGCCGGACAGGCCGATGGCCTCGGCCGCGATCCAGACGCCGAAGGTGGTGCCGAACTGCAGCAGGAGCGCGGTCGGCACGTCCCGCACCGGCGACAGCAGCGGCTGCAGCAGGCGCGCGCAGGCCAGGCCGGCCACGACGCTGCCGACGAGGGTGAGCAGCAGCACCGGCGCGAAGCTCGCGACGCCGAGGTGGCTGCCGAGCATGGCCATGATGGCCAGGCGGTAGACGAGCAGCGCGCTGGCGTCGTTGAGCAGGCTCTCGCCCTCGAGGATGGTGAGCAGCCGGTGGGGCAGCTGGACCTGGCGCATGACGGCGGTCGCGGCGGCCGCATCGGGCGGCGCGACGATGGCGCCGAGCGCGATCGCGATGGCCCAGGGCATGTCGGGCAGCAGCCAGCGCGCGACGAGGGCGACCGCGAGCACGGTGGTGCCGACGGCGGCGATGACCAGGCCGGCGATGGGCCGCCAGTTGGCCCGCAGGTCGCGCAGCGAGGTGTCGTAGGCGGCGTCGACGAGGATGGGCGCGACGAAGAGGGTCAGCGCGAGGTGCGGGTCGAGCGTCCAGCGCGGGCCATCGGGCAGCAGCGCGAGCAGGGCGCCCCCGATCGCGAGGAAGGTGGGGTACGGCGCGCGCAGGCGCCGCGCGAGCGTCGCCAGCAAGGCGGCGCCGAGCAGCAGGGTGACGATCCATTCAAATGTGGCCATGGGCGAATCATCGCCGCATCCGCGGCCTTCGTCGCCCGGATGCAGCGCAGCGGAATCCGGGAGCGGCCGTCGAAGTGAGGAACGATCCCCGGATGGGCATCCGGGCTACAGGTGGTCCGCAAGCTCGTCCAGCGACACGATCGTCGGCCGCGCGCCCCCCGCGTGCCGCGCGTCGCGGTCCAGCAGCAGCGCCTGCAGCCCGGCGCTCACCGCCCCGTCATGGTCCAGCTCGGGCGAGTCGCCCACCATCAGCACCTCGGCCGCCGGCACGTCGAAGTGCCGCACCACCCGCAGGTACGCCGCCGGCAGCGGCTTGCTCACCCCCGCCTCCTCGCCGATCGCCACATGGTCGACCTCGGCCTCGAGCCCGGTCGCCTTCAGCTTGCGCCGCTGCCCGTCCGCCGGGCCGTTGGTCAGGATCGCCGTCCTGAACCCCTGCGCCCGCAGGCCCGCCAGCACCGGCCGCACATCGTCGTACAGCAGCGGGCTGTCGTTCACGCAGTCCATGAACAGCTTGTTCAGCCGCAGCACGATGTCGCCCACCGGCGCCACGCCGATCAGCTCGAACGGGTCGGCGAAGCGCCGCATCCGGTAGTCCTGCCGCGTCATCAGCCCCTGCTCGAACTGCGTGAACAGCGGCTTGTCGACCTGCACGCAGGCCCGGATGAAGGCCGCCGAATCCACGCCCTCGCGGTCCAGCAGCCGCGCCATCTCGCCATACGCCACCTGGCGCGTCGCGGCAAAGTTCACCAGCGTGTCGTCCAGGTCGAAGATCACCAGCTTCATGCCCCGTCCTCCCACACCGGCCGCACCCCGATCGTCGTCGTGCCCAGGCGCTCCCACTTGCCGCGGCTCGCGGCAATCGCGAGGAACCGCGCCGGCTTGCTCCACGCGCCGCCCTTCACCACCCGCTCGTAGGCCGAGTTCGCCGGCCGGTCCAGGCACCACTCGCTCAGGTTGCCCGCCAGGTCGTACAGCCCCAGTTCGTTCGGCGCGAACTGCCCCACCGGCGTCGTCCCGCCATAGTGCTCGTCATAGTTCGCCAGCCCCGGCTCCGGCTCGCCGTCCCCCCATGGGTAGACCCGCGCCGCCTCGTTGTTGCCGGCCGCGCATTCCCACTCGGCCGCCTGCGGCAGGCGCGCCCCCAGCTGCTCGCAGATCAGCGCCGCACCCGCCCACGACACGCTCCACAGCGGATGCGCCTCGAACCCCGGCACGCAGGCCCAGCGCCCCGCCGCGCGCTCGTACACCAGCGGGCAGCGCGGGTTGTGCACGTTGATGAAGCGGTAGCTGCTCTCCGCCTCTTCCGGCAGGCCGACCTGGTTGAGCACCTGCGCCGCCAGCCCGCAACCCAGCAGCGTGCGGGCGACGCGCAGCGGCCGCGCCCCGGTGACGCGCCGCGCATCCGGCCGGAAAGGCACCGCCTCCGCGCGATAGCGCTCGATGCCCTCGTCCATCACGCGAACTCCTTCGATGCCCGCAGCACGCCCTCGACCAGTTCCACCTGCCCGGCGCTCAGGTGCCGCTGCCAGCGCCCCTGCACATCGGCCGGCGCACGGAACGACGAGAACGCCCCGCCCCGGCTCGCCCCCTGGCGCTGCGCCAGGAACTCGGCCTGCAGCGGGTGCGGGTCCACGCCCAGGAAATCCGTCATCTCGCGCAGGCAGCGCTGCGGCTCGCGCATCACATCCTCCAGCGCCACCTCCAGCAGCGGGAAGCGCGCCAGGCTGCGCCGCGCCAGCGCCTGCCGCGCCACCACGCTCATCGCCGCCACCTCGGCCGCCCGCAGCGTCGGATCGGCGGTGCCGGCGCGGCTCTCATACTCGGGACATGCCGCATGGAAGGCCTGCGGCACCAGGTCGTCGTACAGCCAGAAGTCCGACAGCTCGCTGCGCAGCACCGAGGACACGATGGCCCGCGGGTCCCGCGTCAGGAACACCAGCTTGATCGACGGCATCCAGGCCTTCAGCCACTCCAGCTTGCCGAACAGTGCCGTCTCCTTGAAGCCGATCACGCGTTCGCGCGTCGCGCTTTCGAGGTAGTCGCGCATCTCCCCCAGGTAATCGCGCAGCCCCGGGTGCTGCGCCAGGGCCCGGTGCAGCAGCACCGGGTCGTAGTCGACCTCCGTCCATTGCACAAGATCGCATTGCCGGAAGAAGCGAGTGTGCATCGACAGCGGCTCGTTGATGCACTCGATCGCCGGATGGGCCTGCAGCAAATCGTGCAGGAAGTTGGATCCGGACCGGTGATGGGCCAACACCAGGAACGGGGCGCGGACTTCGCAGGAACTGCTCATGGCCGGCAACGATACCGCACGCCGGCCGTTGGCAGGGATTTCCCCGGGCGGACCCCGGGCGCGAGGGGCTTGTCACCGGCGAGCCGCCCCCGTACGCTTCGGCACAGTGAACGAGGCGTAGGAACGTGCGCGGGATCCGGTCCCGGATTTGCGATGCGCGAGGGAGAAAACAGCGTGAGCCCTCAGCCACAGGCGGCCCCCCCGGGACCTTCTCCGGGCCCTTCACCGGCCCCCCCTTCGCGCCCCCGCCGGACGCGGGCCGTGGCATGGGCCGCCGGCGCGGTGCTGCTGGTCGGCCTGTTGGCGCTGGCCTGGGCGATGACCCGCCCCGCCGCCCCGCCGCCGCTCACCGACCGGATGAGCATCGCCGTCTCGTCGACCCCGCATGCCGCACTGCTGCACCTGGCCGCCGCCAAGGGCTTCTTTGCCGACGAGGGCCTGGACGCGACCCTGGTCCCGGTCAGCCACGGCAAGGCGGCGATCGACCTGCTGGAGCAGGGGCGCACCGATGCCGCCGCCGCCGCCGAGGTGCCGTTCGTGATCTCGGTGCTGAACGGCAATCCGTTCTCCGTCGCCGCCACCGTCGTCAGCGTGGACTCCGAGATGGCGATCGTCGCGCGCCACGACCGCGGCATCGAGGCCCCGCGCGACCTGATCGGCCGCAAGATCGCCGCCACCGCCGGCACCAGCGGCGAGTACTTCCTGTGGGCCTTCCTGATCCGCCAGCGCATCCGGCCCGAATCGATCTCCTTCGTCGACCTGCCGCCCGGCCAGGTGACGGCCGCGCTGCGCAGCGGCCAGGTCGAGGCAGCGGCCACCTGGCAGCCGGTGCGCTTCGCCGCCGAGTCGGCGCTGGGCGAGAACGCCACCGTCTTCACCGAGCCGAACGCCTATGCCGTGACCCACGTGGTGGCGGCCCGCACCCACTACCTGCACGACCACCCCGCGGCGGCCGAGAAGCTGGTGCGTGCGCTGCTGCGGGCCGAGGCCTATGTGCGCGAGGAGCCCCAGGCCGCGCTGGCACTCGCCGCCGAGCGCCTGAAGATGGACCCGAAGGCCTTGCGCACGAGCTGGGCCGCGCTCGACTTCCGCGTCGACCTGCTGCAGTCCCAGCTCATCACCCTGGAAGACGAGGCCCGCTGGGCGATGGCGCGCGGCCACGCGCCCAAGGGCCAGATCCCCAACTTCCTGCCGCACCTCTACCTGGACGCCCTGCTCGCGGTGCAGCCGGCGCGCGTCACGGTGGTGCATTGAGTCCAACCCGGGGCGCCCGATGAAGATCAGCACCAAGGGCCGGCTCGCGACCGGCATCGCCCTCGCCACCATCGGCCTGATCGCCGCCGTGATCTGGTGGGCCAACACCGAGGTCGACGACGCGAACCGGCAGCGCCGCCAGACCTCGGAGATCACGCGCGCGCTGAACGACCTGCGGCTGGTGAGCTTCGAGTACATCCTGCACCGCACCGAGCGCGCGCGCCTGCAGGAGCACGAGGTGGCGACGCGGCTCGACCGCCTGATCGCCGACGACCCCTTCCGCGACCCGCAGGCGATCGAGGTGCTGGCCCAGCTGCGCGAGGACGTGCAGGCCACGCACCGCATCTTCGAGGAGTTCCTCGCCGGCGCGACGCCCGGCCCCGACCCGGCCGCCGGGCCCGACGCGACGCGCCTGTTCGAGGCCCAGCTGTCGAGCCGGCTGCTCGTGCTGCAGCAGGAGAGCCTCACCGCCGCGCTGCGCCTGGCCGATCACTCGACGCAGCGCATCGACGCCGCGCAGCGCCGCGTCGTGGTGGCCATCCTGCTCGGCCTGGCGCTGATCGCCGTCACCACCGCGGCCATCGGCTGGCTGATCGGGCGCCACGTGCTGCGGCCGATCGCGCGCCTGGAGCAGGCGACGCGCGAGGTCGCCGCCGGCAACTGGAACTTCCAGGTCAACCTCTCGAGCCGCGACGAGATCGGCGACATGGCGCGCAACTTCGACGCGATGACGCGGGCGCTGCGCGAAGCCTTCGCCGAGGTGCAGCGCAAGAACGACGAGCTCGCGGCGCTCAACAAGGAGATCGAGGCCTTCAGCTACTCGGTCTCGCACGACCTGCGCGCGCCGCTGCGCAGCATGGACGGCTTCTCGCTCGCGCTGATCGAGGACTACGGCGACAAGCTCGACGCCGACGCCCTGGATTCGCTGAACCGCATCCGCGCCGCCAGCCAGCGCATGGGCCGGCTGATCGACGAGCTGCTGGGCCTGTCGCGCGTCACCCGCACCGAGCTGGTGGTGCGCAGCGTCAACCTGAGCGCGATCGCGCGCGAGATCGCCGACTCGCTGGAACGCATGCACCCGGGGCGTGACGTACGCTGGGAAATCTCCGAGGGCATGACCGTCCAGGCCGACAAGTCGCTGATGCACATCGCCATGCAGAACCTGCTCGAGAACGCCTGGAAGTTCACCGGCAAGACGGCCAACGCGGTGATCCGCGTCGGCATCGGCGAGGCGAACGGCGAGCGCCACTGCTTCGTCGCCGACAACGGCGTCGGCTTCGACATGAGCTTCGCCGACCGGCTGTTCGGAGCCTTCCAGCGGCTGCACCACGAGAGCGAGTTCTCGGGCACCGGCATCGGCCTCGCGATCGTGCAGCGCATCTTCCGCCGCCACGAGGGCCGGATCTGGGTGCAGGCCCGCCCGGGCGAGGGCGCGACCTTCTTCTTCAGCTTCAAGGAGCCATCGCATGAATGACGGCAACAAGGTCATCCTGCTGGTCGAGGACAACCCGGACGACGTGGCGCTCACGCTGCGCGCCTTCAAGCGCAGCCACCTGATGAACCCGATCACGGTCGCGCGCGACGGCATCGAGGCGCTCGACTTCATGTTCGCGCGCGGCGACTTCGCCGACCGTGCCGCCCTGCCCACCATCGTGATCCTCGACCTGAAGCTGCCCAAGCTCGACGGCCTGGGCGTGCTGAAGGCGATGCGCGCCGACCCGCGCACGCAGTTCCTGCCGGTGGTGATCCTGACTTCGTCCAAGGAAGAGCAGGACCTGATCTCCGGCTACGCGCTGGGGGCCAACAGCTATGTGCGAAAGCCGGTGGACTTCGCCGAGTTCCTCGAGGCCGTGAAGGTGCTGGGCATCTACTGGCTGATGATGAACGAGGTGCCGCCGCAAGGGACCGCCCCGTGACGAAAAAGGCGCTCAAGGTGCTGCTGGTCGAGGACTCGGAGGACGATGCGCGCCTCGCGATCCGCGTGCTGCGCAGCGCCGGCTTCGACCCGAGCTACCGGCGCGTGCAGGACGCGGCCACGCTGCGGGCCGTGATCGACGCCGAGCCTTGGGACGCGGTGCTGTCCGACTTCCGGCTGCCGAGCTTCAGCGGCGTCGAGGCGCTGCGCATTTTTCGCGAGTCGGGGCTGGACATCCCGTTCATCTTCGTCTCCGGCACCATCGGCGAGGAGACCGCCGTCGAGGCGATGAAGGCCGGCGCGAGCGACTACGTGATGAAGCAGAACCTGGCGCGGCTGGCCCCGGCGCTGGAGCGCGAGCTGGGCCAGGCGGTGATCCGCGCCCAGCACCGCCAGGCGCAGGTCGACCTGGAGCTGACGCGCGACCGCTATGTCGACCTCTACGACTTCGCGCCGGTGGGCTACCTGACGGTGTCGTCCGAGGGCGAGATCGTGCAGCTCAACCTGACCGCGGCCGACATGCTGGGCGACATCCGCGCCGAGCTGCTGTACACGCCGCTGGCGCGCTTCGCGGCCCAGGCCCATGCGGGCCTGTGGGACCAGCAGTTCCGCCACGTGCTCGCCAGCGGCGAGAAGCAGTCCCTCGAACTCGAGCTGCGCAGGGCCGACGGCACCCCCTTCCACGCGCACCTCGACTGCGTGCGGGTGGCCGGTCCGGTGGTCGGGCATGCGCCGATGGTGCGCATCGCGATGACCGACATCAGCGAGCGCAAGGAGGCCGAGGCCGACATGCACCGCTTCGAGGCCCAGCTGCGCCACATCCAGAAGATGGAATCGGTGGGTACGCTGGCGGGCGGCATCGCGCACGACTTCAACAACATCCTGGGCGGCATCCTCGGCAACGTGGCGCTGGCGCGCGAGCAGCTGGGCGACGCGCATGCGGCGCTCGGCTACCTGGACGAGATCCACAAGGCGAGTTCGCGAGCGCGCACGCTGGTGCGGCAGATCCTGACCTTCAGCCGGCGCGAGCCGCAGGAGCTGCTGACGCAGCCGCTGCGCCCCATCGTCGAGGAGACGCACAAGCTGCTGCGCGCGACGCTGCCGACGCGCGTCGAGCTGGGGGTCGCGCTGCCGGACGAGCCCCTCAGCGTGCACGCCGATGCGACCCAGATCCAGCAGGTGCTGATGAACCTGTGCACCAACGCCTGGCATGCGCTGGCCGACGGCGCGGGGCACATCCGCATCGGGCTCGAGCCGGTGCACTTCGGCGAGCTGTTGCCGGCGCCGGCCGGCCTGGAGGCGGGCCGCCATGCGCACCTGTGGGTGAGCGACGACGGCTGCGGCATGGACGCGTCGACGCGCGAGCGCATCTTCGAGCCCTTCTTCACCACCAAGCCGGTCGGCCAGGGCACCGGGCTCGGGCTGTCGGTGGTGCACGGCATCCTCGCGGCGCACCACGGCGCGATCCGCGTCGACAGCGAGCCGGGTCGCGGCAGCACCTTCCACCTCTTCCTGCCGGCCGTGGCCGAGGACGCCGCCGCGCCCATCGAGGCCCACCCGACGCAGGCGACGCCCGCGCGGGGACGCGGCGAACGCGTCCTGTACATCGACGACGACGCGACCATGGTGATCATGGTCGAGAGCCTGCTGCAGCGCTGGGGGTACCGGGTGACGAGCCTGCAGGACGCGCCGGCCGCGATCGAGGCGGTGCGGCGCGAGCCGCTCGGCTTCGACCTCGTGGTCACCGACTTCAACATGCCCGAGTGCTCGGGCCTCGACGTGGCGCAGGCGCTGGCCGGCATCCGCCCCGACCTGCCGATCGTCATCAGCTCGGGCTACATCACCGACGAGCTGCGCGCTCGGGCGCGCGAGGTGGGGGTGCGCGGGCTGCTCGAGAAGCAGAACACCTTCGAGGAGCTGGGCGGGCTGGTCGGGCGGGTGCTGGCCGGCACGGCAGGCGGCGCGGCATGACCGGCGCAAGCCGCGGGGAGGCGCACAAGGCGGGCGTGGTCTACCTCACCGGCCTGTCCGGATCCGGCAAGTCGACGCTCGCGGCCGGGCTGGCCCGGCGGCTGCAGGCGCGCGGCATCCGCGTCGCCGTGCTCGACGGCGACGCGCTGCGCACCGGGCTGTGCGCCGGGCTGGGTTTTTCCGACGCCGACCGCGTCGAGAACATGCGCCGCGTGGCCGAGGTGGCCCGGCTGATGGTCGACGCCGGGCTGGTGGTGATCACGGCGCTGATCTCGCCCTTCCGCGCTGCCCGAGAGGCTGCGCGGGCGCGCTTCGCGCCGGGCGAATTCATCGAGGTGCACGTCGACGCGCCGCTCGCGGTGTGCGAAGCCCGCGACCCGAAGGGCCTCTACCGGCGCGCGCGGCGCGGCGAGATCCCGGGCTTCACCGGCATCGACTCGCCCTACGAGCCACCGCTGTCGCCGGAGATCCGCATCGAGCCCGTCCATGCGACACCGGATGTGACGGTGGATGCCCTGCTCGAACGACTGGTGACGATCGGACTGGTGAGCCCCGCTTCCGGCTGAAAAACGCGGCGGGGTCATCGAGGCATCAGGAGACGGTCAGGACTGGGGATGGAACAACGCGGAGGCTGGCGATCCGTTCGCCTTCGCCGCCCGCCATGTCCTCGTACCGCATCAGCCACCTGCCGGAGCTGCCGGCCCCGATCAACAGCATCCGCTTCCGCAAGGCGCTGAGCGCCATGTCCGTGCATGCGGTGAGCCGCCGCTGGCTGCGCCTGCAGCTCGGGCTGTCGACCTCGGAGATCAACGCGCTGCTGCTCGCCCTGCGCCAGGCCGGCGTGCTGCAGGGGCCCTGGCCCGATGCGCCGGGGATGCGCGCGCAGCGGCCGGGGCTGTGGGCGCGGCTGCTGCGGTGGCTGCGCCCGCCCCGCCCGCAGGCTTCGCCCGCGCGCCGCCTGCACGGCTGGCTGGACGGGTTGCCGCCGCAGACCTTGGCGACCCTGGCCGACGACCTGCAGGCCTTGCTGTCGCGCCACCCGCATGCGCGCGGCGTGCTCACCCACCTCAGGCTGCTCGAGCATGCGCTGCGCCAGCCCTCGCGGAACGCGGCGCGCACCCTGTCGCACGGCGTGCTCAGCAAGGCGCTGGAGCAGCTGGGCGCGGTGATGACGCCGAGCGCGAACACGCCCCTCGCCCTGCTGCGCACGCGGCTGATGCTGGCCGTGCACGGCACGACCGGCTCGCGCGCGGCGCCGCCGACGCTGGAGGTGTCGGAGGTGGGGCTGTCGCGGTTCGTGGATGCTCAGCAGCGCTGGGACGAGGCGACGACCAAGCGCTGAGCCTTGTGCCGGCGCCGGCTCAGGCCCGGCGCGGCAACGGCACCCGCGCCAGCACCCCGTCGCCGAAGTCCTGGTACACCGGCGAATCCTTCCGGTGCGCATAGCCGATGAAGCAGTCGCACCGCAGGCGCGGGCAGGGGCGGGTGGCGATCATCGCCTCCAGCCCGTCGGTGTAGAGGTTGCCCAGGCGCTGCGGCACGAAGTGGCAGCGCTGCACCTCGCCGTCGCCGTCGACCGAGAACACGTCCTCGCCGGTGCGGCAGGCCGCGCCGCGCGAGCCGAGGTTCTCTCGGCCGAGCGGGAACCAGGGGTCGACCGCATCCAGCCAGGCCAGGTCCTCCGGGCGGTAGTAGCCGGGGCCGCGGCGGTCGTAGGGATTGAGCCAGACATGGCAGTCGGCCGGCAAGGCCGCGCGCAGCGCACGGATCGCGTCGAAGTGCTCGCGCAGCGCCACCACGCCGACCGAGTGCGCGACGCCCATGGCCCGCAGCCGCGCGCAGCGCTCGGTGAAGCGGGCGAGCGTCGTCTGGCCCGGGTGGTAGGTGCACCACAGCGCCACCTTGCCGGGCGGCGCGTCCTCGAGCCACGAGAGCGGCGCGGCGAGGTTGGTCTGGACCGCGACCTGCCGCACCTGCGGCAATGCCGCCAGCGCCAGCACCGCCTCGCGGTAGTGGCGCCGCACCAGCGCCTCGCCCCAGGGCGTGAACAGCACCCGCAGCTCGTGCGCCGCGCCGCGTGCCCAGTCCAGGAACCGCGCCACCTCGGCCGCATCGCGCGCCAGGGCCGCGCGCGAATCGCGGCGCTTGGCGAACGGGCAGTAGGGGCAGTCGTAGTTGCAACTGCTCAGGCTGCCGCGGTACAGCAGGGTCAGCACGCCGCGCCCTCCATCAGCCGCTGCACGCGCGGCGACACGAGCCAGGGTCCGATGCTGTCGCTGCAGGCCACGCCGCGCTCGGTGAGCGCCATCAGCGTGCCGTTGTCGGTCGCCAGCCCCAGCGCCGCCAGCTCGTGCAGCTGCGGCAGGTCGTCCAGGGCACGGGTGCCGAAGCGCCGGCGATAGTCGGCATGCGCCAGCCCCGGCTGCGTCAGCAGCGACTGCACCACATGGCGGCGGCGCTGCTCGTCGGCATCGAGCTCGAAGCCGTACGCGGCCTGGCGGAAGCCTGCGGCGTCGTGCGAGGCGAAGTCCGCGACGATGTCGCGCGTCGCCGCCCGCTCGACCGCGTAGCTGCTGGAGTAGTGCAGCCCCTGCGTGTACGAGCGTGCCCCGGCGCCGAGGCCCACCATGCCGTCGGTCTGGCAGCAGTAGACCGGCCCGTCCTCGGCCGGCGCATGCGGTGCGCGGAACATGCGCATCGACACTTGGCTGTAGCCGGCGTCCCGCAGGCGCACGCGGGCGGCCTCGTACAGGGCCGGCCGGGTGTCGTCCGGCGTCGCCGGCCGGGGCCCGGCCTGGCGGATCGCGAGCCGGCCCAGTCCGGTGCGTTCGCGGACGTACAGCGGGTAGAGGTAGATCTCTTCCGGCGCGAAGGCCAGCGCGCTGTCCAGCGACTGCAGCCAGCTCGCTCGCGTCTGGCCGGCGATGCCGTAGATCAGATCCAGGTTCAGGGTCGCAAAGCCCGCGCCGCGGATCGCGTCGATCGCCGCCTGCACCTGCACGTTCTGCTGCGGCCGCGCGAGCGCCCTCACCTCGTCCGCCGAGAAGCTCTGCACGCCCATGCTGACGCGCGACACGCCCGCCGAGCGGCACACGGCGAGCCGCTCGCGCGTCACGGTCTCCGGCGACACCTCGATGCCCGACGGCGTCGCCGCCAGGTCGATGCCGAGGTGGCGCGCGGCCCCGTCGTACAGGCGCTCCAGCTGGTCCGCCGACAGGTAGCTGGGCGTGCCGCCGCCCAGGGCCAGCCGGGCGAAGCGGCGTTCGCCCAGCACCTCGTCCATCGCCTGCATCTGGCGCAGCACCGCGTCGACATAGCGCTCGACCAGGTCGTCCTGCGGCTGCGCCATCGCGAACAGGTTGCAGAAGCCGCAGCGCATGCTGCAGAAGGGCACGTGCACGTAGGCGAACAGGGCCGATCGGTCCTGGCCGGCCCACAGCGCGTCGAGCGGCCGCGGCGCGGCCAGCGTGCGGTAGGCGCTCTTGTGCGGGTACGAGTAGGAGTAGGCCTGGTAGGGCCCCTGCCGCAGGCGCTCGGCGAGGGAGGCGGGCCCGGCCGTCATGCGGCCCCCGGCAGGAAGAAGTGCGCATACGGCACCGTCCACACGCAGTCGTGGGCGAGCCGGTGGCCGTGGTAGCCGTCCTCGCCATAGGCCGTGCCGTGGTCGGAGCAGACGATCACGAAGGCCGGCGCGCGCTGCGCGCAGGCGTCGAAGAGCGGCGCCAGCGACGCATCGACATGGCGCAGCGCCGCCGCATGCGTCTGCGGCGAGTCGGCCGCTTCGCCCGGCAGGTGCGCCCGGTTCGGCGCATGCACGGCCGCGACGTTGATGAAGAGGAAGAGCCGGCCCGGCAGCGACTGCATGCGCTGCACCGCCAGCGATACCTGGCGCTCGACCGAGTGACGCTGCCCCACCCCCATCCCCGGGCTCCAGTGGCTCTCGGCGAACAGCCCGGGCAGCACGCGGCCGAGCGCCGTCTGCCCGTTGAAGAAGCCGACCCCGCCGATGCACAGCGTGTGGTAGCCGCGCCCGGCGAGGCCGGCGACGATGCTTTCTTCCTCGAAGACGCAGGTGCCGGGGCCGGTGGTCTCGCTGCCGCGGAAGGCGGTGGCGAAGAGCCGCGGGTGCCGCCCGGGCCGCGCCGGCGTCGGCAGGAAGCCGGCGAAGAAGGCCTGGTGCGCCGCATAGGTGAAGCTGCCCGGCGTGTGGCGCCGCTCCCAGCCCTGGGGGCCGAGGTGGCGTGCCAGCACCGGCAGCCGGCCCTGCTCGAACTCGGCCTGCGCGACGTCGAAGCGCAGCGTGTCGAGGGTGATGAACACGATGTCGTGCGTGCCGACGACGCGGTTCATGTCGGGCATCCCGGCGGGGGTGTTCATGGGCTCGCCGCCTGCAGGGCCGCGTGCGTGTCCCGCCCCTGCCACAGCAGGCCGGGCAGCAGGTCGCCGAAGGCATTCGCTTCCAGCACCCGGGCCTCGCCCTGGTGCACGACGATGTCGAGGCCGACCAGCCGGCTCGCGCGGAAGGCGCCGGCCGCCTGCTCGGCCGCGGCGACCAGGCGGCGCTGCGCCTCGGGCAGCAGCAGGGCGTCCACCTCGCCGCGCCGGCTGTCGAGGTGCAGGTTGGTCATCGCGCGCTCGCCGATGCGGGCGACGCGGTGGGCGGCGCGGCCGTCCAGCGCCAGCACGCGCACGTCGAAATGCCCGGCGCCGCAGCGCGGCTTGGGCAGCCAGGCCTCGGCGTAGGCCTGCTGGGCGGCGATGCCGTCCACCACCGCGCGCACCTCGGCGGCGCGGTGGTAGCTGCGCAGCCGCTTGACGTTGAAGAGCCTCGGCCCGCGCCCGGACGGCACCAGCGCCGCCGAGGTCGTCGCCTGTTCGTCGCCGCGCCGGTTGCGGCGGTAGGCCAGCACGCCGGCGGCCGACGAGCCGTAGCGCGCCTTGAGGAACACGCGGTCCAGGCCTTGCGCCTCGAGCAGGGCGCGCAGCGCGTCGTAGCCCCCGACCGGGCCCAGCAGGCGGGCGGTGGGCACGCCGTGCGCCTGCAGGCGCTGCTGGCAGTCGAGCTTGTCGGTCATCGCGAGGATGTCGGCGGGCGCATTCACCAGCTGCGCCGGCGTGCCGGCCACCTGGGCCGCGAGGCGTCGCATCGCCCGGGCGAAACCGGCATACCAGGCGTCGGTGGCCAGCAGCTCGCCATGCTCCGGCGCGGCGCAGCGCGGCCGGCCGAGCACCTCGCAGCCGTCGTGCAGCAGCCGCAGGTGCACCTGCGGGTCGTCGCCCGGCGGCTCGATCTTGAGGTGGCAGGGTGCGGCGAGCAGCGCGTCCAGGCCGCCCGGCCGGTCCATCCAGTCGCGCCATTCGACCAGCCGCGCCGGGGCGAGCCCGAGCGCCGCCCGCGCGGCCTGCAGGCCGCGGCTGCGCTTGCTGCCGCCGACGCCGAGGACGACCCAGGGCCGCCCGCTATTCACCGACCGCGACGTAGCGGTAGCCGTCATCGTCCTCCTGCGGGTCGTCCAGCACCACGCCCGGGATCGCGGCGCGCAGCTGCGCCTGCAGCGCCTCGCCGATGAAGTGGTGCGAGAGGTCGACGCGCCGCACGCCGCGCACATGCGGGCTGGCCAGCAGCGCCTGCGCGCCGGTGTCGCCCAGGGTGCCGAGCGACAGGTCCAGCGTGTCGAGCGACGCGACCCAGGCCTCGCCGGCGAGCCAGGCGGCCAGCTCGTCCGCGACCTCGGCATCGCGCAGGCCCAGGTAGCGCAGGGCCGGCGTGCGCACGCGCGTGACGACGTCGGCGATGTGCCTGGCATCGCCGTCGAAGCCGTATTCGTCGGTGCCGATCCACAGCTCCAGGTGCTCCAGCGCGGGCAGGCGGGATTGCCCGATCGCCTCGGACACCTCGCGCGGCAGGCCGCCGCATTCGATCACCAGGTGGCGCAGGTGGGCGTGTTCCACCACCGGCCATTCGAGCGAGGTCGAGCCGCGCACGCGCAGGGCCTTGAGGCGGGGGAAGGCGCTCAGCAGATCGGCATAGCCGGCCTGGACGATCCAGGAGATCTCGCACTCCTCGAAGGTGATGTCGCCGACGAACAGGGCCTCGAGGGCCGGCAGGTCGGGGGCGCGCCGCGCCAGTTCGTCCAGCACCTCGGACGGGTCGTTCTCGTGCGGCTCGTCCCAGGCGCCGATGACCAGCGCCTGCAGCTGCGTCGTGTCGACCCGCGAGAGGAACTCCTGCAGCAGCTCGACCATCGACTGCTCGGCGTCGTAGTCCAGGCTCAGGCGGTAGACGGTGGTCGCCGGCGGGGCGTCGACCGGCTGGTCGCTGGCATAGTCCACGACCGATCGGCCGAAGAACGACTCGGTGTGTTCGGAGATCGTCATGGCTGCCCTTATCCTCGGAGCTGATGTGGGATGAGAGCGTACTCGAATCGCCGTGACGGGCCCGTGTCGATCCGGGGGGCCGGCGAACGTCGTCAGGTCATCCCATCCACTTTTTCAGGAGAACACGATGTCCAGACTCCGGGTTGCCGCCTTCTCGGTCTCGCTCGACGGCTACGGCGCCGGGCCCGACCAGGGCCTCGAGAACCCGCTCGGCGTGGGCGGCGAGGCGTTGCACGAGTGGTTCTTCCCCACCACCACCTTCCAGGCGATGCTCGGCAACGGGGGCGGCGAGGCCAATGCCGATGACGTTTTCGCGAAGCGCAGCTTCGAGAACGTGGGGGCCTGGATCCTCGGCCGCAACATGTTCGGGCCGGTGCGCGGGCCCTGGCCGGACGAGGAATGGAAGGGCTGGTGGGGCGACACGCCGCCGTACCACGTGCCGGTGTTCGTACTGACGCACCATGCGCGGCCGCCGCTCGAGATGAAGGGCGACACGGTGTTCCATTTCGTCACCGGCGGGATCCACGAGGCGCTGGCCCGCGCGCGCGAGGCGGCGGGACCGCGCGACGTGCGCGTGGGCGGCGGCGTGGCGACGATCCGGCAGTACCTGGAGGCCGGCCTGATCGACGAGATGCACCTGGCGGTCTCGCCGGTGCTGCTGGGACGCGGCGAAGCCCTGCTCGCCGGGATCGACCTGGCGGCGCAGGGCTTCCGCTGCACCGAGCACGTCGGCACGCCGAAGGCGCTGCACGTCGTGCTGGCGAAGGGCTGAGCGGGGACGGCTTACCAGCCCACGCCGTAGTAGTCGTAGACGCGGCGGCCGTAGGTGTCGTCGTACTGCGGGTCGTTGCCGGCCTCGTAGCGCGGCGCGTTCTCGAGCTGGGACTCCTTCAGCGGCACGACATAGCCGTCGAGGTTGGTGTCGTACTTCAGCATCGACCAGGGCACCGGATAGCGGTCGGTGCCGACGCCGAGGAAGCCGCCGAACTCCAGGGCCGCGTAGCGGACCAGGCCGGAGCGCTTGTCGATGATCAGGTCGTCGATGGAGCCCAGCTTGTCGCCGTTGCTGCTGTAGACGGTGGTGCCTTCGACCTTGTCCGAGGAAATGACGGGATTGCCGCTCATGGGGATCTCTCCTTCAGTGCGAGGCGGCGGGCGACATGCCGGCCGCGGTGAGGGAGAGTGTTGCGGGGCCGGCGCGGCGAGGCCATCAGCGCAGGCCCGGCGAAGGTGTAGGAATCGACCCCCCGAATGCGTAGCCCGGATGGACATCCGGGCTACCGGCGCTTGCAGGCAGGCGTGGGAAGGATGCCGACGCTGCCGCCGGTGGCGTAGCGCAGGCCGTAGCCGAGCCCGAACTGCGGCACCTGGCCGTCGCCGGCGTTGAGCGGCGTCTGGCAGGCCGAGGCCGGCCACTGGAAGGGCAAGGTGCCGACGAAGTCGTGCGCGATCGAGCCTTGCGCGCTGCGGTACAGCACGTCGGTCACGCCCTTGCCCTCGGTGCCCGGCAGCCAGCCGGCGACGAAGGCATCCGAGCGGTTGATCAGGTCGTTCACGTACAGCGGGCGCCCCGACAGCAGCACGGTCACCACCGGCTTGCCCTGGCCCGACACCGCGTTCAGTGCCGCCAGGTCCTCCGGGTGGTTGGCCGAATGCCCGAGCATGCGCGCGCGCAGGTCGCCCGCCCCTTCGGCGTACGGCGTCTCGCCGATCACCGCGATCACCACGTCGTAGTCGGCCACGTGGCGATCCGTGCCCGTGGCGCTGTAGTCCACCGTGGCCGGGCCCGCCATCTCCTGGATGCCCACCAGCACCGTGTCGCTGATGCCCGCGAAATCGGCATTCGTGTTGCCGGTGCCCTGCCAGGTGAGCGACCAGCCGCCGGCCTGGTTGGGCACGCTGTTGGCGCTCTTGCCGACCACCAGCGTCTTGCGCCCGCGCGGCAGCGGCAGCAGGCCGTTGTTGTTCTTGAGCAGGACCAGCGACTTGCGCACCGCCTCGCGCGCGAGCGCCCGGTGCACCAGGTTGGCCTGGCTGCCCGCGCCGGCGGTCTGCGAGGGCTTGCGCCCGCTGAACAGGCCGGCGCGCAGCTTGACGCGCAGGATGCGCGTGACCGCGTCGTCGATGCGCGCCACGGGGATCGCCCCCGCGCGCACCTGGGCCACGGTGTTGGCGATGAAGGCGCGCCAGTCGTCGGGCACCATCACCATGTCGATGCCGGCGTTGATGGCCTGCGGGCAGCTCGCGTTGCTGCAGCCCGGCACCTGGCCGATGCCGTTCCAGTCGGAGACCACGAAGCCGTCGAAGCCCATGCGGGTCTTCAGCACGTCGGTCAGCATCGCCTTGCTGCCGTGCAGCTTGCCGATCGGCAGGCCGGGCGCGTTCCAGCTGTTGAAGCTGGCCATCACCGCCTGCACGCCGGCACCCAGGGCGCCGTAGTAGCCCTGGCCGTGGATGTTGATCATGTCGCTGCTGCCGGCCAGGTTGACGCCCTGGTCGATGCCCTGGTCGGTGCCGCCGTCGCCGATGAAGTGCTTGGCGGTGGCGACCACGTTGGCGTCGCTCGCGAAGCTGCCCTGCAGGCCGCTGACATAGGCGCCGGCATAGGCGCGCACCAGCGACGGGTCTTCGGAGAAGCTTTCGTAGGTGCGGCCCCAACGGTCGTCGCGCGCCACCGCCAGCGTCGGCCCGAACACCCAGTTGATGCCGGTGGCGCGCACCGCCAGGCCGGTCGCGGCGCCGATCTGTTGCGCGAGCGCCGGGTCGTGGGCGGCGCCGAGGCCGATGTTGTGCGGGAAGAGCGTGGCCTGGAAGACGTTGCCGTGGCCGTGGATGGCGTCGGTGCCCCAGATGATCGGCACCTTGGTCGCGAGCGTCGTCGACATCGAGGCGGTGTAGTACTGGTCGGCCAGCGCCACCCAGTCGGCCGCGCTGGCGCGCTTGTTGCCGCGCGGCCAGGAGCCGCCGCCGTTGAGCACCGAGCCGATGAAGTACTGCCGCACCTGGTCGGGCGTGATGCTGCGGATCTCGGGCTGGGTCATCTGCCCGACCTTCTGCTCCAGCGTCATCGAGGCGACGATGCCGGCGATGCGGGCTTCCATTGCCGGGTCGCGCGCGATCGCGCTGGGGATGGCGGGCCAGTCGGTGTAGGTGGGCGCGGGGTCGATCGCGGCCGCCGGCTTCTCGGGCGGCGCGACCTCGGCGCTGTCGTCCTCGGCGGCGGAAGCGACGGCACCGCCGCCGCCGCCCGCGCCGCCGCAGCCCGTCGCGGCCGCCAGCGTGGCCACCAGGGCGAAGGTCCAGGGGTTCATGGGGGTCCTCCGCCCGGGGGCCTGCCGCTTACCAGTTGAGCCCCAGCGTGTAGGTGCCGGCGGTGCCGGCGCTGCCGCTGTAGTACTTGACGCGCACATAGCGCGCCGAGGTGGCGCTGCCGGTGTTGCTGACGCTGGCCGCGTCGACCGCACCCGTCCCCTTCTCGCTCGCCGCCAGCTGGGTGCCGGAGGCGTTGTAGATGTAGAGGTCGTAGTCGCTGGAGCCGTTCGGCGTCAGGGTGGCGCTGAGCGTCCTGCCGGCGGGCAGTTGCACGACGAAGTAGTCGCTGTCGCTGGAGCTGCCCATGGTGCCGTTCCAGGTGCCGGGGGTGGCGATGGCGTTGGCGGTGCCGATGTTGTCGTTGGGCTCGGTCTCGTTGTTGGGCGGCGTGACCACGCTGGCGATCTTCAGGAACTGTGCGGTGACCGGCCCCCATTGCCCGGACGAGACCTTGGCGCGCACGTAGACGAGGTGCTTGCCCAGGGCCAGGCCGGTGGTGCTGAGCGTGCCGCTCAGCGACTCGGTGGTCTGGTTGAAGCTGCCGTCGGTGGCGCTGAGCGGGATCGCGACCGCACCGGCGACCCACGGCGGGGTGTCGATGTAGGCCTCGGCCGCGGTGACGTTGAGCACCGGCTCGGTCCCGTTGGTCTGGTTGAAGCGCGTGTCGGTGGCGGACGCGGTGAGGCTGACCGGCGTGCCGGCGAGGACGCCGCCGCCGCTGGCATCGCTGCCCAGGGTGACCGAGGTGACGTCGGGGCCGCCCGGCAGCTGGTAGGGCGCGCGCACCACCCTGGCCGCGTAGATCAGCGCGGGCAGGTTCTTGGGCTTGGTGGTGTTGTTGTAGGTGGTGCAGCTCTCGAAGAAGCTGGAGCCCAGCTCGATCGTGAAGGCGGCGACACCCAGCTCGCCGTAGCTCGGGCCGTCGCTCGTGCCGTCGGTCGGGTAGAGGCCGATGGACTGCTCGGGCGTGTAGCCGTTGAACCAGGCGAGGCGCCGGCCCAGGGTCTGCAGGGCGGTGCCGTTGGCGGTCGGCGTGGAGGTGGTGCCCCAGGGCCAGAGCACCAGCTGGCTGTAGCTGTGCACGTCGATGTGGATGCCGCTGGTGTCGGCCGGTGCGCCGTCGCCCGGGTTGGGGCCGCGGCGGTCGGGAAAGATGCTGCGGATGTAGCTTTGGATCGCCTGGGTCTCGGGCTCGGAGCCGGCGCTGGGGCCGCGGTAGGTCTCGTCGCACTGGCTGCCGCTGGAGCCCTGGCCGCCGGTGCTGTTCCAGCCGAAGCTGAAGTTGCGGTTCAGGTCGGCGCCGCGGCTGTTGCTGGTGGCGCCGCAGTAGGCGGTGTTGGTGTTCTTGCGCCAGGAGAGGCCGCCCTCGGCCTTCTTGCGGCCGTCGGGGTTGGTCTGCAGCAGCAGGTGCACCTCGTGGTGGTCGACGATCCAGGTGGCGTCGGGGTTGGTGCCGTAGCCGTTGAGCAGCCAGCGTGCGAACTCGAGGTTGAGCGGCGCGGTGGTGTATTCGCGGGCGTGGATGGCGCTGTTGACGAAGAGCTTGGGCTTGGTGCCGCCGATGGCGCTGTTGGTGATCTTCAGCACCCGGATGTCGTAGCCGCCGAGGCCGTTGGCCTTTTGCCAGGAATCGCCAATGTCGGTCCAGGTGGCGAGCGTCGGATAGGTGGTGGTGAAGGCCTGGGCGGCGGTGTAGGTTTCCTCGACCGTCTCGTAGCAGCTGTAGCCGGGGATGGACTGGATGGTGGCGTCGCCGGCGGCGGCGCCGATGACGCTGCTGGTGCTGGCGGAGGCGCCGGGGGCGGTGGTGCGGCTGCGGGCGTCGGCGGCGGCCTGGATCTGGGCCAGGAAGTCGTTGCGGCGCTGGATGAATTCGGGCGCGTTCTCGACGCGGAAGCCGAAGCTGCGCAGGTTGATGATGTCCTGCTGCTGGAGCTCGAGGACGAGGTAGCCCTGCTCGTAGTTGGATTCGAGCAGGTTGGCGTGGAAGGTGATGGCCGCCTTGCGGAGCATGGCGGGATCGGGGTAGAAGGCCTTGTAGATGTTGGTGCGCTGCTTTTCCTGCTGGCGCAGGAGGCGCATCTCGGAGGCGGCGTCGGTGACGGGGGCCGGCAGGGGCTGGGCCTGCGTGGTGGAGGACGTGGAGGTCTGGGAATGGGACGACAGCGGTACGACGGAAACTGCAAGGAACAACGCGGCAAATGCCGCCCGCGGTAGCGGACGAACGTTGGTCATGAAACGCTCCCTTGTGTTTACGGTACCAGCCCAGCTGCGTGGGCTGGATCGGCTTTCGCTTCGAGGGGGATCCACCCATTCGAGCGAAAGATGATTCTGGGGGACTTCTCCCTTTACGGCGAGGGGGTAACGAGATGAACAAGGTCATTTTTTGGGTATTGGCAATCGCCGCGGCTTGCGGTAATTCGCGTGCGTGCGAAGGGGACGCGGCGCAATGGGCCAGGGAGTACGCGGCCTTGCGGCAGGTTCGGGGGCACTTCGATGGGGGGCCCTGGATGGCCGAGGTCGACCGGTGGCAGGGGCGCAAGCACCAGGTGATGCAGTGCCTGGCTGTTGAGTTCTCAACACCTGGCGTTACCGCTGAGCGGTTGCTGCAACGGATGGGGGAGCCGGATTCGCGGAAAAGCTGCAGCGGGGGGAAGGGGTGCGAGGAGTGGGCGTACCACTGGCGGGGTATGCACGATCGGTGGGTGGTGACCGTCGGTGCGGGGCGGGTTGTCGGCGTGCGATGGGATTACGCGCTGGAGTGAAACGCCGGGCTATCCCAAGAAGATGTTGTCGCGGTGATAGGTCAGGTACACCTCTTGGGCCGGGCGGAATGCGCTCACGTTCTGATTGGGGATCCCCATGCGCGCGAGGTCGTCAGCCGACACGTGTTGAGATATCAGCAGCTCGCCGCTGTGCCTGAATGAAATGAAACCACGGTCAAAGAGGTAATCGGCCGAGGGGGACAGGAACAGGCCATTGTTTCCGTCGAGCCGCTCTTTCGCGGTTTCGCAGGCGCGCCAGGGCTTGATGTGACTGGCGATCAGCAAGCCTGGTTTGGCGACGCCGGTGCATCGGCACGCATGCTCCAGCAGACTGACATTGCGGCGGAAATCGCCTTGACCACGCCGGGCAAGGACTTGCTGATGACGCTGCGTCGCCGACAAGTCGTCGATCATCGCGATCTCGTCTTCGATCTGATTCTCCAGGTCTACGATGAAATTGCCTGCGGATCGAGGCGTGACACTGCTCTGAAGCGTTGGCAGAGCGAGGATCGCAGCCTCCTGCGACACGAGGGAGAACAATTCGGCCGAGATTTCGCAGAGATAGGCCCCCTGGTTCCCGTCGCCTGTCTCCCGCAAGGGCGAGTAGCCTTTGGGCAGCAGGGGCGCCACGGCTTCGATGATGTCTTTGGGGCGGAATATGCGAGGGACACGTGCCCAAGATACTGGCAGAAGCCAACCGTCCATCGACCAGTGGGTCCCTCGGTCACCGAACTCTGCAGGTTTCGGTGCGGCGATGGCAGCGTCGGTGACGACCCCAATGGCACCGACCTTTGTGGCGGCATAGGAGACAACCGGGTCGCCCGGTTTCGCCAGCTTCATGTTGTCGTAGAACTGACTTCGGGCACCTGACGACTGCCGCTTCGGTGACCAAAGATAGCCTCCCTCGATTTCCTCGCGAGAGGTCTTCTTGTGGTTGACCCACCAATATTTTGTCAACATCGCCTCCAACATGCCGGCGCGCATTAGCACCACGCACAGGATGGGAGCCTCCGCTCGTTGTGGGAGCGCAGGCCCTGACTCAGAGTAATGCGAGTCTAAGAGATCACCGTCAATTCCAAAACTGCAGACCGATGGAAACGAACGCAATCACCAGCACGGTTCATGAAATTACCAGCACTCTGGTGCCACTTGGCGGATTCATCGCCGTGCTGTTCGGCTTCGCGTGGGTTGTCTATAGAACACGTTCTGCGCACGCACTTCGCCGCCGGGTTTGGGGGCTGATTTTTGGGAAAGCCCATCTCACCGACGACTTGATCAAGAATTTCGTCGATGAGCGAACGAACCTGATGTCGTTCCGCTTCATCGCTGGCGTCAATGTCCGAACACTTCAGCAAGCCCACGATTTGATTGAATGGTTGCGCGCAAACAACGAGGAGGTGTCATCCGTTCGAGCGATTCAACCCTACTTCGATCTCGAAAGAATGGATGTTGCTGCAGAGAAGCTTCCGCGCAAAGCTTGGATCTACGCTTTGCTCGCCTTCTTCCTGACCGCCGCGCTCGTGACAGCCGTGCCAATTTATGGCATCGGTTATGACAAGGTGATTCTGCGAATGAAGAAGAGCGGAACTTACTTCGTGGTCAAGGAAACAACGGCCGAGCTCCTGTCCCTTTCGTTGACTAAAGCAGTCGCACTGACGCAAGAAGATTGCGCCCTGCCAATCAGTGCCCGGACATCACGAGACGGATTTCGACCCGACGAAATTCCGGCAGTGTGCGAACTTCTGTCCAATGCCTCGACTTCGGATTACCTGCGCTCCACCCTGCTTCAGCAACGCCTCGCTTCCGGGTTGCTGGCGACTCTCGCGCTCTTCATCCTTTACCTACCTGGCCGCTCGCTCAACCAGATTTCCGAAGCTCGTCAGCTACTGGATCGACAGAAGTCCCGTCGGCAGCAGTTGAGTCTCGATCTGCGTTGATTCTCGACTTCCACACCTCCAACAACGCCACCCCCAACGCCAACCCCAACGGCCCATTCACCAACCCCGTCCCCCCAAACGCCACCAACCCACCCACGATCGCCACAAACGCCGCCAGCGTATGCAGCCGCAGCTGCCGCCCGATCAGCACCGGGTACAGCAGATTGTCCACCAGCGCCACGACGATCGATCCCCAGAGCGTGAGGACCAGCGCCTTCTCCCAGCTGCCCTCCAGCAGCAGCAGGCCCGCCGCCGGGATCCACACGATGGCCGCGCCCAGCACCGGCAGGATGGACAGCAGGAACATCACCAGCCCCCACAGCATCGGCGCCGGCAGGCCCAGCCACCAGAACATCAGCCCGCCCAGCAGCCCTTGCACCGCGGCCACCGCGACCGTGCCCAGCACGCTCGCGCGCACCACCTCGGCCGTGCGCTCGAAGAGCTTCGTCGCCTCGCCCGGCGTCAGCGGCAGGATCGATCGCAGGTACTGCAGCACCGCGTCGCGGTCGCGCAGCAGGTAGAACAGCGCGAAGAAGGTCACCAGCACCTGCACGCTCGCCCACATCGATCCGCTCAGGAAGCCCGGCACCCGCGGCGCCACGCGCTTCGCCATCTCCTCGCCGGACGGCATCTGCTTCGTCACCCAATTCACCGCGCGCGCCAGCGGCGGCTTGTCGCGCACGAGCTCGTCGATGCGTAGGCGCACCTCGGGCGACCGCAGGTGCTCCCAGCCGTCGCGCGCCTTGTCCACCATCAGCGGGGCCAGGGCGAAGGTGGGCAGCGCGATCACCACCACCAGCACGGCCGTCGTCAGCGCCGCGCTCAGGTTGGGGCGCGCCACGCGCCGGGCAATGCAGCGGTGCAGGCGGTCCGAGACGATGGCCAGCGCCGCCGCCCACACCAGGGCCGGCACGAAGGGCTGGGTCATGCGCCAGCAGAGGAAGAACACGATGGCCGTCAGGATCGCGAGGGCGATCGTGGGGGCGAGGCGGGCGGAGGTGGCGGGCTCGTCGCGGGGGCGGTGGTCTTCAGGGAGCATGCGATGGGATCGGGTGGACGATCCCATCGCGGGGGCAAGGGGTGTGCCCGGGCTTACGGGGGTGGGGATCTGTCCTGACGCACCGCGAGGTCGAACTGGCGATCGAACTCCAGAAACATCGAGTGAGAGGCCTCGTCGACCATCAGGCGAGACTCGGTGCAGAACTCGGACAAGCGATCACCCCCCGGCCCGTCAAAGTCGTCCTTCGATCGATCGAGAAGCGCGACGAACATCTTCGAACGCAGCTCCACGAGATGGCGGCCGGATTCGCTGTGAACGAGCGAATCCAGTTGCTCGAACGATGCCGAGAGCACGTCGACGGGGACCTCTTTCAGGGCCCGCAATCCGTGGGTGCGCAGTGCGCGTTCGAAGTAGCCCAGATGGCGCAGCACACGCCGGCTCATCGGATGCGAATCCAGCAGGTTCGCCAGCGCGGCTTGCATGGGCCTGGCTTGCTCCAACGCCGGGTCGGGCGGGGCCTTTGATTCCACGGCCTCGATCGTGACATGCACGTTCATGCCGTCGCGCTCCAGCCGGATCTTGCCGAGGAGGACGCGGCCGAGGGCCCGCAACGGAGCGGGAAAGGCCCGGCCGATTCGCCGGGCCAGCGGTGCCAGGCCGAAGCGCCTTCTCATGCCGGCCGCGTGGCGTCGGACGACGAAGGTGCGCAGGGGAGGCAATGCGTTCTCGCTCAATCCAGGATGAGCTTGAGATTGCAGCAGCCGTTGCGGCCGGCGTCATGATGGATCGTTGATCGAAGCGTGAAGCGGCTCTGGAATCCCGGATTGGCATCCGGGCTACGGGTGTGCGGCCCATTGGATGATGGGGTGGGCAGCGGGCAAGGCCAGCGTCTCGCGCACCTTCGGCTCCATCGTCGCCAGCATCCATTGCCGGAAAGCCCAGCGCGTCCCGAAGGGCACCGTCAGCTTCACCACGTCGCGCAGGCACAGCCGCGCCAGGCGCTCTCCTTCGGGCGTTCGGCCCAGGCACCGCGCCTCGTACTCGCGCTGCATCTCGCGCCAGGCGGCCAGCGTGGGCGGCAGGGCGTCGATGCTCATCTCCGCGCCCACGCGGTGCCAGAAGTCCAGCAGCAACGCCGTCTCGTGCTCATCGAGCTTCACGCCCGCATGCGCCTCGTTCCACCGCAGCGGCTCCAGGAAGAAGGTCGCCAGCACGTAGCGATAGTCCTCGGCCTGCGCCGGCACATGGCGGTGCACCTCGCGCAGCCGCTGCACGGCCGCGCGCCCCGCGTCGCTCTCGAAGCCGTGGCAGATCAGGTCGCGCAGCGTCTGCCGCGTGCGCGCCAGCCGGGCCTGCGTCTGCGACACCAGCTGCGCATGCCCATACAGCGCCGTCACCAGGTGCGCCACGCCCATCATGCGGACCAGCGCCAGGTAGGTGCCGATCCGGAAACTCAGCCGGTGCCGGCCGTAGTACAGGCGCTCGATCGCCTGCTCCATCCCTCAGCCCTCCCCCAGCGCCGGGCGCGGGTCTGGGATCTGGAGGTCGAGGCGGTCGAGCGGCATGGCGGGGCTGGGCGGTGAGCGGATCCTCCATTCTGGCAACAATGCAGCATCCGCCCGCCCGGAGACACCCATGTCCGCCAGCACCGACTTCGAAGCCCAGCTGCAAAGCTGGCGCCACCACCTGCATCGCCACCCCGAGACCGGCTTCAACGAGAAGCGCACCGCCGACCACGTCGCCCGCGTGCTCGAGCTGCTGGGCCTGGAAGTGCACCGCGGCATCGGCGGCACCGGCGTGGTCGGCACCCTGCGCGCCGGCACCGGCCGTGGTGCCATCGGCCTGCGCGCCGACATGGACGCGCTGGCCCTGACCGAGCGCGCCGAAGGCCGCGCCCACGCCTCCCTGCACCCCGGCTGCATGCACGCCTGCGGCCACGACGGCCACATGGCGATGCTGCTGGGCGCGGCCCAGTTGCTGGCCCAGTCACCCGATTTCGACGGCACCGTGCGCTTCATCTTCCAGCCCGCCGAAGAGCACGGCCGCGGCGCCGCCGCGATGATGGCCGACGGCCTCTTCGAGCGATTCCCCGTCGACGAGATCTACGGCGCCCACAACATGCCCGGCCTGCCCGTCGGCCACATCGCCACCCGCGTCGGCGGGCTGATGGCCAGCGAGGACAACTTCGTCATCCGCATCACCGGCCGCGGCGGCCATGCAGCCCGCCCGCACATGGCGATCGACCCGATCGTCGTCGGCGCCGAGATCGTGCTCGCGCTGCAGACGGTCGTGGCGCGCTCGGTCGACCCGTCGCAACCCGCCGTGGTCTCCTGCACCGAGTTCGTCACCGACGGCATCCGCAACGCCCTGCCCGGCCACGTCACGATCAAGGGCGACACCCGCAGCTACGCGCCCGAGGTGCAGGCGCTGCTGGCCAGGCGCATGCGCGAGATCTGCCAGGGCATCTGCGCGGCGCACGGCGCGGTGTGCGAGTTCGAGTACACGCACGAGTTCGCGCCGACGGTGAACTGGGCGCAGTGCGTGCCGGTGGCCGTGGCCGCCGCGGCCGAGGTGGTCGGCGCCGACCACGTCGACGACCAGGTGGCGCCGATGATGATCTCCGAGGACTTCGGCGCCTTCCTGCGCGTGGTGCCGGGCGCCTTCGTGTTCATCGGCAACGGCGATGGCGACAGCCCCGGCGCGGTGCCGCTGCACAACCCGGCCTACGACTTCAACGATGCGCTGCTGCCCATCGGCGCGCGCTGGTTCGCGCAAATCGCGCGCATGCGCCTGCCACAGGGGGACGCCTGATGCTGTACCTGAACCCGGCCGCGGCGCGGCGGCCGTACGACGCCGCATTGCGATCGATCCTCAGCATCGAGACCGGCCGCGAGAGCCGCCGCTGGCTGTCGACCTGGCAGCACCTGAATCCGGGCAGCACGCCATTGTGGGACCTGCCGGGGCTGGCGCGCCGGCTGGGCCTCGGCGCCCTGGCGATCAAGGACGAATCGCAGCGCTCGCCGCTGGGCAGTTTCAAGGCACTGGGTGCGCCGGTCGCCTTGCTGAGGCTGGTGCTGCGGCGCTGGCCCGATCGCGGGTGGGCCCCGGCCGATCTGCTCGCGGGGCGCCACGCGCCGGCCTTGCGCGAGCTGGTGGTCATCAGCGCCACGGATGGCAACCACGGCCGCGCCCTCGCCGCCGCGGCGCAGAGCCTGGGCTGCCGGTGCGTGATCGTGCTGCATGCGCAGGTCAGTGCCGAGCGCGAGTCGGCCATCGCCGCCTTCGGCGCCGAGATCGTGCGCGTGGCCGGCGACTATGACGACTCGGTGCGCGAGGCCGCGCGCCTGGCCGAGGCGCGGGGCTGGACGGTCGTCAGCGACACCTCATACGACGGCTACGAAGAGATCCCGCGCGACGTGATGCAGGGCTACGCGGCGATCTCGGACGAGGTGCTGGCCGTGGGTGCGGAGCGCTTCACGCACGTGGTCGTGCAGGGCGGCGTCGGCGGGCTTGCGGCGGGCATCGTCAGCCACCTGTGGGAGCACTCGGGCGCACAACGCCCGTGCTTCATCGTGGTGGAGCCGGCGCAGGCGGACTGCCTGCTGCAGAGCGCGCGCGCCGGCCGGGCGGCGAGGGCCGGCGGCAGCGTGGATTCGGTGATGGCGGGGCTCGCGTGCGGCGAGGCCTCGCCGCTGGCGTGGCGCTTCCTGCAGCCGGCTGTGGATGCCTTCATGACGGTCGGGGATGCGCAGGCCGTGGAGGCGATGCGCCTGCTGGCGGCGGGGGAGACAGGCGACGTGCCGGTGCTGGCCGGCGAGTCGGGCGCGGCGGGGCTGGCCGGGCTCATGGCGCTGATGGAAGACAAGGCGCTGGCGGGGCAGGTGGGCCTGGGCCCGCAGTCGCGCGTGCTGTTGGTCAACACCGAAGGAGCGACGGCGCCGGAGGTCTACGCGGCGCTCACCGGCCGCAGCGCTGCCGAGGTGCTGGCCGCCCAGGACGCCTGGCGAGCGCAGCGCGGCATCAGCGAGGGCCGGCTGATGGCGCGCGTCGAGGCCCATGGCCGCATCGGTGCCACCGAGGCCGGCGACATCTGCCGCATCGCGCTGACCGATGCCGACCGCGCGGGGCGGGACCAGCTGGTGCGCTGGATGCGAGAGCTGGGGATGGCGGTGCAGGTCGACGAGATCGGCAACATCTTCGGCATCCGCGCGGGGGAGACGGATACCGCGCCGGTGATGACGGGCTCGCACATCGACAGCGTGGCCACCGGCGGGCGCTACGACGGCGTCTACGGCGTGATGGCCGGGCTGGAGGTGGTGCGGTGGCTGAATGCGCACGGCGTGCGCACGCGCCGTCCGCTGGTGGTGGCCGCCTTCACCAACGAGGAAGGCGTGCGCTTCATGCCCGACATGATGGGCTCGCTGGTGCATGCCGGCGGCTTGCCGCTGCAGCAGGCGCTGGACACGGTGGGCACCGACGGCGCGCGGCTCGGCGACGAGTTGCGGCGCATCGGCTATGCCGGCACCCTGCCCTGCGGAACGCTGCGGCCGCATGCCTTCGTGGAGCTGCACATCGAGCAGGGGCCGGTGCTGGAGGCGGAAGGCCTCGCGATCGGCGCGGTGGCCGACCTGCAGGGCATCTCGTGGCAGGAGATCACGGTGCGCGGCCAGTCCAACCACGCGGGCACGACGCCGATGCACCTGCGCCGCGATGCGGGGCACGCGGCGGCGGCGATCGCGGTCTTCGTGCGCGAGCTCGCACTGCGCATGGGCGGCAGCCAGGTGGGGACAGTGGGCGCGATCTCGCTGCAGCCCAACCTGGTGAACGTAATTGCCGCGACGGCGACCCTGACGGTGGACCTTCGGAACACCGACGAGGCGGCGTTGAAGCGGGCCGAGCGCGAGCTGGCAGGCTATCTGCAGCGGCTTGCGATCGAGCAAGGCGTGCGGATCGAGACGAAGGCGTTGGCGCGTTTCGAGCCGGTGCAGTTCGATGCCGGGCTCGTGCAACGCATCGAGCAGGCGGCCTCGGCGCGCGGATTGACGCGGCGTCGGATCACGTCCGGGGCGGGGCATGACGCGCAGATGATGGCGCGCATTGCGCCGTCCGCGATGATCTTCGTGCCGAGCCGGGGTGGGATCAGCCACAACCCCCGCGAATACACGCCGCCGGGGCAGCTGCGCGATGGGGCGAATGTGCTGCTGGATGTGCTGCGCGGGTTGGCGGACGAGGTGTAGCACGAGGGTTCTTCCGAAGGGCTATTTGACCTTCAGCGTGGCATCGATGTCATGCCGTCGAGCCCTTGTGCTCCTCCTGATTTGCTTTCAGACTGCAGCGTCAGGGCTGCAGTTCGATTCCATGTACAGCCTTCAAGAGGTGCTGAAGATGCATGAGTACTCAGGCTCCAACATCAATTGGCCTCATGGAGGCTGCTTGGCTGTGATGGCAACCTCGCTTGCCCCGGAGGAGCTGTCGCTGCGCAGCGGATATCCACTATTTCGGGACAATGATGATCTTGATTTCTATGCCGGCCTGGTGATTCCAGAAAGTGCCGTCGGGCCCATGCTGGTGATGAGGCATGAGAACAATCCTGAGCTACTCGCGGCGTTTTATGTGGATGTCGGGGTTGATGCAGCTGCTGCGCAGATCGAAATAGTGCAGGTATTTGCGCTGGACCCTGCCGAGGTTGCTTGGCGTCGGGAGTTGTGAGGCGCATTTGCCGAGGCCCCGTGGAACTCCCAGTGATCCCCGGTCACTCTGCTGGCAACACGCGCCCGCAGTCCGCGCGTCTTCGCCATCCACCCGGGAGACACCATGCGGAAGCCAGCCCTACTCGTCGTCACGTTCGCCGCCGCATGCGGCATCTTCCTGGCAGGGCATTTGCTCGGCGGGCGTTCCGCCCGGTCGCAACTCGCAAGGACAACCCATCACCTGTCCATGCTGAACACCATCCCCCGCTACACCGTCGCCACCGAAATATCACTCCAGATCTCGGAGCAGAAGTACGGGCGCGCCAAGTGCATCGCCGACGTCTCCGCCAGCATCTACTACCGCGAACTCCAGGCCTGCCTGTCCGAGGATGAATGCCGCGCCGCCATCCAGCACGAAGTCCAGGCGAGCGCCCCCGAACTCCTGGCCCGCGACAAGAGCCGGTTCACCTACATCGACAACCCGCAGCAATGCGGCCTCTCGCGTTAGGCCCGCGCCACCAACCCCACCCCCGCCACCTGCTCCTGCGCCTCGATCAACGACGGCACGAACTTCGCCCCATGCCCGAGGGCGCTTGCCAGCGTCAGCGACTGGTGCACCGCCTCACCCAGCCACGCCGGCACGGCGAGCCCCTCGGCCAGGTGCGTGTAGTACCGCAGGTCCTTGCGCGCGTTGTCCAGCTCGAAGGGCAAGGACTTCAAGTCCCCCTGCAGCCCCTTGGCCATGGCCTGGAACAGCCCCGAGTTCACCGCGCCCACGCTCGTCACGGCCACCAGCTGCTGCAGGTCGATGCCCGCGCGCTGCCCGACCGCAAAGGCCTCCGCCGCCGAGGTGCAGATCGCCTGCGCCATGAAGTTGTAGAGCAGCTTGATCACGTGGCCCGCGCCCGGCCCGCCGACATGCACCACGTTCTCCGCAAAGCAGCGGACCAGCGGCTCCACCCGCCCGAACTCCTGCGGCGTGGCCCCCACCATCACGTTCAGCCGACCCGCCTCCGCCTCGGCCGCCGACCGCGCCAGCGGCGCATCGACCAGCCCCACCCCCTGCGCCGCGCACCGTTCGCGCAGCCACGCCGTCGACGCCGGCTCGCTGGTCGAGCAGTCGACGATCACCAGCCCCGCCGCCGGCCGCGCCAGCAAGCCCTGCTCGCCCTCGAACAGGGCCTCGACCTGCGGCGTACCGGTCACACAGACGAACACCACCTCGCAGCGCGCCGCCAGCTCGGCCGGCGAGGCCAGCTCCACCGCCCCCGCGTCCAGCAGGTCCCGCACGCGCTCGCGGTTGCGATGCACCGTGAGGTGCAGGGCATGCCCCTTGCGCAGCAGGTTGCCGGCCATGCCATGGCCCATCAGCCCGCTCGCCCCGATGAATCCGACCTTCGACATCACACGCTCTCCTGTGGTTGAACTGTTGGCAGAATCCTTCGCGCATGCCCACGAATCCCGATCCGTCCGCCGCCACCGTCGCCAGCGCGCTGGGCGAGGACATCATCTTCGGCCGCCTCGCCCCCGGCGCCCGCCTCGTCGAAGACCCGCTGATGGCGCGCTTCGGCGCCACCCGCCACGCCGTGCGCCAGGCCCTGGCCGAACTCGAACGCATCGGCATCGTGCGGCGCGAAAAGAACCGCGGCGCCAGCGTGCGCGCCCTCACCCCCACCGAGGTGCGTCAGATCTACGAGCTGCGCGAGCTGCTGCACCGCCAGGCCGCGCTGCGCATCCCGCTGCCGGCCGACCCCGCGCTCGTCGCCACCCTCGAGGCCCTGCACACGCAGTTCCTGCGCCACCTCCAGGCCCGCGACTTCGGCGCCGTGCACCGCGTCAACGACGAATTCCACCTCACGCTCTTCGCCGGCTGCGGCAACCCCTACCTGGTCGACGCGATCCGCCACTGCATGTGGCTCAGCCTGCCCGTGCGCGCCCAGCGCACCGCAGCCGCCGGCCACTCCGAGGCCGCAGCGCAAGACCACCTGCAGATGATCCGCCTGCTCCGCGGCCACGACAACGCGGCACTCGCCGACCTCTGCGTCGCCCACCTGCAACTCGCCAAGCACGACTACCTGCAAACGGCAGCACCCTAGCGGGCCGAGCGCCGGGTCGTCATCACCAGCGGTGGTGCACCTGCGCCTTGGCATGCTGCTCATAGATTCGCGCCACCGCCTGCATCGTCGCCTCGGGCAAGGCCGGCAGGTCCGCCGCGCGCATGTTCTCGTCCACCTGCGCAGGCCGCCGGCCGCCCGGGATCGCGCAGGTCACCGCCTCCTGCATCAGGATCCAGCGCAGCGCGAACTGCGCCAGGGTCTGCCCCGCCGGCACCAGCGGCCGCAAGGCCTCCACCGCCGCCAGCCCGCGCTCGTAGTCCAGCCCCGAGAAGGTCTCGCCCTTGTCGAAGGCCGCCCCCTCGCGGTTGAAGCTGCGGTGGTCGTCGCCCGCGAACTGCGTCTGCCGCGTCAGCCCGCCCGACAACAGCCCCGACGACAGCGGCAGCCGCGCCAGGATGCCCACGCGGCGCGCCAGCGTCTCGCGGAACAGCAGCTCGGCCGGCCGCTGGCGGAAGATGTTGTAGATCACCTGCACCGACTGCACGCCGGGGTACTCGATCGCCTTCAGCGCCTCCTCCACCTTCTCGACGCTCACCCCGTAGTGCCGCAGCTTGCCGGCCCGCACCAGGTCGTCCAGCACCCCGAAGACCTCCGGCATGTAGTACACCGGCGTCGGCGGGCAGTGCAGCTGCAGCAGGTCCAGCGCCTCGACCTCCAGGTTGCGCAGGCTGCGCTCGACGAAGGCCGTCAGGTTCTTCCGGTCGTAGCCCTCGGCCACGTGCGGGCTCAGCCGCCGCCCCGCCTTCGTCGCCACCCAGAACGGCTCGCTGCGCTCGCGCCGCAGCCGCGCCAGCAGCCGCTCGCTGTGCCCGTCGCCGTACACGTCGGCGGTGTCGAAGAAGTTGACGCCCCGGTCCAGCGCCCGGTGCAGCGCCGCCATCGATTCGTCGTCGTTCACCTGCCCCCAGGTGCCGCCGATGGCCCAGGCTCCGAAGCTGACGCTGGACACCTTCCAGCCGGTCCGGCCGAGTTCGCGGTACTGCATGGCTGCTGCCTCCAAGTGATCTGATTCGCCGATTATCGATAATCCGGCGGCGCAGGGCGATTTATCATTCCGCCACGGCGAATCCGCCCCTTGTTTCAACCCTTGCCAGCCATCGTTTCCTCGAATGGACCGCCGTCCAGCCACGGGCCGTAGCCAGCAGCACATGCGTCCCGCACCAGCGGGCTCCGGAGTACCCCATGGCAGTCACCCCCTTCCATCGCACGCTGCTGGCGCTGGCGATCGGCACCCTTCCCTTCGCCCTGCGCGCCCAGCAGGCCGATGAGCCCCCCGCCCCCACCACCCTCGAGCCGGTCCAGGTCAACGGCAACTGGCTCGGCAGCGGCCTGCAGAACAGCGTGAAGGGCTTCGCCGGCGCGCGCACCGTGGTCGGCCGCGACGAGATCGACCACAGCGGCGCCGTCGCCATCGGCGACCTGATGCGCCGCATCCCCGGCGTGCAGGCGACCGAGAACTCCGGCACCGCCGGCAGCGCGATCTCGCTCAACATCGGCGTGCGCGGCCTCGCCGGCCGCTACTCGCCGCGTTCCACCGTGCTGCTCGACGGCATCCCGCTCGCGGTCGCGCCCTACGGCCAGCCGCAGCTCTCGTTCGCCCCGGTGAGCCTCGCCAACATCGGCTCGATCGACGTGGTGCGCGGCGGCGGCGCGGTGCGCTACGGCCCGCAGAACGTCGGCGGCATCGTCAACTTCAACACCCGCGCGATCCCCGCGACCGAGCAGCTCAGCGGCGACGCCAGCGTGCGCCGCAACGAGTTCGGCGAGGGCGGCCACAACACGCAGTACAGCCTCTTCCTCGGCCGCCAGTTCGAGAGCGGCCTCGGCCTGGCCCTGCTCTATTCCGGCCTGGACGGCCAGGAATGGCGCGCCGGCAGCGACGAGAAGGTCAACGACGTCGCGCTCAAGTTCCGCTACGGTCTGGCCGGCGGCGCCGAGCTCTACGGCAAGCTCTCCTACTACGACGTCACCTCGCGCACGCCCGGCGGCCTGACGAAGGCACAGTACGAGGCCGACCCCTTCCAGAACACCCGCCCCACGGATTACTGGAGCGGCCAGCGCCAGGGCGTGGACCTGGGCTACCTGAACACGCTGTCCACCACGCAGGAGGTGGAACTGCGCCTCTACTACAACGAGAGCTCGCGCGCGAGCGTGCTGGTGAACCCGCTGCAGACCCAGCTCACGCACCAGCCCCGCAACTACCGCGTGCTCGGCCTGGAACCGCGCTACACCCAGCGCCTCATGTCCGGCCGCGCCGCGCACGACGTGACCGTCGGCTACCGCTACGTCCGCGAGCGCGGCGACGACAACAGCTTCACCGAGACCCGCAGCACCGGCGCGGTCGGCGCGACGACGCGCTTCGAGAACGAGACCGATGCCCACGCGCTCTACCTCGACGACCGCATTGCGATCGGCGCCTGGCGCATCACGCCCGGCGTGCGCTTCGAGGACATCTCTTCGACCCGCGTCGACGGCGCCGGCAACCGCTTCGAGACCGACAACCACAAGGCCCTGCCCTCGCTCAACGTCGCCTGGCTGTGGACGCCGGCGCTGACGCTGTTCGGCAACTACAACACCTCGTTCGGGCCGGTGCAGAACATCCAGCTCAACTCGCAGTCGGCCGCCAACCCGCTGGTCCCCGAGCTGGCGAAGACCTGGGAGCTGGGCGCGCGCTGGAAGGATGCGCAGGTCAGCGCCGAGCTCACCGCCTTCCGCCTGCGCTTCGACAACCAGATCCAGCAGGTGGCCGGCCTCACCCCGCCGACCTTCCGCAACGTCGGCGCGACCAAGCACGACGGCATCGAGAGCGCCCTGGCCTACCGCTTCGCCGAGGCCGGCGCCCTGGCCGGCCTGTCGCTGTACGCCAACTACACCCACACCCGCGCCCTGCAGGATTCCGGCCGGACGGCCGGCAAGGACGTGCCCTTCTACTCGCGCGACACCGACACCGCCGGCGCCCGTTATGCCGTCGGCGCCTGGTCCGTCGACCTGTCGAGCACCCACCAGGGCAGCCAGTTCGCCGACAACGACAACACCGAGGCCGAGTCCGACGACGGCGGCAACGGCCGCATCCCGGGCTACCGCCTCTGGAACCTGCAGCTCGGCTGGAAGCTGCCGGTCGCCGCCGCGGTCGACCTGCAGCTGGGCGTCAACAACCTCGCCGACAAGCGTTACTACACGCGCAATGTTGACGGCAACCTCGGCCGCATGGTCGGCGCCCCGCGCACGACCTACGTGCAGGCCCGGGTGGCGTTCTGATGGTCGCCGTTGCCGCCCCCGCCTCGCGCCGCCAGGGCGCCCGTCGCCTGTGGCTGCGGCTGCACCGCTGGCTGGGCCTGAGCGTCGGCTGGGTGCTGGCCGTGGTGGGGCTGCTCGGGGCGGTACTGGTCGTCGCCCAGCCGGTGGACCGCTGGGCGCATGCGCGGCTCTTCCGCGCCGAGACGCCCGGCGCGGCGGCCGCACCGCTCGAGCCGATCCGGCTGCGCCTGGTGGCCGAGTTCGGCAGCAGCAGCACGCTGACCTTCCGCCCGCCGCGCAGCGCCGACGAGACGCTGTGGGTGCTGGTGCGGGGCAAGCGCTGGAGCGGCACCGTCTACCTCGACCCGGCGACCGGCCGCGAGCAGGGGCGGCGCGGCGAGGCCGAGGGCTTCGTCGGCATCGCCTTCAAGCTGCACAGCTCGCTGCTGCTGCAGGAGACGGGCAAGGCGATGCTCGCCATCGGGGCGCTCGTCTACCTCGCGATGCTGCTGACCGGCGCGGTGCTGTGGTGGCCGCGCCGCTGGCCGCCCAGCTGGCGCATCGAGCTGCGCCAGGGCCTGCTGCGCGGGCTGTTCGACCTGCACCGCACCGGCGGCGTGCTGGCGGGCCTGCTGATCGCGCTGTCGGTCGCGACCGGCGCCTACATGGCCTGGCGCCCGCTGGGCGAGGCCGTCACGGCCCTCGCCGGCGCCCGGCCCACCACGTCGCCCGCCTTGCCGCCCGGCTCGGATGCCGGGCCGGCCGCCACGCTGGACGAACTCGTCGCCCAGGCCCGCGGCCTCTTCCCCGACGACCCGATCGGCTACGTGCAGCTGCCCGGCCAACCGAACCGGCCGGTGCGCGTGCGCATGCGCCTGCCCGACGACCCGCATCCGAACGGCCTCAGCTCGGTCTGGCTGCATCCGCGCAGCGGGGCCGTGCTCGGCGTGCAGCGCTGGAACGAACTCGACCCCGGTGCCCGCGCCGTGGCCTGGGTCTACCCGCTGCACGTCGGCGAACTCGGCGGCCTGCCGCAGCAGGTGCTCACCTTCTGCACCGGCATCGCGCTCGGGGGCCTGGGGCTCACCGGCGTGGCACTCTGGTGGAAGCGGAGGCGCGTGCTGCCGGCGGCGCCCCACCCCACCGCCGCCACACGCGATCCATTGCGCTCCTGATCGACGATCCGCCCCGCATCTGCATCGTTCCTGCAGAACTGCTTGCTAGCTTGTCGGTTCGTCGACAAGCGGGAAAGGCAGGCGGAGATGGGTGGGGATCATGCGGAAACCGAAGTCATGCGCTGGCCGCTGCGCCTGCTGCTGCAGGGCCTGGCCCCGCGTGACGAGGCCAAGGTGCGGCGCTTCCTGGCCCGCGGCCGCACGCGCCTGAAGCACGCCTGGGACATCGTGACCGACGGCGATGCCGAGGTGGTGCTGGTCGAAGGCATCGAGGTCGACACCGTGCGTGGCATGCTCGACCCGCCGCTCGTCACGCTGCACCTGCTGCCCGCCAGGCTCGACGCGACCAGCATCGCCTGGCGCGCCTCGCGGGCGCCACAGACGCTGCTCTCCGAGCCGCTGGATTTCGAGGCGCTGATGTCCGCGCTCGAACATGCCGAGCACCGCATGGGCCCGGCGGCGGTCTGTGGCCCGCGCACGCCGGGCGGGTTGGCGTCCGCGCCCGACATCGATACCACCGGTTGCCGATTCAAGCTGATCACCTGGCCGCCCGTGGGCCTGATGTCGGATGACCGCGAGAACCGGCGCCTGGCGAGCTTCCTCGTCGCCGAAGGCCTCGACATCCAGACCCTCGCGCGGCTGAGCAACGTGGCGGTCGACCGCTGCGTCGACTTCGTTGCGCGCATGGCAGGCGCGCAGTTGCTGGAGATCGCGTCGGATGGCAATGCGCCCGCGCCCCGCCCCGGCACCGGCGGCCCCAGGCGCGGCCCCTGGCAGGCGTTGCGCGATTGGTGGCGGCGCATCTGACATCGGGCCGCGCTTCAGGTACGGGGATTGCCCGCTGTCCAGGGTCGGTACTCCTGCCGATTTCGCACTGAAGGAGATTCCTCATGAACCAACAGAACCGCGATCAGCAACAGGGCAGCCAACAACAAGGCCGCACCCCGCAGGACCAGAACCAGGACCGCAGCCAGGCCCAGCAGGACCAGGCCTCGCGCCGCCAGGACCAGCAGAACTCGCCGAGCCAGCAGCGCAGCAACCAGGCCGGCCAGCAGGGCAGCAACCAGCCCGGTCGTGACGCTTCACAGCAGCAGAACTCGAACCGCCAGCGCTGATCCCCGTCAGCTGCCCTGACGCAGCAAGCCGCGGCAGCCAGCCGGTTGCCGCGGCTTTTTCTTGCGCTGTCGGAAACGCCGGCCGTGCAGTTTTTCCGGGTTTCCAACCCGTTTCATTCCAATTTGCACAGTGCTCCATACGTTTTTTCGATGACGCCATACCAATTCATGCCACGTTAAGCAAGCTTTGCAAGGGGATGAAACCGCTTCCACCGGATCCCGGGACGCCCTCCTACGATCCCGCGGACTTCGGCCTCGGCGAGACCGAAGGCCATCCGCCATGAAGTACAACAGGAGGACGACCCATGTTTCCTTTCCGAAGCAGCAAGCTCTGCCTGGCCCTGATGGTCGGGGCCGGCTTCACCCAGCTGGGCCATGCGGCCGACCTGGCGAACGGGCGCTACACGGTGCGCTCGTCGTTCAGCGGCCTGTGCTTGGCCGTGGACGGCGCCTCGACGGCCGAGGGCGCGAACATCATCCAGTCGACCTGCGACAACGCGGCCGCGCGCCAGTTCGACCTGCAGCGCGACAGCCAGGGCTACTACCGGCTGGTCAACGTGAACAGCGGCAAGGTCGTGGACGTGCAGGACGTGTCCACCGCCAACGGCGCCAACGTCCACCAGTGGACCTGGCTGAACGGCGACAACCAGCGCGTGACGCTGCAGGACCTGGGCAGCGGCAAGTACTACGTGCGCTTCAAGCACAGCAACAAGTGCATGGACGTGGGCAATGCCAGCCGCTCGCCCGGCGGCAGCATCGGCCAGTGGGAATGCAACGACGGCGAGACCGAGAAGTGGCTGTTCCAGCCGGTCGCGCCCGCACCGGCCCCTGCGCCGGCACCCGCCCCGGCGCCCGCGCCGGCCCCGTCCTCGCGCTACAGCGTGCGCTCCAACTTCAGCGGCCTGTGCCTGGCCGTCGCCGGCGACTCGACCGTCAGCGGCGCCGACATCGTCCAGATGGCCTGCAACAACTCGCTGGGCCGCCTCTTCGACCTGGTGCGCGACACCGAGGGCTACTACCGCCTGGTGAACGCGAACAGCGGCAAGGTCATCGACGTGCAGGACATCTCCACCGCCGACGGCGCGAACGTCCACCAGTGGCAGTTCGTCGGCGGCGACAACCAGCGCTTCACCCTCGACAACCTGGGCGGCGGGCTGCTCAACATCCGCTTCAAGCACAGCAGCAAGTGCCTGGACGTCGGCAACTTCAGCAAGGCCGAAGGCGGCCACATCGGCCAGTGGAGCTGCAACGGCGGCGAAACCGAGAAGTGGACGCTGGTGGGCGCACCGCCGGCGCCGGCGCCGGCACCTGCCCCCGCGCCTGCGCCGGCCCCTGCGCCCGCACCGGCACCTGCCCCCGCTCCAGCGCCAGCGCCAGCGCCAGCACCCGCCCCTGCGCCCGCGCCGGCACCTGCCCCGGCCCCCGCTCCAGCGCCTGCACCGGCCCCGGCTCCCGCTCCGGCGCCTGCACCGTCCCCCGCTCCCGCCCCGGCCCCTGCGCCGGTCCCGGGCCGCGGCGCCACCGTGCCCTGGATCGAGTACCAGGCCGAGGACGGCACGACCAACGCCCAGATCCTCGGCCCGAGCCGCCAGAAGTGGGACGCCAACCACATCGAGGCCGAGGCCATCGGCCGCAAGGCGGTGCGACTCTCGAAGACCGGCGACTACGTGTCGTTCAAGAACATCAAGGCCGGCAACGGCGTGGTGGTGCGCTACTCGATCCCGGACGCGCCGGGCGGCGGGGGCATCGACCGCACGCTGGGCCTGTACGTGAACGGGGTGCGCGTGAAGTCGCTGCCGCTGACCTCGCGCTACAGCTGGTCGTACCAGGGCGGCCTGATCGGCGACCCGATCGTCGACAAGCCGGCCGGCCAGCCGCACACCTTCTTCGACGAGGTGCGCGTGCTGCTGCCGAACGACATCCCGGCGAATGCAACCGTCATGCTGCGCCGCGACGCCGAGGACACCGCCGACTTCTACGTGATCGACCTGGTCGACATCGAGGCCGTGCCGCAGGCGCTCACGATGCCGGCCGGCTTCACCTCGGTGACGCAGTTCGGCATCCAGCCGAACGACGGCAAGGACCATGCGGACGACGTGCTGCGCGCGATGCGCTCGACGAGCAAGCTGTGGTTCCCGCCGGGCGACTACCTGCTGCAGAAGATCAGCGGCGGCAACGTCGGCCTGGACAACCCGGGCATCGAGGTGCGCGGCGCCGGCATGTGGCACACCAACCTGCGCGGGCCGAAGGCGCTGTTCTTCTGCTACGGCGCAAGCGCGAAGTGCGTGTTCGGCGACTTCTCGATCCTCGGCGAGTCCAAGGCCCGGGCCGAGGAATCCGAGGGCGTACAGAAGGCCTTCGCCGGGCCGATGGGGGCCAACAGCCTGATCGAGAACGTCTGGATCGAGCACGTGGTCGGTGCGATCTGGGTCGGCAACGATCCCCCGTACCAGACCCAGCCGACGCAGAACCTGACGATCCGCAACTGCCGCATCCGCAACACGTATGCCGACGGGATCAACCTCGACAACGGCACCTCGAACTCGCTGGTGGAGAACTGCCACCTGCGCAACACGGGTGACGATGCGCTGGTGGTCTGGTCGATCAAGTGGACGGACTGGGTGAAGGAGAAGACCTACCAGCTCGGCGACAACTTCATCAGCCCGGAGGGCAAGAACGCGCCCGACCAGGGCCAGGGAGTGAACAACGTGTTCCGCAACAACACGGTGCAGATGCCGTGGCGGGCCAACTGCTTCGCGGCGTACGGCGGCGCGAACAACGTGTTCAAGGACAGCATCTGCGAGGACGTGCTGACCTACCCGGGCATCCTGGTCGACAACGAGTTCAGCCCCTACCCGTTCGGGCCGGCGACGACGACCTTCAGCAACATCTCGCTGATCCGCGCGGGCGGGCCGATGTTCATGGAGAACACGGCGAACCCGTGGCAGCACGGCGCGCTCAAGTTCTACCTGCGCGAAGGCGACGTCAACGACATCCTGGTGGAGAACCTCGACATCATCGACCCGACCTACTCGGGCATCGAGTTCCGCGGCTTCGGCACGGCCTTCGTGCCGCCGGGCGAGAAGTTCCACCCGGACCTGCTGCGTGATGCCGACAACGCGAAGTTCCGCAACGTGCGCCTGAAGAACGTCAAGATCACGAACCCGGGCAAGTACGGGATCGAGGTGATCGACAACGGCGGACGCGGGGCGGTCAACTTCGACGGCGTGGTGGTGACGAACCCGGCGCTGGGGGGGCTGAAGCAGGACACCGCGCCGAACAGCTTCTTCATCCGCGGCAGCGGCAACTCGGGCTGGTAAGCCCCGCCGCGAGCCCCTCGCAGGGCCCGGCACCGCGCGCGGTGCCGGGCCTTTTCCATGGGCGGCGACGCGCGGCGCGCGGCGTCGCTAGACTGCGCCGCACCAGGAACCACCGAGCAAGGGGCTGCATGCTGAAGATCTGGGGAAACGCCGATTCGATCAATGTCCAGAAGGTGCTGTGGTGCTGCGAGGAGCTCGGCCTCGCGTACGAGCGCATCGACGCGGGGCGCCACCATGGGGTCGTCAACACGCCGGAGTTCCGGCGGCTGAACCCGAACGGGCTCGTGCCGACGATCGAGGACGACGGGTACGTCGTGTGGGAGTCGGGCACGGTGCTGCGCTACCTGGCAGCCAAGCACGGCAGCGGCACGCTGTGGCCGCAGGACCCGGCGGCGCGCGCGGATGCGGACCGCTGGGTCGACTGGTCCAACTCGACGCTGTGGCCGGCGATGGTGCCGCTGTTCCGCGCGCTGGTGCGCACGCCGGTGGAGGAGCGCGACGACAACGCCATCGCGGTGGCGCAGCGCGAGACGCTGGACGAGTTGCGCATCCTGGACGAGCACCTGGAAGGCAGGCCCTATGTCGGCGGGGAGACGCTGACCATGGGCGACATCGCGCTCGGCTGCGCGGTGTGGCGCTGGATGGCGCTGCCGATCGAGCGCGACAAGCTGCCGCAGGTGGAGCGCTGGCACGGGCAGCTGGAGCAGCGCGAGGCGTACCGGAAGGTGGTGATGATTCCGTTGGTGTGAGCGGGGGGACGCCGGACAGGGCCTACAGCCGGACGCGGTGCGGTCTGGTGGCGGGCGGGAGGGCTTCACGGCAAGGTGTGGCCATCGCCCACCGGGCGCGACGACAGGAGCAGCACATGTCCGACGACAAGAAGCAGGCCGGCGGGGCCGATCGCACCCGCATCAACGTGAACGAAGACTACGAACTGCGCGACTGGTCGCGGCGGTTCAACGTGACGCCGGAACAATTGAAGGCCGCGGTGAAGGCCGTGGGGCCGAGCGCGGCGGCGGTCGAGAAGCAACTGCGCGGCAAGTGAGCTCGCGATGAAGCGCAACGCATCGAAGCCCCCGAAGCCGGACCCGGGGCCTGCCGCCGACGCCAGCAGCAAGCGGCAGGCCGAGCAGTCCAAGGCCGCGCTGGACAATGTGCGCGAGGGCTACGACGGCGCGGCACCGGTCGTGCCCTCGGCCCGCAAGCAGGTGGTCAAGAAGCCCGGGCATTCGTAGCCCGGATGCAGCGCAGCGGAATCCGGGAGCGGCCGTCAAAAAGTGAGGAACGATCCCGGATTGGCATCCGGGCTACGGGCCGGCGTCACGATTTCGCCTGCGTAAAGATTCTTCACGCGATGCGACAATCGGCCTTTCCCGCCTCGCTTTCCGCCGCCTGCCGTGCCCGAGAACACCACCCTGCTGCGCCGCCAGAACGTGCTGACGCTGTTCCAGCGCTTCGCCGAAGAACAGATGCGCCAGGGCAGCGGCCCCAAGGGACTGGAGCAGCTGTTCGCGCAGGCGCTGCAGGTCAGCCCCAGCATGTGGAGCCAGATCAAGAGCAGTCGTCCGATCGGCGACAAGCTCGCGCGCCAGGTCGAGGCCGCCTGCGGGCGCCCGGCCGGCTGGCTCGACGAGGCCCACGAGCCGCAGGGCCTGACCCCTTCCGAGCTGCAGTTCCTGCAGGTCGCCCTGAAAGCCTGGCGCGCCACCAACGCCGACGGGCGCCGCCAGCTGCGCCAGCAGATGAAGGACATCGCCGCGGACGAGGCCTGACACCCGCTGCCGGGCCGCGACGGACACGCTCACCGGGCGGGCATCATCCAGCCTCGGCCCTTCGTTGCAGCGGCAGCCAGGCCAGCGCCACGCCCAGCACCAGCCCGCCGACCACGTCGATCACCACATGCTGGCGGATCGCCACCGTCGAGTAGATGATCCCCGCGCACCACAGCAGGTTGAGCGCGCGCCACCCGCCCGGCACGCCGATGCGCCGCAACTGGCCGGCCAGCACATGGCAGGTCAGCACCGCGAAGGACACATGCAGCGACGGGAAGGCATTGCGCGACGCATCGCCGGCGCGCAGGAAATGCAGCGTGCCGTACTGCGTCCAGTCGACGCCGAAGTCGGGCACCGCCGTCGGGTAGAACAGGTAGAACGCGAAACCGACGAGGCTCATCAGCACCGCGCGCACGGTGTAGCGCAGCAGTTCGGCCCGGTCCGCTGCGAACGAAGGCGCGAGCGACACGTAGACCCACAGCGAGCCGTACACGGGCAGCAGTTCCTCGCGCAGCGCGAACCAGCGGTCCAGCGCCAGCACCGGCATCACGGTCACGGCAGCCTGCGGCGACCGCGCGGCCCAGAAATACAGCACGAAGAACAGCGAGATGCCGGCGCTGATGCCGAAGAGCTTGGCCGGCCACATCGCGACCAGGCGCCGCAGCAGCGCACGCGGCCAGCCCGGCACGGAACGGGGAAGGGAAAGGACGGAGGAGGACACGTCGAGGGGCATCAGGGCACGCGGCGATCGCGCATCATCCCCCGGATTGCCTAGGGTTGGCTTAGGGTGTTGCTTTCACGCTGCCAGGTACGAGGCCAGCCCCTCCGCCAGGGCATCGAAGGCGACGCGGCAGCGCGGGCTCGCCCGCAGGTCCTCGTGCATCGTCACCCAGGTCTCGAGCGGCAGGCGGATCATCGGCAACACCCGCACCAGGCCGTCCCGGCGCGCCAGCGGCACCTGGCACATGCCTAGACCGGCCCCCGCCCGGATCAGTGCCAGCTGGGCCACGTTGCTGTCGGTGCGCAGGTGGAACATCTCGCGCCGGATGCCACCCAGCGACTTCTCGGCCTGGCGCACCCAGGCGCTCGGCTGGTCGTAGCCGATCAGGGCGTGCGCGGCCAGGTCCTCCGGCCGGCGGGGCCGGCCATGGCGCTCCAGGTACTCGGGCCGCGCATGCATGCCGAGCTCGATGCTGCCGATCCGGCGCGCGACCAACTGCTCCTGCTTCGGCTGCACCATGCGCACCGCGATGTCGGCCTCGCGCTTCAGCAGGTCCTGCACCCTGTCCGTCAGCACCAGCTCGACGCGCAGCTGCGGATGCGCCTCGCGCAGGCGCGCCAGGATCGGCGGCAGCACCTCGATGCCCATCACGTCGGCGCAGCTCACCCGCACCGTGCCCTTGACGACGCCGTCGCCACCCAGGCTGCCGGCCGCCCGCTCCAGCGCGGCGGCGGTGCTGTTCATTGCCTCGGCATGGGCGCGCAACGACAGCGCTGCCTCGGTCGGCATCAGCCCCGCCTGCGAGCGGGTGAAGAGCACCAGCCCGAGCGACTGCTCGAGCGCCGCCACATGCCGTCCGACGGTCGGCTGCGTGATGCCGAGCGCCCGCGCCGCCCCGGACAGCGAGCCCTCGGTGAGCACCCCGAGGAACGAGCGGTAGAGCTCCCAGCCGATGTTCGATGCCATGCAGAAATGTATAGCTGCTGGCCGATCTTCGGCAATTCCATTTGAAGCGACGGACGCCCAGAATTTCTCCATCGACACAACAACCGACGGAGCAAGAGATGGCAAACGACAAGACGGCCCTGGTCCTGGGCGCAAGCGGCGGCATCGGCGGCGAGATCGCGCGCCAGCTGCGGGACGGCGGCTGGACCGTGCGCGCCCTGCAGCGCGGCGGCGACGCGGCGATGCAGCAGCGCGACGGCATGACCTGGCTGCGCGGCGACGCGATGAACCGCGAGGACGTGATGCGGGCGTCCGAGGGCTGCTCGGTGATCGTGCATGCGGTCAACCCGCCGGGCTACCGCCGCTGGGCGGAGCTGGTGCTGCCGATGGTCGACAACACCATCGCCGCGGCCATCGCCCGCCGCGCGACCATCGTGCTGCCGGGCACGGTCTACAACTTCGGCCCGGATGCCTTCCCCCTGCTGCGCGAGGAATCGCCGCAGCACCCGCAGACGCGCAAGGGCGCCATCCGCGTGCAGATGGAGAAGCGCCTCGAGGCGGCCAGCTGGCAGGGCGCCCGCGTGGTGATCGTGCGGGCCGGCGACTTCTTCGGCCCGAAGACGGGCAACAGCTGGCTCGCCCAGGGGATGCTGAAGCCGGGGCAGCCGGTGTGCTCGATCGCCAACCCGGCGGACCCGGGCGTCGGCCACCAGTGGGCCTACCTGCCGGACGTGGCGCGCACGGTGGTCGAGCTGCTGGCGAAGCGCGATGAGCTCGGGCCCTTCGAGCGCTTCCACTTCGGCGGCCACTGGGATGCCGACGGCCGCCAGCTCGCCGAGGCCATCCAGCGCATCATCGCGCGGCGCACCGGCAGGACGCCGCGCATCACCGGCACGCCGTGGTGGATGCTGCGCCTGGCCTCGCCCTTCGTGACCACGCTGCGCGAGCTGATGGAGATGCGCTACCTCTGGCGCCAGCCGGTGCGCATGGCCAACGATCGGCTGGTGACCGTGCTGGGGCGCGAGCCGCACACGCCGCTGGACGAAGCGATGGAGGCCACCTTGCTCGGCCTGGGGTGCCTGCCTGGCACGACGGAACGGGAACTGGCCCTCGGGTGATGAAGATTGCCGGGATGGGCCTGCCGTTTGTGCAGGCCTCGGACCCCAGCCTGGCGACGCGGCAACTCAGCCTGCACCACCCGAGCGGTTCGCGGTGGGTGCCATTCTGGAGTTGCCACCATGTCTCACTCTACTTCCATTGGCGCATCCAAGCGTGCCTCGACCACTCGGACGCACGAAAAGGATGAACTGCCTCGTTCCGCCGAGGGCGGCCCCAAGATTCGGAGTCAGCGCAGCAAGGCGAAGGAAACTTCGTGGAGTCATCTGTCGGCCGACGGCCGCAAGACAAAGCCCACCCGCAGGAAGGACGTTCGCCGTCAGCTTCACGACACGGCCCAAGGCGCGCTCGACCTGGTGGAGAGAGAGCACGACGCGCGAATGTTGGAGCCGCAGATGGCTTCCATCGTGACATCGCTGGTGAACAGTGCCAATCAATTGCTAAGCAAGAGTTCCGGCAAAAACGTGATGGAGGCCATCAGGCGCGAGATTGGGATGTTCCTCAGCGTGTGCGACGGAAATCGCGCTTCGGGCAACTTCGAAAAACTTGCCCGAAACTGTGCGCGGTTTGCCACCAGGTTGGGCAACCTGTGAAAGGTTGGCGTTCCAGACGCCGCCGGACAACCCGGCGGCCTGACGCAAGGTCTCAGTCTCGCGGGCGTCCCGGCAAGCCACCCAGGTCCCGCGTCCAACCCAACGCGGAGTCGCACCAGATCTGCTTGCGCGGCAGCAGTTCGGCCCGCTGTTCGAGGCATCCGACGCGCAAGCCATAGCTGGCAGGCCGCGACTGTCCGGCGGCAAACGTGTACAGCGGCGATCCGCAATTCGGGCAGAACGCCTGCCCCCGCGGGTTGCCGCTGTCGGCCGTGGTCTTCACATACACCCTCGGCTCGCCCTGCAGCAGGCGGAAGTCCTCGGCCGGCGCCGCCACCGTCACGCGGTAGGCCGAACCGGTCAGCGATTGGCAATCGGTGCAGTGGCAGATCGTGACCTTCTCCGGGTCGACCTCAGCCTCGTAGCGGATGGCCCCACAGTGGCAATGTCCCTGGACGTGCATGCCAGCATCCTCGCCCGGTTCACGGCGCGAGTCGCGCGGCCAGGAAATCGACCACCGCGGGATCGCGGACATAGTTGGTGTGGAAGGTCGTCGCCGTGCGCCCCAGCGCCAGCACCTGCGGCTTGCCCTGCGCCGGCTCGCCGAAGAAGTCCATCGACGCCGTGTCCACCACCAGGTCGTTCGCCCCCGGAAACACCAGGTCGGCCCCCATGTGCGCCGCCTGCAGGCCGAGGTGCCGGAAGCGCGACCAGAACCGCCAGGCCGGCACGTCCAGGTTCGGCTCGAAGTCGGCCGTCACCACCGCCAGCTTCGGCTGCGTGAGCCAGCGGTCGCCGAACAGCGCGCGCGTCTCCGCGCTGTTGCTGATCCGCTGCTGGCTCGCCAGCCCCGGCACCAGCGCCACCGCCGCATCCGCCAGCGGCACCGCCGCCCCGAGCTGCAGCGTCTTGCCCAGCACCTTGGCCAGCCCGGCCGCCCCGGCGGCCAGCGGGAAGACCGTCGCCGCCGCCTGCCCCGCCAGCGCCAACGCATTCGCCACGTTGGCCAGCAGGTCCAGCGCCACGCGCAGGCGGTACGGCGACGCGAGGCTCGTGCCCGCCAGCGGCGATCCCAGGAAGATCGCCTGCCGCACCCGCGCCGGCGCCAGCCTCAGCAGCCACGAGGTGACCAGCCCGCCGCGGCTATGGCACACGATGTCGATCGGCCCGGCGATGCCGCGCAGCGCACGCTGCAGGTCGAGGGCGTTCAGCCACGGCGCGACCGACAACGTCGGATGGTCGAACGCGAACACGCGGTCGCCATAGACGGCCGAGATCTGCGCCAGCAGCGCCTGCCCGGCGGGCGTCGCGCCGAGCTGGTCGAACCACATGTGGCTGTGGCTGAAGGTGCCGTGCACCAGCAGCAGCGTGCGCCCGGCGCCCACCTGCGGCGCATCGTCCGGCACCAGCGCGCCGCCGGTCCAGCGGCGCAGCCCCTGGTGCGGCGTGAGCCGGCGGTCCAGCGCGACCAGGCCTTCGGTGACCTGGTTCGGGCCGATGTCCTGGTACTCGAAGCGCGTGCGCACCTCGCCGAAGCTGAAGCCGCCGGTGCGCCGCGCCCGCCCGCGCAGGGCCTGCGCCGGCGGCGGCTCGTAGGTCCAGCGCAGCACGCCGTCGTCCTCGCGCAGGCTCACGGCCGCGCGCGGGTCGGCGAGCGCCGGCGAGTAGCCGCGCCGCCGACGCATCGAGATCGGCCAGTCCACCGGCTCGGCCGGTGCCGGTTCGCGCAGGCCGAGCACCGCGTCGGCGCTGTCCCACGGCTGCGGGGCGAAGGGCAGCGGCGCACTGCCGCTCGCGGAATTCGTGGAGCTGGGGCTCATCGGCGTTCCCCCGGGGCCTGGTCGACGATCGGCAGGGGCGTCACCTGGTGCTCGCGGGCGAGCGCGATGTCGAGGACGGAATCGAAGTCGCGCGACTGCTTCAGCGCCTCGACACCCGCCTCGCGCGCCTCGCGGAAGCCGCAGTGCTCGGTGAGGCGCACCGTCTCCAGCGGCGCGAGCTTGCCGTCGCGGATGCACTGCCACACCTCGCGGTAGCCGGACCGGCCGGCCCGCCACGGCCGGCTCTGCGCCCCAGGCGTGCCGGTGCGCTGGGCATCGCTGGGCGCCACCGCGTCGGTGAGCGTGATGACCCCGCGATAGGCCACCTGGAAGTCGCGATGCCGCCAGTAGCCCGGCAGCGCATGCCCGTCGAGCAGGAACACGACGGGATGGATGTCGACCAGCTCCAGGCAGGCCGCGAACAGCAGCGCGAGGTCGATGCAGGTGCCCATGCGCGCGTGGAAGACGGCACTCGGGGTGCGCAGCCGCTGCGAGTCGAGCGCATGGTTGTAGGTGGGCGGCGGGTTGATGTAGCCCAGGTCCCACTCGTGCAGCAGCGCCGACCAGATCGCCTCGACCTGCAGGTCGACCCGCTCCAGGCTCGCCGGGTCGTCGGCGCTGGCCGACTGGTAGCCCTCGAAGCCCGCGCTCGGGTCGTCGCGGATCACGCGCACGTAGCGCTGCGCCAGCGTCACCGCGCGCTCCACCGCCGGGTCGCGCGGCAGCACGAAGGACGGCAGCCACACGCCGCTGGTGGCGTTGTCGAGCCACTGGTCGACCGGCATCAGGCGCATCGCGTAGGTGTCCTTGTGGATCACCTCGCCGCCCACCTGGACCTGCACGAACAGGCTGCTCACCACCGCCTCGGACACCGAGCGCATCAGCCGCGCCGTCAGCGGCATCTTGATGCGCCCGCCCAGGCTGGTGCGCTCCTGGGCCAGCTCGATCTCGGCCTCGTAGCGCGCGCGCTCGACGCCGCAGTTCAGCTCCACCAGCACCTGCACGCGCGTCGGCGGCTGCGTCACCGCGCCGCGCAGCTCGAAGCGCTGGAACAGCGCGCTGCGCTTCTCGCCGTAGTCGCCCTGGTTGTGCAGCTCGGCATAGTTGAACTCCTTGCGCGGCTCGACGATGGCCTGCAGGCCGGCGCGTGCCGTCGCCGCCAATTGCAGGGCCGCGGCGCGGGCCGGCACCGGTGCCGCCGGGACGCGCGGTGCCACCAGCGGCTCCCGCGCCCAGAGCGCGATGCCGGTGCCCGGCACCAGGTCGACCTGCTCGCGGGTCGCCGCCCACGCCTGTTCGAAGGCGGCCGGCAGGTGCCAGGCCTGCGTGGCAAGGCGGCCGTACAGCGTCTCGAAGAAGTACTGCGCCAGCGCATCGTCGAACGCATCCTGGAAGCCCATGCTCGCCAGCACGCCGGCGGGCAGCAGCAGCGGCGCGATGCGCGCCGCCGAGTTCCACAGGTTCAGGCCGACGAAGAAAGGCCGGTGCACGCCGCCGCCGGTGAGCGCATGGGCCAGCTCGGGCGGCGCCACCATCACCGGCAGGCCGTCGCTGCGGCGCATCAGGTAGCCGTCGATGACGCCCTTGTCGTCGCGCACCCAGTCGGCGGCACTGCGGCGCTCGTCGCGCAGCGTCACCGCCGCATCGCCGCCGGCGCATTCGGCGAGCTTCATCAGGCCCTCGTGGTTGTCGAAGCCGCAGAGGTGCACGACCTCGGGCCGCCAGGCGGCGCACAGCGCCTGCAGCTCGCCGAGGCTCGGGTTCAGCGCCAGCTTCCAGCGGCGGTCGTCGTCCGCCAGGCCGAAGGCGCGCTGGACGCGCCGCACCTCGTCGGCCGCGTCGTGGGCCTGGGCCAGCGCACCCGGCAGGCTCTGCACGAACAGCACGCGGCCCTCCAGGCGGCGCGACGGCAGCGGCGGGGGCGCCGCGAGCTCGAGGTGGCGCATCACCGTCAGGCTGCCGCCCGCGCCGGCCGCTCCCCCGCGCCGGTAGCGCCGCGTGGCGCGCGACAGCACGAACTCCCAGGGGAAGATGCGGCCCTCCCAGCCGATGCCCTCGGCCTCGTAGGGCAGGGTCACGACGACCCGGCCGGCCTGGGCGATGCGGCGCAGCGCCTCGTCGTCGAGGCCGAAGCCGTGCAGGGTCGCAGTGGCGTCCACCTGGTGGCGCTCGGCCACCTCGGGGCTGTCGCGCCAGCGCTCGCGGCTGCGCAGCACGTAGCTCCAGCGCATCGCCTCCTCGGCGAGCGAACGGGCCTGCGGGGGCCGCGGCCCGCCGAGCCGCCAGGCGGTGGCGGCGGTGACGATCTCGATGCGTGACAGGAAGCCGTCGGCTTCTTTGCGCGTGGCCATAGGGTCTCCGGGGCCTCGTGGGCCTGCCGCCGGCGCGGGTGCGCCGGCGGGTGCAGAGTCTATCGGCCGGAAGGGCCCGCGCCGGACCGGCGCCTCAGTTCATCTCAAGGCCGGCCGGCCAGGACCAGCAAGGCGTCGCTGCGGTCGGCGGTGGGGGCGGCACCGCGCAGCTCGCGGGCCGCGTCGTCGAGGAAGGCCACGCCCTGGTAGCTGCGACCGAGCAGCGGGCAGCCGCTGCCGCTGAAGGCGATGGACAGGTCGTAGGCACCGCTGCCGGCATGGGGCAGGACGCTGCCGCCGATGGCGCAGCCATGGCCGTTGCCGCCGAGCGTGCCGTCGGCGGCGATGTCCAGGGTGACGGAGAGCGCCTCGTCGGCGGCCGCGACCGAACCGGTGAAGGTGCCGGCGACACGCGCCGACGTGGCCTCGGTGTCGAAGGCGGTGTCGTAGCTCGTGTTGACGCTGAGGCTGCCCAGCGTGGCGTCGAACGAGACGCCGGCGGTCACCGTGGCACTGACCACGGCGTTCGCGATGCCCTGGCCTTCGAGGTTGAAATCCCGGCCATCGCTGGACGAGAAGGCGCCGTCGAAGCCGCTGCCCGTGCCCTGGACCAGGCCGGCCACCGTGCCGGGGCTGCCGGCCGCCGAGTACAGGAAGTAGTAGCGGCCATCCGCCAGGACCAGGCCGCCCACCTCGCGCCCGCCGGCGGTGGTGCCCCGCCACAGCCCCTGCGCGACGGTCGCGACCGGTGTGGGCGTGACCGGCGTGACGACCGTCGTCGTGTCCGTCGATCCTGTCGATCCGCCCCCACCGCCGCCGCCACAGCCCCCGATCGCGGCGACCGCGGCCACCCCCACGCCCACCACCATGCACCTTGAAAGCCGTTTCATCGAAGTCTCCGGATCGCCACAGGTGGCCCATTCTTCGGACGCAGGGACGCCACGACCATGGAACACATGTACCGCCCATCTGATATATGATTCGTATACGTTTCATACATTCCGGACCGGACTCCCCGATGGGCATCGTCAAGATTTCAGACCTCATGCACGACAACCTGCGTTCCGCCAGCGACGCGCTGAGTCGTTCGATCAATGCCCAGGCGGAGCACTGGATGCGCGTGGGCATGCTGTGCGAGCTGCACCCCGAGCTGCGCTACGGCGACATCTGCCAGCTGCTGCTGCGCAGCGCGCAGTCGCCCGAGGCGGCGCTGAGCTATGCGCGGGCGGTGCCGGTGAAGGCGCTGCGGAAGGCGGCCCGATGACCCGCCCCGTGCGCAGCGTGAAGCGGCACGGCGCGGCCGACATCGCGATGTCGCGCGCTGCCGGCGCCCTCGCGGCCGAGGTGCTGCAGATGATCGTGCCGCACGTGAAGGCCGGCGTCAGCACCGACGAGCTCGACCGCCTGTGCCACCGCCACATCGTCGACGTGCAGGGGGCGACGCCGGCCAACATCGGCTACCACGGCTATCCCAAGACGCTGTGTGCCTCGGTCAACGAGGTGGTGTGCCACGGCATCCCGTCGGCCGGGCAGGTGCTGAAGGACGGCGACATCGTCAACCTGGACGTCGCGGTGATCAAGGACGGCTGGTATGGCGACACCAGCCGCATGTACGTGGTAGGCGAGGCGACGCCGCTGGCACGCCGCCTGGTCGACACCACCTACGAGGCGATGCGCGCCGGCATCCTGGCGGTGCGGCCGGGAGCGACGCTGGGCGACATCGGGCATGCGATCCAGAGCGTGGCGCAGCGCGAAGGCTTCAGCGTGGTGCGCGAGTACTGCGGCCACGGCATCGGCCGCATCTACCACGACGAGCCGACGGTCACGCACTATGGCCAGCGCGGCCAGGGGCTGCGGCTGCAGCCGGGCATGATCTTCACGATCGAGCCGATGCTCAACGCCGGCAAGGCCGGCACGCAGACGCTCGCCGACGGCTGGACCGTCGTGACGCGCGACCGCTCGCTGTCCGCGCAGTGGGAGCACATGGTGACGGTGACGCAGGACGGGGTGGAGGTGCTCACGCCGTGGCCCGAGGGGACGGGCGCCTATCCCGCAATCGCCTGAGCGTGCCCGTCAACGTCGAGGCGACCGCCCCTTGTTGAGATCCCGCCTCGCCACCGTTTGCTCCAGCTTCGCGGCGAATTCGATGTTCTTGCGAACCGTCTCACGCAACAGCGGATCGCCGGCCTGAAGCGCCGCCTCAAGGTCTTTGCGTGCGAGATCGATGAATCCTCGGCAGTCCTTCCATGCGCGCGCCCTGGACTGCGGTGGGAGGTCATCGCGGCGAGCCGTCCGTGTGCATTGCTTGGCGAGTCCGATGTAGGAATTGCCACGCGTCTGCAGCAGGTAGGGGTTGTCGCGCCATGACGCATGCTCGGCAAACTGCTGGTCGATGAACGCGACGGCACCATGATCGTCACCGGCCCGGCTCAGCCCATGCGCCACTTTGCGCGCCTCCCGCTCATCGATCAAGCCCTTCGACGCACGGATGTAGAGCTGCCGCGCTGTTTCGGCATCGTCGGTGTCCGGACTGCCCTGCAGCATCAAGGCGTCCGCAACCTGGACCAGCGTCTTGGCCGGAAGGCCATGGACGGCGGGCGAGTTCGCGGCAAGGTAGGCGCGCACCAGCCCGCAGTCCTTCAACGCACTGGCCACCTCGACCAGCAGCTGGACTGCACGCGCATTCATGCCATCGTCAGCCAGGAGTTGCTGGACGCGCCCCTTCGCGAACTCGAACTCACCCAGCGAGATGGCCTCTTCGATCAATCGATACTCGCGGGCCAGGGCATGGCGCGGATGGGCCGGAAGCGTGCACGTGACCCGCGCCTCATCCGCATCGAAGATGGGATCGGGGCAGCCCTCTTCCCGCATGGCCCGGATGATGGTGGGGATTCCCTGACCCTCGGCCTGCGCGAGCTGGAGCCGACCCAGGAACCAGGCCAGGCTCTGGTTGCGCCACTTCGGTGCCGCCTTGCCCTGCCGAAGGGTCTCCAGGCGGACCCCGGTCGGCAGCGCCCCCGGCGAGATGATCTCGATCCGGTCCGAGAACACCGTCGTGCGGGTGGGATCGAGGGATTCGTAGTCGCGATGGGCCAGCGCATTGACGAGCGCCTCCGTCAAAGCCTGGCGCGGGTACTTCACCACGTTCGGCGTCCGATCGTTTGTCTTGTCGAACGCGATGTAGCTCTGCACCCCCAGGATCTCGATCGACCTGCGCGCCTGCTCAACAAGGGTGCCGTCCAGTTCATGACGTTCTGCGTGGGGCTCCGAGCGGTCCTGTCCCGGGTAGACCGATACAAGCGAGAAGCCCCAGGCACGTGCGACTGCACCTGGCGCCCGAACAGCAGCATGGCGAAGTTCCGCGGACGCAGCGGCCCACCCAACGGCTCCCGGCCACACAAGGGCGGGACGAACGGACTGAGGGAATGGGTGTCCGAGAGGTACTCGTCGATGCCGCGCCGGGGATCGAAGACGTTCATCCGCTGAAGTGCGTCGCGCAACGCGACCAGATCGAGATCGTTGGTGGTGGCGGTACCGCACACGCGTCGATCCCACGATTCCACTTCGTTCTTGCGGATCAGCAACTCGCGAAGAATGCCGTTGCGGGCCTCGCGCGTCTCACGACTGATGCGAACGAAATACTTTCCGGCCTCGTCACCCCGTCGATAGAGGTGAGCCTTCTGCGTCGCCGGCATCACGAAAACCAGCACACGACGCGCCGGATCGCCCGCCGGAACCTCGTGAACCGCAGGTGCGATGGAAGGAGAAACGCGGTCCCGGCATCCGGCCAACACGCGGCCTTCGATTTCCTTCAGGCGCGATGCCGTCAAACCGGTCAGGTCGACCATGGGAAAACCGTGCGCGTCCTTCACCTCGGCAGCACCGCAAACGACATAGCCACCGCCCAGGTTGGAGCAATCGTTCGCGAACGCGCTCAAGGTCGCCACGACGTCCTCGGGGTCGGCCACGGCGTCCTTCCACTCGACCTGCTCGCCTTCGCGAACAAGCAGCTGGCTCAGGTCGATTGCCGGATGAACGCTGCCCGGGCTCATGACAGGGCCGTGGTCTGGATGGGGAATGTCCGCACGGCCCCATTATCGCCAGCGCCGGGAACGGCGACCGCCTTGTCTTCCCCTCAGGGCACCAGCGAGTGCACCCAGGCCGCGGCCGGGTTGCCGCGCACCGTCAGGCGGTTGCGCGCCAGGCATTCGAACTGCGCGCCCAGCTTGCGGGCGACCGCAAGGCTGGCCTCGTTGCCCTCGGCGACGACGATCTCGATGCGCTGGAAACCCAGCACGGTGAAACCATAGCCGGCCAGCGAACGCGTGGCACGCGTCGCGATGCCCTGCCCTTGCGCCGACTGGCGCACCCAGTAGCCCAGGTTGCAGACGCGGTGGACGGTGTTGAACTGGTTGAGGCCCGCACCGCCGACCAGCCGGCCGCTGCGCTCGTCGAAGAGGCCGAACTCGCAGGCCTGGCCGGCCGCGAGGCTGTCGGCGCAGGCGTCGGCCCAGTCGATCGCCTCGCGCACCCCGTAGCCCGGCTGCGCCCAATCCATCCAGCGGCCGAGCGTGCCGGCCGACTCGCGCACGGCCTCGACCATTGCGCGCGCATCGTCGCGGTGCCAGGGACGCAGGACCATGCCGTCGAAGCGCAGCGGCTCCGTCGGGTCGCGGGTGTCGATGCGGCGCGGCTGGCTGTCGCCCATCTGGAACTGCCAGGGCGGGTTGGCCAGCACGGCCGGCTCCGTCTCGGGCAGCGCGTCGTCGACCACGCGGCCGCCGACGTCGAAGTCGCCGAAGATCGACCCCGACGCCTCGTCGGGGACAGCCCGGAGCCGGCGGGACGGGTTGTCGCGGAAGAGCACATCACGAAAGGCCATCGGTTTCATCGTCGTTGGACGCAGCGCGCCGGTCATCCTCGATCACGGTATCGGCCCAGGCGCTGCTGGAGGTGAAACCGCTGGCCTGCATCGTCGACGGGGCGCTGGTGTCGCCCGCCGGCCGCAAGGGCGCCCCGCCGATGCGGGCCCACAAGCGCTGGAACAACGGCGCCGCATCCCCGGCACCAGGTTCTCTGGAAGACATCGATTCCATCCTGGAGGCGCGCCGCCCGGCGCGTGATGTCGGATGGATGGCAAGTTGCGGACCATGGCCCCGCCACGCGGGGTGCCGGGTTTTGTCATCCCCCGTCGCGCGCCAGGCCGCGCCAATGCTGGGCCGCCGCCAGCCATCGACGCGCCGTGCACCAGCCATCCAAAAATCGTCAGGTGCCGATTGCGTCGGCGCCGGACAGTTCTTGTTCGAGGTTGCCGCGCTGCGTCAGTCCGCGGCGCGGGCCGGCTCGCGGCGCTCCCGCGCATCCAGCACCGCGCGCACCTTGGCCGCCAGGGCCTGCGCGCTGTAGGGCTTGGGCAGCAGTTCGACGCCCGCATCGAGCCGCCCGCCATGCACGATCGCATCGCGCGCGTAGCCCGAGGTGAAGAGCACCGCCAGGCCCGGCAGGCGTTCGCGTGCGCGCCGCGCAAGCTCGGGGCTCTTCAGCCGGCCGGGCATCACCACGTCGGTGAACAGCAGGTCCAGGCCCTCGTGGCGTGCCAGCCGCTCGTCGATCAGGGCCTGCGCCTGGTCGGCATCGCAGGCCTTCAGCACGCGGTAGCCCAGCTCGCCCAGCATCTCGACGGTGGCATGGCGCACCGCGCTGTCGTCCTCCACCACCAGCACCGTCTCGGCGCCCTCGCCCGGCGTGGCCCGAGGGGCAAGGGCGTGGGCGGGGACGGGGACGGGGGCGGGTGGCGGCTCGGCGTCGTCCGCGTCCTGGTGGGCCCGCGGCAGGTAGAGGCGCACGGTGGTCCCCCGCCCCGGCTCGCTGTCGATGCGGACGTGGCCGCCGGACTGGCGCACGAAGCCATAGACCATCGACAGCCCGAGCCCGGTGCCGCTGCCGGCGGGCTTGGTGGAGAAGAAGGGCTCGAACACCTGGGCCAGCACTTCCGGGGTCATGCCGCAGCCGGTGTCGCGCACGGCCAGCGTGACATAGGGGCCGGGCTTCAGCTCGCCCAGGCGGCGCGCCTCGTCCTCGCCGACGAAGGCATTGCCGGCCTCCACCGTCAGGCGCCCGTTGCCCTCCATCGCGTCGCGCGCATTGATCGCAAGGTTCAGCAGGGCGTTCTCGGTCTGCACCGGGTCGACCAGCGTGTTCCACAGGCCGTCGGGCACGATGAACTCGACCTCGACCGATTCGCCGAGCGAGCGGCGCAACATCTCCTCCAACCCGCCGACGAAGCGCCCGACGTTGATGACGCGCGGCGCCAGCGGCTGGCGCCGGCCGAAGGCGAGCAGCTGGCTTGCAAGCTTGGCGCCGCGGCGCACTGCGCCGGTCGCGCTGGCCAGGCGCTGCGTCACCTTCTCGTCGGCGTCGACAAGGCGCGACACCAGGTGCAGGTTGGCCGAGATCACCTGCAGCAGGTTGTTGAAGTCGTGGGCAATGCCGCCGGTGAGCTGGCCGACGGCTTCCATCTTCTGCGCCTGGCGCAGGCGCTCCTCGGCCAGGTGGCGCTCGGTGATGTCGATTGCCTCGGGCACGATGGCGACCACCACGCCGTCGCGGTCGTGCACCGGCCGCATCGCGAAGTCGAACTGGCGCCAGCCGGCCGGCAGCTGCAGGCGCAGCTCGTGCCGCACCGGGCGGCCCTGTGCCGCCGCCTGCACGCCGCGCCGCACCGTGTCGGCCGCGCCGGGCGTGCGGCTGAACCAGGGCGTGTCCCAGAACGGCTGGCCGATGACCTCGTCGAGCCGCGCACCGATGCCGCGCAGCGAGGTCGGGTTGGCATCCAGCAGGCTGCCGTCCAGCGCGAGCAGGCCCTGGTACTGGAAGCTGGTGGAGAAGATGGTGCGCAGCCGGGCCTCGCTCGCCTGCAGCGCGGCGGTGCGCATCGCGACCTGGGTGTCGAGGCACGCCTCCAGCTCGGCGATGCGCAGGCGGTGGGCCTCGTCGCCGCGTTGCCGGCCGTCGCGCTGGGCGGCCAGCTCAACGCGCAGCCGCCGCAGGCGCTCGCCCAGCACCCCGGCCAGCACCGCAGCCGCCGCCCAGCCGGCACCGGCGAGCAGCCAGGGCAGCCAGGGATCGAATGGCGGCGGCACCGGGTCGCCTCCGCGGCCTCACGGCCCGACGCGCAGGCGCGTGCGCGAGAGGCGCTTGGCGTTCGCGACCGCGGTACGGTGCACCGGGGCGAGGCCCTGGCCCAACACGCCGAGGGCGGCCGAGTGCAGGTGGCGCTGGACCGACTGCACCGACGGCGGCCCCCACGGCGAGAGGCAGGCGCGCAGCCAGAACAGCGCGAAGGCCTGCTGGGCCTGCCACAGCTGCATGCCCATGGCGATCCACGACTGCTGGAAGGCAGCGGCCTTCTCGGTGCCCATGCGCGTGAACTCGCGCCGGTCGCGGTCCGACGGCTGCGCGCCCGCCAGCGCCATGCGGGCGATGCGGTGGGCCATGACCTGCGGCACGGCAAAGGCGAGTTCGGCGCTGCGGGCGGCGAGCGTGTTCTGGCGGTGTCTCGACATGGCGAAGCTCCTGGCGACCTGTGGCTGGAATCCACTGTAAGGGCCGTGGCGCGGGGCATCCGTGCGTCGCGACCAATTCCTACAGGCCACGACTTCCACGTCCGACAGCCAGGTGCGCGACGCGGGCAGATCATGCGGTCGACGCTTTCATCCCCACCCTTCATCGAGGAGACAAACCATGGCTTATGCACAGGCGACCCACCCGGGCGGCGCCGACGACCTGGCGGCGCGGCGCATCGCAGGCCTCGCGCCGCAGGTGCTTCCGGCCGCGGCCGCCGAGGCGCCCCCGGCCGTGTCCTGGGGCGCGGTGCTCGCCGGCGCGGCCGGGGCGGCGGCACTGTCGCTCATCCTGCTGATCCTCGGCACCGGGTTCGGCCTGTCGGTGGTCTCGCCATGGGCACAGGACGGGGTGCGTGCCGCGACCTTCGGCGCAGGCGCCATCGCCTGGATCACGCTGACGCAGGTCGCGGCCTCGGCGCTGGGCGGGTACCTGGCGGGCCGGTTGCGCAGCCGCTGGACGGACACGCAGCGCGACGAGGTGTACTTCCGCGACACCGCGCATGGCTTCCTCGCCTGGGCGGTGTCCTCGCTCGCGGCGGCCGCGCTGCTGGGCTCGGCGATCGGCGGCATCGTGGGTGCGGGCGGCAAGGCCGTCGCGGGCGGGGCCGCCGCAGCGGCCGCGGCCGGTCCGCAGGAGATGCGTCCGCCAGAGATGCTGCAGTACCACGTCGACTCGCTCTTCCGCCGCGATCCGGCGACCGCGGCGACGACACCCGCGCCGACCGACCCGGCGCCGCTCCCGGAGGCGGTGCGCATCTTCGCGAACGATGCCGGCAGCGCCACGCTGCCGCCGGAGGACGCCCGCTACCTGGGGCAACTGGTGGCGCAGCGCACCGGGCTGTCGCAGGTCGATGCCGAGAAGCGCGTCGCCGACACATGGGCGCGGCTGCAGCAGAAGACGGCACAGGCCCGGGAGGCCGCGGACACCGCCCGCAAGACGGCGGCATGGGGCTCGCTGTGGCTCTTCGTCTCGCTGCTCGCGGGCGCCTTCGTCGCGAGCCTGGCCGCCACCTGGGGCGGCCGCCAGCGCGACCTCTGATCCCTGTCCCACCTTTTCATCCGCCACGGAGACCGACCATGCGATCCATCCTGCTCTACCTGCTGGGCGTGCCGATCCCCATCATCATCCTCATCGCCCTGTTCACGCACTGACGGCCCGCGGCATGACACGCGTGCGCACCGGCCAGGCCGACACGCCGCTCGGCCGCGACGAGTTCCGCATCCGCTTCCAGCGGCGCTGGGCCGACCCGGCCTACGACGCCGAGCGCGAGGCCCTTGCGCGGCTGGAAGAGATCGCGTGGCAGGCGGTGAAGGAAGGCCGCAAGGCGCCGGTGACGCGGCCCGCCGGGCCCGGTTTCGCGGACCCGGCGTACCCGACCTCGGTCGAGTGGCTGGAGACACGCGAACGGCTGCAGGCCGCGCAGGCGGAATGGGGCCGCGCGGAGGGTGCGTCGCGGGTGCTCGTGATCTGCGGCAGTGCGCGCAACGACGGCACCTGCCCCGGCGAAGTGTCGAAGACCTGGCGACTGAGCGGGCTGGTGCGCGAGGTGGTGTCGCAGGCCGGCGCGGAGGCCGACCTGCTGGACCTGAGCCTCGTCACCTCGGAGTACGGCCGCCGCATCCACCCGTGCAAGGGGTGCGTCGGGACCGCGATGCCGCTGTGCCACTGGCCCTGCAGCTGCTACCCGAACCATGCGCTGGACCAGGCATCGGACTGGATGGCGGAGATCTACGAACGCTGGGTGCGGGCGCATGGCGTGGTGATCGTCGCGCCGACCTATTGGTACCAGTCGCCCAGCCCGCTGAAGCTGATGATCGACCGGCTGGTCTGCGCCGACGGCGGCAACCCGGACGTGACGAGCACGCACGGCAAGAAGGTGGCCGAGGCGAAGGCGCTGGAAGAGAAAGGCTGGGACTACCCCAAGCACCTGGCCGGGCGCGTCTACGGCCTGGTCGTGCACGGCGACGTGGCCGGCATCGAGCAGCAGCGGCATGCGCTGGCCGACTGGCTGGACTGGATGGGCTTGGTGGATGCGGGCGACGGGGCGCGGCTGGCGCGCTTCCTGGGCTACTACCGGCCCTACTTCAGCAGCCATGACGACCTGGACGAGGACCGCGATCTGCAGGAGGAGACCCGCAACGTGGCGCGGGCGGTGCTGGCGGGCGTGAAGCAGCTGCGCGACGGCACCCTCAGCCGGCCCGATGCGCACTTGAAGCCGCCGCGGCCGAAGTGATTCAGTAGAGCAGGTACTCGTCCTTCGCAAGAACGAGGGTTCGGGTGGGGAAGACGATGTCGACGTAGCGATGCCCGGGGCGCGAGACCTCCTGCATCGAGGCCAGCTTCTCGACAATCTCGCCGATCTTCTTCGGCGACAGACGCCAGACGGTCGGCACGGACTCGAGGTGGATCGCCGCCTGGTCGGACTCTGGCCGGATTTCGAGCGCGGCGAGGCCGGTCACGGCGGAGCACACGCGGCCCTGCCGGGCTGAGGCAAACGCCATGCGGATGACGTGCAGGCCTTCCGCGTCCATCGCAAGAAGAACGACGGGCTCGCCCTTGAACTTGCGAACCAGCTCGATGTGTGCAACGGCCATGGAGGCCTCCTATTTCCAGGAACCAGAGGGATAGAACCTTCCTGACGGAAGGTCGCCATACAACAACTGCTGAGGGGGAATGCGCATCCGGGTGATGCGGGACTGCGGAGTGCCACGGCCTGAGTGGCCGGGATCCTTGAAACGTCTCGAGCTGAATGCCGGCGCGACGAGATTCATGGCCTCGTCGGAAGGCAAGGCCGAGGTGATCGTCACTCGACCATCACATCGGACCTCGTTGCATCACTTCGATCTTCAAGATCGTCGTCAATGGGGCCAACCGGACAAAGGCACAGGCCAGGGCGGCTGGGGCGAATGATGTGAGGGCTCTTCGTCAGTTGACTCCTGAGACCCGCAGTACAGCAGCCCCCCCTACCCCCTGGATAGTGGCCATATCTACCGCTTGCAAATCCTCAATATGCAGGCACGCCTCGTCCTGCGAACTCCAACTTCAGAGGTGGCCACGCCCCGCCAGTCCCTGGCAGGCCTCGGCGCAGCTCCGGTTAACGCCACACCGAGGGGTACGCGAACCAGACTCCGTCGACATCGGGGTCGATGCCAGACTTTCTCCATTCGTCCACCAAGATGTCGGCAACCTGGTTTGGGGCGAAGTGGGCAACGCTTGCCCGATTCCAACCGGAGAGAGTCGACCTGTCACCGACGATGGGCTCCGTCCCGCCGGAAACCATCTCCTCGATGAAGCGCCGCACGAAGCTTTCGAGTGCCGAGCCGCTGAGTCCAAATCCATCGCGACCGACCCGTACCATCTGCCACATGCCAACAGGATCCGAACGCGCAGCGCCCAGCGATCGCTGAATCCATTCGGTGTCGGACATGCCGGTCCTGAGATGAGTGTGGGTCATGGTCTCTGATGGATCTTCGTGATGTCGGGCACGCCAGGTATATTGATGTCGAGGGTTCGACCGTTGTTCCTGCTCTCTCTGACACCATAACCCCCTTGGCCGCCAGGCAAGTCATACCAGTTTCCGGGATAGCTCCCCTTGGACCCGGGCTTGGCACCGAGACCTTTCAGACCCGCCAAGAGCGCGTCCATTTCGTCCGGCGACACAGTGCGGACGTCGGGAGTGGCGCCACCTTCTACGTGGCCGACGGGATGCCCGTCAGGCGCAAGGACATCTGTGGCAGATGGGGGTTTGGTGGCGCCTTCAGCGCCATCACTGAACATCCGATCCCAGGCCCGCCCGAGGGCCTGTGCACAGCGGTCATAGACGTTGCTGACCGCATCGTGGGCGGCCTGCAGCGCCCGCAGGGTGGCTTCGGTGAGCGCCTTGTTCTCGGGGGTTCCGGGCAGCGCCTGCGGCAGCAGCGGGATCGGCCCGCCGGGCAGGGGCAGGGCCTGCAACCCGTCGGGGTCGGTGTAGCCCGTGGGCTGGCCCTCGACGTAGCTGTAGGTGTTGATCCCACCCACGAGCCCGATGGGGTCGCTCTGGTGGTAGCGCGCGGTCTGCGGGTCGTAGTAGCGCTGGCCGTTGTAGAAGAGCCCCGACTCCGGGTCCGCGTACTGGCCGGCAAAGCGCAGCGGGTAGCCCAGGGCGCCCAGCCCGCTCGGGTCTTCTTCGGGCGCGGTGCTGCCGAAGGGCTCGGCGAGCCAGCGCCAGCGGGTATGGCCTTGCCGGTCGACCACGAGCCGCGGCGTGTCCAGGTGGTCGGTGTGGACGAAGTGGACGGTGTCGCCGACCACCACCGCGACGGGCACATGGCCCAGCCAGACGTATTCGCGCACGGTGCGGCCATTGCCGTCGTACTCGCCCAGCAACTGGCCGAGGTGGTCGTAGACGAAGACCAGGGTGCCCTGCGGCGTGCCCGTGCTCTTGCGGATGCGCCGGCCCGAGCTGTCGTAGCTGTAGGTGGTGGTGATCCCGGCGCGGGTGAGCGTGTCCAGCTGGCCGGCGGGGTTGTAGGTGGCCTGGTAATCCGCCGCGACGACGTTGCCGGCGCTGTCGTGGGCCAGTACCTGCTGCGGGTTGCCGATGCCGCTGAGCCGGTTGCTGTCCACCTCGGTGGCATAGGGCCGGACATCGCCATCGATGCTGACCGCGCGGCGGTTGCCGCTCGCATCGTGCTCGAGCACCCAGGTGGTGGTGGCCAGGGCGACGCGCGCGAGCCGGCCGTTGGCGTCGTAGGCGAACTGCTGGTCCAGCGCCGGCACCGGCGTGCCGTCGGGCTGCCAGTGGGTGTAGCCGGCGACGCGGTCGGCCGGGTCGTAGGTGATGTCGCGCCAGAGCGCACCGAGCCGATGTCGGATCACCCGCCCGCTGAGGTCGCGCCAGCGTTCGTGCGGCAGCGGCCCCGCCTCCATCTGCCAGTTCCAGCTGCGCGGCTCGGGGCTGAAGGGCTCCCAGCGGATCGCATCGATCAGCGGCAGGACGGCGCCGCTCGCATCCACCCAGCTCAGGGCGCTCGCCAAGCCGCCGGTGTAGGCGATGCGCAGCACGCCGCCCGAGGGGTAGATCAGCGCGTTGAGCCGCCCGCCGGGCGTGTAGGCGAAGCCGACGGTGTGGAGCAGTGGGCCCGGGTTGGCGCCCGCAGCCGGATCGATGCGCTGGACGGTGGCCGCGGGGCGGCCCTGGCCGGTGTAGCGGTACAGCGCAGAGCCCGCGGGGAAGCGGCTGCTGGTGAGGCGTCCGCCGCCGAAGCTGAACTCGGGGCCGCTCTGGCTGTAGGCCCAGCCGAGCGAGAGTTCGGCCTGGTCGGAGCGGTAGACGAGGCTGGTGAGACGGTGGGCCGCATCGTGGCGATAGGTGGCCACGGCCCCGCGGCTGTCGGTGCGGGTGCGCAGGTCGCCGTAGGCGTCCCAGGTCAGCGTGGTGGTGCCGGTGTCCGGGCTGATGACCTGGGTGACCTGCCCGAAGCCGTTGCGCACGTAGCGCGTGGACAGGGCCCGGGGGTCGGTGACTTGCGTGACGCGGTTCAGGCCGTCGTGCGTGAAGCGTGTGTTGCCCTGCAGCGGGTCGGTGAGCGAGGTCAGGCGGTAGAGCCGGTCGTAGCCGAAGCGCGTCTCCAGCTCGAACCCCGGAATCCCCGGCGCCTGGACCATCCGCGTCAGGTTGCCCTGCGCGTCGTACTCGAAGGTCGTGACCGGCTCGGGGGAGACCGGCGGCGGGGGCAAGGCCTGCGCCGACACCAGCGCTTGCCACGCACACACGATCGTCGCCGCGATGCGGCGGAGGTACGTCATGTTCTTGCTCCCTGCGAGACTGTGACGTCGTGCAGTAGAGCAAGGGACCGGGCCACCCATCAATCGTCCATCTGTCCCCCTTGAAGGTCAAAGAAAACCGCTGGACCGTTGAAGGTACAGGAGCGAATCATGCGAACGACGCTTTCCATCGACGACGACATCTCGGCTGCAGCGAAGTGCCTCGCACAGCGAGACCACGAGACCATGCGAGAGGCGGTCTCAGGCCTCATTCCGGACGGCCTGGCGTGTGCATCAAGTGCGGGACGGAACGGGGTGCCACTCCTGCACGGCCATGGCAACGCGATTCCGGTCACCCCGGACCTCGTCAGCCAGTTGTGCGATGAACTGCCGTGACCGCCTGGCCAGTGCCTCAAAGAAAAAGCGCCTGCCCCTCGCGGGAACAGGCGCCTCGGCCAGGCCGGTCGATGCCGGCCTTCAGCGGTCGTCAGCTCACTTCCATTCGGACGACAGGCTCGGGTCCACCGGCAGCCCGAAGGTGTTGCCCACCTTCTGGCCGACCGTGCCCGGGGCCGCCAGGGCGGCGCTGCCGCACGAGCCGCTGCCCGGCTTGATGATCGCCCACAGCATCGCGCCGTCGCGCGGGTTGCGGTTCGAGGCCGTGCTGTTGATCACCGCGCCGGTGTAGCGCTGCACCGAGTACGGCAGGTTCAGCGTCGTGCCGTACTGGTCCTGCAGGATGCGCGAGCCTTCGCACTGCGCATCGCCGTCGTTGATGACCAGCTGCCCGCCCGCCCAGCCCTCGGGCGCCGGCTCGAAGCCGATCGACACGATGGTCTTCGACGGGTAGAGGCTGCGGTACTGCTTGTACGCGACCACGCCGTCGTAGTGCTCATAGCGGGCGTCATAGCTCATGACGTTGACCATGTCGAGCATGCCGGCGGTGTTCGGGTACTTCAGCACCACGCCGCGCTCGCGGCCGGCATTGCCGCCCCAGAACGACAGCTTGCCCGCGCAGGCCGGGTCGGCCGTCGTGCCCGAGGTGCAGTCCGCGCCGCTCGACCAGCCGGCCAGCGTCAGGATGCGCCCGCCGCCCGCCTTGTCGACCGCCGCGCGCAGCGCCTTGATCGCATTGGCATAGCGGTCCACGTCGCCGTCGACCTCGTAGTCCACGTCCAGGCCGTCGAAGCCCATCTCCTGCTGGATCTTCGCCAGCGCGTCGATGATCGGGCCGCTCCCGCGCGCGCCTTCCGCCGCGATCGGGCCCCAGTTGTTGTAGGTCGCGCCGCCCACCGCCAGGATGATCTTCTGGTTGCGCAGGTGCAGCACGTCGATCGCCGCCTTGATGTCCTTCGGCGTGGCATTGAAGTTGATGCCGGTGCCCGAGAAGCTGTTGGTGTTGATCCCGGCCCACGAGAAATTCGGGTCGGCGAACGACGCCATCACGTGGGTGTACGTGGCCGGCACGCGCGCCAGCTTGCTCGCCTTGAAGACCTCGGCGGCACTCTTGCCGGTGGCGTCGAACCAGTTGTCGCTCCAGCTCGGGTAGTAGCCGACGTAGACGCGCTTGTTCTGCACGGCCGACAGCGCCTCGGGCGGCAGGCCCGGCGCGGGAGCGGGGGCCGGCGCCGGAGCCGGAGCAGGCGCGGGGGCTGGTGCCGGCGCAGGCGCCGGAGCGGGGGCAGGCGACGGGGCCGGAGCCGGCGCCGGGGCGCAGCTGCCGGTGGCGGTCCACGGCTGGCCGCTGCCGACCGGGCCGTTGTTGGTCGACGGGTTGTTCCCCTGCGTCCACCAGTTGGCCTTGTAGTTGATCCCGTTCACGCTGACGACGGCACCGCCGTTGTACGCGGTGCTGGCATTCCACGGCATCGCGCAGCTGCCCGGGGCGGGGGCCGGTGCCGGCGAGGGGGCCGGGCTCGGTGCAGGCGCAGGGGCCGGCGACGGAGCGGGCGCCGGTGCCGGGGCGCTGCCCGTCGGCTGCCACAGCGTCGGCGTCGAGGCCGGGTTCCAGTTCGCACCCACCCAGGCGGTGTGCGTCACGAGGGCCACATACAGGCCGCCGTTGTAGCTGACCACGGTGCCGGCGGTGTAGGTCACGCCCTCGCGCCAGGCCGGCGCGGTCGAGGCCTGCGCCAGCAGCATCCCGTCGAAATTCGACGCTTGCGCGGCCACCGTCGCCGACGCCGGCAGCCCGGCGGCCTGCACCTGCGTCCACAGGCCGCTGATGGCCATCGCCACCACGGTCATTCCAACGCTCTTCATGATCTGTCCCTTTCAGTGTTGTTTCAACGAAGCACGACTCATGCAGTGAGCGAGCACACACTGCAATCTCTGGAGAAATCGGAAAGGGACAGCCACGCGCGGATCCCAGCGGCGGCGATTCTCCAAGGCCGCCTGCGGCGCGGCGAGCGGCGTCTTGCAACAAGATGCGAGCGCTTTCAAGACGGCTGTGGCGCCGTTTCCTGCACCCATGACGGCGCCATCGGCCGTCATTGCAAGTCATCAACAGGTATTGAATTGGTTATGTTCCGGTTTGCATTGGTACTCTTCTTGTCGCATCGCTTACAGGCGGTTTCAAATCAGCGCTGGGGTGTCTGCTCGGTCAGCCAGATCTGGCTGCTGACGCCGCGGGGGTAGTACTTGGCGGCAAAGATCAGGCCGCCCTTCACCTGCTCGCTCCAGCAGTGGATGCTGAGTTCGGGGTGCAGCTGCCAGGCGGCATGGGCGTCGTCGGCCCGGGCGCCGACCAGGCCGAGGCCGATCTGCAGGATCTCGCGCGCGATGAACTGGCAGACATAGGTCTTGGCCGGGAAGGTGTTGTCGCTGCGCGAGGTGATGCGCCAGCCGCCGTCGGCGAACAGGCAGGTGTCCTCGCGCAGCACGTGCTTGCTGACGTGGCGCTTCAGGGCGGCCAGGTAGGCGGCGTACTCGCCGTCCAGCGCCAGCGCCTCGCGGCAACCGGCGAACCAGGGGTAGGCCAGGGCCTCGATCACCGGCAGGATCACGGCGTCGTCCTCGGGCGCCTCGAGCAGCGCCGGGATCAGGCCGTCGGGGCGGGCCGCGGCGGCCACCGTGGCGGCGGCGCGGCGCGCCTGGGCATGGGCGCGTTCGGCGAGGGCCGGCCGGTCGAGCCGGGTGAAGAGCTGCCGCAGGATCACGTGGGCGGCCCAGGCCTTGCCGGCGATGTAGGTGTTGCCGGCGGCCTGGCCCAGCGACGGGTCCAGGCAGTCGTAGGTGGTGATCTCGCGCCCGCCCTCGCAGCGGCTGCTGTCGGCGCGCGGCACGCCGTTGCGCCGGGCCGGCTCGGGGTGGTCGCGCCGCTCCAGGCTCTGCAGGCAGCGCTCGAGCACGCCCAGGTGGCGGCGCGCCCAGGCCAGGTCCTGGCCCTGGTGCACGTAGAGGCCGGCGCACAGCGTCCAGTTCAGCAGCTCCTCGGTCGTCATGTGCGAGAAGCAGCCGGTGAGGCCGGCGCGCTCGTAGGCCGAGCGGCCGGGCGGCGCGAAGATGCCGTCCACGCCCATGTCGTGCGTGAAGCTCAAGCCGCCGGGGTGCGTGGCGTCGCTGCCGGCGAAGCGCAGCTCGTCTTCGTACGAGTAGCCGGCCAGGTACTGGTCGAGCACGTTGCGGATCGTCCACGGGTGCAGCAGGCCCTCGTGCAGCGCGTGGTCGGGCAGCAGGTCCAGCGTGTTGATCATGTTGTACTCGCCCTCGTTGACGACCCAGAGGGCGCGGCCGTCGCGCTCGAGCAGCTGGGTCGAGTAGAGGTACGAGCGCGTCGCATGGGCCACGGTGAAGCGCTGCGGCGCCGACAGCGCGCTCTCCGCCAGCCGGGTGTCGGCGGCGCGGCAGGCGAGCACCGCCTCGTCGAAGTCCGGCGCCGCCAGCGCATGGCGCGCCACCGCCTCCACCGAATCGAACCAGCGGTTGTAGAGCTGGCGCGTCGCGATGCCGGCGGTGATGGTGCCGGCACGGTGGAAGCAGAAGGCGTAGCGCAGCGTCCGCCGCTCGCCGGCCGGCACCTCGGCGCACACCAGGCCCCAGCCGCCGAGCATGCTGCCGCGGTTGCTCGCATGCCGGTCGCCGAGCACGGCGAGCGGGTCGAAGCCGATGCCCGACCAGGCGCCGGGCGCGTCGGTCGCGAAGCCCATCTCCAGCCCGTCGCCGATGCCGGCGCCCTGGGCCAGCGCCAGGTGCCGCAGGCCGCGCAGCGGGTCGATCCCCGACAGGCCGACGACGACGCGGCGCGCCTGCGTGCCGGCGCGGTTGTCGACCTCCAGCTCGGCGCGCACCGCCGGCAGGTAGGCGCGCATCGCCTCGCGGGCGTCGCAGGCGTCGGGGTCGGGCAGCGCGCGCACCGGCGTGTAGAGCGTGAAGCGCAGGTCGCCGGCCTGCCAGCTGTCGGTGGCGAGCGAGAAGCTGCGCTGCACCTCGTGGCGGGCGAACAGCCGCGCGCCGAGGCCCGAGCTGCCGAGCTGCGCGTCGCCCTGGTCGCTGACGAAGCGTTGGCGCTCGGCGTCGTCGGGCGGCTCGCAGAAGGGCAGGGTCTCGAAGACGCCGGGGCGGTACGCCGACTCCAGCGCGACCAGGATCGACTGGCCGGGCGCGCCGCACAGTTCCAGGTCCATGCCGCCGGTGGCCCCGTGGAAGCCCAGGGTCAGGCTGGCATGCGCGCCGGCGGGCGCGTGCTGGGTGTTGAAGAAGCGGTTCGACAGGGGGGACGGCGTGTGCATGCGGCGGTGTCGTTGTTGGGGTAAGGTGCCGGTTCATTCTGCAAGCGCTGCTACCGGCAGGCCATGTCCCGACACGCGACGCGCATGCCCTGAGCCGAGACGACGACGACTGCCGCACGCCCATGTACCCCGTCCGCCCCGAGCCGGCCCTGCCCGACTACACCAAGCAGCCCGACCTGCGCACCACGCTGTCGATGACGGGCGCGCATGCGCGGCGCGTCGGCGCGCGCTGGCAGTACCCGCGCCACGACCACCCGTACTTCGAGCTGTGCCTGCTGCTGTCGGGGGAGCAGCAGGTGCGGCTGACCGGGCGCACGCTGATGCAGCAGGCGGGCGACCTGCTGCTGATCACGCCCTTCGAGGCGCACGCGTCCAGCACGCCGGTGCCGTCGCGCCTGTACTGCGTGCACTTCGACCTCGACGACCTGGAGCTGCGCCGCCTGCTGTGCCGCACCGGCACGCGGGTGTTCGCCGCCGACAGCGCGCTCACGCGGCGCCTGCAGCCGTCGCTGCGGCGCATGCTGTCGCTGGCGCAGCGGCCCGGGGCCTTGTCGCCGCTGGCGCACCGGCTCGAGCTCGGGGCGGCGCTGATGGCGCTGTTCGCCGCGATGACGCAGGGGCTGGAACAGGAGCAGGTCGACACCGCGCCGGTGCCGCAGCTCGCGCTGCAGACGGCCGGGCGCCTGGCCGAGCTGATCGAGCGCGAGGTGCAGCTGGGCGGCGCCGAGACCTCGCTCGAGGCGGCGATCCGCCGCCTGGGCTACACGCCCGACCACGGCAATGCGCTGTTCCGGCAGGTCTACGGCATGTCGGCGCGCCAATACCGCTCGACGCTCAAGCTGCGCCGCGCCAAGCTGCTGCTGATGGATGCGCAGCTGAGCATCGCGGCGGTGGGCGAGCGGCTCGGCTACGCGAGCGGGGCGCATTTCAGCCGGCAGTTCAAGCGCTGGTGCGGGGTGGCGCCGGCGGAGTTCCGCCGCGCCCGCGCGCAGGCCTGACGGCCGGCGGCTCAGGCCGCCTGCCGGCGCCCCGCGCGCACCACCGTGCGCGCCGCCTCCGCTTCGGCCGCCTTCGCCTGCGCCGCGTCGTACCCCCGCCGCGAGCGCAGCACCGCGCCCATGTTCGCCTCGGCCCAGCCGCACATCCGCCCGGTGACCTCGGTCAGGCTCTCGCCGAGCGGCGTCAGCGCGTACTCGACGCTGGGCGGCGTGGTGGCGTAGACGGTGCGCGTCGCGAGGCCGTTGCGCTCCATCGAGCGCAGGCTCTGCGTCAGCATCTTCTGCGTCACGCCCTGGATGCGGCGCCGCAGCTCGCCGAAGCGCAGCGGGCCGCCGCGCAGCTGCCAGATCACCAGCAGCGTCCACTTGTCGGCCAGCAGCTCGAGCACGCTGCGCGAGGGGCAGCGGGCGTCGTACACGTCGCCGGCCGGCAGGCGGCGCAGGCGGGCGGCGGGAATCTCCTCGAAGGTATCAAAGGTATCCATCGGGAACCTAGAGCACGAACGGGTGCCTTCTTCACACCGGAAACCGGTCTCGCGATCATGCCAGCACCGATCTCCTCCCGAAAGGAAAACCTGCATGAAAGCCCTGACCCAGACCCGCTTCGGTGGCCCCGAGGTGCTCGAACTCGTCGACCTGCCCCGCCCCCGCCTGCTGCCCACCGAGGTGCTGGTGCGCGTCCACGCCACGAGCGTCAACCCCGTCGAGGCCTACATCCGCTCCGGCGCCTTCCCGCTGCTCGGCGATCCGCCCTTCGTGCTCGGCTGGGACGTCTCCGGCGTGGTCGAGGCGGTCGAGCCCGGCAGCGCCCGCTTCCAGGTCGGCGACGAGGTCTTCGGCATGCCGCTGTTCCCGCGCCAGGCCGGCGCCCATGCGGAGTACGTCGCCTCCCCCTCGCGCCAGCTCGCGCGCAAGCCCGCCAACCTGAGCCATGCCCAGGCCGCCGCGCTGCCGCTGTGCGGCCTGACCGCGCTGCAGGCGCTGGACGACATCGCCCGGGTGCAGCCGGGGCAGCGCGTGCTGGTCCACGGCGCGGCCGGCGGGGTCGGCCACCTGGCGGTGCAGATCGCCCGGCTGCTGGGCGCGGAGGTGATCGCGACGGCGAGTGCCGGCAAGCACGACTACCTGCGCAGCCTGGGCGTCGGCCAGCTCGTGGACTACCGCAGCACCGATTTCACGACCGTCGTGCGCGACGTCGACGTGGTGTTCGACCTCATCGCCCAGGGCTACGCCCAGCGTTCGCTGGCGGTGCTTCGCCCCGGCGGCATCCTCGTGAGCGCGGTCGAACGCCACAGCACCGAGCTGCCGGCGCTGGCGGCCGCGGCCGGCAAGCGCTTCAGCGGCGTCGCGGTGGAGCCGGACCGCGGCGGGCTGGAACGCCTGGCGGCCTGGGCCGGCGAAGGCCGGCTCGTGCCGCACGTCGCCGAGGTGCTGCCCCTGCGCGACGCTGCCCGGGCCCACGCGCGGGTGGCCGAGGGCTCGCTGCAGGGCAAGCTCATCCTGTCTGTCGCCTGAGTTCGCGCGGGCCCAGGGCGAGCCGCCGCTCCATCGCATAGGCGATGCGCGACAGCCCGAAGCACAGCACGAAGTAGGTGACGGCGAGCGTCGTGTACACCTGCACCGGCTTGGTGAAGACCTGGGTGTTGATCTGGGTCGTGATGAAGGCGACCTCGGTCAGGCCGATGATGTAGCCGAGCGAGGTTTCCTTGATCGTCGAGACGAACTGGTTCACCAGCGAGGGCAGCATGTGGCGCAGCGCCTGCGGCAGCACCACGTAGCGCAGCGCGTCGAAGCGGCGGAAGCCGAGCGAGCGCGCCGCGTCCATCTGCCCGCGCGGGATGCCGCTCACGCCGGCGCGCACGATCTCGGCGATGTAGACGCCGTCGAACACCACCAGGGCGATCAGCATGGTGCTGAACTGGTCGGTCTTGTGGCCGGTGACGCTGGGCAGGAAGAAGTAGGCCCAGAACACCACCATCAGCAGCGGGATGCCGCGCACCACGAAGACCAGGGCCGTCACCGGCCAGCGCAGCAGGCGCTGCTCGCTGATGCGCGCGAGGCCGAGCAGCAGGCCGAGCGGGAAGGCGAGCACGAGGCCGAGCGAGGCCAGCAGCAGCGTGAGCGCGAGGCCGCCGAGCGGCCCGTTCGGGTACTGGCCGATCAGGAAGTAGAGCCAGTAGGTCTGGATGAGCTCGAGCATGTCAGCGGGTCCGGACCGGGTAGCGGTGCTGGTACCAGCTGGCCAGGCCGGTGATGGAGAGCGAGATCGTCAGGTAGGCCGCGGTCGCGAAGGCGAAGGCCTCGACGCTGCGGAAGGTGGCCGACTCCACCTGCGCCGCGCGGTACATCATCTCGGCCACGCCGATGACGGTGGCGATGCTGGTGTTCTTCCACAGGTTCAGCGTCTGCGAGATCAGCGGCGGGATGGTGACGCGCACCGCCTGCGGCAGGATCACCAGCCGCATCGCCGGCAGGAAGCGCAGGCCGAGGGCGCGCGCCGCCTCCATCTGGCCGGCGGGCACCGCGCGGATGCCGCTGCGGATGTCCTCGGCCATGTAGGCGGCGGTGTACAGCGTGAGCGCCGCGACCGCGCTGAACGCCTCGATGTTGCCGGCGTACAGGCGCTGCTTCAGGTCCTCGGGCAGCAGCTCGGGCGCGCCGAAGTACCAGAACAGCATGTGCGCGAGCAGCGGCACGTTGCGGATCGCCTCGACGTACGAGACGCCGACCGCCCGCAGCGCCGCGATCGGCGACAGGCGCAGCAGCGCCACCGCGGTGGCGAGCGGCACGGCGAGCACCAACGTCACCGCGGTGAGCTGCAGCGAGAGCAGGAAGCCGGCGACCAGCGCGTCGTGGTACTGGCCGGACAGGAGCAGGGACAGGTCGAAGTGGAGCACGCGGCGGAGTGTGCCATCAGGCGCATCGAACGACCGTCGGCGCCCGCGTATGCCTGGCTTCGCGGCGGCTGGCGCGACGGTTCAGCGAAGGAAGGCCTCAGCCGTCAATCTTGTCGGAGACAAACTTGAAGTCCCGCGACTGGAACTTCAGGCGGGTGTTCGGGCCGTACCACTTCTGGAACAGCTTGTCGGCCTCGCCCGAGGCTTCGAGGTCGCGCAGCACGCCGTCGACCAGGTTCTTGACGCCGGTCTCGCCCTTGCGGATGCCCAGGGCCAGCGCCTCGGTGCTGATGCTCTGCGGGATGATCAGGTAGTTCTTCGCCGCCGGGCCGAGCTTGCCGAAGTCGTCGATCAACGAGGCCTCGTCGTTGACGTAGCCCACGCCCTTGCCCTGCTGCAGGGCCAGGAAGGCCTGCTGGGTGGTCTCGAAGGTGACGACGTCGACGGTCGGCACGGCCTTGCGGATGTTGGGCTCCTGCGTGCCGCCCTTGACGGTCAGCACCTTCTTGCCGCCGAGCTGCGACAGCTGCGAGATGCCGCTGTCCTTCTTCACCAGCACCTTCTGGCCGGTGACGAAGGTGGTGAGCGAGAAGTCGATCAGGGCCTCGCGCTCCTTGTTGTGGGTGAGCGAGGCGGCCAGCAGGTCGACGCGGCCCTGCTGCAGCTCGGGGATGCGGGCGGCCACGGCGAGCTGCTTGAACACCGGCTTCACGCCCAGCTTCTTCGCGATCGCATGGCCGAGGTCGACCTCGTAGCCGACGACGTCGCGCGTCTTCGGGTCGACGAAGCTGTTCGGCTCGTCGGTGCCCAGCACGCCGATCACGATCTCGCCCTTCTTCTGGATGTCGGCGAGCTGGTCGGCGCGTGCGCCGACCGAGAAGACCGCGGCTGCGGCGGCGACCAGGGTGGTGAGGAACAGGCGTTTTTGCATTTGGCGTCGGGTCGCGGGGCGACTGTCAGATTCGAGAGGGCGAAGATTACCCACTCGGCGCGCGGATGCGAAGGATTGAATCCGGATAAGCAAAGGCGCCCCGGTAGGATGGGCGCCTGCCGGCCTTCAGATCCGCGCCAGCGCCCCTTCCAGGTCCGCCCGCTGGTCCGCCAGGTCCTCCACGCCCACGCTCAGCCGCACCAGCGCATCGTCGATGCCCAGCTGGGCGCGCTGCGCCGGCGGGATGGTGGCGTGCGTCATCAGCGCCGGGTGCTCGATCAGGCTCTCGACGCCGCCCAGGCTCTCGGCCAGCGAGAACACCTCGCAGGCTTCGAGGAAGCGGCGCGAGCCGGCCAGGTCGGTCTTCAGCGTCACCGACAGCATGCCGCCGAAGCTGGCCATCTGCCGTTTCGCCAGCGCATGCTGCGGGTGCGATTCCAGCCCCGGGTAGTGCACGCGGGCCACCTTCGGATGGCGCTCCAGCCAGCGCGCCAGCTCGAAGGCGTTCTCCGAATGCCGCTGCATGCGCAGCGCCAGCGTCTTCACGCCGCGCAGCGTCAGGAAGCTGTCGAACGGGCCGGCGATCGCGCCGACCGCGTTCTGCAGGAAGCCCAGGCGCTCGGCCTGGCCCGCCTTCTCGGCACGCTCGCCCACCACCGCCACGCCCCCGATCACGTCGGAGTGGCCGTTCAGGTACTTGGTGCTGGAATGCACCACCACGTCGAAGCCCAACTCCAGCGGCCGCTGCACGTAGGGGCTCGCGAAGGTGTTGTCCGCCACCGCCAGCAGCCCGTGCTCGTGCGCGATGCCGGCGATGGCCTCCAGGTCGGTCAGCTTGAGCATCGGGTTGCTCGGCGTCTCGACCCAGACCAGCTTGGTCTCCGGCCGGATCGCGGCGCGCAGCGCCTGCGGGTCGGTCAGGTCGACGAAGCTGAAGCGGTGGCCGGCGCTGCGCGTGCGCACCTTGTCGAAGAGCCGGAAGCTGCCGCCGTACAGGTCGTCGCTCGCGACGATGTGGGCGTTGGCGTCCAGCAGCTCCAGCGTGGTCGAGATGGCAGCCAGCCCGGAGGCGAAGGCGAAGCCGCGCGTGCCGCCCTCCAGGTCGGCCACGCAGCGCTCCAGCGCCCAGCGCGTCGGGTTGTGCGAGCGGCCGTAGTCCAGGCCCTTGTGCACGCCCGGGCTCTGCTGCACGAAGGTGGACGTGGCGTAGATCGGCGGCATGATCGCGCCGGTCGTCGGGTCGGGCGACTGGCCGGCGTGGATGACGCGGGTCGCGAACTGGTGGTTCTTCTTCTCGGTGCTCATTGGCGTGCCTTGCGCAGGTGGTTCAGGAGGTCGAAGCGGGTGATCAGGCCGAAGAATGTATCGCCGTCCGCGACGATCGCCACCAGGCCCCGGTCCAGCACCTGGCGCAGCTGGGCGAGGCTCGACCCCGGGCGCAGCGTCTCCAGCGCCGTGCTCATGGCCGCGCTGACGGTGTCGCCGTAGTGCGCCGGGTCGCCGTGCAGGCGCATCAGCACGTCCGATTCGTCGATCACGCCGGCCAGCCGCGTGCCGTCCAGCACCGGCAGCTGCGAGACATCGGCCAGGCGCATGCGCTGGAAGGCGGTGAGCAGGGTGTCGTCCGGCGTCACGCTGATCACGCCGCCGTCGTCCAGACGGCGCGAGACGATGTCGCGCAGGTCGCCGTACTGGCGCCGCGCCAGCAGGCCCTCGTCGATCATCCAGTTGTCGTTGTAGACCTTGGAGAGGTAGCGCGTGCCGGTGTCGCAGACGAAGCTCACGACGCGCAGCGGCTTCGTCTGCGCGCGGCAGAAGCGCAGCGCCGCCGCCAGCAGCGTGCCGGTGGACGAGCCGCCCATCAGCCCCTCCTGCCGCAGCAGCTCGCGCGAGGCGGCGAAGCTCTCCTCGTCGGGGATCGAATACGCATGCTTGATGCCCGAGAGGTCGGCGATGGGCGGGACGAAGTCCTCGCCGATGCCCTCCACCGCCCACGAGCCGGCCGGGCCGTGCTTCCCGGTGTTCACCAGGTCGGCGAGGATGGAGCCCACCGGGTCGGCGAGCACGAACTCGAGCTGCGGCTGCACCTCGCGGAAGTAGCGCGTGAGCCCGGTCAGCGTGCCGGACGAGCCGACGCCGACGACGATGGCGTCCAGGTCGTGGCCGCTCTGCTCCCAGATCTCCGGGCCGGTGCCGCGCTCGTGCGCGAGCGGGTTGTTGGGGTTGTTGAACTGGTCGGCGAAGAAGGCGCCGGGGATCTCCTTCGCGAGGCGGGCGGCGTAGTCCTGGTAGTAGGCCGGGTGGCCCTTGCCGACGTCGGAGCGGGTGGTGTGGACCTCGGCGCCGAGCGCCTTGAGGTGCAGCACCTTCTCGTTCGACATCTTGTCGGGCACGACCAGGACGACGCGGTAGCCCTTGGCGCGCGCGACGAGCGCGAGGCCGAGGCCGGTGTTGCCGGCGGTGGCCTCGACGACGGTGCCGCCGGGGGGAAGCTGGCCGCTGCGCTCGGCGGCCTCGATCATCGACAGGCCGATGCGGTCCTTGATCGAACCGCCGGGGTTCTGCGATTCGAGCTTCAGCAGCAGCGTGCAGGGGCCGGTGTCCAGGCGCGTGACGCGCACCAGCGGCGTGTTGCCGATGAGGTCGAGGACGGCGGGATGGTGGGTGGCATTCATGGTGTCTCCTTGGTGGCCGGCCACGCGCCTCGTGAGCGCGCCCGTAGCCCGGATGCTAATCCGGGGGGATGCGTCGAACCCCCATCGGGGTTATGGGGTTATCGCCGCCCCGCCAGTTGCCGGATCACGGCAATGAAGCGGTCCACTTCCTCGCAGGTGTTGTAGAACGCAAGCGACGGCCGCACCGTCGCCTCGAGCCCGAAGCGGCGCAGGATCGGCTGCGCGCAGTGGTGCCCGGTGCGCACCGCGATGCCCTCGCGGTTCAGGGCCTGCCCGACCTGGTCGGTGCTGTAGCCGTCCAGCACGAAGGACAGCACGCTCGCCTTGTCGTCCGCCGTGCCGACCAGCCGCACGCCGGGGAGGGGCCGCAGCGCCTGCGTCGCGTACTCGAGCAGTGCATGCTCGTAGGCCGCGATCGATTCCAGCCCGAGCCGCTGCACGTAGTCGATCGCCGCCGCGAGCCCCACCGCGTCCGCGATGTTGCCGGTGCCTGCCTCGAAGCGCGTCGGCGCGCCGTGGTACACGGTCTTCTCGAAGGTCACGTCCGCGATCATGTTGCCGCCGCCCTGCCAGGGCGGCATGTCCTCCAGGATCGCCTTGCGGCCGTACAGCACGCCGATGCCGGTCGGCCCGAACAGCTTGTGGCCGGAGAACACGAAGAAGTCCGCGTCCAGCGCCTGCACGTCCACCCGCATGTGCGACACCGACTGCGCCCCGTCGACCAGCGCCTTCGCGCCCGCCGCATGGGCCAGCGCGACGATCTCGCGCACCGGCACCACCGTGCCCAGCGCGTTCGACACCTGCGTCACCGACACCAGCTTCGTCTTCGGCCCGAGCAGCCGGCGGTACTCGTCCAGCTTCACCTGGCCGCGGTCGTCGACCGGGATCACGCGCAGCACCGCCCCGGTCTCGGCCGCGAGCTGCTGCCAGGGCACGATGTTGGCGTGGTGCTCCAGGTGCGAGACGATGATCTCGTCGCCGGCGCCGATGTTCTGCCCACCCCAGCTCTTGGCGACCAGGTTGATCGCCTCGGTGGTGCCGCGCACGAAGACGATCTCGTCCACCGACGCCGCGCCCAGGAAGCGCTGCACCGTGCGGCGGGCGCCCTCGTAGGCATCGGTCGCCCGCGCCGCCAGCTCGTGCGCGGCGCGGTGGATGTTCGAGTTCTCGTGCTCGTAGAAGCGGCTGATGCGCTCGATGACCTGGCGCGGCTTCTGCGTCGTCGCGGCATTGTCGAACCACACCAGCGGCCGGCCGTTGACCCGCTCCTGCAGGATCGGGAAGTCGCGCCGCACCGCGTTGACGTCGAAGGCGGGCTTCACCGGGCCGGGGTACGGCGCCTCGGCCAGCGGGCGCTGCCCCGGGTGGCGCGGCGCGTCCAGGAAGTAGAACGAGGGCACGCCGCTCGCCGCGCCGCCGAAGCGGCCGTCCCAGGCCGGGGCCGCGGTGTAGCCCAGGTCGGGCACGCCGTTGCCGGCCTGCGCATGCGGCAGGGACGAGGGCACCTGCGCCGCCAGCGCCGCGGGGTGCTGCGGCGAGGTCGGCGCGAGGTTCGCCCCCGGCGCGGCCGCGGCCAGCGGCTGCACGTTCGGCGTGGCCGGCCCGATCGCGCCCGGGGGCAGCGACACGCCGGCCGGGTGCGGGTTGGCCGGCGCTTGCGGGAGGTGCGGGGAGGGCGCGCCGGGCCAGGCGGCGAACAACTCGCCCGCCAGCCGCGCCAGCTCGGCCGGATCCGGCAGCCCGTCCGCCGCCTGCAGGGACTCGAGCGTGCTCATCACTTGTAGGTGTCGGGGTACTCGTGGAACTTGCCGATCTCGACGTCCTCGAGCACGGCCAGCGCGTCCGGCGTCTGCACCGCCAGCGAGCAGTACAGCGAGATCAGGTACGACGCGATCGCGTTGCGGTTGATGCCCATGAAGCGCACCGACAGGCCCGGGCTCTGCTCGCCGGCGAGGCCCGGCTGGTAGAGGCCGACCACGCCCTGGCGCTTCTCGCCCACGCGAAGCAGCAGGATCTTGCTCTTGCCGTCGGCCACCGGCACCTTGTCCGAGGGGATCAGCGGGATGCCGCGCCAGGTGATGAACTGCGAGCCGAACAGGCTCACGGTGGGCGGCGGCACGCCGCGGCGGGTGCACTCGCGGCCGAAGGCGGCGATGGCGAGCGGATGCGTCAGGAAGAAGGCCGGCTCCTTCCACACCTTGCCCAGCAGCTCGTCCAGGTCGTCCGGCGTCGGGGCGCCGGTCAGCGGGTAGACGCGCTGCTCCTCGGCCACGCTTGCGAGCAGGCCGTAGTCCGGGTTGTTGATGAGCTCGCTCTCCTGGCGCTCCTTGATGGTCTCGATGGCCAGGCGCAGCTGTTCCTTGGTCTGGTCGTGCGGGCTGCTGTAGAGGTCGGAGATGCGGGTGTGCACGTCCAGCACGGTGCTGACGGCGTTCAGGAAGTATTCGCGCGGCTGCTCCTCGTAGTCCACGAAGGTGCTGGGCAGCTCGCCCTCGTCGCGCTGCGACGAGCAGGCCACCAGCACGTCCTGCGGGTTCTTCACCTGGTTCAGGCGGTAGATGCCGGCCTCGACCGGCACCCACTGCAGCAGGTGGGTGAGCCAGCGCGGGCTCAGCGTCGACAGGATGGGCGCGGTCTTGGTCGCGTTCGCGAGCTGCCGCGCGGCGTGGTCGCCGAGGGCCAGTTGGGAAGGGGCGGCGTCAGCCATGGGGGCTCCTGAAAAACGAAAAACGGATGAACTTATGCGGAGATCGGATAAGCGGGCGGCAGTGTCGCCAGCGGATGCGCGGGCATCAACCGGCTATCGCCACCAAGGCGGGCCGTCATGCATCGACGGGGTTGCCGAGCTCGAAGCGGGCGATCAGCGAGGACAGGCTCAGGCCCAGCGCCGCGGCGATCTTGGCGGCGGTCTCGATGGACGGCATCACGGTGCCGCGCTCGATCTCGCCGAGGTAGGAGCGGTTGAGGTCGGCGCGGCCGGCAAGCTGTTCCTGCGACCAGCCGCGGTCCTCGCGGGTCACGCGCACGACGGACCCGAATCGTTGTCGAAGACTGCTCATGAGGTGTGCCCGTTGCGCTGCAGGCTCGCCTGCGTCACGTGGCTGCCCGGCGGCACGTCGTCGGTGAGCCAGACGTTGCCGCCGATGGTCGAGCCGCGGCCGATGGTGACGCGCCCGAGGATGGTCGCGCCGGCGTAGATCACGACGTCGTCCTCCACCCGCGGGTGCCGGGCCAGGCCCTTGCGCAGGTTCCCGCTCTCGTCGGTGGGGAAGCGCTTGGCGCCCAGCGTCACCGCCTGGTAGACGCGCACCCGCTCGCCGATCACCGCGGTCTCGCCGATCACGACGCCGGTGCCGTGGTCGATGAAGAAGCCGGCGCCGATCACCGCGCCGGGGTGGATGTCGATGCCGGTGCGGCCGTGCGCCAGCTCGGCGACGATGCGCGCGAGCAGCGGCACGCCGAGCGTGTGCAGGCGGTGCGCCAACCGGTGGTGCACCATCGCGTCGATGCCGGGGTAGCACAGCAGCACCTCGTCGACGCTGCGCGCCGCCGGGTCGCCCTGCCAGGCGGCGAGCACGTCGCTGTCGAGCAGGCCGCGGAGGGCGGGCAGGGATTCGGCGAACTGGCGCACCAGCTCTTCCGGCTCCAGGTCGTGGCGGCCGGCATGGCGCAGCTCCAGCCGCACCTGGCCGGTCAGCGCATGCAGCACCGCGCCCAGGGTGTGGCCGATGTAGTAGTCCTCGTGCTCCTGGCGCAGGTCGGGCGGCCCGAGGCGCATCGGGAACAGCACGCCGCGCAGCGCGTCGACGATGTCCTGCAGCGCCTCGCGCGAGGGCAGCTCGCGTCCGCCGGGCTCGCGCGGGCGCTTCTGGGCGTCGCGCCAGCGCTCGCGCGCGGCACGCAGGCCGGTGACGACGGCGGCGATGTCGAAGCTGGGTACCGGTACTGCGGCCATTTTGGGGGTCCTCAGTCTTGAACCCAGGGCAGGCGGTGGAAGCGCCAGCCGCCGCTGTGGCCGCGCTGGCCGTTCGCGTCCAGCTCGCCCTCGAAGCCCTCGTCGACATTGAAGGCCTGCGCGAAGCCGGCCTTGGTGGCGGCCTCGGCCGCGGCCGCCGAGCGCTTGCCGCTGCGGCACAGCAGCAGCACGACGGCGGGCTTGGCGACCTTGGCCTCCAGTTCGCGCACGAAGCGCGGGTTGCGCGTCAGGCTGGTGCCGGTGGCCCAGGGGACGTGGATGCTCTCGGGCACGTGGCCGACGAACTTGCGCTCCTCGGCGGTGCGCACGTCGACCAGCACCGCCTGGCCGCTGCGGGCCAGGGCCCAGGCATCGGTGGGCGACAGGCTGCCGGCAAAGGGCAGCTTGCCGTCGCGGGCACGCTGGCGGGCTTCCTCCAGCACGCTGGGGCGGGGGAACTCGCTGATGGTGGCGCTGGTGGCAGCGGTGATTGGGGTGCTGACCGTGGCGTTGGCGGCGGACATGCGGGTCTCCTTCATTGGGCGATGCGATGTCGGATGAAGGCTATCGCCACCCGAGCGCGCCCCGAACGAAGGAAAGCGCGCTTGGATATGCGCTGTGTGCAGGCCGGGCATGAGCACATCCGAAAAGCTTCGTTGGCCGCGGCCGGGCCGGGCCGTACCGTGCAGCCCTTGCATTCGAGGAGGAGAAACATGGCCCGCACCACTGCATCGACCCCCTGGCTGTCCGCCCTGGCCCTCGCGCTGGGCGTGCTCGCCACCGGCGGCGCCTGGTCCCAGTCCCCGGCCCCGGTCCGCATCGCCTACCAGACCGTGGTCGAGCCGGCCAAGGTCGCGCAGGCCGACGGGCGCTACGAGAAGGCCACCGGCCAGGCGATCGAATGGCGCAAGTTCGAGAGCGGCGCCGAGGTGATCACCGCCGTGGCCTCGGGCGACATCCAGATCGGCTACGTCGGCTCCAGCCCGCTCGCGGCGGCGGCGAGCCGCGAATTGCCGATCGAGACCATCCTGGTCGCCGCCGAGATCGGCAGCGCCGAGGCCCTGGTGGTGCGCAACGGCAGCGGCATCGCCAAGCCCGCCGACCTGGTCGGGAAGAAGGTCGCGGTGCCCTTCGTCTCCACCACGCACTACAGCCTGCTCGCCGCGCTGAAGCACTGGAAGCTCGATGCGAAGAAGGTGAACGTGGTGAACCTGCGGCCGACCGAGATCGCCGCGGCCTGGCAGCGCGGGGACATCGACGCGGCCTACGTCTGGGACCCGGCGCTCGGCAAGATCAAGGCGAACGGCACGCTGCTGACCACCTCGGCCGAGGTCGCGACCTGGGGCGCGCCGACCTTCGACGCCTGGATCGTGCGGCGCGACTTCGCGCAGAAGAACCCGGACTTCGTCGCCCGCTTCGTGCAGGTCACCGGCGAGGCCTATGCCGCCTACCGGCGCGACCCGAAGGCCTTTGCCGCCGACGCCGGCAACCTCGACAAGATCGTCCGGCTGACCGGCGCCGCCGCGGCCGACGTGCCGGCGCTGCTGGCCGGCTCGAAGTTCCCGACGCTCGCCGAACAGGCCTCGCCCGCCCTGCTGGGCGGCGGCACGGTGAAGGCCCTGACCGACACCGCGGTGTTCCTGAAGGAGCAGGGCAAGGTCGACAAGGTGCTGGCGGACTACGCCGGCTACGTCAACCCGAAGCACGCGGAGGTCGCGGCGAAGGCCGGCGGCCAGGCGGTGGCGGCGGCGCGCTGAGCCGGCCGTTGCCCGCGACACACGAGACATGAAGGAGTCCACGCCGTGGTCGAGCTGCAGGCGGTCACTGTAGGGTACCGGGGTGCTGCAGCCTCGACCACGGCCGTGGGCACCACGGTCCTCGACGGCATCGACTGGCAGGTGCCGGCCGGTGCCTTGGCGGTGTTGCTGGGGCCCTCGGGCTGCGGCAAGTCCAGCCTGCTGAACGTGATCGCCGGCTTCATCGCACCCTCCGGCGGGCGGGTGGCGGTGGCCGGCCGCCCGGTGACCGGGCCGGGGGCGGACCGCGGCGTCGTCTTCCAGGACGACGCCCTGCTGCCCTGGCTCGACGTGCTGGGCAACGTCGCCCTGCCCTTGCGGCTGCGCGGTGGGGGCCGCACGGCGCGCGAGGACCGGGCGCGCCATTTCCTGCAGCTGGTCGGGCTCGAGGGCTTCGAGTCGCGGCCGGTGTGGGAGCTGTCGGGCGGCATGCGCCAGCGCGTCGGCATCGCCCGGGCGCTCGCGGCCGACCCCGAGGTGCTGCTGATGGACGAGCCCTTCGGCGCACTGGACGCGCTGACGCGCGAGCGCATGCAGGAGCTGCTGCTCAAGGTGTGGCACGCGACCGGCAAGACCATCGTGCTGGTGACGCATGGCGTCGAGGAGGCCGTGTTCCTCGCCACCGACCTCGTGGTGCTGTCGCGCCGGCCGGCGCGCATCGTCGAGCACCGCGTGCTGGACTTCGGCCGCCGGCATGCGCAGGGCGAAGGGGCGCGCGCGATCAAGTCGCTGCCCGACTTCGTGTCGGTGCGCGAGCAGGTGCTGGGCACGGTGTACGCGCAGGACGGGGGGCTGCATTGAGCGCGATCTCGCCGCTGACGGTGCGGACGCTGGTGCAGCCGGCACCGGGCGAGGCCGAGGCGCCATCCCGGCCCGCGGGCCCGCCCTGGTGGTCGCGCCCCGGCGCGATCAGCCTCGTGAGCGTCCTCGTGCTGCTGGGCCTGTGGCACGCGGTGACCGCCCTGCGCTGGATCGAGCCGCTGTTCCTGCCGCCGCCCGCGGCGGTGTGGGAAAAGCTGCTGCGCGTGGCAGGCGAGGGCTACCTGGATGCGACGCTCTGGCAGCACGCCGGCGCGAGCCTGGCGCGCGTCGGGCTGGCGCTGCTCTTCGCCGTGCTGACCGCGGTGCCGCTCGGCCTGTGGATGGGCTGGTCGGCGCGGGTGCGCGGCGTGTTCGATCCGCTGATCGAGTTCTACCGGCCGGTGCCGCCGCTCGCCTACCTGCCGTTGATCGTGATCTGGTTCGGGATCGGCGAGGTGTCGAAGGTGCTGCTGATCACGCTCGCGATCTTCGCGCCGCTGGTGATCGCGACCGCGACCGGCGTGCGCCAGGTCGAAGAGACGCGGCGCCGGGCCGCCCTGGCCTTCGGGGCGACACGCTGGCAGCTGCTGCGCCATGTGGTGCTGCCCGGCGCGCTGCCGGAGATCCTGACCGGCGTGCGCGTCGGCCTGGGCGTGGGCTGGTCGACCCTGGTCGCGGCCGAGCTCGTGGCGGCGACGCGCGGCCTCGGCTTCATGGTGCAGTCGGCGGCGCAGTTCCTGAACACCGACATCGTGCTGCTCGGCATCTTCACGATCGCGCTGATCGCGTTCGGGCTGGAGCTGGGGCTGCGTGCGCTGCAGCGGCGCCTCGTGCCCTGGCAGGGGCGCGGCTGATGGGCGGCCTCGTCATCGAGCCGCTCGGCCCGGCCATCGGCGCGCTCGTGCGCGGCATCGACCTGCGCGAGCCGCTCGGCGACGCGGCGCACGACAAGCTGCTGGGGGCGCTGCTGCGCCACCACGTGCTGTTCCTCGAGGACCAGCCGGTCACGCCGGCGCAGCAGCGGGCGCTGGCGGCGCGCTTCGGCGAGCTGCACCTCCACCCGATCTACCCGCACGTGGACGGCGTGCCGGAGATCGTGGTGCTCGACACCGATGCGCGCAACCTGCCGGACAACGACAACTGGCACACCGACGTCACCTTCATCGAGACGCCGCCGATGGGCGCGCTGCTGTCGGCGCGGCTGCTGCCGCCCTCGGGCGGCGACACCTTGTGGGCGAGCGGTGTCGCGGCGTACGATGGCCTGTCGGCGCCGCTGCGGCGCCTGCTGGACGGCCTGAGCGCCGAGCACGACATGGTGAAGTCCTTTCCCGCGCACCGTTTTGCGCGCACGCCCGAGGAGCGCGAGCGATGGGAGGCGGCGCGGGCGAAGAACCCGCCGGTGCGGCACCCGGTGGTGCGCACGCACCCGGTGAGCGGGCTGCGCGGGCTGTTCGTCAACGAGGGCTTCACGACGCGCATCGTCGAGCTGGCGGCGAAGGAGAGCGAGGCGCTGCTGAAGCTGCTGTTCGAGCACGTCGCGAAGCCGGAGTACACGGTGCGCTGGCGCTGGAAGCTGCACGACCTGGCCTTCTGGGACAACCGCCTCACGCAGCACTACGCGAGCGCCGACTACCTGCCGCACCGGCGCGTGATGCACCGGGCCACGGTGCTGGGCGACAAGCCGTTCTGATGGCCGAGCTGCCGGGCGACCGCCTGCCGGTCATCGACCTCGCGGGGGCGGAGGACGCGGTCGCGCGGCAGATCGGCGCGGCCTGCCGGGCGCACGGCTTCTTCTACGTCGTGGGGCATGGGGTCGACGAAGCCCTGCTCGCGCGGCTGGAGGACCTGAGCCGGCGCTTCTTCGCGCTCGACGAGGCGACCAAGGGGCAGTGGCGCATGGCGCTGGGCGGGCGCGCGTGGCGCGGCTGGTTCCCGCTGGGCGGCGAGCTGACCTCGGGTCGACCGGATTGGAAGGAGGGGCTGTACCTTGGCGAGGAGCTGGGCGACGACGACCCGCGTGTCGCGGCGGGCTGGCCGCTGCATGGCCGCAACCTGTTCCCGGTGCATGCGACGCTGCCGGGCTTTCGCGAGACCTTGTTGGACACGATGGCTGCGCTGACCGGGCTCGGCCACCGCGTGATGCGGGCCGTGGCGCGCAGCCTCGCCCTGCCGCCGGACTGGTTCGTGCAGCACGGCACGGCGCAGCCGCTGACGCTGTTCCGCCTGTTCAACTACCCGACGCGGCCGGTGCCTGCCGGCAGCGAGGCGGCCTGGGGGGTGGGCGAGCACACCGACTACGGGCTGCTGACGCTGCTGCGCCAGGACGCGGTGGGCGGGCTGCAGGTGAAGACGCGCGGCGGCTGGATCGAGGCGCCGCCGCTGGCGCACAGCTTCGTGTGCAACATCGGCGACATGCTGGACCGCATGACGGGCGGGCTGTACCGCTCGACGCCGCACCGGGTTCGGCTGAACACGTCGGGGCGGGACCGGTTGTCGTTCCCGTTCTTCTTCGACCCGGCCTTCGATGCGCGGGTGCGCCCCATCGAGGGCCTGCCGCCGGCCGCGGACGACAGCGCGACGCGCTGGGACCGCGCGAACCCGCATGCCTTCGACGGCACGTACGGCGACTACCTGCTCGGCAAGGTCGGCCGGGTCTTCCCCGAGCTGGGCGCGCGCTACCTGTAGCCCGGATGCCAATCCGGGAGCGGCCGTCGACGTGAACGACGATTCCCGGATTGGCATCCGGGCTACGAACGTGTGGGACGGCATAAGCAAAGCCGGTTTCATTCGTTGGCATTTCAAGGCACGGTTCGTATCGTGACGGTTCGTTGTCATCACGGGCCACCCCGCCCACCCGCCCATGAAGATCGTCAGCCTCTCCGGCAGCCCGTCCCTGCGTTCCCGCTCCGGCTGGCTGCTGCAGCTGGCACGCACGCGGCTCGAGGCCGATGCCGAGAGCAGCCATGTGATCGCGGTGCGCGACCTGCCCGCCACGCCGCTGCTCACCGCCGACCTCCAGCACCCCGGCCTGCGCGACGCCATCGCCCGCGTCGGCGAGGCCGACCTGCTGATCGTCGCGACCCCGATCTACAAGGCCGCCTACAGCGGCCTGCTCAAGCTTTTCCTCGACCTGCTGCCCGCCGACGGGCTGCGCGGCAAGACCGTGCTGCCGCTCGCCACCGGCGGCAGCCTGGCCCACCTGCTCGCGCTCGACTATGCGTTGAAGCCCGTGCTCTCGGCCCTCGGCGCGCGCGACATCCTCGACGGCGTCTTCGCCACCGACGCGCAGCTGCTGCCCCACGAGTCCGGCGGCTACGTGCCCGACGACGCGCTGGTCGAACGCCTCGACCGCGCCCTGCAGCCGCTGGCCGGCACCGGCCAGCCCCACCGCTTGTCTCCTCGCCCGCTCGCCATGAGTGCCGGGTGATTCGACACCCCGGTGCCGTGCCGGGCCGGGGTGTCCTTTTCCTTACTCGTTCTTCGGAAGTACCGCCATGACCCTGTCGTTGACCTCGCGCCGCAGCTGGCTCGGCCTCGCGCTCGCCCTCGGCGTGCTCGCCCCGTCGGCCCACGCCCAGACCCGCACCGAGCTGCGCATCGGCTACCAGAAGTACGGCACGCTGACGATCCTGAAGGCGCGCGGCGACCTGGAGAAGCGTCTGGCCGCGCAGAACGTCGACGTGAAGTGGACCGAGTTTCCCGCCGGCCCGCAGCTGCTCGAGGGCCTGAACGTCGGCTCGATCGACTTCGGCACCGTCGGCGAAGCGCCGCCGATCTTCGCCCAGGCCGCCGGCGCCGACCTCGTCTACGTCGCCAACCAGCCCCCGGCCCCGGCCGGCGAGGCCATCGTCGTCGCCAAGGACTCGCCGATCCGCTCGGTCGCCGACCTGAAGGGCAAGAAGGTCGCGCTGAACAAGGGCTCCAACGTCCACTACCTGCTCGTCAAGGCGCTGGAGAAGGCCGGCGTGAAGTACGGCGGGATCCAGACCGTCTTCCTGCCGCCCGCCGACGCGCGCGCGGCCTTCGAGCGCGGCAGCGTCGATGCCTGGGTCATCTGGGATCCCTTCCTCGCCGCGGCCGAGAAGCAGCTGGGCGTGCGCGTGCTCGCCGACGGCAAGGGCCTGGTCGCCAACCACCAGTTCTACCTCGCGTCGCGCAGCTATGCCGACAAGCAGCCGCAGGTGATCCGGGCCATCGTCGAGGAGCTCGCCAAGCTGGACCGCTGGGCCGAGGGCAACAGCCGCGAGGTGGCGGCCTTCCTCGCGCCGCAGATCGGCCTCGACCCGGGCGTCGCCGAGGTGGCGGCGAGCCGCTTCGCCTACGGCATCGTGCCGATCACGCCGGCCGTCGCCGTGCAGCAGCAGAAGATCGCCGATGCCTTCTTCGAGCTGAAGCTGATCCCGAAGGCGATCCGCATCTCCGACGCGTTGCCCGCCGCGCTGAAGACCGCGTCGAATCCATGAACCCCCTGAACCGCCGCCACCTGCTGCAGGCCACGCTCGGTGCTGCCGCGCTGTCGACAGCCGGCCTGGCGCGCGCCGCCGGTGCCGAGGCCGCCCCCGCCCAGCTGCGCATCGGCTTCCAGAAATCCGCCGTCAACCTGGTGGTGTTGAAGCAGCAGGCCGCGCTGGAGCCGCGTTTCGCCGCCAGCGCGGTGAAGTGGATCGAGTTCCCGGCCGGCCCGCAGCTGCTCGAGGCGCTGGCCGTCGGCAGCCTCGACTTCGGCCTCACCGGCGACACGCCGCCGGTGTTCGCCCAGGCCGCCGGCAAGGAGCTGCGCTATGTCGGCGCCGAACCGCCGAAGCCGCTGTCGTCCGCCGTGCTCGTCAAGCCGGAGTCGCCGCTGAAGACGCTCGCCGACCTGAAGGGCCGCAAGCTCGCGCTGCAGAAGGGCAGCAGCGCCCACTACCTGGCGGTGCGCGCGCTCGACAAGGCCGGCCTTGCCTGGGGCGACATCCAGCCGGTCTACCTGGCGCCCTCGGATGCGCGCGCCGCCTTCGAGCGCGGCAGCGTCGACGCCTGGGCGATCTGGGACCCGTACTACGCCGCGGTCGAGCTGGAGCTGAAGCCGCGCGTGCTGGCGAACGGCCGCGACCTGTCCAGCAACAACTCCTTCTACCTCGCGTCGCGCGCGCTCGCCGAGCAGCATCCGCAGGCGGTGCTGGCGCTGCTGTCGGAGCTGACCCGCGCCGATGCCTGGGTGCAGGGCCACCGCAAGGAAGCGGCGCAGCTGATCGCCGACTTCAGCGGCCTGAACCTCGCGACCACGCACCTGTTCATCTCGCGCCGCCCGGTCTCGCCCGCGGCGCCGCTCACGCCGGCCCTCGTCGCCGACCAGCAGCGCGTGGCCGATGCCTTCCACCGCCTCGGCCTCATCCCGCAGCCGGTGCGCGTCGCCGACATCGTCTGGACCCCTTCACCCCAGTCCCTCCGAGCATGAAGATCCTCTGGTTCATCCCTACCCACGGCGATTCGCGCTACCTCGGCACGACCAAGGGCGCGCGCGCCGCGACCTTCGACTACTTCAAGCAGGTCGCGATCGCGGCCGACAGCCTGGGCTACGAGGGCGTGCTGCTGCCCACCGGCCGCTCCTGCGAGGACTCCTGGGTGCTCGCGGCCAGCCTGATCGACGCAACGCGCCGCCTCAAGTTCCTGGTCGCGCTGCGGCCGGGCCTGGTGCAGCCGGTGCAGTCGGCGCGCATGGCCGCCACCTTCGACCGCCTGTCCGGCGGGCGCCTGCTCGTCAACCTGGTCACCGGCGGCGACCCGGAAGAGCTGGAGGGCGACGGCCTGTTCCTGCCGCATGCGCAGCGCTACGAGTTGTCGCGCGACTTCCTGACGATCTGGCGCGAGGTGCTGGCGAAGAGCCATGACCAGCAGGCCATCGACCACGAGGGCGAGCACCTGCGCGTCAAGGGCGGCAAGGTGCTCTACCCGCCGGTCAAAAAGCCCTACCCGCCGATCTTCTTCGGCGGCTCGTCGGAGGAGGCGCACGAGCTCGCCGCCCAGCAGCTCGACACCTACCTGACCTGGGGCGAGCCGCCGGCCGCGGTCGCCGCCAAGGTGGCCGACATCCGCCAGCGCGCGGCGAAGCACGGCCGCACGCTGGAGTTCGGCATCCGCCTGCACGTCATCGTGCGCGAGACCGAGGACGAGGCCTGGCGGGCCGCCGCCGAGCTGGTGTCGCACCTGGACGAGGCCACCGTCGCCGCGGCGCAGAAGAAGTTCGCGCAGATGGACTCGGTGGGCCAGCGCCGCATGGCCGAGCTGAACAAGGGCCGCTTCAACCCGAAGAACGTGCGCGAGGGCCTGGAGGTGTCGCCCAACCTGTGGGCCGGCGTCGGCCTGGTGCGCGGCGGGGCCGGTACCGCGCTGGTGGGCGACCCGCAACAGGTGGCCGACCGCATCCAGGAGTACGCGGCGCTGGGGCTGGAGTACTTCATCCTCAGCGGCTACCCGCACCTCGAAGAGGCGCACCGCTTCGCCGAGCTGGTGTTCCCGCTGCTGCCGCTGAACCTGCGCGAGCGCCTGGCCGGCCAGGTGCTGACCGGCCCGTTCGGCGAGGTGGTGGCCAACACCTACGTGCCCAAGGTCTCGCAGAGCTGAGGAGGCGTCCCGCCATGTCCGATTTCCGCAGCGTCGACCATGTGCAGTTGCCGATCCCGCTGGGCCGCGCCCGCCAGGCGCGCGCCTTCTACGAAGGTGTGCTGGGCCTGCGCGAGGTGCGCGACCCGGAGCTCGACCGCCCGGGCCTGCTGCGCTATTCCCTCGGCTGGCAGCGGCTGGACCTGAGCGAGGGCCACTACACCGGCGTCGCGCCGCAGGCGCACCTCGCGCTGCGCGTGAGCGACCTGGACCGCATCGTGTTCCGGCTGCAGCGCGCCGGCATCCAGGTCGAGGAGGCGCCGCTGTTCGACGCCAGCCGGGCCTACGTCGAGGACCCGTTCGGCAACCGCCTCGAGCTGATCGAGCCCAACCATCCGGATGCCGGGGAGCACCGCCATGTCACGACCGTCCAGATCTCCATCTGAGGCGCTCGCGCGGCGTGCCCTGCCCTGGCTGGTGCCGGTGGCCGTGCTGCTGGCCTGGGAGCTGTCGTCGCGCCTGGGCTGGCTGTCGAGCCGGGTGCTGCCCGAGCCGCTGGCGGTGGTGAAGGCCTTCTGGTCGCTCGCGCTGTCGGGCGAGATGGCGCAGCACGTGGCGACCAGCACCTGGCGCGCGCTCTCGGGCTTCGCCATCGGCGGGGGACTCGGGCTGGCGCTGGGCCTGCTGACCGGCTCGCTGCGCAGCGCCGAGACGCTGCTCGACTCGACGCTGCAGATGGTGCGCAACATCCCGCCGCTGGCGCTGATCCCGCTCGTGATCCTGTGGTTCGGCATCGAGGAATCGGCCAAGCTCTTCCTGGTGTCGCTGGGCGTGTTCTTCCCGGTCTACATCAACACCTTCCACGGCATCCGCGCGGTCGACAAGGGGCTGATCGAGATGGCGCGCAGCTACGGGCTGTCGGGCTGGGCCTTGTACCGGCACGTGATCCTGCCGGGGGCGCTGCCGTCGATCCTGGTCGGCGTGCGCTTCTCGCTCGGCTTCATGTGGGTGATCCTGATCGTCGCCGAGACCATCTCGGCCCAGTCCGGCATCGGCTACATGACGATGAATGCGCGCGAGTTCCTGCAGACCGACGTGGTGCTGGTGGGGATCCTGCTGTATGCACTGCTGGGCAAGCTGGCGGACGTGCTGGCCAAGGGGCTGGAGCGCTGGTGGCTGCGCTGGCATCCGTCGTACCAGGCGGCGGGCTGAAGAACGATGTTTCGAAGGATGGTCTCGATGTTGCCGACCCAGATCGAATTCCAGGGGCTGAGCTTCGCCGGCGAGGCGCTGCCGGCGCCGGCCCAGGCGACGCTGCGCCGCAGCGCCCCGACGGGGATCGGCCTGCGGCTGGCGGGCCTGTCGAAGGTGTTCGGCGAGCGCGAGGTGCTCGCCGACATCGACCTGGACATCGCGCCGGGCGAGTTCGTCGCCATCGTCGGGCGCAGCGGCTGCGGCAAGAGCACGCTGTTGCGGCTGGTGGCCGGGCTGGAGCAGGCGAGCCGCGGCCGCCTGAGCCTGGACGGCGGGCCGCTGGCCGAGCACCGGCGCGACCTGCGCTTCATGTTCCAGGACGCGCGGCTGCTGCCGTGGAAGCGGGTGATCGACAACATCGCCCTCGGGCTGGAGGCGCCGGACGCGCGCGAGCGGGCGCTGGCGGCGCTGGCCCAGGTCGGGCTGGCCGACCGGGCGGACGACTGGCCGGCGGTGCTGTCGGGCGGGCAGCGGCAGCGCGTCGCGCTGGCGCGGGCGCTGGTGCATGCGCCGCGGCTGCTGCTGCTGGACGAGCCGCTGGGGGCGCTGGACGCGCTGACGCGCATCGAGATGCAGTCGCTGATCGAGTCGCTGTGGCGGCGCCACGGCTTCACCGCGCTGCTGGTGACGCACGACGTGTCCGAGGCGGTGGCGCTGGCCGACCGGGTGCTGCTGATCGAGGACCACCGGGTGGCGCTGGACGAGCGCATCACGCTCCCGCGGCCGCGCTCGCGGGGGAACGCGGCCTTCGCGGCGCTGGAGGAACGGGTTCTGCAGCGGGTGCTGCAGGCGCCGGCGCCGGAAGGGCCCGAGACCCTGCCCCCCGCCCCCGAGTGGCGCTGGGCGGTGTAGACGTGTAGCCCGGATGCAGCGAAGCGGAATCCGGGAGCGGCCGTCGACGTGAAGGACGATCCCCGGATGGGCATCCGGGCGACGGGCTCATCCGACTCGCGGCACACTAGGCGCCCATGTCGTCCCCCCTCCTCGTCGCCTGCCTCTGCGCCGCGTGGTGCGGCACCTGCCGTGAGTACGAGCCGTTGTTCGAGCGCCTGCGAGAAGAATTCTCCGGCCAGGCGGCCTTCGCCTGGGTCGACATCGAGGAGGACGACGAGGTCCTCGGCCCCATCGACGTCGAGAACTTCCCCACCCTGCTGATCGCCCGCGGCGACACGCCCCTCTTCTTCGGCACCGTCACGCCCCACGCCCAGACGCTCTCCCGCCTGGTGCAGAGCGCCCTGGCCGGCAACCTGCCCGGCGTGCGCGAGGCCGGCCTGGAGGGCATGCCCGCGCGCATCCGCGCCCTCGGCGCTTAGAACCGGGCGATCAGAAAACGCATAAGAACGGAAGTTTTGATTCGTTCCGCGAGCAAGGCCGGCCGCCTAGCATCCCTTTCCAACCCGCGGCTTCGTGCCGTTCACCAGGATGTTTTCATGACGACGGCCCGCTTCCTCCGCCACTCGCTGCTCTCGCTCGCCCTCGCCGCCACGGCCGGCGTGGCGCTGGCCAAGGACATCACCCTGCTCAACGTGTCCTACGACCCGACGCGCGAGCTCTACCAGGAATACAACACCGCCTTCAGCAAGTACTGGAAGGGCAAGACGGGCGACAACGTCACCATCAAGGCCTCGCACGGCGGCTCGGGCAAGCAGGCCCGCTCGGTCATCGACGGCATCGACGCCGACGTGGTGACCCTGGCCCTCGCCTACGACATCGACGAGATCGCCGAACGCGCCAGGCTGCTGCCCACCGACTGGCAGAAGCGCCTGCAGCACAACAGCACGCCCTACAGCTCCACCTACATCTTCCTGGTGCGCAAGGGCAACCCCAAGGGCATCAAGAACTGGGACGACCTCGTCAAGCCGGGCGTCTCGGTCATCACCGCCAACCCGAAGACCTCGGGCGGCGCGCGCTGGGGCTACCTGGCCGCCTACGGCTTCGAGCTCAAGCGCAACGGCAACAACGACGCCAAGGCGCGCGAGTTCATCTCCAAGGTCTACAAGAACGTGCCGGTGCTCGACTCCGGCGCCCGCGGCGCCACCGTCACCTTCGCCGAGCGCGGCATCGGCGACGTGCTGCTCGCCTGGGAGAACGAGGCCTACCTGTCGCTGAAGGAATTCGGCGCCGACAAGTTCGACATCGTCTACCCGCCCACCAGCATCCTGGCCGAGCCGCCGGTGTCGGTGGTCGACAAGGTGGTCGACAAGCGCGGCACCCGCGCCGTCGCCCAGGCCTACCTGGAATACCTCTACACGCCGGAAGGCCAGGAGATCGCGGCCCGCAACTTCTACCGCCCGATCGACCCGAAGATCGCCGCCAAGTACGAGAAGCAGTTCCCGAAGCTGAACCTGTTCACCATCGACGAGGTCTTCGGCGGCTGGACCAAGGCCCAGAAAACCCACTTCGCCGACGGCGGGGTGTTCGACCAGATCTACGCGAAATAAGCAGCGGGCGCACACTCACATGAAAGGCGGCGGAGCGCTTGGGCGTTCCGCCGCTGTCGTGCTTGTGCAAAAAACTCATAAGGATTCGCCGATTTAATGGTTCCGGCGCCGGGTGAGCGTCCGTAACATCGCCGCTCCGATCTGACCGGGCCGCGTCGTTGGCGGCCGAACACACCATGTCCACCCGCTTCGTTGCTGCGCGCCGCGCGCTGTTGCTGTCCACCCTGGGCGCTGCCGCCCTGCTGCCGTTCGCGCCCGCCCATGCGGCCGGCCCGACGCTGCTGAACGTCAGCTACGACGTCGCGCGCGAGTTCTTCAAGGAGATCAACCCGGCGTTCCAGAAGGCGTGGAAGGCCTCGTCGGGCGAGGACCTGGCGATCAACCAGTCGCACGGCGGCTCCAGCAAGCAGGCGCGGGCGGTGCTCGACGGCCTGGAGGCCGACGTGGTGACGATGAACCAGTCGAGCGACATCGACGTGCTGGCCACGCGCGGCAAGCTGCTGCCCGAGGACTGGGCGAAGCGCCTGCCGAACAACGCGGCGCCGACCACCTCGGTGACGGTGATCCTGGTGCGCAAGGGCAACCCGAAGGGCATCAAGGACTGGGGCGACCTGGCCAAGCCGGGCACGAGCGTCGTGATCCCGAACCCGAAGATCACCGGCAACGGCCGCTACACCTATGTGGCCGCCTGGGGCTCGGCGATCAAGGCGGGCGGCACGCCGGCGCAGGCGCGCGAGCTGGTGCAGAAGATCTTCGCCAACGTGCCGGTGTTCGACGGCGGCGGCCGCGCGGCGACCACGACCTTCGCGCAGCGCAACATCGGCGACGCGCTCGCGACCTTCGAGTCCGAGGTCAACCTCATCAAGGAAGAGTTCGGCGACAACTTCGAGGTGGTCTACCCGAAGTCGACGATCCTGGCCGAGAACCCGGTGTCGGTGGTCGACAAGGTGGTCGACAAGAAGGGCACGCGCAAGCAGGCCGAGGCCTACCTCAAGTTCCTGTGGAGCGACGAGGCGCAGGAGATCGCCGCGCGCCACCAGCTGCGCCCGCGCAGTGCCGCCATCCTGGCGAAGTACGCGAAGGACTTCCCGAAGGTGGCGACCTTCACCATCGATGAGGTCTTCGGCGGCTGGTCCCGGGCGCAGAAGGAGCATTTCGACGACGGCGCGATCTACGACCAGATCCTCGCCGCCGGCAAGAAGTAGGCGCGGCGGCCCCGTGCTGTTCTCCCGCACTTTGCTCAAGCGGCACAGCGTGCTGCCGGGCTTCGACCTGGCGCTCGGCTTCACGCTGCTGTACCTGGGCTTCATCGTCCTGCTGCCCTTGTCGGCGGCGTTCCTGAAGACCGCCACCATGACCTGGCCGGCGTTCTGGGACGCCGTCACGGCGCCGCGCGTGCTCGCCTCCTACCGGCTGACCTTCGGCGCCTCGCTGGCCGCGGCGCTGATGAACTCGGTGTTCGGGCTCGTCGTCGCCTGGGTGCTGGTGCGCTACGAGTTCCCGTTCAAGCGGCTGGTGGACGCGCTCGTCGACCTGCCCTTCGCGCTGCCCACCGCGGTGGCCGGCATCGCGCTGACCGCGCTGTATGCGCAGAACGGCTGGATCGGCCGCTTCCTGCCCTTCAAGGTGAGCTTCACGCCGGTGGGCGTGTTCGTCGCGCTGACCTTCATCGGGCTGCCCTTCGTGGTGCGCACGCTGCAGCCGGTGCTGGAGGACCTGCACAAGGAGATCGAGGAGGCGGCGGCCACGCTCGGCGCGTCGCGCCTGCAGACCTTCACCCAGGTGATCTTCCCGATCGTCTCGCCGGCCCTGCTGACCGGCTTCGCGCTCGCCTTCGCGCGCGCGTTGGGCGAGTACGGCTCGGTGATCTTCATCGCCGGCAACATGCCGCTGATCAGCGAGATCACGCCGCTGCTCATCATCACCAAGCTGGAGCAGTACGACTACACCGGGGCCACCGCGATCGCGGTCGTGATGCTGGTGAGCGCGTTCGCGCTGCTGCTGGGGATCAATGCGCTGCAGGCGTGGACGCGTGCGAGGCAGGGACGATGAGCACGGCCACCATCACGACGAATGCCGCCCGCGAGGTGGTCGCACCCCGCTCGCTGCGCTCGGCCACCACCGAGCCGGCCTGGGTGAAGTGGACGCTGATCGGCATCGCGCTCGCCTTCCTGACGCTGTTCCTGTTCGTGCCGCTCGCGATCGTGTTCGCCGAGGCCTTCAAGAAGGGCTGGGGCGTCTACCTCGCCGCAGTGACCGACCCCGATGCGCTGTCGGCGATCAAGCTGACGCTCATCGCGGCCGGCATCTCGGTGCCGATGAACCTGGTGTTCGGCATCGCCGCGGCCTGGTGCATCGCGAAGTTCGAGTTCCGCGGCAAGAACGTGCTGCTGACGCTGATCGACCTGCCGTTCTCGGTGAGCCCGGTGATCTCGGGCCTGATCTACGTGCTGCTGTTCGGCCTGCAGGGCTGGTGGGGCGGGTGGCTGCGCGACCACGACCTGAAGATCATCTTCGCGGTGCCGGGGATCGTGCTGGCGACGGTGTTCGTGACCTTCCCCTTCGTCGCGCGCGAGCTGATCCCGCTGATGCAGGCGCAGGGCACCGAGCAGGAGGAGGCGGCGCGGGTGCTCGGCGCGAACGGGTGGCAGATCTTCCGCCGCATCACGCTGCCGAACGTCAAGTGGGCGCTGCTGTACGGCGTGATCCTGTGCAATGCGCGGGCGATGGGCGAGTTCGGGGCGGTGAGCGTGGTCTCGGGCCACATCCGCGGCCAGACCAACACCATGCCGCTGCACATCGAGATCCTCTACAACGAGTACCAGTTCGCCGCCGCGTTCGCGGTGGCCTCGCTGCTGGCCGGGCTGGCCCTGGTCACGCTGGTGCTGAAGTACCTGGTGGAGCGGCGCGTGAAGGCGCAGAAGCGGGTGGCCGCCGAGCGGCCCGAATGAGAGCCGGAATGAGGTTTCCAAGATGAGCATCGAAGTCCGCAACCTGAAGAAGAGCTTCGGCCCCACGGTCGTCTGCGACAACCTGAACCTGGACATCCCGGCCGGCGAGCTGGTGGCGCTGCTCGGGCCGTCGGGCTCGGGCAAGACCTCGCTGCTGCGCATCATCGCCGGGCTGGAGGTGCCGGACAGCGGCACGGTGCTGTTCCACGGCGAGGACGCCACGCACACCGACGTGCGCCAGCGCCAGGTGGGCTTCGTGTTCCAGCACTATGCGCTGTTCGGCCACATGACGATCTTCGAGAACGTGGCCTTCGGCCTGCGCGTGCGGCCGAAGGCGACGCGGCCGAGCGAGGCGCAGATCAAGGCCAAGGTGACCGAGCTGCTGAAGCTGGTGCAGCTGGACTGGATCGCCGACCGCTACCCGCACCAGCTGTCCGGCGGGCAGCGGCAGCGGATCGCGCTGGCGCGTGCGCTGGCGGTGGAGCCCAAGGTGCTGCTGCTGGACGAGCCCTTCGGGGCGCTGGATGCCAAGGTGCGCAAGGAGCTGCGCCGCTGGCTGCGCCGCCTGCACGACGAGATGCACGTGACGAGCGTGTTCGTCACGCACGACCAGGAAGAGGCGATGGAGGTGGCCGACCGCATCGTCGTGATGAACCAGGGCCGCATCGAGCAGGACGGCCCGCCGGACGAGGTCTACGACCACCCGGCGAGCCCCTTCGTGCTGCAGTTCCTCGGCGATGTGAACCTGTTCCACGGGCGCTTCGGGCGCAGCGGGGCGGCGACGGCGGGCGAGGAGGTGAGCTACGTGCGGCCGCACGAGCTGCAGATCCTCGCCAGCGCCGAGGAGGGCTCGCTGCCGGTGACCTTGTCGCAGGCGCTGACGGTGGGGCCGAACACGCGGCTGGAGTTCAAGCGCGAGGACGACGGCAGCTATGTCGACGTGGAGCTGCCGCGCTCGGAGTACACGGGGCTGCGCGACAAGCTCCAGCTGGCGACCGGGTCCAGGGTGCACCTGAAGCCGCGGCGCGTGCAGCGGTTCGCGGCGGATGAGCTGCCGGATCCGGCGGCGATGATCTGATGCCGGAGTGAAAGACGAACCCCGGATTGGCATCCGGGATGCCTCTCTCAACCTTCGACGGCTTCCCCGTTCAAGGCCCGCTCCACCGCCTCGCGCGTGAGCGTCGGCGCGAACGCCTCGATGAACGAGTAGACGTACCCGCGCAGCCAGGTCCCGCGCCGCACGGCGAGCCGCGTCAGGTTCACGGCGAACAGGTCGCGTGCATCGATGGCGCGCAGCTGCCGGTCGCGCTCGGCGTCGAAGGCGATCGACGCGACGATCCCCACCCCCATGCCCAGCTCGGCATAGGTCTTGATCACGTCGGCATCCATCGCGGTCAGCACCACGCTCGGCTTCAGCCCCTCGTTGGCGAACGCCTCGTCGATGTGCGTGCGGCCGGTGTAGCCGACGTCGTAGGTGATGATCGGGTAGCGCGCCAGGCGCTGCAGCGTCAGCGGCCCCTCGTGCTTCAGCAGGTCGTGCCCGGGGGGCACCACCACGCTGTGGGTCCAGCGGTAGCACGGCAGGGCCACCAGCTGCTCGTAGCCGGCCAGGGCCTCGGTGGCGATGCCGATGTCGGCCTCGCCGGACAGCAGCATCTCGGCCACCTGCTTGGGCGAGCCCTGGTGCAGGTTCAGCGTCACCTGCGGGTAGAGCTGGCGGAAGTCGCGCACCACCGCCGGCAGCGCATAGCGGGCCTGCGAGTGGGTGGCGGCGATGGACAGCCGGCCGCTGGTCTGGGCGCTGAACTCGTCGCCGGCGCGGCGCAGGTTCTCGGCGTCCAGCAGCAGGCGCTCGACGATGGGCAACACCGCCTCGCCCGGGGGCGTGAGGCCGGTCAGGCGCTTGCCGGCGCGCACGAAGATCTCGATCCCGAGCTCGTCCTCGAGCTCACGGATCTGCCGGCTGATGCCGGGCTGGGAGGTATGGAGCACCGCGGCCACCTCGGTCAGGTTGAAGCCGCAGCGCACGGTCTCGCGGACAGACCGCAGTTGCTGGAAATTCATTCGCGTCGGCGCGGCCGCGGGGGTAACGCGGGGCGCGCATGAGTAGGTGCGACATTCTGCTGAGGGCCACCTGCTCCCACAACGAACGTTTGCTTATGAACTTATCACGACAACAGCTGCTTGCGCGCGCGATGCAGCCGCACGAACAGGTTGTCCTCGGTGATCGACAGGGCTTCGCACACCGCCTCGGTCGGCTGGTCCTGCAGCACGCGCAGCCGCATCACGTCGCGCAGCCCCGCGGGCAGCGCGTCGATTCGCGCCAGCATGCGCGCCAGTTGCTGCCGCTGCTCGGCCACCTCGTCGGGACGCGGCTGCGGGCACTCGACCGCGGCCGCCCCGATCGCCTCGCCGTCCTCGTCCAGCCACTGCGCATCCAGGCTGTCGTGCCCGGCCCGCTGGCGCACCAGGTCGACGATCTTGTGCTTGAGCACGGCCGTCAGCCACGAGCGCAGCGCCGCCCGGCCCCCGAAGCTCGCCCGCCCGCACAGCACCGCCTCGAACACGTCGTGCACCACGTCCTCGGCCAGCATCGGGTCGTGCAGCTTGCGCTGCGCGAAGCGCACCAGGTAGCCGCGGTGCGCAACCAGTTCCGCCCAGGACGGTGCCGGTGCGATGGGGGTCGGCGCGGACGGGATGGCGTGGGCGGCGAGGTTCATGGCGGGTCTCCGGGGCGAGGCGTTGTCGATGGGAAGGACTGTCGCCACCCCATCTCGCGCGCCCCTCGCCGAACCTCACAGGAAGATCACATTTGCGTCAGCACCTCGAACCACCGCCCGTCGGAACCGTCGGTAAGAATTGCCCCCGCCCGCCCGACAATCCCCCCATGCCTGCCACCATCCTCGTCGCCGAAGACCAGACCGACATCCGCGACCTGATCGTGATGAACCTGCGCAACGCCGGCTATGCGGTGACGGCCGTGGCCGACGGCACGGCGGCGCTCGCGAGCCAGAACGAGCAGGCGAGCGACCTGCTGATCCTCGACCTGATGATGCCCGGCCTGGACGGCCTGGAGGTGTGCAAGTCGCTGCGCGCCCGCGGCCGCAGCACGCCGATCCTGATGCTCACCGCCAAGGCGACCGAGCTCGACCGCGTGCTCGGCCTGGAGCTGGGCGCCGACGACTACCTCACCAAGCCCTTCTCCCTCGCCGAGCTGCTGGCGCGCGTGAAGGCCCTGCTGCGCCGCGCCGACCTGCTGCGCGCCGCCCAGGCCGGCGCGCAGGCCCAGGCCAGCACGCTGCGCAACGGCGACCTCGAGATCCTGCCGACCAAGCGCCAGGTGCGCTACCGCGGCGCGGAGATCGACTTCACCGCGCTCGAGTTCGACCTGCTGCTGCACTTCGCCAGCCACCCCGGCCATGTGTTCTCTCGCGGCCAGCTGCTCAACGCCGTCTGGGGCTACACGCACGACGGCTACGAGCACACGGTGACGACGCACATCAACCGCCTGCGCGCCAAGCTCGAGGCGGACCCGATGCGGCCGCAGCTCATCCTGACCGTCCGAGGTGCCGGCTACAAGATGCGCGAAGCGCCATGAGCGTGCGCCTCAAGATCGCCCTCACGATCGTCGCCACCGGCCTCGTCACGGTGCTGGCGGTGCTGGCCGCGGTGATGTTCGCCTTCGAGCGCTTCGAGCACGAGACCACCTACCAGCGCGCGAGCGTCTTCCTCGACCGCGTGGTGCAGCGCTACGACGACCTGTTCGAGATGCATGCACGGCACCCGGACGAGTTCGAGGGCTTCCTGAAGAACCTGGTGCTGTTCGAGCCCGACACCCAGCTCTACCTGCTGGGCATGGACGGCACCGTGATCGCGAGCACCGCGTCGGCGAGGCTGCCCGTGGGCTTCCGCGTGGCGCTGGACCCGGTGCGCGAGGCGGCGTCCCCGCACGCTTCGTCGTACGTGATGGGCGACGACCCGGAGCGCATGGACGCCGATGCGGTGGTCTCGGCGCGCCCGATCCGCCAGCCGACGATCCGCGGCGACGGCATGGCCGGCTACCTCTACCTCGTCGCCCACAAGGCCGAGCTGCCCGAGGGACGCTGGCAGATGCTGCGCGCGAGCCTCGCGCGGCCGGTGCTGGGCCTCATCGCCGGCATCGTCGGCGTGACCACGCTGCTCGCCGCAATGGTCATCGCCTCGGTCACCCGGCCCTTGCGCCGCCTCACGCAGGCGGTGGCGATGCTGTCGGAGAAGGGCCTGCAGCACGGCGCCTCCGACGCCCGGCCGCTGCTGCCCCCGGCCGGACGCGACGAGTTCGGCCAACTCACCCAGGCCTTCGGCGCCATGCTCGCCACCCTGCAGCGCCAGTGGGACACGCTGCGCCGGCTCGACCACTTCCGGCGCGAGGCGGTGAGCAACCTGTCGCACGACCTGCGCTCGCCGCTGACTGCCACCGACGCCTGCCTGGAGACGCTGGACGCGCGCTGGGCCAGCGACCCGGCGCGCGCCGAGGACCGCCGCCTGCTCGAGATGGCGCTGCGCAACACGCGCAATGCCTCGCGCCTGGTGAAGGCGCTGGGCGACCTGGCGACGCTCGACGAGCCGAGCTTCAGGCTGCGCCTCGAGCAGGTCGACCTGCGCGAACTGCTGGACGACATCCGGCTGCGCTTCGACGAGCGCGCCGGCCAGCGCGGCGTGACGCTCGACGCCGTGGCGGGCGAGCAGCCCGTCGCGGCACAGGTCGACGTCGAGCTCGTCGAACGCGCGGTCGCGAACCTGGTCGACAACGCGTTGAAGTTCTGCGGCACCGGCTGCCGTGTCGTCCTCTCGGCCGAACTCGCCGACCGCCACGCCGTGCTCGCGGTCAGCGACACCGGCCCCGGCATCCCGGCTGCCGACCTGCCGCATTTGTTCGATCGCTTTTACCAAGCACGCACCAATGTGGCGCCTGCCACCGGCGAGGGCGGCAAGGGCCTGGGGCTGGCCATCGTGAAGCGCATCGCGGAGCTGCACGGCGGCGATGTCGAGGTGCAGAGCCCTTCCGGACAGGGCACGCGTGTGATCCTGCGCATCCCGGTGCAGCGGGACAGCGCTGCCCTGTAACGGTGCAGGAAAACACCTAGTGCGTGCGTGCAGGCGTTTCCCTAAAGTCCGCCCACTCGCGGCTGACATCCCCGGATGTCAGGCTGGGCGGGGGACTGAGGAGACAGACACAAGCAGTCGAAGCTCGCGTCGTGCACGTGAACCCAAGCTGCAGACATCCACAGGCCGGCGTTCCTGAGAGCGACCGGACCGATGACAAAATGCGAAAGGCGCCAGGTGATCCTGGCGCCTTTTCTCATTCTGGCTCCGTCATTCCGGCCTCCCCGATGCTCGATCTCGCCACCGTCACCCTCGCCTCCCTCTTCGCCGGATTCATCGACGCCATCGTGGGCGGCGGCGGCCTGGTCCTCGTGCCGGCGCTCTTCAGCGTCTACCCCCAGGCGGTACCGGCCACGCTGCTCGGCACCAACAAGGGCGCCGGCGTATGGGGCACGGCCTGGGCGACGGCGCAGTTCGCCAAGCGGGTGCAGCTGCAGTGGAGTGCGCTGCTGCCGGCCGCCGGTGCGGCGCTGCTGGGCGGGCTCGCCGGCGCGTGGACCGTCACGGTGGTCAGCGCCGAGGGCCTGCGCAAGGCGCTGCCGCTGATCCTGCTGGCAGTGCTGGCCTACACGCTGGCGCGCAAGGACATGGGGCGCACCCACGCGCCCCGCTTCGCGGGCAACACGCAGGCGCTGGTCGCGAGCGGCATCGGCCTCGCGATCGGCTTCTACGACGGCTTCTTCGGGCCGGGCACCGGCAGCTTCTTCGTCTTCCTGTTCGTGCGCCTGCTGGGCTACGACTTCCTGAACGCCAGCGCCAGCGCCAAGCTGCTGAACACCGCCACCAACCTCGCCGCGCTCGCGCTGTTCGCCGCCAAGGGCCATGTGTGGTGGCACGTCGCGCTGGTGATGGCGGTGGCCAACGTGGCCGGCAGCCTGCTCGGCACGCGCCTGGCGCTCCGGCACGGCGCGGGCTTCGTGCGCGGCGTCTTCATCGCGGTGGTGGGGGCGCTGATCCTCAAGACGGGGTGGGACGCGTTCCTGCGCTAGCGGCGGCATCCGACAGGACCCGGGAGGGCGGCCTGCCCGTGTCCCGCAAAAAGAGGGTTTTTCCCGCCTGTTCGAGGGATCGGAGGGCGACAGGCTGCGTAGCATCCATCGGGCGTGAAGCATAGACTTCCCCCGACCGGACTCCTGCCATGCCGCCCATCGATCCCAAGCTGCGTTCCCTGAACATCGACGTGCCCGCCCAGCCCGAGGCGCTGGTCAAGCTGTCCCTGCTGCTGGCCGAGGACGAGGTGAACCTGCAGGCGCTGAGCCGGCTGATCGAGACCGACATGGCGCTCGCCTCGGCCGTGCTGAAGGCGGTGAATTCCTCGCTGTACGGCCTGAAGGGCCGGGTGCAGAGCGTGCAGCAGGCGGTGACCTACCTGGGCACGCGCGAGGTGGCGGCGGTGACGTTCGAAATGGGCTTGAGGGCGGTGTTCCCGGCCTCGCCCGAGCTGGAACCCCTGTGGCAGCGCGCCAGCGTGCGCGGGTTGCTGATGGGCCGCATCGGCCAGGTGCTGAGCGTGGACCCGTGGGGGGCGCACTCGGCCGGGCTGTTCGAGGAATGCGGCAAGGCGGTGCTGTTCAAGCATTCGCAGGCGCTGTACCAGCCGATGCTGGCCTCGGCCGCCGACGACACCGAGCTGATCTACCTGGAGCACCAGGCGTTCGGCGTGAGCCACGACCTGCTGGGCGCGGCGCTGTGCGAAAGCTGGGGCCTGGCCCAGGCCGCGGTGGCCAGCGTGCGCCACCATGTCACCGTGAACGCGACGCGCGAGCTGCCGCCGCAGGTGCCGCGGCGCTCGATCTGCGCGCTGTCGGCGCTGGCGAACGTGTTGATGACGGACCCGGATTCGCTCGAGGACGTGGCGCGCGCGGTGGCGCCGCAGGCCTTGCTGGACGAGACGCTGGTGCTGCGCGGCGCGCGGAAAGTCAAACAACAGATCGAGGACGCCGAGGCTCGGTGATACGGCCCCCCAGTCGTCGCTGCGCTCCTCCTGCCCCCAAGGGGCGCCACGCCAGGGGCCCGGCGGAGCCGGTTCCCCGGCGCGTTGCTTGATGGGGCGCTCGCGTTGCTCGCTCAGACTCGGCGCGTGGTTTCTCGGACGATCAGTTCCAGGGGTGGGACCTGCACTTCTTCGGCCACGTGCCCCAGCATGCCCAGCAGGGCATGCGCCGCGTACAGGCCCATCTCGTAGATCGGCTGCCGCACCGTCGTGATCGGCGGCGTCAGGTAGGCCGCCGCCGGCAGGTCGTCGACGCCCACCAGCGACACGTCGTCCGGCACCCGGATGCCACGCCGGTACAGCACCACCCGCGCGCCGAAGGCCGACTGGTCATTCGCGCAGAACACCGCCGTGAACGACCGCCCGCCGTCCAGCAGCCGCGTCATCGCGAGCAAGCCGCCCGGCTCGGTGAAATCGCCCTGCACCACCAGCTCGGGGTCGGGCGTCAGTCCCGCCTCGCGGTGCGCCTGCAGGTAGCCCTGGTAGCGGTCCTTCGCGTCGTCATGGTCACGCACGCCCGCGATGTGCGCGATGCGCCGATGCCCCAGCGAGATCAGGTGCCGCGTCGCCAGGTAGCCGCCACGCACCTGGTCGAGCTTGATCGCGACGATGTTGTGGCTGTCCAGGTGCCGCCCCGTCACGACGATCGGCTGGTGGCGCGCGAACTCGACGATCTGCTCGTCGTCCATGTGCCCGGTCAGGATCACCACGCCGTCGATGCGCCGCGTCATCAGCAGCCGCACCCGCTCGGCCTCCTCGCGCGCATCCCAGTGCCCGCTCACGATGATGGGCGCGTAGCCGCTCCCCAGCAGCCCCGTCTCGATGCCCTTCATCGCCCGCGTGTAGAACGGGCTCTCGATGTCCTGCGCCAGGATGCCGATCGTCATCGTGGTGCCGGTCTTCAGGCTGCGTGCCGACAGGTTGGGCTTGAAGTCGAGCTTGCTGATCGCATGCTCCACCGCCTGCCGCTTGTCCGAGGTGACGCGCGCCGTGCCGTTCAGGATGCGCGACACGGTGCTCGGCGACACACCGGCTTCACGCGCCACGTCGAGCAGGGTCACAACAGCCGGAACGGCCATGCGCGGACGATGGGTGGGTCGGGTCACGATGTACGGGGACGAGGGAAAGATCCGCGATTCTGCATGGCGATGTGGATATGACAACGTTTTCAGCGCCATGTCAAAGGCAGATGGCGGTATCTGCCGAACAGATGGCCCAGCGCCGATGAGGGAAGTCGCAACCCGCCCGTGGGCGACGCGCAATGGTTTGCGCCTGAAAGCCGCGCCGCTGCTGGCTTGCAGCGCAGGAGGCGAATGGACCGGCGCAGGGCCATCGAGGGTTTTCACGGGCAGGGTATGTCCGAGGATGCTGCACCCTTGACGCCTTCCAGGCGGCGGTCTCTAATTCGCTTCGCTGTGAAATCGTTTTCAGAAATCGCCACGACCTGGGCAGGCCTCGGGTCGACCCGGGGAGGACTTACCCTCATTCCCGGACAGTCGGGGGTTTTGACGATTGACAGCGCTGTCCGCTGGAACTGAAATCGTTTGCAGAAATGAAATCGATTTCAGCCCCGCTGGGCGGATCGAAGATCGACCCCGGGGCCCTGCGCGACCCTGTACAAGAAGCGGCGGTGCACAGGCAACCCGCCCGCGTCCATGAAGACCACCAAGGAGACTGACGTGACGAGACTGATGAAACCCCTGCTGCTCGGTGCGGCGCTGGTGCTGGCCGGGGCGGCTTCCGCCCAGACCACGACGACGCTGACGGTGGCGTCCTTCCCCAGCTTCGACCTGGCGGTGAAGGCCGCGATCCCGCTGTACAAGAAGCTGCATCCCGAGGTGGAGATCAAGCTGACGAGCCTGGCCTTCGGCGACCACCACACGGCGATGACGACGGCGCTCGCCACCGGCTCGAACCTGCCGGACGTGATGGCGGTGGAAGTGGGCTTCATCGGCAAGTTCGTCGAGTCGGGCGGCCTGGAAGACCTGGGCAAGGCGCCGTACAACGGCCTGCAGTACCAGTCGAAGATCGCCAAGTTCACCGTGCCGCAGGGCATGAGCGGCAGCGGCGTGTTCGCCGCGATGCCGGCCGACATCGGCCCGGGCGCGCTCTTCTACCGCAAGGACCTGCTCGACAAGGCCGGCGTCTCCGAGGCCGACCTCACCAAGAGCTGGGAGTCGTACATCGAGTCCGGCAAGAAGGTGAAGGCCGCCACCGGGGCCTACCTGCTTGCCAACGCGGTCGACATCAAGGACATCTACATCCGCTCCGGCCTGCAGGACGGCGAGGGCATCTTCTTCGACAAGAAGGGCACGCCGCTGATCAACACGCCGCGCTTCCAGAAGGGCTTCGAGCTCGCCAAGGCGGCGCGCACCGCCGGCATCGACGGCAAGATCGCCGCCTGGTCGAACGAGTGGAGCGAAGGCTTCAAGCGCGACAAGGTCGCCTCGCAGATGATGGGTGCCTGGCTGGCCGGCCACCTGTCGAACTGGCTCGCGCCGGAGTCCAAGGGCAAGTGGCGCTCGGCCCAGCTGCCCAACGGCGCGTACGCCTCGTGGGGCGGCTCGTTCTACGCCATCCCGAAGAAGGCGGCCAACAAGGCGGCGGCCTGGGAGTTCATCAAGTTCATGACGCTGAACAAGGAGATGCAGCTCGAGGCCTTCCGCAGCCTGGACGCCTTCCCCTCGCTCATCGAAGCGCAGAGCGATGCCTTCCTCGACCAGCCGATCGAGTACCTCGGCGGCCAGAAGGCGCGCCAGATGTGGAAGGTGTCGGCCGACAAGATCAAGGCGATCGCCGTCGACAAGTACGACCCGGTGGCCAATGACGTCGTGAACGCGGAGCTGGACAAGGTGCTCGAGCAGAACAAGGACATCAAGACCGCCCTGGCCGACGCGCAGGAGCAGGTCAAGAAGCGCGTCCGCCGCTGAGCGACGACGGGTTGATGTTGCCATGCAAGCCATGTCCGAACCTCCGCTGACCACGGCCCCGCCGGTGGTGCCGGCAAGCGCGGCGCGCAAGCGCCGGCGCAGCTTCCGGGACGTCGCGCCGTATGTCTTCATCAGCCCGTTCTTCATCCTGTTCCTCGTGTTCGGGCTCTTCCCGCTGCTGTTCTCGATCTGGATGTCCTTCCACCGCTGGGAACCGGCGGCCGGGCTCGAGGCGATGCAGTGGGTGGGCCTGGAGAACTACCTCTACGTCCTCACCAACGACGACGGCTTCCGCAAGTCGCTCTACAACACGGTGTGGATGGCGGTGGTGTCGGGCGTGCCCCAGCACCTGGTGGCGCTGCCGCTGGCCTTCTTCCTGCACACGGCCTTCGGGCGCTGGCGCAACGCGGTGGTCGGCGCCTATTTCCTGCCCTTCATCACCTCGACGGTGGCGATCTCGCTGGTCTTCACCTCGCTGTTCTCGCGCGACTACGGCGTGATCAACGCGGCGCTGACGGGCATGTCGCACGTGCCGGTGCTGGGCTGGATCTTCCCGTCGCAGAACATCGACTGGGCGCAGCCGGCCTACATCAAGTGGATGGTGTCGTCGGTGGTGTGGTGGCGCTACGTGGGCTTCAACACGGTGCTGTACCTGTCGGCGATCCAGACCATCCCCAAGGACCTGTTCGAGGCCGCCACCATGGACGGTGCGAAGGCCTGGCAGCAGTTCCGCTACGTGACGCTGCCGATGCTCAAGCCGATGGTCTTCTTCGCGGTGACGCTGACCATCATCGGCAACCTGCAGCTGTTCGAGGAGCCCTTCATCCTGACCTCGGGCGGCAGCCCTACGGGCGGCAACGGCGGCATCGACCAGGCGGGCAAGACGGCGGCCATGCACATGTACACCACCGCGTTCGTGGACAACGACTTCGGCACGGCCTCGAGCATCGCCTGGCTGCTGTTCATGGTGATCGCCCTGGTGACCTGGGCGAACAACCGCCTGCTCGGCGAAAAGAAAGCCTGAGGCCATGAGCGCGAAGACCATCCGATTCGCCAATCCGGCGACCGCGGCGACGGCCTATGCCGTCGTGCTGGGCGGCGCGCTGCTGATGATGGCGCCGTTCTACTTCATGTTCATCTTCGCGACACACTCCGACCGCGAGATCCTGGCGGTGCCGCCGCCGCTGTGGTTCGGCGATGCCTTCGTCGGCAACCTGAAGCTGCTGCTGACGCGCCTGCCCCACTTCTGGGAGAACATCAGCTGGAGCCTGTACATCGCGCTGGCGATCACCGCGCTCAACCTGCTGTTCTGCTCGCTGGCCGGCTTTGCCTTCGCGATGTACGACTTCAAGTACAAGGAAAAGCTGTTCACCTTCGTGATGGCGACGCTGCTGCTGCCGAGCTTCGTCGGGATGATCCCGACCGTGCTGACGATGAGCTGGCTCGGCTGGATGAACCAGCCCAAGGCGCTGATCGTGCCGGCCGCCTGCGGCGCGCTGGGCATCTTCATGATGCGGCAGTACATCGCCTCGGCGATCCCGCGCGAGCTGATCGATGCGGCGCGCATCGACGGATGCGGCGAGTTCGGCATCTATGTGCGCATCATCGTGCCGCTGATCGGGCCGGCGCTCGGCACGCTCGGGCTGGTGACCTTCATCGGCGCCTGGAACAACTTCCTGGGCCCGCTGATCGTGATGAGCGACATGGAGATGTTCACCGTGCCCTTGGCGCTTCGCTCGCTGCAGGGCACGGGGCAGACGCCCTGGGGGGCGATCTGCGCCGGCTCGTCGATCGCGGTGCTGCCGCTGCTGGTGATGTTCGTGCTGGCCTCGCGCCGGCTGATCGAAGGGCTGACCGCGGGTGCGGTGAAGGCCTGATTTTCTTCCTCGAGGATTCCGACCCGTGACCGAGTTCAACTTCCCCCGCGACTTTGCGTGGGGCGTCGCCACCAGCGCCTACCAGATCGAGGGCGCGGCCCGTGAGGACGGGCGCGGCCCGTCCATCTGGGACACCTTCTCCCACACCCCGGGCAAGACCCACGGCGGCGACACCGGCGACGTCGCCTGCGACCACTACCACCGCTGGGCGGACGACGTGGACCTCATCGCCGGCCTGAACGTGGACAGCTACCGCTTCTCGATCGCCTGGCCGCGCGTGCAGCCGCTCGGGCACGGGGCGTGGAACCCGAAGGGGCTCGACTTCTACGACCGCCTGGTCGACCGGCTGCTGGAGCGGCGCATCGCGCCCCATGTGACGCTGTACCACTGGGACCTGCCGCAGGCGCTGCAGGACCTGGGCGGCTGGGGCGTGCGCGACACCGCCCACCGCTTCGCCGAGTACGCCGAGGCGATGGGCCGCCGCCTGGGAGATCGGGTGGCCAGCATCGCGACGCACAACGAGCCGTGGTGCACCGCCTACCTCGGCAACGGCAACGGCCAGTTCGCGCCGGGCCACAAGGACCCGCAGCTGACGGCGCAGGTGGCGCACCACCTGCTGCTGTCGCACGGCCTGGCGCTGCAGGCGATGCGGGCGGCGGGCGTGAAGGCGCCGCTCGGCATCGTGCTGAACCAGTCGCCGGCGACGCCGGCCACCGACAGCGCCGCCGACCGGGCCCTGGCCGAGCGCGAGTACGCGGGCTTCGTGCGCTGGTACATGGACCCGATCTTCCTGAAGCGCTACCCCGGCGCGCCCGGCCTCGCGCATTACCCCACGGTGGGTGAAAACGATTTCGACGTGATCGCGCAAAAGCTGGACTTCCTGGGGATCAACTACTACACGCGGATCTGGGCCTCGAGCGAGGTGCCGCCGCGTCCGGCGCCGAAGCTGCGCGGCGAGAGCGACATGGGCTGGGAGAACTACCCGCAGGGCCTGACCGACCTGCTGGTGCAGATCCACCGCGACTACCCGCTGCCGCCGGTGTGGATCACCGAGAACGGCATCGCCTGCGCCGACGTGCTGAAGGACGGCCGGGTGGCCGACCCGCAGCGCATCGACTACCTGAGCAGCCACCTGGGGGCGGTGCAGGCGGCGATGGCGCAGGGTGTCGACGTGCGGGGCTTCTTCTACTGGAGCCTGATGGACAACTACGAGTGGAACTCGGGCTATGCCAAGCGCTTCGGGCTGGTCCACGTCGACTACGAGACGCAGCAGCGCACGCTGAAGGACAGCGCGCACTGGTACCGCGAGCACATCCTGAAGGTTCGTGGCGACGCCGCGCGCGCCTAGCAGGAAGACACGGAGAACACCGACATGGCCACCCTCACCCTCCGCGGGGTCCGCAAGAGCTACGACAACAGCGTCGAGGTGATCCGGGGCATCGACCTCGACATCGCCGACGGCGAGTTTTCCGTCTTCGTGGGCCCGTCCGGCTGCGGCAAGTCCACGCTGCTGCGCATGATCGCCGGCCTCGAGGACATCACCGACGGCGACATCCACATCGGCGGCCAGCGCATCAACGACGTGCCGCCCGCCGAACGCGGCGTCGCCATGGTGTTCCAGAGCTACGCCCTCTACCCCCACATGACGGTGGGCGAGAACATGGGCTTTGCCCTCAAGCTCGCCGGCCAGTCGAAGGCCGAGGTCAAGGCGGCTGTCGGCCGCGCGGCCGAGATCCTGCAGATCAGCCACCTGCTCGAGCGCAAGCCCAAGGCCCTCTCGGGCGGCCAGCGCCAGCGCGTCGCCATCGGCCGCGCCATCGTGCGCAAGCCCAAGGTCTTCCTCTTCGACGAGCCGCTCTCCAACCTCGATGCCTCGCTGCGCGTGCAGATGCGCATCGAGCTGTCGAAGCTCCACCAGGAGATCGGCAACACGATGATCTACGTCACCCACGACCAGGTCGAGGCGATGACCCTCGGCGACCGCATCGCCGTCTTCAACGGCGGCCGCATCGAGCAGGTCGGCTCCCCGCTCTCGCTCTACGAGCACCCGGCCAACCAGTTCGTCGCCGGCTTCCTCGGCTCGCCGCGCATGAACTTCATCCCCTGCACCGCCGCCGCCGACGGCGCCAGCAGCCTGCAGCTGCGGGTCGACAGCGCCGGCTCGCTCAGCCTTCCCGGCGGCCTGCCGGCGGGCACCTCCGCGCAGCTGGTCCTGGGCATCCGCCCCGAGCACCTCGGCATCGGCCGCGTCGAGCAAGGCCTCGCCGCCCGCGTCGACCTGCTCGAGCACCTCGGCGATTCCATCATCGTGCATGCCACCCTGCGCGGCACCAACCACACCGTCTCGCTGCGCGTGCCCGCCGACCACGCCAGCCTCGGCACCGGACAGGACATCGGCCTCGTCCCCCAGGCCTCCCGCGCCCTGCTGTTCAACGACAGCGGCAGCGCCCTCGCCCTTCACTGACCCGACCCGACAACCCCATGCATGCGCTGCCCCCACTCCGCCTGCACCTCGTCATTGAAAACGTTTTCATGAAAACGTTTTCGTGCGATCGGAGCCCTTCCGGGCCGGCGGCGGCGCACCCCCGTTTTGGCCCGTTCCTCCATGGGCCAGAAGCCGCCAATCCGGCGAACGATCGTTCCACCCCCACAGGAGACTAGGAGATCCCATGAACAAGAAACCTCTGTTCCTCGCCATGGCGCTGGCAGGCGCCGTCGGTTCGGCGGCCGCGGCCGGGCCGGCCATCGACTTCTCGGGCTACATGCGTGCCGGCGTCGGCCTGAACGCGCGCGGCGGCAACCAGGTCTGCTACCAGCTGGCCGGTGCCGATACGAAATGGCGCCTGGGCAACGAGTGCGACTACGTGGTCGAGCCCAACATCAACGCCAAGCTGGCCGAGTTCGAGGGTTCGGACTGGCACGTGCACGTGATGCCGAGCGTCTACAAGGCCTGGTCCGACGGCCAGAGCCAGCCCGATGCGCTGACCACGCGCTTCGGCCAGATCTACACCTACGGCGACCACGTGAGCCAGCTCGCGAACGGCAAGATCTGGGCGGGCCGCCGCTTCTACAACCGCCTGCAGCTCGGCATCAACGACCAGTTCCTGGAGAACAACGACGGCAACGGCGCGGGCGTCGAGGACATGGACCTGGGCGTCGGCAAGCTCAGCGTCGCCTTCATGATGGACCCGAACTACGGCGTGCCGGGCGCGGTCAACGACACCTCGGTGAAGAACAACCGCTTCTCGATCCCGGTGCGCCTGACCGGCATCAAGGACCTGCCGAACGGCGACCTGTCGATCTACGTCACCGGCTCGATGCAGTCCAAGACCGGCGGCGCGAACGGCCAGGAAGCCGCCAAGCAGCCGAAGGGCCTGGCGATCGGCGCCTACCAGACGTTGAACGGCACGCTGGGCGGCGCGACGCTGATCGGCGCCAAGTTCGACAAGCTGGGCGAGACGAAGAACAGCCGCGTCGTGGTCCAGCAGACGGGCAAGCTGGGCGAAGCCACCGGCTGGGACGTGATCGCCGAGTACCGCATCAACAAGCAGGTGAACGAGGGCGGCAACAAGTGGTTCTCGCTCGGCGGTCGGGCAGACACCTACCTGGGTGGCCCGTTCCGCGCGCTTGTGGAGCTGGGGCATGACCAGGTCAAGCCGGATTCGGGCTCGGGCCTGGCCGCGGCCGCCGGCAGCACCGGCAACCTGACGATGACCAAGGTGACCGCGGCGCTGGCCGCGTCGGCCGGCAAGGACCCGTGGTCGCGTCCGACGGTGCGCCTGTTCGTCACCCATGCGGTGTGGAACGAGGCGGCCCGCCTGAACCTGGGCGGCACCACCCAGGCCGTCTTCGGCGACAAGAAAGCCGGCACCTCCATCGGGATCCAAGGCGAGACCTGGTGGTGATCGGCCCGGGCCGCCGCCGGGAAGAGAGGTTTTGCCGCGGTTGGGGGATCGTGCTTGCCCGACTTCCCCGGTGTGCGGCCCGAACACGCGGGCTCGGCGCCACGACGGCGCCCTGACCCGCGGGGCCCCCACGGCGGTGGGGGTCCAAGGCAAGAGCATTGGCCCGGTGATTCACCGGGCCCTTTTTTCTGCGCCCTACTTCCGGCAGGTCGCCGGGTCCGCCGGCGGCACCACCGTCCAGAGCACGTCGTAGGTCGAGCGCCCGGAACCGTCCGGGTCGAAGCCCAGCGTCTGCAGCGGCGGCGTGCCCGCCGGTGCCTCGTCGGCGCTGTGGAAGAGCTGCACCGACCCCGCGGCACGCAGTTCGGCGAGATCGATCCACGGCGACTTCAGTGGATCGCCCGATTCCAGGATCGGCGGGTTGCCCCCGCCATACACCGACACCATGCCGCCCTCGTAGGTCGGCCCGACCACGAAGCGCAGCGGGCACGACGTCGCCGCGCGCCAGGCCTGGTGCACCGTGTCGGCCAGCCGCTGCGCCGGGTAGAACTGGTCCGGTCGGCCGCGGCCGGCCAGCGTCGACGGCTGGATCACCGAGCGCGCATAGGCTGCCATCATCGCCAGGTGCACGGCCAGCGCCACGACGACCAGGCGGCGCAGCGTGCCGGCGCCCACCCGGCCCCGCATCACCCAGGCCAGCCACAGGCTGATGAACTGCACGCTCTGGAAGCCCCAGTGATCCTGCAGGCGCACGCCCATCGCGAGGCACATCACCACCAGGATCGCGAGCGGAAAACCGAGCAGCCCGAACAGCCAGGCGCGGCGCACGCGGGCCTCGGCGCCCTCGCCCTCCCCGGCCGCCGGCGGTGCGGCCCCGCGCTGCCACACGCGCAGCGCGAGCATCGCCAGCAGCACCGGCAGCAGCATGCGCAGGTGCACCGCGGCGAAGGACAGCAGCTTGCGCACGCGTCCCGCCGCGTCGAGCTGCAGCGCAGTGGTCGAGGCGTAGCGCAGCGTGCTGAACTGGTGCTGGAACACCCAGGCCACGTGCGGCGCGAACAGGGCGAGCGCGATCGCGATGGCCAGCGCGAGCCCGAGGCGCGCCCGCGGCGTGGCGAGCGCGCCGCCGAAGCCCAGCGCCAGGATCAGCCCCGCCAGGCCGACTGCGGACTGGTACTTGGACAGCATCGCGAGCCCGGCCAGCACGCCGAGCGCGATCCACCAGCGCCACGGCGCGCGCGGCTCGGCGGCACGCAGCGCGACCCAGGCTGCGGCGGCCAGGCACAGCATCATCACCGTGTTGTGGTTGTAGAGCTGGCCCTTCCAGCTGAAGGCGAAGTGCAGGCCCCACAGCACGATCGCGATGTCGGCGAGGCGCGTGCCCAGCAGGCGCCTCGCGACGAGCCAGGTGAAGACCGCGGTGCCGGCCAGGCAGAGCGCGGCCAGCACATAGGGCCAGGCGGGCATGAAGCCGAGCCACCGGATCGCCGCGGACAGCAGCCAGGTCGGCAGCGGCGGGTGCTTGTGGTAGCCCCACTCGATGCCGTGCGACCAGGTGAACTGCTCGAAGTGGTCGCCCGGCTGGCCGGGGTTGAGCACGGCGCCGAACAGGGCCCAGCCGACGGCGAACAGCAGCGCGAAGGCAAGGCCGGGGGACCGCGTCGCGGTCGGCGTGGTGGGGGCGGACATCGGGGACGGCATGGACGGGCAGGCAGGCGGGGCGGCCTGCGGCCGCGGGGCGCCGCAGTGTAAACCGCACCCCGGCCCTGGGATTTGCCCGTCTAGGCGGCGCGCGGCCGGGCGCCGTATGGTCGGATACCGGCGCCCTCCGCGCCGCGCAGGAGATGCCGTGGCCGATCCCGTGCTCGCCGACGACCTCGCGCTGCAGCGCCTGTACCACTGGGAGCGCAGTGCGCCGGAGCGGACCTGCTTCACCCAGCCGATGGGTGGCGGCGTCCTGCGCGAGTTCACCTGGCGGCAGGTGCTGGGCGAGGTGCGGCGCATGGCGGCCCACCTGCGCAGCCGCGGCGTGCGCGACGGCGAGAAGGTGGCGCTGCTGTCGAAGAACTGCGCCCACTGGCTGATGGCGGACTGGGCGATCTGGATGGCCGGCGGCGTGTCGGTCCCGCTGTACCCGACGCTTGCGGCCGGGACGATCCGGCAGATCCTCGAGCACAGCGAGGCGAAGCTGCTCTTCCTCGGCAAGCTCGACGGCTGGGAGGCGATGAAGGCGGGCATTCCGGCGGACCTGCCCTGCATCGGCATGCCGCTCGCGCCGCCCAACGCGCACCCGCAGTGGGATGCGCTGGTCGCGCAGGGCGCGCCGCTCGAAGGCGAGCCGGTGCGCGAGGCCGGGGAACTGGCGACGATCATCTACACCTCGGGCACCACCGGCACGCCCAAGGGCGTGATGCAGAGCTTCGGGGCCTTCGCCTGGTCGATCCGCACCGGGCTGAAGCGGCTGGCCGGGCTCGACCCCGGCACGCGCATGCTCAGCTACCTGCCGCTCGCGCACGTGGCCGAGCGGGCGCTGGTCGAGCACGGGCAGCTGGCGTCGGGCATGCACCTGTTCTTCGCCGAGAGCCTGGAGACCTTCACGAGCGACCTGCAGCGTGCGCGGCCGACCGTGTTCTTCTCGGTGCCGCGGCTGTGGGTCAAGTTCCAGCAGGGCGTGCACGCGAAGCTGCCGCCCGCAAAGCTGCAGCGCTTGCTGCGCATTCCGCTGGTGGGCGGGCTGGTGCGTCGAAAGATCAGGCGCGCGCTCGGGCTGGACCAGTGCCGCATCGCCGCCTGCGGCGCCGCGCCGCTGCCGCCGCAGCTGCGGGAGTGGTACGAGGGCCTGGGCCTGTCCATCCTCGACGCCTACGGCATGACGGAAAACTGCGGCGTCTCGCATGCGACGCACCCCGACCATGCGAGCCCGGGCACCGTCGGCCCGCCCTACGACGGCGTCGAGTGCCGCATCGACGCGGCGACCGGCGAGATCCAGATGCGCAGCCCGGGCCTGATGATGGGCTACTACAAGGCGCCGGAGCTGACCCGCGAGGCCTTCACCGCGGACGGCTGGCTGCGCACCGGCGACAAGGGCGAGATCGACGCGCGGGGCAATCTGCGCATCACCGGCCGGGTGAAGGACCTGTTCAAGACGAGCAAGGGCAAGTACGTGTCGCCGGCGCCGATCGAGGACCAGCTCGTGATGCACCCGGCGGTCGAGGCATGCTGCGTGGTCGGCGCCAACCTGGGGCAGCCGATGGGCATCGTGATGCTGTCGGCGGCGGCGGCGCAGCAGGCCGGCGACGAAACGGCGCGGCGTGCGCTGGAGGCCTCGTTCGAGGCGCACCTGCGCCAGTTGAACCAGCGCCTGGACCCGCACGAGCAGATGGAGTGCCTGGTGACGGTGAGCGATCCCTGGACGGTGGACAACGGCTTCATCACGCCGACCTTCAAGGTCAAGCGCAACCGGATCGAGGAGGCGTACGGCGCCTTGTTCGAGCGCTGGTCCGGGGCGCGACGGGCGGTGGTGTGGCATTCCTGACCGAAGAGGCGCTGCTCCCCCAAAAGTGGTGTCCGGCCACCGCCTGCCAAGCCCTAGACTGCCACCCCATGACCAAACTCGCCCTGACCTGCCTGGCCCTGGCCCTCACGGCCTGCGCCTCCGATGTTCCACGCCAGACCGTCACCCAGGCGGGCGAGGCCGTGGTGATGCCGCTGAATGACCTGAACCTGGTCCGCAGCGACATCCCGGCGCCGCTGCAGGCCGCGCAACGCGCGCCCTACGCCGTGCCGGTACCGGCGGATTGCCCCGCCCTCACTGCCGAGGTGCATGCCCTCGACGCGGTCCTCGGCCCCGACCTCGATGCGCCCGCCTCGACCAGCAACCCGAGCCTGATCGAGCGCGGCGCGGGCACCGCCAGCGGCATCGCCGTCGGCAACCTGCGCAGCGCGGCCGAGAACGTCGTCCCCTTCCGCGGCTGGGTCCGCAAGCTGAGCGGCGCCGAGCGCTACTCGCGCGACGTCGCCGCGGCCATCACCGCCGGCGGCGCCCGGCGGGCCTTCCTGAAGGGCATGGCGGCGGGTGCCTCGTGCGTCATCCCGGCGTCCACGCCGAGCGCGAGCTGAACCGGAGACCCGCACGCCGACCCTGGCTGCCCAGGCCTGTCGTCCCATGACCCTCATCACCCACCCCGACCCCCGCCCCGCCGCCGTCGTGCAGCGCCAGCTCGATGCCTACAACGCGCACGACATCGACGCCCTGCTGGCCGCCTACGCCCCGGACGCCCGCCAGTACGAGCACCCGGCCACGCTGCTGGCCGAGGGCCATGCGCAGATGCGTACCCGCTTCGCGCAGCGCTTCCAGGACCGCAGCCTGCACGCCCGCCTGGTGCAGCGCAGCGTCATGGGCGCCATCGTCATCGACCACGAGGAGGTCACGCGCCTGCTGCCCGAGGGCCTCAGCCGAACGGAGGTGGTCGCTGTCTATGAGGTGCGCGATGGGCTGATCCGCAGCGCATCCTTTGTCTTCGGCGCGCCGGCGGTGGAGACCGTGTCATGACGACGCGCCGCATCGGGCTCGTTCTGCTGGTGTGGTGCACGGCCCTGGCATCCGGCGTGGCGGCGGCCGGGAACGACAAGCCGGCCAAGGGCTGGTTCGGCGCCTCGATCCGCATCGAGACCAGCGGCGGCATGCCCTGGAACCCAACCTTGCGCAGCGTCAGGATCGACCGCGTGGCCCCCGCCTCGCCGGCGGCCCAGAAGGGCCTGCTGCCCGGCGACGAGGTGATCTCGGCCGATGGCAAGACCATCGCCGGCGCCAAGGCGCGCGAGCTGGAGCCGGTGATGAACAAGACGGTCGGCGAATCCCTGCGCCTCGTCCTCCGGCACCCCGACGGCCGCGCCTACGAGGCCACCCTGGTGGCCGCCGCCCATCCCGCGCACCCCGCACCGGCGCCCAAGTGACCCCCCCGGCGTGAAGACCCTGCAGGTCAAGGTCAAGCCCAACGCGCGGCGCAGCGAGCTCGAGCCCCAGCCCGACGGCAGCTGGCTCGCCCTGCTGAAATCCCCACCCGTGGATGGCAAGGCCAATCAGGAATTGCTCGCGCTGATCGCCGAGCATTTCGGTTTGCGCAAATCTCAGGTGCAGATCCGCAGCGGCGCGTCGGGACGCATGAAGCTCATCCAGCTGGACGAGGGATGAGCGCGGCCGGCGCGGCGCCGCCACCGTCGACCCCATGCTGACCCTTTCCGCGGAAGACCCCGGCTCGCCCGATGCGCTCGCCCTGATGGACGAGCTGTCCGACACGCTCGCCGCCCTCACCGGCGACCCGGGCCGCTCGTCCTTCGACCCCGACGACGTGCGCCACCCCTTGGCGCGCTTCGCCGTCGCGCGCGACGGCCAAGGCCGTGCGCTCGGCTGCGGTGCCTTCCGGCCGCTGCAGCCGGGCATCGCCGAACTCAAGCGCATGTTCGCCCGGCCCGGCACGCGCGGCGTCGGCACCGCCTTGCTCGCCTTCCTGGAGGCCGAGGCCGCCATGCTGGGCCACCGCGCGCTGTGGCTGTCGACGCGCGTCGCCAACACCGGCGCCATCGGCTTCTACCTCGCGCGCGGCTACGCCCGCATTCCCAACTTCGGCCGCTATGCCGATCTCCCGCAGTCGGCCTGCTACGCCAAGGCGCTGCCCCTCCTCGACACGAGACCCGCATGACGCACCCCTACCAAGACCCCGCCCGCGCCGTCCCCGAGCGCGTGGCCGACCTGCTCGCCCGCATGACGCTGGACGAGAAGCTGGCCCAGCTGCACGCCTTCTGGCTCGTGCTGTCCGAGGACGGCCGGCACAAGCCGCGCATGGACAGCTTCACCGGCGGCAGCGACGCCGACACCGTGCGCCACGGCCTGCGCCATGGCCTCGGGCAGATCTCGCGTCCGCTCGGCAGCCACAGCGTCGAGCCGGCGGCCGGCGTGCGCGCGCTGAACCGGCTGCAGAAGTTCCTCGTCGAGGAGACGCGCCTGGGCATCCCGGCGCTGTCGCACGAGGAGTGCCTGGTCGGCCTGATGGCCCGCGGCGCGACGCTGTTCCCCTCTGCCCTGTCGTACGGCGCCACCTGGAACCCGGCCTTGGTCGAGCAGGCCGCCGAGGCGATCGGCCGCGAGGCGCGCAGCGTCGGCTGCCACCACGGCCTGGCGCCGGTGCTCGACGTGTCGCGCGACGTGCGCTGGGGCCGCACCGAGGAGACCTTCGGCGAGGACCCGTACCTCGTCGGCGTGCTCGGCACCCGCTACGTCCGCGGGCTGCAGGGGCCGCGGCGCGACCTGCTCGCGACGCTGAAGCACTACGTCGGCCACTCCGCCAGCGAAGGCGCGCGCAACCATGCGCCGGTGGGCCTCGGGTGGCGCGAGCTGAACGACGTCTTCATGCTGCCCTTCGAGATGGCGGTGAAGCAGGCGAACGCCGGCTCGGTGATGCCGGCGTACCACGACATCGACGGCGAGCCGGCGCATGCCTCGCACCGCCTGCTCACCGAGGTGCTGCGCGGCGAGTGGGGCTTCGACGGGCTCGTGGTCGCCGACTACGTGGGCATCAGCCTGCTGTACCAGCACCATGGCGTCGCGGCCGATCGGGCCGAGGCGGCGGCGCAGGCCTTCAACGCCGGCCTCGACATCGAGCTGCCCGGCGACGACTGCGTGCCGCAGCTGAAGCAGGCGCTGGAGCGCGGCCTCATCACCTTGCAGAAGATCGACGAGGTGGTGGCCCGCGTGCTGACCGAGAAATTCCGGCTCGGCCTCTTCGAGCGGCCCTATGCCGACGAGGCCGGCATCGCGCTGCAGCGCCCGCAGGCGGTGGCGCTGGCGCGCGAGGTGGCGCGCCAGTCGGTCGTGCTGCTGCAGAACGACGGCACGCTGCCGCTGGACCCGCGCGCCGGCCGGCGCCTCGCGGTGATCGGGCCGACCGCGGCCGACCCGCTGGCGCTGCTGGGCGGCTACAGCTTCCCGGTGCACCTGATCCTGAACGACCAGGCGGAGAACGCCGCGCAGGTGGTGACGCCGCTGGCGGCGCTGCAGGCCGCCTTCGGCGCGGAGCGCGTGGCCTACGCGCAGGGCTGTCCGATCCTGGAGGAGCGCAGCGCCGGGGCGCCGGTGTTCCCGGGCGACGTGGCCCAGGCCGTCAGCGCGGAGCGGGTCTCGCGCATTTCGCAGCGCCGCGACGGCATCGCCGAGGCGGTGGCCTGCGCGAAGGGGGCCGATGTCGCCATCGTCTGCGTCGGCGACCTGGCCGGCCTGTTCCAGACCGGCACCGTCGGCGAAGGCTCGGACGCCGATTCGCTCGCGCTGCCGGGCGTGCAGCAGGAGCTGCTCGAGGCGGTGCTCGCGACCGGCACGCCGACCGTGGTGGTGCTGACCGGCGGGCGGCCCTACACGCTGGGCGGGCGCGAGGCGGACCTGGCGGCCCTGGTGATGGCCTTCGCCGGCGGGCAGGAAGGGGGCACGGCGCTGGCCGAGGTGCTGGCGGGCGCGGTCGAACCCAGCGGGCGCCTGACGCTCTCGGTGCCGAAGAGTGCCGGTGCGATGCCCTACTTCTACAACCACAAGCTGAAGAGCGCCGGCACGCCGATCGCGCTGCACTTCGGCAGCCGCTACCCGTTCGGGCACGGGCTGTCGTACACCCGCTTCGCCTACGACGACCTGCAGCTGGCGCGCACCGAGGTCGACATCGAGCGCGGCGAGGTCGAGCTGTCGTTCCGCCTCGCCAACACCGGGCCGCGTGCCGGCACCGAGGTCGTGCAGCTGTACGTGCGGGACCGGATCGCCTCGGTGGTGCGGCCGGTGAAGGAGCTGAAGGCCTTCGGCCGCGTCGCGCTGGCGGCGGGGGCGTCGGCACGGGTGCGCCTGCGCGTGCCGGTGGACATGCTGAATTTCACCGGCATGGCGGGGGCGCGCATCGTCGAGCCGGGCGAGTTCGAGCTGCAGGTGGGGGCGTCGAGCGCCGACATCCGGCTGCAGGCGGTGGTGCAGGTGACGGGGGCCGTCCGCACGCTGGGCCGCGACTGGCGCATGGAAAGTCGCTGCGAGGTCGAAGCGCAGCCGTAGACTGGACGGATCGCGTTGCCGGTCCGTCCATGTCCGATCCTGCCAAGACCTTTCCTGCCCTCGAGACCGCGCGGCTGCGCCTGCGCGAGACGACGCTGGCCGACGCACCGGTGCTGTACGCCATCCATTCGGACGCCGAGGCGATGCGCTGGTTCGGCACCGAGCCGCTGCCCGACGAGGCGGCCGCGCAGCAGGTGATCGAAGGCTGGGCCGCGGCGCGCACGCTGGCGAACCCCGGGATCCGCTGGGGGCTGGAGCGGCGCGACGACGGGCGGCTGATCGGCACCTGCGGCTTCTTCCGCTGGAACCGGAACTGGCGCGCCTGCATGCTGGGCTACGAACTCGCGCGCGACGCATGGGGGCAGGGGTTCATGGTCGAGGCGCTGCGCGAGGTGCTGGGCTTCGGCTTCCGGCAGATGCAGCTGAACCGGGTCGAGGCCCAGGTGCATCCGGACAACGAGGCCTCGCTGCGGCTGGTGGCGAAGCTCGGCTTCGTGCGGGAAGGGCTGCTGCGCGAGGCGGGGTGGTGGGGCGGGCAGGCCCAGGACCTGGTCGCGTACTCGTTGCTGAGGCGCGAGCAGGAGGTGGTGGTGCTCGCGTCGCCGCCTACGTCTCCGTGATGCCCTGGTGCACGCTGAGGAACACCCGCCCCTTGAACCACTGCTGCCACCCGCCCGCGCGCAGTCCGTCCATCACCGGCCCCTTCACCTCCGACAGGTCGAGCCGCATGCCGCGCGCCGACAGCATGTCCTGCAATGCGCGCAGCGCCTCGAAGCCGCTCAGGTCGATGCGGTTCACCGGCGCCATCTGCAGCAGCACGCGCCGCGTGTCCGGCTGCGCGGCCAGGTGCTGCGCCACCACGTCCTCCAGCTGCCGCGCGTTGGTGAACAGCAGGCTCTCGTCGATGCGCAGCGCCATCACCCCGGGGGTCAGCTCCACCTGGTAGCGGTCGATGTTGCGGTAGTGCTCGGTGCCCGGCACCCGGCCGATCAGGGCCACGTGCGGCCGCGCGGTGCGCTGCAGCAGCAGGGCGATCGAGGCGGCGACGCCCACGCCCAGCGACCAGCCGGCCCCGAGCAGCAGCATCAGCAGCGCCACCGCCGCCATCACCGCCCACTCGCTGCGCGCGTAGTGCCAGGCCTCGCGGAACGGCCCGAAGGCCAGGCCCGACAGCACGGCCACCAGGATGGTCGCGGCCAGCACCGGGGTCGGCAGCCAGGCGAGCGGCCGGGCCAGCAGCAGCATCGCCAGGCCCATCAGCAGCGCGGTGAAGACGCCGGCCATGCGGGTGCGGCTGCCGGCTTCCAGGCTGACGATGCTGCGCGAGAAGCTCGCGCTGACCGGCATCCCGCCGCTGAACGCCGCCGCCAGGTTGGCGGCGCCGAGGCCGGCGAGTTCGCGCCGCGGGTCCACGCGCTGGCCCAGGCGGCGCGCCAGCGACTCCGCCACCACCAGGCTGCTGACGTAGGTGACGAGCGCGACCAGCAGCGCCTGCGGCAGCAGCGCCCACCAGAGGGCGGCGTCGAGCAGCGGCAGGGCGAGCGATGGCGACAGGGCCGGCAGGGCCCCGACGAGGGTCACGCCGTGGCGGTCCGCCCCGGTGCCCATCGCGACCCCCATCGCGCCGACCAGCACCGCCAGCGGGACGAGCCGGCCGACCAGCACGGCGCGCTCGCGCCCGATCCGTGGCGCGAGCCAGGGCTGCAGGTGGCGCCGCGTGGCCCACAGCAGCGCGGCCGCGCCGATGCCGTAGAGCGCCGTCAGCGGCGCCCAGGGCCGCGCCGCGTGCCACCAGCTGTGCAGCACCTGGATCGCATCCGCGCCGCGCGCCGACGAGCCCAGCAGCACCGGCAGCTGGCTGAGCGCGATCGACAGCGTCGCGCCGGTCTCGAACCCGTGCAGCACCGGCACGCTCAGCAGCGCCGCCAGCGCGTCGAGGCGCAGCCAGGCGGCGAGTGCGAGCAGCAGGCCGACCTCCGCCGCGAGCACGAGGGCGACGGCTTCGGGGCCCACGCCCGCCGGTGCATGGCCGATGGCCTGGGCGATCATCAGCGCGAGCACCGCCGCCGGCCCGACGCCGAGCACCGGGCTGGAGCCGAGGGCGGCATAGGCGACAAGCGGCAGCAGGCTCGCATACAGTCCCACCTGGGCCGGCAGTCCGGCCAACAGCGCGTAGGCGAGGCTCTGGGGGATCAGCAGCACGCTGATGACGAAGGCGGCGACCAGGTCGTCGCGCAGGGCCACGCGGCGGTAGGCGCGCCAGTCGGGGAAATGCATGCGCCGATTGTCGGCGAATGTCCAACGCGAAAGGAGAGGCGCCATGTGGTGGTTCAACTTCAACCCGCAGCTCAGCCCCCAGGTCCACTGGCCCTTCAGCGGCTCGGTGACGCAGGACATCCACCCCTCGCTGCTGGCCCGCGCCGGCGATGACGAGACCGAGCTGCGGGTGCTGCGCGAGGTGGCCTCGTACGGCAAGCAGATCGGCATCCTGAGCGACCTGGTGCTCGGCCTTGCGGAGCGCCTGCCCCCGGACCGCCTGGATGCCGACGCGGCCCATGCGCTGGACCAGCTGCGCGACCTGGGGCAGCGCATCGCCGCGATCAAGCAGGGCCGCCAGCCGGTGCCGCCCACCGTGCACGAGGCGCGCTCGCAGATGGCGGCCCTGCTGCAGCACTACCCCGAGCTCGCGACGGCCGAAGACTTCCCTAAGCGCCGACGCTGAATCGCACAGTACAGTCTCGGCTGTCTTCCGGCCCTGCTGCCTGTCCATGAGTCCCATCGTCCCGACCCGTTCCGACCGCCCTGCCCTCAGCTGCGTGATGCCGGCCTACAACGAGGCCGCCAACCTGCCGGTGCTGCTGCCGCAGCTGACCCGGCAGCTCGCGGCGCTCACCGACCGCTGGGAGATCGTGGTGGTCGACGACGGCAGCAGCGACGGCACGGCGCTCGCCATCGCGCCCTTTCTTGCCGAGCCGGGCGTGCGTTATGTGCGGCTGTCGCGCAACTTCGGCAAGGAACAGGCGCTGACCGCCGGCATCGACCGGGCGCGCGGCGAGGTCGTGGTGCTGATGGACGCCGACCTGCAGCACCCGGTCGACCTGATTGCGCGCATGGTCCAGGCCTGGGTGGCGGGGGCCGACATGGTGTGTGCCGCGCGGGCCTCGCGGGCCGACGAGACCTGGCCCAAGCGCTTGGGCACCTGGGCGTTCTACCGGCTGGTCAACACCAAGCATTCTGTGCAGATCCCGGTGGATGCCGGGGACTTCCGGCTCATGGACCGGCGCGTCGTCGACGCCCTGAAGGCGCTGCCCGAGCGCAACCGCTTCATGAAGGGCCTGTACGCCTGGGTCGGATTCCGCACCGAGATCATCGACTATGTCCCGGGCGAGCGGCATGCCGGCAAGAGCAGCTTCTCGATGCGCAGCTTGGTGCGGCTCGCGCTCACCGGCGTCACGGCGTTCTCGAACGTGCCGCTGCGGCTCTGGAGCGCGCTCGGCGCGCTGATCGCCTTCGGCGGCATGGGCTTCGGCCTCTATGTGATCGCGCAGCACTTCATCAACGGGCACGACGTGCCGGGCTGGGCCACGCTGGTGTGCAGCCTGATGTTCTTCAGCGGCGTGCAGCTGCTGTCGATCGGCATCCTGGGCGAGTACGTCGGGCGCATCTTCGACGAGGTGAAGCAGCGGCCGATCTACCTGGTGGCGAACGAGGCCGGCCAGGGCCTGCCCGAGAGCGGCGGCCGATGAGCGGCGCTGCGCGCACGCTCGGCCTGTGTGCCGACGATTTCGGGCTGTGGCCGTCGGTGTCGCACGCCATCGCGCGGCTGGCGCGTGCGCAGCGGCTGACGGGGGTGTCGTGCATGACCACCGGCGATGCCTGGCGTGCGAGCGCGCCGCTGCTGGCCGACCTGCCGGAGAGCGTGGAGGTCGGCCTGCACTTCAACCTCACCGAAGGGCTGCCGCTCAGCCGCGAGCTGGCGCGGGTGTGGCCGGTGCTGCCCCCGCTGCCGTCGCTGATCCTGCGGGCGCACCTGCGGCAGCTGCCGGTCGAGGCCTTGCGTGCGGAGTGGCAGGCGCAGGTGGCGGCCTTCACCGAGGCAACGGGGCGCGTGCCGCAGACCATCGACGGACACCAGCACGTGCACCACCTGCCGCAGGTGCGCGACATCGTGCTGCAGGGGATCGGCCAGCTGCTGCCGGCGCCGGCGGTGCGCGACACCGGCCGGCTGCCCGGGCCGGGCTTCGCGTTGAAGCGGCAGCTCATCGCGGGCACCGGCGGGCGCCGGCTGCACCGCGAATTGCTGCAGCGCGGCTGGCTGCACAACCCGGTGCTGCTCGGCGTCTACGACTTCCTCGACACCGACTACCGCGCCTGGATGCAGCGCTGGCTGGCCGCGCTGCCGCCGGCCGGCGGCCTGGTGTTCTGCCACCCCGGCGAGATCGACGCGCAGTCGGCCGGCGACGCGATCGCGCCGGCGCGACAGCGCGAGCTGGCCTACCTGGAGAGCGGGGCGTTCGCCGACGATTTGGCGGCGGCGAACGTCAAGCTGGGGCGGGTGTGGGTGCGGGGCGCCGCCTAGCCAATCAAAGTTGATCGGGATAAAGGAGGTTACTCAACTCGATGGAGTAGTCGTACGCTTGCCCGCCGTTCGCAAGACGGTCGAGAACCTCCCAATGCATGTCTCCGATGACATGCTTGTGAGGGATCAATTTGCTGTGGAGCTTCAACAGCTCCGCCTTGGAGATGGAGCCTGCTGTTGCCAGCTCTCCGAGAGTTTCGTCGATAGCCGCGTCCATTGCAGTCGTTTCGTCGCTGCCAACATCGCTATTGCTGGCGGGAAAAACAGTGGGTGGCTTCGGACTAGGTGCGCGCGTGGAATCCATCTTCCTCAGCATGCGAGTTTTGTTTGATTCGATCTCGCACGCCGCTTCATGGTCCCACCTGGTGACCGCCTTCTCTTGGACCTCGACCTCCTTCGCAAATCTTTCCTCAGGCACGTATGAATGGTTCGTCATGATCAAGCCGTCGGCAGCTGGTTCGAGGAACTTGTCCTGATCCCACTGATTGGCGTTCTGGCTGTATGCCCGGCGAACCGTGTCGCGGGCATTTCGGACTCGCCTCGTCAAAGATTGAGCCTTCGTACTGATAGCTCTCCCGGCTTGGTTGGCTTGGTGGCGAATAGCATTGGAAACGCGGGTTGCAATGTGGGACACGATGACTACTCCGTGCAATTGCTTGGTGAATCTGCGCACCGTACAGCGCGCAGCGCCATGCAGAGCGGTTCCCGTGTCGATGGAAGCGGGTCCCGGACCACACGTGAGCTGAGTGAGTAGGCCCTGCGCCGCGTTCTCGCGCCTCGGCATCTGTCCCCGCGGGATCGTGGCAAATCCCGCATCCCGCCGTCAGCCGAACGTCCACCGCCGGTTGATGAGGAAGGTCAGCACCAGCCCGGTCAGCGTCGCGACGACCTGGGCGACGAGGTAGTGCCATCCCAGCACCACGCCACCCGCCACGATGGCCACCCCGACCAACGCTCCCACCACCGCCGTCCCCTGGAACTTCAGCCACGCCAGCCCCAGCGCCCCGCGATGGTCGAACGTGAACCGACGATTCCCGAAGAACGCCACCTGCGCCCCCAGCGCCGCACCGAGGCCCGAGGCGAGCCAGGCCGGCACGTGCCCCCACTCCACCAGCGCCACCAGCAACGCATAGTGCGCCGCGGTCGCGAGCACACCCACCAGCCCATACCGAACGAAGCGGGAGAAGAGATCGGCAAGCGCAGTCATCGCCGCGCATTAGACCGCAGCGCGCTCCAGGTCAATCCACCTTCGCCCCCGACACCTTCACCACCTGCGCCCACTTCTTCGTCTCCGCCGCGATGTAGGCCGCGAAGGCCGCCGGCGCCATGCCGCTCGGGATCGCGCCTTGCGCCAGCAGCCGTTCCTTCAGCGCCGCCGTGCCCAGCGCCTTCGCGCTCTCCTGCTGGATCCGATTCACGATGTCCGCCGGCGTGCCGGCCGGCGCCAGCAGCCCGAACCACGAGCTCGCGTCGAAGCCCTTCACCGGTCCCGCCTCGGCGATCGTCGGCAGGTCCGGCAGCGCCGCGCTGCGCTGCGCGCTCGTCACCGCCAGCGCCTTCAGCTTGCCCGCCTTGATCTGCGGCATCGCCGAGGGCAGGTTGTCGAACATCAGGTCCATCGTCCCGCCGATCAGGTCCAGCAGCGCCGGTCCCGAGCCGCGGTACGGGAAGTGCAGCATGAACGTGCCCGTCATGCTCTTGAACAGCTCGCCGCTGAGGTGGATGGACGTGCCGTTGCCGCTCGACGCCATATTCAGCTTGCCCGGGTGCGCCTTCGCGTAGCGGATCAGGTCGGCCACGCCGTCGATCTTCTCCGCCTCGGCCTTCGCCGGGTTCATCACCAGCACGTTCGGCACGCCGGCCACCAGCGTGATCGGCGCGAAGTCCTTGATCGGGTCGAAGGGCAGCTTGGGGTACCGCGACTGGTTGATGCCGTGCGTGCCCACCGTGCCCATCAGCAGCGTGTAGCCGTCCGGCGGCGACTTCGCCACCTGCTCCGCCCCCACGTTGCCGCCCGCCCCGGGCTTGTTGTCGACAATGAACTGCTGGCTGAAGGCGCGGCTCAGTTCCGGCGCCAGCGCCCGCGCCAGGATGTCGGTGGTGCCGCCGGGCGCGAAGGGCACGATGATGCGCACCGGCTTGGTCGGCCAGGCGCCCTCGGCCCGGGCCGGCCAGGGCAGGCCGGTGGCCGCCGCGGCGGCGATCAGCAGTCGGCGGCGTGTCGGATGTGGCATGGATGCTCCAGGAACAGCGGGGATCGGGCCAGTGTGCGGCAGGCCGCTCCGACGCTCCAGCGGGCAAGCCCCACTTTCCCCTCTGTTCAGCGCCGGGCCGCTGTGCCACGATGCCGCGGCGCCTTTCCGCGCCCAGCACGCTCTCGTGCCAGCCCGCCCACCGACGACCGTGCCCCAGCCTTCCTCGCCTCCGCCCGATCCCGCCGGCGACCTCGGGTCCATCATCGCCCGCGTGCAGTCGCGCTACATCCGCGCCGCGCCGCCGCGCGAGATGCTCTCGCCGCTGCTCAGCGACCTGCTGGAGAGCACCGCCTGCGGCTACGGCTTCATCGCCGAGGTGCTGCGCGATGCGCAGGATGCACCCTACCTGCGCTTCTACGTGCTGACCGACATCTCGTGGGACGAGGCGACGCGCGCCGCGTACCAGCGCCACATGCACGGCGGCCCCGAGCACACGCTCGAGTTCCACAACATGGCCACGCTGTTCGGCGCCGCCGTCCTGACCGGCGCGCCGGTGATCAGCAACGACCCGCTGGCCGACCCGCGCCGCGGCGGCCTGCCGCCCGGGCACCCGCCGCTCAATTCCTTCCTCGGCGTGCCGCTGTACCACGGCGGCGACATGGTCGGCATGGTCGGCCTCGCGAACCACCCGGACGGCTTCGACGAGGCCTTCGTCGCGCGGCTGCAGCCGCTCTTCACCAGCGTGGGCGCCATCCTCGGCGCGGTGCGCCACGAGCGCGAGCGCCGCGAGGGCGAGAATGCGCTGCGCGCCAGCGAGGCCCGCCTGCGCGCCCTGCTCGAGACCGCCGGCGCCGGCATCGTCGAGATCGGCCTCGACGGCTTCCCGCTCTTCCTCAACCAGCAGCTGTGCGACATGCTCGGCCGCAGCCGCGAGGAACTGCTGCAGCTCAGCACCGACGACATCACCCACCCCGAGGACCTGGCGGCCGAGCGGCGACGCCGCCGCCAGCTGCTGGCCGGCGAGATCCCGCAGTACCGCGCCGACAAGCGCTACCTCCACGCAGACGGCCATGCGGTGTGGGCGACCCTGCACGTCACGCTGGTGCGCAAGCCCGACGGCCACCCCGACTACCTGATCGGCGTGGTGCAGGACATCACCGAGCGCAAGCAGGCCGAGGCCGAGCTGCGCGCGAGCCGCCAGCGCTTCGTCGACCTGCTGAACTCGGTCGATGGCATCTTCTGGGAGGGCGACCCGCGCACCGAGACCTTCACCTTCGTCAGCGACCGGGCCAAGCAGCTGCTCGGCTACCCGCTCGCCGACTGGATGCAGCCGCGCTTCTGGGTCCACCATCTGCATCCCGAGGACCGCGACCGCGCCCTGCGCGAGGTGACGGACTCGCAGCTGACCGGCTCGGTCAGCGCCATCGAGTACCGCTTCATCGCGGCCGACCGCAGCGTGCGCTGGATGAGCAGCTGGGTCACGGTGTTCCGCCCCGAGGGCGGGCGCCGCCTGCTGCGCGGGCTGATGATCGACATCACCGAGCGCAAGCGCGTCGAGGAGGCGGTGCTCGCGGCCGAGTCGGCGCAGCGCGCCAACGCCGCCAAGACCGAGTTCCTCTCGCGCATGAGCCACGAGCTGCGCACGCCGCTGAACGCGGTGCTCGGCTTCTCGCAGCTGCTGGAGCTGGACAGCCAGCAACCGCTCAGCGCGGCCCAGCAGTCGCGCGTGCAGCACATCCGCCAGGCCGGAACCCACCTGCTGGCGATGATCAACGACGTGCTCGACCTGTCGCGCATCGAGAGCGGCGGCGTCGCGCTGCTGTCGGGCACGGTGGTGCTGCAGCGGGTGGTCGACGAGGCGCTCGCGATGGTGGCGCCGGCCGCGGCCGAGGCCGGGGTGCAGCTGCGCATCGAGCGCGACCCGCCGTCCGAGGCCGACCCGCGCAGCTGCGTGCAGGCCGACCACCTGCGGCTGCGCCAGGTGCTGGTGAACCTGCTCAGCAACGCCATCAAGTACAACCGGCGTGGCGGGCAGGTGGTGCTGAGCTGGCCGGTCGACAGCGCGGTGGGCCTGGTGCACCTGCGCGTGCGCGACACCGGCCAGGGGCTCAGCCCGGCCCAGGCGGCGCACCTGTTCGAGCCCTTCAACCGCCTGGGCGCCGAGCGCAGCAGCATCGAGGGCACCGGCATCGGCCTGGTGATCACGCAGCGCCTGGTGCAGCTCATGAACGGGCGCCTGTCGGTGCAGAGCGAGCCCGGCGTCGGCAGCGTCTTCAGCGCGAGCCTGCCCTGGGTGCCGACGGCGGGCACCGATTCGGGTTTCGGGGCGCTTGCCGCGCCGGTGCAGCCGGCGGCGCCGTACACGGTGCTCTATGCCGAGGACAACCCGATGAACGTCGAGCTGGTGCGGCAGGTGATGAAGATGCGGCCGGCCTGCCGGCTGCTCGTCGCGGTGAACGGTCGCAGTGCGGTCGAGATGGCGCTGCGCCACAGACCGGACCTGCTGCTGCTCGACATGCACCTCGGCGACATGAACGGCATCGAGGTCTCGCGCACGCTGCAGGGCGCGGTCGATTGCCCGCGGGTCGCGCTGTCGGCCGACGCGACGCCCGAGCAGGCGCAGGCGGCCGAGGCGGCCGGTTTCATCGCCTACCTGACCAAGCCGGTCAACGTGGCGCAGCTGCTGCGGTGCATCGACGAGCAGCAGGCGCTGCGAGGATGATCCCGGATTCCGCTGCGCTGCATCCGGGCTACGAGAACAGGTCGGGCTGCGGGCCGGGCTGTTCGTGCAGGCGCACCCGGCCGTCGCGCCAGGCGCGGTCGAAGTCGTTCTCGATCGCCTTCAAGGCGGCGGCGTCGCGCAGCTCGGCGCTCACCACGCCGATGGCCCGGTTGCGCCCCTGTCCCTTCGCGGTGTAGAGCGCCATGTCGGCCAGGTTCACCGCCTGCTCCCACGGCACCTCCAGCTCGTCCGGCGGCAGCGGGTAGCGCGCATAGCCGATCGACGCCGTCACCCGCAGCGCCTGGCCGCCCTCCAGCGCCACCGGCTGGCCGCCGACCAGGTCCAGCACCCGCGCCGCGAGTTGCTCGGCCTGCACCGCACTCATGCCCGGGGCGAGGATCAGGAACTCCTCGCCGCCCCAGCGTACCACCAGGTCGTGCTCGCGCACGCTGCCGGCCAGCCGGCGCGCCACCTCCACCAGCACCGCATCGCCGGCCGCATGCCCGTGCCCGTCGTTGACGTGCTTGAAGTGGTCGATGTCCACCAGCAGCAGCGCGCCCTCCAGCCCGGCCTCGCCGGCCTGCGCCATGCGCGCCTGGAACTGGCGCCGGTTCGCCAGGTGGGTCAGCGGGTCGCGCTCGCTCTGCAGGCGCAGGCTGGCGTGGCTCGCCTGCAGCCGGCGATTGATCTCGCGCACGCGGCGGTACAGCAGGGCCGCGACGCCCACCGACAGGGCCATCACCGCCGCCATCAAGGCCCAGACCCGCTGCTGCAACGCGCGGTTCGCGAGCGCCGCCGTCTTCAGGGCGTTGTCCCGCTGGACGAGCTCGATCTCGCGCTGCTTGCTCTCGGTGTCATAGCGCTGCTGCACTTCCTTCAGCGCCGCGCTGCGGTTTGCCTTCATCACCTCGGCGCTCAGCGCGCGTTCGCGGTGGAACAGCTCCAGCGCCCCGCGCGCGTCGCCCGCCGCCGCCAGCGCCTCGCCGAACTCGCGCAGCGACTGCGCCTCGTTGGCCTGCGCGCCGCTCTGGCGCCACAGCTCGACCAGCCGCGCCTGGTCCAGCTTGCCCTCGGCGATGCGGCCCAGGCCGATCTTGGCCAGCCCGGCGTTGTTGATGAGCACCCGCTCGGCGCGCTGGTCGCCGTGCAGCCGCACCGCCGGCAGCGCCGCCTCGGCGGCGCGCAGCGCGTCGGCCGGGCGGCCCTGGCGCGCGTACAGGTCGCTCAGGTTGGTGTTGACCAGCGACGCGAGGCGCGGCGACTCGGCCTGGTGGGCGAACGGCAGCGCCTCTTCCGCCAGGCGCAACGCCAGCGCGGCCTCGCCGCGCAGGTCCGCCAGGCGCGCCTCGTTCAGCTTCAGCCTCGCCCGCAGGTCGGGATCGTCCAGCGTGGCGGCCAGGCGTTGCGCCTGCTGCATGGCCTGCTGCGCGCCGGCCCCGTCCCCCTGCCGCGCGACGTCGACGGCCAAGGCCCCCAGCGCCAGCGCCTGGCGGTAGGCGTCGCGCCCCGCCTCGGCCAGCCGGGCGGCGTGGCGCAGGTGGCGCGCCGCTTCGGCGAGCAGCCCGCGGCTCTGCGCATGCCGCTCCAGCACCTGCAGGGCGCGCCAGGCGGCGCGGTGGTCGCAGTCGTCGCCGCCGGCCGGCGCGGGCATCGCCGCCGCGCTCGCGGCGCCCTCGCCGGCCGGGCAGCCGCGCTGCAGCACCGGCAGCGCGGCCTCGGCCAGTGCTGCGGCCACGTCGAGCTGCCCGTTGTTCTCCGCCACCAGGGCGCGCACCAGGTTGGCGCGGGCGGTGCCGTCGGCCTCGTCCTCCGGGCTGCCGGAGGCGGCCCGCAGTTCCTCGGCCAGCGCGCCCGCCTCGGCGATGCGGCCGTTCTGCGCCAGCACCACGGCGCGCGCGAGCTGCATGCGGCGCGCACGCTGCGGGCCGGGCGGCCTGGCGGCTTCCTGCTCGCGCTGCAGCTTCAGCAGCGCCTGCAGCGCCGGCTCGGGCCGGTCGTAGCCGTCGCGCACCAGCCGGTCGGCCTGCTCCATCACGCCGGCGGTGGCGATGGCCGCCCAGGCGGACAGCAGCAGCAGGCCGGCGATGCGCTTCATGCCGCCGCCTCCGCCGCCGGCCCGCGCAGCAGCGTCAGCGTCACCTGCCCATCGCGCCAGGCTGTTTCGAGCGCGGCGGTGATCGCCACCAGCCCCTGCACGGTCTGGGCGTGCAGCAGTCCGACGCCGTAGGCGCGGTTGCGGCCGTGCGCCTTGGCCAGGTAGAGGGCGGTGTCGACCAGGTTGATGGCCGGCTCCCAGGCCACGGCCAGGCCCGAGGGCTGGATCGGGAAGCTCGCGAAGCCGATCGAGCCGGTGACCGCGATCTCGCGACCCTGCCAGCGCACCGGCGCCTGGCCGACGGCGTCGAGCAGGCGCTGCGCCAGCGCATCCACCTGCTCGCGCGACAGCGACTGCACCACCACCAGGAATTCCTCGCCGCCCCAGCGCACCACCAGGTCGGGCTCGCGCAGCACGTCCGTCAGCCGCTGCGCGATCGCCACCAGCACCGCGTCGCCGGCCGCATGCCCGTGCGTGTCGTTGATGCGCTTGAAGTGGTCGATGTCGAGCAGGAACACGGTGCCCGCCAGCTGGCCGTCGACCGACATGCGCTTCATCGCCGCCTGGAAGAAGCGCCGGTTGGCGAGCCCGGTCAGCGGGTCGCGCTCGCTCTGCACCTTGAGCTGGGCGTTCGTGTGGGCGAGTGCCTTGTTGGTGCGGCGCACGCGGCGCGCCATCAGCAGCACGCCGGCGAACGACAGCACGAAGGTCGCCGCGAGCAGCCACCACAGCCGCTGCTGCAAGTCGCGCTGCTGCAGCTGGGCGCTCTTGATCGCGTTCTCGCTCGTCAGCAGCTCCAGCGCGCGCCCGCGCCGGTCGGCGTCGAACTGCTCCTGCAGCTCGAGGATGGCCTTCTGCTGGTCGCGCTGAAGCAGCTTGTCGGCGATGGCGCGATGGCGGTGCAGGGTCTGCACGGCGCCCCCCAGGTCGCCGGCGCGCTCGAGCGCGGTGCCCAGTTCCAGCAGGATGTCGGCGACCAGCGGCTGGTCGCCGCGGTGCTCCGCCATCGCGAGCGCCAGCTCGACGTGGCGCCGGCCTTCGGCCACGCGCTGCAGGCCGATGTGGGCCAGGCCGATGTTCCACAGCGCGATGATCTCGCTGCTCACGTCGCGCACCTCGCGCGTCAGTGGCAGCGCCTCCTCGGCGCGGCGCAACGCGGTCCGGAAGTCGCCGCGCTGCAGGAAGAAGTCGGACATGTTGGCCAGCAGCAGCGCTTCGTCCTGCCGGGCCCCGGCCTCGTGCGCGTAGCGGATCGCCGCCTCCATGGAGTGCAGCTCGGCGGCCCGTTCGCTCGGGGCGTCGAGCAGGATGCCCTGGATGTTGTGCACGCGGGCGAGCGCCACCTTGTCGCCGGAAGCCTCGGCGATCGCCAGCGCCTCGGCGTTGATGCTGCGGGCGCGCTCCGGCTGCTGCGCCTTGTAGAAGTCGTAGGCGGCGCGCGAACGCGCCTCGGCGCGGCGCCAGGCGACGCCGATCTGGTCGGTGAGCGCGATCTCCTGCAGGTGCAGGCGCACCGCATCGTCCAGCTTGCCGGCGCGGCCCTTCGCCTTGGCATGGGCGCCGAGGAAGCGCACCCGGCTCTCGGCCGACAGCGTGCCGGGCAGTTGCGCCTCGACCGCGTTGAGCAGCTTGTCGGCCTCGCGCGCGTCGCCGCTCTTCAGCGCCATGCTGGCCTCGACGAGGTGGGCCGCGGCCTCGGCCGCCGGCGTGGCCTGGGCGCGCAGCCGCCGCATCGCATGGGTGGCGGCCTCGGGCTCCGAGGCGTCGGTGTGCAGCAGGGCCTGCACCGTCAGGGCCTCCCGCCAGTCCGCACTCCCCACGGGCAGCGAGGCCACCAGCGACTGCATCGCCTGCGCGGTCTCGGAGGGATGCGCCCGGCCGGCGGACTCGAACGCCGCCAGCCGCTGGGCCACCTGCAGGCTCGGCGCCTGCCAGGCGGCCGGTGCGCTGCCGTCCGCCTGCGCGGGCGCGGCGGCACCCAGCAGGCCGACCAGCGGAAGGAGCATCGCCGTCACGGCGCGCGAAATCGGACCCATCGGTGGATATCGACCAGCAAGCGGCGGACCTGAGCCGGCGGTGCCCGGCCGATCCCCGGGGCTCAGGCCGTCGTCCGACGGCGCAACAGCGCGTGCAGCGCAATCGCGCCGAAGGTGGCGGTGCCGATGCCGCCGAGCGCCAGCCCGCCCAGCTTGAGCGTGTAGTCGCCGGCGCCCAGGATCAGCGTGACCGCCGCGACGATGAGGTTGGTGTTGTCGCCGAAATCGACGCGGTTGTCGACCCAGATCTTGGCGCCGGCCACCGCGATCAGGCCGAACACGACGATGCTGACGCCGCCCATCACCGCCAGCGGGATGGCCTGGATCAGCGCGCCGAACTTGGGGCTGAAGCCGAGCACGATGGCGATCAGCGCGGCCACGACGAACATCGCGGTGGAGTAGATCTTCGTCGCCGCCATCACGCCGATGTTCTCGGCGTAGGTGGTGACGCCGGTGCCGCCGCTCGCGCCGCTGACCATGGTGGCCAGGCCGTCGCCGATGAAGGCGCGGCCCATCAGGGCGTCCAGCGGCTTGCCGGTCATCGCGCCGACCGCCTTCAGGTGGCCCAGGTTCTCGGCGACCAGGATCACGGCCACCGGGGCGATGAGCAGGACCGCGTCGGCGCTGAAGCTCGGCGCCGCGAAGCGCGGCAGGCCGATCCAGGCCGCGGCCGCGACGCCGCCGAGGTCGATCGGCTTGCCCAGCCCCAGCCCGTTGGCGAGCAGTGCGTAGACGAGGCTGGCGGCGAGCAGGCCGACCAGGATCAGCAGGCGCTGCGTCATGCCGCGGGTGTAGACCGCCACCGCGCCGACGCACAGGAAGGTCACCGCCTGCATCCAGGCGTCGAAGGGGGTGGGCGCCATGTTCTTGATCGGCACGCCGGCCAGGTTGAGGCCGATCACCGCGACGACGGCGCCGGTGACGACCGGCGGCATCAGCGACTCGATCCAGGCCGTTCCGGCGGCGCTGACGACGAGGCCGATCAGCAGCACGACCGCGCCGCAGGCGACGATGCCGCCGAGGGCGGTGGCGAGGTTCGCGTTCGGGCCCGAGCCGCCGTAGCCGCTGGCGGCGATCACCACGCCGATGAAGGCGAAGCTGGAACCGAGGTAGCTGGGCACGCGGCCGCCGACCACGGCGAAGAAGACCAGGGTGCCGATGCCGCTCATCAGGATCGCGACGTTCGGGTCGAAGCCCATCAGCAGCGGCGCAAGCACGGTGGCGCCGAACATCGCGATCACGTGCTGGACGCCCATCGCGAAGGTCTGCGGCCAGGGCAGGCGCTCGTCCGGGGCGACGACGACGCCGGGTTGGGCGGCGCGCACGCGCCACGTGGGTAGGTACATCTCTCGCTCCTGTGTTGTTCTGCGGTGCACCCCGCGGCAGGGGGCGACGCAGTGTAGGAGCGGCGCAGGGAGCGCGTCACCCGGGGTGGCCCGGGTGGGCTGTCGGAAGGTCGACGGATGTGAAAAAAAGAGGGGAAACGGGACAGGTGCCGGGGGCTCGCTCTCATCCACCCCGGCGTGCCCGTTCCCCCTTGGACGTCACATGCGTCTGGAAATCAACGTGCCGTGCGGGCAGCGCCCGGCGGCGGAAACAGCGACAGCTGCGCGGGGGCGCGGCTGGACTGCAGGACCTTGAACGACCGGTCGGCGGGTGCGGCCGCCGGCGTGATGCGGGTCACGGTGGGCAGCGTCGAAGGACGCACGGCCCGGGATTCGGCGCGGGGTGCCATCGCCGTGCCCCTTCAGTGACCGACCAGCCACTGGCTGGGGGCGAATTCGCTCGGACGCACCGTGACCATCTCGACCGCCGCCGGCGACAGCACCGTGGCGGCGCGCGCCAGCCAGTGCCGCACGTTGCCGCCCTGGCCGCCGGCCGGCTGCGCCAGGCGCAGCAGCGAGGAGGCGCCGCCGCGGCAGCTGGGGGTGGCCGGGCGGGCCCGGCGGGAAGCGGAAGTACGACGATGAAACAGCGACATGGCAACGACGTCCTTGTGTGGGCGCTGCTGCCGGTGGGCTTGTGGCGGGTCACCGGCTTGGCAGTCTGTGCGCTCTCATGCGCAGCTTCCATGCCAGCCCTGCCAGGGCCTTTCCAGCCGGTTGGAGGACGAAAAATGCCGCGTGTCAATCAGCCAACCGGCCGATTTGTGGCCAGACGGTAAGGTCACCGTTACAGACTTGACCGGATTCGTCGTTCCGATGCATTAATTTCGTGTCTGCCAGATACCGCTCAGGCCGTTTTCCCGGCCACTCGTCTATTCAGATGGGGTAGATGCCGATAGATGACCCACCACCGCCGCGATGGATGTGGTATCCGACAGGATGCGCCGGTGGCCGAGCGCCTGGGTGACCTCCAGCCGGGCGTGGGGCAAGGCCGCCTGCAGCGCCCGGCTCCCGGCGAGCGGGGCGATGCGGTCGCCCTCGTCGTGCAGGAGCAGCGTCGGGTGGGCGAGGCGCGGGCCGAGCCAGGGCGGCTCGAACTCGTGCAGGGCCACGCCTTCCCGGCGTTCGATGGCCGTGCGCATGCGCTCCGACAGGGCGGCCCCGAGGCCGAAGGTGCGGGCGAACCAGTCGAGGAAGAGCCGCGGCGGCGGTGCCGGTGCCAGCAGGGCCAGGCGCTGCACCGGCAGGCCGTTGGCGGCGGCGTGGCCGGCGGCGAGCGCGCCCAGCGAATGGGCGACCACCGCATGCAGCGGGCCGAGCCGGGCCGAGGCGGTCCAGACCGCCCGTGCGAATTGCGGCAGCGTGCTGCGCCAGGCGCCGCTGCGCCCGTGCGCCGGGAAATCCAGCAGCACCGGCGCGAAGCCGGCGCCGGCGAGGGCGTCGCCCAGCGGACGCATCTGCATCGCATCCCCGGCCCAGCCGTGCACCAGCAGGACGGTCGGCAGGCCGGCGGGCAGGTCGGTGCGGCGGTAGACCGCCATCGTCCCCTGCTCGAACGGCCAGTGGGCCAGCGCCCAGCCGGCCGGCAGCGCCCGCCGCCGCGCCGCCAGCTTCAGCGGCAGCGGCGTGAAGAACAGGCGCAGCGCAAGGCGCACGCCCAGCCCGGGTGCGACGCGCTGGGTGCCGCGCAGGGCCGCCCCCAGCCAGCGCGCGCCGCGGCTGGCGCCATAGAAGGTGGTCGCGGGGTTGGGGCTGCTCATGGACGCGGCCTCAGAGGCAGTTGAAATCGGCATTGCTGCGCGGGACGCTGGCGAGCACACGCCGCAGCGACACGGCGCCGCGGGCGAGCGCGGCCAGGGCGAGGGCGGACAGGACGGCAATCAGCATGGCAATCTCCTTGATTTCGCACGTTCGTGCGAAATGATGGGGCGGTGGTGGGTGGGGGAAGGCATCGCGGTTCAAGGGGTGAAGAGGGGCCGCTCAGGCCTGGACCGAGCGGATCAGGCGTTCGTAGGCCACCTGGCTGCGGTCGGCGGCCCGCGGATCGCGCAGGAAGCGGGCTTCGCGCATCAGCGCGATGAACAGGCCGTCGATCTCGAACACCAACTGGTCGGCGTCGGTGTCCGGCCGCAGGTGGCCGGCGTCGATGGCCTGGATGACGGTGCGCTTCAAGGCGCTGCGCCAGCGCATCACATGGTCGAGCAGCAGGTCGCGCAGCGGGCCCTGGCGGTCGTCGAACTCGAAGGCGCCGGCGCAGTAGAGGCAGCCGGTGCGGATCTCGACGTCGCGGGCGCGCTGCATCCACAGCCGCATGATGGCGTTCAGCCGCGGCAGGCCGCGCGGTTCGCGCATCGCCGGCACGAAGACATCCTGCAGGAAACGGCGGTCGTACTCGTCGATGACGGCGATCTGCAGCGCCTCGCGCGATCCGACGCGCGAGAACACGCCGCTCTTCGACAGCCCGAGCCGCTTGGCGACCTCGCCGATCGTCAGGCTGTCGAGCCCGTCGGCGGCGGCCATGCCGAGCGCGGTGTCGAGGATGGCGGCGAGGGTGAGCCCGCTGCGTTCGGTCCGGGTTTCCATGGGTTGGAATTTAGCACGATCGTGCGAAGTGTCAAGCCGCCCGGGGGCGTGACGGAGCGCACGGCACCCTGGCCGCGGCAGGGAGGCCGTCGACAGGCGGCGCATCGGCGTGGTACACCCCTGGGCAGGGCGCGCGCCGGGGGTTGGCGCGACAGGGGAGAGGGACGCATGACGCAAGCCGACGACGGATCGCGCTTTCGCTGGCTGGTGGTGGGGCTGTGGGTGGTGGTGGTCGCCTTGCTCGCGGGCCTGAGCGCCTTCAGTGCCGACACCTTGTCGGCGGCGCGAGCCTATGTCGGCGGCGAGAGCGAGTGGTCGAAGGGCGCGAAGGACGCGGTCTACCACCTGCACCGCTATACCGAATCGCATGCCGAGCTGGATTTCCGGCGCCACCGCGAGGCGCTGGCGGTGCCGCTGGGCGACCGCGAGGCCCGGCTCGAGCTGGACCAGCCCGTGCCCGACCTGGCGGTGGTGCGGCGCGGTTTCCTGCAGGGCGGCAACCACCCGGACGACCTCGACGCGATGATCCGGCTGTACCGGCGCTTCCGCGAGGTCGGCTTCATGGCGGCGGCGATCCGCACCTGGGCCGAGGGCGATGCGCGCATCGCCGAGCTGAGCGCGCTCGGCAACGAGCTGCACACCCGCATCCAGGGCGGCGACACCGGCTCGCCCGAGCTGCGACAGCTGCAGGCGCGCGTGGTGCCCCTGTCGGACCAGCTCGCCGAGCTGGGCGTGCGCTTCTCCGCGTCGCTGGGGGATGCCTCGCGCCTCACGCAGCGCCTGCTGACGGTGGCGACGCTCCTGACCGGCGCGCTGCTGGCGGCCCTGGGCATCGCGCTGACGATGCGCATGTACCGCGCCCAGCGCCGCGCCGAGCATGCCTTGCGCGAAACCAACGAGCGGCTCGCCACGGCCGCCGAGGGCGCGCGCATCGGCGTGTTCGACTGGGACGTCGACAGCGACCGGGTGACGCTGGATGCGCGGGCCGCGGCGCACTACGGGCTGGCCGACTTCGCCGAGCCCGTGGCGGCGGAGCGGCTCGTGCGCGAGCATGTGCATGCGGACGACCTGGGCGGCCTGCGCACGGTGCTCACGCGGGCGCTGCAGGGCGGCGGCGAGACCGTGGCGCTGCGCTTCCGCGTGCTGCGCCCCGAGGGCGGGGTGCGCCACCTGGCGCTGAATGCGCGGCGCCGCGAGGATGCACCCGGCCGCCATGTCGTCGGGCTGCTGCGCGACGTCAGCGACGACGTCGAGGCCGAGCAGCTGCGGCTGGAGCGGGACGCGGCCGAGCGCGCCAGCCAGGCGAAGACGCAGTTCCTGTCGCGCGTGAGCCATGAGCTGCGCACGCCGCTGAACGCGGTGCTGGGTTTTGTGCAGCTGCTGCAGACCGACGTGCTGGAGCCGCTGTCGCGGCGCCAGGCGCAGCGCCTGCAGCACGTGCTGGACAGCGGACAGCACCTGCTGGAGCTGATCAACGACCTGCTCGACCTGACGAGCATCGAGGACGGGGCGCTGGTGCTGTCGAGCCGCGACGTGGCGCTCGCGCCAGTGCTGGGCGCGAGCCTGCAGCAGGTGGAGGCGATGGCGCGGGCGGCCGATGTCGACGTGAAGATCGACGGGCTGCCGACGCTTGCGGTGCAGGGCGACCCGCGGCGCCTGGAGCAGGTCTTCGTCAACCTGCTGTCGAACGCGGTGAAGTTCAACCGCCCCGGCGGACGGGCCTGGGTGAAGTGCGAAGAGGACGGCGACGGGACCCATGCCGTGGTGACGGTGCACGACACCGGCGTGGGCATCGAGGCGGATCACCTGCGGCAGCTCTACCAGCCCTTCAACCGCCTGGGTGCGCAGAGCACGACCGTTCCCGGGCGGGGCCTGGGCCTGGTGATCACGCGGCGGCTGCTCCAGCGCATGGGCGCAACGCTGCAGGTCGACAGCGAGGTCGGTCGCGGCACGCGGGTGATGGTGAGGCTGCCCCTGGCCCACGTGCACGAGGCGGAAGCCAGCACGGCATGACTCCGCTCATGCCGCCTCCCGGTACCCCCGCGGGATCGCCCCCAGCAGCCGCTTCGTGTAGTCCTGCTGCGGCTGCTCCAGGATCTGCGCGACGCTCGCCTGCTCGACGACCTCGCCGTCCTTCATCACCAGCACCTCGTCGGCCATGAAGCGCACCACCGCCAGGTCGTGGCTGATGAAGATGTAGGCGAGGCCCAGCTCGTCCTGCAGGTCCTTCAGCAGGTTCAACACCTGCGCCTGCACCGAGACGTCGAGCGCGCTCACCGCCTCGTCCAGCACCAGCACCTCGGGGTCCAGGGTCAGGCAGCGCGCAATGGCCACGCGCTGGCGCTGCCCGCCGGAGAACTCGTGCGGGTACTTGTGCATCGCGCTGTCGTCCAGCCCGACCTTGGCCAGCAGCGCCCGCGCCTTCGCCTCGCGCTCCGCCGCATCCCGGCCGATGCCGTGGATCGCCATCGGCTCCGCCAGCGTCTGCCCGATCGTGAAGCGCGGGTTGAGCGAGGCGTACGGGTTCTGGAACACGACCTGGATGCGCCGGCGCATCGGCAGCAGCTCGCGCCGGCTCAGCGCCAGCAGGTCGCGGCCGTCGAACATCACCTTGCCGCCCACCGGCCCGCCGTTCGGCTCGTGCAGGCGCAGCAGCGTGAGGCCCATCGTCGTCTTGCCCGAGCCCGATTCGCCGACCACGCCCAGCGTGTGGCCGCGCCGCAGCGTGAAGCTCGCGCCCTTCACGGCGCGGAACTCCTTGCGTCCGAACACGCCGCTGCGCAGCCAGAAGCTCTTCGTCAGGTTGCTCGCATCGATCACCACCGGCGCCGCCGGGTCCTTGGCGGCGGGCGGGGCGGCGGCCTCGCGCCCCGCAATGTGGTCGTCGATCACCCGCAGGCGCGCGCCGCGCTGCTCCAGCGTCGGGCGGCAGGCCAGCAGCGCCTTCGTGTACGGGTCGCGCGGCGCGCCGAAGATGCCGGCCACCGGCCCGTGCTCGCGCACCGTGCCCTGGCGCATCACGACCACCTCGTCGGCGATCTCCCCCACCACGCCCAGGTCGTGGGTGATGAACAGCATGCCCATGCGGTGGCGCGCCTTCAGCTTCGCGAGCAGCTCCAGGATCTGGCGCTGGATCGTCACGTCCAGCGCCGTCGTCGGCTCGTCCGCGATCAGCAGCTTGGGCTCGCAGCCCAGCGCCATCGCGATCATCACGCGCTGCTGCTGGCCGCCCGAGAGCTCATGCGGATAGGCCGCGAGGCGCCGCTTCGGCTCCGGCAGGCCCACTTCGGCGAGCAGCGCCTCGGCGCGCGCCAGCGCCTGGCGCCGCGTCAGGCCCAGGTGGCGGCGCAGCGGCTCGGCGAGCTGCTGGCCGATGGTGAACACCGGGTTCAGCGAGCTCATCGGGTCCTGGAACACGCAGGCGATGTCCTTGCCGCGCATCGCCTGCAGCTCGGGCAGCGTCGCCGCGAGCAGGTCGCGGCCCTGGAACTCGATCGCGCCCTCGCGCTCCGCATTGCTCGGCAGCAGGTTCAGCACCGACATCGCGGTCACGCTCTTGCCCGAGCCCGACTCGCCCACCAGGGCCACCGTCGTGTTCTCCGGGACGTCGAAGCTCACGCCCACCGGGCGGCCGTCCACCACGCGTCCCACCGCCTGCGTGCGGTGCACCACGCCGCCCTCGTTGCCCACGCGGAACGAGACGCGCAGGTCCTTGATCGACAACAGGCTCATTCCAGGCCCCTGAGTTTCGGATCCAGCGCATCGCGCAGCGCATCGGCGAACAGCGAGAACGCCGTCACGAAGACCGCCATGAAGGCGGTGGCCGCCACCAGCTGCCACCAGTAGCCGAGGATCAGCTCGCTCTGCGCCTCCGCCAGCATCGTGCCCCAGGACACGTCGTCCACCCCCACGCCCAGCCCGAGGTACGACAGGATCACCTCGAACTTGATGAAGCCCACCACCAGCAGCGACATGCGCACCAGGATCACGTGGCTGATGTTCGGCAGGATGTGGCGGAACATGCGCGAGACCGCCGAGGCGCCGATCGCCTCGGCCGAACGCACGTACTCGCGCACCGAGTGCTTCAGGAACTCTGCCCGCACCTGGCGGTACAGCCCGGTCCAGCCCACCAGCGCGAGGATGGTCGCGACGCTGCCGATGCCGCGCCCGAAGAGCGCGGCGAAGGCCAGGATCAGCAGGATGTCGGGCACCGCCGTGAACACGCTGTACAGCCACTCCAGGAAATCGCCCACCTTGCCGCCGAAGAAGCCGGCCAGCGCACCCAGCAGCGTGCCGACCAGGGTCGCGGCCACGGCTGCCATCAGGCCGACGAAGACCGAGGTCTGGGTTCCCTTCATCGCCTTGGTCAGCACGTCGCGGCCCAGCCGGTCGCCGCCGAAGGGCAGGGTCTCGCGCTTGACCGTCTCCACCGCCTTGAACTTCGCGGCGCGTTCGTCCCACTCCTTGTAGCGCGGCGCCAGCGGGTCGACCGCCGAGATGTCGACGTTCGGCCCCTTGGGCACCGGGATGGCGCTCTGCTCGGCGGCTGGCGCCGGGCCCATGAAGAGCGGCGGCGCGTTCGGCACGCCCACCTCCTTCTGCCAGTCGCGTGCCAGCAGGCCCGTCGCCCCCAGCAGCACCAGGGCCGCGAAGGCCAGCACCACCACCAGCGACGACATGCCCACGCGGTCGCCGCGCAGGCGCTTCCAGGCAGCGTGCCACACCCCTTCGGACTGCCGCGGCGCGACGCCCGGCGTGCTCAACACGGCGCTCATTTCAGGACAACCCTCGGATCGACCAGCTTGTAGAGGATGTCCACCGCGAGGTTGACCACCATGGTCAGGATCGCGAGGTAGACCGTGACCGCCTGGATGACCGGGTAGTCGCTGCGGTTGACCGCGAGGATGATCTCGCGGCCCAGGCCCGGGATCGAGAAGAACACCTCGATCAGGAAGGAGCCGATGAACACGCCCGGCAGCGCCAGGCCGATGTTGGTGAGGATGGGGATCATCGCGTTGCGCAGCACGTGCTTGAACAGCACGGTGCGCTCGGTCATGCCCTTGGCGCGCGCGGTGCGCACGTAGTCGTGGCCGAGCTCGTCGAGGAAGAAGGTGCGGTACAGCCGCGTCTGCGGCGCGATGCCCACCAGCAGTGCCAGCAGCACCGGCAGCGGCACGTAGGTGACCAGGTTGGTCCAGGTGCTGTCGCTCCAGCCCTGCACCGGGAACCAGCCGAGCTGGAAGCCGAAGAGGTACTGGCCGACGATGATGTAGACCAGGAAGGACACCGACAGCGCCACGGTCGCGATCACCATGATGCTGCGGTCGGCCAGCGAACCGCGGCGGTAGGCGACCCACATCGCGATCGGCAGCGCGAGCAGCGTGTCCAGCAGCAGGATGGGCAGCATCACGGTCAGCGTCGCCGGGGCGCGCGTCGCGAAGATGTTGCTCACCGCCTCGTTGGTGGCCCAGCTGTGGCCCCAGTCCAGCGTCACGATGCTGCGGAAGTAGATCAGCAGCTGCTGCCACACCGGCTTGTTCAGCCCGAGCTGCTCGCGGATGGCGTCGATCTGCTGCGGGGTGGCGTTCAGGCCGCCGAGGATCTCGGCAGGGTCGCCCCCGAAGTACTTGAACAGGAAGAACACCAGCAGCACCACCCCGATCAGGGTCGGGATCATTTGCCACAGGCGCCGTATCAGGTAGGCGGCCATATTGTCTGTCGTCAGCGTCTCGGGTCGAGAGGAAAGGTCCGGCCCCACCCCACTGCCCCGGATGGGGGCCGCAGGCGGTTTCATGCCGGGAAGGCCGGATTGTCGGCTGGCGCGAGTCTAAAGCCCGGTTTCGGGCCTTCCGTTCCACGTTTGCCCTCAGGAACCCGCGCTCGCCTTCGAAATCGCAGGTCGCACGCAACTTGCATGCCGCGCGGCAGGTCCCCTCGCGCTGCCCGGGGGCAAGCCCGGACGCCGGTTGTGCCGGGCAGGCCCTAGACTTCGCGCCTCCGGCCTGCCGCCGTGCCACCCGCGCTGCGGCAGGCCCTCCCACCAGGAGTTGTCGACATGATCCGATGCGGCGCAGCCCCGCTGCTCGCCCTGTGCCTGGCCTTCACCACCGCGGTGCAGGCGGCCGACCCCGCCGCGCCGCCCAAGGTGCTGCGCTACGCCTTCCCGATCGCCGAGACCGGCTTCGATCCGGTGCAGTTGAGCGACCTCTACTCGCGCACCGTCACCGCCGGCATCTTCGAGACCCCGCTCACCTTCGACTTCCTGGCGCGCCCGGTGCGCATGAAGCCGAACACCGCAGCGGCGATGCCGGTGATCTCGGAGGACTTCAAGACCTTCACCTTCACGATCAAGCCCGGCATCTTCTTCCAGGACGACCCGGCCTTCAAGGGGCAGCGCCGCGAGCTGGTGGCGCAGGACTATGTCTACACGCTCAAGCGCCACTACGACCCGCAGTGGAAGAGTCCCAATCTCTACCTGCTGGAGAACGCCAAGCTGCTCGGCCTGTCGGAACTGCGCCAGCAGGTGATCGCGTCGAAGCAGCCCTTCCCCTACGACCGCGAGGTCGAGGGTATCCGCGCGCTCGACCGCTACACCTTCCGGGTGCGCCTGGCCGAGCCGGCGCCGCGCTTCCACCAGCAGATCATGACCGACCCCGGTGCCTTCGGGGCGGTGGCGCGCGAGGTGGTCGAGTTCTATGGCGACAAGATCATGGCCCACCCGGTGGGCACCGGCCCGTTCCGGCTCGCCGACTGGCGGCGCAGCTCGCTCATCGTGCTGGAGCGAAATTCCGGATACCGGGAGCGGTTCTACGACGAGGAGCCGCCGGCCGACGACCCGCGCTCGCTGGCCATCGCCCGCATGATGAAGGGCAAGCGCATCCCGATGCTGGACCGGGTCGAGATCTCGATCATCGAGGAGTCGCAGCCGCGCTGGCTGAGCTTCCTGAACGGCCAGAGCAATTTCCTGGAGCGGCTGCCGGCCGAGTTCTCCGGCGTCGCGATCCCGCAGAACAAGCTCGCGCCCAACCTGGCGCGTCGCGGCATCGTGATGGACCAGGCGCCGCTGGTCGATGCGGTGCTGGCCGGCCTGTTCAACCAGGACAACCCGGTGGTTGGCGGCTACACGCCCGAGAAAGTGGCGCTGCGCCGCGCGATCTCGCTCGCCTACAACGTGCCGGCCGAGCTGTCGCTCGCACGCAAGAACCAGGCGGTGCCGGCGCAGACCGCCATCGCGCCGGCCGTCTACGGCTACGACCCGGCGGTGAAGACCGAGATGAGCGACTACGACCCGGCGCGCGCCAAGGCACTGCTCGACACTTACGGGTATGTCGACCGCGACGGCGACGGCTGGCGCGACCAGCCCGACGGCAGCCCGCTGGTGCTGGAGTACGCGACCCAGCCCGACCAGCTCAGCCGCCAGCTGGTGGAGCTGTGGGACAAGAGCATGCGTGCGATCAACGTGCGCATGGTGTTCAAGACCGCGAAGTGGCCGGAGAACCTGAAGGCCTCGCGCGCCGGCCGGCTGATGATGTGGGGCGTGGCCTGGTCCGCCACAACGCCGGATGCCGACACCTTCCTTGCGCTGGCCTACGGCCCGAACACCGGCGGCGCCAACCATGCGCGCTTCAACCTGCCGGCCTTCAACGAGCTCTTCATCCGGCAGGCCCGCATGGCCGACGGCCCCGAGCGCGAGGCGGTGATGCGCGAGGCGAGCAAGCTGATGGTGGCCTACGCGCCCTACAAGGTCAGCGGCCACCGCATCGCCACCGACCTGATGCACCCCTGGGTACTGGGCTACCGCCGCAATCCCTTCATCCGGGAGTTCTGGAAGTTCCTCGACATCGACACCGCGCTCGAACAGGCGCGCACCGCCCCATGATCCGACGCCTTCTCCTCCTCCTCGCCGGCGCGACGCTCGCGCTGGCCGGCACCGCGCCCTCGCAGGCACAGGACCGGCCTGCCTCCGCGCCGGCCGGCGGCCCCGTGCCCAAGACCTTCCGCTGGGCCTTCCTGATCGCCGAGACGGGCTTCGACCCGGCCCAGATCAGCGACCTGTACTCGCGCTACATCACGGCCCACCTGTTCGAGGGCCTGGTGCGCTACGACTACCTGGCGCGCCCATTCAAGCTGCAGCCCGAGGCCATCGCGGCGATGCCCGAGGTGTCGGAGGACTTCCGCACCTACACCTTCCGCATCCGCCCCGGCACCTACTTCCAGGACGACCCGGCCTTCAAGGGCAAGCCGCGCGAGCTGGTGGCGCAGGACTTCGTCTACTCGTTCAAGCGCTTCTTCGATCCCGCCAACAAGAGCCCGTCCTATTCCGACCTGAACGACCAGGGCTTCGTCGGCGTCGACGAGCTGCGCCAGCAGGCGTTGAAGAACAAGGCGCCCTTCGACTACGACCGCGAGGTGGAGGGCCTGCGCGCGCTCGACCGCTACACGCTGCAGATCAAGGTGTCGAAGCCGCGCCCGCGGCTGCTCTACACGCTGGCCGACTGCAGCCTGTACGGCGCGGTCGCGCGCGAGGTGGTCGAGTTCTATGGCGACCGGATCATGGAGCACCCGGTGGGCACCGGCCCGTTCAAGCTCGGCGCCTGGCGCCGCAGCTCGCAGATCGTGCTGGAGCGCAACCCCGGCTTCCACGAGATGCGCTACGACGCCGAGCCGAATGCCGACGATGCCGAGGGCCAGGCGCTGCTGCAGCGCTACAAGGGGCGGCGGCTGCCGATGATCGACCGCGTCGTGGTCTCGATCATCGAGGAGAGCCAGCCGCGCTGGCTGGCCTTCCTGAACGGCGAGACCGACCTGGTGTCGGTGCCGCTGGAGTTCGCCAACCAGGCGGTGCCGAACGGCAAGCTCGCGCCCAACCTGGCCAAGCGCGGCATCCACATGCAGCGCGTCGTCAACCCCGACCGCACGCTGTACTACTTCAACATGGAAGACCCGACGGTGGGCGGCTACACGCCGGAGAAGGTCGCGCTGCGCCGCGCGATCAGCCTCGCCACCGACGTCTCGCGCGAGATCAGCGGCGTGCGCCGCAACCAGGCGATCCCGGCGCAGAGCCTGGTGGCCCCCGGCACCTTCGGCTACGACCCGAACTACAAGACGGAGAACAGCGACTACAACGTGCCGCGCGCGAAGGCCCTGCTCGACATGTACGGCTATGTCGACCGCGACGGCGACGGATGGCGCGAGCGGCCGGACGGCAGCCCGCTCGTGATCCAGTATGCGACCTCGCCAGACAGCCTGTCGCGCCAGTTCGACGAACTCTGGAAGCGCAACATGGATGCGATCGGCGTGCGGCTGCAGATCAAGCCGGCGCAATGGCCGGAGAACCTGAAGGCGGCGCGCGCCGGCCAGCTGATGGTCTGGCAGCTCGGCTACACCGCATCGAACCCGGACGTGCAGGACGGCCTGCAGCTGCTGTACGGGCCGGCGTCGGGCGGGCAGAACCTGGGGCGCTTCAAGAACGCGCGCTTCGACGCGATCTACGAGCGCATGCAGGGCATCGGCGACGGGCCGGAGCGGCTCGCGCTGCTGGACGAGGCGAACCGCATCATCACGGCCTATGCGCCGCACAAGTACAACGTGCACCGCATCGTGACCGAGCTGACCCAGCCCTGGGTGCTGGGCTACCGCCGGCCGGCCTTCGTGAGCCGCTTCTGGCAGTACATCGACATCGACGAGCGGCTGCGGACGCCGCGCTGAGTCCCGCCATGGCCACGGTCCCGCGCCCCCAGGTCCTGCGCTACACCGACTGGCTGGCGCGCGAGCGGGGCCTGCGCTTCGACGCGACGACGCACGAGGGCTACGACGCGCTGTGGCGCTGGTCGACGACCGAGCTCGAGGCGTTCTGGCGCTCGGTCTGGGACTTCTACGGGCTCGACTCGCCCACGCCGTTCGGCCGCGTGCTGGCCGACGCGCGCATGCCCGGCGCCCGCTGGTTCGAGGGCGCGCAGCTGAACTATGCGCAGCAGGTGTTCCGCCATGCCGATGCGGCGCATGCGGCGGGGCACCCGGCCATCGTGTTCCAGGACGAGCGGCTGCGCGCCTGCGCCAGCCTGCTCGAATGGAGCTGGCCCAAGCTGCGCCGCCAGGTGGCGTCGCTGGCGGCGCACTACCGGCGCCTGGGCGTACGGCGCGGCGACCGGGTGTGCGCCTTCATGCCGAACACGCCGCAGGCGGTGGTGGCCTTTCTTGCGGCGGCCAGCCTGGGCGCGGTGTGGTCGGTGTGCTCGCCCGACATGGGGCCGGTGGCGGTGCTCGACCGCTTCCGGCAGATCGAGCCGACCCTGCTCGTCGGCTGCGACGGCTATGTCTACGGCGGGGCGACGCACGACCGCCTGGCCCTGCTGCAGGGGCTGGCGAAGGAGCTGCCGACGCTGAAGCAGGTGCTGTTGTGGCGCAACCTGGGCGGGCCCCTGCCGGCGGGCTGGCTGGACCTGGATGCGCTCACCGGCGACGAGGCGGTGCTGCAGCCCGAGCCGCTGCCCTTCGACCATCCGCTGTGGATCGTCTATTCCAGCGGCACGACGGGGCTGCCGAAGGCGATCGTGCATGGCCATGGCGGCGTGGTGCTGGAGCACCTCAAGTTCATGGGCCTGCACAACGACATCGGGCCGAGCGTGGAGCACGGCGACCGCTTCCACTGGTACAGCGCGACCGGCTGGATCATGTGGAACTGCCAGGTCGCGGGGCTGCTGAACGGCACGACGCTGTGCCTGTACGACGGCAGCCCGGCGGGGCGCAGCGGCCAGGCGGACTGGAGCACGCTGTGGCGCTTCGCGGCGGATGCGAAGGCGACGTTCTTCGGGGCGGGCGCGGCTTTCTACGCGAGCTGCATGAAGGCCGGCGTGGAGCCGGCGCGGCTGCCCGGCCTGTCGCGGCTGCGCGCGCTGGGCAGCACCGGCTCGCCGCTGTCGAGCGATGTCTACCGCTGGGCGGCGCAGCAGCTGCCGCGGGTGGACGGCCGGCCGATGTGGCTGACCTCGGTGTCCGGCGGCACCGACTTCGCGGGCGCCTTCCTCGCCGGCCTGCCGACGCTGCCGGTGGTGGAGGGCGAGATGCAGTGCCGCTGCCTGGGGGCGGCGGTGGAGGCGTGGAGCGAGCCGGATCCGGCGACGGGGCGGGGGCGGTCGCTGGTCGACGAGGTGGGCGAGCTGGTGTGCACGCGGCCCATGCCGTCGATGCCGCTGTACTTCTGGGGCGATGCGGATGGGCGGCGGCTGCACGACAGCTACTTCGACATGTACCCCGGCGTGTGGCGGCACGGCGACTGGCTGCGCATCACGCCGCGCGGCGGGGCGGTGATCTACGGCCGCAGCGACGCGACCATCAACCGGCACGGCATCCGCATGGGGACGGCGGAGCTGTACCGGGCGGTCGAGGCCCTGCCCGAGGTGCTGGACAGCCTGGTGGTCGACCTGGAGTACCTGGGGCGCGAGAGCTGGATGGCCTTGTTCGTGGTGCTGCGCGAGGGCCGGGTGCTGGACGAGGCGCTGGTGGCGCGGCTGAAGCAGGAGATCCGCGCGGCCCTGTCGGCGCGCCACGTGCCGAACGAGATCTTCCAGGTCGAGGCCGTGCCGCGCACGCTGTCGGGCAAGAAGATGGAGCTGCCGGTGAAGAAGCTGCTGATGGGCACGCCGGCCGAGCAGGTCTTCAAGCGCGACGCGATGGCCAACGCCGCGAGCATCGACTGGTTCGTCGAGTTCGCCCGCTCGCGCCGCCCGTAGCGGCGCGTCAGAGGGGCAGTTCGGTGAAGTACTTGCCGCCGTGGTAGATCAGCGGCTGGGCGCCTTCGCGGCGCTCGCAGCGCTCGACCTCGCCGACGAAGATGACGTGGTCGCCTTCCTCGTACTGGCTGCGGTTGAAGCATTCGAACACCGCCGCGACGCCTTCCAGCACCGGCGCGCCGCCGACGCCTTCGCGGTAGCGCAGGCCGGCGAAACGGTCGACGTCCTTGGTCGCGAAGCGTTCCGCCAGCGGCCGCTGGTCGGCGGCGAGGATGTTGATCGCGTAGTGCGAGCCGCGGGTGAAGGCCGGCATCGACCCGGCGCGCCGCGACAGGCTCCACAGCACGAGCGGCGGCGACAGCGACACCGAGTTGAAGGAGTTCGCCGTCAGCCCGACGGGGTTGCCGTGCAGGTCGAGCGCAGTCACGATGGTGACGCCGGTGGCGAAGGTGCCGAGCGCAACGCGGAACTCCTGGGCCGAAAAACTGGGTGCCATGGGCTTCAGCATTGCATTCATGCGGGGATTGTGGCGGGCGGCGCGCGACGCCGCCAACTCCCATTTGAGGGGGTGGGCCGGCTTCTACACTCGCGGAGCATGGCACGATTTTCCACCATCCCCCTGCTGCTGCTCCTGGCCGGGGCGGCGCAGGCCGCCGCGCCCTGTCCCGAGCTGTCGCGGCGCCTGCCCAACCTGAGCCTGGCGTTGTGCGAGCGCGCCGCGCTGCAGGCGTCGGGCGCGGCGTCGGTGAAGGGCCAGCCGCTGTACCAGCGCGACGTGGCGGCGCCCCGGCCCGAGCTGCTGCCGCACGAGCTGCCGCCGCCGGCGCCGCGGCGCGTGCTGGTGCTGGGCGGCATGCACGGCGACGAGCTGTCGTCGAGCGCCCTCGTCTTCCACTGGATCGGGCAGGCCGGCGACACCGCGGCCGGCCTGGACTGGCGTTTCGTGCCGGCCCTCAACCCGGACGGCCTGCTGTTGCCGCGCCCGACGCGCACCAACGCGCACGGCGTGGACCTGAACCGCAACTTCCCGACCCCGAACTGGGACCGCGACGCGCCGGCCTACTGGCTCAAGCGCACGAAGAAGGACCCGCGCCGCTGGCCGGGGCCGAGCGCCCTGTCCGAGCCGGAGGCCCGCTTCGTCACCGACACCGTGGCGGCCTGGAAGCCCGACGTGATCGTGTCGGTGCATGCGCCGTACGGGGTGCTGGACTTCGACGGGCCGAGCGTGCCGCCGCAGCGCCTGGGGCGGCTGTACCTCGACCGCGTCGGCATTTTCCCCGGTTCGCTGGGCAACTACGGCGGCGTGCACAAGGGCGTGCCGGTGGTCACCATCGAGCTGCCCAGCGCGATCCGCACGCCGACGGAGGCCGAGATGCGGCAGATGTGGCTGGACCTGCTGCGCTGGCTCGACGAGCGCTTGAACAAGTGACGCACGATCCCCGGATGGGCATCCGGGCTACGGGACTACGAGATCTTGTAGCCCGGATGGAGCGCAGCGGAATCCGGGAGCGGCGTGGAATAGCGGCACATCGTTCAGCGTAGACAGCCCGTGAGCGTCCCCACCAGCTTCCGCCAGCAACTGCTCGGCACGATCCCGCGCCTGCGCCGCTATGCGCATTCGCTGGTGATGGACGCCGCGGCCGCCGACGACCTGGTGCAGACCGCCCTCGAGCGCGCCCTCTCCCACTGGCACCAGTTCGACCAGCAGCGCGACCTGCTGGTCTGGGTCATCGGCATCGCGCACAACGCCCACATGGACAGCCTGCGCCGCGGCGGCCGCCTGAGCATCGTCGACCCGCACGAGCTGCAGGCCGAGCAGGACCGGCGCGGCAGCGACCCCGGTGCCGACGTAGGCCTGCGCATGGACCTCGCGGCGGCCCTGCAGCGCCTGCCGGTCGAGCAGCGCGAGCCGCTGCTGCTGGTCACGCTGGAGGAGCTGTCGTACGCCGAATGCGCCGAGGTGCTGCGCATCCCCATCGGCACCGTCATGTCGCGCATCTCGCGCGGCCGTGTCGCGCTGCGCGCCCTGCTGGATGGCCGTCCGCCGGCGCCGGCCGCGCAGCCGCTGCGGCGCGTCGTCTGACCTGGAAGCCCGAGCGATGTCCGCCCATCTCTTCTCCACCCCCGACGAACGCGATGCCGCGCTCAGCGCCTGGCTCGACGGCGAGCTGCCGCCGGCGCGCCGTGCCGAGGTCGAGGCCTGGCTGCAGGCGAACCCCGACGAGGCGGCGCACCTGCGCCTGTGGGCCGCCGACCGCGATGCGCTGCGCGCCCGCTTCGGGCCGGTCGAGGCCGAGCCGGTGCCCGAGCGCCTGCAGCAACTGGTGTGGCAGCACACGCCCGAGGCCGCCCCTGCCGGCAGCGGGTGGCGCGGCCGGTGGGCCGCCGCATTCGCCGTGTTCATGGTCGGCGGCCTTGTCGGCGCGGGCCTGGTGTGGCGCCTGCAGCCCGCGCCGGCCGCCGTCGCCCGGGCGGGGCCGGCCGAAGGCTGGGTGCAGCGCGCCGCCCTCGCCCACAGCGTCTACGTCCCCGAGCAGCGCCACCCGGTCGAGGTGGCGGTGGCGGGCCGCACGGCCGACGAGAGCCGGGCGCAGGAAGAGCACCTCTCGCGCTGGCTGACCCGGCGCCTGGACCTGCCGGTGAAGCTGTTCGACCTGCGCGAGCAGGGCTACGAGCTGGTGGGCGGCCGCCTGCTGCCGGACGCCGGCGGGCCGGGCGCGCAGCTGATGTACCAGGCGAGCGGCGGCAGCACGCGCGTCACCGTCTACCTGCGCAAGCCCGACGAGGCGGCGCCCGCCGCCTTCCGCTACGAGCGCGACGGCGAGGTCGGCCTGTTCTACTGGGTCGAGGCCGGCACCGGCTACGCGCTCGCCGGCAGCCTGCCGCGCGCGCAGCTGTTGGCGCTCGCCGAGGCCATCCACCGCCAGCAGCCGCTGCCTGCGCCGAAGTGAGCGGGCCGAGCGCCGGGCCGCCCCAAGCCGGCCCGCATCCCCCCGGGGATCGGCCGATGTACCCATCGGCCGAGGGGTGGTCACCTCTCTAGAATCGGCGGATGTCCGATTTCGCCCCTGCGCAGCCCGTGCCCGTGCCATCGCACTCCCGTGCCGCGGCCGCCTGGCGCCTCGCCGTGGTCACCCTGCTGGGTTTCGCCTCCGGCCTCCCGCTCGCGCTCACCGGGCAGGCGATGCAGGCCTGGCTCAGCGTCGAGGGCCTGGACATGGCGACGATCGGCTTCCTCAGCCTGGTCGGCCTGCCCTACACCTTCAAGTTCCTGTGGGCGCCGCTGATGGACCGCTTCGAGCTGCCCTGGCTCGGCCGGCGCCGCGGCTGGCTGGTGCTCACGCAGCTCGCGCTCGCCGGGGCACTGCTGCTGATGGCCGCCACCTCGCCGTCCGCGGCGACGCGCAGCTTCGCGCTGCTGGCGGTGCTGGTGGCCTTCGTCTCGGCCTCGCAGGACGTCGTCGTCGACGCCTACCGCACCGACCTGCTCGCGCCGCGCGAGCGCGGCCTCGGCTCGTCCCTCTACGTGCTGGGCTACCGCCTCGCGATGATCCTGTCCGGCGGTATCGCGCTGATCTGGGTCGATCCGCTGCAGGGCGGCGGCTGGACCTGGCCGGAGGTCTACCGCACGATGGCCGGCCTGATGGTGGGCGCCGCGGTGCTGTCGGCCCTGGCGCTGCCGCGGCTCGCGGCGGCGCCGCGGCCGTCCAGCGTCGCGCGCCAGGACGTGCTGGGCTTCGGCGCGGTGCTGTGCGCCGTCGCGGTGGGCGTGGCGCTGAGCGACCGCTTCGGCCTGCCGCTCGCGGGCACGCTGCTCGCGCCGCTGTGGTCGGGCAGCGCGCTCTCGATGCCGCTGCAGCAGAAGTGGACCGAGCTGCTCGCGCTGCTGCTGGGCATCGCCTTCACGCTGCCGCTGGCCGCCTGGGCGGCGAAGGCGGCGCGCTTCGAGACCCTGCTCGGCGGCCTGCGCAGCTACTTCGCGCAGCCGGGCGCGGCCGCCTTCCTGGGCTTCATCGTGCTCTACAAGCTGGGCGATGCCTTCGCCGGCTCGCTGATGACGCCCTTCCTGCTGAAGGCGATGCAGTTCGGCCCGGCCGAGGTGGGCGTGGCCAACAAGCTGATCGGGCTGTGGCTGACCATCGGCGGGGCGCTGCTGGGCGGCGCGCTGATGCTGCGCCTGGGCCTGTGGCGCGCGCTGCTGCTGTTCGGCGTGCTGCAGATGCTGAGCAACCTCGGCTTCTGGTGGCTCGCGGTGCACGGCCGCGGCGTGCTGCCGGGGCTCACCATCCCGGCCTTCGACTGGGGCATCGTCAAGCTGATGCAGGCCACGCCGGTGGACGGCGGGCTCATGATGGTGATCGCCTTCGAGAACATCTCCGGCGGCATGGGCACGGCGGCCTTCGTTGCCTTCCTGATGAGCCTGTGCAACCAGCGCTTCACCGCCACCCAGTACGCGCTGCTCAGCGCCTTCGCCTCGGTGGGCCGGGTCTGGGTCGGGCCGCTCGCCGGCGTGACGGCCGAGACCATCGGCTGGCCGAGCTTCTTCGTCCTGTCCACGCTGCTGGCCGTGCCGGCGCTCGCGATGCTGGTGTGGCTGCGCGCCCCGGTGCGCGCGCTGGAGGTCGATCCTACGCAGCCGTTGACGGATGATTGAGGACCTGCGCCCGGAACCTGCGACCCCCGCTTCAGTCTGACATCCCCATGAACCACGACGCCGACCTGCCCTTCATCACCTGCTCGTGTGCCTTCCATGCGCGCCGCCGCTTCGCCGCCACGCTGGCGGCCGCCGGCGCGTCGCTCGCCGTCCCGGCCTGGGCGCGCGAGGGCGTGGACGTGGGCCAGGAATCCCGCTTCACCAAGCTGGTCTCGGCCGAGCAGGTCGAATCGGCGGCCGCGACGCAGTACGCGCAGATGAAGCAGCAGGCCGCGCAGCAGAAGGCGCTGGGGCCGGACAGCCATCCGCAGGTGATCCGGCTGCGCGCGATCGCGCAGCGCATCATCCCGTTCAGCAGCGAGTGGAACCCGCGGGCCGCGCAGTGGAAGTGGGAGATCAACCTGATCGGCTCGAAGCAGATCAATGCCTTCTGCATGCCGGGCGGCAAGATCGCCTTCTTCACCGGCATCCTGGAGCAGCTGCAGCTGACGGACGACGAGGTGGCGATGGTGATGGGCCACGAGGTGGCGCATGCGCTGCGCGAGCATGCGCGCGAGCGCATGGGCAAGAACCTGGCGACCCAGGGCGTGATCGGCCTGGGGGCGGCGGTCCTGGGGCTGGGCAACCTGGGGCGCAGCGTGGCCGACATGGGCGGGCAGCTGCTGACGCTGAAGTTCGGGCGCGAGGACGAGTCCGAGGCCGACCTGGTCGGCATGGAGCTGGCGGCACGGGCCGGCTACGACCCGCGCGCCGGCGTCAGCCTCTGGAACAAGATGGGCCAGGCGAGCAAGGGCGCGCCGCCGCAGTTCCTGTCCACCCACCCCTCGGGTCCGACGCGGATCCGCGACATCGAGGCGAACCTGCCGCGGGTCGAGAGCCTGTATGCACGGGCGCCCAAGCCCGCGCAGCGCTTCGAGCCGCCGACCCGGAAATAGGCTTTCTCACCAGCGCGCCGGCAGCGGCCGCTTGAGCACGATGTGCGAGCGGCTCACTGCGATGTGCCCGCCCGCGTCCAGGTCCTTGAGCAGCCGGCTCACCATCTCGCGCGAGCAGCCGACCCGGCTGGCGATCTCCTGGTGGGTGAGGCGCTCGGTGATGGCGCGCGTGCCGTCGGGCAGCGTCACCGCCAGGCTGTTCAGCAGGTGCGAGACCCGCCCGTAGACGTCGAGCAGCGCCAGGCTGCGCGCGCTCTGCGTGGCCAGCCGGGCGCGGTGGATCACGCGCGAGATCAGCTCGAAGGCGAACTCCGGCCGCTCCGCGATGTGCTGGCGCAGCGTGTGCCGCGTCACCACCGAGCACACCGTCGGCTCCAGCGTGATCACCGAGGCCGAGCGCGGGCCGCCGTCGAGCGACATCTCGCCCAGGTACTCGCCCGGCCCGTACACGCCGTAGACGATCTCGCGGTCCCGATCGTCGATGGAGAACGCCTTCACGCGCCCGGACAGCAGGATGAACAAGGTGTCGCCGTGGTCGCCCTCCTGGATCAGGAGCACGCCCTTGCGGTAACGGCGCTGCTCGCCCCGGGCCGACAACAGCCCCAGCGATTCGGAGAGAACGGCGGCTACTGCAGGGCCCGGCGTGGCGGCATTCATGGGAACGCTGCCGGGCAAATGGCCCGGCAGGACCCCAAAAATTTAGCACGCCGCGCGGGGCAGGCTCAGTGCGACAGCCCCAGCTTCATCGCCGAGGTGATCGGCGGCAGGACCGCGACGCGGTTCAGCAGGTCGCCGATGCTCGTGGTCTGGGTCTTGGTGCGGATGCTGCTGATCTGCGAGCGCACCGTCGACACCGCCACGCCGGCCTCGCGCGCCACTTCCTTCGGGCGCAGGCCGTCGCACAGGCCGGCGAGCACCTTGCTTTCCGCGGCGGTCAGGCCGTGGGTGCGGGCGAAGAAGTCCAGCGTCAGCATCTCGCAGCGCCGGCGCTTGCCCAGCACCAGCATCGCCATGCCTTCGTCGTCGGGCACCGGCAGCGGCACGAAGGCGACCGGCATCGCGCCCGCCGGGCGGCTCAGGCTGAGCATCCGGCGCCGGCCGGTGCAGGCGCTGATGAGCGCGGCGAGGAACGGCGACAGTTCGTCCGCATGCTGCGGGTGCACGCGGCCCTGCGAGACGCGCAGGCAGTCGCCGTCCTGCAGCGCCTGCCAGCCGAGCTGGTTGGCGTGGCGCAGGCTGCCGCCGGCGTCCACCAGCAGCAAGCCGTGGTCCATTTCGTCGAGCATCAGCGTCAGCCAATGGGCCATCGCCGAACTGGTGCGGCGGCGCTCGGGGCCGCCATAGCTGCGCGAGCCCAGGCTGCTGCGGGAGGCGCGGCCGGAGGGGTGCGTTTCGGCCGGGGTGAATACAAGGTCATCCAACATGGCACGGTCCTTCGATCAAGGCGCACAGCGGGCGCTGTTCACCTTGTTACAGGGTAGTGCTGTCGGATGCCGCCGGGGTGTGAATACCTCGGGAGCGGTTTGTGATTTATTCACCTCGGGCCGGTGCGGGGCCCAGGACGGCGAGCAGCCAGCGTGTCAGGTCGGCGATCTCCGGCGGGCAGACCGAGTGGGGCATCGGGTACTCGTGCCACTCGAGCGGGTGGCCGAGCGCCTGCAGCGCATCGCGCGAGGCGATGGCGCGGGCGAGGGGGATGACGGGGTCGAGCCGGCCGTGCGCCATGAAGATCGGCGTGCCGTGGTTGGAGCCGTGCCGTTCGGCGGCCGTCTGGGCGGCGAGCGGCAGGTAGCCGGAGAGGCCGATCAGCCCGGCCAGCCGCTCGGGGTGGCGCAGGCCGGTGAGCAGGGTCATGGCGCAGCCCTGGGAGAATCCGCCGAGCACGATGCGCGAGGCGGGGATGCCGCGTGCGCGCTCGCGGGCGATCAGCGCGTCGACCGCGGCCTGCGAGGCGCGCAGGCCGGTCTCGTCCTCGCGGCGCACCAGGTCGGGGGCGAGGATGTCGTACCAGGCGCGCATCACGTAGCCGCCGTTGATCGTCACCGGGCGGGTGGGCGCATGCGGGAAGACGAAGCGCACCGGCCCGGCTGCGGCGAGGTCCAGCTCGTCCGCGAAGGGCGCGAAGCCGTGGCCGCTGTCGCCCAGGCCGTGCAGGAAGATGATGCTGGCCGTCGGGTTCGGGCCGGTCTCGGTTTCGAGGGTTTCGAGCTGCATCCGCGAATGCTAGCCTGAGGACGACGACCCCTCGGCCGGCTCCTCTAGAAGCGGTACACCGCGCCGAGGCTGAGCTGGGGAATCGCGCGGATCTTGCCGACGCCGTCGCGCAGCTCCTGCGTTTCCTTGTTGACGTCGGCGTTGAGCTGGTCGCGCTGGGCGCCGGTCAGGCTGTCGAAGGTGGGGCCGCTGGTGGCGGCGCTGACGGTGGCGCGGCCGATGCTCGCGCCGAGGTCGAAGTGGAAGCCCCAGCCGCCTTCGGTGCCGGGCTGGTGGCCGTAGCCGATGCCGAGGAAGGGCGTGGTCGACGGGAACTTGACGTGGGCGTCGAAGCGGTCGCCGGCCTGCGTGGCGTAGACGGTGTCGCCGATGGTGATCTGGTTGTTGTTGGCGCGGCCGACGAGGTCGAGCTTCATCGCGTTGAAGGTCACGCCGCCGGTCAGGCGCCAGCCGCCGTGGAAGAACCAGTCGGCGAACAGGCCGCCGCGGCTGAACTTCAGCTCGGCGTCGTAGTTGATGTTGTTCTCGCTCTCGGTGGTGTGGTGCTTGCCGAGCGAGGCCACGTCGGCGCGCAGCGTGACCGAGGGCGCGACCGGCTGCGCATAGCCCAGCATGACGCCGTGGGTGCCGATGCCGGTGTAGACCTCGCCGGCGTGGGCGGCGGTCATGGCGAACGGGGCCAGCAGGGCCACCAGGGCGGACAAGGTCGGCGTCTTCGTCATCGGTACTCCTCGGTCGATGTCAGGCAGAAGGGAAGACTTCCATTCTTTCGTGACGCCGGGGCGGCCGAAGGGGTGAACAGGGCGGTGTGCGCGGTGCTTTTCAGCCCAGCGGACGCCGTGGAACCGGCTTTGCCGGCCACTGGCGGCGCCCCCTTGAGGTGGGCCTATATCGTGAAGTCGTAGTCGATCGTCAGCGGCGCGTGGTCCGAGAAGCGCTGGTCCAGGTAGATGTGCTCGCGCCGGGCCGTGGCCGCGATCGCCGGTGTCGCCAGGTGGTAGTCCAGCCGCCAGCCCACGTTCTTCGCCCAGGCCTGGCCGCGGTTGCTCCACCAGGTGTATTGCTCCGGCTTCGGGTTCAGCGTGCGGAACACGTCCACCAGGCCCAGCTCGTCCAGCGTGTGCGTCATCCAGGCCCGCTCCTCGGGCAGGAAGCCGCTGTTCTTCTGGTTGCTGCGCCAGTTCTTCAGGTCGATCTCCTTGTGGGCGATGTTCACGTCGCCGACCAGGATGAACTCGCGCGTCGCCTTCAGCTCCCGCAGGTACGGCGTCATCAGCGCCAGGAAGCGGAACTTCGCCAGCTGCCGCTCCTCGCCGCTCGACCCGCTCGGGAAGTAGCAGCTGATGATGCTGAGCTTGCGCTGGGGCGTGTCGAAGCGCGCCTCGATGTAGCGCCCCTCGGCATCGAACTCCGGCGAGCCGAAGCCCACCACCACGTCGCTCGGCGTCTTGCGGCAGTACAGGCCGACGCCCGAGTAGCCCTTCTTCTCGGCGAAGTGGAAGTAGCCGGTCATGTCGTGCACCGTCTCGAAGCGGCCGGCGATGTCGGCCGCCTGGGCCTTGACCTCCTGCACCCCCATACAATCGGCGCCGATGCTTTCGGCCCAGGGCAGCAGGCCCTTGGTGGCTGCGGACCGGATGCCGTTCAGATTCAAAGACACCAGACGGAACACGAAAGACCTCCCGATGAACGCCAATGCAGACTCCCTCGCCCGCGACTTCGTCGGCTTCTCGGTCGAGGCCGGCGTGCTGCGGTTCGGGGAGTTCAAGACCAAGGCCGGTCGGCTGTCGCCCTATTTCTTCAACTCCGGCCTGTTCGACGACGGCGCCAAGCTGGGCCGTCTCGCGGAATTCTATGCGCGCCGCCTGCTGGCCTCGGGCGTCGGCTTCGACATGCTGTTCGGCCCGGCCTACAAGGGCATCACCCTCGCCTCGGCCACCGCGGTGGCGCTGGCCGGCCTGGGCCGCAATGTTCCCTACTGCCACAACCGCAAGGAAGCCAAGGACCACGGCGAAGGCGGGCTGATGGTGGGCGCGCCGCTGAAGGGCCGCGTCGTCATCATCGACGACGTGATCACCGACGGCGCCTCCAAGCGCGAGTCGGTCGACATGATCCGGGCCGCCGGCGCCGAGCCGGTGGCGGTGCTGATCGCGATGGACCGCATGGAGCGCAAGGGCCCGGATGACAACCTGAGCGCGCGTTCGTCCGTTGAGGAGTTCCAGTCGGAGTACGGCATGCCGGTGCTTGCCATTGCGACGCTGGCTGACTTGCTGCAGTATCTGCAGACCAACGACGACGCGGCCCTGCGCAGCCATCTGGCGCGGGTGTCCGCCTACCGAGACCGTTACGGGGTGTAAATGGCGAGGCTGTGTTTCGCGACCATGTCGGCAAAAGAGGGGGGGACGGCGCTTCTGTCGATCGCGCTGGTGACATTGGCCGCCCTGGCCGGCGGCAGCGCCGAGGCCGCGATCTACAGCTGCGTCGACGCGAACGGGCGCCGCCTCACCTCCGATCGCCCGATCGCCGAATGTTCGGCGCGCGAGCAGCGCATGCTGAACACCGATGGCTCGGTGCGCCAGATCGTGCCGCCCACCATGACCGCCGACGAGCGTGCCGAGGCCGAGGCCCGCGAGCGCCAGGCCGCTGCCGACCGCGTCGCGCAGCAGGATGCGATCCGGCGTGACCGCAACCTGCTGGTGCGCTTTCCCAACGAGCCCGCCCACCTGAAGGCGCGCGAGGCCGCGCTGGACGATGTGCGCAAGGGCGTGGCGTTCTCGCAGCAGCGGCTGGCGGAATTGGAGCGCGAGCGCAAGCCGCTGATCGACGAGCTGGAGTTCTACAAGGGCAAGAAGCCGCCGGCCAAGCTGCGCCAGCAGCTCGACGCCAACGATGCGGCGATGAACGCGCAGCGTTCGCTGGTGCAGAACCAGCAGGACGAGATCGTGCGCATCAACAACCTCTACGACGTCGAGCTGGAGCGGCTGAAGAAGCTGTGGTCGGGCTCGGCGCCGGGGTCGATGGGTGCCTTGCCCGCCGCTTCAGCCCCCCCCGTGCGCAAGGCCGCCGGCAAGTAGCCCGAATGGAGCGAAGCGCAATCCGGGGGCGGCCGTCGAAGTGAACGACCATCCCCGGATTGGCATCCGGGCTACGAGCCCAGCTTCTTCTTCAGCAGCTCGTTGACCTGGCTCGGGTTGGCCTTGCCCTTGGTGGCCTTCATGGCCTGGCCGACCAGGGCGTTGAAGGCCTTGTCCTTGCCGGCGCGGAACTCCTCCACCGACTTGGCATTCGCCGCCAGCACCTCGTCCAGGATGCGCTCCAGCTCGCCGCTGTCGCTCATCTGCTTCAGGCCCTTCGCCTCGATGAGGGCGTCCACCTCGCCGCCCTCCGACCACAGCACGTCGAACACCTGGCGCGCGCCGTTGTTCGAGATCGTGCCGTCGGCGATGCGCCCGATCAGGGCCGCCAGCGTCGCCGCGCTCACCGGGCTCTGCCCGATGTCCTTGTCCTCGGCGTTCAGCCGCCGCGACACCTCGCCCATCAGCCAGTTGGCCACCAGCTTGGGCTGGCCGCTCGCCTTCGCCGCCGCCTCGAACCAGGCCCCGAAGGCCTTGCTCTGCGTCATCATCGACGCGTCGTACGCCGGCAGGCCGTAGTCCCGCTGGAAGCGCTCGGCCATCAGGCGCGGCAGCTCGGGCATCCCGGCGCGCACCCGCTCGACCCAGTCCGGCGCGATCACGAGCGGCGGCAGGTCGGGGTCCGGGAAATAGCGGTAGTCGTGCGCGTCTTCCTTGGTGCGCATCGCCCGCGTCTCGCCGGTGTCGGGGTTGAACAGCACCGTCGCCTGCTGCACCTCGCCGCCGTCCTCGATCAGGTCGATCTGCCACTGGATCTCGTAGTCGATCGCCTGCTGCAGGTACTTGAAGCTGTTCAGGTTCTTGATCTCGCGCCGCGTGCCGTACTCGGCCCCGGGGCGGCGCACCGACACGTTGGCGTCGCAGCGGAAGCTGCCTTCCTGCATGTTGCCGTCGCAGATGTCCAGCCAGACCACCAGCGCATGCAGCGCCTTTGCATATTCCACCGCCTCGGCGCTGCTGCGCATGTCGGGCTCGGAGACGATCTCCAGCAGCGGCGTGCCGGCGCGGTTCAGGTCGATGCCGGTCTGGCCGGCATAGTCCTCGTGCAGCGACTTGCCGGCGTCCTCCTCCAGGTGGGCGCGCGTGAGCTGCACCACGTGGCGCTGGTCGCCGACGAAGAACTCCACCGAGCCGCCCTGCACCACCGGCGTCTCGTACTGGCTGATCTGGTAGCCCTTGGGCAGGTCGGGGTAGAAGTAGTTCTTGCGCGCAAAGATCGACAGCGGCGCCACCGTCGCGCCCACCGCCAGCCCGAAGCGGATCGCCCGCTCCACCGCGCCCCGGTTCATCACCGGCAGCGTGCCCGGCAGGGCCAGGTCGACCGCCGAGGCCTGCGTGTTGGGCGCCGCGCCGAACTGCGTGCTGGAGCCGCTGAAGATCTTGCTGCGGGTGGACAGCTGGGCGTGCGTCTCCAGGCCGATGACGACCTCGTAGCCGCGGATCAATTTGCTCGTCGTTGCCATGGTTCAGAAAGAAGACGGGGCCCGGGCGTGCCAGTCGGTCGCCTGCTGGAAGGCATGCGCCGCGTGCAGCAGCGTGCCTTCCTGGAAATAGTTGCCGATCAGCTGCAGGCCGACCGGCAGGTTCCCCTCGCCGAAGCCGGCCGGCAGGCTCATGCCCGGCAGGCCGGCCAGGCTGGCCGGCAGCGTGAAGATGTCGGCCAGGTAGGCGGCCACGGGGTCGTCGCTCTTGTCGCCCAGCTTCCAGGCCACCGTCGGCGCCACCGGCCCGGCGATCACGTCGCAGCGCTCGAAGCAGCGCTGGAAGTCGTCGGCGATCATGCGCCGCAGCTTCTGCGCCTGCAGGTAGTAGGCGTCGTAGTAGCCGTGGCTCAGCACGTAGGTGCCGATCATGATGCGGCGCTTGACCTCGGCGCCGAAGGCCTCGGCCCGGCTCTTCTTGTACATCTCGAGCAGGCCGTCGTACTTCGCCGCCCGGTGCCCGAAGCGCACGCCGTCGAAGCGGCTCAGGTTCGAGCTCGCCTCGGCCGGCGCGATGATGTAGTAGACCGGGATCGACAGCTCGGTGCGCGGCAGGCTCACGTCGACGAGGGTCGCGCCCAGCTTCTCCAGCTCGGCCAGCGCGGCGCGCACCGCACCGTCCACGTCGGCAGCCAGCGCGGCCGGGAAGAACTCCCGCGGCAGGCCTATGCGCAGGCCCTTCAGCGGCTGGGCCGCCGTGGCGCCCTCCCGCGGCGTCGCGAGCGCGGCGGCGTAGTCCTGCGGCGGGCGCTCGGCGCTGGTGGCGTCGCGCTCGTCGAAGCCGCTCATCGCCGACAGCAGCAGCGCGCAGTCCTCCGCGCTGCGCGCGAACGGGCCGGCCTGGTCCAGGCTGGAGGCGAAGGCGATCATGCCGTAGCGCGAGCACACGCCGTAGGTCGGCTTGATGCCGGTGATGCCGGTGAAGCTGGCCGGCTGGCGGATCGAGCCGCCGGTGTCGGTGCCGGTGGCGGCCGGCCCGAGCCGCGCCGCGACCGGCGCCGCCGCGCCGCCCGACGAGCCGCCGGGCACCCGGGTGGTGTCCCAGGGGTTGCGCACCGGGCCGAAGGCCGAGTTCTCGTTCGCCGAGCCCATCGCGAACTCGTCGCAGTTCAGCTTGCCCAGCGTCACGGTGCCGGCCTCGGCCAGGCGCGTGACGACGGTGGCGTCGAAGGGGCTGCGGTAGCCGGCCAGCATCTTCGAGCCGGCGGTGGTGGGCAGGGCCTCGGTGACGAAGATGTCCTTGTGCGCAAGCGGCACGCCCAGCAGGGCGCCGCGCTCGCCGGCGGCGCGCCGGGCGTCGGCGCGCGCCGCCTGCTGCAGTGCCGCATCGGCGTCGACGCACAGGAAGGCGCCGAGTTGTTCGTGGGCCGCAACCCGTGCGAGCAGGTGTGTCGTCGCCTCGACGCTGGACACCCGGCCGGCATCGAGGGCGCGGCCGAGCTCGGCGGCACCCAGGTGGTGGAGGTCCTTCATCCTTCGATCACCTTCGGCACCAGGAACAGGCCGTCCTCGACGGCGGGGGCGCTGCGCTGGTTGGCCTCGCGGCGGTCGGTCTCGGTGACGACGTCCTCGCGCAGGCGCAGGGCCACGTCCTGCACCGCCGACAGCGGCGTGTAGAGCGGCTCGACGCCGCTGGTGTCGACCGCGCCCATGCGCTCGACGATCGAGAAGAAGCCGTTCAACTGCTGCAGCATCGCGGCCTCTTCGGCGGGCTGCAGTTCGAGCCGGGCGAGATTCGCGATGCGGCTCACGTCTTTGGAGTCCAGGGCCATGGGGAATTTGAGCGTTGGAGAGGGTGCCGACGGGGCTGATTTCCGGGGGTGTTGGGGTATTATCCCCGGTTATCCACAAGCCACTTCCGGCGTGCAAATTCAAGGGTTTGCAGGACTTTCGAGCGGCTCGCGGACCCACTCCGGCTCCCGCCCACAAGAACACCGCACATGTTTGCATCCCTGCGCCGCTACTTCTCCACCGACCTGGCCATCGACCTCGGCACCGCCAACACGCTGATCTACGTGCGTGGCAAGGGCATCGTGCTGGACGAGCCCTCGGTGGTCGCGATCCGCCACGAAGGCGGCCCGAACGGCAAGAAGACCATCCAGGCCGTCGGCGCCGAAGCCAAGGCCATGCTGGGCAAGGTGCCCGGCAACATCGAGGCCATCCGACCCATGAAGGACGGCGTGATCGCCGACTTCACGGTGACCGAGCAGATGCTCAAGCAGTTCATCAAGATGGTCCACGACTCGAAGATGCTGAAGCCGAGCCCGCGCATCATCATCTGCGTGCCCTGCGGCTCCACGCAGGTCGAGCGCCGGGCCATCCGCGAATCGGCCCTGGGCGCCGGCGCGAGCGAGGTCTATCTGATCGAGGAGCCGATGGCGGCGGCGATCGGCGCCGGCCTGCCGGTCAGCGAGGCGAGCGGCTCGATGGTGGTCGACATCGGCGGCGGCACCACCGAGGTCGGCGTGATCTCGCTGGGCGGCATGGTCTACAAGGGCAGCGTGCGCGTCGGCGGCGACAAGTTCGACGAGGCCATCATCAACTACATCCGCCGCAACTACGGCATGCTGATCGGCGAGCCGACGGCCGAGTCCATCAAGAAGAACATCGGCTCGGCCTTCCCCGGCTCCGAGGTCAAGGAGATGGAGGTCAAGGGCCGCAACCTCAGCGAAGGCGTGCCGCGCAGCTTCACCATCAGCAGCAACGAGATCCTCGAGGCGCTGACCGACCCGCTCAACCAGATCGTCTCCAGCGTCAAGAATGCCCTCGAGCAGACGCCGCCCGAGCTGGGCGCCGACATCGCCGAGCGCGGCATGATGCTGACCGGCGGGGGCGCCCTGCTGCGCGACCTGGACCGCCTGCTGGCCGAGGAAACCGGCCTGCCGGTGCTCGTCGCCGAAGACCCGCTGACCTGCGTCGTGCGCGGTTGCGGCATGGCGCTGGAGCGGATGGAACGGCTGGGCTCGATCTTCACCTCCGAGTGAACGTGAACCATCTCACACGGCCGGCGCGTCCCTGACGCGGCCGGCTTTTTCACTTCAACGCCATGCCGCTCGGCACCCTCGACAGAACCCCACCGCCCTTCTTCCGGCAAGGGCCGTCGGCGCTCACCCGGCTGATGTTCTTCTCGGCGCTGGCGCTGTTCCTGATGGTGGCCGACACCCGCTTCAAGCTGACCCAGCCGCTGCGGGCGGTGCTGGCGACGGCGCTGAACCCGGTCGAGCGGGCGCTGCGTGCGCCGGTGGATGGCCTCTCGGCGGTCGGCGACTACGCGATGGGCTTGCAGCAGGCGCTCTCGTCCGAGGCGAAGGCGCGGCGCGAGCTGGCCGAGCAGGCGGCGCGCTCGGCACGGGTCGAGCAGCTGCTGCAGGAGAACCTGCGCCTGCGCGCCCTGCTCGAGCTGCGCCCCGGCCTGACGGTGCGCTCGCAGACCGCCGAGGTGCTGTACGACGCGCCGGACCCGTATTCGCGCAAGGTCATCATCGACCGCGGCACCCGGCAGGGCGTGCTCGTGACGGCGCCGGTCATCAACGAGGCCGGCGTGCTCGGCCAGGTGACGCGGGTCTTCCCCTACAGCGCCGAGGTCACGCTGCTCACCGACAAGGATGCCGCGATCCCGGTGCTCAACACCCGCACCCAGGTGCGCAGCGCCGCCTTCGGCAACTCGGCCGGCGCCGGGCTGGAGCTGCGCTTCATGGCCGGCAACGCCGACGTGCAGGTCGGCGACGTGCTGGCCACCTCGGGCGTGGACGGCGTCTACCCCTCCGGCATCCCGGTTGCCAGGGTGGTCAGCGTCGACCGCCGCGTCGACACCGGCTTTGCCCGCATCGCGCTCGCGCCGGTGGCGCAGCCGGACGCGGTGCGCCACGTGCTGGTGCTGGAGCCGCTGGGCGTGCAGATGCAGCCCAAGCCCGAGCCGGCGCCGGACGCGAATGCCAACGCCAAGCCCGGCGGACGGAAGGGAGGCCGCAAATGATGCCGCGCGGCTCGGACCAGCTGCTGCTGCCGGCGAACCCGTTCTTCATCTGGGCGTCGCTGCTGCTCGCCTTCGTGTTCAACCTGGTGCCCTTCGGCCGCATCCCGGCCATCCCCGACCTGCTGGCGCTGGCGCTGGTGTTCTGGAACGTGCACCAGCCGCGCCGCGTCGGCGTCGGCGCGGCCTTCGTGTTCGGGCTGCTGATGGACGTGCACGACAGCGCGGTGCTGGGCCAGCACGCCCTGGCCTACACGCTGCTGAGCTTCTTCGCGATCACCATCCACCGCCGGCTGCTGTGGTTCAGCCTGCCGTCGCAGGCGCTGCAGATCCTGCCCTTGTTCGTCGCGGCGCACGCGGTGTCGCTGGTGGTGCGCATGCTGATGGGCGGCATGCTGCCGGGCTGGGAACTGATGCTCGCGCCGGTGTTCGAAAGCCTGCTCTGGCCGGTGGCGTCGTGGATCCTGCTGGCGCCCCAGCGCCGGCCGCCCGATCCCGACCAGAACCGTCCCCTTTGACGCGCCGGTGTTCGTCAGATGACCGAGATCAAGAACGTCGAGCAGGAGCTGGGGCGGTTTCGCACCCGGCTGCTCGCGGCCGCGCTGTTCGTGCTGTTCGCCTTCGGCCTGCTGGTGTTCCGGCTCGTCGTGCTGCAGGTGATGCGGCACGACGAGCTGCAGACCCAGGCCGAGAACAACCGCATCGCCGTCGTGCCCATCGTGCCCAACCGGGGGCTGATCGTCGACCGCAACGGCGTCGTGCTGGCCAACAACTACTCCGCCTACACGCTCGAGATCACGCCCTCGAAGGTCGATGACCTGGACGGCGTCATCGACCAGCTGTCGCAGGTGGTCGAGGTGCAGGCGCGCGACCGCAAGCGCTTCAAGCGGCTGATGGAGGAAACCAAGAGCAGCTTCGAGTCGCTGCCGATCCGCACCAAGCTCAGCGACGAGGAGGTGGCGCGCTTCACCGCCCAGCGCTTCCGCTTCCCCGGCGTCGACATCAAGGCGCGGCTGTTCCGCAACTACCCGCTGGGCGAGGTCGGCAGCCACCTGATCGGCTACATCGGCCGCATCAACCAGGCCGAGAAGGAGAAGCTGGACGACTCCGAGGACGAGGCCAACTACCGCGGCACCGAATACATCGGCAAGCTGGGCATCGAGCAGGCCTACGAGCAGCAGCTGCACGGCCAGACCGGCTTCGAGGAGGTCGAGACCAGCGCCGGCGGGCGCGCGGTGCGCCAGCTCAAGAGCAACCCGGCGACGCCCGGCAACACGCTGGTGCTGTCGATCGACATCCGGCTGCAGGCGATGGTGGAAGAGCTGTTCGGCGACCGCCGCGGCGCGCTGGTGGCGATCGACCCGCGCAACGGCGAGGTGCTGGCCTTCGTCAGCAAGCCCAACTTCGACCCCAACCTGTTCGTCGACGGCATCGACGCCGAGAACTGGAAGGCGCTCAACGAGTCCGAGGACAAGCCGCTGCTGAACCGCGCGCTGCGCGGCGCCTACCCGCCCGGCTCGACCTACAAGCCCTTCATGGCGCTGGCGGCGCTGACCCTGGGCAAGCGCACGCCGCAGCAGGCGATCAGCGACCCCGGCTACTTCTGGTTCGGCAACCACAAGTTCCGCGACGACAAGGAGGGCGGGCACGGCATGGTGGACATGTACCGCTCGATCGTGCAGTCCTGCGACACCTACTACTACATCCTCGCCAACGACCTGGGCGTGGACGCGATCCACGACTTCATGGCGCCGCTGGGCCTGGGCCAGCTCACCGGCATCGACATGCAGGGCGAGCTGCGCGGGACGCTGCCGTCCACCGAGTGGAAGCGCACGTCCTACAAGCGCAAGGAGATGCAGAAGTGGTATCCCGGCGAGACCATCTCGCTGGGCATCGGCCAGGGCTACAACACCTTCACGATGCTGCAGCTGGCGCAGGCCGAGGCGGCGGTGGCGGCGGGCGGCCAGCGCTTCCGGCCGCACCTGGTGCGGGCGATCGAGAACGTCGAGACGCGCCACCAGCAGACCCTGTCGGGCGACGTGCTGCCGCCGCTCGGCTGGAAGCCGGAGCATGTGGAGGTGATCCACCAGGCCCTGTACGGCGTGACGCAGGAGGGCACGGCGGCACGCGCCTTCCAGGGCGCGGCCTACAAGTCGGGCGGCAAGACGGGCACGGCCCAGGTGATCCAGATCAAGCAGAACGAGAAGTACGACGCCAGCAAGGTCGACGAGCGGCACCGCGACCATGCGCTGTACACCGCCTTCGCGCCGCTGGACGCGCCGCACATCGCGGTCGCGCTGGTGGTGGAGAACGCCGGCTTCGGCGCCGGGGCCGCCGCGCCGATCGCGCGCCGGGTGTTCGACTACGTGCTGGAGAACCAGTACCCGAGCGAGGAGGACATCCTCGCCACGCGCGGCGGCCAGACCTATGCGCCGATCGGCAAGCCGCGGCCGGCGGCGTCGGTGCCGCTGCCGGGGGTGTCGATCAACGGCATCGCGGCGGCCGCCACCAGCGTGCCGCCGGCGCTGGTGGTGCCCGTGGCCGCATCGGCACCGGCGCCGGGGGCCGCGTCCGCCCCGGCCGCGCGGAGGCCCGCGCCATGAGCGTCGTCTTCGAGAAGCCGTCCTGGTGGCAGCGGCTGAAGCCGGTCTTCACCGGCTTCGACGTGCCGCTGGCGATCGCGGTGCTGCTGCTCGCCGGCATGGGCCTGGTGACGATGTACTCGGCCGGCTTCGACCACGGCACGCGCTTCGTCGACCACGGGCGCAACATGCTGCTGGCGGCCGGCATCCTGTTCGTCGTCGCCCAGGTGCCGCCGCAGCGGCTGATGCGGCTGGCAGTGCCGCTGTACACGGTGGGCGTGATGCTGCTCGTCGCGACCGCCGTGATCGGCGTCACCAAGAAGGGCGCGACGCGCTGGCTGAACGTGGGCGTCGTGATCCAGCCGAGCGAGATCATGAAGATCGCGATGCCGCTGATGCTGGCCTGGTGGTTCCAGCGCCGCGAGGGCCAGCTGCGGGTGCTGGACTTCGTCGTCGCGCTGGGGCTGCTGGCGGTGCCGGTGGGCATGATCGTCAAGCAGCCCGACCTGGGCACGGCGATCCTGGTGCTGTCGGCCGGGCTGTACGTGATCTTCTTCGCCGGGCTGTCGTGGAAGCTGATCATCCCGGTGCTGGTGGTCGGCGGGGCGGCGATCACCGCGATCGTCGTGTCGGAAGACCGCATCTGCCAGCCCGACGTGGTGTGGCCGCTGCTGCGCGACTACCAGAAAAACCGGGTCTGCACCCTGCTCGACCCGACCACCGACCCGCTGGGCAAGGGCTTCCACATCATCCAGGGGATGATCGCGATCGGCTCCGGCGGCATCGAGGGCAAGGGCTTCATGAAGGGCACGCAGACGCACCTGGAGTTCATCCCCGAGCGCACGACCGACTTCATCTTCGCCGCCTTCTCCGAGGAGTTCGGGCTGGTGGGCTGCGCGGGGCTGATCCTGGGCTTCACCTTCCTGATCTTCCGCGGGCTGATGATCGCGGCCGACGCGCCGACCGTGTTCACGCGGCTGCTGGCCGGCGCGGTCACGCTGAGCTGGTTCACCTACGCCTTCGTCAACATGGGCATGGTGAGCGGCATCCTGCCGGTGGTGGGGGTGCCGCTGCCCTTCATCAGCTACGGCGGTACGGCGATGGTGACGCTGGGGCTGGGGCTGGGGATCCTGATGTCGATCGCGAAAAGCCGGCGCTTGATGCAGCGCTAGCGCTAAGCTTGGGGCTCGCCGCCACCACCGGACGAACCCCATGAGCCTGCACCACCCCGCAGACGCAGTACCCCCCACCCCCGCCACCCGCGTGGGCATCGTCGGCGTCGGCAACATGGGCGGCGCGATCGCGGCCCGGCTGCTGTCGCTGCACTACCGCGTCGCGGTGAACGACATCGACGCGCGCTGCGAGGCGCAGGCGGTGAGCCTGGGGGCGATGGCCTGCGCGACGCCGGCCGGGCTCGCGGCGAGCAGCGACCTGCTGATCGTGGCGGTGGTCGATGCGGCGCAGACCGAGGCGGTGCTGTTCGGCGCGCATGGCGCGGCGCGCAGCCTGGCACGCGGGTCGACGGTGCTGCTGTGCCCGACGATCGCGCCGGCGGACGTCGAGCGCTTCGCGGCCGGGTTGCATCGGCAGGGCATTGCCTGCATCGACGCGCCGATGTCCGGCGGGCCCGACCGGGCGCGCGAGGGCAGCATGAGCCTGATGCTCGCGGGGCCGGGCGATGCGATCGAGCGCCACCGCGGGTTGATCGATGCGCTGTCATCGCACGTCTTCCGCATCAGCGAGCATCCCGGCGACGGCGCGCGCACCAAGCTCGTCAACAACCTGCTGGCCGGCATCAACCTGGCCGGCGCGGCCGAGGCGCTGGCGCTGGCCGAGCGCATGGGGCTGGACGTGGCGCGCACGCTGGACGTGATCGAGCAGTCGAGCGGGCAGAGCTGGATCGGCACCGACCGGTTGCGGCGTGCGCTGCGCGGCGACTACCTGCCGCGGGCGCACACCCGGCTGCTGAACAAGGACACGCACCTCGCGCTCGGCGTGGCCCGCCAGGCCGGCGCGCCGACCGGGCTGGGCGAGGCGGCGGCCGCGGTCTTCGCACGGGCCTGCGAACGGGGGTTCGCGGGGATGGACGATGCGAGCGTGTTCGAGGTGTTGAGGCGGCCGGGGTGAGCGCTGGAGACGTTCAATTTGGGTGACGAGCCTCCAACACGTCCGTGGTGCTCATCCAACGCCCCATGGCTGCCCTGACCTCCTCGTAGATCTCCCACCCCACGCGACATTCAGCCGCTTTCCATTTCGCTTGCAGGGCCTGCGCTGTGGTGCTGCCTTCGGGGGGCTTTGGGATGTTCTTGAAGTGATATTGCCAGGCGTTGTAGTACGTCTTCAACGAGTCGATTGCCCGCCGATGTGTTTGCTGCAGCTTTTCGAGGTCTTCGGTCGACATGTTCCTGATGACCTCAAGTTCCTCCTCGCTGGGAAGCTTCCCTTGATTGCGTGGAGTCATCTCCGATAGCGCGGGAGGCGGATCGGCGGGGGCCGTCTTTGCTTCAGGATTTGCTAACCCGTCTGCGGTGTCGGTATAGAGAAGACTCAAGTTCAGCCGACCGAGCGATTTTTCCTCGCCGCGACGATCGATGGGTCTCCCGGTTGTGTTCTCTGCCGACGTGGCATGCGCACTGCGGTGTACCTCCCAAGAGATCGGGACGGAACTCGGGCGCTCGTTAAGTGACTTCGGTGGACGAGTCAGGCGCTCCTGGGACTTCGCTTCCTGCAATTGCCCAGTTTCCTTGGCGGCGGTTTGCCGCTGCTTGCGGACTTTCTGCTGCACCTCCCCCTGCGTCTTCTCGCTTCCCTTCTCGCTCCCGCTAGAGATCTCCTTCGTTTCCCTTCTTGCAAGCTTTTTCACGACAAGTCCTTCAATCCAGTGATTGCGGCTCTGTGAGCGCATGACGCTGCTGCGTTCCACCGCAGCGCCTCCCGCCTTCCCTTAAGCTCCCGTGCGCGCCGCACCAACCCTTCGACTTTGAGCACCCGCCACCCGCCCTCCCCCGACGCCCCGGACGCGCACCAGCGCCGCATGAACCGGGTGCTCGACCACATCGATGCGCACCTCGCGGACGACCTGCGCCTGGAGACGCTGGCCGACGTGGCCGCCTGGTCGCCGTTCCACTTCCATCGCCTGTTCCGCGCGTGGACCGGCGAGACCCTGCTCGATTTCGTGCGCCGGCGCCGCCTCGAGGTCGCCGCCGGCCGCCTGCGCCACGCGCCGCGCGACAGCGTCACTACCATCGCCTTCGCCGTGGGCTTCGAATCCGGCGAGGCCTTCTCGCGCGCCTTCAAGCTGCACTTCGGCATGACCCCCACCGCCTGGCGGCGCGGCGGGCAGCTGTTGTGGGAACGCCGGCAGCACATGGTGCGCATCCGGCCGATGCGCATCGGGCCGCACTACCCCGTCGTGCTCAAGCAGCTGCCCGAGCGCGACGTGCTGTACTGGCGCGTGCAGGGCAACTACCACACCATGGTGTCGCAGGCCTGGACGGCCTTCCAGCCGCGCATCGAGGCGCTGGGGCTCGGCGGGCAGCCGCGGCTGGGCATGGGGCTGGACGACCCGGACATCGCGCCCCTGTCGCGCTGCCGCTTCGACGCCTGCGTCGTGTTGCCGCCGCACTGGAACGAGCCGGTCGCCGGTCGCGTCTCGCGCAAGCGGGTGGCCGGCGGGCTGCACGCCTGCCTCGGCTACGACGGGCCCGGCCCGCAGATGCACGAGGCCTGGAGGCAGCTGCTCAACGACTGGCTGCCCACCTCGGGGCTGTTGGTGGGGGCTTCGCCGTTCTTCGAGACCTACCCGGCGGAACAGGAATTGCCGGCGCGGGGGGACCGGGTGGTGTGCGAGCTCTGCATGCCGGTGCAGCGCTGACTACGACGCCGCGGCGAGGCGCTGGCGGATCACGCGGCGGTGGGTGGCGCGCGCCCAGGGCACCCAGCCGTGGCGGTACCAGCGGGCGGCCATCGTCAGGCCGCGCAGCCACTCGTCGGCGGCATAGGCGATCCACACCCCCGCCAGCCCGAGCTCGAAGTGCACGCCCAGCAGCCACGCCCCGCCCGCCATCACGAACACCATCGACGCCGCCCCCGCCACCACCGGGAAGCGCGCATCGCCGGTCGCCCGCAGCGCATTGATCACCACCAGGTTGAAGGTGCGCCCCGGCTCCAGCAGCACCGTGATCCACAGCAGCGTGGTCGCCGCCTCGATGATGCGCGGGTCGTGCGTGAACAGCCGCATCGTCCAGGGCGCCGTCAGTGCCGCCACCAGCGCCAGGCTCGTCGACACCAGCAGGCCCCAGCGCAGGCTGCGCCGCACCAGCGCATGCGCGGCATGCAGCTGGCCGGCGCCGATCAGGTGGCCCACCAGGATCTCGCTCGCAAAGCCCAGCGCCAGACCGAACACCAGGATGAAGTACATGATCTGCATGGTGTAGCTGTGCGTCGCCAGCTCCGCCGCGCCCATGCGGGCCACCAGCGCGATCGTCACCAGCAGCGCCAGCCGGTACGCCACGTTCTCGGCCGCGCCCGGCAGCCCGATGTGCAGCACCGGGCCGAGCCGCCGCCAGCGCATCACCCACCAGTCGCGCCGCACCGGCACCAGGCCCAGCCGCCGCTCCCACAGCCACAGGTGGAAGGCGATGCCGAAGGCGCGGCTCAGCGCCATCGCGAGCGCGAAGCCCGGCAGGCCCAGCCCGGGCACCGGACCGAAGCCGGCCATCAGCGGCGTGCAGATCAGCAGGTGCAGGCTGTGCATCGCCAGCATGTTCATCAGCGTGTCGCGCGCATGGAGGTGCGCCCGCATCACCGACGACATGCTGGCGTTGAACGCGTCCAGCGCCAGCGCCACCGCCAGCACCCGCAGGTAGGGCCCGGCGATGGGCAGCACGTCGGCCGGCGCATTGAGCAGGCGCAGCAGCGGGTCGGCGCAGGCCGCCACCACCACGCCGGCCCCGAGGCCGAGCCAGGTGCTCGCGCCCAGCGAGGCCCGCGCCGTCTCGTCCGCCCCGGCCCGGTTGCCGGCCCCCAGGTTCTGCGTGATCACCACGCTCACGCCCATGCTGATGATGCGGAACAGCAGGAAGAACGAGGCCTGTACGTTGTTCGCCAGCGCGAAGGCGCCCGACGCGCTGTCCGACTGGCGCGAGGCCAGCCACAGGCCGGTCAACCCGACGAGCAGCCCCAGCACCAGCTCGGCCAGCAGCGGCCAGGTGAGGGTGATGAGCCCGGGGCGGGCGGGCGTGACGGCGTGCGAAGAGGCGGCAGGCATGAAGGCGACATCATCGCCGCAATCGGTTGCGTCCGCCTGCCGGTTCTTGCTCGCGCTTACTTGTGCTTCCGCGGGCCGCGCAGGAATTCGCGGTCGATGTCGAGCGTCGAGCGCACGCCGATGTCGCCGCGGTGCTGCTTCAGCCAGCCGGCGGCCGCGTTGCGGCCGAGCTCGAACAGCTCCTCGAGGAAGCTGCGGTCGGTGTTGAACTTGCTGTTCGCGCCGTACGGCGAGAGGCCGTCGTCGTCGGCCACCATGTGCAGGCGCAGGTCCTTGTAGCGGCCGGGGTCCAGCTTGCCCTCGCGCACCAGGCGCGAGACGAAGGAGATCGCGCGCATCTCCGACATCAGGCTCGCGTTGAAGGTGATCTCGCTCAGCCGGTCCAGGATCTCCTCGCTGCGCTGCGGCGTGCCGTCGCGCACCAGCGGGTTGATGCGCACCAGCAGGATGTCGAGGGCGGCGGTCTGGTAGATCAGCGGGTAGATCGCCGGGTTGCCCGTGTAGCCGCCGTCCCAGTAGGGCTCGCCGTCGATGTGGATGGCCTGGAAGAGGAAGGGCAGGCAGGCGGACGCGAGCAGCGCGTCGACGCTGATCTCCCGCCCGGTGAACACCCGCGCCTGGCCGGTCGTGACGCTGGTGGCGGTGATGAACAGGCGCAGCCCGCTCGCGTGCACCGCGTCCTCGTCGACATGGCGGCGCAGCACGTCGCGCAGCGGGTTCAGGTTGAGCGGGTTGAACTCGTAGGGGCTGAACGAGCGGAAGAACGAACTCATCCACTGGTAGCCCGGCAGCTTGTCGAGCTTGAAGTTGTCGTTCAGCGCATTCGCATGGCCGGCGGAGAACGGCGAGAAGATCGAGCCGGAGCGGCTCACGTCCTGCCAGAAGGCCGTGAGGGCCTCGCGGGCCCCTTCGCGCTTGCCGCGCCGCCAGCCGGTCGCCATCACCGCGGCGTTCAGCGCGCCGGCGCTGGTGCCGGAGACGCCGCTGAAGTGCAGGCCCTCGTCCTCCAGCAGCCGGTCCAGCACTCCCCAGGTGAAGGCGCCGTGCGAGCCCCCGCCCTGCAGGGCCAGGTCGAGGCCGAGCCGGGGGCCGGCAGGGGGCGTGTCGTCGTCGTGAACTGCCATTCGGAGACTCCTTCGGGTTAACCCGGGGGCAGTCTATGTCGGTTGCGGATCCGCTGCCGGCGGGCCGGCCGCAGCCGACGGGAGGCGCACCGTGAAGCGGGCGCCGGGCCCGCCGGGCGCGTCCCCGGCGGCGGGCCGCGGGCGCTGGATGGCGTCCTCCAGCGTCACCTCGGCGCCGTGCTGCTGGGCGATCTCGCGCACGATCGCCAGGCCGAGGCCCGAGCCGTCGACGTTGGTGCCGAGCGAACGGTAGAAGGGCTGGAACACCTTGTCGCGCTCGGCCGCCGGGATGCCCGGGCCGGAGTCCTCGACCTGCAGCACCGCCACCTGGCCGAAGGGGTCGTCCACCACCCGCACCGTCACCGTGCCGCCCTCGGGCGTGTACTGGAGGGCGTTGTCGACCAGGTTGCGGATCAGCTCGCGCAGCAGCACCGGGTGGCCGGGCACGGTGAGGCCGGGCCCCTGCTCCGGGCCCTCGTAGCCGAGGTCGATGCGCTTTTCCATCGCCCGCGGAACGAAGTCGCGCACCGTCTCGGCGGCCAGGCGTGCCAGGTGCACCGGCTGCGGCTGCAGCACCTGGGCGGCGTCCTCGGCGCGCGCCATCGACAGCAGCTGGTTCACCATGCGGGCGGCGCGCTGGCTCGATCGGGCGATCTGCTGCAGCGACTTCTTCAGCGCCTGCGGGTCGCGCTCGCCGGCGTCGATCTCGCGCTGCGCCAGCTCGGCCTGGGTGCGCAGCCCGGCCAGCGGCGTCTTCAGCTGGTGCGCCGCGTCGGCGAGGAAATGCTTCTGCGTGCCGATGCTGCGGTCGAGCCGGGTCAGCAGGTCGTTGATGGCGCGCACCAGCGGCGAGACCTCCTCGGGCGCATCGCGCTCGTCGATCGGGCTCAGGTCGTGGCTCTCGCGGCGGCGGATGCGCTGCTGCAGCTCGTTGAGCGGCGCGATGCCACGCGCGAGCGCCAGCCAGACCAGCAGCACCGCCAGCGGCAGGATCACGAACTGCGGCAGCATCACGCCCTTGATGATCTCGGTGGCCAGGCGCGAGCGCTTGCCGAGGGTCTCGGCCACCTGCACCAGCGGGGCGTCGATGCCGGGCGGCAGGCCCTCGGGGACGCCGACGCGCACGTAGGCGATGCGCACCGGCTCGTTGTTGATCTCGTCGTCGCGGAAGCGCACCTGGCCGGGCGCGGGGCGCTCCTCGTCGTTCGGCAGGGGCAGGCTGCGGTCGCCGCTGAGCACCTGGCCGCTCAGGCCGCGCACCTGGTAGTAGAGGGTGTCGGTCTCGTCGGTGTGCAGCAGCTCGGCGGTGCTGGCGCTGAGGGCGAAGCTGGCGGAGGGAGCGCCGCCGCCCGGCGTGCCGCGCCCGTCCTGCACCACCACCTGCTGCGCCAGCACGCGCGCCATCTCGCCGAGCTGGCGGTCGAAGGGCTTGTTGGCGATCCCCTGCGCGACCAGCCAGGTGAGCACGACGCTCATCGGCCACAGCAGCAGCAGCGGGGCGAGCATCCAGTCGAGGATCTCGCCGAACAGCGAGCGCTGTTCTTTCAAGTCGTGATCTTCTCGAGGCAGTAGCCGAGGCCGCGCACCGTCGCGATCCGGACCGGGCCCTGCTCGATCTTCTTGCGCAGCCGGTGGATGTACACCTCGATCGCGTTGTTGCTGACCTCCTCGCCCCATTCGCACAGCCGCTCGACCAGCTGGTCCTTGCTGACCAGCCGGCCGGCGCGCTGCAGCAGCACCTCGAGCAGGCTCAGCTCGCGCGCCGAGAGCTCGACCATCTGGTCGTTCAGGTAGGCCACCCGGCCGGTCGCGTCGAAGGTCAGCGGGCCGTGGCGGATCACGCTCGACGCCGTGCCCAGGCCGCGCCGCGTCAGCGCCCGCACCCGCGCCTCGAGCTCCTGCAGCGAGAACGGCTTGGCCATGTAGTCGTCGGCGCCCAGGTCCAGGCCCTGCACCCGCTGCTCGACGCTGTCGGCGGCGGTGAGGATCAGCACCGGCACCGCCGAGCCGCGCGCGCGCAGCTTGCGCAGCACCTCCAGCCCGTGCAGGCGCGGCAGGCCCAGGTCGAGGATCAGCAGGTCGAACTCGTGCGCCGTCAGCGCGGCATCGGCCTCGCTGCCGCTCGGCACGTGGTCCACCGCATAGCCGCCGTTGCGCAGCGAACGCAGCAGCCCGTCGGCCAACACCTGGTCGTCTTCAGCGATCAACACCCGCATCGCGGCCTCCGCTGCGGCACCCCCATTGCGCCGCGCAGGCATTGTAGGGACCGGCCCGCCCGCCCGCCCCAAAAAAGACTGTACAAACATCCAGCCTTTGCGATAATCCGCCCAACTCAAGGAGATCGCCCCATGGATGCCCCCGTCAAAGCCGCCACCCTCAACACCGAAAAGGCCAAGGCCCTGCAGGCCGCCCTCGCGCAGATCGAGAAGCAGTTCGGCAAGGGCTCCATCATGCGGCTCGGCGAGGGCGAGGTGATCGAGGACATCGAGGTCGTCTCCACCGGCTCGCTGGGCCTCGATATCGCACTCGGCGTCGGCGGCCTGCCGCGCGGCCGGGTGGTCGAGATCTACGGCCCCGAGTCCTCGGGCAAGACCACGCTCACGCTGCAGGTCATCTCCGAGATGCAGAAGCAGGGCGGCACCTGCGCCTTCATCGACGCCGAGCACGCCCTCGACACCTCGTACGCCCAGAAGCTGGGCGTCAACCTGCAAGAGCTGCTGATCAGCCAGCCCGACACCGGCGAGCAGGCGCTCGAGATCGTCGACGCGCTGGTGCGCTCCGGCTCGGTCGACCTGGTGGTCGTCGACTCGGTGGCGGCGCTGACGCCCAAGGCCGAAATCGAAGGCGAGATGGGCGATTCGCTGCCCGGCCTGCAGGCCCGCCTGATGAGCCAGGCGCTGCGCAAGCTCACCGCGACGATCAAGAAGACCAACACCATGGTCATCTTCATCAACCAGATCCGCATGAAGATCGGCGTGATGTTCGGCAGCCCCGAGACCACGACCGGCGGCAATGCGCTCAAGTTCTACGCCTCGGTGCGCCTGGACATCCGCCGCATCGGCAGCATCAAGAAGGGCGAAGAGGTCATCGGCAACGAGACCAAGGTCAAGGTCGTCAAGAACAAGGTCTCGCCCCCCTTCAAGACCGCCGAGTTCGACATCCTCTACGGCCAGGGCATCAGCCGCGAAGGCGAGGTGATCGACATGGGCGTCGAGGCCAAGGTGCTCGAGAAGTCCGGGGCCTGGTACGCCTACAACGGCGAGAAGATCGGCCAGGGCAAGGACAACGCACGCGAGTTCCTGAAGGAGAACCCCGACCTCGCCATCGAGATCGAGAACAAGGTGCGCGACGCCATGGGCATCCCGCTGCTGCCGACCGGCGCCGCCCCCAACTCGACTGCAGCCGCTTCCGCCGACGAGGGTGGCAAGCCCGCCAAGGGCAAGGCGGCCAAGGCGGCGGCAGACGCCCGCGGCGAGTAAACGCCAGGCCTGAGGGGCCGGGGCCATGAAGACGCGGCTGTCGCTGCGCGGGCGCGGCGTGCAGCTGCTCTCGCAGCGCGAGCACAGCCGCCAGGAGCTGCGGCGCAAGCTGCTGCAGCACCTGCGCGGCGCGCCGCCGGCGGGGGCCGAGCCTTCCGAGGTCGACGCCGAGCAGCAGGTCGACGAGGTCGTGGCCTGGCTGCAGGACAAGGGCTATTTCAACGAACAGCGCTTCGTCGAGAGCCGGGTGCATGTGCGCGCGGCGCGCTATGGCAACCTGCGCATCCGCCAGGAGCTGGCGCAGCACGGCGTGGCGCTCGACGACGGCACGGCGCAGGCGCTGAAGCACAGCGAGCTGGCGCGGGCGCAGGCGGTGTGGGCGCGAAAGTTCGGCGAGGCGGCCGCCGATGCGGCCTTGCGTGCCAAGCAGGTGCGCTTCCTGGCCGCACGGGGCTTTTCGGCCGAGGTGATCCGCCGCGTGGTGAAGGGCGACGGCAGCGGGGAGCGGTGGGGCGGGGGCAACGAATCCGGCGAACCGGGCGACGGGGCCTGACCGCCCGCCCCCGGGCGCGGCCTCAGGCCGGCTTCTTGGCGCTGGCAGGCGCGGCCTGGACGGCCGCCTCGCGCGCCAGGCGCGCTGCCTTCTTGGCGTCCTTCGCACGCTTCTGCTTCACTCTGCGGATACCGCGGTCCTTGTCGGCGCTCATGCCTATCTCCGGTGTGGGTTGGGAAAGCCGAGGTTGTACCACCGACGCGGCTCACCGCAGCGGCTGCAGCCCCGCGAAATCGGTGACCACGCAGACCCCGTGCTCGTCCACCACCGTGCACAGCGGCCCGTCGCCCTGCTGCAGCAGCTTCACCCGCGCACCGGCCGGCAGCTGCCCGTCGGCGGCCTGGTCGGCCTGTGGCGCGTCGAAGTGGAAGGGCTGTGCCGCCCGCACCCGGTGCGTGAAGCGCCGGGGCGGCGCCTGCTGCTTGTCCGCCGGCACGAGCGCCGAATCCGGCAGCACGGTGGCGCGGGGTCGCAGCATGCGCGGCATGGCAGGGGCTCCGGCGCGGTTCAGGGGACGAGGCTGTCGTCCGCCAGCACCCGGGGTGCGAAGATCGGCAGCGCGTGGGGTTGTGGTGCATGCGCCGCCATCAGGCCGGCCTCGGCCAGGTGCATCAGGTTGGGCAGCGCATAGGGCTCGGCGGCGTCCAGGTCGACCTCGTAGCCCAGGTCCTGGAGGCTGGCCACGGTGAGCCGGCTGAGCGGGTTGTTCGCCTCGGCGATGAAGCCCGACATCAGCTCGTTCTTGAACACCGTCTCGCGCCAGTGGCTGTTCGCCGTGCCGGGGCCGCCGGTGTTCTCGACCGGCACCGGCGTCGGGCCGCTGCCGCGCAGCTCGCCGTAGGCCTGCTTGGCCGCCCTGCCGGTGAAGCGCGGGTTGACGCTGCCGCTGCCGGCCAGCAGCTTCTTGTGGGTCCAGATCGTGCCGATGCCGATCACGTGGCCCATCTCGTGGGTGATCACGTCCACCAGCGTGCCCTCCCGCTCCATCTCGGCCAGGTCGGCGGTGTCGAAGGACATCAGGCCCTTGGCCGGCAGGAAGGCATGCACGCCGGCCGACTTGGGCCGAAGGTGGGTCGGGCCGGCCTGGCCGAGGATCTGTCCCGGCCCGTCGATCGCGACGCCCTGGGCGGTGATCAGCAGGTCGTCGATCACCTCGCCCCCGATGGTGACGCTGGGCAGGTCGCCGACGATCACCTTGGACCAGCGGCGAGCGGCGGTCTTGAAGGCGTTCTTCTGCCGGGTGTTCAGGCCCCCGAGGAAGCGCACCTCGATCTTGTACGCCGACTTGATCTTCGCCGGGCTGGCGCCGGACTTGACGCTGGCGTGGGCGACGAAGGTCTCGACGCGGGGGGTGGTGGAGGTCTTCTGGCCTGCCAATGGTTTCTCCCTGGAGCTGGACGTGGCACGACCATAGCAGGAGGACGTGCGGCCTGGGCTATAACCCGGCGATGAGCAATCCTTACGCCCCGCCGCGGGCCCCCGTCGAAGAACCCCCGCCGCCGAAGAGCAGTTGGGGGCGCACCGCGGCGGTCGTCGTCCTCGGCTCGCTGATGTCGTTCCCGTTGTGCTGGGGCCTGGCGCCGATGCTGGCGCAGACCCTGAGCGGCACGCCCGACGGTGCGATGCCGGACACGCTGTTCCTCGCGCTCGACCTGCTGTTCTCGTTCCTCGCGAGCCTCGCCTGTTGCCTGACGGCGGTGCGCCTGGCGCCGGGGCGGGTGGTGGCGTCGAGCTTCGGCGTGGGCGGCATCGGCGCGCTGGTCTACGTGCTGCTGCAGGCCGGGACGCCGGCGAGCGGCTTCCCGCTCTGGTACGACTGGTTCCCGGCCAGCCTCGCCTCGGCCTGGGTCGCCGCCTGGCTCGGCACCCGCTAGCCGCCCGGGCCGGCGCCGGCCTCGCTCAGTACAGGATGCGCGAGCGCAGGGTGTCCGGCAGCGCCGCCAGGTCCGCGAGCACCGCCTGCGGGGCCTCGGTGTCGACGTCGATCACCACGTAGCCCACCTCGCCGCGCGTGCTCAGGTATTGCGCGGCGACGTTGACGCCCGCCCGCGACAGCCGCTCGTTCACCCGCGCGATCACCCCCGGCACGTTGCGGTGGATGTGCAGCAGGCGGCTGCGGCCGGTGTGCTCCGGCAGCGCGACCTCAGGAAAGTTCACCGCCGAGGTGGTCGACCCGTTGTTGCTGTAGCGCACGAGCTTGGCCGCCACCTCCTTGCCGATGTTGGCCTGCGCCTCCAGCGTCGAGCCGCCGATGTGCGGCGTGAGGATGACGTTGTCCATGCCGACCAGCGGCGATTCGAAGCGCGCATCGTTGCCCTGCGGCTCGACCGGGAACACGTCGATCGCCGCGCCCAGCAGGTGACCGTCCCGCAACGCCTCGGCCAGCGCGTCGATGTCGACCACGCTGCCGCGCGAGGCATTGATGAGGTGGCTGCCGCGCTTCATCGCCCGGATCTCGCGCCGCCCGATGAGCCCGCGCGTCGAGGGCAGCTCGGGCAGGTGCAGCGTCACCACGTCGGCGGCCGCCAGCAGCTCGGCTAGCGTGTCCACGGCGCGCGCGTTGCCCAGCGGCAGCTTGGCCTCCACGTCGTGGAAGACCACGGCCATGCCGAGCTGCTCGGCCAGCACGCCGATCTGCGTGCCGATGTGGCCGTAGCCGACGATGCCCAGCACCTTGCCGCGCACCTCGAACGAGTTCTCGGCGCTCTTGGTCCAGCCGTTGCGGTGCAGGATCGCGTTCTTCGCCGGGATGCCGCGCATCAGCATGATGATCTCGGCCAGCACCAGCTCGGCCACGCTGCGCGTGTTGGAGAACGGTGCATTGAACACCGGGATCCCGAGGCCGAGCGCCGCGTCCAGGTCCACCTGGTTGGTGCCGATGCAGAAGCAGCCGATGGCCGCCAGCTTGGGCGCCGCCCGCAGCACCTCGGCCGTGAGCTGCGTGCGCGAGCGGATGCCGAGGAAGTGCGCATCGGCGAGCGCCTCGTGCAGCACGTCGCCGGCGAGCGCCTTGGGCGAGGTGAGGATCTGCGTGTAGCCGTCCTTGCGCAGCGTCTCGACCGCCGAGGCATGGATGCCCTCGAGCAGCACGAACTTGAGCTTGTCCTTGGGAAGCGAGAGGCGTGTCGGGGCAGGGATCGTCATGCCCCGATTGTTCAGCAGGCGGCTTGCACCCGTTCAGCGAAAGGGCTTGCTGAGGAAGCGCGAGCCGGCGAGGCCGAAGCGCCAGGGCCGATCGACGGCCTTGCTGATGCCGATGCGCGGGCCGGCGAGCAGCGCGACCGGCTCCTGCGCCGCGAGCAGGCGGAACGGCCGGCGGTCCAGCCGCATGCCGTTCCAGGTGGCGTCGATGCCGAGCGCCTGGCCGACGCGTCCCGGCCCGCTGCACAGCAGGCGCGGGTCGTCCACGCCACGCCGCTCGCGCATCGCGTCCAGTCCCTCGAGCGGCTCGATCGCGCGGATCAGCACGCCGGCGCCGTGCCCCGCCTCGCGGCACACGAAGTTCATGCACCAGTGGATGCCGTAGGAACGGTAGACGTAGACCCGCCCCGGCGGCCCGAACATCGCGGCATTGCGTGCGGTCGGCCCGGCGTGGCTGTGCGAGGCCGGGTCCTCGCGGTCGTAGGCCTCGGTCTCGACGATGCGGCCGCCGACGCCGTCGACATACACGCAGGCGCCGACCAGCGCGCGCGCCACCGTGTCGGCGTCCTGCAGGAAATCGATGCGATGCGAGGGCATGCGGGCGAGTGTCGCAGGGATGGCAAGATGGCGGTTCGAGCACCGTCCCACCCCGGACCCGGAACACGGAGAACCTCCATGCGCCTGTCTCGACTCCTGATCACGACCACGCTTGCGATGGCCGCGCTGGCCCACGCCGACACCCTGCCCTACGACGAAAACGCCAACGCCCGGGCCGACCTGCAGCAGGCCCTCGCGACGGCCGCCGCGAAGAAGCGGCCGGTGCTCGTGGTCTTCGGTGCCAACTGGTGCCCCGACTGCCGGGCGCTCGACGCGTCGCTCAAGAGCGGCGCCAACGCCGAACTGATGGCGAAGGAGTTCGTCGTCGTCAAGGTCGACGTCGGCCGCTTCGACCGCAATCTGCCGGTGGCCGAGCAGTACGGCAACCCGATCAAGCGCGGCATCCCGGCGGCCGTCGTGCTGTCACCGTCGGGCCAGCTGCTCTACGCGACACGTGCCGGCGAGCTGTCGAACGCCCGGCGCATGAGCGACACCGGCGTGCACGACTTCTTCAGCCAGGTGGTCGCGACGGCGCAGCAGGGCCAGAAGTGAGGTGATCAGCCGGGCCGCGCGGCCGGTGCCGCGGGCCGGGTGTTGACGAACAGGCACAGCAGCGCCGTCAGCAGGGCCAGGCCGATGTGCAGGCCGTACACCGCGCCGAAATCGTGGCGCTGCAGGCCGCCCTGCCCGAGCAGCATCACCGTCAGCGCCACGCCGATCACCGCGCCGACCTGCCGCGTGGCCTGGTTCACCGCGCTGCCCACCGCATAGTGCGCGGCCGGCAGCCGGCTCACCGCGGCACCGGACAGCGAGGGCAGCACCATCCCCACGCTGGTGCCGCTGAGGAGCAGGCCGGGCAGCCAGTCGCGCAGGTAGGCCGGCTCGGTGCCCGGCACGAGCAGGAACCACAGCCCCGCGGCGGCATAGAGCAAGGCCCCGCCGACCAGGAAGGGCCGGTGGCCGTGGCGCCCGGCGAGCCGGCCGGTGACGATGGCCACCGGGATCACCGTCAGCGGCCCGGGCGCGATCGCGAGGCCGGCCTGCGCCTGGCTGTAGTGCCAGACCGTGCCCATGTAGAAGAAGAAGGCGAAGAACATCATCGCGAAGGCGATGCCGAAGGACAGCGTGGCCGCGTTGGCCGCGCGGAAGGTCGCGTGGCGGAACAGGCCCAGGTCGACCAGGGGATCGCGGGCGCGTGCGGCCCAGGCGATGAACGCTGCGCCGGCAAGCGCCCCGGTGGCGGCGACGACCGCCAGCTCGGAGGCCGTCCAGGTGGGGGACTCCAGCTCGACGATGGCCAGCGCGACCGCGCCGACGGCCACGATGAGCAGCGTCATGCCGACGCCGTCGACCCGGCGCCGCGGGCCGCCCGGCGCCGATTCGCCGAGCAGTGCCGCACCGCGCCAGAGCGAGAGCGCCCCGATCGGCAGGTTGATGAAGAAGGCCCAGGGCCAGCCGATGGTCTGCACGACGAAGGAGCCGAGGCTCGGGCCCACGGCTGCCGCAAACCCGGCGACCGCGCCCCAGAGGCTGACCGTCAGGGCGCGCCGCTCGGCCGGGAAGGCGGCCAGCACGATGGACAGCGAGGCCGGCGTGAGCAGCGCCGCCCCCACCGCCTGCAGCACGCGCGCGGCGATCAGCCACCCGACGCTGCCGGCCAGGCCGCAGGCGGCGGAGGCGGCGACGAACACCGTGACGCCGACCAGGAAGACGCGCTTGCGGCCGTGCGTGTCGGCGAGCCCGCCGGCCGGGATCAGCATCGCGGCGTACACCACGGTGTAGGCGTTGAGCACCCACGACATGTCGGCCGCGGTGGCCTGCGGAAAACCGGCGCGCAGCGCGCCAAAGGCCGCGTACAGCAGGGTGCTGTCGAGCGAGACCAGGAAGGCGGCCACGCTCGCGACCCAGAACACGGGCCAGGGCGAGGCGGCGCGAGCGGGTGCGGGGGTGCGGGGCGCGACGTTCGGCAGCGTGGCATCGACGGGGTTCATGGCGCGCGTCTCGCGGGGGTCAGGCGGGCTGCGGCAGGTAGACCGGGCGGGCCGCGGCGAGGCCCTGCCGGGTGAGGCGCGTGGCCTCGTCGGCCAGCACCTCGTCCAGGCCGGCCTCCAGGCCGTCGAGCGCGCGCCGGACGATGTCCTCGGCGCTGGTCTTCGGGGCGTCGATGGCCCGCACGAGGTCGGTGTCGACGAAGGCCATGTGCAGGCCCAGCACCTGGGTGTGCTGCGCGGCGAGCTCATGGCGCAGCGAGTTCGTCAGCGACCAGGCCGCCGACTTGCTGGCCGCATAGGCCGCGAGGCTGCCGCCGTTGATCCAGGAGACGATGGACAGCACGTTCAGCAGCGCCCCGCCGCCATGGCGCGCGAGCACCGGCGCAAAGCCCTGGCTGACGCGCAGCATGCCGAAGAAGTTGGTCTCGAACTGGCGGCGCGCCACGGCCTCGCTGTCCGGCGCGAGGAAGCCGCCCGGGTGGCCGATGCCGGCGTTGTTGACGACCAGCGTGACGTCGCCGGCGCGGGCCACCGCGGCGGCCACCTCGTCCGCCTTGGTGACGTCGAGGCGGATCGGCTCCACGCCCGGCGCGGCCGGCACGCTGGCGGGGTCGCGGGCGCCCGCGTACACCTTGCGCGCGCCGCGCGCGAGCAGCTCGCGGGTGAAGGCCAGGCCGATGCCTCGGTTGGCGCCGGTGACGAGGGCGACGGTGTTGCTGTCGATCTTCATGGGAAGGTTCCTTGTGAGGACGTGGTTTATATGACGAATGTCATATTTATGGGCGAACGAAAGGGAGGCGAAGGGGCTGAGTCGAACGAGGTCAGTGGCCGGCGGGTGCCGGGAGGTCGTATTGCGCGAGCAGGGCCTGCCGCGCGGCCGCGAGCACGGCATGGCCTTCGGGGTTGTCGCCCAGCGCGCGGGCGAGCTGCAGGCTGCCGACCAGGGTGCTCGTGACGAGGCTGGCGGCGGCCTGCGATGGGGCCGGCAGCGCGGCCCGCACGGCGGCGATCAGGTTTTGCACGCGCTGCACCAGGGCGTCGCGCACCGCCGCGGACTGGCGCGGGATCTCGCAGCCAAGGGCCGCCACCGGGCAGCCGGTCTCCATCGACGCGAGATGGACGGGGGACAGGTAGGTCTCGACCAGCGCCCGAAAAGCGCTGGCGCCCCGGGCCTGGTGTGCCTGCGCACCCCGCCGCTGCGCTTCGAAGCTGTCGCGCCCGGCGTGCGCGATGGCCTCGGCGAGCAGCGCGTCGCGCGACTCGAAGTGGGCATAGAAGCCGCCGTGCGTCAGGCCGGCCTCGCGCATCACGTCGGCGACGCCGATGCCGGCCGAGCCCTGGCGCCGGATGGCGCGCGCGGCGACATCCAGGATGCGCTGGTGCGTTTCTTCCTTGCGGCGGTTGGGAAGGCGGGCCATGGTGTGTCGATGAATATGACGTTCATCATATACATTCGGGATGACCCCTGCCGGAACGGGGCTACCGGGGCGACGAAGCCAGCCGCTGCAGCTGGCTGATCTGCAGCAGGGGCAGGAGCGCCTGGGCCAAGCCATGCGGCGCCGGCCCCTGCCACGCCGTGGCCGCCGCGGCCCGCGCCATGTCCGGCGACAGCAGCGGCCCGGGGACCTCGGGCGCGCTGGGGGGCACGTCGGGCGGCGGCGGCTCGCGCAGGCGGTCGACGGGACGCGGCGGGATCAGTCCGGCGAGCGTCGGTGCCGCCTTGACGCGCGGTGTCAGCGGCGGCTCCATCACGCCGAACTGGGCGCACACCGTCGCGATGAGGCTTGCGTGGTCGAAGGCGGGCGTCGGCCCATGGGCCTCGCGCGGCGGGTAGACGGAGCCCGGCTCGATGGCCGGGTTCACGAACAGGGCCGGCACGCGCACCCCCAGGCGGTCGTAGGCGAAGTTGTCCGGCGCCGTCTCGAACGGCGACACGGCGGACGGCGGCGGCACATGGTCGTACAGCCCGCCGTGCTCGTCGAAGAGCACCACCAGCAGCGTCTTGCGGAAGGTCTCGGGGTGCTGGCGCAGGATGCCGTAGACCTGCGCCAGCAGGTGCTCGCCGTCGCGCACCGAGACCGGCGGCGGCAAGGTGCCGCCGCCCGCGTCGGCGAACGGGATGCCGGCGCCCCCGGGGCGCGAGGCATTGACCGGCCCGTTGCGGAAGAAGTCGGTGTACCGCGGCTCGATCACGCTGTACTTCGCCAGCCGGTGGTGGCGGATGTCGGCCTCGAAGCGCGTCTCGTCCGACAGCCGCGGCCGAAAGCCGACGACGTTGCCGCCGTCCGCGCCGAGCCACTTCCAGCGGTCGTAGACGTAGGCGCACAGGGCCGAGGCCGGCGCATCGTGGTAGTAGACCCGCCAGTTCACCTGCCCCGGGTGCGCCTCGTCCAGCAGTTCGAAGACCGTCTTCTCCTTCACCGGCGGCGAGAACGGCAGGTCGCGCCGCTCGCCGGTGCGGAAGTCCGCATTGTCGACGCGCGAGCGGCGGGTGCCGGGCACGAGCCCCGGCGTGCCGCAGTGCGCGATGACGCGGTTGGCCAGCGCCTGCACCGGGCCGCCGGCGTGCCAGCAGTCGCACACCGCGTAGCGTGTCGCGAGCTGCCAGGTCACCGGCACCGAGGTGCGCCCGTGGTAGTGCATCACGTTGCGCGGGTCGGGCTCCACGAGCGGCCCGCCCGGGACCAGGGGCGCCGCGGGCTGCTGGCCGTAGTTCCAGGCGAAGCCGTTCATCGTGGGCACGGCGCCGGCCGCCGGCGTCGCGGTGCCGAAGAGCTGCTCGTTCACGTCGCCGAACAGCTTGCCCGGCTCCGGATAGGGGCGGATCCCGTTCTTCGCATCGTCCGTGCCCTGGAACACCGAGACGCAGACGCCGTCCGGGATCGACGGGTCGACGGGGATGCGCTCCTTGCCGGAGAGGCCGCGGTACAGGCCGTCGTCGGTGAGCTTGGCATGCAGGCCGCCGAGCAGGTTGTCGAAGGAACGGCCCGACAGCATCAGCACCACGACATGCTCGATGCCGGGGCCGAGCGGCTGCTGCGGAAGCGCCGGCCGGGGCAGCGGCTCCAGCTGCACGTCGACCACCGCATAGCGGTTCCACGCGAAGAGGTGGCTGCTGTCGAGCTCGTCCGTCAGCGACAGGGCCTGCCCGTTGGACTCCGACACCAGGTGGCCGTCCTGCAGCGAGAAGCCGCAGGCGCCGGCCCAGTCGCCGAAGCCGAGGTAGGCGCTGTCGCTGGCCGACAGCCAGCGGGCGCTGCCCTTGATGCGGTAGTAGGTCAGGCCGCCGTGCGGCACCTGCTCCAGCACCAACGCGCGGCGCAGCGCGGTGGCGAGGGTGGCCCAGTCGTCGCCGTTCGCGCCCACCCAGCCGAGCCGCACGCCGCGCAGCGAGACGGCGAGGCGGAAGGCGCCGGCGGGTGCCGCGGCGGGTTCGGCCGGCGCGCTGCGCGCCAGCGCCCGGCGTCGGTCGTCGGCGAACGAGGCCTGCGGCGCGGCGGCGGCGGGGTCGAGGTTCATGAGGCGCTCCCGAAGGATGGACTGGGGCTTGTCGACACTGTCGACGAACCCGCGCGCGGGCGCACGTGAAGCGTCCTGAAGCGTCCTGAAAGCGCCCGGCGACGCCTACGCCGCGATCTTGAACACCGACACCAGCCGCATCAGGTCGGCGGCCTGGTTCTCCAGGCTCTGGGCCGCCGCGGCGCTCTGCTCCACCAGCGCCGCGTTCTGCTGCGTGCCCTCGTCGAGCGAGCTCACGGCCTGGTTGACCTGGGCGACGCCCGTCGTCTGCTCCGCGGTCGAGGCATTGATCTCGGAGATCAGGCCCGTCACGCGCCGCACCTGCTGCACGATCTCCGTCATCGTCTGCCCGGCCTCGCCGACCAGGCGCGTGCCGCTGTCGACCTTCTCCGTCGACGCCGCGATCAGCGACTTGATCTCGCGCGCCGCCGAGGCGCTGCGCTGCGCCAGCGAACGCACCTCGCTCGCCACCACCGCGAAGCCTCGCCCCTGCTCGCCGGCCCGCGCCGCCTCGACCGCCGCGTTCAGCGCCAGGATGTTGGTCTGGAAGGCGATGCCGTCGATCACGCCGATGATGTCGGCAATCTTGCGGCTGCTGGCGCTGATCTCGTGCATGGTCTCGACCACGCGCGTCACCACCTCGCCGCCCTGGTCGGCCACCGCCGCCGCCGAGGCCGCGAACTGGTTCGCCTGCTGGGCGTTGCCGGCGTTGCCGTGCAGCGTCTCGGTCATCTGCTGCATCGACGCGGCGGTCTGCTGCAGCGCGCTCGCCTGCTGCTCGGTGCGGTTCGACAGGTCGGCATTGCCGCTCGCGATCTCGCTCGTCGCATGGCTGATCGCCTGGGCGCCGGTCTGCACGTCGCCGACCAGGCTGCGCAGCTGGCGCACCATCTGCTGCACCGCGGCAAGCAGGCTTGCGTCGGCGCCCGGCTGCACCGCGATGTCGTGCGACAGGTCGCCCTGCGCGACCCGCAGCACCGCGTCGCGGGCGTATTCGGGCTCGCCGCCGAGCTGTCGCCACACCTGGCGCACCACCCAGCGCGAACCGATCGCGAGCAGCACCAGCACCACCCCCGCACTGGCCAGGATGGCGCCCAGCGTCGAGCCGGTGCTCTGCTTGGCGCGGCCGAGCGCGGTGTCGAAGTTCTCCTTCGCCTCGGCTTGCGCCTGCTGCATCGACGCGGCGAACTTCTTCTGCGCCGCCTGCATCGTGGCCAGCGCCGCGGCCTCGTCGCCCTGCGCGCTGCCGATCACGATGCCGATCGCCTGCGTCGCCGCGCCGTAGTAGGCGTTGAACTCCGCCTGCAGGCGCTGCGCATCGTCCGCCCGCGCGGGAATGGCCTGCACCGACTTCAGCAGCTCGCGGATCTGCCCCGCCTGCTGGGCGGTTTCCTCGAGGCGCTTCTTGTCGCCGTCCGAGGCCGCGCCCTGCAGTCCGACGACCAGCGCGTCGAAGCGGCTGCCGAGCTGCTGGCTGGCGCTGAGGTAGGGGTAGTGGGTCTGCCCCACCGCGTCCAGCGCCTGCGACGTGCGGCTCGAGAAGGCGAAGACCACCATCACGCCCAGCGCGAAGACGAGGGCGGACGAGAGGGGCAACAGCCAGATGGTGCTTTTGACTTTCACGGTGTCCTCGCGCGCGGCGTCAGTCGACGGACTTCACCAGGTGGGCGACCTGGCCCTTGAACTCGGCGGAGTCGCGCGTCTTGCCCTCGAGCTTCCAGACTTCCTTGGCGGTCGGGCCGTACTTCGCGTAGAAGGTCTTCGAGAAGATCGTGAAGTACGGCTTCTCGGCCAGCGGCGGGTTGATGCGCTCGACCTTGGCGCGCAGCTCGGCGTTGTCGTGCAGCGTGTCGTCGGCCTCGGTCGTCTGCAGCGCGACCAGCTGGTAGCGGCCGGCGGCCAGGCGCTTCAGGATCTCGCCGGTCGCGTTGGCGCTGTCGTCCACCTTGGCGCCGAGCTTGGTCAGCTGGGCGATCACCGAGTAGCCGGTGGGGGCGCCGATCGTGCCGTCCACACCGGCGAGCTTCTGGCCGTCCCAGCCGGCCGCGCTGCCCTTGAGGCGGTACAGCGCATAGGTGGCGCGGTACATGCGCTTGGTGGCGTCGGCCTCGCCGTCGAGCTTCACCGGGTACGCCGCGAATTCGGCACGGTCGGCGGCGTAGCTCGCGTTGATCGCGCCGTCCATCGTGCCGGCCTTCACCTCGGCCATGCACTGCTTCCAGGGCATCGGGCTCAACTTGATGGGCACGCCCAGCTGCTTCTCGATCGACTGGATCATCATCGCGCTGTAGCCCGGCTTGCCATTGATCAGCCAGGGGTAGGCCTCTTCATGCGAGTGGCACAGCGTGACCTTGTCGGGGTTCGATTGGGCCCACGCGGCAGGAATCGTGCCGAGGACAAGGGCGAGGCTGGCGAGAGGCGTGCAGAATTTCATGGAACTGTGCAGGAGTTGATGAAGGCACCCGAACGTGCGCCGGGCTCCTCCGTTCCTTCGGCAAGCTGCACGAATTCTTAATACAAGCTTTTCGATTTTGGAAAAGGTGTCAGATGTTGTTCGACCCGAGCCGGCATGAGGCCTTGACCGTCGCCCCCTGGGATGCCGTCGCCGCTCGCGCGGAAATCAGGGCCATCGCCGAGGACCTGGACGCGGCCCGCGGCGCCGACGGCGCGTGGCCGCTGCATCCGCTCGACCAGGACGGCGACACGCCGGCGGGCGGCTTCAAGGGCATCTACCTCGGCCGGGCCGGGCTGCTGTGGTCCTTGGCGGTGCTGGGCGAGGCGGGCCTTGCGAGCTCGCGCATCGACCTGGCGGCTGACATCGAGCGCGCCGTGGCCGACCATGCGGTCGCACCGGATGCCGGCGAGCCCGCGCCGTCGTATTTTCTCGGCGAGGTGGGCTTGCGCCTCGTGCAATGGCGCCTGACCCGCAGCGCCGAGTCCGCCACCCGCCTGCATGCGGCGGTCGAGTCGAACATCGCCCACCCCAGCAACGAGGCGCTGTGGGGTTCGCCCGGCACGATGCTCGCGGCCTGGCACCTGTGGAAGGCCACCGGCGAGGCGACGTGGCGCGATCTCTACCTGCGCAACTGGCAGCACCAGTGGGAGACCTGGCGGCACGATGCCGCGGTCGGCTGCCACCTGTGGACGCAGGACCTGTACGGCCGCGTGTTGCAGTACCTGGGTGCGGGGCACGGCTTCGCGGGCAACGCGTTCGCCCTGCTGCTCGGGGCCGGGCTGCTCGACGACGAGCGGCGGCAGGTGATGCAAGGGCGCGTGGTGCAGACCCTGTCATGCCTCGCGCAGCACGAGGGCGCTGCCGCCAACTGGCGGCCGGCGGTTCAGGCGCCGGCGCCGGGCCGCCCGGCGATGCTGGTGCAGTGGTGCCATGGGGCACCGGGCATCGTCACCGCGATCCACCCCTTCCCGCCGGGGGCCGATGCGCAGCTCGATGCCCTGCTGTGCGCGGCCGGAGAGACCGTCTGGCAGGCCGGCCCGCTGACCAAGGGCGCAGGCCTGTGCCACGGCACGGCCGGCAACGGCATGGCACTGCTGGCGCTGCATGCACGCACCGGCGACACTGAATGGCTGGCGCGGGCGCGCCGCTTCGCGATGCATGCCATCGGCCAGGTCCGGGCCCTGCGGCAACAGCACGGCCACGGCCGCCATTCGCTGTGGACCGGCGATGCCGGCGTGGCCTGCTTCCTGGCGCAGTGCCTCGCCGGTCGCTACGAGGGCATGCCGCTGCTCGATGTCGTCTAGCGGCCGGCTGCGCGGTGCGCGGCGCGATCAGAAGCTGTGGCGCAGCCCGGCCTCGAAGCCGCTCGACTTCTGGCCCCCGGCGATGGCCGGCGGCGTCGCCACGGCGAACTTCTGGCCGCCCTTGTTGTTGATGCGCGAGGCCGTGGTGTACAGCGCCGTGCGCTTCGACAGGTTGTGCACATAGCCGATGGCGATCAGCGTCGCGTCGTCCGCGTCGGCCGTCTGCGTCGCGGCCGTGCCGCTCTTCAGGTCGGCGCGACCGAACGAGGCGCGCAGCAGGCCCGAGCCCAGCGGCGCGCTCACGCCCAGCAGCGCCAGGCTCTCCTTGCGGTCCAGGAACTTGAGTTGCGTCAGCGAGCCCAACAGCTTGACCACGCCCAGGTCGTACGAGACGCCCAGCGAGCCGACCTTGTACTTGTCTTCCGCCGCGTTCGCCTCGGTCGTGCCGTACGAGCCCGACACGTTCAGCGGGCCGGCGGCATAGCCGATGCGGCCGCCGACGTACTTGCCGCCGACCGTGCCCTCGCCCGCAGCCACCGTCAGCTGGCCGTAGGCGCCGCCGAGGTTCTTCGGCAGGAAGTAGCTGATCTCGTTGTCGGCACGCGAGTTGGTGTTGACCGTGCCGCCCAGCTTGGACTGCAGGTTCGAGAACTTGCCGACGCCGTTGTCGCCGAAGGCATCGAAGTCGGAGATGCCGGTGTAGGTCGGCGTGTAGTCGCGGCCGAGGCGCACTTCGCCGAAGGCGCCTTCCAGGCTCACCGTCGAGCGGCGGTGCCAGAACTTGCCGCTGCTGTTGACCGTGCCGTCGTCCGGGTTCAGGGCGGCCTCGAGCCAGAAGCTCGCCTTCAGGCCATCGCCCAGGTCCTCGACGCCGCGGAAGCCGAGGCGGCTGCTGTTCAGGCCGTCGGTGCCGAGCTGCTTGACCTTGAGGTCGCCGTTCTTCACATAGCGGGCGTTGACGTCGACGACGCCGAACATGGTGACGCTGGACTGGGCCGAGGCGGCGCCGGCGGCGAACAGGGACACGAGGGCGAGGAGGGGGGTGTGCTTCTTCATGAGAGAACTTCCAATGACGGAGAAATGAGGCCGCCATTCCAGCAAGGCTTGTCGGATGGGCGTGTGACAGCGTTGCGATCCGTTGCGCGTCGTTGGCGCCGTCCCACTGCCCGGGCGCGGCGCATGGGCATTCACGCCCGCGTCACGCGCCTGCGCGACAACGCACAGCAAGCCGGTACAAGACCCATCGCGGCGGCCGATGGACACTCGCGGGATGACACCCGGATTGCTCGCTGGAACCTTGTTCGCCCTGGCCGCCGGCCTGATGTGGGGGCTGGTCTTCGTCGGCCCGCTGCTGCTGCCGGACTACCCCGCCGTGCTGCAGTCCTTCGGACGCTACCTCGCCTTCGGCCTGATCGCGCTGCCGCTCGGCTGGCTCGACCGCGCGCGCCTGGCGCAGCTCACGCGGGCCGACTGGCTCGAGGCGCTGAAGCTGGCCGCGGTCGGCAATGTCATCTACTACCTCTTCCTCGCCAGTGCGATCCAGCGCGCCGGCGGGCCGCTGCCCACGATGATCATCGGCACCCTGCCGGTGGTGATCGCCGTCTGTTCCAACCTGCGCGGCGGCGGCGTGGGCGGGGTGCCGCTCGCCTGGGGCCGGCTGCTGCCCTCGCTGCTGCTGATCGGCACGGGCATCCTGCTGGTCAACCATGCCGAGCTGGCGCAACTGCGCGCAGATCCGCAGGCCGACCTGCGGCGCTATGCCCTCGGCGCAGCGCTGGCGGTGGGCGCCGTCGCCTGCTGGACCTGGTACCCGCTGCGCAATGCCGACTGGCTGCGCGCCCACCCCGACCGCAGCCCGCGCAGCTGGGCCACCGCCCAGGGCCTGGCGACGCTGCCGCTGGCCGCGCTGGGCTATGCGCTCACCTGGGCCTGGATGGCCTGGCAGGGCAACGCCGATGCGATGCCTTTCGGCCCGCGTCCCGCGGTCTTCATCGGGCTCATGTTCGCGATCGGCCTGTTCGCCTCCTGGCTGGGCACGCTGTGCTGGAACGAGGCGAGCCAGCGCCTGCCGACCGCCCTCGCCGGGCAGTTGATCGTGTTCGAGACCCTGTCGGCGCTGGCGTATGCGTTCATGCTGCGCGGCCAGGGGCCGCAGCCGCAGACGCTGGCCGGGATCGGGCTGCTCATCGGCGGCGTGGTGTGGGCCTTGCGCAGCGGCCCGGGCGATCGGTCGGTGCTGCCCTCGGAGCTGCAGTCGGACCTGCACCCGTGACCCGTGGGGGCCGCCGGGCGACGGCGATCAGGACACCTGGGTCGGGCGCGGCGCGAGCGGCGGCTCGTCCAGGCTGCCGGCCTCGCCGGGCAGGTGCGGGTCGTCGATGTCGGCCTCGTGCGCCACGGGCAGCGGCAGGCCCGGCACGACGTGGCCGGTGACCGGCGCCGCCGTGGCGGCGCTGCGGCGGGGGCGGTTGCGGTACCAGGCGCTCACGCGCTCGGCGGCTTGCAGGGTTTCGATGTTCATGGTCTGTGCGTGCGGCGGAGTCAAAACGGCCCGGTCGTGATCACGACCGGGCCAGGAGGGGACTGTCTCGGCGAGATCAGTCGTCCACGCGTTTCAGGACGTCCTTGGCGGCGTCCTTGGTCTTCTGCTTGGCATCGCCATACGCGGCCTGCGACTTGCCGGCCACCTGGTCGGCAACGCCTTCGACGCGCAGGCGATCATTCCCGACCACCTTGCCGGCGGTCTCCTTCACTTTCCCCTTGACGTCCTCGGCACGACCTTTGACCTGGTCCTTGTTCATGCTGGAACTCCTTGAAGTTACGGCGCGACGTGCACCGTCCATGGAGACAGTGTCGGCGAGCCCCCGGGGCAAGTCTGTCGGACGTGGCCGCGATCGCTGTCGGACAGGAACGCCGCCTGCCGTCAGTCGAGGAGCGCCTCGTCCAGCACCTCGACCCAGTGCCGCACCGGCAGGTCGGTGCCGCCCTGCAGGTGCTGGATGCAGCCCACGTTGGCCGAGACGATGGCCTGCGGCCGCAGCGCCTCCAGGTGGCTGAGCTTGCGGTCGCGCAGCTGGGTCGCGAGCTCGGGTTGCAGCACCGAGTAGGTCCCGGCCGAGCCGCAGCAGAGGTGGCTTTCGCTGGCGGCGAGGCTGACCTCGAAGCCGAGGGCCGCGAGCTGCGCCTCGATGCCGCCGCGCAGCTGTTGCCCGTGCTGCAGCGTGCACGGCGGGTGGAAGGCCAGCGCGCGCTGCGCCGGTTCGCGCAGCCGCGGCTTCAGCTTCGGCACCAGGTCGGGCAGCAACTCGCCCAGGTCGCGCGTCAGGCCGGCGATGCGCTGCGCCTTGTCGGCATACGCCTCGTCGTGCGCCAGCGCGTGGCCGTAGTCCTTTACCGTGACGCCGCAGCCGGAGGCGTTCATCACGATCGCCTCCACCTGGTCCGAGACCACCAGCGGCCACCAGGCGTCGATGTTGCGGCGCATGTCGGCCAGGCCGCCGTCGACGTCGCCCAGGTGGGTGCGGATCGCGCCGCAGCAGCCCGCGCCATCGGCGACCACGGTCTGGATGCCGGCGGCGTCGAGCACGCGCGCGGTGGCGCTGTTGATGTTGGGTGCCAGCGCCGGCTGCACGCAGCCCATCAGCAGCAGCACCTTGCGCGGGTGGCTGCGCGTCGGCCAGCGGTGCGCGGCGGCGGGGGCGCGCGGCGGCACCTTGGCGCGCAGGGCCGGCGGCAGCAGCGGGCGCACCGCCTGGCCGAGCTTCAGCGCAGGCGAGAACAGCGGCGAGGTCAGGCCTTCCTTCAGCAGCCAGCGCACGCCGCGCTCGCCGCGCGGGCGCTCGACGCGCGCGTCGACCAGCTTGCGGCCGATGTCGACCAGGTGGCCGTATTGCACGCCCGAGGGGCAGGTGGTCTCGCAGTTGCGGCAGGTGAGGCAGCGGTCCAGGTGCTGCTGGGTGCTGCGCGTCACCGGCTCGCCCTCGAGCACCTGCTTCATCAGGTAGATGCGGCCGCGCGGGCCGTCGAGTTCATCGCCGAGCAGCTGGTAGGTCGGGCAGGTCGCGGTGCAGAAGCCGCAGTGCACGCACTTGCGCAGGATCGCCTCGGCGGCATCGCCGTCGGGGGTGCCCTTGAACTCGGTAGACAGCCTGGTTTGCATGCGTCACAGATCCGGATACAGCCGGCCCGGATTGAAGAGGCCATCCGGGTCGAAGGATTGCTTCAGCGCGCGGTGGATGCGCGCGAGGGGCGGCGCGAGCGGCGCGAACACGCCGGCCGACCGGTCCTGGCCGAGGAAGAGCGTGGCATGGCCCCCCACCGCCGCTGCCGCGTCGCGCACGGCGTCCGCGGGCATCGCGGTGCAGACCCAGCGCTGCGCCCCGCCCCATTCGATCAGTTGCTCGCCCGACACCGCCAGCGGCGGCGCGGTGGGCGGCACCGACATCCGCCACAGCGTGCCGCCGTGGGCGACGGCCTCGCGCGCCTTCTGGAAGTACTCGTCGTCGTGGTGGCGCAGGCCGTGCCAGAAGTCGAGGGCCTGCGCCGGCTCGATCAGCTCGCCGCCGAGCGCGGCGACGGCCGACTGGACGGCCGCGAGCGCGCCGCGCAGGCGCACCACCAGCATGCCGTCCCACCAGGCGCTCGCGTTGATGGGCAGGGGCAGGCTGCTCCATTCGTTGATCTTCTGCATGGCGCTGATGTGGGCGAGCTCGAAGCGGACCGTGGCGGTGGCCGGGGCCAGCGGCAGCACCTTGAGCGAGACCTCGAGGATCACCCCCAGCGTGCCGAGCGATCCGGCGAGCAGGCGCGAGACGTCGTAGCCGGCGACGTTCTTCATCACCTGGCCGCCGAAGCTGAGCACCTCGCCGCGGCCGTTCAGCAGCGTGGCGCCGAGCACATGGTCGCGCACCGCGCCAACGCTGGCGCGCGCCGGGCCGGACAAGCCGCTCGCGACCATGCCGCCGACGGTGCTGCCGGGACCGAAGTGCGGCGGCTCGAAGGGCAGGTGCTGGTTCTTCTCCGCGAGCGCCGCCTCCAGCTCGGCGAGCGGCGTGCCGCAGCGGGCGGTGACGACCAGCTCGGTCGGCTCGTAGCTGGAGATGCCCGAGAGCACGGTGGTGTCCAGCAGCTCGCCGCGCGGGGCCTCGCCGTAGAAGTCCTTGGTGCCGCCGCCGCGGATGCACAACGGCGTGCGCGCGGCGCGGGCCGCCTCCACCTGGTCCAGAACCCTTTGCAGGGCGGGGTCCGTCGCCCGGGTCTCGACCCGGGATCCCGGATGGGCATCCGGGCTGCGAAGAATCGCGTCCATGCTCAAAACCTCGGGATGTCCGCGAACGGCAGCAGGCCGCGCCGCACGTGCATGCGCCCGTACTCGGCGCAGCGCGCGAGCGTCGGGATCACCTTGCCGGGATTCAGCAGGCCCGACGGGTCGAAGGCCTGCTTCACCGCCAGCATCTGTTCACGCTCCGCCTCGGAGAACTGCACGCACATCGACGACAGCTTCTCGACGCCGACGCCGTGCTCGCCGGTCACCGTGCCGCCCATCGCGACGCTGGTCTCCAGGATGTCGGCGCCGAAGCGCTCGCAGCGCTCGAGCTGGTCCGGGTCGTTGGCGTCGAACAGGATCAGCGGGTGCAGGTTGCCGTCGCCGGCATGGAAGACGTTGGCGCAGCGCAGCCCGTACTTCTTCTCCATCTCGCCGATCGCGATCAGGATGTCGGCCAGGCGCCGGCGCGGGATGGTCGAGTCCATGCACATGTAGTCGGGGCTGATGCGCCCGCTGGCCGGGAAGGCGTTCTTGCGGCCGCTCCAGAACTTCAGGCGCTGCGCCTCGTCCTTGCTGACCTCCATGCGCGTGGCGCCGCTGCCGGCCAGCACGTCCAGCATGCGGCCGATCTCCTCGGCCACCTCTTCCGGCGTGCCGTCGCTCTCGCACAGCAGGATGGCCTCGGCGTTCAGGTCGTAGCCGGCGTGCACGAAGTCCTCGACCGCGGCGGTCATCGGCTTGTCGAGCATCTCCAGCCCGGCCGGGATGATGCCGGCGGCGATGACGTTGGCCACCGCGTCGCCCGCCTTGCGGATGTCGTCGAAGCTCGCCATGATGCAGCGCGCCAGCAGCGGCTTCGGGACCAGCTTCACCGTCACCTCGGTGATGACGGCCAGCATGCCCTCGCTGCCCACCAGCAGGGCCATCAGGTCCAGGCCGGCCGCGTCCAGCGCCTCGGAGCCGAATTCCACCGCCTCGCCCTCGGCGGTGAAGCCGCGCACGCGCAGCACGTTGTGCAGCGTCAGGCCGTACTTCAGGCAGTGCACGCCGCCGGAGTTCTCGGCCACGTTGCCGCCGATGCTGCAGGCGATCTGGCTGCTCGGGTCGGGGGCGTAGTACAGGCCGAAGGGCGCGGCGGCCTCGCTGATCGCCAGGTTGCGCACGCCGCACTGCACGCGCGCGGTGCGGGCCAGCACGTCCACCTTGAGGATGCGGTTGAACTTCGCCAGGCTGAGCGTGACCCCCAGCGCGAGCGGCAGCGCCCCGCCGCTCAGCCCGGTGCCGGCGCCGCGGGCCACCACCGGAACCTTCAGGCCATGGCAGGCGCGCAGCACGGCGGCCACCTGGTCCTCGGTCTCGGGCAGCGCCACCACCAGCGGGGGCTGGCGGTAGGCGGTGAGACCGTCGCATTCGTAAGGAATGGTGTCCTCGCTGCGCGACAGCAGGGCATGGGCCGGCAGCAGGGGCGCGAGCGCGGCCACGACCTCGGCGCGGCGCGCCGCCAGCGCATCCGCGCCGGGTGGGTCGGCGTTCAGCGCGTGGGTACTCAAGGGGGCATTCACAAGGGCAGGGGTCCCGACGTCAGCCTGTTCAGAGCCCACGACTGTAGCGCGAGCTCACGGCGCCTCGGCCGCATACAGCACGTGGCGGCGCAAGGGATGCTCCGGCGCAAGGCGCGGATGGTCGAATTCGCCGCGCCATGCCAGGCCGATGCGCGCCATCACCGCCTGCGAGCGGACGTTGCCGACGGCGGTGAAGGAGACGACGCGCGGCAGGCGCAGCACCTCCCAGGCATGCTGCAGCACGAGGGCGGCCGCCTCGCTGGCGGCGCCGCGGCCCCAGGCGGCGCGCGCCAGGCGCCAGCCGATCTCGCGCGTCTCCCCGGACGGCGGCACGAAGGGCAGCTCGAAGGCGACGCCGGCCAGGCCGACGAAGCCGGCGAACGGCAGGTCGGGCAGCTCGAGCGCCCACAGGCCGTGGCCGAACTGCTCGATGTGGAGCCGGATGCGGCCGGCCAGCGCGTCGCTCTCCCCGCGCGTCAACGGCGCCGGGAAATGGCGCATCACCTCGGGATCGGCATTCAGCGCAGCGAACGGCGCGAGATCCTCGTCGCGCCACGGCCGCAGCAGCACCCGCTCGCCGCGCAGGACCGCCGGGCCGTGCCGGAGGACGGTGGCCCCGGTCATGCCGTGAACACGGTCAGCACGCCGGTGTAGCCGTAGAGGTGGTGCCGCGCGATCTCGCCCGCCGCGAAGAAGCCCACCAGCGGGACATCGCCCAGCGCACGCCGCACGATCGCGAGCTCCGCCGACGGCGCCCCGAAATGCGGCCCGCCGCGCCCGGCGCAGCTGACGTAGATGGCCCCGGCCATGCGGCGCGCGGCATGCGGCAGGCCGCTGCCGTCGCTGCCGGGCTGCAGCGCGAGGGCCGTCTCGCGCGGCAGGGTCTCGGGCTCCAGTTCCTCGCGGATCTCGCTGCAGATGCGCACCAGGTCGCGCCGTGCGGCCTCGGTGCTGCGGGTGCAGAACGCGAGCTGCATGCCCGGCTCGACGGCATCGCTGACGGCCACGCCACGCTGGTGGGGGTCGATGCCGACGAGGTGGCGCACCCGGGTGTCGGTGCCGAACTGCCCGGGTCGGGCCATCAGGTCGTCTCGGCCGTCGCTCAGGCCGACCAGGGTCTGGCGCAGGCGCGGCAGCGCATCGCGCGGCTCGGCCGGGTCGACCTGCAGGTCGCGCAGCAGGCAGTCGAGCGCCGGCTCGCCGTCGAGCTGCGCCACCACATTGCGCTCGCCCTCGGTGATGCGGCGCGCCGGCCCGACCGGCTGGCAGCCCTGGGTGACGCGCGACACCAGCGCCACCTCGCGGCTGAAGGCCACGCCCGACAGGCCGCCGTCGAACACGCCCTCGGCGATGTGCAGCGCCTGCGTGCGCGCCGAGGCGAGGCCACCGAACAGGTAGCCGGTGGCGGTGCGGTCGCTCATCTCGGCGATCAGCTCGGCCAGGTCGGTCGCGGCGGGGTCGGCATGCACCTGCGCCGTGCTCGCCGAGAAACCCGGCCCCGGGTGCAGCGGCGCCGCACCGGAGAAGACGCGGAAGTGCGTGCGCGGCAGGTCCGACAGCATCAGCGCGAGCGCGGGCTCGTCGAAGTACTCCACCCCGTTGGCCGCGACGCCCACGCCCACCGCGCCCACCCATTCGGTGCCGGGCCAGCGCAGCCGCAGCTCGGCCAGCAGTTCGGCGGCATGCGGGGCGTAGTGGTCGCTGAGGTAGACCCAGCCCAGCGTGGGCTCGGCGATGTGGGTGCGGGCCAGGTCGTGCCGCTGGGCGTCGATCTGTGCCGCCGACAGGGCGAGCGCCATGCGCCAGTCCGGGTGGGTGGCATGGGCATGGGCGAAGAGTTTCATGCGGGCCTCGACAGGGAAGTCAGGGGCGCGAGTTGCCGCGCTTCGCAACGCCGCGCGAGCGGGCCGCGGCGCCGGCCGCCCCCGCGGCGACGCCGACCGCGGCCTTCGCGGTCTTCAGCGCCACCTTGCCCGGCACGCCGGCGGCCTTCTTCAGCGTCTGGCCGGCCGCGTCGACCGACTGCTTGACCATCGCGCCGGCCAGGTTGCGCGCGGCGTCCGAGGCGCTGTCCTTCATCGCCGTGGCGGCCAGTTCGGTGAACTGCTTGGTGAGCGCCCCCCACCACTGCATCGGGTCGACCGCGCCGGGGAGGGGGGCCGCCGCGCCGGGGGCCTTCGGCGTTGCCTTGCGCGCGGCCTTCTTCGCCGGGGCCGGCGCGGGCGGCTCCTCGCTGGCCACGGCTGCCGGCGCCGCGGCCGCCGGCTTCAGCGTCAGCGAATCGCGCAGGTCTTCCATCTGCACGTTCATGGTCTTCAGCGTCGACAGGGTCATGCGCTGCACCTCGAGCGCCTGGATCGTCGCGCCCAGCATGCGGGCGTTCTGTTCCAACCAGAACTGCACGGTTCGCAACTCCTCGATGCGCTTTTCCAGCTCTTCCGGGTTCAGCGTCGGCGCGACCCACTGGCCGATGTTCGGCAGCGCGGCACCGGCATTCTTGACCAGGCCCTGCAGGAAATCGAAACCAGGCACCAGCTTGGTGAAGTTGGGGGCCTCGGCCATGGTTTCTCCTTGTCGGTCTTTGCGGTCTTCGGAGCGTCGATTGTGCACGCCTTGCATGACCCTCACCCCGGCGCAACCCCTAGGACCCGCGCACCTGAAAACCTTTCCAGGTCGGCCCCTATCTGCGTTGACGCGCGCCTGTAACTGCCCGACCCTGCATCCGCGCCGCGATCTGCCGGCGCATTTGCTTCCAACCTCACAAGGGATGAACATGACAAAGCGATCCATGCATCGAAACTCTCTGCGCGGGGTGTTGTCAGCCCTGTTGGCCTTGTCGGGCGCCGTGCCGCTCGCGGGCCACGCCGGCGCGTTGCCGGCCGCAGCAGCGGCCCAAAGCATTACCGCTGTTTCCCAGGCCGACGTGGCCACGCCGACGGACCGGTTGATCATCAAGTACCGCGGCGGCGCAGCCGGAGCCGCCTCCACCGCCTCGACCAGTGAACGCGCCGTGCTGCATCGCAGTGCGCAGGACGTCGCGTTGCGCATCGGGGTGCAGATGCAGTTGCTGCGGGTCGGCGCGCTCGACACGCACGTGATGAAGCTGGACCGGCGCCTCGCGCTGGCGGATGCGGCGCAGCTCGCGCGCGACATCGCGGCCAGCGACCCGAACGTCGAGTACGCCGAGCCGGACCGCATCCTGCATCCGCTGTTCGTGCCGAACGACACCCAGTACGGCCAGCAGTGGCACTACTTCGAGGCCACCGGCGGGCTGAACCTGCCGGCCGCCTGGGACAAGTCCACCGGCAGCGGCGTGGTCGTCTCGGTGATCGACACCGGCTACCGGCCGCACACCGACCTGGCAGCCAACATCCTGCCCGGCTACGACTTCATCGCCGACACCACGATCTCGAACGACGGCAACGGCCGCGACAGCGATGCCTCCGACCCGGGGGATGCGATCGTCGCGGGCGAGTGCGGCGGCGGAGAGCCGGCGCAGGACGAGTCGAGCAGCTGGCACGGCACGCACGTGGCCGGCACCATTGCCGCGGTGACGAACAACGGCAAGGGCGTGGCGGGCGTGGCGTACAACGCCAAGGTCGTGCCGGCGCGGGTGCTGGGCAAGTGCGGCGGCTACACCTCCGACATCGCGGCCGCCATCATCTGGGCCTCGGGCGGCACGGTGAGCGGCGTGCCCGCGAACGCCAACCCGGCGCGCGTGATCAACATGTCGCTGGGCGGCAGCGGCGCCTGCGACACCACGTCGCAGAACGCGATCAACTCCGCGCGCAGCCGCAACACGGTGGTCGTGGTGGCGGCCGGCAACAGCAACGCCAATGCCTCCGGCTTCTCGCCGGCGAGCTGCAGCGGGGTGATCACGGTGGCGGCGACGAACCGCAGCGGCGGGCGCGCGTACTACTCGAACTACGGCAGCATCGTGGCGGTGGCCGCGCCGGGCGGCGACGTGCGCAGCAGCTCGTCGAACGGCATCCTGTCGACGCTGAATTCCGGCGCGACCTCGCCGGGGGCCGACAGCTACGCGTACTACCAGGGCACGTCGATGGCCACGCCGCACGTCGTGGGTGTGGTGGCGCTGATGCTGTCGAAGAACCCGGCGCTGACGCCGGACGAGGTGGCGACGCGGCTGAAGGCGTCGACGCGGCCGTTCCCGGCCACCTGTTCGCAGTGCGGCACCGGCATCGTCGATGCCAGCGCCGCGGTCGACGCGGCGACCGGCGGCGTGACCCCGCCGACGACGACGCCGGAGGTGGAATCGAACAACACCACCGGCACCGCCCAGGCCGTGACCAAGGGGACGACCATCGCCGGCACCATCGGCAGCAGCAGCGACACGGACTACTTCAAGCTGACCGTGGCGGGGGGTGCCTCGCTGACCGCGACGCTGACGCCGAACTCGAGCTCGGACTATGACCTGTACGTCTACAACAGCGGCGGCACGCAGGTGGGCAGCAGCATCAACGGCACGGGGGCGGTCGACACCGTGACGGTGACGAACAGCGGCGCGAGCGCGACCTACTACGTGCGCGTGAAGTACTACAGCGGCGGCACGGGAAGCACCTCGGGCAAGTACACGCTGGCCATCAACTGACAGCGGGCCTGCGGCACCGCGTCAGCGCTTGAAAATGATGCGTTCGACGCGGTAGCCGCGGGCCTTCAGCAGGGCCGGGAGGCCCTGCGGCCCGATCATGTGCAGGCTGCCGACGGCGGCGAAGACCGCTTCGCCGTCCTCGTGCCAGGCCGCGATCTGGCGCGCCATGGCGGGGTTGCGCTCGTCAAGCATGCGCTCCATGTCGCGCCGGTCGTCCTCGTTGTCCATGCACTGGCACCAGCTCGCGTAGCGTTCCAGCTCGGCGAACTGGCTGCCCGACCAGACGTCGGCGATGTGGCGCAGCAGGCGCCGGGTGCGGCCGCTTTCCAGCTCGGCGAGGGTGCGGTCGATCATCTGCAGGCGCTGCTCGGCGCTGCCGCCGCTCAGCATCTCGATCTGCAGCTCGGGCGTTTCCAGCGAGCTGACGGTCTTGCCCAGTTGGCGCCCCAGCAGCGCAAGGAAGCCGTCGATGCCGTAGGCGGGGTCGAGCCCGTCGGCGCGGCCGGCGGTGACCGACAGGTTGAGCGCCAGCATCACCGGGCTCAGCGAGCGGCGCAGCGTCTCGGGCATGCAGGCGGAGCGGGCCTGGGCCTGCAGGCGGGCTTCGAGCGCGGGCGGCAGCGCCTCGGTGCCGCTCGGCCCCTGGGCCGCGCCGAGGCGCTGGACGATGTCGGCATCGGTGACGTCGAGCTCGAGCGCGATGCGCCGGCTCTCGCGCAGCGCGGCGCCGACCGCCGGCCCGGGCAGCACCCAGGCGGGCCGTGCGACGTGCATGGTGCCGTAGAGCCAGGAGTCGTGCCCGCCCTTGCTGATGCGCCACAGGAAGCCGCGGTCTCGCGCGCCGCCCGGATCGGCCTGGACGGCGGCTTGCGCGCGGGCGGCCTGCGCCGCATCCTGGCGCGCGCAGGCGGCGTCGGCGTCCTGCGCGGCGGCGGGGCCGGCCAGGAAGGCGAGGGCCCCGCCGAGGGCGAGGGCGGCGGCGCGCAGCAGCAGCAGAGTCTTCATGGACGCCACTGTAGCCAAGCTGCGCCACAATCGCCTGCACCATGCGCAGCCTGTTTCACCTTGCCTTCCATGTGCGCGACCTGGACGCCGCGCGCCGCTTCTACGGCGGCGTGCTCGGCTGCCGCGAGGGCCGCAGCACCGACACCTGGGTCGACTTCGACTTCTTCGGGCACCAGCTGTCGCTGCACCTGGGCGAGCCGTTCGCCACCACCGACACGGGCCGTGTCGGCAACCACCTGGTGCCGATGCCGCACCTGGGCGTGGTGCTGGAACTGCCCGACTGGCAGGCGCTGGCGGCGCGGTTGAAGGCGGCGGGCACCGAGTTCGTGCTGCCGCCGGGCGTGCGCTTCGAGAACCAGCCGGGGGAGCAGTGGACGATGTTCTTCCGCGACCCGTCGGGGAATCCGATCGAGGTGAAGGGGTTCAGGTCGCTGGATTCGGTGTACGAGCACTGAGCTTTGCGATGTCAGTGGTAGAGACGTAGCCCGGATGTAGCGAAGCGCAATCCGGGAGCGGGGCTCGAAGTGAGAGACGATCCCCGGATTGGCATCCGGGCTACTGCTCCTTTCATCAAGAAGGCGCAGAAGACGCCGGACGGGGAGTTGGCGATGGCGCGCAAACGCCAGAAGGAGTTGATGGCATGAGCAAGAAGCATCACGGATCGAGCCTCGACAGCCTGCTCCAGGAAGAAGGCCTTTTCGAGCAAGCCCAGACGCTCGCGATCAAGGAAGTGGTGGTCTGGCAGCTGACCGAGGCGATGGAACGGCAGTCGATCAGCAAGGCACGGCTGGCCGCCCTGTTGAAGACCAGCCGATCGCAGGTGGACCGCCTGCTCGACCCGACGCGCGACGTGACGCTCTCCACCCTGCAACGTGCCGCGGCCCTGGTGGGCCGCAAGGTGCAGATCGAATTGGTGTGATCCGTCAGGGCCAGCGCGCCAAGCCTCGCCAACGCGCCAACGTTGCTGCGCGTGCGCGCCACCTGCGTGCCGGTGTACGACCACTGAGCCTGCGAGGTCAGTGGTAGTCCTCTTCGCGTTGGTGCCGCACCGCCAGCACGACGACGCTTGAAGTGCTGGCGATTTCGTAGAGGGCCACGTACCCGTTGGCACCAAACGGAATGATGAGTTCTCGCCGCGTCGAACTCTTCCCTGCCTTGCGGAAGCTGAAGGGGGTCTGGGCCAGCTGATTCAGTACGCTCGAGCGAATGGCCTCGATGGTAGCCGTGACCAGATCGAGGTCTTCGATCGTTTCTGCCTTGTCGAGAAGAAAGTCAAGGAGCCGTTCCAGGTCTTCCTCTGCGGCCGCGCTGAAGCGGACCTCGAACCTCATCCGCCCAGCTGCTTGCGTTTGGCGTCCAGCTTCGCCTCGAGCTTGGCCAGCATGTCGTCAGCGGACAGCGACTCGCCGGTGTCCTGGTAGTGTTCCCAGGAGGCTTGGCCACGTGCGTGAAAGCGGGTCTGCGCCTGCCGGAACGCCACGGCGTTTCGCACCGACGACTCGACGAACTCGGAGAGGGTCTCGCCCTTGTGCAGCACGGCTTCGAGTTCGGCGCGCAGTTCCGGTTCGACTCGTACTTGGGGGATGACGGCGGACTTCATTGGCGCAGATTGTATTGCGTTTGCGTTGCAATGCGCGCGACCATCTCAGGGCCGGGGCGTGATCCCCTGCCAGCGTGCCAGGTTTGCCGCGCCGATCGCCTCCTCGCCCAGCGTCGCGATGGCCTGTGCGAACCACGGCCCTGCCTCCGCCTCCCGGCCAAGCGCGGCGAGGTTCTCCCCCAGCTCCGCATACACCCACCCATCGGCCTCGCCGGCCTGCACCAACTCGCGCTCCAGCCGCTGCTGGATGGCCAACGCCTCCTCATGGCGTTGCATCGCCCGCAGCGTCCAAGCCACCATCCAGTGCGCGATCCGCAACCGCGCCGCCTGGCCTTCGCGTTCCCGTGCCGCCAGCGCCTGCCGGAAGCTCGCCAACGCCTCGTCGTAGCGCCCCGCCCCGTGCAGGCTCATGCCGTTGTTGTTGGCCAGCGAGCCCTCCCAGGCGCGCGCATTCGGTTCCGCGGATGCCAACGCGATGCCCAGCGCACGGTCGTTCCAGGCCAGTTGCTCCGCCACCGCCGGCTCCACCAGCGCCATCATGTGCATCGCATCGACCGCCAGCTCGTCCAGCGCCGCACTGCGTGCGAGCGCCACCGCCTGCTCGAACAGCGGCCGCGCTTCCTCGGCCCGGCCCGCCGAGCGCAGCGTGCGACCGCGCTCCAGCCACCAGCGCACGCGCGGCTCGGCCCCGGCCCCCTCCAGCAGCGGCTCCAACGCATCCAGCACCGCGTGCGCCGCGTCGAACTGCCCGCGCAGGCTGTGCGTGCGCGCCACCTGCGTGCGCAGCGACAGCGCATCGTCGCCGCGCGCCTGCGCCAGCAGCCCCTCGAACCGCGCCTGCGTGGCCGCGGGGTCGTCGAAGTCCCAGAGCGCGCGGATGTCCATCGGCCTACTCCGCCGCGGCCACCGCGTCCGCCGGCCCGCCGCCCTGCCGCACCTGCTGGTCGATCGCGCCGAACAGCGACTGCCCGTCCGCGCCCTTCATCTCGATGCGGATCGTGTCGCCGAACTGCATGAAGCCGGTCTTCGGCTCGCCCAGCTCGATCGTCTCGATGGCCCGCTTCTCGGCGATGCAGCTGTAGCCGTTCGCCCAGTCCTTGTTGCTGACCGTCCCGCTGCCCACGATGCTGCCGGCGCGCACGTTGCGCGTCTTGCAGATGTGCGCGATGAGCTGGCCGAAGTGGAAGGTCATCTCCTCGCCCGCCTGGCACAGCCCCACCTTCTTCCCATTCCAGGTGCTCTGCAGCGCCAGGTGCACGCGCCCGCCCTTCCACGCGCCGCCCAGCTCGTCCGGCGTCACCGCCACCGGGCTGAAGGCGGTCGCCGGCTTGCTCTGGAAGAAGCCGAAGCCCTTGGCCAGCTCGTTGGGAATCAGGTTGCGCAGCGATACGTCATTGGCCAGCATCAGCAGCCGCACGCCCTCGAGCGCCTGCTCCGGCGTGCTGCCCATGGGCACGTCGCCGGTCACCACCGCCACCTCGGCCTCGAAGTCGATGCCCATCTTCTCGCTCGGCACCACGATGTCGTCGCAGGGCCCGAGGAAGTCGTCGCTGCCGCCCTGGTACATCAGCGGGTCGGTGTAGAAGCTCTCCGGCACCTCGGCGTTGCGTGCCTTGCGCACCAGCTCGACATGGTTGATGAAGGCCGAGCCGTCGGCCCACTGGTAGGCGCGCGGCAGCGGCGCGGCGCACAGCTTCGGGTCGAAGGGGAAGGCGTGGCGCGCCTTGCCGTGGTTCAGCGTGACGAACAGGTCTTCCAGCTGCGGCGACAGGAAGTTCCAGTCGTCCAGCACCTGCTGCATCCGCGTGGCGATGCCGGTGGCGAGGTGGGCGGTGGCCAGGTCGCGCGAGACGACGACCAGCTGGCCGTCGCGCGAGCCGTCCTTGTAGGTTGCAAGCTTCATCGGGGTCGGTTCCGGGGGTGTTTTACGGGGAATGCGGTTTGCCGTATTGTCGATGCCCGGGCGGTCCCCATCTGCCCCCTGTTCCACTACCGCCGCCGTGCCCCGCCCCCCTTGCGACTCCTGCCCCCGCTCACTGCCCTGTCCCTCGTGCTGCTGATGCACGCCGCCGCATGGCAGGGCGTCTCGGGGACAGGGGGCGCCCCCCGGTCCGACCTGGTGGTGCACGCGGTGCAGGTGCGCACGGTCGAGGCGCCCCCGCCGGTGGCGAAGGTGGCCGCCGCGCCCGTCCCCGCCTCCCCCTCCGCCGCGCCGCCCGTCCGCGCGGCCTCACCGTCAGATCGGACTCCGCAGATCATCGCTGCCGCCAGCGCCCCGTCCCGCCAGGCCCCCACCGATGCCGAGATCCCGCCGGTCTATCCGACGCAGCTGCCGCCTCCGGTGCTGCTGCGCTACGACCTCCGGCGCAGCGGTTTCAGCGGTCGCGGCGAGCTGAACTGGCAGGTCGCCGACGGGCAGTACCAGACCCGGCTCGAAGGCAGCGTGGCCGGCTTCCGGGTCTTCACCTGGGCGAGCCAGGGCCGCATCGACAAGGCCGGCGTGGCGCCGCTGCGCTTCACCGACGACCGCCGCGGCAAGGCCCAGCAGGCCGCCAACTTCCAGCGCGAGGCCGGCAAGATCACCTTCTCCGGGCCGTCCACCGAATACCCGTTGCTGCCCGGCGCGCAGGACCGGTTGAGCTGGATGATCCAGCTGGGGGCCGTGCTGGCCGCGCGCAGCGCGCCGCCGGCCGCCGGCGAGCGGGTGTCCTTCTTCGTCGCCGGCTCCAAGGGCGAGGGCGAGGTCTGGCACCTGGTGGTGCAGGGCGCGCAAACCCTGACCCTGCAGGACCGCCCCACCCCCACCTGGAGGCTGTTGCGCGAACCCCGCAAGCCCTACGATTCCCGCATCGAGGTCTGGCTGGACCCGGCCCGCCATTTCCTGCCGGTGCGTTACCGGCAGAGCACCGAGGGGCAGAGCGACGTGCTCGACCTGGTGCTGCAGGAAATGCAGTTCGCGTCCTGACCGGCCCTCGACTTGAAAACGCCCTGGCGCCCGCCACTTGCAGTTCCAGGAGAGCCGCCATGCACATGCTTTACAACTCCGAGAATTTCGTCGTCGTGCAGTTCGACAGCACCCAGGGTGCGACCGCGGTGCGCGAGGACGTGCTGCTGCGCGGCGGCTATGAAATCGTCGACAAGTTCGCGCGCAAGGAGATCTTCATCGAGGGCGCCCTGGCGGAGAGCTTCAAGCAGGGCGTCGAGGCCCTGATCGAGACCTCGCCGTCCGAAGAAGAGATCGACGACTACCTCGAGCGCTTCAGCTCGCTGATGCAGCACCCGTTGATCCTCCATTGACCTCCCCGCCCGCGCCCTGACGGCGCGCGGGGGGCTTGCCGCGCGGCCCGCGCTGCGCCAAGATGGCCCGCGCCGCCTTCGAGGAGGATCCATGGCGTCCCGCCAGCTCGATGCCCGCATGCTGCTGTCGCCCGGCCTGAAAGAAGCGCCGGTGCTCGACCGCATGTGCTCGCAGTTCGTGCTCACGCTGACGGTGCGCCACGCCGGGCGCTTCAACCTGCGGCGCGACTGGAACAGCCTGCTGTCGCTGACCGGGCGCCACCTGGTGTGGCCCGCCGCCGTGCTGGCGCGGCTGCGCGAATTCCTCAACACCCGCTGCCGCGCCAACGAGCAGTGGCGCGGCCACGAGGCGCTCTCCGACGAGGCCTTCATGCAGCGCCACGGCGCCTGGCGCGGCCCGTACGAAGAGGGCACGCTCTTCTTCTACGTCGACGAGTACATCAAGGACGCGCCCAAGGACCTGCTCGCCGTGCTGGGCGCCACCGCCGACTGGCTGGACCGCAGCCTGAAGAAGGAGTCGACCCTCGTCGAGAAGAACATCGACGCCCTCGCCGGCCTGCTGCAGCTCAACCCGGCCGAGCGTGCGCTGCTGCTCTACGGCACGCTCGCCCGCTACCAGCGCGACCTGCGCGGCCTGCTCGTCGAGTTCAAGGTCTCGAATGCCCAGGAGGCCTACGCCGCGATCGCCGCGGTGGCCGGCGTCAACGAGCAGGACGTGGCCGAGGCGCTGCGCGCCGGCTCGCGGCTCGAGCGCATCGGCATGGTCGAGAACCTGATCTCCGAGCACAACATCACCGACCTCGCCGACCTGATGAAGGTCAGCGAGCAGCTGCCGCCGGTGCTGATGCGCCACTACGCCGGCCCGTCCGACCTGATGGCGGTGTTCACCCGCCCAGCCTCGCGCAGCGAGCTGCAGCCGCAGGACTTCCACTACGTCGGCGAGGACCAGCGCGTGCTCACGGCCCTGCTGCGCCATGCGGTGCAGCGCAAGGAGCCGGGCGTCAACGTGCTGCTCTACGGCCCGCCCGGCACCGGCAAGACCGAGCTCGCCAAGGTGTCGGCGCAGGCCGCGGGCCTGGAGCTCTACGAGGTCGAGTACGCCGACCGCGACGGCAACTCGCTGTCCGGCCGCGACCGCTACCGCTCGCTGCAGATCAGCCAGGTCTTCCTGAAGGGCGGCAACAGCGTCGCCCTGCTGTTCGACGAGGTCGAGGACGTGTTCCCGCCGATCTCGACCGACGCGGCCCAGCTGATGGCGCGCATGGACAGCGGCGACGGCGCGGTCTCGGGCAGCGTCAGCGGCAAGGCCTGGGTGAACCAGATCCTCGAGACCAACCCGGTGCCGGTGATCTGGGTCACGAACCGCATCGAGCAGATCGACCCCGCCTTCCGCCGCCGCTTCCAGTACCACCTCGAGCTGAAGTCGCCGCCGCCCGGCGCGCGCGAGGCCCTGGTGACGCGCGCCCTGGTCGGCGTGCCGGTGTCCCCGGGCTTCGCGGGCCGCCTGGCCGAACGGCGCGGCCTGACGCCGGCCCAGGTGCGCACCGCGGTGAAGTTCGCGCGCCTCGCGTCCGAGGACCCCGCGGCGCCGGCCCTCGAGGCGCTGATCGAGCGCCAGCTCGGCCACGCCGACAAGGCGCTCGGCCACGGCGCCAACGAACGCGCCGCGCGGCCGGTGGTCACGCGCTACGACCTCTCGCTCGTGAACACCGAATCCCGCTTCGAGCTGCCGCGCATCGTCGAGGCGCTGCGCCGCCGCGGCCACGGCACGCTGTGCTTCCACGGGCCGCCCGGCACCGGCAAGACCGCGCTCGCCGAGCACATCGCCCAGCAGCTGCAGCGGCCGCTGATGATCCGCCAGGCCTCCGACCTGGTCAGCAAGTTCGTCGGCGAGACCGAGCAGAACATGGCGCGCATGTTCGACGAGGCCGAGGCCGAGCAGGCGGTGCTGCTGCTCGACGAGGCCGACAGCTTCCTGCGCAGCCGCCGCCTCGCCGAGCGCCACTACGAGCTCAGCGAGGTCAACGAGATGCTGCAGGGGATGGAGCGCTTCGGCGGCGTCTTCATCTGCACCACGAATTTGTTCGAGGACCTGGACGAGGCGGCGCTGCGCCGCTTCACCTTCAAGATCCTGTTCCGGCCGCTGGAGGCGGCGCAGCGGGAGCGCATGTTCATCGCCGAGGCGCTGGACGGCGAGGCCACCGTCCTGACGGCCGAGCAGCGTGACCGATTGGGCAGGCTCGACCAGCTCGCGCCGGGCGACTTCGCCGCGGTGCGGCGTCAGATCGAGGTGCTGGGGGAAGCGTTCACTCCGCACGAATTCCTGTCCCAGCTTGAATCCGAGCACCGCGTGAAGCCCGAGGTGCGGCGCCGCCGCGGGATCGGCTTCACGCCTGCCGGCTAGCGGGCCGAGCACCGGGCCTCCTCAAGCCGGCGCACCGCGGGCCGATAAGGTCCGGGTGACGTGGCCAGAGGCGTTGATGGACGAGGCATTCATTCCGTGGAGGTTCCGAGCCGAGCTGTGGGCGGCCTCCTTCGGCATGGCCGTCCTGGCGGCCTACGTGGCGCTGGACCTGGCCCGGGGCATTGCGTCCAGCCACCGCGGCACCTCGCTGCGCGCCCTCTTCGGCTCGGCGCTCGCCCTCGCGGTCGGCAGCTGGGCCCTTCATTTCATCGTCATGGCCGACCGGCCGCTGCCCTTCGCCATGGGCTACAGCGGCTGGGGGGTGCTGGCCTCGCTCGTGGTGGCCTACGTCGGATCCTGGCTCGCCTGCCTGCTGGGCAGCAGCAGCCGCATCGGGCTGCGCAGCACGGTGCTGGCCGGCCTGAGCCTCGGCTGCGGCATCTGCGCCACCTCGGCGGTGGCGCTGCTGTCGTTGCGCCTGACGCCGCAGGTGGAATGGGACCCGGTCGCGCCGGCCGTCGGCTGGGCCGCGGCCAGCGCGCTGGGCGGCGGCGGCCTGTGGCTGATGGCCTGGCGCCGGCGCATCGAGGCGGTGGACTTCAGGTGGCGGGCAGTCGTCGCCGGCGTGCTGGGGGCGGCCCTCGCGGCCGGCCATGCCGGCGTCGTGCTGGGCGCCCAGGTGCCGCTGCTCTCGCTGTCCCTCGCGCACGACAGCGTCAGCCTCGCGACGGTGATGGCACTGGCGGTCGTCGGCGTGCCCATCCTGCTGGTCGTGCTGCTGCTCACCTCCACGCTGGAGGCCCGCTTTCGCAGCATGCTGCGGCGCGCCCGCGAGGAGCTGCAGGTGGCGGCCTACACCGACCGGCTGACCGGGCTGCCGAACCGCGCGATGTTCGACGAGCGGCTGCAGCGCGCGGTGCAGAAGGCGGACCGCCACGGGCACCGCCTCGCGCTGCTGTTCTGCAACCTGGATGGCCTGAAGGCCGTCAACGAATCCTTCGGCCAGAGCAGCGGCGACCAGGTGCTGCGCGAGATGGCCGACCGCCTGAAGCGCCTGCTCGGCGGGCGCGACATGGTCTCGCGCGCCGGTGGGGACGAGTTCCTGATCCTGCTCGAAGGCTCGCCGGAGAAGGAAGCGGCGAAGCGCCTCGCGGCGCGCGTGCTGGCGGCGCTGGGCGAGCCCTGCCGCGTCGACAACCACGAGGTGCCGCTCACCTGCTCGATCGGCATCGCGGTGTACCCGGACGACGGCGAGCTGTCCAAGCTCGTGCCGCATGCGGCGGCGGCGATGAACACCGTCAAGCGCACCGGCGGCGCGGCGCACTGCTTCTTCGAGCCGCGCATGGTCGCCGGCGCACGCGACCAGGTCGAGCTGCTGCACGACCTGCGGCGCGCGATCGAGAACGGCGAGCTGGAGCTGTACTACCAGCCCAAGATCCATGCCCCGAGCGGCCAGATCACCGGCGCCGAGGCGCTGATGCGCTGGCACCATCCGCAGCGCGGCATGGTGAGCCCGGGCGTGTTCATCCCCCTGGCCGAGCGCTTCGGCCTGATCAACGCGATGGGCAACTGGCTGATCGAGGACGCCTGCCGGCAGATCCGCGTCTGGCGCGACCAGGGGCTGCGGATGCGGGTCGCGATCAACCTCTCGGTGCACCAGCTGCGCCAGCCCGACCTGGCGCAGCGCATCGACGCCGCGCTGCGCAGCCACCGCATCGAGCCCTCGCTGCTCACCTGCGAGATCACCGAGTCGGCGGCGATGGACGACACGCGCGCCAACCTGCAGATCCTGGAGGAGCTGTCGGCCATCGGCGTGCATCTGTCGATCGACGACTTCGGCACCGGCTATTCCAGCCTGAGCTACCTGCGCAAGCTGCCGTCGGAGGAGCTGAAGATCGACCGCAGCTTCGTGCTCGACCTCGAGACCAGCCCGGATGCGCGCGCCATCGTCGACGCCGTCGTCAAGCTGGCGCAGGCGCTGGGCCTGAAGGTGGTGGCCGAGGGCGTGGAGACGGAGGAGCAGCAGACCATCCTGCGCACGCTGGGCTGCAACGAGCTGCAGGGCTTCCTGTTCGCCAAGCCGATGTCGGCCCAGGCGCTGGCGCTGTGGGCGATGAACGACGAGGGGCCGGCGGCGATCGACTTCCGTCCGTCCCTGTTCGGCGACACGATGTCATCGGCCTTCGTCTGAGCGCCGCCCGGCCCTGCGCCGGGTGGGGGTCTGCGGCCTCCCTACAATGACGCCATGAACGCGCCTGCCTACACCCGTGCCGCGGCCCTGCCGCAGATCCTGGCCGAACGCATCGTCGTGCTCGACGGCGCGATGGGCACGATGATCCAGCGCTACAAGCTGGGCGAGGCCGACTACCGCGGCACGCGCTTCGCGGACCACCCGAAGGACCTGAAGGGCAACAACGAGCTGCTGCAGTTCACGCGCCCGGACGTGATCCGCGAGATCCACGAGCAATACCTGGCGGCCGGCGCCGACCTGATCGAGACCAACACCTTCGGCGCCACCAGCGTCGCGCAGGAGGACTACGACCTCGCCGGGCTGGCCCGGGAGATGAACGTGGTGGCCGCGCGGCTCGCGCGCGAGGCCTGCGACAAGTTCAGCACGCCCGAGAAGCCGCGCTACGTCGCCGGCGCGCTGGGCCCGACGCCGCGCACCGCGAGCATCAGCCCCGACGTCAACGACCCGGCGGCACGCAACGTCAGCTTCGACCAGCTGCGCGCGGCCTACTACGAGCAGGCGTCCGGCCTGCTGGAAGGCGGCTGCGACCTGTTCCTGGTGGAGACCATCTTCGACACGCTGAACGCCAAGGCGGCGATCTTCGCGCTCGACGAGCTGATGGAGGACACCGGCGAGCGGCTGCCGGTGATCATCTCGGGCACGGTGACGGACGCGTCCGGCCGCATCCTGTCGGGCCAGACGGTGAGTGCGTTCTGGCACAGCGTGCGCCACGCGCGGCCGATCGCGATCGGGCTGAACTGCGCGCTCGGGGCGACGCTGATGCGGCCCTATGTCGAGGAGCTGGCCAAGGTGGCGGGCGACACCTTCATCAGCTGCTACCCGAATGCCGGCCTGCCCAACCCGATGAGCGACACCGGCTTCGACGAGACGCCGGAGATCACCGGCAGCCTGGTCGAGGAGTTCGCGAAGGCGGGCTTCCTGAACATCGCCGGCGGCTGCTGCGGCACGACGCCGGCGCACATCGCGGAGATCGCGAAGCGGGTCGGGAAGTACCAGCCGCGCTGCCTGCACGACGGGGTATTCAGCAGGCTGCTGGCCGCCTGATCACGGCGGCGCCTATTTGGCGCCTGAACGCACCGCGCGTTCGCCGATGAGGATCTCGACGCGCCGGTTCGCCGCGCGGCCGGCCTCGTCGTCGTTGCTCGCCACCGGGTCGCGCGAGCCGCGTCCGGCCACCGCCGTCTTCACCGGCGACAGGCCCCGCGCCACCAGCCAGTCGCGCGCGCTCGCCGCGCGGTCCAGCGACAGCGCATCGTTCCCGGCCGCCGACCCCTTGCTGTCGGTGTGGCCGACGATCCGCAGTTCCAGCTGCGGCTGCCCGCGCAGCACCACCGCCACCTTGTCCAGCAGCACCGTCGCCGCCGGCTTCAGCGCCGAGCGGTTCGGCTCGAAGGCGACATCGCCCGGCAGCGTCAGCCACAGGCGTTCATCCGTCGTGCGCGCCAGCGTCATCGGCGTGCCGCCCAGCGCGCTCGCGAGCTGCCGCTCCACCGCCTCCATCTGCGGCGACCAGCTGCGTGCCGCGCCGGACGCCGCCTGGCCGTACACCGGCCCGGGCGCGGACCCCGGCACCGACGGGGCCGGCGCCGGCAGCGGCTTCACCGGCGGCGCACCGCAGGCGACGAACAGGCCGGCCACCAGCGCGGCCGAAAGAGCGAGAGCGAATCGTGTGTTGTGGTTCACGGCAGAAACATCCCGGTCGTGTCGTGGAGATCCGGATTGGACACGCTCCCGGCCCCAAGCCCGCATCAGGGACTTGCCTATTTGTAACCAAGGCCGCGACACCGGGCGGCGCCCCTAAAATGCCGCTTCCAAGGAGCGTTGCGACGGTCCCCGCGCGGGGCCGCCAGGCTTGGAAGCTTGCAACCACGCTCACCCCCGCATGACCTTCCTGCATGCGCCCCGGGTGAGCTCCGGGGTCCGTGCCCGCCGACCCGCCATGACCGCCACGCCCACCGCCGCCCGCCCTGTCCCCCCGATGAAGCTGTCCGGGCTGGAACCGGTGCTCATCGGCGAGGGGAGCCTCTTCGTCAACATCGGCGAGCGCACCAACGTCACCGGCTCCAAGGCCTTCGCCCGCATGATCCTGAACGGCGAGTTCGAGCAGGCGCTCAGCGTCGCCCGGCAGCAGGTCGAGAACGGCGCCCAGGTGATCGACATCAACATGGACGAGGCCATGCTGGACAGCAAGGCGGCCATGGTGCGCTTCCTGAACCTCATCGCCAGCGAGCCCGAGATCGCGCGCGTGCCGATCATGATCGACAGCTCCAAGTGGGAGGTGATCGAGGCGGGCCTGAAGTGCATCCAGGGCAAGGGCATCGTCAACTCGATCTCGATGAAGGAAGGCGTCGAGCCCTTCCTGCAGCAGGCGAAGCTGGTGCGCCGCTACGGCGCGGCCGCGGTGGTGATGGCCTTCGACGAGCGCGGCCAGGCGGACACCTTCGCGCGCAAGATCGAGATCTGCGAGCGCGCCTACCGCATGCTGGTGGACGAGGTCGGCTTCCCGCCCGAGGACATCATCTTCGACCCCAACATCTTCGCCATCGCCACCGGCATCGAGGAACACGACAACTACGCCGTCGACTTCATCGAGGCGACGCGCTGGATCAAGCAGAACCTGCCCGGCGCCAAGGTCTCGGGCGGCGTCTCCAACGTGAGCTTCAGCTTCCGCGGCAACGAGCCGGTGCGCGAGGCCATCCACACCGTGTTCCTGTACCACGCGATCCAGGCCGGCATGGACATGGGCATCGTCAACGCCGGCATGGTCGGCGTCTACGACGACCTGGAGCCGCAGCTGCGCGAGCGCGTCGAGGACGTGGTGCTGAACCGCCGCGCCGATGCGGGCGAGCGCCTCATCGAGATCGCCGAGAGCGCCAAGGGCGCCGCCAAGGACGACAGCGCCAAGCTCGCCTGGCGCGGCAAGCCGGTGCGCGAGCGCCTGAGCCATGCGCTGGTGCACGGCATCACCGACTTCATCACCGCCGACACCGAGGAGGTGTACCAGGAGATCAAGGCCGGCGGCGGCCGCCCGCTGCACGTCATCGAAGGCCCGCTGATGGACGGCATGAACATCGTCGGCGACCTGTTCGGCCAGGGCAAGATGTTCCTGCCCCAGGTGGTCAAGAGCGCGCGCGTGATGAAGCAGGCGGTGGCCCACCTGCTGCCCTACATCGAGGAAGAGAAGCGCCTGATGGTCGAGGCCGGCGGCGAGGCCCGCGCCAAGGGCAAGATCGTCATCGCCACCGTCAAGGGCGACGTGCACGACATCGGCAAGAACATCGTCACCGTCGTCCTCCAGTGCAACAACTTCGAGGTGGTGAACATGGGCGTGATGGTGCCCTGCCAGGACATCCTGGCGCGCGCCAAGGTCGAGGGCGCCGACATCATCGGCCTGTCCGGCCTCATCACGCCCAGCCTCGAGGAGATGCAGTACGTCGCCAACGAGATGCAGCGCGACGACTACTTCCGCCTGAAGAAGATCCCGCTGCTGATCGGCGGCGCCACCACCAGCCGCGTGCACACCGCCGTGAAGATCTCGCCGCACTACGAGGGCCCGGTGGTCTACGTGCCGGACGCGAGCCGCTCGGTCAGCGTCTGCAGCGACCTGCTCAGCGACGACAAGGCGGCCGCCTACATCGCCGAGCTGAACGCCGACTACGTGCGGGTGCGCGAGCAGCATGCTAACAAGAAGGCCACGCCGCTGGTGCCGCTGGCCCAGGCGCGCGCCAACAAGACGCCGATCGACTGGAGCGCCTTCGTGCCCGCCGTGCCGCGCTTCACCGGCCGGCGCGTGTTCCGCAACTACGACCTGGCCGAGCTCGCGCAGTGCATCGACTGGGCGCCCTTCTTCCAGACCTGGGACCTCGCCGGCCCCTACCCCGCCATCCTCACCGACGAGATCGTCGGCGAGTCGGCGCGCCGCGTGCTGAGCGACGGCCAGCGCATGCTCAAGCGCCTGGTCGAAGGCCGCTGGCTGACCGCCAACGGCGTGATCGGCCTGTTCCCCGCCAACACGGTGAACGACGACGACATCGAGATCTACACCGACGCGTCGCGCAGCGAGGTGCTGATGACCTGGCGCGGCCTGCGCATGCAGACGGAGCGGCCGGTGGTCGAGGGCGAGAACGGCGACAAGATCCGCCGCCCGAACCGCTGCCTCGCCGACTTCATCGCCCCGAAGGACTCGGGCCGCGTCGACCACATCGGCCTGTTCGCAGTGACCGCGGGCATCGGCACCGAGAAGAAGGAGAAGCAGTTCCTCGACGACCTGGACGACTACAGCGCGATCATGCTGAAGGCCCTGGCCGACCGCCTCGCCGAGGCCTTCGCCGAGCGCATGCACCAGCGCGTGCGCACCGAGTTCTGGGGCTATGCGGCCGACGAGGCGCTCAGCAACGAGCAGCTCATCGCCGAGAAGTACCGCGGCATCCGCCCGGCCCCCGGCTACCCGGCCTGCCCCGACCACACGGTGAAGGCCGAGATGTTCCGCGTGCTGCAGTGCGCCGACATCGGCATGGGCCTCACCGAGAGCCTGGCGATGACGCCGGCCGCGAGCGTCAGCGGCTTCTACCTCGCCCACCCGGAGGCGACCTACTTCAACGTCGGCAAGATCGGCGAGGACCAGCTGCAGGACTGGGCCGCGCGCAGCGGCCAGGACGTGTCGCTCGTGAAGCGCTCCCTCGCATCCCTGCTCTGACCCGGCGCGGCAGCGCCTGTTGCCGCCCGTTACACCGGAAGCATCTGCACGCATCGCCGACGCGCTGCGTCAAGCCCGTTACGAAGCCGACGCCATTTGTCCCTGGGCAGATGTCAGGGAATGACGTTTTGTTCGACCACCCGCTGTAGGCATCTTCCGACGCGATGGCTGGTATGTCTCCTGCACGCTCGCGACCCGTATCAGGTCGTAGCACCACGCACGAGGGAGAGACTGCAGTGAGAACCGCCATCATGTCGAACATGCGCCCGGCCCTGCGCCTGGCCGTCAGCGCCCTGCTGGTCGCAGCGCTGGCCGCCTGCGGCGGCAAGAAGGACGAGCAGCAATCCGACGGTCCGCCCCCGACGAAGGAAGAGGCTGCGCGCTTCCTGACCCAGGCCACCTACGGCCCGACTGCCGCGCAGATCGACCACCTGTCGCAGGTCGGCTACGGCGCCTGGTTCAACGAGCAGATGCGCGCACCGCAGAAGTCGCACCGCGACTACCTGACCCAGGCGTCGGCGGACGCGGCGGCGGCGGGCGGCAACGTCAACACCAGCCACTTCATGGAAAGCTACTGGACGCAGGCCATCGCCGGCGAAGACCAGCTGCGCCAGCGCGCGGCCTACACGCTGTCGCAGATCTTCGTGATCTCGTTCGCCGACAGCACGCTCGCCAACCAGCCGCGCGGCGTGGCCTCGTACTACGACATGCTGGCGCAGAACGCCTTCGGCAACTACCGGGACCTGCTGGAGCAGGTGACGATGCACCCGATGATGGGCGTCTACCTGACCAGCCTGCGCAACCAGAAGGAAGACACCGCCAGCGGCCGCGTGCCGGACGAGAACTATGCGCGCGAGATCATGCAGCTGTTCTCCATCGGCCTCTACCAGCTGAACGACGACGGCACGGTGAAGACCGGCAACCCCGAGACCTACACCCACGACGACATCGCCGGCCTCGCCAAGGTGTTCACCGGCCTGAGCTGGTATGCCGGCGCCAACACCGCCGACCGCACGCGCAGCCGCTTCTTCGGCGGCGATGCCAACCCCGAGCGCGACTGGCGCCCGATGCAGGCCTACAACAAGTACGCCAGCAACACCGACTTCCACTCGGTGAGCGAGAAGAAGTTCCTCGGCAAGACGATTCCCGCGTCGGCCGGCGCCACCACCGACGGGGACATCAAGATCGCGCTGGACACGCTGTTCAACCACCCGAACGTCGGCCCCTTCCTGGGCAAGCAGATCATCCAGCGCATGGTGACCAGCAACCCGAGCCCGGCCTATGTCGAGCGCGTCGCGGCGGTGTTCAACAACAATGGGTCCGGCGTGCGCGGCGACCTGGGCGCGGTGTTCCGCGCCGTGCTGATGGACGAGGAGGCGCGCCACGTCGACCTCAAGCGCAACGACTACGGCAAGCTGCGCGAGCCGGTGCTGCGCCTTGCCTCGGTGCTGCGCGCCTTCAACGCCACCTCGACGAGCGGCAAGTTCCAGGGCATCGACAACACCGACGACCCGTCGAGCCGCCTCGGCCAGACCGCGATGCGTTCGCCGACGGTGTTCAACTTCTACCGCCCCGGTTTCACGCCGCCGAACACCAGCATCGAGGCCGCCGACCTGGTCGCCCCGGAGCTGCAGCTGGCCAACGAGGTCTCGGTCGCCGGCTACCTGAACTACATGCGCAACTGGATCGGCGTGAACGCCGCGCGCGACGTGCAGCTGGACTTCAGCGCCGAGCTGGCCCTGGCGGCGAAGCCCGAGGAGCTGCTCGACCGCGTCAACCTGCTGCTGATGTCGGGCCAGATGCCGGCCGCGATGCGCGCCCAGCTGCTGACCGCCATCAACGGCCGCGCCATCCCGGCGGCGAAGAAGGACGCCAGCGGCAAGGTCACGAACCAGGCCGACATCGACAATGCGAAGCGCGACCGCGTGTCCATCGCCGTCTTCCTGACGGTGGCCTCGCCCGACTACCTGACCCAGAAGTGACGAGGAACTCCGCCATGACTTCCAACCAAGCTTCCCGCCGCGAGTTCCTGCGTCGCGCCAGCATCCTCTCGGGCTCGGTCGGCAGCGCCGGCCTGCCCTTCGCGCTCAACATGGCGACGATGAGCGCCGCGGTGGCGCAGAGCGCCGTCAGCGACTACAAGGCCATCGTCTGCCTGTTCATGTATGGCGGCAACGACTCGGCCAACATGGTGCTGCCCTGGGACGACGCCTCATGGCAGGCCTACAGCACGGTGCGCTCGACCGCGCCGGACCCGATCGCGCTGAAGGCGCCGGGCACGCCGGTGGAAACCAGCGCGGCGGCCGGCTCGCCGGCGGCCCTGGGCGGCGTGCTGTCGATCGCGCCCAAGTTCGCCGCCAACCCGGAGAACAACGCCCGCAAGTTCGCGCTGCACCCGAGCCTGGCCGAGGTGAAGACGCTGTTCGACGCCGGCCGCGTCGGCATCATCGCCAACGCCGGCCCGCTGATCCAGCCGATGACCAAGCTGGAGTACCAGAAGGGCACGAAGGCGCGCCCGCCCAAGCTGTTCTCGCACAACGACCAGCAGTCGACCTGGCAGGCGCTGGCGCCGGAAGGCGCGCGCGTCGGCTGGGGCGGCAAGTTCGGCGACCTGCTGGCCTCGAACAACGGCAGCAGCACCTTCACCAACATCTCGGTGCAGGGCAATGCGGTGTTCATGGCCGGCAACTCGGTGTTCCAGTACCAGGTGGGCAACGGCGGCGCGACCGCGATCGGCGGCCTGACCGGCTCGCTGTTCGGCTCGACCGCCGCGGCCACCGGCCTGCGCTCGCTCATCACCGCCGACAACCAGCACCTGCTGGCCAAGGAGCAGGCGGTGATCGTGCGCCGCTCGATCGATGCGCAGGCGGCCTTCCAGTCGGCGTTCAATGCCTCGGTCGTGACCGCGCCGACGCAGTACTTCAACCCGGCCCAGCGCGCGAGCGGCAACAACGGCCTGGCGCAGCAGCTGCAGACGGTGGCGCGCATCATCGGCGCGCGCACGGCGCTCGGGGCGAAGCGCCAGGTGTTCTTCGTGAGCATCGGCGGCTTCGACACCCACGACAACCAGAACAAGGCGCACGCCGACCTGTATGCCCGGTTGTCGCACGCGATCAACTACTTCGACCAGACGCTGGAGACGCTGGGCGTGCGCAACAACGTGACGCTGTTCACCGCGTCCGATTTCGGCCGCACCTTCACCAGCAACGGCGACGGCACCGATCACGGCTGGGGCGGGCACCACTTCGTGCACGGCGGCGCGGTCAAGGGCGGCGATATCTACGGCCGCTTCCCGCAGGTCGGCATCAACCACGACGACGAGGTCGGCTCGGGCAGCTTCCTGCCGGGCACCTCGGTGGACCAGATCGGCGCCACGCTGGGCAAGTGGTTCGGCGTCAGCGACAGCGAGCTGAACACCGTGTTCCCGAACCTCAAGAATTTCCCCAAGGCCAACCTTGGTTTCCTCGGCTGACGCCGGTCGGCACGAAGACAATACGACGCGCATCACTCACTGACGGGACCTTCCATGGACAACGCCTCTTCCAGCAGCCTCGCCCTCGATCCTTCCGCCGCCCCGGGCGCCACACCCGTGGCCCCGCGCCGCACCGCCTGGTGGATTGCCGGCGGCCTGGGCGTGGTCGGTGCGGGCGCGCTCGCGGCAGCGCTGACGGCGGGCCCCAAGCCGGCGCCGGTCGAGGAGGCGGCCCCGGCCGCGGCGACCGCGCCGGCGAAGGGCGGCAAGGCGGGCCATGCGAAGGCGGCGACGCCGGCCCCGGCCGCCACCACCGCCGCGGCCGAGGTCTGCGCGACCTGCGGCGTGGTCGAGAGCGTCAAGGCGGAGACCCGCAAGGGTGAGGGCACCGGCATCGGTGCCGTCGCGGGCGGCGTGCTGGGCGGCGTCGTCGGCCACCAGATGGGCGGCGGCAACGGCAAGAAGGCGATGACGGTGCTGGGCGCCGTCGGCGGCGGCCTGGCCGGCCACGAGGTCGAGAAGCGGGCCCGCAGCACGACGGTCTACCACGTCACGCTGCGCATGGACGACGGCAGCAAGCGAACCATCACCCAGTCGGCCCAGCCGGCGGTCGGGGCACGCTTCGAGGTCGAGGGCAACACGCTGAAGCCGCTGCCGCTGCCGAAGGCCTGATCGCCACGCGCCGGAATCCGACGCGGCCCGCGGGCCGCGTTTCGTTTCTTCTGGCACCATGCCGGCCCGTGAGAACCGGACCGTTGGGGCGCAAGCGCCTGTTCCTGCTGGCGGCGACGTGCCTGGCCTGCGCGGCTGCGCGGGCGCAGGAGATCGACTATTCCCTGGGCGCCAGTTCGGCCCTGCTGGTGCGCGGCGTCGCGCTCGGCGGCGGGCGGCCGGCGCTGCAGGCCAGCATCGGCGTGGCCGGTGCGGGCGGCTGGCTCGGCGCGCTCGGCATCGCCGGCATCCGGCCCGGGGACGGCGAGGGCTGGAACACCCAGCTGCATGCGCGGCTCGGGTACGGCGTCCGGCTGGACGACGAGTGGAGCGCGCAGGTGGCCGCGGCGCGCTATGCCTACCCCTTCGACAGCGCCCTGCGCGCCTTCGACCGCAACGAGCTCGGGGCGTCGCTGTCCTGGCGCGACCAGCTGCATGCCTCGGTGACGGCGCTGCGCCAGCACCAGGCCGAGCCCTACGGGCCGCGCAACGGCACGGCCTGGGACCTGGTGGCGCGGCAGCCGCTGCGGCGCGGGGAGTCGTGGTCGCTGGCGGCGAATGCGGGCGTGGGTTGGCAGGAGCGCGGCGGATGGCACTACCGCTACGGTCACCTCGGGCTGGGCGGGCGCCTGGGCGAGCTGCAATGGGACGTGGCCCGCGTCGCCACCGATCGCGAGGCGCGCGAGCGCCTGGGGAGCGCGGCCGAGCCGCGGTGGGTGCTGAGCGTGGCGTGGGTGCCGTAGGCGGCGAAAAAAATTCGCAACTTCCGGCGGCCGGCGGCGTACACACCGACAGATGAGCTCCCTCCGCTGAAGCGCCATGCCGCTGCTGTCCCTGATCACCGGCCGTTCCCCCGCCCGCCTGGGCGAGGCGGCCGAGGCCGACCTGGTGCGCCGCATCGCCGCCGGCGACCGGGCCGCGCTGGAGGCGCTGTACCGGCCCTACCACCGGAGGCTCGACCGCTTCCTCGCGCGCCTGACGCGCCGCGCCGACCTGGTCGAGGAGGTGATCAACGACACCTTCTGGATCGTCTGGCAGAAGGCGGGCGAATTCCGCGGCGACTCGCGGGTCTCGACCTGGATCGTCGGCATTGCGTACCGTTGCGCGCTGAAGGCCCTGCGCGACCGCGGCGAGGAGCCGGCGCAGGACCTGGACGCGGCCCACGCGCTGCACCCGGCGGAGGACCCGCAGGCCCGGCACGAGCTGGCCGACTGGGTCGCCAAGGGCATGCGGCGCCTGAACGCCGAGCAGCGCGCCACGATGGAGCTCGCCTACGGCGCCGGCCACACGCTGGAAGAGGTCGCGGCGATCATGGACTGTGAACTGAGCACGGTGAAGGCGCGCATGTTCCACGCGCGTGTCAAGCTTCGCCACCTGCTGCCGGTGCTGGCCGGGCAGGCGGGGCGGCCGCCGGGCCGGCAGGAGACGGACGATGAGCAGTAAGGACATGCACGCGGACACCTCGCTCGCCCACCGGCGCAGCTGGGATGCGATCCCCTGGGTGGTGAACGGCAGCGCCGACGCGGCGCTGCGCCGCGAGGTCGAGGCGCATGCGCGGGCCTGCACCGACTGCCGCGACGAGCTGGTGCGCCAGCGCGAGCTGCAGCGGGCGATGGCCCAGGACGGCCCCGCCCTGACCGATGCCGACGCCGGCCTGCAGCGCCTGCTGCGCCGCATCGACCAGGCGAGCCAGGTCGCCGGCGAGGTGCCGCGCGTCGCGGCGCGCCGGCCCGGCGGCTCGCTGGTCCATTGGCTGGCGGCGGCGGTGGTGGTCGAGGCGATCGGCCTGTCGGTGATGGGCGCGGGGATGCTGTTCCGCGGCGCGGCGGCACCGGCCTACCAGACGCTCAGCAGCCCGGCCCGCGAGACCGGTGCCGTGCTGCGCATCGTGCCGGCGCCCGGGCTGCGCATGGACGAGCTGCACAGCCTGCTGCGCGGGCTCGAGCTGCAGGTCGTCAGCGGGCCGAACGGCGCCGGCGCCTACGGCCTCGCGCCGCTCTCGGGCCCCCTGTCGCCGGCCCAGCTGGACGCCAAGGTCAGCGCGCTGCGCGCGGCCGCCGGCATGCGCCTGGTCGAACCGGTCGGGGCCGGCGGGACCGGTTCGTGACCCGCCTCGCTGCCGCCGCTTTGGCCACCGTGGCGGCCTTGCTGCTGGCCGCGTGCGCCGCGCCGCCGGCGGCCCTGCCGCACGACGCGGCCGATGCCGCGCTGCTGCGCGAGCACCCCGAGCGGCTGATCGTGCTGGCGGTCGCGAACCCGCGCGAGCGCATCGTCCTGCAGGCCGGCTCGACGCTTGCCGCCTATTCCCCCGGCCCGCGCTACGGCGTCGGCGGCGAGGCCCGCGCGACGCTGGACGCGCTCAAGCGCGAGCACGGGCTGCGCGAGCTCGCCGCCTGGCCGATCGCCGCGCTGCGCGTGCACTGCGTGGTGCTCGAGATCGCCCCCGGCGCGCAGCGCGAGCAGGTGCTGGCGCTGCTGGCGGGGGACCCGCGGGTCGCGATTGCGCAGCCGCTGCAGAACTTCGACACGCTGGCCGCGCCCGAGCCGGCCGGCGCCTACAACGACCCGTATGCCGAGCTTCAGCGTGGCTTCGTCGAGATCGACGCGGCGCGTGCCCACCAGACGGCGCGCGGCCAGGGCGTGCGCATCGCGCTGATCGACACCGGCGTCGACACCGCGCACCCCGACCTGCAGGGCCGCATCGTCGCGACGCGCGACTTCGTCGCCGGCGCGGCGGCGCAGTTCGACCGCGATCGCCATGGGACCGAGGTGGCGGGCGTGATGAGCGCGGTGGCGAACAACCGCCAGGGCATCGTCGGCGTCGCACCGCAGGCCACGCTGGCGGTCTACAAGGCCTGTTGGCAGCGCGGCGCGGCGGAAGGCGGCGGGGCGCGCTGCAACTCGTTCACGCTGGCGCAGGCGCTGGGCGCCAGCCTGGACGACGGCGCGCGCATCATCAACCTGAGCCTGGGCGGTCCGGAGGACGAGCTGCTGTCGCGCCTCGTGACGCAGGCGCTGCGCCAGGGCCGCGTCGTGATCGGCGCGATGCCGCCTGATGGGCGCCCGGCGGGCTTCCCGTCCGGCGTGCCGGGGGTGATCGCGGTCGATGCGAGCGGCGTGCGGGGGCACGCGGCCGGGCTGCAGGCGCCCGGGCTCGACATCCTGACGCTGGAGCCGGGCGGTCGCTACGACTACAGCTCCGGCTCGTCGCTCGCGGCGGCACATGCGAGCGCGGTGGCGGCCCTGCTGCTCGAGGCCGCGCCCGGCATGGACGCGGCCTCGGTGCGCGCGGCGCTGGAGCGCAGCCGCAGCGGCGGCGCGATCAACGCGTGCGCGGCGCTCGCGGGCCTCGGCAAGCCCGGCCCCTGCAGCGGCGGCCCCACCGCCCGCCTGACCCCGTAGAACCCGTAGCCCGGATGCAGCGCAGCGGAATCCGGGAGCGGCCTTCGAGGTGAAGCACGATCCCCGGATTGGCATCCGGGCTGCGAAAAATCTCGCAACTCTTCCCGCGTCGTTCCGCACCCACCGACAGGAGCAGCCGGATTTCGCCGGCCTTCCACGGTGACCTTGACCACGAGGAGCGACACGATGACGATGACACGCAAGGGATTCCTGGGTGCTGCGGCAGGCAGCACGGTGATGCTGGTCCTGCAGGCCTGCGGCGGAGGCGGCAGCGACTACAGCCCGGCGCCCGCGCCCGGCCCTGCACCGGCACCGGCACCCGGCCCCGCGCCGCAGAGCTGCGGTTCCTCCGGTTCGCAGATCGCCGGCAACCACGGCCACGCGCTCACGATCGCGACCGCCGACCTCGACTCGACCACGGGCATGACCTACAGCATCCAGGGTGCCGCGGGCCACAACCACAGCGTCAGCTTCACGCCGGCCCAGCTGCAGGCCCTGAAGGCGGGACAGTCGGTCGTCGTGGTCTCGACCACCGACTCCCAGCACTCCCACGCCGTCACCGCGACCTGCGCATGAGGCCGCGCCACCTCGCGGCGCTGGGCGCCCTGTGCCTGGCGCTTGCCGCGCCGGCCTTCGCGGTCGAGGCCGGCCAGCCCGCGCCCGACATCGAGCTCGCAGGCGGCAGCGCTGCGGCGCCGCGCCTGTCCGCGCTCAAGGGCAAGCTGGTCTACCTCGATTTCTGGGCGTCGTGGTGCGGCCCGTGCCGCCAATCGTTCCCCTGGATGAACGAGATGCAGCGCAAGTACGGTGCGCAGGGCCTGCAGGTGGTCGCCGTCAACCTGGACGCGAAGCGCGCCGACGCCGATGCCTTCCTGGCCCAGGTGCCGGCCCGGTTCACGCTCGCCTTCGACGCGGCCGGCCAGTCGGCGCGCAAGTTCGCCGTCAAGGGCATGCCCAGCTCGGTGCTGGTCGGCCGCCGCGGCGAGGTGCTGTTCGTGCACCAGGGCTTCCGCGAGGACGAGCGTGGCGAGCTGGAAGCGAAGCTCGCCGCCGCCCTGGCCGCGCCCTGACCTTCATCACAGAAAGCTTCCGATGCGAAAGATGCGTGCAGCAGCCTGCTGCCTGGGACTGGCCGTGCTGGGGGGCTGCGCCGGCTGGGCGCCGCCCCAGGCCTGGGAGAAGGGCCACCTGGCCCGGCCCGAGATGACGATGGGCGGCGACCCGCTCGCCGAGCGCTACGTGCAGCACATCTACACCAGCAAGGAGACCGCCGCCGGCGGCTACGGCGTGGGAGGAGGCGGCTGTGGCTGCAACTGATCCGCGCAACGCCCTGGTGATCGCGGCGCTGGCCCTGCCCGGCGTGTGGTCCGGCCCCGCGCAGGCGCAGGCCGCGCCCGAGCACGGCCTCATCGCCCTCAAGCACCTGCACTACGAAGACTCGCAGCCGGGCCTGCACCGCATCACGGTCGACTCGCCGTCGCTGTACCTGCTCGCGCCGATCAACGCGCGCTGGTCGCTCGAAGGCAGCGCGGTCGCCGATTCGCTGTCGGGCGCGACGCCGCGCTGGCAGACCGCCGTCTCGAGCGCCTCGACGATGCACGAGGAACGCCGCGCGGGCGACCTGAAGCTCACGCGCTACTTCGAGCGCGCGTCGCTCTTCGCCGGGGCCAGCGTCTCGCGCGAGCACGACTACGACTCGGATGCGGTGTCGCTGGGCGGCAGCTGGTCGAGCCTCGACAACAACACCACCTGGCACGCCGGCGTCGGCGCGAACCGCGACCGCATCCACCCCACGGGCGGCGGCAGTGCCGGCATCGACAGCCGCCGAAAAACCGGCACCGAGTTCATCGTCGGCGTCACGCAGGCCGTGTCCGCGGTCGACCTGGTGCAGGTGGACGTGAGCCACAGCCTGGGCCACGGCTACTACGACGATCCCTACAAGGATCTGGACCAGCGCCCCGACCGGCGCCGCCAGGCCACGCTGCTGCTGCGCTGGAACCATCACTTCGTCGACACCGCGTCGACCCTGCGCAGCAGCTGGCGCGGGTACCGCGACAGCTACGGCATCGGCGCGCATGCGGTGCAGGCGGAATGGGTGCAGCCGTTCGGCACGCGCTGGGCGCTGACGCCGCTGGCGCGCTACTACACGCAGAACGCGGCGCGCTTCTACCGCGAGGCGGTTGTCGACGCGAGCGGCGCGCCGGTGTTCCCGGTGCTGCAGCCCGGCCAGCTCAATTCGGGCGACCAGCGCCTGTCGGCCTTCGGGGCCGTCACGCTGGGGCTGAAGGCCGAGTACAAGGTGGACGCGCTGTGGACCGTCGACGCCCGGTTCGAAGCCTATGAGCAGCGCGGCCGCTGGCGCGCCGGCTCTGAGGGCTCGCCGAACCTCGCGCCCTTCCGCGCCCGCTCGGTGCAGCTGGGCGTGAGCCGGCAGTTCTGACCCGACCCCAGGGAGTGTCCCGATGAAGACCTTGCTGATGCGGGCACTGCTGTGCCTGGCCGCACTGGTGCCGCTGCACGCGGCGGCGGCCGACGATTTCCTCGACCCGGAGGCGGCGTTCAAGCTCAGCGTGCAGGCGCAGGACGCGCAGCACCTCGCGATGCGCTTCACGATCGCCCCCGGCTACTACCTGTACCGCGAGCGCCTGGGCGCCCAGGCCGAGCCGGCCGGCGCGATGGGCGGTGCGCTGGCGATTCCCCCCGGCCAGCGGAAGTTCGACGAGACCTTCCAGAAGGAGGTCGAGTACTTCCGCGACACGGTCACCGTGGTGATGCCGATCGCGGCGAACGCGCCGGCCTTTCGCCTGTCGGTGGGAAACCAGGGCTGCGCCGACAAGGGCCTGTGCTACCCGCCGATGACGCGCCGCTTCGACCTGAAGCCGGTGGCGGGCGGGTGGTCGGTGACGGCAGTGCCGGAAGGCGAGGCGGCGGTGGGCGCCACGGCGACCATCGCCGCGGCACCCGCTGCCTCCGGCGAGCCGGTGCCCCAGGCCGAGCCGGAGGCGGGCCGCTTCGCGCGCGCCCTGCAGTCGCGCAGCCTGTTGACGGTGGCCGGCGTGTTCCTGCTCGCCGGCCTGCTGCTCTCGTTCACGCCCTGCGTGCTGCCCATGCTGCCCATCCTCTCGTCGATCATCGTCGGGCAGCGCGGCCCGGTCTCCCGGCTGCGGGGCTTGTCGCTGGCGCTCGCCTACTCGCTCGGCATGGCGCTCGTCTACACCGCGCTCGGCATGGCGGCGGGCCTGCTGGGCGAAGGCCTGGCGGCGGCGTTGCAGAACGCCTGGGTGCTGGGGGCCTTCGCCCTGCTGCTCGCCGGCCTGTCGCTGTCGATGTTCGGCGTCTACGAGCTGCAGGTGCCGAATGCGCTGCAGAGCCGGCTGACCGAGGTGTCGGGGCGCCTGCAGGGCGGGCGCTACGCGGGCGTGTTCGTGATGGGCGGGTTGTCGGCGCTGATCGTCGGGCCCTGCGTGGCGGCGCCGCTTGCAGGCGCGCTGGTCTACATCAGCCGCACGCACGATGTGGGGCTGGGCGGCCTGGCGCTGTTCGCGCTGGCCTCGGGCATGAGCGTGCCGCTGCTGCTGGTGGGCGTGTCGGCCGGTTCGCTGCTGCCGCGCGCCGGCGCCTGGATGGACCGGGTGAAGCACTTCTTCGGCCTGATGCTGCTGGCGGTCGCGTTGTGGATGGTGTCGCCGGTGCTGCCGTCCTGGGGGCTGATGGGCGGCGCGGCCCTGCTGCTGCTGGCCTGTGCGGTCTACCTCGGGGCCTTCGAATCGGCGGGCGGGTTCGCGTCGCCGGGACGTGCCGCGACGCGGGGCGTGGGGCTGCTGCTGGCGGTGCTGGCCGTGTTGCAGCTGGCCGGCCTGGCCTCGGGCGGGCGGGACCTGCTGCAGCCCCTGCAGCACCTGGCCGGCAACGGTTCGCCGGCCTCTTCCCGCGAAGCGACCGCCCTCGACTTCCGGCCCGTGGCCGACCTGGCCGCGCTGGACGCGGCGGTGCGCGCCTCGACGAAGCCGGTGATGGTCGACCTCTACGCCGACTGGTGCGTCGCCTGCAAGGAGTTCGAGTCGCTGACCTTCACCGATCCGGCGGTGCGCGAGCGGCTCGCCGGCCTGACGCTGCTGCGCGTCGACGTGACGGCGAACAGCGCGCAGGACAAGGCCTTGATGCGCAGGTACGGCCTGTTCGGGCCGCCCGCCCTGCTCTTCTTCAAGCCGGCCGGAACCGAGCACGAGGACGTGCGGGTCGTGGGCTTCCAGGATGCGGCCAGCTTCCGGACCCACCTGGAACGGGTGCAGGCACGGCTGCAGTAGGCGACAAGCCGGGCCATCAGCGCCGCGCGGCGGTCCCGAAGCCCAGGGCGCGTTGGCGCGGGCCGGGCAGGTCGGGCGGCGGCTCGAAGTGCTCGTCCGCCGAGAGGCCGGTCGGCACCTGAAGCCGTGCCGCCAGGTGCGCTGCGTCGTAGGGCGCATGGACCTTCACGTCGTTGTCGAAGTAGCAGTAGATGTCGCGCCGGATGCGGCGTCCCGTCGTGCCGGGCGACGCGAGGCGCGCGTCCGGCACCTGCCCGCCGCGGCGCCAGGTGTCGATGCGCCCGGCCCAGCGGTCGAGGGCCGCGTCGCTGTAGCCGCTGGCGTAGAGCTCCTTGTCGCCGTGCAGGCGCAGGTAGACGAAGTCGGCGCAGAGGTCCTCGAGCAGCGGCCAGCGCTGCGCCGTGTCGGCGACCACGAGCGCGATGCGATGCCGGCGCAGCAGGGCGACGAAGCCGGGGTCGACGAAGCTCTCGTGCCGGATCTCCACCGCATGGCGCAGCGGCCGGTTGGGGGTGGCGTGCAGCCAGTTCCGGTCCGCGAGGTGGGCGTCGTGCTCGCGCGCCAGCGTGCGCGCGCCGTCGGTGTCGTGGGGCAGCATCGAGAAGAAGGCGTCGAAGCGCTCCGGCTTGTAGGGCAGCTGGGGCGGGAACTGCCACAGGATCGGCCCCAGCTTGTCGCGCAGCGCGAGCACGCCCGAGGCGAGGAAGTTGGCGAGCGGCGTGCGCACGTCCTTCAGGCGCCGCAGGTGGGTGATGTACTTCGGGCCCTTGACCGAGAACACGAAATCCTCGGGCGTCTCGTCGTGCCAGGCTTCGTAGGACTCGGGGCGTTGCAGCGAATAGAACGAGCCGTTGATCTCGATGCTGGGCAGCATGCGCGAGGCGAACGCCAGCTCCTGCCGCTGCGGCAGGCGGGGCGGGTAGAAGAAGCCGCGCCAGGGTGCGTAGCGCCAGCCGGAGATGCCGATCCGAACGTCGCCGTGGGCCATGCTGCCTGCATGGCAAGCCACGTGCCCGGCGCTTCACCCGCCGTGGAGTGCGCGCCGGTACTGGATGGCCTCTGCCAGATCCGGGCTGTCGATGGCCTCGCGGCCGGCCAGGTCGGCGATGCTGCGTGCGACCCGCAGCACGCGGTGGAAGCTGCGCGCCGACCAGCCCAGCCGCGCCGCGGCCGCGCGCAGGAAGGCAGTACCGGCCGGATCGAGCGCGCCATGGCGGTCGAGCGCATCGCCGGCCAGCCAGGCGTTGCAGCAGCCCTGGCGTTGCAGCGCGCGCTGCCGGGCGACCGCCACGCGGGCCGCGACCTGCGCACTCGCCTCGCCGAGCGGCGCGCGCGCCAGCAGGTCCGGCGGCACGGCCGGCACCTCGATGCGCAGGTCGATGCGGTCGAGCAGCGGGCCGCTGAGCCGCGACTGGTAGCGCAGCACCGCGTCGGGGCTGCAGCGGCAGGCGCGCAGGGGGCTGCCCAGGTGGCCGCAGGGGCAGGGGTTCATCGCGGCGACGAGCTGGAAGCGCGCCGGGAAATCGGCCTGGCGCGCGGCGCGCGAGATCGTGATGCGGCCGGTCTCCATCGGCTCGCGCAGGGCTTCGAGGGCGGCGCGCGGGAACTCGGGCAACTCGTCGAGGAAGAGCACGCCGTGGTGCGCGAGCGAGATCTCGCCCGGCCGCGGCGGCGAGCCGCCGCCGACCAGCGCCACCGACGAGGCGCCATGGTGCGGGCTGCGCAGCACGCGGCGGCGCCACTGCGCGGGGCGGAAGCCGCCGCCGATGCTGAGGACGGCCGCCGATTCGAGCGCCTCCTGCGCCGACAGCGGCGGCAGCAGGCCGGCGAAGCGCTGGGCGAGCATCGACTTGCCGGTGCCGGGCGGGCCGATCATCAGCAGCGCGTGGCCGCCGGTGGCAGCGATCTCCAGGGCGCGCTTGGCGCCGCTCTGGCCCTTGACCTCGCGCAGGTCGGGCAGCGGGCCGGCGGGTTCGCCGGGCGGCGCGACGGCGCGCGGCAGCGGTGTGCGCGGCGGGGCATCGGGCGCGGGCTCGGCGTCGTCGCGGCGCAGGGCCTGCACCACGTCGAGCAGGTGGCGGGCGGCATGGAGGTCGAGGCCGTCGACCAGCGCCGCCTCCTCGGCACTGGCCTGCGGCAGCACCAGGGCGCGCACCGGCAGGCCGCGCTGCCGCTCGGCATGCAGCGCGAGCGCCATCGCGAGCGCGCCGCGCACCGGGCGCAGCTCGCCGGCCAGCGACAGCTCGCCCGCGAACTCGAAGCCGTCGAGCCGGCGCAGGTCCAGCTCGCCCTGTGCCGCGACGATGCCGAGCGCGATCGGCAGGTCGAAGCGGCCCGACTCCTTGGGCAGGTCGGCCGGCGCCAGGTTGACGGTGATGCGCTTGTTGTGCGGGAAGGCCAGGCCGCTGGTCTGCAGCGCGGCGCGCACGCGCTCGCGGGCCTCCTTGACCTCGGTGTCGGCCAGGCCCACCAGCGTGAAGCTCGGCAGGCCGTTGGCCAGGTGCACCTCCACCGTCACCGGCGGGGCGTTCAGGCCGTCCAGGGCCCGGCTGTGGACGACGGCCAGTGACATGCGCGCTCCCGTGGCTAGGGGCGCGATTCTGCCGACGGGCCTGCGGGATGGACAGGGTGCATCTGTCCTCTGTTCAAGCGCCCCGCCACGCGTGCGCCTGGAAGGCTGCTTCGAGCGGCGGCCGGGCCACGTTGCCGACGTAGTTGGTGATCGTCGAGGCGGCCACGACGAGGATCACCTCCAGCACCTGTTCGTCCCGGAAGCCCGCGGCGAGGAAGTCGTCGACCTCGGCGTCCTCGACGCGGCCGCGACGGTCGATGAGCCGCCGGGCGAGCCGCGAGAGCGCCGCATGCGACGGTTCGAGCGGTGCCCGGCCGCGGCGGATCGCCTCCACGTCGCCGGGGGCCACGCCGTGGGCGAGCGCCAGGTGGGTGTGGAAGGCGGCCGCCCAGTCGCATGCGTTGGCCACCGCGTTGGTCAGCAGCAGCACCTGGATCTGCGCCTCGGACAGCGTGCCCGCATGCGCGTTCTTGAAGACTTCGAGGAAGCCCTGGATCAGCGTGGGCGAGCCGGCCATGGCACCGGCGAGGTTCGGCACGAAGCCGAACACCTGCTGGAGCTGGGCGAGGACGGCGGCGGACGCCTTCGGGGCAGTGTCGAGGGTGAGGACGGGGAATCGGGACATGGAAACTCCTGGAGGAAGGGTGGGACGGCACGCATCGAACGATGACGTGGCGTGCAGCGTAGGCGGGCCGTCGCGCTTTCCCAATTGCCGCCGAGGTAATTGAGGCGATTCCCGGATCGCCCTATGCTCCGTCGACCGGTCTCGCCATCGAAAGGAACTGCCGTCGCCCCCACCCTTGCCCGCGAATCGCGTGCCGAACCCCGTGTCGGCGACATCCTGCGCCACTGGCGTGCGGTGCGCGCGCTGAGCCAGCTCGAGCTGTCGGTGCAGTGCGGCATCACGCAGAAGCACATCAGCTTCGTCGAGAGCGGCCGCAGCCTGCCGAGCCGGCCCCTGTTGATGAAGCTGGGACAGGCCCTCGGCATCCCGTTGCGCGAACGGAACGACCTGCTCTTCGCGGCGGGCTATGCGCCCGCGTATGCGAGCGAGCCGCTCGGCGAGGCGGCCCTGCAGGGCGTGCGCCGCGCCCTCGAGCGCATGCTGCGCCAGCACGAGCCCTTCCCGGCCGTCGTCATCGACCGGTACTGGAACGTGGTGCTCGCCAACGAGGCGGCACCCCGGTTCTTCGGCTGCTTCGTCGACCTGGGCGCGCGAACGCCGCCGAGGAACCTGCTCCACCTGATGTTCGATCCGATGGGCATGCGGCCCTTCATCGCCAACTGGCCCGAGGCCTCGCAGAGCCTGCTGTCGCGGGTGCGCCGCGAAGCCGTCGGGCAGGTCGTCGACCTCCAGACGCGCAGCCTGATCGAGGCGCTCGGCCGGTACCCCGACGTGCCCCCGCCCGGGCCTGTTCCGCCGCAGGACGACGACATCCCGGTGGTCCCGCTGAGCTTCGCGAAGAACGGCGAGGTCCTGCGATACTTCTCCCTCGTCGCGAGCGTCGGCACGCCGCGCAGCGTGGCTGCGGAGGAGCTCCGGCTGGAATGCATGTTCCCCGCCGACGACGCCACCGAGGCGGCGCATGCCGGCTTCATCGCGAAGTACTCACCCCGCTAGGGACACCATGACCGTCATTCGCTGGTTGCTGACCCTTCCCTCGGCCGCGCTGGGCTGGCTGGCCATGTTGGCGGCCGGCTTCTCGATGCTGGCGCTGCTCCAGCGCCTCTGCCCGCCGGAGCTCGTCATCTCGGGCATGTGCACGGCTTCCTGGTACCGGTCGGCCGAGACCGGGGCCTTCGCCCTGTCGGCGGCCCTGGGTGCGGCGCTCTTCGTCGCCTTGCCGTCGCTGGTCGCGCCGGCGCACCGGCCCCATGTCGCGGTCGCGGCCTGGCTGCTGGGCTGTGCGTGGACGACCTGGCTCGCCTTGGCGGTGGGCGGCAGCATCGCCCTCCCCGCCGCGGCCGCCGTGGCCAGCGGCCTGCTCGTGGCGCTCTGGTTCGCCCGGGCTGCCAGGCGCCCGGCCTGAGCCGGGCGGCCCTGCACACCCCTCAGATCGTCAGTTCGCGCTCCACGTCCTGCGCCTTGCGCCGCGCCAGCGCCAGGTTGGACTTGGACTTGTCGAGCACGAAGTAGACGAACACGCCTTCCTTGCGCGAGACCGGGCGGATGATGTGGTACTGCTTGCCGAGCGTGATCAGGATGTCGTCGATCACGTCGTTCAGGCCGAGCTGGCGCATGGTCTTCAGCTTCGCGCGCATGACCTCGGTGTTGCCGGCGGCGGCCACCTCGAGGTCGACGCCGGCGCCGGCCGAACCGAGCATCATGCCGCTGGCGGAGTCGACGACGGCCGCGCACAGGGCGCCGTCCAGGGTCAGCAGGTCGTCGAGGGATTGGCGGATGGTGGCCATGTCGTTGCTTTCTATCGTCGGTTGAGAAGAGGTTCGTCGTGAACCCGGAGGGAGAGATCGAATTCGGTTGGAGGGACGGCCGCAGCCTTACCCCCGGTCGCGCAGCAGCCGGCCCAGCGCGCGTGCCATGCGCTGCAGCGCGATCCAGTCGACGCCACGGTGTTCGCCCTGCGCGACGAGCAGCACCTCGGGGTCGCTGCAGCACGGCAACACCGCGAGCACGCCGCCGCTGTGGTACATCACTGCGGCACCCAGCGTCCCGAGCCCGGCGAAGTGCAGCTTCTGCCGGTCGTGGAGCCGCCAGTAGTCCACGGCCGCTTCCCACACGGGCTCGGCGCTCGCCGCCGCGGCGCGGCTGTCCCAGACCAGCCCGGTGTGCGCATCGACGAGCGCGCAGCCGACGATGCCCGGGTGGGCGGCGATGCGGTCCAGCCCGGTGCCGACGCGGGTGGCGTTCATGCCGCGAGGCGTGCCCGGCAGGACAGGGGGCTGCGGGAGCTCCACAGGGAGGATCCGGTCATGCGCGCATCTCGGCCTGGATGAGCACGGTGTCGACGAGCGCGAGGACGTCCTCGCGCCGGCGCACGTCCACCGGCAGGACCGGGAACACCAGCCCGCGCTCGGCCAGCAGGTCGGTGAAACGGTCGACCACCGGCGCGGAGGCCTCGGGGACCCGGCCGATGCCGACCGCGCAGTTCATCGTCGGCAGCAGCTGCCGGTAGGCATCCAGGCAGGTCGCCAGGTCGTCCAGCGGGTCGGGCCGGTCGTTGTCGATGAGGATCACCAGGCCGAGTGCGTCGGTGGCGATGGTCTGCCACATGAACTCGAAGCGCAGTGGCCCCGGCGTGCCGAACAGGCGCACGCATTGGCCGTCGGCGAGGTCGACCTGGCCGAAGTCGAGCCCGACGGTCGCGGGGTGCCTGCCAAGGGCGGGGTCGGTGTGGGCCACCTCGGTGACGACCGGCGGGATGTCGCTCAACATCGCGATCGCGGTGGTCTTGCCGACGCCGGGAGGCCCGGTGAAAACAATCTTGTGCGGGGGCATGGTCGTCATCTCAATCCGAGGCCGCGCCGGATCTCGCCCAGCGCGCCGCCTCCCACGAAACCGGCCGCGTCGGGCCGGGATGCGACGTTCTCCGTCACGTCCAGCACGCCGGCCGCCATCAGTGCTGCGACGAATGACTCGCACGCCGATGGGTCGACCCGGCCCAGGCGCGCCAGCTCGTCGAGGTCGACGGGCCGCGCCGACAACAGGAAGCTCGCCAGCCGCGGCCGCTCGGCATCGACTTGCAGCAGGGCGTGCGCGGGCCAGCGGCGCAGGCGAAATCGCGCGCCGGGCGGCGGCATTCCGGTCTGGCGGGAGAGCCGGCGCTCCAGGTCGGACAGGGCGTCGATGACGTCCTCGTACTGCAGCGGGCGGGCCAGGTGGCCGAGCACGTCGTGGCCGCCGTCGGTCGCGATCTCCCAGTCGTGGCCCAGCCGCTCGCGGCCGATGCGCAGGAAGGTGGTGATCCGTGCGATGTCGGTGTCGGCCAGGGGCTTCGCGTGCAGCTTGAGCGTAGGCCGGAGGCGGATCATGAGGGCTGCCTCGCCTGCCGGGCAGAGGGGGCCGCGAGGTCTCGATGCATCGTCGATGCGGGCATGACGGCGCCTCGCGGCCTCATGTCGTGCCATGCGCCGTCACGGCGTGCGGCGAATCGAACGGCCGCGTGTTCTCGAAGTCGACGCCCGGCGAGGTGTCGATGTCGCTGAGGAAGACCGGAGCGGGCAGCTGCACGAGGATGCGGGCGAGGCGCCGGCGTTCCTTGCCGGCCCAGGCCTCCTGCTCCGTCAGCCGGACGATGCGCTGGCTGAGCCGGGAGATCTCCAGCCTGGACTGCGCGAGCTGCCGGTCGGTGATCCTCCGGAGTTCTTCCTGGTAGGCCCGTTGCAGGGTGCGAATCCGCCGCAGGTGCCAGCGGTGGCCCAGCCAGGCCGAGCAGAGGGCGCCCAGGCCGAATGCGGCGAAGAAGAAGAGGTGCGGCGTTCCCACGTTCGTCAGTCGGACAGGAGAAGGGGGACGATTCAACCGGATCGCGCAGGACTCGTCATGAGCATGGATTGACCGGCGGGTGACGGCGTGGACTGCACCACGCTTCGCACCACCCGGGACGACCCCGGGCGATGCAACAGGCGGCCCAGCGTGCGCACCATGCATTGCCAGGCGAGCCAGTCGACGCCGCGGTGGCGGCCGTGCGCGACGAGCAGCACGTCGGGGTCGTTCGCGCAGGGGAAGACCGCGAGCACGCCGTGCGCGTGGTACATGACGGCCTCGGCCCGGGTGCCCAGGCCGGTGATGTGCAGCTGGTGGCGCTCCTGCCGCCGCCAGCGGTCGACGACCTCCTTCCAGACCGGCCCCTCGGGCCAGGCCGGCCGGCCGCCGGTGCACGAGGGTGCGCAGGCATGCCACACCCGTCCGCTGGCGGCGTCGACAAGCGCGCAACCGAAGATGCCGGGTTGGGCGGCCATGCGGTCCATCTCCGCGATCACGTGCTGCAGGTTCATCGCTCGCTCATCCTCCGTTGTCGCCGAGGCCCAGGCGGCGGCGCAGGCGGGTGACCAGGCCGGCCGGGGCGGGGGACGAAGCGGGCGGGGCGGCGGCCGGTCGCAGGGGCGTGAAGGCCGACGCGGGCTGGACGTCGAGGACACCGATCGTGACCAGCGTGACGGCGAATTCCTCGCACAGCGTCCGTTCCACGTTGCTCAGGCGTGCCAGCTCGTCGAGGTCGAGGTGCCGCGACGACAGGAAGCCCGCCAGGGTCCGGTGGTGCCGATGCGCCTGCAGCACCGCCGAGGGTGGCCAGCGGAGCAGCCGGCAGCGCGCGCCCGGCAGCAGGGAGGGCAGCAGTGCCGGCGTGACCTCGCCCAGCGGCTGCGCCACCGCGTAGGTCATGGCGGAGGGGATGGGCGGCGTGCGGAGCAGCCGGACCTCCACGGCACACAGCATGTCCACGAAGGCGTCGTACTGCAGCGGGCGCACCAGGGCGTGGTGGCCGGCCGGTCGGTCCGGCTGCGCGTCGACGACGGTCAGGGCCGGCAGGGTCCCGGGCGCGCCCCGGGGCAGTTCGCGACCGGACAGCAGCAGGTCGGCCGGGCCCTCGGCGACCAGCTCCCAGGTGCATCGGAAGCGGGCACTGCCCACGCGCAGGAATGCCGCGATGCGCGCGAGATCGGTGTCGGTCAGGTGCTGGGCGAGCAGCCTGAGGCGACTCGGGGAGGAAGGGGTCTTCAAGGCACGTGCGGTGGGAGCTGCCGGCATCATCGAGAGGCGCGCCGCCGCCGTCCGCATCGATCGATGATCGAAAGCTGACCGGCCGCAAGCCATCGACACGAGCGCGACTTTTGTCACTGTGGGGCCATTCGCGGCGCTTGCAGGGTCGACTCGGTGTCATCCGGTTCGAGCGACGTTGCTTCCTGTTGCATGGCGTCTCGCCGCGCCAACGCCCGGCACCATCGACATGGCCGCGGCGGACAACGGCGGTGCCTTCAAGAGCAGCGCCGACCAGAAGACGCGCGCGCGCCTTTCGGTGAAGAGCAACACCACCCTCATCGGTGCCGGCAGCAACGCCGGCCTGGTCAACGCCTGCGTGATGGTCAGCAGCGTCGAGAACGTCATCATCCGCAACCTGCACGTCGTCAACCCGTGCGACGTGGGGCCGGTGTGGCGACGACGGCCACCTGACGGTCACCTCAGCACCGCGGTGATTACCTCTCCTTACCCGCCGTCACGGAAGCATCATGATGCCCATCGCTTCAACCCCTACCGTCCGGCAGTCCTCCTGACCGAGGCACGGATGAACAACGAACCCAGAGGGGAATGAAGTGAGGAAGACTCTTTTGCGGCTGGTGACAGCCATGGTGTCGGTGGCGGCAGCCGCCGGTGCCCAGGCGCAGGCCTATCGATGGAGCAGCGTCCCGTTCGGCGGCGGCGGCTATGTGTCCGGGGTGGTGGCGAGCAAGACCGAGCGCGACCTCTTCTACGCGAGAACCGACGTCGGCGGCGCCTATCGGTGGGACGGCGCGAATTCCCGGTGGATACCGCTGATGGACGGGGTCTCGCAGGCGGACGTCGGCCTGCTCGGCGTCGACGCGCTCGCGCTCGACCCGAAGGACAGCAAGGTGCTCTACGTCCTGGCGGGCACCTCGTACTTCAGCAACGGCAAGACCGTCGTGATGCGCTCCAGCAACTACGGCGCGAGCTTCGACCGCGTCACCGACGTGACGAACCTCTTCCGCGCGCATGGCAACGGCTATGGCCGCGGCAACGGCGAGAAGATGCAGGTCGATCCGGGCAACAGCAACGTGCTGTACGTCGGCTCGCGCACCGGCGGCCTGTTCAAGAGCACGGACGCCGGCGCGAGCTTCAGGCGCGTCGATGCGCTGCCCGTGACCACCACGAACAACGGCGCCGGCATCAGCTTCGTGCTGCTCGATCCCGGCAGCGTGAGCAACGGTGCCGCGCAGCGCATCTTCGTCGGCGTGTCGCGCTACGGTTCGGCCGGGGCGAACCTGTACCGCAGCGACAACGCCGGCGCGAGCTTCACGCCGGTCGGCCGCGCACCGGGCGACGTCATGCCGCAGCGCGCCGCGCTCGCGGGCGATGGCAACCTGTACATCACCTACGGCAACGGTTCCGGGCCGAGCGGCGACGGCCGCCAGGAGGTCAGCCCGGCCGAACCGCTGGACACCGGTGCGGTCTGGAAGTACACCGTGTCGACCGGCGCGTGGGCCAACGTCACGCCGTCCGGCGTGACGCGGGCCTTCTCCGGCGTGTCGATCGACCCGGCCAATTCCCAGCGCGTCCTGGTGTCGACCGTCAACGCCTGGATGAAGCAGGGCGACGGCTGGGCCGACCACTTCTTCCTCTCGGTCAACGGCGGCTCGACCTGGACCGACGTGGTGCAGCGCGGCTTCGTGCAGGACCCCAATGGAATCGCCTGGGCCAAGGGGGCGGGCATCCACTGGGCGAGCAGCATCGAGTTCGACCCCTTCAACACGAAGGCCGCCTGGGTCGTCTCGGGCAACGGGATCTTCCGGACGGGTGACATCGATGCGACCCCGACCACCTGGAAGTTCACCGTCAAGGGCCTGGAAGAAACCGTGCCGGCGGTCGCGATCAGCGTGCCGGGCGGGCCGCTGCTGACGGCGATCGGCGACTATGACGGTGCCCGCTACACCGACGTCACGGCCTACGCGCCGGTCCACGAACCCCGGCTCGGGACGACGATGGGCCTGGCCGTGGCACCGGCGAAGACGAACCTGGTGGTGCGGGTCGGTGGCAATGCGACGATGTACCTCTCGACCGATACCGGGGTCACCTGGAGCAAGGTCGCGGGCGCCAAGGGCAGCCAGGGCCATGTCGCGCTGTCGGCCGACGGTGCGAGCCTGCTGCACCATTTCCCGAACGCCGACTACCGGTCGTACGCCACCTACCGCAGCACGAACTACGCGAGCAGCAACCCCACCTGGACGGCGGTGAACGGCCTGGGCACGGGTTCCGCGCTGATGCCCGTCGCCGACCCGGTCAACGCGAAGAAGTTCTACGCCTACGACAACGGCGTGCTGAAGGTCAGCACCGACGGTGGCGCGAACTTCGGCAGCGCAGCGATGCTCGCCCCGGGCGGCGCCATCGGGCTGCGTGCCGCGCCGGGTCGTGAAGGCGATGTCTGGGTGGCGCTGAACGGCAATGGCCTGGCCCGTTCGACGAACTCCGGCTCGACCTTCTCGACGATCGCGAACGTGAAGGAGTGCCAGGCCGTCGGATTCGGCAAGGCTGCATCGGGCTCGAGCTACCCGACCGTGTTCATCTGGGGCCGGGTGGGCGACGGGGTGCTCGGCATCTACCGCTCCACCGACGCGGGCGCCAACTGGGTCCGCGTGAATGACGACGCCCATCAGTACGGCGGGCCGGGCAATGGCAGCTTCATCGTCGGCGACATGAACACCGAGGGCGTGGTGTACATGAGCACGGTGGGGCGTGGCCTCGTCTCCGGTGCGCCGGCGGGGGGGCATCTGAAGGCCCGCCACAGCGGCAAGTGCCTCGACGTCAACGGCGCCAGCACGGCATCCGGCGCGGCGGTGATCCAATGGTCGTGCCACAACGGCGCCAACCAGCAATGGAGCCTCGAGGACGCCGGCGGCGGGTACTGGCGCGTGAAGGCCGCGCACAGCGGCATGTGCCTCGACCTGGCCAGCCAAAGCACGGCGAACCTCGTCGGCCTTGTGCAGGCGAAGTGCGGCAGCGGCACGAGCCAGCAATGGGCCACCGAGGACGCGGGCGGCGGAGCACTGCGCCTGAAGTCGCGCTACAGCGGCCTGTGCGTCGACGTGACCGGAGCGAAGACGGACGACGGCGCGTCGGTCATCCAGTACAGCTGCTTCAACGCCGCCAACCAGCAATGGACCCGCGAGTGAGGGCCTAACGGATGTGCCCGATGCCCACCCCCGCCGACACCAGGGCCGGCACCCGGTCGGCCGGGGCGGGCAGGACGATGCTGCCGGGAGGGGCCGCCTTCGCCGCGTCCAGGACCGCGGCATCCTCGGTGAAGCGGTTTGTCGCCGACACCGGGTTGGCGATGTTGGGCGCGCAGTCGCGGCCCAGCGCCGCACGGCAACCCGCCCGGGCCGCGGGCGTCTGCGCCAGCAAGGCGAACACCGGGGCGGCGTCCGCGCGGCGCGCGAGCGGCAGCGAGACGTTCTCGAAGTAGTTGCCTTCGACCAGCACGTGCGTCGTGCGGCCCACGGTGTCCAGTGCCTCCCACGCGCCGTCCTGGAAGTGGTTGTTGACCACATGGAGCAGCGCATCTCCCTCGACCCGCGGGCCGCGGCCGGAGAAGTCGTGCAGCCAGTTGTTCGCGAAGCTCAGCCGGCCGTTGCCCTGGAGCAGCAGCATCCAGCCGGGCCTGTCGTCGCAGCGGACCGAGCCGGCGCGGTTGCCGTCGAACTCGTTCCACGAGATGGTCACCTCGGATGCCGCGCCGAAGTGGTCTGCGGTGCCGGTCACGATGAACCGGCACGCGATCCGGGTGAAGCGGTTGTGGTCGATCCACACGCGCCGTGCATCGGCGATGGTGACGGCATCGGTGGCGTCGGTGATCGACAGGTTGCGGATGACGACGTTGCCCGCACCGTTCTGCAGCACGAAGCCCTTGCCCTTCACCGCCGCATTCGCGCCGATCCCGAGGACCGTCTTGTTCGATCCGACCGGCAGGCCGCGCCCGGCCGCATCACCCAGGTCGATCTCGGTGGCGATCTCGATGATGCGCGGCGTGTCGTCGATGCACGCGCCGGCCGGGGCGCTGCGGCACAGCTCGTGCCGCAGCTGGGCCGGCGTGCCGACCCGCACCGTCATGCCGCCGGCGCCGCCGGTGACGTCGGCGCCGGCACCCGCCGGGCCCCGGTTGCCGAGGCTCGCGGGGGCCACCCAGGCGTCCTCCGGGCCGGCCGCCGCGGGGGGCGGCGTCTGGGACGCGCCCCCGCATCCCGCCAGCGCGCCGGACACCGCCAGCAGGCCGGCCCACAGGCCGCAACGGTCGACAGGCTTCATGGGCGTCTCCTCATCGCGCGATGGCCAGGTCGAGCTGACGCTCTGCCAGCGGACCGGCGCCCGCCGTGCCCATCGACAGGCTGACCCGCTGCACCCAGGCGCCGCGCGGGCCGTACGGCGCCGCGATGCGCCGGCTGCGCATGAACACCGCCTGCCCGCCGACCGAGCCGGTCCACTCGCCCAGCGTGTGCGCCGAGGCCGGGTGGGGGCTCAGGGCCTTCAGGCGGTAGCGCGCCACGAAGGCGCGCAGGTCGGCCTCCGAGCGAATGGCGTCGAATTCCAGCGGCATGGCCCGCGCATCGTCCGGCATGCGTGCCCGCGTCAGTGCAGGAACCGTCCGTCCGAGCCCAGCATGGTCATCTCCACCATGTGGCCGCCGTCGTGGCTCTCGGGACCGAAGGTCACGTGATAGCCGCCGGCGTCCCAGTCGTGCATCGACTCCAGCGCACCGGCCAGCCTGGCCCGCGTGAGGGCGCGCCCCGCACGCCGCAGGCCCTCGGTCATCGCCTTGGCGGCGATATAGCCCTCCATCGAATGGAAGCTGCGCGTCGGAACGCCGGCCTTGCGCATCGCCTGCACGTACTCGCGCTGGATCGGGCTCGTCTCCGCCCACGGGAACGGCACCACCTCCGAGACCTGCACGCCGGTGCCCGCGCTGCCCAGCTCGTCGGCCAGCGCTTTCCCGCCGACGTACGACAGGCTGGCGAACTGGCCCTTGAAGCCGCCCTTGCGCATCTCCTTGATCAGCGCCGCGCACGACGCGTAGGCGCTGACCAGCACCACCGCGTCCGGGTGCGCCGCCAGCAGGGCCTTGGCCGCCGCCGCCACGTCGGTGCTGTTGCGCTCGATGGTCACCGTCGTGTCCATGGTCAGCTTGTGCTTCTTGCGCGCCTGCGTCACCGCCTCCATGCCGGCGGTGCCGAAGGCGTCGTTCTGGTGGAACACCGCGATGTGCGTGAGGTGGGTGACGCTCAGCTGCTCGACGATGTGGTCCGCCTCCTCGACGTAGCCGGCGCGCAGGTTGAAGACGTAGCGGTTGAACGGCTCGCGCAGGGCGGCGGCTCCCGACGACGGGGCGAACAGCGGCACCTGCGCGGCGCTCAGCACCGGCAGCGCCGCGATCGTCGTCGAGGTGCCGATGTAGCCGAACAGTGCCAGCACGCCGTCCTTCTCGATCAGCTCGCGCGTGTTCTGCACGGTGCGCGCCGGGTCGTAGGCGTCGTCCTTGGTGCGCAGTTCGATGCGGCGGCCGTTCACGCCGCCGGCCTCGTGTGCTCGGCGGCATGGCTGCCCATGTGGAACGAACAGGCGAGGGCGAACAGGGCGACGGCGCGCTGACGCAGGAGGGTGGCAGGCATGGTCAGGAGGGTGTGAAGCGGTGGAGGGTCACTGGACGACGCGTCCGTTGGTATCGAAGATGCCGAAGTTGACGTACTGCGAGCCGCCGCGTCCGCGCGTGCTGAAGTCGAGCATGTAGCCGCCGAGGTCGAGCGGCGGGGAGGTGCGCAGGGTCGTCACGACGTTCTCCGGCGTGATGCGCTGCGTCTTCTCCAGCGACATGACGATCGCCTTCGCGGCGATGAAGCCTTCCATCGAGCGCGCCGACAGGTCGGGGTTCGGCGACGCGGCCTGCAGGGCGAGGTACTCGCGCACGATCGGTCGGCTCGGTTGCGAGGTCTGCGGCAGCACGATCGAGAAGGCATAGCCGCGAGCACGCTGCGTGCCCAGCGCCTTCAGCAGCGCGTCGGTGTCGATGATCGACATGCCGTACAGCAGCGCGTGCCCGCCGGCGGTCTCGTAGCGGCGCGTGAACTCGATGGCGGCCGCGGTGGTGGCGCCCAGCACGACGACCTCTGGCGAGGCGGCGAGCATCTGGTCCACCGCGGGGCCGACCTCGGTCGTGTTGCGCTCGTAGCCGGCGCGCGCGACCAGCGTCATGCCGAAGCGGCCCGCGGCTTCCTGGGTGCCGGCGAGCACGTCCTTGCCCAGGCCGTCGTCCTGGTAGACCAGGCCGACGCGGCGGATGCCCAGGTGCGACAGCTGGCTCAGCAGCCGTGCCACCTCGTCGTGGTAGCTCGCCTTCACGACCAGCATGCCGTCGGCGCGCGCCACCGAGGCGGCGCCGGAGATGGCGCCGATCATGCCGACGTGCGTGCGCGGCAGCACGCCGTCGGCCGCCAGCGCCTCGAGGTTGGTGGTGCCGATGGTGCCCAGCAGCGCCATCGGAGACTCCTTCTCGATCAGCTCCTTGACCAGGCGGACCGTCTGCTCCGGCTTCTGCGCGTCATCGCGCGTCACGAAGCGGATGTGCTGGCCTTTGACGCCGCCGCGCGCATTCACCGCGTCGAACCAGAGCTGCGCCCCGGCGCGGACCGCCTTGCCGGTGACGGCCTGCGGGCCGCTGAACGGCGCCACCTGGCCGACGACGATGTCGGCGAAGGCGGCCTGTGACAGCAGCAGCGCGGCCAGGCCGGCGGCGCGGGCCAGCGGCAAGGCCGGCAAGCGGTGGGAAAACTGCATCGGTGGGCCCTCGGGCGTGCGTGGGAACGAGCCGCGAATGTAGGGAGCCCGCCCCCGGTCCGCATGACCGCCGGTTGATCGTTGCCTGATGAATGGATGTCGGCGGCGCGGGCGTGACCTCGGTCACGGCCGCGTGGCACCGGCCGCCGGCCCGGGGGCGGCCGGCAGCATGGGCATGTCGTCCTGCGGCAGCACCTGTCGCACGTCCTGCGGCATCTCGCGCTGGCGAGCCCGGATGTGGTCGTAGCGGTCCAGCGATACCGCGTCCAGCGCCGCCTCGTCGGCCATCACCCACGGGCGCAGGAACACCACGAGGTTGGTCTTGCGGCGCGAGCGGTTCAGGTAGCTGAAGAGGCCGCCGATCAGCGGGATGTCGCCGAGGAAGGGGACCTTGCCGGCGTCGCTCTGGTAGCTGTCCTCGATCAGGCCGCCGAGCACGACGATCCTGCCGTCTTTGACTACCACGGTCGACTCGATCGAGCGCTTGTTGGTGGTCGGTCCGGCATTGCTGGTGCCCGGCGTCGCGGTGGTGCTGACCGACGACGACTCCTGGTAGATCGACATGCGGATGCTGCCGTTCGGGCCGATCTGCGGCCGGATGCGCAGCGTGATGCCCACGTCCTTGCGCTCGACGGTCTGGAACGGGTTCGCGCTGCTGCCGGTGGTGTAGCCGCCGGTGACGAAGGGGACGTTCTGGCCGACGACGATCTTCGCCTCTTCGTTGTCGAGCGTGATGACGTTGGCGGTCGACAGGATGTTGGTGCCCGACATCGACGCCAGCGCCGAGGCGATGTTGCCGAGCGTCAGCGTGCCCAGGCTGCTCTGGCTGATGCTCAGGATCTGCTTCCACTGCACGCCGATGTCGAGCGCCTTGGCGGCGTCGACCTCCACCACCAGCGATTCGACATGGAGCTGGGCACGCCGCGTGTCGAGCTGCTCCACCACGGCGCGCAATTCGCGGAACAGCGGCTCCGGCGCGGTGACGATGAGCGCGTTGGATGCCGGATCGGCCTGGATGTAGCCACCGGTCGACGGCGGGGCGGCGGCGCTGACCGGCGAGCTCGATGCGGCGGACTGCCCTGAGGTCGCCGAGGCCGGTTGCGCCGTGATCGGCGTGCTGCCGGGGGCGGAGGTGCCGGCGCCCGCAGCCCGGCCGGCGTCGTTCGCCGCGGCCGCCCGCAGCACGGTGGCCAGGCGCGTCGCCTCGGCATGCTTCAGGTAGATGACGTGGATGTTGCCGCCGCCGATGCCGGCGCCGCCGGCCCGGTCGAGCTGCGCGACCAGTGCGCGGATCGCGGCCAGCCGTGCGGGGCTCGGCGCCCGCACCAGCAGCGCGTTGAGGCGCGGATCGGCGACGACGGAGGCGGCCGCTGTCCCGGTGGGCGCCGCACCTGCTGCCGCACCCGCCGCCGGGGCCGCGGCCTGGGGCCCGGACTCCGTCATGCGCAGCACCGTCGCGGCCAGGTCCGAGGCGATCGCGTTGTGCACCGGGATGACTTCCACGTCGGTGGCGCTCGGCGTGTCGAGCGCCGCGACCAGGGTCTGCAGCCGCGCCAGGTTGTCCGCATAGTCGGTGATCACCAGCGTGTTGTTGCCGGCGTTGGCGGTGATGCTGTTGTTCGTGGCGATCAGCGGGCGCAGCACCGGCACCAGGTTGCTCGCGTTCTCGTGCACGAGCGGGATCACCTGCGTGACCACCTGGCCGGCCGGCGGGCGCGCCGCCTCGACGCGGACCACCCCGGTCTGCAGCCGGGCCTCGGCCTCCGGCACCACCTTCAGCAGGCCGTGCGATTCGACGACCGCGAAGCCGAGCCCGCGCAGCGCGGACTGGAAGATCTGCCAGGCCTGGGCGGGCGTCACCGCCTGCTCGGTGTAGAGCGTCAGCTTTCCCTTGGCGCGCGGGTCGACGAAGATCGGGCGGTCGAGGAGGGCGGCCATCGCGCGGGCGGCCGATTCGACGTCGGTGTCGGGGAAGTTCAGGGTCGCGACCGGCTCGGTGCGTGCCGCATGGGCCGCCGCCGTGCCGGAGGCCAGCGTGCAGGCGGCGCCGAGCGCGAGCACGGCGAGGCGGCGCTGCGTCGGAGAAGGGGTCGTGTTCGTGGCGGCCTCGGGCGGCGAGTGGCGGATTCGGGCCGCGATGCTATGCCGGTCCCCGCCGCCGGCCGTCTCGGCGCAGTGGCGCCACGGTAAAGAAGCGTGTCGCTCGCCGTCGGCGCCGTCACGCTTCCTGCAACGGTGTCACGCGGCGTCGAAGCGCAGCCGCACCGTGGTGCCGTGGCCGGGATGGGTGTCGATGGCCAGCGTGCCGCCGAGCAGGCGGGCGCGTTCTTCCATGCCGAGCAGGCCGTGCCCGCTGCGTTCGGTCGCGGGATCGAAGCCGCTCCCGTTGTCGGCGACCATCAGCTGCCACTGGCCGTCGGTGCGCAGCAGCGCGAGGTCCACCTGGCTGGCGCCGGCATGCCGGCGCACGTTGGTGAGCGACTCCTGCGCGAGGCGGAACAGCTGCGTCGCGGCATCCGGTGCGAGCGTGTCGGCCGTCGCGTCGACCTGCAGCCGGCACGGCACGCCGGTGGCCTGCATGAAGTCCGCCGCCAGCCACTCCAGCGCTGCCGAGAGGCCGCCGTCCAGCGCCGGCGGACGCAGCTGCTTCACGAGCGTGCGCACGCCGCCGGCGAGGTTGTCGATGCGGTCGAGCAGCACCTGGTACTGCTCCTGCGCCGGCGGCCGGTCGCTTCGCGCACGGGCGCGCAACACCGAGGCTTCCATCCGCAGGGCCGCAAGCTGTTGGCCCATCTCGTCGTGCAGCTCGCGCGCGATGCGCTTGCGTTCGTCCTCCAGGGCCCGCGTGTTGTGCTCCCCGAGCCGGCGCAGCGCGCCGCGCGACACCTCGAGCTCGGCGGTGCGCTCGGCCACCGCCCGCTCCAGCCGCTGGTGCTCTGCCCGCTGGCGCCGGTTCGCCACCAGGTTGCTCAGCCACCACAGCAGCCCGAGCCCGGCGGCGGCGGCGAACTTGACCGGCAGCGACAGCCACCAGGGCGGCGCGATGCGGAAGTCGACCTGCAGCGGCGGGCCGGCCTCGACGATCGGCAGCCGGTACGCCGCGCGCACCTCGAGCCGGTGCGCGCCATGCTCGGGCGACTCGATCGTCACGACGTTCCCGGCGATGCCCTGCCAGGGTGCGTCGCCGTGCAGGCGGTATTCGAGGTGCAGCGTGCGGGCGCGCCCAAGGTTCGGCGTCGCCAGCGTGATCCGCAGGTGGCGGTCTTCCCAGTCGATGCGGGGCGGCACGGCCGTGGCGGTCCGGCCGCCGAACTGCAGCGTCTCGGTGCGCAGCACCGGCGGCGCCGGCTTCGCGGTCGAGGTTCTCAGGCGGGTGACCCCGGCGCTGCTGCCGATCCACGCCGTGCCGTCGGCCTCGAGCAGGACGGCGTTGTCGTCGATGTCGTCCCACAGCAGCCCGCTCGAGCGATCGACGTGCGACCAGCGGCTGCCGTCGAAGACGAACACGCCCCGGTCGGTGCCGAACCAGACCTTGCCGTCGGGCCCGCTGCGCAGGAAGTACTCGGCCGGCTGGCCGAACTGCGCCAGGTCGAAGCGGCGCTCGAGCCGGGCGACACCGGCGGCGTCCACCGCGTACACCGCCAGGCCCTGGCTGTCGAAGGCCCAGAACCCGGAGGCGCCGACGAAGGTGGTGTGGCCGTGGACCTCGATCGGCCGGCCCTGCGGGTCGCGCATCGGCGCCCAGGCGCCGTCGACGATGCGCCAGGCGTGGTGTTCGCTGATGAACCACTCGGTGGCGTCGGCCCGGTCCTGCGACAGCGGGAACACGACATCGCTCACGTAGTCGCTGTCGGGGAGCGCGTTTGCCACCGGCTTGCGGCGCGGCACGGCGGTCGAGGCGTCGATCCGCTCGACGATGTTGCGTCCGGCCAGGTAGACGCCACCCCGGCGGCCCTGCATCACCATGAACACCGACGGATCGTTGAAGATCAGCTCGGCGCGCAGGGTGCCGGCCTTCAGCCGCATCACGCGGCCCGCCTCGGCCCACCACAGGTCGCCGTTCGCGTCGCTCGCGAAGGCATGGATCGCCCCGGTCGGATGGCCCGGTGTCGCGGGCAGCGCCTGGAAGCGTTGGCCGCTCTCGTCCAGCCACGCGGCCCCGTGGGCGGTGCCGGCCCAGAGTCGTCCGCTGCCATCGCGCGCGAAGCCGAAGGTGGCCGGCGCCGGCAGCCCGAGCGCGGGTGTCCAGTGGTCGGCATTCGGGTAGCCGACCCAGCTGTGCAGGCCGCGGCCGGACGTTCCGAGCCAGAACGTGCCCTCCGCATCGAAGAACAGGGTGCGGATCAGCGTTTCCGGCAGGCCCTGCTTCGGCGTCCATTCCTGCCAGCGGCGGCCGTCCCAGCGCGCGATGCCCGTGTCGGTGGCGGTCAGGATGCGGCCGTCCGGGTCCTCCGCAAGGGCGGACGTGGCCGGCAGCCGGCGCGCCGGCGGGGCCTCGATGGCGATGAAGCGCTGCTGCGCGGCCGGCAGGTGGGCGAGCCGGTCCGGGCTGCGCGCCCAGACGCTGCCGTCGCGACCGATCACCAGGTTGGCCCACATGCGGGCCGGCAGGCCGTCGTCTTCACCCCAGGTGCGCAGCATGCCGCCTCGCCATTCGCACAGTCCGCGGCCACAGCCGAACCACACGGCGCCCCGGCCGGCGCGCAGCGGGCCGGAATCGGCATCGATCTCGCCGGGCGGGGCCGGGGTGGCCGGCATCTGCACCCGCTTCACCACGGGGGCGCCTCCACCGGGCGCGGTCGCGTCGATCGACCAGATCCGGTTGCTGCGGTCGATGGCCAGCACGACGCCGCGCTCGTCGATGTCGAGGCGCTGCCCGCTCTCGACGCCGATCAGCGCCCCGCCGGGCTGCGTGATCGCCGACCATTGCGCCACGCCGTCCTTCTCGCGCCGCAGGAACAGTCCGGCGTCCGTCGCCACCCACAGCCCGCCCCGTGCGTCCGCCTTCGCGCCCAGCGTGGCCGCCCGCGGCGCGCCCGGTGCCATCGGCTCGCGGTGGATGCGGAAGCCGTCGAAGCGGAACAGGCCGTTCTCGGTGCACAGCCACAGCGTGCCGTCGGCGGCCTGCGTCAGGCAGCCGACGGCCATGTTGGTCAGTCCCGCCGCCTGCTGGTAGGCCTCGAAGACCGCGTGCTGCGCCTGCGCGGCCCCGGCCGCCGCGGCCAGCAGCCCGGCGGCGAGCGCCGCCCTGGCGCGTTCACTCCACCAGGCCATGCCTGAGCGCGTAGCGCACGAGCTCGCTCAACGACCCCTGGTTCAGCTTTTCCATCAGGCGCGCCTTGTAGGTGCTGACGGTGTTGGGGGCCAGGTTCAACTCGCTGGCGATGTCGGTCGGGGCCTTGCCTTTCACCAGCGCCATCAGCACCTGGCGCTCGCGCGCCGACAGCAGCGCCATCGGCTCGGCCGGTGCCTGCTCGGCCCGGATCAGCTCGGCGTTGAGCGATGGGTCGACATAGCTGCGCCCGGCGGCCACGCGGTGGATCGCGTCCAGCAGCTGCTCGGGCGAGACGTCCTTCGTCAGGTAGCCGAGGGCGCCGGCCTTCAGCGCACGGCGCGCGATGTGCGGATCGGCATGCATGGTCAGCACCAGCACCGGCAGCCGAGGATGGGCCGCGGCGACCCGCTCGATCAGGTCGACGCCGTTGCAGCCCGGCATCAGCAGGTCGAGCAGCAACAGGTCGACCGCTTCGTCGTCGACGCCGGCCAGCACCTCGGCCGCCGACGCGGCCTGGCCGGCCAGCGCCAGCCCGTCGTCGAGCTCGAGCATCTTGCGCAAACCTTCGCGCACCAGCGCATGGTCGTCGGCAATGAAGACGCGGATCGGGCCCGCAGCAGCTGGAGAAAGGGGAGGCATCGGCGCCACCAGGACGGTGTAGGGTTGTAGTAATCAGTCTACAGGATGCCTGATCATTTGGCTGCACCCGGACGATTTCGGGAAGAAATCCCCGCATTTGTGAAAACTTTCCCGTCGAACCAATTCGTTTTTCTTGTAGATTAATGTCTACAACGTTTTCGACTGCAACTACATTCGCGAGGGCCCATGTTCAGTATCCCGACTCCGCGCTACTTCTCCGACAGCACATCGACCTCCCTGTCGTCCTCCTGGGGCGTGCACGGGCAGGGCTCCGTGGGGGCGTTGGCGCAGCGTGCGCCGCTGCGCTTCGGCCGCTGCGAAGTCCGGGTCGGGTCGCGCGAGGTGCTGGTCGACGGCCAGTTGCGCGCGCTGCAGCCGCGTCCTTTCGACCTGCTGGTGTGCCTGATCGACAGCCGCGACCGGGTGCGCACCACGGACGAGCTGCTGGACGAGATCTGGCGCCACGAGATCGTGCAACCGGGCTCGCTGGCCGCGGCGGTGATGCGCATCCGCCAGGCGCTGCGCGAGGGCGAACCCGGCATCGGGCAGGTCATCCGCACCTACCCGCGCGTCGGCTACCGCTTCGTCGCCGCGCTCGACGGCGACGCGTCCCGCTGACGTCGCGGCCGGCCGGGGATCGATGCCAGCCTGCTTCTTCGTGAGGTTTTCGCGCCATGCCCTCGTACCGCATCAGCAGCCTGTTCACGCTGCCGCCCTCCTTCGATCGGATGAAGTTCCGCAAGGCCTTGAACGCGATGTCGGTGCATGCCGTCAGCCGGCGCTGGCTGTTGGCCGACGCAGGGCTGGATGCGCGCGAGGTCGATTCGCTGCTGTCCCTGCTGGAGGGCGCCGGCGTGCTGCTCGGGCCCTTCCCCGATGCGTCGGACGAGATGCCGCCGCCGCCGCGCGAGAGCGCCTGGCGCCTGGCTGTGCAGCTGCTGCGCGAGCGATGGCAGGCCCTGTCCGCGCCGCGCATCCCGGGCCGGCCCGTCGCGGATGAGCCGACGCACCCGGTGCCGGGCTGGCTGGACGACATCGCCGGTCCGACCCTCGAGCGCATCGCCGACGAACTCCATGCGCTGCTGAGCCGGCATCCCGGTGCGCGGCGCGCGCTGATCCACCTGAGCGTGCTGGAGTGCACCTTGCACTACCGGGACGCCGCCGCGGCGCAGGCCCTGCCCATCGAGCTGCTGCGCAGTGCCCTGGACCAGTTGCAGGCCATCGGCGTCCCGGCAGAGCACACCGGCCTGGCCATCCTGCGCATGCGGCTGATGCTGGCCGTGCTGCGCCACGGCGGCGACCCCGTGCCGCTGCCGCGGGCCGCCGTGGTGCGCGCGTGAGCGGCGTCGCGCATCGCGCGCTGGCCGGAGCGTCATCAGGCTTCCATCAGATTCGCATCATGACTCCGCACCCTCTTCTCCCTAGACTGCCCGCGCGCCCGCGGGCCTTCCGAGGGCGCTCTTTCGCGCGCGCAGATGCCGCAGATGCAAGCCCCATGACGATGAACCGCCGAGGGACCCCACGTCCCCCTGAGTGTCCTGCCCACGAACGCCGTGCCTGCCGGCACGGCTTCACGCTGATCGAGGTGATGGTCGTGCTGGCGCGCGGATGCGGCGGCGCCACGCCGCCATGAAGGAAGAGATCTTCCGGTTCGGGCAGTGCGAGGTCCACGTCCAGCAACGCAGCGTCCGGCTGGACGGCCGCCTGCAGGCGCTGGAGCCGCGGCCGTTCGACCTGCTGGTCTTCCTGATCCGCCACCGCCACCGCGTCGTGACGACGAACCAGCTGCTGGAGGAGCTCTGGAGCCACCAGCCGGTCACCATCGGCGTCGTCGCCCGTGCCGTGCTGAAGGCGCGCCAGGCGATCGGGGGCGGCAAGGAGACGCCGATGCTGCGAACCTACCACCGGGTCGGGTACCGGTTCGTGGCCGAGCTGCGCGAGCCGGAGGTCGACCCCCTGGTCGACGGCTGAGCATCCGCCGGCCCCCGCCCGCACCATCCGCGGGCACTCCGGTGCTGCCCGTGTCAATCGGCACCGAGAATGTGCATTTCCGGGACAGAAAGCCGCGCCGCCGGGCCGGATGAGCCCCGATGGGGCGCGCATGCCCCAAAAAATGCATGGCACAAAAGCTGCACTCCGCCCCTTGGCGACCCAACCCCTAAGCGTCAAAGAAGTGGAGCACCCGTGATGAAGAAAACCGTCTTGGCTATCGCAGCTGCCGTGGCAGCGACCGTCCTTCCGGCCATCGCGCAGGCGGAAGAAGCGGCGAGCCCGCTGTCGTTCAACATCGGCGCCGTCACCGACTACCGCTACCGCGGCATCTCGCAGTCGCGCCTGAAGCCTGCGCTGCAGGGCGGCCTCGACTACGCCTCGCCGAGCGGCTTCTACGTCGGCGCCTGGGGCTCCACGATCAAGTGGATCAAGGACGCCGGCGAGATCGCGGATGTCGACGTCGGCAGCGCGAACGTCGAGATCGACCTCTACGGCGGCTACAAGGGCGAGATCCAGAAGGACCTGAGCTACGACGTCGGCCTGCTGCAGTACGTCTACCCCGGCAACCACTACGACAACCTGGGCGGCGGCGCGAAGAAGACCGACACGCTCGAGATCTACGGCGCGCTGACCTTCGGGCCGGCCACCGTCAAGTACTCGCATGCCGTCACCACCCTGTTCGGCACGCCGGACAGCAAGAACAGCGGGTACCTCGACCTGAGCGCCACCTTCGACGCCGGCAGCGGCTTCTCGGTGGTGCCGCACGTGGGCTACCAGCGCGTCGCCGGCGACCTGTCGGACTTCTCGTACACCGACTACTCGCTCACCGTCAGCAAGGACGTCGAGGGCTTCCTCCTCAGCGCCGCCGTCATCGGCACCAGCACCAAGAAGATCAACGGCGACTACGCCTACATCAGTCCCGAGGGCAAGAACCTCGGCCGCGCGACCGTCGTGCTGGGCGTGAAGAAGACCTTCTGATCCATCCAACCACCTGGAGATGACCATGAAAATGGTGACTGCCATCGTCAAGCCGTTCAAGCTTGATGAAGTGCGTGAAGCCCTCAGCGCCATCGGCGTGCAGGGCATCACGGTGACCGAAGTCAAGGGCTTCGGCCGCCAGAAGGGCCACACCGAGCTCTACCGCGGGGCCGAGTACGTCGTCGACTTCCTGCCCAAGGTCAAGATCGAGGCCGCCGTCGACGACGGCCTGATCGACCGCGTCATCGAGGCGATCGAAGGTGCCGCGCGCACCGGCAAGATCGGCGACGGCAAGATTTTCGTGTCGCCCCTGGAGCAGGTGGTGCGCATCCGCACCGGCGAAACCGGCAAGGACGCCCTCTGAGCCCACAACAACAGAGACAACCATGAAGAAACTGATTGCAACCCTCGCCCTGGGCCTCGCGGCCTGGGGCTTCGCCGGCACGACGGCGCTGGCCCAGGATGCGGCCTCGGCGCCCGTCGCCAACGCCGCCTCGGCGGCGGCCCCGGCAGCGTCTGCCGCGGCCGAAGCGGCCTCCGCCCCCGCTGCGGCAGCCTCCGCCGCACCGGCGCCGGTCGCGAACAAGGGCGACGTCGCCTGGATGATCGTCTCCACCCTGCTCGTCATCATGATGACGGTGCCGGGCCTGGCCCTGTTCTACGGCGGCCTGGTGCGCAGCAAGAACATGCTGTCGGTGCTGATGCAGGTCATGGTCACCTTCTCGCTGATCGTCGTGCTGTGGTCCGTCTACGGCTACAGCCTGGCCTTCACCGAGGGCAACGCCTTCGTCGGCGGCCTCGACCGGCTGTTCCTGAAGGGCATCTTCGACCCGGCCACGGGCTCCTTCGCGATGGGCGCGACCTTCAGCAAGGGCGTCTACATCCCCGAGCTGCTGTTCGCCGCCTTCCAGGCGACCTTCGCCGGCATCACCTGCTGCCTGATCGTCGGCGCCTTCGCCGAGCGCATCAAGTTCTCGGCCGTGCTGCTGTTCATGGCGCTGTGGTTCACCTTCAGCTATGCGCCGATCGCGCACATGGTCTGGTTCTGGATGGGCCCGGATGCCTACAGCGCCGCCGGCGTCGTCGACCAGATGAACGCCAAGGCCGGCCTGATCTGGCAGTGGGGCGCGCTCGACTTCGCGGGCGGCACGGTGGTGCACATCAACGCCGCGGTCGCGGGCCTGGTCGGTGCCTTCCTCGTCGGCAAGCGTGTCGGCTACGGCAAGGAGGCCTTCACGCCGCACTCGCTGACGCTGACCATGGTCGGTGCCTCGCTGCTGTGGGTGGGCTGGTTCGGCTTCAACGCCGGCTCGGCCCTGGAAGCCGGCAACAGCGCCGTGCTCGCCTTCATGAACACCTTTACCGCCACCTCGGCCGCCGTCCTGGCCTGGTGCATCGGCGAAGCGCTGATGCGCGGCAAGGCCTCGATGCTGGGCGCCGCCTCGGGCGCCGTCGCCGGCCTGGTGGCGATCACCCCGGCCGCCGGCAACGTCGGCCTGATGGGCGCGATCGTGATCGGCTTCGTCGCCGGCTTCGCCTGCCTGTGGGGCGTGAACGGCCTGAAGAAGCTGCTCGGCGCTGACGACTCGCTGGACGTGTTCGGTGTCCACGGCGTGGGCGGCATCGTCGGTGCCCTGCTGACCGGCGTGTTCAACAACCAGGCGCTGGGCGGCCCGGGCCTGGTTGGCGACTGGGTCACCGCCTCGGTCACCTCCACCGCCATCGGCGCCCAGGTCTGGATCCAGCTGAAGGCCGTGCTGCTGACCATCGTCTGGTCGGGCGTGGTCTCGGTGGTCGCGTTCAAGATCGTCGACCTGGTGATCGGCCTGCGGGTGACGGAAGAAGAAGAGCGCGAAGGTCTGGATATTTCCGCGCACGGCGAGACCGCGTACCATCAGTGATTGAGAAGGACGCAGGCCGAGGGGCCTGCGGGACACACGGAAAGGGGGCTGCCGCAGGGTGGCCCCCTTTTTCCTGATGGAGCGCCCGCTTTGCGGGTACGCAAAGCGCCCCCCGAGGGGGCCGCGGGCCGGCTTGGGAGCGGCCCGGCGCTCGGCCCGCGGGACGTGACGCAAGCCTCACGCCGCCGGGGGGCTCCGGCCTTGCCATCGACGGGGGCGGCCCCAGATGCCTAGAATCTCAGCCTCGGGGCGGGCGTCCGCCCCAGGCCATCACTTCGTCGGGCTTCTTCATGGTTCCCCACCTCATCACCGCACTCACCGGCCCGATCAACGAACTGGAGCAGCGCATCCTCGAATCGCTGCCCGCGATCGAGCGCTGGTTCCGCCTCGAATGGATGGAGCACACGCCGCCGTTCTACACCTCGGTGGACGTGCGCAATGCCGGCTTCAAGCTGGCGCCGGTGGACACCAACCTGTTCCCGGGCGGCTTCAACAACCTGACCGCCGAGATGCTGCCGCTGGCGGTGCAGGCGGCGATGGCGGCGATCGAGAAGATCTGCCCCGAAGCCAAGAACCTGCTGCTGATCCCCGAGAAGCACACGCGCAACACCTTCTACCTGACCAACGTCGCGCGGCTGATGCAGATCTTCCACCAGGCCGGGCTGAACGTGCGCCTGGGTTCGCTGGACGACAACATCAAGGCGCCGACCCAGATCGACCTGCCCGACGGCAGTTCGCTCACCGTCGAGCCGCTGCTGCGCACGCGCGGCCGCCTGGGGCTGAAGGACTTCGATCCGTGCACCATCCTGCTCAACAACGATCTGTCGGCCGGCATCCCCAAGGTGCTGGAGAACCTGCACGAGCAGTACCTGCTGCCGCCGCTGCACGCCGGCTGGGCCGTGCGGCGCAAGACCAACCACTTCCAGGCCTATGAAGAGGTGGCGAAGAAGTTCGCCAAGCTGCTGGGCATGGACCCCTGGCTGATCAACCCGATGTTCGCGCGCTGCGGCGAGGTCAACTTCAGCGACGGCACCGGCGCCGAATGCCTGGCGAGCAACGCCGAGGCGCTGCTGGGCAAGATCCGCCGCAAGTACAAGGAATACGGCATCCAGGAGAAGCCCTTCATCATCGTCAAGGCCGATGCCGGCACCTACGGCATGGGCATCATGACGGTGCGCGACCCGAAGGACCTGATCGACCTGAACCGCAAGTCGCGCAACAAGATGAGCGTGATCAAGGACGGGCAGGAGGTCAGCGAGGTCATCCTGCAGGAAGGCGTACCGACCTACGAGCGCGTCAACGACGCGGTCGCCGAACCGGTGGTCTACATGATCGACCGCTACGTGGTCGGCGGCTTCTACCGCGTCAACGCCGAGCGCGGCATCGACGAGAACCTGAACTCCCCGGGGGCGAGCTTCGTGCCGCTCGCCTTCGCCGAATCCAACCAGCTGCCCAAGCCGGGCGTGAAGCCGGGCGCCAGCGCCCCGAACCGCTTCTACATGTACGGCGTGATCGCGCGGCTGGCCATGCTGGCGGCGAGCTACGAGCTGGAAGCGACGGACCCCGACGCCGAGGTTTACGAGTAGCCGGAACAAGCCCGGGGGCCTTCTACCCCAGTCGTTGCTGCACTGCAACATGCACCCCCAATGCCTTGGGGGTCAGGCTTCCGGCGTGTTTCCGGTCGTTTCCGCGGGCGCACAATGGGCGTCCTTTTGATTGAGCCGTGCCCCTTCGGCGGGTGCGGTGGACCGTGAATCAGCATCGTCCCAGCTCCAGCCTGGCGGCCCTCACGCTGGGGGCCATCGGCGTCGTCTACGGCGACATCGGCACCAGCCCCCTCTACGCCCTCAAGGAAGTTTTCGCCCACGGCCACGTGCCGCTCACCCCGCAGAACATCTACGGCGTGCTGTCGCTGGTGTTCTGGACCCTCACGGTGGTCGTGTCCATCAAGTACGTCGCCCTGATCCTGCGGGCGGACAACAACGGAGAGGGTGGCCTGATTGCCATGTTGGCGCTCGCTTCACAGGCGGTCAAGGATCGGCCTGTGTTGCGCAAGCGGCTGTTGATCATCGGCATCTTCGGCACGGCGATCTTCTTCGGCGACGGCGTGATCACGCCGGCGATCACCGTGCTGGGCGCGATCGAGGGCCTGGAGGTGGCGGCGCCCGGCCTGCACCATTACATCGTGCCGCTGTCGCTGGTCGTGCTGACCCTGCTGTTCGTGGTGCAGCGGCACGGCACGGGCACGGTGGGCAAGCTGTTCGGGCCGGTGATGGTCACCTGGTTCGCGGTGCTCGCGGTGCTGGGCCTGGCGCAGATCGCCGGCAACCCGGCGGTGCTGGCGGCGCTGAGCCCGCACTACGCGCTCGCCTTCCTGCTCGGCCACCCGGGCATCGCCTTCATCGCGCTCGGCTCCATCGTGCTGTGCGTGACGGGGGCCGAGGCGCTGTATGCCGACATGGGCCACTTCGGCAAGCGGCCCATCCGCCTCGCCTGGTTCAGCCTGGCGATGCCGGCCCTGGTGCTGAACTACTTCGGCCAGGGCGCGATGCTGCTCGCGCACCCCGAGAACGTGAAGAACCCGTTCTACGAGATGGCGCCGCAGTGGGCGCTGTACCCGCTGATCGGGCTGGCGACACTGGCGGCGGTGATCGCCTCGCAGGCGCTGATCACGGCCGCCTTCTCGGTCACCAAGCAGGCGATGCAGCTCGGCTACCTGCCGCGGCTGCGCATCCTGCACACCTCGGTGCGCGAGACGGGCCAGGTCTACCTGCCCTTCGTGAACTGGGGGCTGTATGCCTGCATCCTGCTGGCGGTGGTGACCTTCGGCTCGAGCAGCAAGCTGGCGGCGGCCTACGGCATCGCGGTGACGATCGACATGCTGATCACGACCACCATGACCTTCTTCGTGATCCGCTACGGCTGGAAGTACCCATGGTCGCTGAGCACGGCGGCGACCGGCTTCTTCTTCCTGGTCGACTTCACCTACTTCAGCGCCAACGTGATCAAGGTGTTCGAGGGCGGCTGGTTCCCGGTGGTGATCGGCGGCTTCATGTGCATGATCATGATGACCTGGAAGCAGGGGCGGCGGCTGATGGCCGAGCGCCTGCGCGAGGATGCGATCGACCTGAAGAGTTTCCTCGATGCGGTGTTCGTGAGCCCGCCGACGCGGGTGGCGGGGACGGCGGTGTTCCTGGTCAGCGAGCAGGGGCTCACGCCGAACGCGCTGCTGCACAACCTGAAGCACAACAAGGTGCTGCACGAGACCAACCTGTTCGTCACCGTGAAGCAGCACGAGGTGCCGTGGATCGGCTTCGACAAGCGCTGCGAGATGGAATCGCTGGGGCGCGACTGCTGGCAGGTGACGGTGCACTTCGGCTTCAAGAACGAGCCGGACGTGCCGGAGGCCCTGGCCTTCCTGCGCACGCGCGGCTGCCAGATGGACGACATGGAGACCTCGTACTTCCTGTCGCGCGACATCGTGATCCCCACCTTCGGCAGCGGGATGGCGAGCTGGCGCGAGAAGCTGTTCGCGGGGATGCATCGGAATGCGGCGGCGGCGGCGGATTTCCTGTCGCTGCCGACCAACCGGGTGGTCGAGCTCGGGTCCAAAGTCGAGATCTGAGCGCAGGGATCCCGGATTGCGCTGCGCTTCATCCGGGCTACGGGTCGTTGATTCGTAGCCCGGATGACAATCCGGGGTCGTTGCTCACCCTCGCGCCCATGCTGACCCCTCGCCTTCGCGACATGTCCCTCTCCGCCGTCGTGGCCGGCTTCGTCGCCGTCCTCGTGGGCTTCACCAGCTCGGTGGCGATCGTCTTCTCCGCCGCCCAGGCCCTGGGTGCCGGGCCCGCCGAGATCAGCTCGTGGATGTGGGCCCTCGGCCTCGGCATGGGCCTCACCTCCGCCCTGGCCTCGCTCTGGCTGCGCCAGCCGGTGATGATCGCCTGGTCCACGCCCGGCGCCGCCGTGCTCGCCACCGCCGCCGCGGGCGGCGGCTTCCACCTGCCCGAGGCGGTCGGCGCCTTCCTGGTCAGCGGCGCGCTGGTCACCCTCTTCGGCGTCACCGGCTGGTTCGAGCGCCTCATGGGCCGCATCCCGATGCCGCTCGCCAGCGCCCTGCTCGCCGGCGTCCTCGCGCGCTTCGGCCTCGACGCCTTCGTCGCGCTGAAGTCCTCCTTCGCCCTGGTGCTGCTGATGCTCGCCGGCTACCTGGCCGGCCGCCGCTTCTGGCCGCGCTATGCGGTGCCGGTCGTGCTCGCCCTCGGCACCATCTTCGCCGCCACGCAGGGCCAGCTGCACCCGGGCGACATCTCGCCGGGCCTGACCCTGCCGGTGTTCACCGCGCCGGTCTTCACGCTGCCGGCGATCGTGAGCCTGGCCCTGCCGCTCTTCGTCGTCACGATGGCCTCGCAGAACCTGCCCGGCGTGGCGGCGATCCGCGCCGCCGGCTATGCGATGCCGATCTCCCGCCTGGTCACGCTGTCCGGCGTCGCGACCCTGCTGCTCGCACCCTTCGGCGCCTTCGCCCTCAACCTCTCGGCCATCACCGCCGCCATCTGCATGGGCCGCGAGGCCCACGAGGACAAGGACAGGCGCTACATGGCCGCCGTCGCCTGCGGCCTGATCTACTGCGTGATCGGCCTCTTCGGCGCAGCCGTCACCGGCGTGCTCACGGCCTTCCCGCGCGACCTGGTGGTGGCCGTCGCCGGCCTCGCCCTGCTCGGCACCATCGGCAACGGCCTCGCCTCGGCCCTGAAGGAGGATGCGCACCGCGAGGCCGCCGTCATCACCTTCCTGGTCACGCTCAGCGGCCTGACCCTGTGGGGCATCGGCTCGGCCTTCTGGGGCGTGGTGGCCGGCGCGCTCGCGCTTTTTGTGCAACAGTGGCGGCCCCGCATCGCCGCCTGAGAGAGACGCTCGCCATGACGCTGCTGTTCGTTGCCGATCCGCTGGAAGGCTTCAAGACCTACAAGGACTCCACCTTCGCGATGATGCGCGAGGCCGCCCGGCGCGGCCACGCGCTCGCCGCCTGCGAGCCGCGCGACCTGGTCTGGCAGCGCGGTGGCCGGGTGCAGGCCTCGGTGCGGCGCTTCACGCTCACCGGCGACGAGCACGCCTGGTTCGCGGAACAGCCGCGCCAGACGGTGGCCCTGGCCGACGTCACCGCGGTGCTGATGCGCAAGGACCCGCCCTTCGACAGCGAATACTTCTATGCCACCCACCTGCTGCAGCAGGCCGAGCGCGAGGGCGCGCGCGTCTTCAACAAGCCGGCCTCGCTGCGCGACCACCCCGAGAAGCTCGCGATCCTGGAGTTCCCCGACTTCATCGGCCCGACGCTGGTGACGCGCGACGAGGCCGAGATCAAGCGCTTCCACGCCGACCACGGCGACATCATCCTGAAGCCGCTCGACGGCATGGGCGGCATGGGCATCTTCCGCGTCGGCCCGGACGGGCTGAACCTGGGCAGCATCACCGAGACGCTCAACAAGGGCGGCACCCAGACCGTGATGGTGCAGCGCTACCTGCCGGAGATCGTCAAGGGCGACAAGCGCGTGCTGGTGATCGGCGGCGTGCCGGTGCCGTTCTCGCTCGCCCGCATCCCGCAGGGCAGCGAGATCCGCGGCAACCTGGCCGCCGGCGGCAAGGGCGTCGCGCAGCCGCTGTCGGCGCGCGACCGCGAGATCGCCGAGGCGCTGGGCCCGGTGCTCGCCGCGCGCGGCCTGCTGCTGGTGGGCCTGGACATCATCGGCGACAGCCTGACGGAGATCAACGTGACGAGCCCGACCTGCTTCCAGGAGATCACCCAGCAGGCCGGCTTCGACGTCGCCGAGATGTTCGTCGACGCCCTGGAAGCCGCGCTGGGATAATCGGCAGTTTCCCTGCTGGTTGCCCCATGGCCGTCCTCTCGCTCTCCAATGCCCACCTGGCCTACGGCCACGTCGCCCTGCTCGACAACGCGGCCTTCTCGCTCGAGACCGGCGAGCGCCTGGGCCTGATCGGCCGCAACGGCGCCGGCAAGTCCTCGCTGCTGAAGATCCTCGCCGGCCTCGAGAAGCCGGACGACGGCCTGCTGCAGATGACGCAGGGCCTGCGCATCTGCTACGTGCCGCAGGAGCCGGTCTTCGATCCCGCCGCCAGCGTGTTCGACGTCGTCAGCCTGGGGGTGGCCGAGGCGCGCGCCGTGCGCGATGCCTACGAGGCCCATGCCGAAGGCACCGACCTCGACGCGCTGCAGACGCGCATCGAGGCGCTCGACGCCTGGAACTGGGAGCAGCGCGTGGAGACGACGCTGGCGCAGCTGCACCTGGACGGCGGCCGCATCGTCGGCGAGCTGTCGGGCGGCATGAAGAAGCGCGTCGCCCTGGCGCAGGCGCTGGTCGCGGTGCCCGACGTGCTGCTGCTCGACGAGCCAACCAACCACCTCGACCTCGACTCCATCGCCTGGCTGGAGGACTTGCTGCGCGGCTTCAAGGGCAGCGTGATGCTCATCACCCATGACCGCGCCTTCCTCGACGGCGTGGCCACGCGCATCCTCGAGCTCGACCGCGGCATCATCCGCAGCTACCCGGGCAACTTCACGGCCTACGAGCGCATGAAGGAGGAGCAGCTGGCCGCCGAGGCGCTCGCCAACGCGCGCGCCGACAAGCTGCTGGCCCAGGAGGAGGTGTGGATCCGCAAGGGCGTGGAGGCTCGGCGCACGCGCGCGGTGGCACGCATCGAGCGGCTGCAGGTGCTGCGCGCGCAGCGCCAGGCGCGGCGCGATTCGCTCGGCCAGGTGCGGCTGGAGATCGACAGCAGCGCGCCCAGCGGCAAGATCGTCGCGGAGCTGCGCGATGTGTCGCTGAGCTTCGGCGACAAGCGCATCGTCAAGGGCTTCAACGCCACCATCCTGCGCGGCGACAAGGTCGGCCTGATCGGCCCGAACGGTGCCGGCAAGACCACGCTGCTCAAGCTGATCCTGGGCGAACTGGTGCCCGACAGCGGCACGGTGCGCCAGGGCTCGCGCCTGGAGGTCGCCTACTTCGACCAGATGCGCAGCACGCTGAAGCTGGACGCGACGCTCGCCGACACCATCAGCCCGGGCAGCGAATGGGTGGAGTTCAACGGCTCGCGCAAGCACGTGATGAGCTACCTGAACGACTTCCTGTTCTCGCCCGAGCGTGCCAACTCGCCGGTGCGCACGCTCTCGGGCGGCGAGCGCAACCGCCTGCTGCTGGCGCGGCTGTTCGCGCTGCCGGCCAACGTGCTGGTGCTCGACGAGCCGACCAACGACCTGGACATCGACACGCTGGAGCTGCTCGAGGAGCTGCTGCAAGGCTATGGCGGCACGGTGTTCCTGGTGAGCCACGACCGGCGCTTCCTGGACAACGTGGTGACCAGCACGATCGCCTGGGAGGGCGACGAGAGCGCGGGCCTGTGGCGCGAGTACGAAGGCGGCTACGAGGACTGGAAGCTGCAGCGCGACCGCGCGCGGGCCCTGCGCGACAAGGCGGCCAAGGCAGCGCCGGCCCCGGCTGCGCCCACCCCGCCGCCTGCTGCGCCGGTGCCGGCGGCGAAGAAGGCCAAGCTCAGCTACAAGGAACAGCGCGAGCTGGACGGCCTGCCGGCGCGCATCGAGGCGCTGGAGGCGGAGCAGAAGAGCCTGTCCGAGCAGCTGTCGGGCACCGAGATCTACGCCGGCGACCCGGGCCGGCTGGCTGCGGCGCAGGCGCGCTTCGCGGCGCTGGAGGACGAGCTGATGGCGGCGCTCACGCGCTGGGAAGAGCTGGGCAGCCGCTGAAAGCGATGGACGATCCCCGGATTGGCATCCGGGCTACGCGTCCGCGTGTTCGCACGAGCGAAGCGACTGGGGGGTTACCTCAACGCCCCGAACCACGATTCGCTGATCGGAGCGCGGTGCGTGCGGCTGATGATCAACCCCGACTGCAGGTACAGCGCATTCAGCAGCCGCGCCGCGCGCGAGGCATCGAAGCCCGGCCAGTCGGCCATGTCGCGCAGCGAGAACCGCTCGCCCTGGAGCCGCTGCACGCCGGTGCGCAGCACCCCGCCGGCGCGCAGGCCGCCCAGCGTGAAGCCGGGCGCCACCCGGTAGGCCACCGGGCCGGCGATCTCCGGCAGCAGCGAGCCGCGCGAGCCGCGCAGCGCCAACTCCCACAGCACCGGGCCGAGCGAGTGGTAGTGCTGCTCTTCCGCCACCAGCGAGGGCTCGGCATCGCCCGGCGGGCGCAGCACCGCCGGCTCGACGTGCAGCACGCGCAGCTCGGTCGGCCGCTCGCGCAGCAAGGCGTCGATGCTGATTGGGCAGTGCACCAGGCGCTCGCGGGCGAACACCGTCAGCGGCACCACCGCATCGCCCATCTGCAGGTGGATGACGACCTGCTGCGAATGCCGCACGCAGGCGGCCAGCACCTCCAGCACCTCCGACGCATGGCCGGCCCGCTCGAAGCGGCTGAGGTCGGCGAGCAGCGACGGGCTCAGTGCCGCGCCGGCCCGCAGGCCGTCCGGCACCTCGCCGAGCGCACGCGGGCCCCCGGGCTCATGCAGGTAGCGCTGGAAGGCGCTGACGCGCATCAGCTCGGGCTCGCCGAAGGGGATGGTGGGCTCGAACATGGATACAACGATGACAGAGGGTGTGACTGTAGGTCACAGGGCGGCCGAAGCAAAGCCCGCAAAGCCGGGGGGGCGCCCCGCGCCCGGCACCAGGGCGTCGCGCGCGCGCTGCAGCGCCTGCCAGAACTGCGCATCCTGCGTGGTCGCGAAGTTGATGCGCATCAGCGTGCCCGGCTGCGGCGTCGCATGGAACAGGCTGCCCGGCGCAAGCAGCCAGCCGTCGTCCAGCATCACCTGCGCCAGGCGGTCGGTGTCCACGCCGGTGTCGACCCAGCCGAACAGCCCGCGCGGCGCGGCGGCGAAGCGACAACCCGCCGCCTCGGCGAGTTGAACCACCCGCGAGCGGGCGGCATCCAGCCGCGTCATCACCCGCTCGGCGTGCCGCCGCAGCAGGCCGTGCTCCAGGCAGTGCGCCAGCGCCTGCTCGGTCAGGCTGCTGGTGGTCAGGCTGCCCAGCAGCTTGGTGTCGATGAAGCGGTCGACCAGGGCGGGCGGCGCTGCCAGATGGCCGACACGCCAGTTCGGCACCAGGATCTTGGAGAAACCGCCGATGTAGATCGTGCGCTCCAGCGCGTCCAGCGCCGCCAGCCGCGGCAGGTGCGCCGGCGCAAGGTGGGCGTAGGTGTCGTCCTCGACGATCAGCAGCCCGTGGCGCTGGGCCAGCTTCAGCAGCCGGTGCGCGGTGCCGAGCGACAGCGTCGCGCCGGTCGGGTTGTGCAGCACCGAGACGGTGATGTACAGGCGCGGCCGCTCATGCGGCTTCTGGGCCTCGATGAGGCGCTCCATCACTGCCAGGTCCGGGCCGTCCTCGCCGCGCGGCACCGGCAGCACGCGCAGGCCCAGCGCCGCCAGTCGCGCGAACTCGACCGACCAGCCCGGCTCGTCCACCAGCACGGTGTCGCCCGCGTGGGTGAGGCTGCGCGTCACGACATCCAGCGCGTGCGTCGCACCGAAGGTCGTGACGATCTGCTCCGGCGCGGCGCGGATGCCGAAGTCCACCAGCCGCTGCGACAGCGCCCGGCGCAGCCGCGGGTCGCCCGCCGGCTCGCCGTATTGCAGCGCCATCGCGGCGAGCTGCGGCCCGCTGCTGACGCGGCGCAGCGCGCTGCCGAGCATCGGCAGGTCCAGCCACTCGGGCGGAAGCGTGCCCAGCCCCGGCATCGGCCGCGCCCCGGGCGGCTGGAACATGCTGCGCACCAGCGCGATCGCGCTCAGCGGCGCCGCCGGCCGGGCCGCCGGCAGCGGGGAAGCATGGGCCACCGCCGGGGGGCTGAGTTCGCGCACGAAGAAGCCGCGCTGCTTGCGCGCCTCCACCAGGCCCTGGGCCAGGAGCTGGTCATAGGCGGCCACCACCGTGTAGGCGCTCACCCCATGGCGCCGCGCGCATTCCCGCACCGACGGCAGCCGCGTGCCCGGGGCGAGCAGGCGCTGCCGGATGCGCTCGGCGAAGCGGCCGGACAGCTGCTCGGTGAGCGTGGCGTCGGCATGGCGGGACAGGGGGGCCAGGAGGTTCATGTGTTGGCGAACAAACCAATACAGTGCGCAAGGCACAGCCCCAAAGTGTATCGGCTCTGTGTTGGTCGCGGGGTCTAGACTGGGGCATGGACATGGAGCGCAAGGGGTTGCTGCTGGGCCTTCTGGGGGTCGCGATCTTCGCGATGACCACGCCCATGACGCGCCTGGCGGTCGGGCCGGCCGGCGACCCGCAGCTCTCGCCGCTGTTCGTGGTGGCCGGCCGGGCGGCGTTGGCGGGGTTGCTGAGCATCGCCTACCTGGGGCTGACCGGCGCGCCGCGCGTCACCGGCGCCCAGTGGCCGGCGCTGCTGGTAAGCGCGGCCGGCACGGTGGTCGGCTTCCCGCTCTTCCTGGGCCTCGGGCTGCGACAGGTGGAGGCGATGCATGCCGCGGTCGTCACCGGCGTGCTGCCGCTGGGCACGGCGATCGCGGCCGCGGTCTTCTTCCGCCAGCGGCCGTCGGCGGGCTTCTGGGCCTGTGCCGCGCTTGGCTGTGGCCTGGTGCTGGCCTTCGCCGCGCGCTCGAGCGCCGGCCTGCAATGGGCCGACGGCCTGTTGTTGCTGGCCGTCGCGAGCGCCTCGGTGGGCTACGTGGCCGGTGCGCACCTGGCGCGCGCGTGGCGCGCCGAGCATGTGATCTGCTGGGTGCTGGTGATCAGCCTGCCGCTCACGCTGCCGCTGATGGCCTGGACCTGGCCCGCGCAGCCGGTGCGTGCGGGCGCCTGGCTCGGCTTCGGCTACGTCACGCTGTTCTCGATGTGGCTGGGCTTCTTCGCCTGGTACCGCGGCCTCGCCCTGGGCGGGACGCTGCGGGTGAGCCAGGTGCAGCTGGTGCAGCCCTTCCTGTCGCTGCTGTTCGCGGTGCCGGTGCTGGGCGAGCCGCTGTCGGCCGCCACCGTGCTGTTCTCGCTGGCCGTGATCGCGACCGTCGTGGTCGGCCGGCGCATGCCGGCGCTGTCACCGGCGCACCCCATGACCCTTTCCCCTGTTCCCACGTCACCAAGGAATTCCGCATGACCTCGCGCTCCCCCTGGCAGTTGGCGCAACGCGCGCACCGCATGAACCCGTCGATCATCCGCGAGATCCTGAAGGTGACCGAGCAGCCCGGCATCATCTCGCTGGCCGGCGGCCTGCCCTCGCCCGACAGCTTCCCCGTGGAGGCGATGCGCGAGGCGACCGCCCAGGTGCTGCGCGACACGCCGCGCGAGGCCCTGCAGTACGCCGCGAGCGAAGGCCTGCCGGCCCTGCGCGAATGGGTGGCGGCGATGCTGCGCGGCCACGGGCAGACGGTGGAGGCCTCGCAGGTGCTGATCACCACCGGGTCGCAGCAGGGGCTGGACCTGGTCGGAAAGGTGCTGGTCGACCCCGGCAGCCACGTCGCGGTCGAATCGCCGACCTACCTCGGCGCGCTGCAGGCCTTCGCGCCCTACGAGCCGGTGTTCGGCGCGGTCGACTGCGACGACGACGGCCCGCTGCCGGACGCGCTGCAGGCGGCCGAGGGCGCGCGCTTCCTTTACCTGCTGCCCAACTTCCAGAACCCGAGCGGCCGCTGCATGGGCGAGGCGCGGCGGGCCGCGCTGGTGGCGCGGGCGCAGGCGCTGAACCTGCCCCTGGTCGAGGACAACCCCTACGGCGACCTCTGGTTCGACGCCCCGCCGCCGCCGCCGCTGGCCGCGCGCTGGCCCGAGGGCACGGTCTACCTCGGCTCGTTCTCCAAGGTGCTGGCGCCGGGCCTGCGCCTGGGCTACGTGGTGGCGCCTGCGCCGCTCGTGCCCAAGCTGCTGCAGGCCAAGCAGGCGGCCGACCTGCACACGCCGGGCTTCAACCAGCGCATCGTGCACCAGGTGATCCGGGACGGGTTCCTGGACCGCCACGTGCCGACCATCCGCGCGCGTTACCAGGCCCAGCGCGATGCGATGCGCGCCGCGCTCGAGGCCCACCTGCCCGCCGGCTGCCGCTGGAACGTGCCGAGCGGCGGCATGTTCTTCTGGGTCGAGCTGCCGGCCGGCATGGATGCGATGGCGCTGCTGCCGCGCGCCGTGTCCAGGGGCGTGGCTTTCGTGCCGGGCGCGGCCTTCTATGCCGAGCACCCCAGGCCGAACACGCTGCGCCTGTCCTTCGTGACGGTGGCGCCTGCGCAGGTCGAACTGGGCGTGAAGGCGCTTGCCGAGGCGTTGAAGGAGGCCGCATGAGCAGGAACTTCACGTTCACGCAAGTGGATGTCTTCACGGATGCTCCGCTTAAGGGCAACCCTCTCGCTGTTGTCCACGATGCCGAGGGCTTGAGCGACGCGCAGATGCAGGACTTCGCGCGCTGGACCAACCTGTCCGAGACCACCTTCCTGCTCGCGCCCACCGAGCCCGGGGTCGACTACCGGGTGCGCATCTTCACGCCCGGCGGCGAGCTGCCCTTCGCCGGCCACCCGACCCTCGGCAGTTGCCACGCCTGGCTGCAGGCGGGCGGTGTGCCCAAGGCGGCGGGCCGCGTGGTGCAGCAGTGCGGCGTCGGCCTGGTGGCGATCCGCCGCGACGGCGAGCGCAGTGCCTTCGCCGCCCCGCTGCTGCGTCGCGAGGCGGTCGACGACGCCCTGCTGGGCGCGGTGCTCGCGGCCCTCGGCCTGCGCCGCGAGCAACTGCGTGCCGCTCAATGGCTGGACAACGGCCCGCGCTGGCTCGGCCTGCTGCTGGACCAGGCGGAGAGCGTGCTCGCGATCGAGCCCGACCACGCGGCGCTGAAGTCGCTCGCCAAGGTCGGCGTGATCGCGCCGCAGCTGCCGGGGCGCGACAGCCAGTTCGAGGTGCGCGGCTTCGCCGCCCCGATCGGCATCCCGGAAGACCCGGTCACCGGCAGCCTGAACGCGAGCCTCGCCCAATGGCTGATCGGCAGCGGCCAGGCGCCGGCGCGCTATGTCGCGGCCCAAGGCACGCGGCTCGGCCGGGCCGGCCGGGTGCACATCGCGCAGGAAGACGGCCAGGTCTGGGTGGGCGGCCACAGCGTCAGCTGCATCCGCGGCACGCTGGCCCTGTAATCCCATGCTTGCGCTGGACCACCTGGTCGTCGCGGCGCGCTCGCTGGACGAGGGCGAGGCTTGGTGCCGCCGCACGCTGGGCGTCGCGCCGGCGCCGGGTGGGCGCCATCCGATGATGGGCACGCACAACCGGCTGCTCGCCATCGGCTCGCCGCGCTTCCCGCGCAGCTACCTGGAGATCATCGCCATCGACCCGGAGGCGTCGGCGCCGTCGCACCGGCGCTGGTTCGACCTCGACGAGGCCGGCCTGCAGGCGCAGTTGGCGAGCGGGCCGCGGCTGGTGCACTGGGTCGTGCGTTGCGACGACATCGACGCGTTGGCCGCCACATGGCGCGCCGCCGGGCAGGATCCGGGCGACGTGCGGGAGGCGGAACGCCATGCCGCGGACGGCCGCCTGCTGCGCTGGCGCATCTGCGTGCGCGACGATGGTGTCCGCCTGGCGGGCGGCGCATGGCCGGGCCTGATCGAATGGAAGGAGGCGCATCCCTGCGACCGCCTGCCGCAGGCCGGCGTGTCACTGCAGGCGCTGGACACCCCGGCGGCGGTGGAGATGGCCCCCGCGGGCCTGGCGCTCGGCCACAGCACGCGACTTCAAGCCCGGCTGTCGAGCCCGCGCGGCCCCGTCGACCTCTCCGCCTGAAACCCCGGCCGCCTCAGGCGCGCCGCCAGCGCCATGCGCTGCGCACGGCTTGCCAGGCCTGCGAGCGAGACGGGTCGTGCGCGCGCCGCAGCGCGGCATAGCGCCGGCCGGTCACCCAGGCCATCGAGGCCAGCGCGGCCAGCAGGGTCGTGATCAGCACGATGACCGTTCGCGCCGGCTTGGACTTGCGATCGGGCTTGACGGCGATGTCGACGCGCTGCAGCGACGGCCCTTCCTTGGCCTCGTCCAGCTTGGCGATCTCGAACTGGCGCAGCATGCTCTCCAGCAGCGTCTCCTGGAACTTGACCTCGCGCCGGGCCCGCACGTAGTCGACCGCCGCCCCCGGCAGCCTGCCGACCGGGATGTCGATGCTGCCGGTGGAGGTGCCGCTCGCGCCGCCGGCGGCCGCGGTGGCGGGCGCGGATTCCATGCGCGCCAGCTCGCTGCGCAGTGCGGCAAGCTCGGAGTTCAGCCGCAGCACGTCCGGGTTCTCCGACGTTGCGCCGGTGCGCAGCACCTTGAGCCGCACCTCGCGCTCGGCGATCTGCGCCTTCAGCTGCGCGACGCTCGTGATGATGGCCTCGGCCTGCTTGTCCAGCACCACCATGCCGGATTTTTCCTGCACCTGGCGCAGGGCCTGCTCGGCCTGGATCAGGTTCTCCTTGGTGTCCTTCAGCTGCTGCTCGAAGAAGACGCGGCGCTGCTGCGCTTCCGAGACCGCCAGGCGGCCGAGCAGCCGGGTGACCTCGTCGGCGTGCGCGTTGGCGAGGTCGGCGGCGAACTGGCCGTCCTTGTCGTCCACCTCGACGCTGATGACGCCCGACTTCTTGTCGGCCGTGATCCGAACGTACTTGGGCAGGGTGCGCCGCAGCGACTCGTAGCTGCGCAATTCATAGCGCTTCTGCAGCTGGAACCGCTGGTCGAGCGCCCGCTGCACCGTGTCGCTGCGCAGCAGCGAGACGTACAGCTCGTCCGGCGTCTTGGCGCTGAAGCCCCCCCCGGCGAGGCCGCCGAGCGAGCCCAGGGCCGCGAGCGCGGCCGCCGACGAACTCTGCGTCTGGCCGCCCGGTGCCAGCAGCGTCGCGCGGGCCGTGAAGATGTTGGGCTTGAGCAGCACCACGACGACGGCCAGCACCAGGGCCGCCGCACTGCATGCGGCCACCACGCGCTTGCCCTCGCCCACCCAGACCAGCAGGTCCAGCAGCGAGACCGACGGCCCCTCGTCCTCGCCGTCGTCCAGCGGCACTTCGTGATCGATCGACATCATCCGGCCTCAGTTGCCCCGCAGGGTCTTGATCGCCGCAGCGCCCAAGCCGAACTGGTAGAAGATCTGCGAGAAATCCTTCAGGTTGCGGATCGTCGCGCGGCCCCAGCTCTCGTAGTCGAGCTGGTTCGGTACGACGATCGCATCGCCCGGCTGGAGCGGCTGCGATTCGAGGCTGCCGAACCAGCCGCGGCGCTCGTTGGCATGGCTCACCGTGCCGTCGGCGCGCAGCACGAACATGTTGGACGGCTCGGCCGCTTCGTCCAGGCCGGCCAGCTTCACGTAGTCGCCCACGGTGCGGTTCGGCTTCCAGAGGAAGGCGTTGTTGTTGACCACGGCACCCGCGACCGTGACGAAGCCGGGGCGGCTGGGCACCACGATGCGGTCGCCGTTCTCCAGCGGCACGTAGGGGAGCTGCGAGACCGAGGTGGTGTCCGGCGTGAGCTCGAGTGCGACCCGGCCGTTCGGCTGCACGCGGCTCAGGCGCGCCATCTGCGCCTGCGTGGCGGCCGAGCTGATCGCCGCGCCGCCGGCCTGTTCCTCGCGGCGGTTGGCGGCCTCGCGTGCCGCCTGCTGCGCCGCCAGCACCTCCAGCCGCGCGATGGCGACCTGCAGGTTCTCGCGCTGGCGCTTGCGCGTCTCCTCGCGGCTGAACTCCAGGCCGTAGACATAGGCCTGCGGCGTGAAGCCGCCGGCGCGCGAGATCAACTGGTCGAGCGTCTCGCCCGGCAGCAGCTGGTAGATGCCGGGCGCGCCCACTTCGCCTTCGATCGCCACGAGGCGCGTCTGCTTGCCCACCGGCACCCGGACGTCCTTCTGGCTGTACACCGTCACGACGTCGCCGGCCTTCAGTTCGATGTTGTTGTCGTCGTCGCCCTGCAGCACCGCCTTGCCGAGGTTGAACGGGATCACCTGGGTGCTGAGGTCCTTGTCGTTCAGGCGCTCGACAACGGCGTAGTCCCAGTTCAGTTCATCGAACAACGCGGCCGGGTTGCGCCGCGCCTCGGCGCTGGCCAGGCGGTCGTCGCGGCGCCGCGCGCCTTCGGACGAGCCGCGCGCCGTCTCGGCATCGCGGGCCTCGCGTTCCTCGAGCGGTTCGCGCCGGGCGGTGATCGGCTGCTGGGGACGGTCGTCGCGGCGGCTGCGCGACGCGTTGCCGTCGGACCCGTAGCGCGAGTCCGGGCGAGCGCGTTGCGTGTCGTCGACCGGCGCCTCGTCATCGTCCTCGATGACCTGCACCAGCAGGTTCTTGCGGCGGTAGAAGTCCGGCGAGATCAGCGCCTCCTTGTCGGGGATCAGGTCGCGGATTCGCATGCCCGGCCGGAAGGCATAGCGCAGCGGCTGGGCGACATGGCCCTTCAGCGTCACCGCGTTCGCGAACTTGGGCGAGATCGCGAGCAGCGTGAGCACGTCGCCGTCGCGCATCGGCTGCTGCAGGCCGGCGCTGTCGAGCTTGAACTCCTCGACGAAGCGGGCCGCCGGCGATTGCGTCGGGTCGATGCGCTCGATCTGGACCCGGTTCGGGTTGCTCAGCACCGGCGGGCCGCCGGCATAGCGCAGCACATCGCCCACGGGTTCCTGTGCGCTCTTGAGCTCGTAGATGGCGGCGTTGTCGATCGCACCGGTCAGCGCGACGCGCGGCCCGGCGGGCAGGAACACCACCACGTCGCCGGCGGCGAGCTGCAGGTCCTTGGACTTGTCGCCCTGGACCAGGAAGTCATAGATGTCGAGTTCGGACACCAGCTTGCCGTCGCGGCGCAACTGCACCCGGCGCGAGGAGCCGTTCGGCCCGGGGCCGCCGGCGGCGACCACCGCCGACAGCATCGTCGATTGGCTGGGCACGGTGTAGACGCCGGGCAGGCGGGCCGGGCCGACGACGAAGACCTTGAGCCCGCGCAGCTTGCCGAGCGAGACGCTCAGGCTGAAGTTGCGGTACAGGCGCCCGATCTGCGCGCGCAGCTGGCTCTCGAGCTCCGAGGCCTTGATGCCCGACACCGTGAAGCTGCCGACCTTGGGCAGGTTGATCTGGCCGTTGCGGTCGACGGTGCTGCGGTAGTCGACGTCGATCGAGCCCCAGGCCCGCACCAGCACCTCGTCGCCCGGGCCGACGGTGTAGTCGGCCGAGACCGGGACGTTGTCGACCGGCTGGAAGCCGCGTGCGGCGTCGGCGAAGAAGGCGCTGCCGAAGGGCTGCAACTGGCGGCCGGTGGCAGCCTCGACGAATTTCTGGAACTCGCTCGGGCGCGGCGGCGGCAGCAGGTTGCGGCTGCGGTCGCTGCGGTCGGCACGATCGCCGGTGTCGGCGTTGTCGCGGCCGGTCACGCCCTGGCCGACCGCATTGCGCTGCGAGCTGCCCGCGGGCGCGCTGGCCGCATTGCCGGGGATGTAGGCGGGGGTGCTGAAGGTGCCGCCGGCCGTCGGTTCGTCACCCGGGGCGGCCCAGGCCGGCAGGGACCAGGGCAGGCATGACAGCGGCGCGAGGAGGACGAGGGTGCGTGCGGCTCGGGAGCAAAACACAGTCATTCGGAGCAGGCTCATGAAGGTCGAGGCAGGGGCGCGGGCGTCCCGGGGCCGGCGCGGCGGTTCGCCGCGCAACCGCGAATGGTACCGGATGCCCCTGCAGCGCCGTCATTCCTTGCGGTAGCTGTCGTGGCAGCCCTTGCAGGCCTGGCCGACCGGGCCGACGGCGGCCTTGATCGTGTCGGCGTTGCCGGACTTGGCGGCGGCGTTGAGCTTGTCCATCGCCTCCTGCATCTTGGTGGCGGCCGCCTTGAACTTGTCCTGCTCGGTCCAGATCTCGGGCTTGGCCTTGGTGTCGCCCTTGTCCGTGCCCTCGCCGAACGCGGCGAAGGGCAGCCTGGAGATCATCGTCGCGATCTCGGCGTTGTCGGCGGCCGCCTTGGCGTCGAAGGGGATGCGGCCGTTGGCCATCGCCGCGACGCGGCCGAAGTGCGCTGCCATCACGGTGAAGGAAGCCTTGCGGTACTTGATTGCGTCTTCGGGCTTCGCGAACTGGGCCGCGGCCGGCAGCGCGGCGCACAGGCCGGCGAGGGTGGCGAGGACGAGGATCGGTCGTTTCATGGAATCTCCTGGCTGGGGCGGGGGTGAAGGGGCCCGGGCAGTGTACGCAGCGGGTCGCGCTTTCATTCCCGTGCGCTTGACGGCGTGGGCGCCGCCGCCGAACATCCGGGCCACATCGACAACAAGGGAGAACCCGGTGGCCGAACGCATTCCGATGCGGTACTCGGTGGCCCTGCAGGGATTCAGCGACTTCGAGCGCGAGGGGCTGCACACATTCTTCCGGCTTGCGGAGCAGCGCGCCCCGGCCTACGAGCACGTCGCCGCGCTGGACGACGGCGACTTCGTGGTCGCCGACGCCGACCAGCCGGCCTCGGTGCGGGCGGTGGTCGCGGGCGGGCGGCTGGCCGACACGGTGTTCGTGGGCGCACATGCGCCGCCCGGCGCGGCCGCCTGCCTGCCGCGGCCGATCGAGCCGACGCGCATCGTGCGCGAACTCGACCTGCTGCTGGAGCAGCGTCTCGCCCTGCTCGACGAGCCGCGTCCGGCCGGGGACGACCCGTCGCGGCCCAGCCCGCTGGACGCCGCCGCGCGAGGCGCGGGGGTGGCCAAGGACGTTCTGGTGGTCGACGACAGCCGCATCGCGCTCAAGTTCCTGCAGGTGCGGCTGATGCGCCTGGGCTACCGTGTGCACCTCGCGCGCGACAGCACGCAGGCGCTGGACCGGCTGACCCGGCATGCCTTCGCACTCGCCTTCATCGACATTGCGCTTGGCCCCGAGAGCCCGATGGACGGCCTGCAGCTGTGCCAGTTCATGAAGCAGGCCGGGCGCGACGCCCAGGGCGGCGGGCCGAAGGTCGTGCTCGTCACCGGCCGCGCGAGTGCGGCCGACCGGGTGCGCGGCGAGCTCGCCGGCTGCGACGCCTACCTGGCCAAGCCGCTGATGGCGGCGGAGTTCCTGCAGGCGCTGCGCCGCCTCGACCCTGACTTCAAGCCGGAATGATGTTGGCCCCCCAGTCGCTTCGGTCCTGCCTTGCAGGCCGCGCTGGGCCGGAGGCCCACCTCCTCGTCAGGCACGAAGAGTCCTCAGGACTCTTCATGTCCGGGCTTGGCCCCCGAGGGGCGCCACCCAGCGGCCTGGCAGAGCCAGTTCCGCGGGCGTGGCTGGATGAGCACCTCGCTTCGCTCGTTCGTGGATCCGGGTGGAGCGCAGCGCAATCCGGGGTCAATGTGCGCTGTTCCGCCCGAAGGCCGACAGCAGCGCCCCCGCCAGAATCAGCGCGCCGCCGATCAGCACCGGCTGCGTCAGCGTGCCGGCGCCGAGCAGCACCGCCGACAGCGTCGCGAACAGCACCTCGCACAGCATCACCACCGAGGTGACATTGGCCGGCAGCCGCGAGGCCCCGTATTGCAGCGCCAGGTTGCTGAGCAGGAACACCGCGCTCAGCGCGCCGACGGCGACCAGCCAGCCGGCCTGCGGCACCGGCACCCAAGGGACGTGCCCCTGCCAGGCCAGGGTGCTCGCCAGCACGCCCGCCACCAGCACGCCGCCGAGGAACATCGCGAGGGCGCGCGCCTCTTCCGGGCGGTGCTTCTGGTGGCGCAGCATCACGTTGTTGAGCGCGAACGAGAAGCCGCCCAGCACGCCCAGCCAGTCCGGCAGGGATCGCGGCAGCGGCAGCTCGATGCCCGCACCGGGTGGCGCGAGCACGATGAAGGCCCCGGCCAGGGCGAGCGCGATGCGCAGCGCGGCGGTCGCCGTGAAGGCCTCCCTGAGCAGCAGGCGCGACAGCAGCACCGTCCACAGCGGCATCAGGTAGAAGAGCAGCACCACGCGCACCACGTCGCCGATCACCATCGCCCAGTTGAAGGCGGCGTTGGTGGTGCCCGAGGCGAGCACCAGGATCCACAGCGTCGGCGTGCGCAGCACGGTGCCGAAGGCGTGGCGGCGGACGACGGCGATCAGCACGACGGCCACGCCGTAGATCAGCACCGTGGCCCACAGCGGGTGCAGGCCGAGCGCCTGGAGTTCGCGGAAGGGCCACCAGGACAGGCCCCACGCCAGGGCGTTGAAGCTGAGGGCGAGGGCGGGGAGCAGGCGGGCCGGGACGCCCACGTCAGTGCTTGTCGCTGCGCGCCAGCGCGAGCAGGTGCTCGACCTCGGCCCGGCTCTCGACGCAGTTGCGCTGGTGCCAGCGGCGGATCAGCCACATCGTGCCGGCCACCACCAGGCCGAACACGGTGATCGACGCGAAGGCCGACATGCCGAACTTGGTCATGCCGGTGTAGAAGGCGCCCAGGCCCAGGATGCAGGCCTGCTCGTTGAAGTTCTGCACCGCGATCGAGCGGCCGGCCCCCATCAGGTTGTGGCCGCGGTGCTGCAGCAGCGCGTTCATCGGCACCACCAGGTAGCCGCCGATGGCGCCCAGCATCACCAGGAAGGGGGCGGCCACCCAGACGTTGTGGATGAAGTTCAGGCCGATGACCAGGATGCCCATTGCGATGCCCAGCGGGATCACGCCGGTGGCCTGGTCCAGGCGCACGCGCACCGAGGCGGCGATGGCGCCGACGGCGGTGCCGAGCGCGACCACGCCGGCGAGCGTCGAAGCCTGGGTGGTGGTGTAGCCGAGCGCGGCGGCCGCCCAGGCGAAGACGATGACGCGCAGGTTGCCCGACACGCCCCAGAACAGCGTGGTGGTCGACAGCGAGATCTGGCCCAGCTTGTCGCTCCACAGCCGGGCGTTGCAGCTGGAGAAGTCGCGCACCAGCTCGACCAGGCTGTGCGAGAGCGGCTGCAGCGGCGCCTCGGTGCGCGGGATCTTCAGGTTGAACAGCGCGGCCATCACATACAGGAAGACGATCACCGAGATCGCCGCCTCGGGCGGGGTGCTGATGCCGGTGTCGACCATCGGCAGGTCGAAGGCGAGCAGGTGCGAGGACATCGCATGGCCGACGAGCTGGCCGCCCAGCACGAGGCCGAGGATGATGGAGAGGATGGTGAGGCCTTCGATCCAGCCGTTGGCCTTGACGAGCTGCGAGTTGGGCAGGAGCTCGGTGAGGATGCCGTACTTCGCAGGCGAGTAGGCCGCGGCGCCGAGGCCCACGATGGCGTACGAGATCAGCGGATGGCTGCCGAACAGCATCATCAGGCAGCCGAAGACCTTGATGGCGTTCGAGACGAACATCACGCGCCCCTTGGGCACGGCGTCGGCGAAGGCGCCGAGGAAGGGCGCGAGGATGACGTAGAACAGCGCGAAGATCGGGCTCAGCGCAGGCACCTGCCAGGCGGGGGCATGCGAGGTCTTGAGCAGTTCGATGGCGCTCACCAGCAACGCGTTGTCAGCCAGCGAGCTGAAGAACTGCGCCGACATGATGGTGTAGAAACCTTTTTTCATTCGCTGAGAGCGTGCTGCCTGTCGCCAGCCGGGTGGTCCCGGTCATCGATGAATTGCGGCGCTCCGCCCGGCCGCCGCTTGATCCCCGCGCGGCGTTATAGCACGCGAGGGATTGACGGCCCCCCAGGGGGCGCCACCCCAGGGGCCCGGCGAAGCCGGTTCCCCGGGGCGCGCTGGAGGGGCTGGCAGAATCTGCCCATGCCGCGTCCCATCGAAGCCTTGATCCACAGCGATGCGCTGAGCCACAACCTGCAGCGCGCGCGCGTGTGCGCCCCCGACGCCCGGGTGTGGGCGGTGGTGAAGGCGAACGCCTACGGGCATGGCATCGAGCGGGTCTACGGCGCGCTGCAGGCGGCGGACGGCTTCGCCCTGATCGACCTGGCAGAGGCGGAACGGGTGCGCGCCCTGGGCTGGCGCGGGCCGATCCTGCTGCTCGAAGGCTGCTTCGAGCCGCGCGACCTCGAGCTGTGCTCGCGCCTGAACCTCTGGCACACGGTGCACCACGAGGCCCAGATCGACTGGCTCGCGATGCACAAGACCACCTGGCCGCACCAGGTCTTCCTGAAGATGAACAGCGGCATGAACCGCCTCGGCTTCACGCCGGCCGCCTTCCGCACCGCCTGGCTGCGCCTGTCGAACCTGCCGCAGGTGGAATCGATCACGCTGATGACGCATTTCTCCGACGCCGACGGCGCGCGCGGCATCGGCCCCCAGGCCGCGGTCTTCGAGGCCGCCACCGCCGACCTGGATGGCGAGCGCTCGCTCAGCAACAGCGCCGCGACGCTGCGCTTCGCGCGGGCGCAGCCGAAGGTGCGCGGCGACTGGGTGCGCCCGGGCATCATGGTCTACGGCTCGGCCCCAGACTACCCGGAGGCCGGCATCGCCGACTGGGACCTGCGCCCGGCGATGACGCTGCGCACGCAGCTGATCGGCGTGCAGGCGCTGAAGCCCGGCGACACCGTGGGCTACGGCAGCACGTTCACGGCCGAGCGCGAGATGCGCATCGGCGTGGCCGCCTGCGGCTATGCCGACGGCTACCCGCGCAGCGCCCCGAACGGCACGCCGATGCTCGTCAACGGCGTGCGCTGCGCGCTGGCGGGCCGGGTGTCGATGGACATGGTGACGATCGACCTGAGCCCGGTGCCGGGGGCGACGATCGGCAGCGAGGTCACGTTGTGGGGCCAGGGGCCGCACGGCAGCGTGCTGTCCATCGACGAGGTCGCGCGCCCGGCCGGCACGGTCGGCTACGAGCTGATGTGCGCGCTGGCGCAGCGGGTGCCGACGCACGCGGTGGCCTGACGGTGGGCCCCCAGGTCGACCCCGGCGAGGTCGAGTTCAGCGCGATCCGTGCCCAGGGGGCGGGCGGGCAGAACGTGAACAAGGTGTCGAGCGCGGTGCATCTGCGCTTCGACATCCGCGCCTCCTCGCTGCCCGAGGCGCTGAAGGAACGGCTGCTGGCCCTGTCGGACCAGCGCATCACGTCCGAGGGCGTGGTCGTCATCAAGGCACAGACCTCGCGCAGCCAGGACATGAACCGCCAGGATGCGCTGCAGCGCCTGCAGCAGCTGGTCGACAGCGTGGCCGTCGTGCCGGCGGTGCGACGGCCGACGAAGCCCACGCGCGGTTCGCAGAAGCGCCGGCTGGAGGGCAAGTCGCAGCGCGGCGAGCTCAAGAGCTCGCGAGGGAAGCTGCGGGACGTGTGACGCCGTCAGGGTTTGCGGAGGATGGCCGCCCGCCGGTGGGTGCGCCGATGCCGGGTCCGCATCCGCTGGCCGATCGCCTCATCCATTTGCTCGACGCTCAATGGTGCAGGCAGGGGCGACTTCAGGATGCCTCGAACGCGCCGCGCATCGGCCGTGATCGCTGGTGCCGTGAGAATGTCGTTCTGCGCCTTCATGCCCGCCTCGTCTTGTAGATGCCGCATCCGAGCACGAGATTGTCCGCCACCGGCACGATGTACGAGGTCTTCGGCAGCACCTGTCCGTTCGCCGGGCTCAGGAAGTCGTAGTCGACCCAGCCGCCGCCGGCCGCCGCGGCGGCCCAGACGTCGCGGGCGAGCTTCGTGGTGTCGGTACCGATGATCTGCTTCGCGCTCTTGCCGACGTTCGCCGGCTTGCCGCCGAAGGCGTGGTAGATCAGCTCGCGGTCCCAGGCGAAGACGTACATGTCGCGGTCGCTGAAGCCGTTCGCCGGCTCGGTGATCGCCGGCAGCGCGGCCGGGCCGCCGCGTTCCTTGTAGAACGCCACCGCGCGCTGCACCAGCGCCTGCGCCTCGTCGGCCGTGCCCTGGCGCAGCCGGAAGCCGTCCACCGCGCCCGACAGCTGGCGCGCCCTCTCCGCCAGGCCGCTGCAGGCGTGCGAGGCCTGCTCCACCATCTGCGCGTTCTGCTGCGTCAGCGTGTCGAGCTGCGTCATCGCCTGCGACACCTGCGCGAGGCCGTTGCTCTGCTCGCCCACCGCCGACGTGATGCGGCCCATGCGCCCGGCCAGGTCGCCGATGCCGCCGACGATCTCTGCCAGCACGCCATTCACCCGCTCGATGTGGCCGACGCCGCTGCCGATCTCGCCGGTCGATTCCTCGATCAGCTGCTTGATCTCGCGCGCCGCCTCGCCGCTGCGCTGCGCCAGCGCCCGCACCTCGGCCGCCACCACCGCGAAGCCCCGGCCCTGCTCGCCGGCGCGCGCCGCCTCGACCGCGGCGTTCAGCGCCAGGATGTTGGTCTGGAAGGCAATCGAGTCGATCACGCCGATGATGTCGCCGACCTTGTCCGAGCCGGCCTTGATCGCATGCATCGACTCCACCGCCTCGCGCATGGCCGTGCCGCCCGAGCCGGCCAGGCCGTGCACCTTCGACGCCAGGCTTTCGGCCTCGCGCGCGTCGCCGGCGTTCTGGCGCACCGTGGCGTCGAGCTGCTGCACGCTGGCCGCGGTCTGCTCCAGGTTGGCGGACTGCTGCTCGGTGCGGCTGGACAGCGCGGCGGTGTCGGCGATCAGCTCGCTGCTCGCGGCGGACACCAGCAGCGTGCTGCTGCGGATGTCGGCCACCAGCCCGGACAGCGTCTCGTTGACGGCGTCCAGCATGCCGCCGATGCGCGCGAATTCGTCGCTGCCGTGGATCTCGATGCGCCGGGACAGGTCGCCCTCGCGCATGCGCGTGGCGGCGGCCTCGAGCGCGCCCAGCGCGCCGGCCATCTGCAGGTAGAGCGCGGCCAGCAGGTACGCCAGCAGGGCCGTGCCGGCGAGCAGCGCAAGGCTGCCCCAGTGCGTCCAGCCGTGCTGCGGCAGCCAGGCACCCAGCGCCGCGGCCGCCATCAGGCCGCAGCCGAGCGCGACCAGGCCCAGCTTGGCGCCCAGGCCCATCGTGCGCAATGCGGCCACCGCCGGGCCCGCCAGGCGCCCGGTCCCACGTCCTTGCACTTCCATCCGGCTCCCCTGTCTCTGGATGCCCGTCGTCGGGCGGGCCCATCGTACAAGCGGCGCGGCGCGGCGCGCAACCGGGGTGTCAGGCGCGCTTGAAGAAGGCCAGCAGGGTGGCGGCGGCGACGAAGAGGCCGCCGAACAGGCGGTTCAGCGCCCGGATCTGCGACGGCGAGCGCAGCAGCGTCAGCAGCCTGGCCGCGAGCGCGGTGTAGCCGGCCATCACCACCAGGTCGGTGAACATCAGGGTCGTGCCGATCACCGCGTACTGCGTGACGAGCGGCCTCGCGACATCGAGGAACTGCGGCACCACGGCGAGCAGGAACACCGTGCCCTTGGGGTTCACCGCGTTCACCATCCAGCCGCGCAGCACCAGCGATGCCCGCGACGCCTGCGCCTCGCCGGTCTTCGCCACCAGCGGCTGGGCGGGCGCGCGCCACTGCTTGATGCCCAGCCACAGCAGGTACCCGACGCCGAGCCACTTCACCGCCGCGAAGCCGAGGCTGGACGCTGCGATCAGCGCACCCAGGCCCAGGCCGACCACCAGCACCTGCGTCCAGATGCCCAGCACCAGGCCGAAGGTCATGAAGTAGCCGCGGGCGAAGCCGTGGTTGACGCCCGCGCTCATCGCGGCCACCGCCCCCGCGCCGGGCGAGATGCTGATCGCCCAGGAGGCGGCGAAGAAGGCGAGCCAGAGCGAGAAATCCATGTCGTTCGAATCCTGCGGAATCAGAGTTGTCCGGCGATGATCTGGCCGAGCCGTTTCAGGCGCATGTCGAGCAGCGGCGTCCAGGGGTCGCCGTAGTGGAGCCGGATGAAGTGGTCGAAGCGGCTGCTGCAGCTGAAGGTCGCCCCGGGGGCGATGCCGATCAGCTCGCGGCGGGCCTGCTCGAACACCTTGCGCGAATCCACCTGCGGCGGCAGCTCGATCCACAGGACCAGCCCGCCGCGCGGGCGGCTCAGCCGGCAGCCCGGCGGGAAGTATCGCGCGATCGCGTCGACCATCGCTTGCGCCTGGGCTTTCAGGGCGGCGCGCAGGCGCCGCATGTGGTGGTCGTAGCCGCCGTCGGCGAGGAACTCGGCGATCACCTCCTGCTGCAGCTGCACGCCGGCGGCCGAGGTGCGGAACTTCATCGACTGGCAGGCCCGGAAGTGCCGGCCCGGCGCCATCCAGCCGACGCGGTAGCCGGGCGCCACCGCCTTCGTGAAGGCGGAGCACAGGATGACCTCGTCGCGGTCGTCGAAGCGCTTCAGCGCGGACGGGCGCTCGTCGCCGAAGTGCAGCTCGCCGTAGATGTCGCTCTCGATCAGCGCGATGCCGCGTTCGGCGGCCAGCGCGACGAGGCGGCGCTTGTTCTCCACCGGCATCAGGCTGCCTACCGGGTTCTGGAAGTTCGGGATCACGATGCAGGCACGCACCGCGCCGGGCGTGCGCGTGGCCAGGTCCAGGGCCTCGATCGACAGCCCGTCGCGCGGGTGCGAGGGGATCTCCAGCGAGCGCATGCCCAGGCTCTCGATCACCTCCAGCAGCATGAAGTAGGTCGGCGATTCGAGCGCGATGGTGTCGCCGGCCTTCGCCACCGAGCGCAGCGCGATGTGCATCGCCTCCATGCCGCCGTTCGTCAGGATCACCTCGTCCGGGTGCAGGCGCACGCCGCTGTGCACGGCGCGGCGCGCGATCTCGCGGCGCAGCGCGAGGCTGCCGCCGATCTCCACGCGCGAGGCGAACTCCGGGTGGCGCCGGTTGATGCTCGCGGTGAGCTGGCGCAGCTTGGCCTCGGGGAGCAGGCTGCGGCCGCACTGCACGCGGAACGAGGGCATGGCGCCGGGCTCGTTGGCGGCGAGCAGGTACTGGCGCGTCAGGTCGTCGGGCGTGACGAAGTCGGCCTCGCCCATGCGCGCGTCGAGCTCGGGCTCGGGCAGGGCCTGCGGGCGCGGCGCGACGAAGTAGCCGGACTTGGGACGCGCCTCGACCAGGCCCCGGTTCTCCAGCCAGCGGTAGGCCAGGGTGGCGGTGGACGCGCTCACGCCGTGCTGCTGGCAGATCTGTCGCACCGAGGGCAGGCGGTCGCCGCTGCGCAGGCTGCCGCAGTGGATGGCCTGCTCCAGCGCGCCGGCCACCTTCTGGTACAGCGGTGACGCCAGGGGCGGGTCCAGGTCGAGTACGGCGTCGTCCATGTGGCGATTGTGGCGTGGTGAACCCGGCCGGCACAGGTACAGAGCCCCGCCGTTGTCACCAGCACAGATGCGCGCGGGCGGATCTGTGCTGCTGCAGTTCGGGGGCGTCTGGATGTGGCGCGCGCAGGGGCTTGCGAGAACACTGGTGACCCAAGGAACACCGCCCGGATCGACGCACCATGAACAAGCCCCTGCACACCCTGGACCTGGACCTCGCGCCCGGCGAACTGCTGCGCTGGCGGCCGGCGGCAGCGATCGAGCTGCAGCTGCTGGCCGGGCGAGCGTGGGTGACGCAGGCGGGGGACGAGGACGACCACTTCCTGGGGGCGGGCGACACGCTGAGGCTCTGCCCCGGTGCGCTGGCGCTGGTCGAGGCGGAGGGTCCGCTGCGCCTGCGCCTGCTGGCGCCGCAGGGCACGGCCCTGCAGCCGCGCGGCGCACTCCGGCAGTGGCTGCAGCGCCTGGCCGGCCGGGGCGCGCGCGCCGCTACAGTCGCGGGGTGAGCAAACCCAAATCCCTCTACACCTGCAGCGAGTGCGGCGGCACCAGCCCGAAGTGGCTGGGCAAGTGCCCGCACTGCAACGCCTGGAACACCCTGGTCGAGGGCGTCGCCGAGGCGCCTTCGAAGCACCGCTACCAATCGCTGGCCGGCGCGCAGCCGGTCGCCACGCTGTCCGAGATCGAGGCCTCCGACGTCGACCGCCAGCCCACCGGCATCGACGAGCTCGACCGCGTGCTCGGCGGCGGCATCGTCGCCGGCGGCGTGGTGCTGATCGGCGGCGACCCGGGCATCGGCAAGTCCACCCTGCTGCTGCAGGCGCTGGATGCGCTCTCGCGCAGCGTGCCCACGCTCTACGTCACCGGCGAGGAATCCGGCGCCCAGGTCGCGCTGCGCTCGCGCCGGCTCGGGCTCGACGGCTCGCAGGTGCGCGTGATCGCCGAGATCCAGCTCGAGAAGATCGCCGCCACCATCGAGGCCGAGCAGCCGGCGGTGTGCGTGATCGACTCGATCCAGACCGTCTACAGCGAGCAGCTCACCTCCGCCCCCGGCTCGGTGGCCCAGGTGCGCGAGTGCGCAGCCCAGCTGACGCGGGTCGCCAAGGGCGGCGGCACCTCCATCGTCCTGGTCGGCCACGTCACCAAGGAAGGCGCGCTCGCCGGGCCCCGCGTGCTGGAGCACATCGTCGACACGGTGCTCTATTTCGAAGGCGACACCCACAGCAGCTTCCGGCTGGTGCGCGCGATCAAGAACCGCTTCGGCGCGGTCAACGAGATCGGCGTGTTCGCGATGACCGAGAAGGGCCTGAAGGGCGTCGCCAACCCGAGCGCGATCTTCCTGTCCACCCATGGCGAGCCGGTGGCCGGCTCCTGCGTGCTGGTCACGCTGGAAGGCACGCGGCCGATGCTGGTCGAGATCCAGGCCCTGGTCGATTCCGGCGGGCCGAGCCCGCGCCGCCTGAGCGTCGGCCTCGACCGCGACCGGCTCGCGATGATGCTGGCCGTGCTGCATCGCCATGCCGGCATCGCCTGCCTGGACCAGGACGTGTTCGTCAACGCGGTGGGCGGCGTGCGCATCAGCGAGCCGGCGGCCGACCTGGCGGTGATGCTCGCGATCCAGAGCAGCCTGCGCGGCAAGCCGCTGCCGCGCGGCTTCATCGCCTTCGGCGAGGTGGGCCTCGCCGGCGAGATCCGGCCCGCGCCGCGCGGCCAGGAGCGGCTCAAGGAGGCCGCCAAGCTCGGCTTCAGCGTCGCCATCGTGCCCAAGGCCAACGCCCCCAAGAAGCCGATCGAGGGCCTGGCCCTGCACCCGGTCGAGCGCATCGAGGAGGCGATCCACCTGCTGCGCGAGCTGGATTGAATCGACCGTCGGATGTCGGGGGCTATCGGCCTGTGGGGCCAAACAAGAGCTATTATCATTTGCATCGGGCAGACCTTCGCCCGGCTGTGATCGCCCTGTCGCCCGATTTGTCGTCCGTATGTCCGCCACCCGCCTTTCCGAACTGCCCAACGGTGCCCGCGGCACCGTGCTCGGCCTGCGTGCCGATGCCTCTCCCGATCCGCAGCTGCTGCATCGCCTGAGCGAGCTGGGCTTCCTGCCCGGCGAGCCGGTGCAGCTGCTGCGCCGCGGCCCGGGCGGGCGCGAGCCGCTGGCGGTGCAGATCGGCGAGACGCTGTTCGCGCTGCGCAAGGCCGAGGCCGCCTGCGTCGAGGTCAGCCTGGACGGGCTTGCGGGATGAGCGCGCAGGCACTGCGCATCGCGCTGGTCGGCAACCCGAACTGCGGCAAGACGGCGCTCTTCAACCTGCTGACGGGGGCGCGGCAGAAGGTCGCCAACTACGCCGGCGTCACGGTAGAGCGCAAGGTCGGCAGCGCGACGCTGCGCAGCGGTCGCACGGTGTCCGTCATCGACCTGCCCGGGGCCTACAGCCTCACGCCGGCGACGCCGGACGAAGAGGTCACGCGCGAGATGGTGATGGGCCTGCGCGCCGGCGAGGCCGCGCCCGACGCCCTGGTGGCGGTGGTCGATGCGACCAACCTGCCGATGAACCTGCGCCTCGTGCTCGAGCTGCGCCGCCTGGGCCGGCCGATGATCGTCTCGCTCAACATGGCGGACGTGGCGCGCGCGCGCGGGCTGCAGATCGACGTCGCGAAGCTGTCCGCCGAGCTGGGCGTGCCGGTGGTCGAGACGGTGGCGGTGCAGAGCCGCGGCCACGAGGCCCTGCTCGCCGAGCTGGAGCGCCAGGCGAGCTGGCCGACGCCGCCCGCCGTGGCCGACACCCCCACCCTGCCCGAGCTGCAGCGCGAGGTGCGCCGCATCCTGTCGATCGCGGTGCCGGGGGCGCTGCAGTTCAAGCGCTTCAACCACCGCATCGACGCGGTGGTGATGCACCCGGTGTGGGGCCTGGTGCTGCTGGCGGTGCTGCTGTTCCTGATGTTCCAGGCGGTGTTCTCCTGGGCCAACGTGCCGATGGACGCGATCAAGGAAGGCATGGCGGCAAGCGGCGAATGGCTGAACGCCCACATGGCCGAAGGCCTGCTGCGCAGCCTGCTGGTCGACGGCGTGATCGCCGGCGCGGGCAGCGTGATCGTCTTCCTGCCGCAGATCCTGATCCTGTTCTTCTTCATCCTCCTGCTGGAGGACTCCGGCTACCTGCCGCGCGCCGCCTTCCTGCTCGACACCGTGATGGGCAAGGTGGGGCTCTCGGGGCGGGCCTTCATCCCGCTGCTGTCGAGCTTCGCCTGTGCCATCCCCGGCATCATGGCCACGCGCACCATCCCGAACTGGCGCGACCGCCTGGCCACCATCATGGTGGCGCCGCTGATGACCTGCTCGGCCCGCCTGCCGGTCTACGCGCTGCTGATCGGCGCCTTCGTGCCGCAGCGCAGCGTGGGCTGGTTCAACCTGCAGGGGCTGACGCTGTTCGTGCTCTACCTCGCCGGCGTGCTGTCCGCGATGGCGGTGGCCTGGGTGCTGAAGCGCTCGTGGATGAAGAGCAGCTACCAGCCGCTGATGCTCGAGCTGCCGCCCTACCGCCTGCCCAACCTGCGCAACCTGGCGATCGGGCTGTGGGAGCGGGCGCGCATCTTCCTGCGCCGCGTCGGCACGATCATCTTCACGCTGATGGTGGTGCTGTGGTTCCTGTCGACCTTCCCGGCGCCGCCCGAAGGCGCGACCGGCCCGGCGATCCAGTACAGCCTGGCGGGCATGCTGGGGCGTGCGCTGGAGGTCATCTTCGCGCCCATCGGCTTCAACTGGCAGATCTCGATCGCGCTGGTGCCGGGGCTTGCGGCGCGCGAGGTCGCGGTGGGGGCGCTCGGCACGGTGTACGCGATGTCGACCGCCGGCGGCGAGGTCGCCGACGCGCTCGCCCCGGTGATCGCGCAGAGCTGGTCGCTCGCGACGGCGTTCTCGCTGCTGGCCTGGTACGTGTTCGCGCCGCAGTGCCTGTCGACGCTGGCGGTGGTGCGGCGCGAGACCAACTCCTGGCGCTACCCGCTGATCATGGCCGGCTACCTGTTCGCGCTGGCCTACGTCGCCTCGTTCATCACCTACCGCGCCGCGCTGTGGCTCGGCGCCTGAGAAAGGACACCCGATGCAGGACCTGCTCGTCGGACTGATCGTCTTCGGTTGCTTCTGCTATGCGGTGAACGCGCTGATGCCGTCGTCGCTGCGGCGTGCCGCGGCGGGGCGGCTGGTGCGCTGGCCGCACTGGCCGGGGCCGGTCGCGCAGCGGCTGCAGAAGGCCGCGCAGGTGAGCTCGGGCTGCGGCTGCGACGGCTGCGACGTGCCCGCCAAGGCGGCGGCCGCGGCCGGCGCGGGCAAGGCGCAGCCGATCCGGATCCACCGGCGGTCTTGATGGAACAATGGCGGCCATGCGACTGGCCGTCCTCTCCGACATCCACGGCAACCTGCATGCGCTCGACGCCGTGCTGGCCGACATCGCCTCGAGCGGCGCCGACCTCGCCGTCAACCTGGGCGACATCCTGTCCGGCCCGCTGTGGATCGCGGAGACCGCCGAGCGCCTGATGGCGCTCGACCTCCCGACGATCCGCGGCAACCACGAGCGCCAGGTGCTCGCGCCGGATGTCGCCGCGATGGGCGCCTCGGACGCCTTTGCCGCCGGGCGCCTGCAACCCCGCCACCGCGCCTGGCTCCAGGCCCTGCCCGCCACGCTGCAGCTCACCGACGAGGTCTTCTGCTGCCACGGCACCCCCGGCAGCGACCTCGTCTACTTCCTCGAATCCGTCGATCCGTCCGGCCTGCGCCCCGCCACCCCGGCCGAAGCCGCGGCCCGTGCCGGCGAGGCGCAGCGGGGCGTCCCGAACGGCCTCATCCTGTGCGGCCACACCCACGTGCCGCGCGCGCTGCGGCTGGCCGACGGCCGCCTGGTCGTCAACCCCGGCAGCATCGGCCTGCAGGCCTACGACGACGACCGCCCGCACCCCCATGTCGTCGAGAACGGCTCCCCGCACGCCCGCTACGCCCTGCTGACGCGCCGCCCCGCCGGCTGGCAGGTCGAGCTGCGCGCCGTCCCCTACGACGCCGAGCCGGCCGCCCGCCTGGCCGAGCAGCACGGCCGCCCCGACTGGGCCGCGGCGCTGCGCACCGGCTTCATGCCAAGCCCGGCGGCTGTGGAAACTGCGCAGCCGGGCCGCGCCCCCGCCCCGTAACATCGCGCGCATGAATCCAATCCTCGGGTGGGCGCTGGCCGCGATCGGCGTCGTGGCGGGCTGGAAGGCCTACGGCTGGCCGGGCGTGGTGCTGGCCGTCACCATCGCCGTGTTCTGGCTGCTGATCCAGTTCAGCCGCGCCCTGCGCGTGATGAAGAACGCCGGCGAGGCGCCGGTCGGCCAGGTCGGCAGCACGGTGATGCTGAATTCGAAGCTGCGCGAGGGCCTGACCCTGATGCAGGTGCTCGCGATGACGAAAAGCCTGGGCCGCCGCGTCGACCCGCAGGCCGACACCTGGGCCTGGGCCGACGAGGGCGGCAGCGAAGTCACGCTGGAATTCCGGCGCGGCAAGCTCGCGACCTGGACGCTCGTGCGCCCGCCGACGCCGCCGGATCCGCCCAGTCCGTAAAATCCCGGGTTTCGCCTCATCCCACAGGAGCCTGCCATGTCGATGGCCGATCGCGACGGAAAAATCTGGATGGACGGGCAGCTGGTGGACTGGCGCGATGCCAAGATCCACGTGCTCAGCCACACGCTGCACTACGGGTGCGGTGCCTTCGAGGGCGTGCGCGCCTACAAGACCGCGAAGGGCACCGCCATCTTCCGGCTGCGCGAGCACACCGAGCGCCTCTTCAACAGCGCCAAGATCCTGCGCATGAAGATCCCCTACACCCCTGACGAGGTGATGGAGGCCCAGCGCAGCGTGGTGCGCGAGAACAAGCTGGACAGCTGCTACCTGCGCCCGCTCACCTGGATCGGCTCCGAGAAGCTCGGCGTCAGCCCCAAGGGCAACCGGATCCACCTGATGGTCGCCGCCTGGGCCTGGGGCGCCTACCTGGGCGAGGAAGGGCTGAAGCGCGGCATCCGCGTCAAGACCAGCAGCTACACCCGCCACCACGTCAACATCACGATGACGCAGGCGAAGACGGTCAGCAACTACACCAACTCGATCCTGGCCAACATGGAGGCCACCGACGACGGCTACGACGAGGCGCTGCTGCTGGACGCCTCCGGCTTCGTCAGCGAGGGCGCGGGCGAGAACCTCTTCGTCATCAAGAACGGCGTGGTCTACACCCCCGACCTGTCGGCCGGGGCGCTGAACGGCATCACCCGCAACACCATCTTCGCGATCTGCAGCGACCTCGGCCTGAAGCTGGTCGAGAAGCGCATCACCCGCGACGAGGTCTACATCTGCGACGAGGCCTTCTTCACCGGCACCGCCGCCGAGGTGACGCCGATCCGCGAACTCGACCGCATCGAGCTGGGCGCCGGTTCGCGCGGCCCGATCACCGAGAAGATCCAGAGCGCCTTCTTCGACATCGTGAACGGCCGCAACCCGAAATACGCCGAATGGCTGACCCTTGTCTGAGGACACCCGCATGAGCAGCAGCAACCAACAGCAGGCGGTCGAGGTGACCGCCCACGACGTGCAGGGCCCCGGCGTGGTGTTCTGCCCGAACCCGAAGATGACGCTGTGGAGCACCCACCCCAAGGTGTTCATCGACGTCGCGACGACGGGCGAGGGCAAGTGCCCGTACTGCGGCACTGTCTATCGCCTCAAAGCGGGCGAAAAACTGCACGCGCACTGAAACCGCACGCGTGGGCCGCAGCCTCCTCATCGCTCCCCAGTGGATCGGCGACGCGGTGATGTCGCAGCCGCTGGTCGGGCGGCTGGCCGCGCGCGGGGACGAGGTGGCGGTGGCGGCCCTGCCCTGGGTCGCGCCGGTCTACCGCGCGATGCCGCAGGTGCGCGAGGTCATCGAGCTGCCCTTCGCCCACGGCCGGCTCGACTGGTCGGCGCGGCGCCGCGTCGCCGCCACGCTGCGAGGCCGCTTCGACAGCGCCTACGTGCTGCCGAACTCCATCAAGTCGGCGCTGCTCCCCTTCTTCGCCGGCATCCCCCGGCGCATCGGCTACCAGGGCGAAGGGCGACCGCTGCTGCTCAACCAGCGCCTGCCCAACCCGGGCGGGCGACCGCCGATGGTGGCCTTCTATGCCGCGCTCGCCGGCGGCCCGCCCGCCACCGAGGCGCCGCGCCTGGCGTTCGACGAGGCCACGCTGCACCGCGTCACCGCCGCCGCCCAGGTCGCGCCCCGCGCGTACTGGGTGTTCGCGCCCGGCGCCGAATACGGTCCGGCCAAGTGCTGGCCGGCCAGCCACTACGCCGAGCTGGCGCGCTCGCTGCACGCGGCCCACGGCCTGCCGGTGCTGCTGCTCGGGTCGGGCAAGGAGGTGGCGCTGTGCGAGGAGATCGCCGCCGCCGCGCCGGGCGCCTGCCGCGTGCTGGCCGGCCAGACGGCGCTGCTCGACGCGATGGCGCTGATCGCTGCCTCGCGCGGCGTCGTCAGCAACGATTCCGGCCTGATGCACGTGGCGGCGGCCTTCGGCATTCCGCAGGTGGCGGTGTTCGGCTCGACGAGCCCCGAGCACACGCCGCCCCTCAACGATCGCGCCCGCGTGATCTGGCTGAAGGAAGAGCTGCAGCTCGACTGCGCGCCCTGCTTCGAGCGCACCTGCCGCTTCGGCCACACGCGCTGCCTCACCGGCGTGAGCGCACAGCGCGTCGAAGCCGCCCTCGCCGACACCTCCGGCTGAACACCATGGCCCCGGGCTCGCACCAGGACCGGTTGATGCGCGAGGCGCTGATCGGCGCCGGCACCTCGGTCTGGGCCTGGGACATGGAGGAGGACCTGCTGAGCGGCATGGACGGCAGCGTCGCGCTGCTCGGCTATGCGGTGGGCGAGCTGGCGTCGACCCAGGCGGCCTGGAACACCGTCATCCACCCGGCCGACCTGGCGTTGAACGATGCCGCCTACCAGCGGCATGCGCGCGGCGAGATCCCCGCCTATGAAAGCGAGTACCGGGCGCGCCACCGCGACGGCCGCTGGCGCTGGCTCGCCGAGCGCGGGCGCATCGTCGAATGGTGGCCCGACGGCCGGCCGCGGCGCATGGTGGGCACGCTGAGCGACGTGACGCTGCGCCGCGAGGCGCAGGGCGAGGCGGCCGAGCGCGGCGAGCGGCTGCAGCAGGTGATGCGGCACGTGCCGGGCGTGCTCTACCAGTACCGGCTGTGGCCGGACGGGCGCGGCGAGATCCCCTTCGTCAGCGAGCGCTGCATCGAGGTGCTGGGCCTGACGCCGCAGCAGCTGATGGGCGACTCGCTGGAGATGTTCCGGCGCATCTCGCGCGTCGACCGCGAGCGCCTGATCGCGACCGCCAGCGACTGGGCGCGCAGCCGCGCCACCCAGCGCACCGAGCTGCGCTACCACCATCCCGACGGCACGACGCGCTGGATGCAGTCGGTGTCCTCGCCGCGGCGCGACCCGGACGGGTCCATCGTCTGGCACGGCTACATGGAGGACATCACCGAGCAGCGCGAGCTGGAGGCGGCGCGGGCGGCCGCGGCCAGTGCCGAGGCGGCGAACCGCGCCAAGACCGAGTTCCTGTCGCGCATGAGCCATGAGCTGCGCACGCCGCTGAACGCGGTGCTGGGCTTTGCGCAGCTGCTCGAGCTGGACGACGAGCCGCTGACGGCGGCGCAGCGGCGCCGCATCGGGCTGATCCGCGAATCCGGCGAACACCTGCTGCGCATGATCGGCGACCTGCTGGACCACACGCGCATCGAGGCCGGCCAGCTGGCGGTCGAGCCGGTCGACGTGGCGCTCGGCCCGCTGCTCGGCGAATGCCTGGACATGCTCGCGCCGCAGGCCGGCGCGGCGGGGGTGGTGCTGCTGCCGATCGAGGGTGCGCTGGCGCTGCAGGTGCGCGCCGACCCGACACGCTTGCGCCAGGTGGTGCTGAACCTGCTGAGCAATGCGATCAAGTACAACCGCCCGGGCGGCTCGGTGCGGGTGCGGGCGCACCCGCAGGACGGCGAGGTGTGCCTGCAGGTCATCGACGATGGCGTGGGGATCGCGGCGGGCGACCTGGCGCAGCTGTTCGAGCCCTTCAACCGCCTGGCGCAGCGGCGCAGCGGCATCCAGGGCACCGGCATCGGCCTCGCGATCACGCGCGGGCTGGTCGTGCTGATGGGCGGGCGCATCGAGGTGGCGAGCACGCCGGGCGCAGGCTCGACCTTCAGCGTGCACCTCCCGCGTTCGTCGCCTTCGCCGGATTCGTAGCCCGGATGCAGCGCAGCGGAATCCGGGAGCGGCGGTCGAAAAATGATGGACGTTCCCCGGATGGGCATCCGGGCTACGAGGAGAGCTTGCCGACGTAGAGAACCGGGCCGGTCGGCAGACCGGTGGGCGAACCGGTCGGCGGCTCGAGCGAGACCGCCAGCGCGGCCGTGTCCTTCAGCACCTTGCCCTGGCGCACCACCGTCGCCCCGCTCGCGGAGATCAGCCCGAGCGACCGCGGCGCGCCGCTCGGCGGCACGGCCCACAGCTCGAGCGCACGGTCGGGTTGCACGCTGACCTCGGTCAGCGGCCGCGTCACCATGGCGCGGCCGTCGGCACTGATGCTGGCGACGAAGCTGGCCGGCGTCACGCCGCCCGCCGGGGCCGTCGTCGCCGACAGCACCACCACGATCGGCGCCTGCGCCGGCGGCGGCGTGGCGACGACCAGCGCGAGCGCCAGCGTCGCCGCCGTCGCCACCCCCGCCAGCGCCCGCCACACGGCCAGCTGCGCCCACCAGCGCGGCGCGGCGGCCGGCCGGAAGCCGATCCTCGTCTCGATGCGCTGCCACACGCGCGGCGGCGGCGCCACCGGCGCCAGGCTCGCCGACAGCGGCATCAACCGGTCCTGCCAGTCGCGCACCGACGCGCGCAGCGCCGGGTGGGCCGCGAGCAGGGCCTCGAAGCGGCGCCGCGCCGGCCCGCGCAGCGTGCCGGCCACGTACTCCGCCCCCAGGCGGTCGGCCAGCGCGGGGCGGCTGTAGTCCATCTCAGGGGCTTCCCGCGCTGCGTTCGCGCGCGACCGCGCCGTCCAGGCAGGCCTTGAGTGCGAGCAGCGCCCGCCGCACCCAGGATTTCACGGTGCCCAGCGGCTCGCGCATGTGCTCGGCCACCTCGGCATGGCTCAGGCCGTCGTAGAAGGCGAGCGCGACGCTCTGGCGCTGCGGGGGCGTGAGGCCGTCCATGCACCGCGCCAGCGCCCGCGCATCCGACGCCCGCCCGAGCATCTCGAGCGGCGTGGGCGCATTGTCGTCGGGCACATCGTCATACACGTTCCGGTCCTCGTCGTCGTTCAGGTTCGCGGGCTGTGTCTGCGGCTCGGCCTGCCTGCGGCGCAGGCTGTCGATCGCGCGGTTGCGCGCGATGCTGGTCAGCCAGGTCAAGGGCTGGCTCTGCGCTGCGTCGAAGCTCTTCGCCGCCCGCCAGACGTTGACGTACACCTCTTGCAGCACGTCTTCCGCCTGCGCCCGGTCCCGGTTGATACGCAGCACCACGGCGAACAGATGCGCGCTGCTGCGCTCGTACAGCCGCGCGAAGGCCTGGCGGTCGCCGAGGCCGCTGCGGGCCAGCAGCACGGACAGTTCCTTGCTTCGTTCGCTCCAGTCGGACGGGACGGTGGCCATGGCAGGGCGTGACGGGGTTCACGTGGCGGCGATTCTAGGGCCGGTCCGTACAATCGCCGGCATGCAGCCCGTTCGTGAATTCGTCCTCACCCTGTCCTGTCGCGATACCAAGGGCATCGTCTACACCGTCTCCGGCCTGCTCTACCAGGCCGGGTGCAACATCCTGGACTCGCAGCAGTTCGGCGACATCGGCGAGCATGGCGCGACGGGCCTGTTCTTCATGCGCGTGCACTTCGAGGCCCCGCCCCACCTCGCCGACAGCGCCACCCTCGACCGCCTGTTCACCAGCGTGCGCGAGCAGTACGGCATGGACGCCCACTTCCACGACCTGTCGCGCCGCCCGCGCCTGCTGCTGCTGGTGAGCCAGCACGGCCACTGCCTGAACGACCTGCTGTACCGCTGGCATTCTCAGCAGCTGGCGGTGGACATCGCCGGCATCGTCTCCAACCACCCCGATTTCCGCGGCCTGGCCGAGCGCTACGAGATCCCGTTCCACCACTGGCCGCTGGCCGGCGGCAGCGCGCCCGGGGTCAAGCGCGCGCAGGAGCAGCAGATCGAGGCCCTGATCGACCGCGAGCGCGTCGACCTGACCGTGCTCGCGCGCTACATGCAGATCCTGAGCCCCGAGTTCTGCGCCTTCCTGAAGGGCCGGGCGATCAACATCCACCACAGCTTCCTGCCGAGCTTCAAGGGCGCGAAGCCGTACTTCCAGGCGCACGACCGCGGCGTCAAGCTGATCGGGGCGACGGCGCACTACGTGACGGCCGACCTGGACGAGGGCCCGATCATCGAGCAGGACGTGGCACGCGTCGACCATGCGCTGAGCGCGCAGGACTTCACCGCCGTGGGCCGCGACGTCGAGTGCATGGTGCTGGCGCGCGCGGTGCGCTGGCACGTCGAGCACCGTGTGCTGCCGAACGGCCAGAAAACCGTGGTCTTCCGCTAAGGACACCGATGACGCGCCTCAAACCGCCCGCTGCCGCCTTGCTGGCCTCGGCCGACGACACCGAGCAGCAGTTCTACGAGGCGCTGCAGCGCGGCGACATCGAGAAGCTGATGGCCGCCTGGGCCGACGACGACGACATCAGCTGCGTGCACCCGGGCGGGCCGCGCCTGATCGGGGCGGCGGCGATCCGCGCCGCCTTCGAGGCGATGTTCGCCAACGGCAGCATCGACGCCCATCCGGAGAAGGTGCGCCGCCTGCAGACCGAGTCGAGCGCGGTGCACAGCGTGCTGGAGCGGGTGCAGGTGATGACCAACGAGGGCGCGCAGGCGGCCTGGGTCATCGCGACCAATGTCTACGTGAAGACGGCGCTCGGCTGGCGCCTCGTGTCGCACCATGCGAGCCCGGGCTCGCCCGGCGAGGTGCACGAGATCGGCGAGGCGCCCGCGACCCTGCACTAGGTGCCCTGACGAGGAAGACCGAGGTGGACAGCTACCGCTCCCCGCGCTGGCTCGGCGGCCACGGTGCCGTCGGCGGCAACCTGCAGACCATCTGGCCGGCGCTGTTCTCCAAGCGCTACCACGGGCCCGCCCCGGTCTACCGGCGCGAGCGCTGGGACACGCCCGACGGCGACTTCGTCGACGTCGACTTCCAGGTCGACGCGCCGGGCCCCGCCGACGATCCGCAGCGGCCGCTGCTGGTCCTCTTCCACGGGCTGGAGGGGTCGTCGGCCAGCCACTATGCGCAGGCCTTCGCGCACTGGGCGCGGGGACAGGGCTGGCGCTATGCGGTGCCGCACTTCCGCGGCTGTTCCGGCGAGATGAACCTGGCGCCGCGCGCCTACCACTCGGGCGACCATGAAGAGATCGGCTGGATGCTGCAGCGGCTGCGCGCCGGGCATGCCGGGCCGATGCTGGCGGTGGGCGTCTCGCTGGGCGGCAATGCGCTGCTGCGCTGGGCCGAGGAGGCGGGCGAGACGGCGTCGTCGACGCTGCGCGCGGTGTGCGCGATCTCGTCGCCGATCGACCTGGCGGCGGGCGGCCAGGCGATCGGCCGCGGCTTCAACCGGCATGTCTACACGCGCATGTTCCTGCGCACGATGATCCCGAAGGCGCTGCGCAAGTGGCAGCAGCACCCGGGCCTGTTCGACCGCGAGCGCCTGCGCGCGGCGCGCGACCTGTACGCCTTCGACAACATCTTCACCGCGCCGCTGCACGGCTTCCGCGACACCGACGACTACTGGAAGCGCGGATCGGCCAAGCCGCACCTGCACCGCATCCGCGTGCCGGCGCTGGTGCTGAATGCGCGCAACGACCCCTTCGTGCCGGCGTCCAGCCTGCCACGCCCGGGCGAGGTCGGTCCCTGCGTGACGCTGTGGCAGCCGCACCATGGCGGCCACGTCGGCTTTCCGGGCGGTGCCTGGCCCGGCCACGTGATGACCCTGCCCGAACAGGTGATGGGCTGGATGCGGGAGCATCTCTGATGGACGACATCGTCAAGGCGGCGCTGAAGAAGTGGCCGAACGTTCCGGCCTGCACCGGCTGGCTCGCGCTGGACGCGCGCGGCGACTGGTACATGCGCGACGAGCGCGCGCAGGCCGCAGGCCCCTTTCCGCGCATCAAGGGCAGCCCGATCCGCCACGACAAGCTGCGCGAGTTCATCGGCCGCAACTACGAGGCGGATGCGCGCGGCTGCTGGTTCTTCCAGAACGGGCCGCAGCAGGTGTTCGTCGAGCTCGAGGCGGCGCCCTGGGTGTGGCGGTTGACGGCGCGGGCGGGCGATGCGCCGGCGGTCGAGTCGCACACCGGCCGTGCGGCGGTGGTCGAGGCGGCGTGGCTGGACGAGGCGGATCGGCTCTTCCTGTCCACCGACCTGGGCCTGGGCCTGGTGCATACGCTGGACATGGGGCTGGCGGCGGATGCGGTCGAGCAGGGGCGGTGGGAGCCACAGGCGAGCACGCATGCGGCGCTGCTGCAGCGCCACGGGGTCTGCCTGAGCCCGGCGCAGAAATGACGAAGCCGGCACGTGGCCGGCTTGCGGGGGGGCGACGGGCGGACGGGCCGCCGGTGTCGTGCTGCCTACTTGGCCGCGGAGGCGGCGGCCGATGCGGCGGGGGCAGCCTCAGCGGCGGCGCCCGAGGCGGCCGGTGCAGCGGCGGTCGCCGAGGGCTCGGCGAACTTGGCGCCGCCCTTGTTGGCCATGTAGACCACGGCGCGGCCGATCTCGATGTCGCTGAAGTCGCCGCCGCCTTGCGGGCCCATCGCGCCCTTGCCCTTCAGGGCGTGGGTCAGCAGGACCTCGTAGCCTTGCGGCAGGCGGGGCGCCCAGGCAGCGGCGTCGCCGATCTTGGGGGCACCGGCGACGCCGGCGGTGTGGCAGGCGGTGCACTGGGCGCCGAAGACCTGCTCGCCGGTCTTCAGCGACGCCGGGTCGGACAGGTCCTTGACCTCGTAGGCGGCGACGGGCTGGATGCGCTTGGCCACGGCCTCGGCCTTCAAGCCGTCGCTGCCGGCGGCGGGCTGGTTGTCGGCGCTGACGTAGCTCACGAGCAGGATGATCGCCAGGATGGGGATCACGAACGCGAAGAACACCGCGAGGATCAGCTGCTTCGGCGTCTTGATCGGGCCTTCGTGCGGTGCGTCGTGTTCGGGGGTGCTGTGTGCGTCGCTCATGGAGTTCCTCGAGGCGTATCCGTTGGCTGGCAAAACCGCGGGATTATAGGGTCGCGCCTGGAGGGGGCCGGCGGCACTGTAGAATCGCGCTCTTCGCGTCCGTAGCTCAATGGATAGAGTACTGCCCTCCGAAGGCAGGGGTTGCTGGTTCGATCCCAGCCGGGCGCGCCACTCACACGAGGCTGGGCCAGGCTGGAGCCTCAGCGCTTCGGCGTCCCGCTGCAGGTCGGCAGCGACTTGAACGCCTGCTCTCCGGTCGTCGGATCGAGCACGGCGGCCACGACGCCATCCAGGCCCTTCAAGTCGTCGACGCGACGCACCACCGCATCGAACTTCTCGCGGGCCAGCGTGCCGCGCGCATTCATGTCGTCGACCCAGTCGCAGAAGGCAGTCCAGTGGCGCGACTCGCCCACCAGCAGCATCGGCGCGGAGCTGAGCTGCTTGTTGCGCAGCGTGTCCAGCGCCTGGAACAACTCCCAGCCCGTACCGGAGCCGCCTGGCGCGACGACGATCACCTTCGAGTGCGAGAGCAGGGACGTCTCCCGCGCCACGTCACTGGTGAAGATCAGCCCGCTCGTGACCAGCAGCTTGCCGTCCGCGCGCTTCTGGAACGCGGCGTGATAGTCGTGCTCGGGGTCGTAGTAGGTCGTGTACCCGATGCTCGCCCCGCCCGCCTCCACGGCGCCCTCGTTGGCCGCCCGCATCAGGCCCGGTCCGGCGCCGGTCAGGATCGGGTAGTCCGTTCCCCTCGCGGCCGTCCACTTCTTCGCGAACTCATGGATGCCCGCGTACAGGCGATCGTTGGCCGCCGCCAGCTGGGGATCGGACAAGCTGCTCCTGCCGTCGATCGCAGAACTGCCGAAGACACCCACGAAGCCCTTGGGATACTTCAAGGCGCGGAACAGGGCCGCGCAGTAGAAGTCCTGCGTGTAGCTCACCGTCGGCAGCGTGTCCTCCGGCCCGACGTAGGGGCCGACATAGAACGCCGGAGAGTCCTCGGCAGTCGGGCATGCATCGGGCGCATTGAAAGCCAGGTTCAGCACCGCTGCCAGGCGCACCGATGCTTTTTGCAACTGCGTGCGGATGACCGGCCAGAAGGCCTCCTGGTACTGCAGATCCCAGCCCACCCAGGTCACCGTGGGAACGCCCACGTACGCCAGCGGTGCGAGCGCGTGGGATTCGTTGGCCCAGCCGGCGACAGCGTCTTCCAGCGCGGTGGAATTGAGTCGCCAGGCCGCACGCTGCTGCGGCGTGATCTGTGCGTTCATCTCCTGTGCGACCCTGCCGACGGCCTGGTGGTCGTACGAATAGTCAGCACCGAGCTTCCACCCGTACTGCTTCTCGATGATGCCGCCGTCCCAGACGGCGTGCAGGTTGGTGTTTTGGCCGAAGTAGACGGCGCCCACGCCGTTGCCGCCGCGGTCACCGTTGTCCACCGCGTGCATCGGCTGGTGGATGTCGCCCACCAGGTGCACCAGGAACTTCAGCGCTTCCAACCGTGCCGGGTCGCCCTTGCTACCGTCGCTGAGGATGCGCGCGTTCTCCACGATCCTGGCCACCACGCAAGTCGCTTCGGGCGAGCGTCGCATGTCCTTGTCGTAGTGGCAGTCCCGCTGTTCGTCGTAGCTTGCAGCGGCCAGCGGGATGTCGACAAAGTGGAACGGGCCGGTCTGCGGATTCTTGCTGCGATGGTCATCCGCCCAGGAGGCGATGTCGTCGAGGCCCTTGGGCTTGTCCTTGTCCTGCGCAAGCAGGCGCCGGACTTCAGCCTTGGCCGCGGGCTGCAGGTTCGCCTCGGCCATGAAGGCGACCAGGCCGTGGCCTTCCGGTCCCCAGGCGTGTGCCGTGCCGGTCACGGTCAGCGCAAGCACAGCCGAAGCCCATGTCTTCATCGGATTCATCTGGGTCCTCCCTCCGGCTGTGTAGCATGGCCAGAAGCCGGCACGCATCCTCAAACGTGCGGAGGGCAGGCGTCCGTCATTGCGGCGACACGGCGACGACACAGTGGCCGGCCAGCATCGCAGGTCCTCCACTTCCATGCCCTCGCCATGATCCGAACCGTCTTCACTGCGGCCCTGGGCCTGTCGCTCGCCACCGCTGCCCTCGCGGACGACTTCTACCGCCTGGACGCGGCGTTGCCCGCCAATGTCGACATCCGCGCGAGCTTCCCGGTGTTCGACTTCGACGGCGACGGCTGCCTGCCCAGCGCCGGCATCAGCCGCCAGGGACAGCAGAACGGCGGGCTCAAGCCGTCGGGCAGCATCACCGGCGGCTGCCGGCCCGGCAACTTCCTGGAGACCTCCAACACGCTGCACCGCCACGCCTGCGTCCGCAGCGGCGGCGACATCTATTGCGGGCACTTCTATGCGCTGTACTTCCTGAAGGACCAGGTCAGCGTGTTCGGCGGCGGCCATCGGCACGACTGGGAACACGCGGCGGTCTGGACGAAGAACGGCGTGGTCACCCACGGCGGCTACAGCGCGCACGGCAAGCTCTACAACCAGGAGATCGGCACGCTGGACCAGCAGGACGGCCACCTGAAGATCGTGTACCACAAGGATGGCGCGTTGACGCACGCGATGCGCTTCGCCAAGTCGGGCGAAGTCGCCGAGAACAGCTACGGCCGCTTCGTCACGCCCAACATCATCAGCTGGCAGGCGCTCTGGGGCGACGGCCTGAGCAATGCCCAGATGCGCGCGAAGCTGAACGGCTTCGACTACGGTTCGGCCACCATCCCGCTGCGCGACGACAATTTCCTGGGGAACCTCAACAACTACAAGCCGGCGTCGTATCCCACGTTCACTGGCTCGAGCCTGGATTCAGCGGGCTGATCGGCCGTCGCGGCGATCCGATCGACAGTAAGGAAAGGGAAAGGCAGCCTCTGCCACGATGCAGGCCCCTTGGCTTCCGCTCGGTGCACCGTGGCTGCCTCGCACGCCGTTGATCGATGAGAGTCGCTGCGCTCCTGACCGGCGCGCGGCCGCAGCTGGACGAGGGCGTCGCGGACGCCTTCGCGACCCGGTCGATCGCCCTCGAAGCCTTCCTGGCGCCGGACGCGCTGGTCCTCGCCTGGGAAGCGTCGGCCTTCGATGCGATCCTGGTCCAGGCTACCGGCTCGACGTCACGCTGCGTGAGCTGGCGTCGCCGGGCGGCCAGGTGCGCCTCACGCCCCGGGAATGCCGGCTCGCGCAACGGCTGTTCCAGACCCTCGGCCAGGTCACGAGCTACGAAGCGCTGGCCGAGCTGCTCGACGAGAACGCCACCGGCGCGGCCCGGCGATCCGTCCGGCAACACGTCTACACCCTGCGCAGGAAGTTCGAGCTCGTGTCGACCGACCAGCCGACGGCCCTTCGCATCGATACCAACCGCGCGCAGGGGCTCACGCTGCTCTGGTGACTTCAGCGATCCTCAGGGTGCGGTCGTGAAGAAAATCACGGCCGCTGCCGGGGCTGACAAAAAGCGTCGTCAGTTCTTCGTCAATTTTTCGTCATGCGGGCGACGTGGGGCGTCGCTGCCGCAACAAGCCGCAAGTGTTCTTGTCGAGCGGAGATGGCGTGCGGAAGATCACGCCCGCCAAGTTCCAGGAGGGATCCATGAAGAAGACTTTCCACTCGACCGCCGCGGTCGCCCTGCCGGTCCTGTTCAGTGCCGCCGCCCTGCTGTCGGCCTGCGGCTCCGGCAGCGACAGCAGCGCGCCGGCCCCGACGCCGGTGGCCGCGCCGGCCCCGCCCGTCCTGGATGGCACGAAACCCGACCCCAACGCGCCCGTCGCGGAGCCGGAGAATCCGGCGCCCGCACCGGCCCCGTTGCCCGCGCCGGTGACCGACGCGCCGTCCGCGCCGCCGCCGACCCTGCAGCTCCCTGCCGGCGCCGACACCAGCAACCCGGGCGCCGTCGTCAAGCCGGTCTCGGCCACGGCCTCGACCGCCAACGGCGGCAACACCGCGGCCAAGGCCATCGACGGCAGCGCCGGCAGCCGCTGGGAGAGCTCGCAGTCGGACGACAACTGGATCCAGTTCGATTTCGGCAAGCAGACCGCCCTCGGCTACCTGAAGCTCACCTGGGAGAACTCGTACGGCAAGGAGTACGCGCTCCAGGTCTCCGATGACGGTGCCACCTGGTACCAGCTGCGCTACGTCACCGACGGCAAGGGCAAGGTCGAGGAGTTCTTCAACCTCAATGCGAATGCGCGCTACGTGCGCCTGAAGGGCGTGAAGCGCGGCACGCAGTACGGCTACTCGCTGTACGAAGTGGAGTTCAAGTCCCCGGGCAGCGACAACACCCTGGGCGTCGGCGTCGCCGCCTCGGTCACGCCGTTCCCGGCCTCGGGCGCCAACCTCGCCCCCCCGGAGGCGGAGAAGCCGCCCCTCGAAGTGCTGCAGTTCAAGCTGGCCGACGGCACCCTCGTCACCCGCTGGGGCGTGCGTGCCGGCGGCCGCCACGGCCGCGAGCGCGGCGAGGCCTGGAACGAGATCGGCTACGGCGACAACGAGACCGTCGACGCAAACGGGGCCCCGGTCGACAAGGGCCCGGGCTCGTACCTGCGGTTCGTCGAGAACTACTTCAAGAACCGCACCTGGGGCGTGGAGTTCATCGACAACAGCACGGTCCCCGGCGTGACCAAGCCGCGCGTCGTCGTCAACCACTACTTCGCTCAGGCGCAGCGCGGCGGCGGCCTCGGCTTCGTGCGCGGCTTCAGCAACCCCAACGTCACCGGCTTCGGCTGGATGAGCCCGGGCGACCTGCTGGACGACACCGCGTACACGAAGGGCGGGCAAGGCATCGCGGCCTGCCCGGTGATCCCCAAGCCGCCGCAGGGCGCGCTGCTCAACCCGACCAGCGGCTACAACGGCGTCATCGGCGCCAACGGCGGCTGCAGCTGGGTCTTCGACAACTACCCCGCCTACAACGACCTGGTGCGCGACGCCAACGGCGTGCTGGTGCCGAACGGCCCGCGCGTCGCGGCGCGCCCGCTGAAGAAGGGCGACCACTTCGAGTTCACGAGCTCGTTCTTCTCCACCCGCGAGGCCATGGACGCCATCGGGGACAGCGGCGCCGTCCGCTACTACTCGCAGGAGCTGACCTACGTGATGGGCGAGGGCCTGCGCGCTTGGTACGGCGTGGAGCCGCGGCTGATGAACGCGCCGCTGCCCGCCGAGACCCTGCAGGGCGGCATCGGCTCGGTGTCGTACGACTACTCGGACAACGCCGAGCGCATGTTCCAGCAGCCGCACACCCACATCGGCATGGAGAACATGCAGCGCTTCGTCGAAGGACGCCGCTGGTTCCACAGCAGCATGCAGACGGGCGAGCACAACGAGAACGGCAACGACCGCAACGACGACGCCGTCGGCCTGCAGGGCCCGTTCTTCAACCAGACGACCTGCTTCGGCTGCCACGCCAACAACGGCCGCGGCCAGGCGCCGTCCGTCGTCAACCAGCGGCTGGACAGCATGGCCGTGCGCGTCGCCGAGACGAACGCGGCCGGCCAGCAGCAGCCGCACGCCATGTACGGCGCGGCGGTGCAGATGAACGCGCGGGCGGCCAGGACCGACGCGTCGATCACCCGCAGCGACTGGGGCACCACCGTGCGGGTCGCCGGGTTCGAGCTCAAGAACGTGACCCTCGCCGACGGCACCACGGTCCAGCTGAGCAAGCCCAAGGTGTCGTTCGACGGCCCGGCGCCCGCCGTGTTCTCGCTGCGCAGCGCCCAGCCGGTGATCGGCATGGGCCTGCTCGAGGCGATCCCCGACGCCGAGATCCTCTCCCGCGTGCGCAGCGCACCGGACGCGGACGGGGTGAAGGGGACGGCGAACTTCGCCTACGACCCGGAGACCGGTGTCGTGCGCCTGGGCCGCTACGGCTGGAAGGCGTCCAAGGTCAGCCTGCGCCACCAGGTTGCCGGCGCCGCGCTGCTCGACATGTCGGTCACCTCGCCGCTCTATCCCAACCGCGACTGCCTGTTCGGGCCGGCCAAGTGCGACAAGGCCCTCAAGCAGGAGAAGGGCCTCTCCGAGGATGCCCTGAAGCTGCTGACCCGCTATGTCGGCCTGCTCGGCGTGCCCGCGCAGCGCAGCCTGGCGAGCGGCTGGCCGAAGGGCGTGTCGCCGATCGCCGGGCTGGACGCCGATCCGGTCAAGGTGAAGGCGGGCGCCAAGCTCTTCGCCGACATCAAGTGCGCCACCTGCCACGTCACCGAGATCAAGACCGGCACCGGCGGCGAGCTGGCCGAGGCACGCAGCCAGACCATCAAGCCCTACACCGACCTGCTGTTGCACGACATGGGCCCGGACCTCGCCGACAACCTGGTCGAAGGCCAGGCCACCGGCAGCATGTGGCGCACCTCGGCCTTGTGGGGCATCGGCTACACGGAGCTGGTGGCCGGCAAGAACCTCAAGGTGGGCTACCTGCACGACAGCCGGGCCCGCACCCTGACCGAGGCCATCCTGTGGCACGGCGGCGAGGCGCAGCGTTCGCGCCAGCGCTTCGCGGAACTCTCCGCCGCCGACCGGGCGGCCCTGCTGGCCTTCCTGTCGTCGCTCTGAGGCGCCGGGGCCTGTGTGAACACTAGGGCGCGGCGGCCTCGTCCATGAGGCGGGCCACGTCGGCCAGGAAGCGGTCGACCGCGAGCGGCTTGGTCCAGTACTCGTCGGCGCCGAGCTGGCTGGCGCGCGCGACTTCGTCCGGCATGGCGCTGGCCGACAGGGCCACCACGCGCAGCCGGCGGGTCGACGCGTCCGACTTCATGCGGCGCAGCACCTCCAGCCCGTCGATGTCCGGCAGCTGCATGTCCAGCAGCATCAGGTCGGGCTGCACGCTGCGGGCGAGGTCGAAGCCGCTGGTCCCGTCGTGGGCGCGGACGAAACGGACATCCACCCAGCGCGCCAGGATCTGCTCGACGAGCAGGGCGTTGACGTCGTTGTCCTCCACGTAGAGGACGGTGCCGCGCGGCGCGGCGGGTGCCGCCTGCCTCGGCAGCTGCCCCGGCGCGTGCGGCACCGCCTCGGCACGCGGCAGCGACACGCGCACGCGGGTGCCGACGCCGGGCTGGCTCTCGACCTCGATCTGGCCCTGCATCAGCCGCAGGAGCTGGCGGGTGAGGGCCAGGCCGATGCCGGTCCCGTCGACGGCCCCGCGCTCGCGCCCGAGCCGGTTGAACGGCTCGAACAGGTGCGCGAGCTGATCGCGCGTCATCCCGAGCCCGGTGTCCTCGATGACGAGGCCGACGGTTGCCTCCTCCACGCGCAGCGTGACGTTCACGACCCCGCCCGGCCGGTTGTACTTGACCGCGTTGGAGAGCAGGTTCAGCACCACCTGGCGCAGCCGCGTCGGGTCGGCATGCACGCCGACCGGCGCGGCCGGGTCGTAGCCCGCCACCAGCGAGACCGCGTGCGCATCGGCGGCGCCGCGCGTCAGCTGCATCGCTTCGGCGAGCAGGGGCAGCAAGGCGAGCGGCTCGGGCCGGACCGAGAGGTGGCCGGTCTCGATGCGGGACACGTCGAGCACGTCGTTGATGAGCGTCAACAGGTGCCACCCGGCCTGTTGCATGAGGTCGAGCTGGGCCAGTTCCTGGGCGGTGAGGCGCGGCTGGGCCTGCTGCCGCAGCAGCTCGGCGAAGCCCAGCACGGCATTGAGCGGCGTGCGAAGCTCGTGGCTCATGCGCGACAGGAACTCGGTCTTGGCACGGCTCGCGGCCTCGGCGCGGGCGAGCGCCTCGCGCACCTGCTGGGCCTCGTGCAGGTCGGTGATGTCGAGGCTCATCACCAGCAGGCAGGCCTCGCCCAGGTACTCGATCGGCTCGGCATTGAACAGCTCGTGGGTGGGCTTGGCATCGCCGCGGTGCACGCGCATCAGGCGGTTGCGCACCCGGCCGTCGCGCTGGAGCTCGGCGTAGAAGGCCTCACGGTCCTCGTTGCTCAGCCGTGCCGCGAGCTCGACGGTCTGGCGGCCCAGGATCTGCTCGCGCGTCATGCCGATGGCGGCGCAGCAGACGTCGTTCACCGCGAGCACGCGCCGCTGCGCGATGGAGAGGATCGTCGACGACACGGGCGCCGCGTTGAACAGGCGCTGGAAGCGCTCGAGGCCGGCCTCGACCTCGCGCTGCGCACGCTCGCGCTCGAGCTCGTGGTCGATGGCATCGAGCGCGAGCGAGATGTCGCCGACCATCTTGTCGAGCAGCTTCATCAGCGGGTCGTCGAAGAAGCCGACCTGCCCGGCGGCCAGCATCAGGACCCCGTCCACGCCGCCGCGCCGGTGGAAGGGCAGCCAGGCGAACGCGTGCACGCCGTGTGCCACCGCCTGGTCGCGCCACGGGACCGCCTGCGGGTCGTTCTGGTAGTCGTTGCTGGTGATGGGGCGTCCGTCGCGCAGCGCCTGCACCGTGCGCGAGCGCTGGGCCTGCGGTTCGCTCGTGTCCCAGGGCTGCGGAATGCCCGCCAGGATCTCGGCGGCCGGCCCGGCCGTGGCCGCGCGGCGGGCGAGGACGCCGTCGAGCACGTACACGCAGGCGACGCGCGCATGGCCCGCATCGACGCAGATCTCGCAGATCGCCTCGAACAGCCGGGTGCGGTCCTTGATGCGCGTGATCGCCTGGTTCGTCTGCGACAAGGCGTCGTAGAAGTGCGTCAGCCGCTGCATCAGCGCCTGCGCCGAGTTGGCACGGCGGTCCTCGCGCAGCAGCACGGCCGCCGGCAGGGCCATCGCCAGGGCCAGGCTGGCGGGCCCGAACGCGGTGCGCTGGACCAGCCCGGGATCGGTCCCGGACAGGGCCGCCCAGGCCAGCCAGGCGGAGGCCGACAGCGCGGCGAGGGCCAGCAGGCCGTGGCCTGAGTCCGGCTCGCGCCGGGCCTGCATCGCGCAGAGCAGGCCGATCGACAGGTCCAGCAGCGGCGCCGCCCAGCGGGCGAACGCCGGCGGCGCGAACGCGAGGACCAGGGCCGGACCCAGCAGGGCCGCCTTCACGGTGCCGCGCTGGCCGAGGTAGTCAGCGATCGCCCAGGCGATGAGTGCGCGCGGCAGCAGCGCCCACGCGGCCGCCATCGGGTCCGGCCCGCCCAGCGTGGTCGCGGCGGCGAGGGCGGACCCGGCCAGCGCCCAGAGCAGCCACGGATGGCGCTGGCGCCGCCAGAGGGCCCACAGCAGCGCTGCGGCGATGGCCAGCGCCGCGGCAACGACTTCTGGCGGACCAGGCGGACGGTACATCGGGGCCCTCTATCGTCGGGGATGGTAGAGGGGGCCGGGCGGCCTGTACAGCAGGGGATCCCTGAGCCGGGGATCGTCCGTCATGCGTTGTTCATCCGCCGGTCAAGTCCCGGCGGGCCGGCGCCGCTACATTCCCGACCGATCAACATGCGAGAGCGGGAGCAGCCGTGGCGAAGTCGGTGGGATGGCGGTGGGCTGCGTTGGCGTGCCTGGCCGCCTTGGCGGGGTGTGGCGGCGGTGCCGGCGCCGCGGCGGCGGCAACGGCTGCACCGGCAGACTCGTTCGGCCTGTCCGCCGATGCGAACTTCGTCACCGTGGACACCGGCGCGGGCCTGGTGTTCAAGGTGCGCCGCCACAACCGCGACGGCAGCAGCAAGGGCGTGGGCGACATCACGTCGATGGTCTACCGCGGCACCGAGTACCAGGACGCCCGCAAGGGCAGCCAGGTCAACTCCGGATTCGACTTCCTCTACAAGGGTGTGCACGATGTCGCGGTCGATGCGGCGCTCGTCGACCCGGACCATGTCCGCATCACGGTCCAGGCCGGGCCGCTGACGCACTACTACCTCGCGCAGCGCGGTCAGGCGAAGATCTACATGGGCACCTGGTTCGCGAGCGAACCCGACACGCTCGACCTGGTCCGCTTCATCGTGCGCGTGCCGATCGGCGTGCTGCCCCACGGCCCCGGCCCGTCCGACCTGCGGGGCACGAGCGGGCCGATTGAGGCCCACGACGTCTTCGGCATGCCCAACGGCGAGACGCGCTCCAAGCACTACTCGAACCAGCGGCTGAAGGACTGGTCCGCCATCGGGGCCACCGGCCCGCGGGCCGGCGTCTGGATCGTGCGCGACAACAACGAGGGCAACTCCGGCGGGCCGTTCTACCGCAGCCTGCTGAACCAGGGCACGGACACCGACCAGGAGATCACCTACATCGTCAACTACGGCGAAGCGCAGACCGAGCCTTACCGGACGGGCGTACTGAATGCCTACACGCTCGTCTTCACCGAGGGCGGCCCGCCCGATGCGATCGACACCGGCTGGTTCGCGGGCATGGCCTTGAAGGGCTACGTGGCGCCGGCGGCGCGCGGCGGCGTGGCTGGCCCGGCCATCGGCGGACGCGATCCGGCCTGGCCCTACACGGTCGGGTTCTCGAACGCGACGGCGCAGTACTGGGCGGACGCCGCCGCGGCGGACGGCCGATTCCAGAGCAGCGGCATGCTGCCCGGCACCTACGCGATGCGGGTCTACAAGAACGAGCTCGTGGTGGACTCGCGCAGCGTCACGGTGCAGGCGGGCAAGACGACGGTGCTCGATCCCATCGCCGTCGCGGACGATCCCTCGACCGTGCCGGCCGTCTGGCGCATCGGCGAGTGGGACGGCACGCCGGCCGAGTTCGTGAACGGCGACAAGCTCACCACCATGCACCCCTCGGACGTGCGCATGCGGCCCTGGGCGGTGGCCGACTACGTGGTCGGCCGCTCGGCCCCCGGCACCGGCTTCCCGGCTTGCCAGTGGAAGGACGTCAACGGCAGCATCACCGTGCGCTTCAACCTGGGCGCGGACCAGGTGGCCGACAAGGTGCTGCGTGTCGGCATCACGACCGCCTTCGCCGGGGCGCGGCCGGTGGTCCAGCTCAACCAATGGACTTCGCCGGTGCCCGCCGCCTCGACACAACCGTCGACACGCACGCTGACGACGGGCACCTACCGCGGCAACAACACGGTGTTCCGCTTCGCCATCCCGGCCAGCGCCTTCGTGGCCGGGGAAAACACGTTGACGCTGCGCGTCGCGAGCGGATCGGGCACCACCGCCTACCTGAGCCCGGGCCTGGCCTACGACGCGATCGACCTCGTGGCGCCGTAGCGGCGGGCTGCAGGCGGGCCGCGGCCGGCGTATCCTCGCGGCCGATGAAGCTTCCATGCCGCGCATGCAGATCCGTTGCCTGACCCCCGCCGATGCCGCCGAGTACCAGCGCGTGCGCCTGCTCGCGCTGCGCCAGGATCCGCTGTCCTTCATCGCGAGCCCTGACGAGGAATGCGACCGGCCGCTCGCCGAGGTCGCCGCGCAGCTGCAGGCCGGGCCGCAGGGCGCCGTGGTCGGTGCCTTCGACGGGGACGTGCTGGTCGGCACCTGCGGCTGGCGCCGCGAACAGCCGCTCAAGCTGGCCCACAAGGGCTGGGTGTGGGGCGTGTTCGTCGCCGCCTCGCACCGCGGCCGGGGCCTCGCGCGGCAGATGCTGGTCCACGTCGTCGAGATCGCGGGCGGCACGCCCGGCCTGCGGCAGCTGAACCTGTCGCTCCATGCCGGCAATGCTGCGGCGCTCGCGCTCTATGCCTCGCTCGGCTTCGTCGAATTCGGCCGCGAGCCGGCGGCGGTGCAGTTCGAAGGCGGCCTCTTCGAGGACGTCCACATGGTGAAGGTCTTGACCGGACCGTAGCCCGGATGCCGATCCGGGGGCGTCTCGCTTCGAGCCGGCGTATCCTGGACCCTGGCGAAGCTTCCAGGAGGGCATCTCATGAGCAGCGGCAGCGAACCCGGCACGGCCCCGTCCAACCCGCGGCACATCCGCCTCACCTCGCACCCCGGCCAGCAGGACCCCTCCGGCGCGCCGCCGATCCACTGGGGCGCGCCGACCGCGGCCGAGCGCGGCCCCATTGTCGGCACCACGACGAACCGCAGCCAGCGCAACGTGATCGGCACGCACAGCGGCTCGTACGGCGTCTACCGCGCACTGGCGCTGGCGGCCGGCAACCTGAAGAAGGGCCACCGCGCCGACCTCACCAACACCGCGCCCACCGACCTGATCGGCCCGCACCCGCAATGGGGCGACGCCGAACGCATCGTCTCCCTCGACCCCTGGGGGGCCTCGGTCGCCGAGGTCTTCGCCGGGCACATCGCCCAGGGCTACGACATCCGCCCGACCATCGCCGTCACGCAGGCCCACATCCACCTGCCGGAGGTGAAGCAGGCCCTGGCCTTCCAGCGCCTGCAGGTGGACGGCAAGTTCCTGCTGCCCGACAGCTCGGCCGCCGTCACCAAGGTGGCGATCGAGCCGGTGTGGTGGCTGCCCGGCGTCGCGAAGCGCTTCCAGGTGGGCGAGGGCGACCTGCGCCGGCACCTCTTCGAGGAGACCGGCGGCATGTACCCGGAGCTCGTCACGCGCAGCGACATCGAGGTCTTCCTGCCGCCCATCGGCGGGCAGACGCTGTACATCTTCGGCAACCCGCGCGACCTGGCCGATCCCTCGGTCACGCTGACGGCGCGCGTGCACGACGAGTGCAACGGCTCCGACGTCTTCGGCTCCGACATCTGCACCTGCCGGCCCTACCTGACGCACGCCATCGAGGAGTGCATCCGCGGCGCGCAGCAGGGCGGCGTCGGCCTCATCGCCTACAGCCGCAAGGAAGGGCGCGCGCTCGGCGAGGTCACCAAGTTCCTGGTCTACAACGCACGCAAGCGCCAGGTCGGCGGCGACAGCGCCGACAAGTACTTCCTGCGCACCGAATGCGTGGCGGGTGTGCAGGACATGCGCTTCCAGGAGCTGATGCCCGACGTGCTGCATTGGCTGGGCATCCGGAGGATCCACCGCCTCGTCAGCATGAGCAACGACAAGTACGACGCGATCACCGGCAGCGGCATCGCGGTCGGCGAGCGCATCAAGATCCCCGACGAGCTGGTGCCCGCCGATGCGCGGGTCGAGATCGAGGCCAAGATCGCGGCCGGCTACTTCACCGACGGCAGCGTGCCGGATGCGCTGCAGCTGGCAGCCACCAAGGGGCGCGGCCTTGTCTAGCCCCGCCGTTGCCCAACTGCGCCAGGCCGCGACCATCCGCGAGCGCTGCGCGAACATCGCGCAGGCCGTGGCCGAGGGCCGCTCCACGCATTTTGTGCTCGACCGTTCGCGCCTCGTCGACGCGGCCGATCGGGTCGCCCAGGTCACGCGCGAGAACTACCCGACGCTGCGCATCCCGTACCACAGCCGCTGGCGCCACTTCGAGGCCGGCGGCATCGACCGCAAGACCGAGCTGGACCTGCGACTGTCCGGCCTCGACGCCGCCGCGCAGGCGCGCGCCCGCATCGACCTCACCGTCGTCAGCGTGCTGCTCGATGCCGGCGCGGGCGCGGCCTGGCACTACGTCGAGCCGTCGAGCGGGCGCCGCTTCGAGCGCTCCGAGGGCCTGGGCGTCGCGAGTTTCCGCGGCTTCCTGCAGGGACTGTTCTCGTCCGATCCGGCGCAGCCGCTGCGCGCCGATGCGGCCGCCCTGCAGCGCATGGACGCGTCGACCCTCGCCACGATGTTCCAGGTGCGGCCGGACAACCCGCTGGTCGGCCTGGAAGGCCGCGCGCACTTGCTGCGCCGCCTGGGCGATGCCCTTGCGCTGCAGCACGGCAGCTTCGGCCACTACGGCCGCCCCGGCGCGCTGCACGATCGCCTGGCGCTGAAGCCGGTGACGGCCGCGCGCCTGCTGCAGTCGTTGCTCGACACGCTGAGCGGCATCTGGCTCGCCGACAACGAGCTCGACGGCCAGCCGCTCGGCGACTGCTGGCGCCACCCGTTGGCCGGCGGCAGCGGCGCGAGTGCCGGCTGGGTGCCCTTCCACAAGCTGAGCCAGTGGCTGTGCTACTCGCTGCTCGAGCCCTTCGAGTGGTCGGGGACGCCGGTCAGCGGGCTCGAGGCCCTCACCGGCCTACCGGAATACCGCAACGGCGGCCTGCTGCTCGACACCGGCGTCATCGTGCCGCGCGACCCCGCTTTCACGCAGCGTCGTCATACAACCGGCGACGAGGCCGTCGTGGAGTGGCGGGCGCTGACCGTCAGCCTGCTCGACGACCTCGCGCCCCTCGTGCGTGAACGGCTCGGCCGCGGCGAGGCCGAGCTGCCCCTGGCGCGCATCCTCGAGGGCGGCACCTGGGCTGCAGGCCGCGCTCTGGCTCGCGAGCGGCGCGAAGGCCGCCCACCCCTCGCCATCGAGAGCGACGGCACGGTGTTCTGAGCCCTCGCCTCTTTGCGGCACGGACCGCCCTTTTGTCACGAGACCAAACCAATACCAGCTGTACCGGCCATCGATCGTCTTTTGGCATGGATCCCGGGCGTCAGCCCCATGGACCGGCGGGAAAGCTGCAACTTTCCACACAAGTCGACACCTTGTCGGTGCGATGACCCCGTGTTTACCCTGATTTGTCTGATGACCAAGGGTGCTTCAATTGGTCTTGTGGAAGCGTTTCCACATTCCAGGGGAACGCGCCAACAGGCCCTCGCGGAGGCCGCGCAGTAACCGTCGACGCGAGATCGAGTCAACAAGGCAGGGGCCCCACGCCGTGCGCGCGAGGGCTCGAGAGGGTTGGGACCATGAGCAAATTCAAGCTGAGCGCGCTGGCGCTCGCCGCCGGTGTGGCCGCGACGTCGATGGCCCAGGCGGGCACGATCGTCGCCCCGTACTTCTTCGGCTGGGGCTTCAACAACGGCGGCTACAAGTTCAAGAACCTGACCGAGGCGAAATCGCGGGCCGGCATGGACGGCGTGACGATCGCCTTCGGCATCTCGGGCGGCGGCTGCACGCTCAGCGGCGGCATGGAGGCGACGCTGAACGACGCCTCGGTGAAGGCCGACGTCAAGTCGTACATCAACGGCGGCGGCCGCGTGATCCTGTCCTTCGGCGGCGCCGCCGGCACCTACCTCGAATCGGCCTGCTCGGCGAACGACCTTGTCTCGCTGATCCGCCGCCTGATCGACACCCACGGCACGCGATCCATCGACTGGGACATCGAGGGCAGCCAGCTCGGCGACACGCGCCTGAACGGCGTGCGCAACGCGGCCATCAAGCAGCTGCAGGCGATCTACCCCGACCTCTACACCTCGTTCACGCTGCCGGTCGATCCCTTCCGCACCAGTTCCGAGCCGGGCGGCCTGCCGCCGAAGGCGCTGGCGCTGATCAGCGACGCGGCGAAGGCCGGCGTCACGGTGTCGATGGTCAACATCATGGCGATGGACTACGGCACCTACTACAGCGGCGGCAAGAAGATGGGCGACCTCGCCGTCTCGGCCGCGCAGTCCACCTTCAACCAGCTGCGCGGCGTCTACCCGTCCAAGAGCGACGCGCAGCTGTGGGCGATGATCGGCATCACGCCGATGATCGGCCAGAACGACGAGGCTTCGGAGATCTTCACGCCGGCCGATGCCGCGACGGTCGCCAACTTTGCGAAGCAGAAGGGCATCGGCCTGCTGTCCTACTGGGCGGCGCAGCGCGACCGCGTGGGCTCGGGCAGCCTCGACGACTACAGCCGTGCCAACACGCGCGACTACGAGTACTGGCAGACCTTTGCCGCGGTGCGCGGCAGCAACCCGCCGGCCCCGCCCCCGCCGCCGGCCCCGACCGCGAAGCAGTACCAGGTGAAGTCGGCCTTCTCCAACCTGTGCCTGGACGTCGCGGGTGCGAGCACGGCCGACGGCGCCCAGGTGGTCCAGCAGAACTGCGGCGCCGGCGGCTCGCAGGTCTTCTCGTTCGTGCCCGACACCAGCGGCACCTACCGCATCGTCAACGTCAACAGCGGCAAGTCGCTGGACGTGACCGACGTGTCGACGGCGAATGGGGCCTTGATCCAGCAGTGGAGCAGCACCAGCGGCGCGAACCAGCGCTTCGCCGTGTTGACCGACGCCGCGAGCGGCACGGTGCGCCTGCAGGCCGCCCACAGCGGCCGATGCGTCGACGTGAAGGACTGGAACAGCGCGCCCGGGGCCGCCATCCAGCAGTGGGACTGCAGCATCAATGCGAACCAGAAGTGGTCGCTGGTGCCGGTCGGCGGGACGCCGGCTCCGGCCCCTGCCCCGGCGCCGGCGCCCGCCCCGGCACCCGCGCCTGCGCCTGCGCCTGCGCCGACGCCCGCTCCGGCGCCTGCGCCGGCACCTTCCCCTGCGCCCGCACCCGCACCGTCGACCTGCGCCGTGTGGAGGGAAGGCATCACCTACAACGTCGGCCAGGTCGTGAGCTACCAGGGCCGGCAGTACAAGGCCCTGGTGACGCACACCGCCTTTGCCGGTGCGAACTGGAACCCGGCCGCGACGCCCACGCTGTGGACGCCGACCTCGGCCTCGTGCGGCCCGACGCCGGCCCCGGCACCCGCACCCTCTCCTGCACCCGCTCCGGCCCCAGCCCCGGCGCCCGCGCCCTCTCCTGCACCGGCTCCCGCCCCGGCTCCAGCCCCCGCGCCGTCCTCCGCCGACCTGACCGATGCCCGCAAGAAGGACATCGCGATGCAGATCGTCTCGAGCGCCGAGAACTCGTCGCTGAACTGGCGCGCCCAGTACGCCTACATCCAGGACATCAACGACGGGCGCGGCTACACCGCCGGCATCATCGGCTTCTGCTCGGGCACCGGCGACATGCTGGAGGTGGTCCAGGAGTACACCAACCGCAAGCCGGGCAACGTGCTGGCCAAGTACCTGCCGGCGCTGCGCAAGGTCAACGGCACCGAGTCGCATGCCGGCCTGGACCCGAACTTCACCGTCGACTGGAAGTCGGCCGCCGCGGACGTGGTGTTCCAGCAGTCGCAGGACTTCGAGCGCGACGGCGTCTACTTCAACCCGGCGGTGAGCCAGGCCAAGTCGGACGGCCTGCGCGCCCTCGGCCAGTTCATCTACTACGACGCGATCGTGATGCACGGGCCGGGCAACAGCGGCGTGAGCTTCGGCGGCATCCGCAAGGCCGCGATGGCGAAGGCCAAGACCCCCGCCCAGGGCGGCAACGAGACGACCTACCTCAATGCCTTCCTCGATGCCCGCGTGGCGGCGATGAAGACGGAGGAGGCGCACAGCGACACCAGCCGCGTCGACACCGCCCAGCGCGTCTGGCTGCGCGACGGCAACTTCGACCTCAACACGCCGCTGAACTGGAAGGTCTACGGCGATCCCTACAGCATCAAGTGACCACCCCGCAGACGAAGGAGAACCGCATGAATCACGTTCGCACGACGACGACATACGGCCAGCGCCTGCGCTGGGTGCTGGCCCCGGTGGCGCTCGCGCTGGTGGCTGCCTGCGGCGGCGGAACCGAGGGCGCCGCCGACGACGGCAGCGCGCCGATGGCCTCGGGCGACGAGGCCCAGGTGGCCGACGCGCCGACCGACGATGCCTCGGTGGCGCGCGAGGCGGCCCAGGCCGTCGCCCCGGCGAAGTTCCGCCACCCCGGCATCTTCCTGACGCAGGCCCGGCTCGACGCCTTCAAGGCGGCGCAGAACTCGGCCAACCCCAGCGTGCTCAAGACCGGCTACCAGCCGGTCATGAACGACCCGCGCAGTGCCTACACCTACGGGCACAAGGCGCTGTCGAACGTGCAGGTGGTGGGCAGCGCGATCGGCGACCAGGAGGCGCGCTTCAAGAACGACGCCCAGGCGGCGTACCTGAATGCGCTGCGCTGGGTGAAGACCGGCGACGTGCGGCACCGCGACAAGTCGATGGCGATCCTGAACGACTGGGCGCGCAGCTTCCGCAGCTTCTCGGTAGCCTCGGGCACGAACGCGGCGCAGGTGCAGCTGGAAGCGGCCTGGATGCTGCCGGTGTGGGTGAGCGCGGCGGAGATCATCCGTCACCACAACGGCGGCGAGGCGGGCTGGTCGCAGGCCGACATCGCGACCTTCAGCGGCTTCGTCGACCGCCAGTACAACGAGGCGGCGAAGGCGCGCACGCGGGTCAACAACTGGGCGGTGTCGGCGGGCCTCGCGATGATGGCGGCCGGCGTCTACCAGGACAACGGCACGCGCTATGCGGCGGGGCTGACGCGCATCATGGAGATGATCCCGCTGTCGGTCTTCCCGGGCGGCGAGGTCAACGAGCTGAAGGCGCGCGACTGCACCCACCCGCAGTACAACCTCGAGGGCCTGGCGCAGGCCGCCGAGATCGCGGTGATCCAGGCGGCCGACACCCAGGTGTGGATGTGGAAGGGCAACGGCGAGAGCACGCCGCGCCTGGCGCAGGGCCTGGAGTACATGGCGAGGTCGCTGCAGAGCGGCAGCGGCGTGCGCAACTGCAAGGGCCAGCACCTGGAGGCCGGCTACATGGACATCGCGGTCAACGGCTACATGAACCGCGGCGTGCCGATCCCCAACTTCCAGGCGCTCGCGAAGGCGCGGCGGCCGGACGGCGGCTCGATGCAGTTCCTCGGCTTCACCACGGCCACGCACGGCCGCGACGACTATTGACACAACTGCAACAACCCAGGAGGGACGCGCGATGTGGGGGGCTATGATCCAGAACTCAGCAGTCTGGAGCAAGAACTCGACGTGGGCACGATCAAGGATGTGGCACGCCTCGCGGGTGTCGGTGTGGCCACGGCATCGCGCGTGATCTCGGGCAAGGGGCCGTTCTCGGCCGATTCGGCCTCGCGCGTGCAGGCGGCGATCGAGCAGCTGGATTTCCGGCCCTCGCGCATCGCGCGTGCGTTGTCGATGAAGAGCACGAACGCGATCGGCGTCTACGTGCCGGATTTCAAGGGCCCGTTCTACGGCCCGATGCTGCATGCCATCGACATGGAGCTGCGGGCGCAGGACCGCCACATGGTGATCGCCAACGGCCATGGCGGCGAGGACGTGCGCGAGCAGGCGCTGAGCGGCATCGAGTTCCTGATGGACCGGCAGTGCGAGGGCATGCTGCTCACGACGTATGCGCTGCGCGATGCCGACATCGTGGGGCTGAAGCGGCGTTTCCCGAACATCGCGGTCGTGAACCGCGACGTGAAGGGCATGCGCAGCCATTGCTTCACGGTCGACCACAAGGCGGGCGGGGCGCTGGCGGCGCACACGCTGCTGGAGCACGGGCACCGGCGCATCGCGGTGATCGCCGGGCCGTCGGGCGCGCCGGACAACCGGCTGCGGCTGCAGGGCTTCTACGACACCCTGGCCGAGGCCGGCATCGCGCGCGAGGCGGTGCCGACGGTGGTCGGCGACTTCGCGGCCGAGAGCGGCTGGGCGGGGATCGAGCAGCTGCTGGGGCAGCGCGCCAAGTTCACGGCGCTGTTCTGCTGCAACGACCAGATGGCGATGGGGGCGATGTCGCGGCTGCAGGCGGCGGGGCTGACGGTGCCGGGCGACGTGTCGGTGATCGGCTACGACGACACCGACATCGCGGCCTGGCTGTCGCCGCGGCTCACGACGATCCGCATCCTGGTCGGCGACATGGGGCTGAATGCCTGCCGGCTGCTGTCCAACCTGTGCTTCAACACCGAGCTGTCGGTGTCGCGGGAGTTCGAGCCCGAGCTGATCCTGCGGGATTCGGTGGCGAGGCTGAAGTAGGGCTTGGAGGAGGGTGCGGCTCGAGGCCTACGCTGCTGCCGCGTGAAGCCTGACGCCCAGGGCCTTGGCGACTTTCAGCACGGTCGCGAAACTGGGGTTCCCATCGACGCTCAACGCGCGGTAAAGGCTCTCTCGGCTCAGCCCCGTGTCCTTGGCCACCTGGCTCATTCCCTTGGCCCGGGCAATGTCGCCCAACGCACCTGCAATCCCTGCCGCATCCTCCGGTGCTTCTTCCAACCAGGCATCCAGATAGGCCGCCATTTCATCCGGCGTACGCAGATGCTCCGAGACGTCGTACGGAATGGTCTTCGTACGGGCAGGCTTCTTCGTCCCGATCTTGGTCATGTCGGCGAATGTAGTCTATGGGCTACACATGTCAATATCCCATCATGATGTCCGGCAGAACCTCGTAGCCCGGATGCCAATCCGGGGCTCGTCGGTCAGTTCTGTAAACAGTCCGCGCATCCCGCCATGTCGTGAACAGCGAAACCCCTCACAGACAACGGCTGGGCCTGTCCCGTAGAATGCAGGCTTCTTCATCGCCCGTGCCATGCGGCCCGCCCCGGGGTCGCACGCAGCCGGCACCGGCGTCCTCCCACCCCTGACCGCTGTCCGCCGCCCCGGCGGACGCGAGCCGCGTGCCTGTTGTCATGCGGCGGCAGGAACGTTGATACAAGACCAAGGAGCTGACATGGCCAAGGAAGAACTGATCGAAATGGGCGGCGTCGTCAACGAGGTGCTGCCGGACTCCCGGTTCCGCGTCACGCTGGACAACGGCCACGTGCTGGTGGCCTACAGCTCGGGCCGCATGCGCAAGAACCACATCCGCATCCTGGCGGGCGATGCCGTCTCGCTGGAGATGTCGCCCTACGACCTGAGCAAGGGCCGGATCACTTTCCGGCACCTGGGCCGGCCGCCGGCACGCAACGGGTCGTGACCGCGCCCCGGTTCACGAATCGCTGAACTTCATCCCCAACACGGCTGCGGACCGCTTCATCCGCTCGACGCGCTGCTCGACCTGCTCCACCTCGCGCTGGTGGAGCTCGTCCAGCGTCGTCATCAAGCCCTGGAACCGTTCCAGGTCCTCGTCGTCCCGGAACAGCACCCCATCGTCGGTGAACGTGAGCGTCGGCCGGCGATCGTCGATCAGCTCGCACACGGCCTCGGCCGCCGCGATCCAGCGCTCGCGGTTCTCGTAGAACTCCCGCTGGGCCGTGAACTGCCATTCGAGCAGCGGCACGATGCGGTCCCGCTCCGCATCGCGAACCGCTTCCGGCAGGGCCTCCAGCGCCCGCGCCATCTCGCCGGCGAAGGCGACCATGATCTTCTGGTAGGCCTGCTGGTGCGTCTGCGTCAGCTCGCGCAGCACCTCGAGAACCGCGAGCGATTCCTCGGTGCCGTCGGCGGTCGACAGCCGTTCCTGGCGCAGCACCTCGTCCAGTTCGAGCTCGGCCTGCTTCTGGTGGAAGGCCTTCGCGACCTGCATGCCGAGCTGGGCATAGCGCTGGGCGATCTGGAGGAGGGTGTCTTGTTCGGTCGGCATGGGAGTGCGGGGCAGCATCGGCCCCGGATTTTCGCCTACCGCCGTACCCCGCTGGATCACCCCGCCGCATCCGGCCTTCCACCCCCCCGGCCGATCCACGCGTCCACCCGCTGCTCCAGCACCGCCAGCGGCATCGCGCCGCTGTCCAGCACCACCGCATGGAAGTCGCGCAGGTCGAAGCGGTCCCCCAGCGCCTTGCGGGCCCGCTCGCGCAGCTCGAGCAGCTTGCGCTGGCCCAGCATGTAGCCGAGCGCCTGGCTCGGGTTCGAGAAGTAGCGGTCCACCTCGCTCGCCGCGTTCGACGGGTCCAGCCCCGCCTGGTGCGTCATGTAGGCCACCGCCTTGGCCCGCGGCCAGCGGTAGGCGTGGATGCCGGTGTCCACCACCAGCCGCGCAGCGCGGAACAGCTGTGCCTGCAGGTGGCCGTAGTGCTGGTACGGGTCCTTGTACATGCCGAGCTGGAAGCCCAGCGTCTCGGCGTACAGCGCCCAGCCCTCGCCGTAGGCCACGTTCCAGCCGCCGCGCCGGCGCCAGTCGTGCAGGTTCTCGATCTCGGCCGCACGCGCGCCCTGCATGTGGTGCCCCGGCACCGTCTCGTGGATGAACAGCGTCTCCACCTGCCAGGTGGTCTCGGTGGCATAGCCGCGCGCATTCACCGTGAAATACCCCGGCGTGCCCAGCTCCAGCGAGCCCGGCGTGTAGTTGGCCGCGGTGCTGCTGACCGCCTCGGCGGCCGACATGCCGCGCACCAGGTAGGGCATGCGCGGGACCGCGTGGAACAGCGCCGGCAGCTGCGGATCGATGCGCGCCGGCATCGCCCGGTAGGCCGCCAGCACCGCTTCCTCCGACTTGAAGAAGAAGCGCCGGTCGTGGCTGACGTAATGCATGAACGCCTGCGCGCCGCCCTTGAAGCCGGTCTCGCGCGCCACCTGCGCGATCTCGCGCCGCAGCCGCGCCACCTCGCGCAGGCCCAGCGCGTGGATCTTCCCCGCGTCCTGGTCGGCCACGATCTCGCTGCGGATCAGGAAGTCGTAGTACGCCGCGCCGCCCGGCAGCGCCGACAGGCCGACGTCGAGCGGCGCCTTCGGCCGGTAGGTCTTCGCGAGGAAGTCGCGGAAGCGCCGCAGCGCCGGCTGGTAGTCATCGCGCACCGCCGCCCTCGCGGCCTGCAGCAGCTCGTCGCGCTGCGCCTGCGGCACGGCGGGGATGAAGGACTGGAAGGGCTTCAGCACCACGCTGGCGTCGGCGTCGGCCACCAGGTGCGCGTCGATGCCGGCGACGATGCGGTCCACCACGCCCTGCGAATGCAGCCAGCCTGAGGCCATGCCCTCCACCAGCCGCAGCTGCGTCTGCTCCGCCAGGCGCGGGATCGCCTTCACGCGCGCGATGTAGTCGCGGTAGTCGTCGGCGCTGCGAAAGGGCGTCATCTGCGCCGCCAGCGGCATCAGCGACTGCAGCCCGCCCAGCGTGTTCAGCACCAGCTCGTCGGCGTGCTCGAACTGCTGCTCCGCGACCGCCTTCTCCATCTTGTCCACCAGCAGCTGGCGCGACACGAGGTCCTGCCCCTGCAGCCCGGCCGGGTCGATGGCCTTGGCCTTCGCCAGCATCTCGCGGTCGTAGGCCTTCTCGCGCGCTTCCTCGGCCTCCGAGAGGTCGGGCAGCAGCGCGTTGTAGCCGGGGATGCCCAGCACCGTCGCCCACTCCGGATGGCGGCGGAAGGTCTCCGCCATGTCGGTGTCGAGCAAGCCGCGCAAGGTCTCGGCCGGCGACGCCGGCGCGGCCGCGGTGGATCCCGCCGGCGCCTGCGCGGCGGTTGACTGCGCCTGCGCCGGCACCCCGGCGGCCAGCAGCATCACGGCAAGGGTCACGGGCTGCGCGGCACGCAGCCAGGTTGGCAAAACGGTCATCGTGTTCTCTCCCTGGTCGTCAATGAAAGCCTCATGGGCTGGATTCGGAGGCGGCCGGCGCCGCGATGGGTGGTGCCGGCTCCTCCACGGGTGAGGGGCGCGGCGGCGCGCTGCCAGGGCCGCGCGGTACGCCGGTCTTCGGATCGAGGCCCATGCCGTTCAGCACCTGGCCCAGTTCCTCGGCGGTCTTGGGGGGGCGGTCGTCGCCCTTCATCGCGCGCACGCCGGCCCGGTCGCCGAGCAGCGGCACGGCCGACGCGGCCCCGCCGGCGGGCGACGGGATCGGCTCGCCCGTCGCCGGGTCGAGGCTGCCGCCCTCGCTGTCGCTCGGCCCGCCCTCGGGTGCCGACGCCGCGTCGTCCGGCGGCGGCACCGGCACGCGCGGCGGCGGGAACGTCGCCTTTGCGTCGACGAGCCCCTTCTTCTGCACGTCGCGGAAGAAGTCGCCCACCACGCGCACCGCGTTGTGCCCGCCCTGGCCCCACCAGCTGCTGCGCAGCGTGACGCGCGCGTCGTTGAAGCCGACCCAGGCCCCGGCCACCAGCTCGGGGTGCATCAGGATGAACCAGCCGTCGGTGTTCTTCTGCGTGGTGCCGGTCTTGCCGGCCAGGTCGCCGGCGACGCCGAAGCGGGTCCGCACCTGCGTGCCGGTGCCGCGCGCGATCACGCCGCGCATCATGTCGAGCAGGTCGGTGGCCGACTCGGGCGACATGCCGCGGCGCGGCGGCTCGCCGAACTCGGCGATGACGCGGCCCTCGCGGTCCTTGATCCGCTTCACGAACACCGGCTTGTGCACGCTGCCCAGCTGCGCGATCGACGCATAGGCGTTCACCATCTCGAGCAGCGTCACCGGGCTCGTGCCGAGCGCGAGCGACGGCACCGCCTCGAGCGGGCTCTGGTCGACGCCCAGCGACTTCGCGAGCGCCACCACGCGCGGGATGCCCACCTCCTGCATGACCTGGGCGGTGATGGTGTTCTTGGACAGCGCCAGGCCGTCACGGATCGTCATCGGCGCGCCGCTGGACCCCGCCATGTCGGTGGGCCGCCAGACGGCGCCGCCCATGTTGACCTCGACCGGCCCGTCGACGAAGGTCTTGTCCGGCGACATGCCGGCCTCCAGCGCCGCGCCATAGACGAAGGGCTTGAAGGTGGAGCCGGGCTGGCGCTCGGCCTGCGCCACGTGGTCGTACTGGTCGAGCGCGAAGTCGCGGCTGCCGACCCAGGCCTTGACCTCGCCGTTGCGCGGATCCATCGCGACGAAGCCGGCCTCCAGGCGCGTCTTCTGCGCCTTCAACCGCGCCATGAAGGCGGCGTCGGCGCGCAGCTTCTCCTGCGCATCGGCCGGGCTGGCACCGGCTTCCACCGCCTTCCTGAACTCCGGCGTGTCGCGCACGAAGGCCGTCACCAGGTCGCGCCGCGCGGTCCACAGGAAGCCGAAGGGCTCGGCCTTGGCGGCGAGCTTCTCGTAGGCCTCGGGCGAGCCGGAGGGCGGCGGCAGCGCCGGTCGGCTCCATTCCACGTCGGCCACCTGCTGCAGCGCGTCGCCCTGCGCCTGCACGGCGCGCACCGCCTCGTCCTGCAGGCGGCTGTCGAGCGTGGTCTCGATCACCAGGCCGTCGGCATAGAGGTCGCGGTCGTGCTCGTCGGCCCAGTCCAGCAGCCACTTGCGCGCATGGGCCGCGAAGTGCGGCGCGGTCGCCGGGAAGTCGGGCTGGCGGCTCCAGTGCAGCCCGAGCGGCTGCGCGCTCAGCTCGCGCATCTGCGCCTCGGTGAGGGACTGCGCCTTCACCATCTGGGCCAGCACCACGTTGCGCCGCGCGAGGGCCCGCTCCGGATGCTGCACCGGGTTGTAGTAGTCGGTGCCCTTGAGCATGCCGACCAGGGTGGCACTCTCCAGAACGTCGAGCTCGGCCGCGGGCTTGTCGAAGTAGGTGCGCGCGGCCATCTCGATCCCGACCGCGTTGTACAGGAAGGGCACGGTGTTGAGATAGGCCTCGAGGATCTGCGTCTTGTCGTAGACGCGCTCGATGCGCCATGCGGTGATCCACTCCTTGGCCTTGCGGTGCAGGGTGCGGGCGCGGCCGACCTCGTCGCGGAAGAGGTTGCGGACGAGCTGCTGGGTGATGGTCGAGCCGCCCTGCATGTCGCCGGTGGCGGTGTGCAGCACGGCGCCGGCGGAGCGCACGAAGTCGATGCCGCGGTGCTCGTAGAAGCGCCGGTCCTCGGTCGCGATCAGCGCCTTGACGACGTGGGGCGAGATCCTGTCCAGCGTCAGGCGCTCCTGCTGGGCGCGGCGGAAGCTCGCGATCTGCTGGCCGTCGGCCGACACCAGCACGCTGGGCTGTTGCGCCTGTACCTGCTTCAGGTCCTGCACGCTGGGCGTCACTTGCATCAGCACGCCGACGTACACGCACAGCAGCACCAGCAGCACGCCCAGGCCGAAGGCGCTCCACAGCGCCCAGCGGATCAGGCGGACGCGCCAGGCCGGCACGGGCTCGAAGCCGGGCACGGTGGGCAGTCGGTCGGGACGGTAACGCGGCATGGGGTCCTTGAAAACAGCGGCCGGACGCCGAGTCTATGCAATGTCGGGCTTCCTTCTATAGTCTGGCGACTTCATCGACGCAGGACATTCCCCATGAACGGCCAGACGCCCCGCCCCTTGCTTGCCCAGGCCGCGAGCGACACCGACCCTCGCGAAACCCAGGAATGGCTGGATGCGCTGCGCGCCACCGTCAGCGAAAGCGGCAGCGAACGCGGCCTGTACCTCATCGAGCAGCTCGAGGAACAGGCCCAGCAGCTGGGCATCGTGCCGCACGTGCAGCCCTACTCGGCCTACCGCAACACCATCCCGCTCGAGCGCCAGGGCCACTACCCCGGCGACCTGGCCGTCGAGGAGCGCCTGACCGCGATCACGCGCTGGAACGCGCTGGCGATGGTGGTGCGCGCCAACCAGGCGTACGGCGAGCTGGGAGGGCACATCGCGAGCTATGCCTCGGCGGCGGAGATCTTCGAGCTTGGCTTCAACCACTTCTTCCGCGGCGACGCGAGCCGTACCGCGGGCGGGCGCGATGCCGACCTGGTGTACTTCCAGCCGCATTCGGCGCCGGGGGTCTATTCGCGCGCCTTCCTCGAAGGCCGGCTGAGCGAGGAGCAGCTCGCCAACTACCGGCAAGAGGTCGGCGGCACGGGGTTGTGCTCGTACCCGCATCCCTGGCTGATGCCGGAGTTCTGGCAGTTCCCGACCGGCTCGATGGGGCTGGGCCCGCTCTCGGCCGTCTACCAGGCGCGCTTCATGCGCTACCTGGCGAACCGTGGCCTGGCCGACACGGCCGGGCGGCATGTGTGGGGGGTGTTCGGCGACGGCGAGATGGACGAGCCGGAGTCCATCGCCGGCCTGACGCTCGCGGCGCGCGAGCAGCTCGACAACCTGACCTTCGTCGTCAACTGCAACCTGCAGCGGCTGGACGGGCCGGTACGCGGCAACGGCCAGATCATCCAGGAGCTGGAGTCGCTGTTCACCGGCGCGGGCTGGAACGTGATCAAGGTGCTGTGGGGCTCGGACTGGGATGCGCTGTTCGCGCGCGACACGCAGCACGTGCTGCTGCAGCGGCTCGCGGCGACGGTCGACGGCCAGTACCAGACGCTGGGCGCGAACGACGGCGCCTACAACGTGGAGCACTTCTTCCGCCAGGACCCGCAGGTGCAGGCGCTGGTGGCGCACATGAGCGTGGACGAGATCGATGCGTTGAAGCGCGGCGGGCACGACTTCCGCAAGCTGCATGCGGCCTTCGCCGCGGCGCGGGCGCACCAGGGCCGGCCGACGGTGATCCTTGCCAAGACCAAGAAGGGCTTCGGCATGGGCGGGGTGGGCGAGTCGCGCATGACCTCGCACCAGGCGAAGAAGCTGGACCTGGTCGCGCTGAAGGCCTTCCGCGACCGCTTTGCGCTGCCGCTGTCGGACGAGGACGTGGCGGCGCTGCGCTTCTACAAGCCGGCCGAGGACAGCCCGGAGATGCAGTACCTGCGCGAGCGACGCGAGGCGCTGGGCGGGGCGCTGCCGGCACGCAAGCCGCAGGCGCCGTTGCTGCCGGTGCCGCCGCTGGCCGGCTGGGGCGGCTTCGCCGTGCAGGCAGAGGGCAAGGAGATGTCGACCACGATGGCGGCGGTGCGCATGTTCGCCGGGCTGTTGAAGGACGCGCAGCTCGGGCCGCGCATCGTGCCCATCGTTGCCGACGAGGCGCGCACCTTCGGCATGGCGAGCCTGTTCCGGCAGATCGGCATCTACTCGCCGCAGGGGCAGCTGTACGAGCCCGAGGATGCGGGCTCGATGCTGTCGTACCGCGAGGCACAGGACGGGCAGCTGCTGGAGGAGGGCATCACCGAGGCGGGGGCGCTGGCATCCTGGATCGCCGCCGGCACCTCGTACAGCGTGCACGGCCTGCCGATGCTGCCGATGTACATCTACTACTCGATGTTCGGCTTCCAGCGCGTGGGCGACCTGATCTGGGCGGCGGCCGACCAGCGGGTGCGGGGCTTCCTGTTCGGTGCGACGGCAGGGCGCACGACGCTGGGCGGCGAGGGCCTGCAGCACCAGGACGGCAGCAGCCTGGTGATGGCCTCGATGGTGCCGAACTGCCGCGCCTGGGACCCGGCCTTCGCCGGCGAGGTGGCGGTGATCATGGACCATGCGTCGCGCCGCATGCTGGAGCAGCAGTGCGACGAGTTCCACTACGTGACGCTGATGAACGAGAACTACGCGCAGCCGTCGCTGCCGGAGGCGGTGCATGGCGACGTGGTGCGCGGCATGTACCGCCTCGCGACGCATGCGGTGAAGAAGAAGGCCGGCCGGGTGCGCTTGCTGGGCAGCGGGGCGATCCTGCGCGAGGTGATGGCGGCCGCCGAGCTGCTGGCGGCCGATTGGCAGGTGGCGAGCGAGGTGTTCAGCGTGACGAGCTTCAGCGAGCTGGCGCGCGACGCGCGCGAGGCCGACCGCGTGGAGCGCCTCGGCGGCGAGGCGCCGGTGTCGCACGTGGCGGCGCTGCTGGAGGGGCGCGACCCGGTGGTCGCCGCAAGCGACTATGTGCGCGCCTGGCCGCAGCTGATCGCCGAGTACGTGCCGGCGCGCTACATCACGCTGGGCACCGACGGCTTCGGCCGCAGCGACACGCGCCAGCAGTTGCGCCGCTTCTTCGAGGTGGACCGCCACCAGGTGGTGCTGGCGGCGCTGCAGGCGCTGGTGCGGGACGGGAAGCTGGAGCGGGCGGTGCTCGCGCAGGCGGCGGCGAAGTACGGGGTGGATGCCGGGGCGCCTTCGCCCTGGACGGCGTGAGCGTGCCCTGACGGCGAGGTCCAGCGGCGATTTTCAAGCGGAACAAGCAGGTGCTTCCTGGGCGCGACCGCTTCCGCCCGCGGCGGTCGCACCGAAGAATCCAGCGCATGCACGACAGATCGCGTGCGCCCTCGGACACCGTCCATGAAAGCCTTCACCGCCCTCCTCCTGGCCGGCCTCTGCGCCGCGTCGAACGCGGCCGATGACCTGCCGCACCCGCGCCGCCAGGCCGTCACGCCCGACAGTGCGGCCACCGTGCTGGCCGCCCGCCGCTATGCGGCGTTCTGGAACACCGGCGAGGCGCGCCATGCGCGGGCGGCGCTGGCGCCCGGCTTTCTCGACCGCACGCTGCCCGCCGGTCGGCCGCAGGGCCCGGACGGGCCCTTGCAGGCTTCGGCCGGGTTCCGCGCCGCCGTGCCCGACCTGCGGGCGGAGATCGAGGACCTGGTGGCGGTGGGCGACCGCGTCAGCGTGCGCCTGCACTTCCAAGGTCACTTCAGCGGCGTCTTCAAGGGCCGCCAGGGGCAGGGCCAGGCGATCGACTTCCAGGCCTTCGACCTGTACCGCGTCGAGGAGGGCCGCATCGCCGAGAACTGGCACCTCGAGGACAACCTGGGGTTGATGCAGCAGCTGGGCGTCGTCCAGCCCTGAGCCGGCGCGGGCCTGCGACACTCGCCGGATGGACCGCCTGAACGACCTGCGCCTGTTCATCGATGCCGCGGCGCTCGGCAGCTTCTCGGCCGCGGGGCGCAAGAACGGCCTGTCGGCGGCCGCTTCGAGCGCCACCATCCAGCGCCTGGAAACCGCCCTCGGCGTGCAGCTGTTCGAGCGCAGCACGCGCCGGCTGCGCCTCACCGAGGAAGGCGAGGCCTACCGCCACTACGGCCTGCAGGCGCTGGAGTCCCTCGCCGAGGCCGAGCAGGTCGTGTCCGCCGGCCGGCGCGAGGTGCGCGGCACGCTGCGCCTGTCCGCCCCCTCCGACCTCGGGCGCAACGCCCTGCTCGTCCACCTCGACAGCTTCCAGCAGCAGCACCCGCAGGTGAAGCTCGCCCTGCGCCTCGACGACACCCCGGCCGACCTGCTCGCCGACGACATCGACCTCGCGATCCGCTACGGTCAGCCGCGCGACAGCCGCCTCGTCGCGCGCCTGCTCGCGTCCAGCCGGCGCGTCGTCTGCGCCGCGCCCGCCCTGCTCGCCCGCGTCGGCATGCCGACCTCGCCCGATGCGCTCGCCGCACTGCCCACCCTGGTGCTGGTCACCGCCACCGGCCCGATGCAGGATTGGCGCTGGCGCCACGGGGAGATCGCGCGCTCGGTGCGCGTCGGCCGCAGCCACGAGAGCAACGATGGCGACGTGCTGCGCCGCTGGGCGATCCAGGGACGGGGCTTCGCGTACAAGTCGCTGCTCGACGTGCAGGCCGACCTGCAGGATGGCCGCCTTGTCACCGTGCTGGACGAGCACTTCACCGACGCAGCGCCGCTGCACGCGCTGTACCACCCGCATGCCTTCCAGCCGCAACGCCTGAAGCTGCTGGTGGCGCACCTGCAGGACGCGTTCGGCACCTGAGCGTCGCGTCCCTCACGCCGGCGGCGGCGCCTCGCGCAGCACCATCGCCGCCGGCCGGCTCATCGGCAGCCCGGCCTCGCGCAGCCCGTCCAGCACCTGGAACAGCAGCGCGCTCTTCACCCCGTAGGCCTGCCGCGGCGAGCTCACGTACCCGGTCGCGTTGAACACCAGGTTGCCGTTGTCGAAGCCGTCCAGGAAGACCTTGGGCGGCGGGTTCTCCAGCACGTCGTCGTGACCCTCGTAGGCCTTCAGCAGCAGCTCGCGCACGCGGGCGGTGTCGGTGTCCAGCGGCATCGGCAGCTTGATCTGCACCAGGCCGAGCGGGCTGTCGTGCGTCACGTTGCGCACGATCTTGGTGATGAACTCGGAGTTCGGCACGATCACCGTCGAGCGGTCGCCCATCTGGATCTCGGTCGCGCGCACGTTGATGCGCCGGATGTCGCCCTCGATGCCGCCCAGGATCACCCAGTCGCCCACCTTCACCGGGCGCTCGGCCAGCAGGATGAGCCCCGACACGAAGTTCGACACCACCGCCTGCAGGCCGAAGCCGATGCCCACCGACAGCGCGCTCGCGATCCAGGCGATCTTGTCGAGCGCCAGGCCCACCGCCGACAGCCCGAAGGCGATCGCGAGCACCGTGCCGACGAAGCCGAACAGCGTGGTCGTCGAGCTGCGCATGCCGGCATCCAGCCGTGTCGTCGGCAGGAACTTCTGCGACAGCCAGCGCTTGAGGCCGCGCACGGCCAGCATGCAGAGCCCGAACACCAGCAGCGCGCGCAGCACCGCCACCGGCCGCACCTGCAGCTCGCCGACCGCGACGCCGACGTCGAGCTGGCCCAGGCGCTGCCACAGCTCGCCCGGCCCTTCGCCGAAGGGCGCGAGGATCAGCACCAGCGCCACCAGCGAGATCGCCAGCTGCAGCCCGCCCGAGGCGGTCACCGCGACCTGGTTGCGCAGGTGCGACGGCGAGACCGCCACGCCGGGCAAGGGCTCCACCGGCTCTTCCGCCTCCAGCCCGGTGACCGGCGGCGAGTGCACCCAGGTGTTGAAGACATCGGCCACCAGCAGGTTGACCAGGTAGGCGGTGAGCGAGACGGCAAAGGCCCAGATCACCTGCCGCGCGATGAAGCCCCCGAGCGCGACGTAGCCGACCACGGTGCTGAGCACGCTGAGCACGAGCGCGAGCCAGGTCGCGGTGAGCAGCAGCGAGACCCACAGCGGGCGCGGCAGCGGCGGGGACGCCCCGGTGCCCTCGGCGGCGAGCGACTCGCGCCGCAGCCGCTCGGCACGGCGCAGCGTGCGGCCGACGATCCAGGCCAGGCCCAGCGCATACAGGCAGTTGATCGCCACCTCGGCCACCAGGTCGGTCTGCGTCAGCGCCGCGAGCCGCTGCAGCAGCCAGCCGGCCAGCGTGAACGCCCCGATGAACAGCGGCTGCCGCCGCATCGAGGCGGCCAGGTCGTCGTGCATCGGCAGCAGGCGCCAGGCCGGCCGCTCGACCGACAACAAGGCCTGGCCGAGGCCGACCAGGTAGGCGGAGAACAGCAACGCGCCGAATGCGGTCGACAGCAGGCCGTGCGCGGGTTCGGGAAGCGGGGCGGTCCAGTTCAGCGCGAGCACCAGCCCCCACCCGATCGCGCCCGGCACGATCATCCACAGCGTCGTCTGCGCCAGCGCGAGCAGGGTGCGCCGCACGCGTGCGGCCGGGCTGTGCGAGGCGACCAGCCTGGCGGCGACGCGGCCGAGGACGATGCGCAGCAGGATGCCGCCGGCCGCCATGCCGAGCAGCACCAGCCAGGCGGCCCCCGTCATGGCTGCGAAGCCGGCCCGCAACTGCATCCGCCAGGCCGGCGGCGGGCTGTCGTCGGCGATGAAGAACGAGGCCAGGTCGCGCCAGAAGGACGCGCTCAGAAGCGCGTCGGTGCGCTCGAACAGGTGGGCCTGGAAGCGCGAGCGGCGCTGCTTGGCGGCCTGGTCGGCGAGCTGCAGGCTTTCCACCGACAGCAGCCGTGCGAGCTTGATGCGCGCGTTCAGCGCCTCGGTGGTCTTGCGCAGGGCGTCGCGCTGCTCGGCCACGTCGGCGTCCTCGCGGCTGCCGTCGGGGGCGGTGCCGAGCTCGCTCAACCGGGCCTGGGCGCGGGCCAGCTCGGGCGCCTGGCTCTGCGCGATCTGGTCGGCGCGCTGCTGGATCTCGAGCAGGGCCTCGCGCATCGAGACGAGCTCGGCATCCGGGCGGTCGGCCTGCAGCCGTTTCTCGATGCCGTCCACGCGCTGGCGTGCCGACTCGAGCACGGCATCCGGATCGTCGCCGGGTTGCGCCCCGGCCCCGGCCGCGAGGGCCAACGCGCAGAGCAAGACGGCGCCGAGACGCCGCATCCATCCTACCGTCGACCCTCGGTCTGCCATGCCGTGCATTTCCTTCCGTGTTCGGGGCGCCGATCCTGCCATCGGCAGCGGGGCTTGGCAAACGGCGGGCCTGGGGTATCAGTTGTCCGACAAAAGGGTTGTCGCCACAGCACTCCGGAATCTCGTCGTCATGCACGGAGGGGTTCGTGACCGATGAGGTGGACCGGTGCGAGCGCCGCCGCCTCGGCGGATTGCGCACGCGCCGTGCCGAGCTGCAGGTCGAAGGCGCGCTCGACCAGCCAGACGGTCGCGACGACCGCGATCAGGGCCGAGCCGCCGCGCAGCAGCACCGGACGGTAGAAGGCGGCCGAGCGGAAGGCCCAGACCGCGGCGACGAAGAGCGCGACGACCGCCAGCTGCCCGAGCTCGACGCCGAGGTTGAAGCCGAGCAGCGGCAGCACCAGCCGGTCCCGCACCAGTCCCGCATCCTTCAATGCGCCGGCGAACCCGAAGCCGTGCACCAGGCCGAACAGGAAGGTGAGCTTCCACCGGCCCTCGCGCACCATCGGCACGAGGTTGTTCAGGGCAGCGAACACCACGCTGGCGGCGATCAGCGATTCGACCCAGCGCGAGGGCGGCTCGACGATCCCGAACGCGGCGAGGCCGAGGGTGATCGAGTGCGCCACGGTGAAGGCCGTGACGACGCGCAGCACCTCGGACAGCACCGGCCGCAGCGTTGCCGACGACAGCACCGCCGGCAGCAGCAGCGCCAGCAGGAAGAGCAGGTGGTCGCTGCCGATCCAGATGTGGTGCACCCCCTCGGCGACCAGGCCGGCGAAACCGGGGGCGGTGCTCCCGCTGCCGCCGATCGGGTGCGGCGCGTCGCCGGCCGCCAGCACCGCCGTCTCGTCGCGGCCGTCCTGCCAGATGCGGACGATGCCGCGGTGCGTCGGGTCGCTGTCGGCGAACAGCGTGTAGGCGATGGCCAGCTGCCGGACCGGCGCGGGGCAGGTCCAGCGGCGCGTCAGCACCGCATAGGCGCCGTCGCTGTGGCTGTCGAGCTGCGCCGGCCCGGCCGTGCCGGCGAGGCAGGGCGCGCCATCGGCCTGCAGCGCGACACCCTGCAGCGCGAGCCGGTCGATGTCGGCCCAGCGCGCGCGCACCTCGCCCCAGCGCAGTTGGCCATCGTCGTCGGCATCGAGGGCGAGTTCGCGCTCCAGGTCGCGCAGGGCGATGTCCAGGCGCTGCTCGACCTGCGTGCCGTCGACCTGCAACTGCAGGTAGGCATCGCTGGGCTTGTGGGCATGGGCGAGCAGCGGCAGCAGCAGCGAGAGGGCCAGGGCGGCGAGAGGGCGGCTCATGATCCGGCTCCCGAGAAAGCGCGCAGCCGCGCGTCCTGCCAGCCGGTGGCCTGCACCAGGCGCCACACCGGCTGCGCCGCCTCGGGCTGCCCGGCGGCGATGGCCGCGCGCACCAGCAGCAGCGCATCGGCCGGCTCCTTTTGCACCGCCCAGTTGGCCTGGGCGCTGGCGAGCGCGGCGCGCGCATCGCCGGCGAGGTCGAGCTGGAAGCGCGCCAGCTCGCGGTCGTGGCTGCGGTCGCCGCGCACCCGGGCCGCGTCGAAGCGGGCCGCCAGCGTCGACGCGGCCTGCGCCGCGCGCGGGTCGCCGCTGCGGCGCAGGGCGATGGCCCGCCGCAGCAGCAAGGCATCGGCCTCCTCGCGCCCGGCGAGCAGCGCGAGGACCTCGCGCTCGCGGCGCTGGGCGAGCAGCCAGTCGGCGTAGGCCGCCAACGGGTAGACCTCGGGCGAGGGCGTGGCCAGGGCTTCGCGGTAGAAGGCCTCGGCGCCGGCCTCGCCGCGGCGCTCGGCCAGTTCGGCCCGCAGCAGCGCGAGCCAGGCGGTGTCGATGCCGCCCTGGTGCGCGAGCACGGCGAGCGCGGCTTCGGCGCGTCCGGCCTGGCCCTGCAGGCTCGACAGTTCGGCCCGGCACGCCAGCGCCGGCCCGCGCACTGCGGCGCCGAGCGCGGCATAGCGGACGTCCAGCAGGCGGGCGCAGCCGGCATCGGCCTCGCGCCAGCGGCCCTGCACCTGCAGCACCGAGGCGCGCGTCAGCTCGGCCTGCGCCTGGATCGCGAGCGGCACGGGATCGGCCTCGGGCCCGGGCTGCAGCAGTGCCTCCAGGTCCTGCAAGGCCGGCGCGAAATCATGCTGGGCCTGTCGCACGATGGCGCGCAGCAGCCGCACCGGCGCGGGCGGCTGCGGCAGCGACCACCATGGCGCGAGGGCGGCCTGCGCCTGGCCCAGCTCGCGCGGATCGCCGTCGCGGCGGGCGCGCAAGAGGGCCTCGCGCGCCAGCCGCGTCGCCAGCGAAAGTTCGCGGGGATGGCGGCGCAGCTGCTCGCGTTCGGCGCGTTGCCGCTGCCGTTCGGCGCTGCTGCTGATGCGCGCGGGCAGGTGCTCGACGATGGCGGCATCGTCGGTCGGGACATGGGGGGCGGCTGGGGCCGGCGCGGCGTGCAGCAACAGCAGCAGCACGCACGCGCCCGCCCAGCCCCGGCAACGGGCTGGGACCATGGGATCGCCTCCGGGCTCAGGTCACGGCAGGGCGACCGGCTCGGCCGTCTCGCTGGTCGGCACGGTGCCGATCGCGTCCAGGCTCAGCGGCTCGGCCGTGTCGAACAGGGCGATCACGCGGGCCGTCGCGTAGCTCGTCCATGACTCCGGCGTGGCCGCGGCCGAGGCCGGCACTGCCGTCTCGGTCACCGGTTCGGCGGCGCCGCCGCCCCCGCCTCCGCCGCATCCGCCCAGCAGCGCGGCGATGAGGCCGGCCGCGATGACGCCCTGGAAGCGCTGGTGCTGTGGTGTGCGCATGGCCGTCTCCTCAGTGCGTCCCGCCGATCGGCGTGGCGAGGTAGGGGAAGCCGGGCAGCAGCGGCACCACCGCCTGGTCGACCGCGTCGTGCAGCTTCAGCGAGGTGCTGCCCAGCGGCACGTTGGACGGCTTGCAGTCGGTGCCGAGGCCGAGGGCGTTGGTGTCGCCGTTGGCGATGCACAGGCCGCCCATTACCGCGACCAGCGAGACATCGACCACGTCGTCCTTGGGCCGGCGGCCGTTCGGGAAGCCGGCGTTGTCGTTCCCGCCGGCGAGCAGGTTGCCCACGATGCCGAGCCGGTTCTGGTCGGCGAAGGCCACCGGCGCGATGGACGTGTTCAGGCGCAGCATCTCCGACGGCGTCACGTTCGCGGGCTGGTTCACGCCCTTGATGCCGGTGAGGAAGGTGGTGACCAGGTCGGTGCGTGGCAGGTTCTTCGGCGCGGTGCCGGGCAGCTGGAGTGCGATCTCCAGCAGCGCGGGCAGGCTGGGGTTCGTCACGTAGGCGGCGAACTGCGCGTCGTCCTTCGGCCTGGAGCCGTTGAAGCGGTCCTTGTCGGGCAGGCCGATCACCACCTCGTTGACGAGCGGCATGCCCAGGCGCGAGACCTGGGTCCAGGCGCCGCCGGCCTTCTCGGTCGTCTGGTGGCCGGCCTTCGGCGTCGGATCGAGCAGGCGCACCTGGCGCAGGCTGGCGCTGGTCCAGCCGCCGATCACCGGATCCGTGCCGGCGGTGAGGCAGCTGCGGTGCACCTCGAGCGCGAGGGTGGTGACGTTCTTGTCGTCGATGGTGTTGGGCGCGGCATTGATCTTGGTGGGGTCGGTGATCACCCCGACCGGCGCGTTGACGAGGTCGAAGATCGTCCCCAGGTTGACGGCGAACGGGTCCTTGCGCTGGCCGACGAAGACCTTGCCGGGCATCGCGCAGCCGGGGATGTTGACGCTGTGGATGTGCTTTGCCGCGTAGGCCGCGTAGTCGGGCAGGGTCTTGACGCCGATGTTGTCGACCGGCTTGTCGAAGGTGGCGCTGCCGCCCGCGGTGTTCGTCAGGCTCGCGCGCTGGCCGCTGCGGCGGTCGCCGCGCACGAGGTCGACGGTGAAGGTCTCGGTGAGGTTGAGCGTGGCCGAGCGGACGTCGGTGACCGGGCCCGCCTGGATCAGCGGGATGGCGACGTTCTTGTCGCCGATCGGCAGCTTGACGGTGTTGAGCGTGTTCTTGAAGCGGAACTGGAAGCTGAGGTCTTCCTTCGCGTCGCCGTTGTTGTCGACGTGGATCTCGTAGAGCGCGTTCGGGTCGAGCGAGAAGTAGTTCGGGCCGCCGTAGGCGTCCTGCAGCGGCAGGTAGTTGGCGATCAGCGTGACGTAGTCGCTGCGGCCGGCCTCGTAGCTGCGGAACATGTAGAAGTCGGTGGCGTCGACCTTGGGCTGGGTGGTGATGAACGGCGCCTCGCGGTGGCTGGAGGCATGGGCGGTGGCGCAGACGGCCAGCAGGGCGGCGAGCGCCAGCGGGCTGGAGCGCAAACGTGAGGGTGTCATGGCATCTCCTGGTGTGTGTGCAATGCAGCCGGCGGGGTTGCCGGCTGCATTGCGTTACGCCAGGACATCGAGGATGGACGCAGCCGCGGGTGCGGCCCTGCGGTGCTATCGGGCTTGCATCCAACTACGGGTGCGATGCGTACGCAGCCGAGTCGATTTTCAGCCGTGCTCGATCACGGCCCGCTTGATGAGATCCGTATGGCTGTTCGAGCCCGCGACTTCCGAACTGCTTGCGCTTTCCGCGCTGACAACACTTTCCTGGATGTTTCGTGGCGTCGGATCCAAACAATCAACGCCATCACGGCCGTCGATCATTTTCCCGATGCGTCGCTTGACGAACTCGACAGCACCGTCGTATGTGGCATCCTCGCGCCGCGCCAAGCTATTTGAGTAAGCATCGTACGGGTTTTTTCCCATAACCCGAATTGAAAGATTGCGCAGAACAAGATCGATGTTCTGATTGCACCCGCCTTGATCCAGCTTCTCTCTCAGTAGCTGACCTTGTTCGGCAGGCGATACGGGTTCGTTAAGTATTGAGAGCAGGCTTTCATAGTCCGCGGTGCCAAAAAGCGGCGGCTCTGGTACATGTTCTCGCATCAAGCCAAGACGCCTGAGACCCGTCTTGGCAAGTTCACGACCGTCATGAACGGTGCCGCGGGCGAAAGAGCCTACGGCCCGTCCGATCTGCCGGACACGCGCGGTCGCTAGACCAATGATTCGAGACATGTTCTCTCCGATGTAGAGGATGTTGGGTTAAGCGATTCCACTTGGGCGCTCGCCACGCCTTTAGGTCACGTGTCGCCAACGCATCGTTCCAGCGTCGGTCCTCATGGCCAGGGCACCTGGGCAATGGCACGGTCGCGCTATGCTTGCCCACCCTTCTGCAGCCGCTGTACCCCCATGCGCCTCCTTCTACCTCTTATCGCTACCTTCTCGCTGTTCACGGCGAACGCCCACGCGCTGGTGCTGGACGCAAAGAAGCTGGCCCGCTACGACGCGAGCTATGTGCTGTGCGAGGCGTCGTACCCCGAGATGAAGGGCCACCGCGACGAGGCCTACCTGCGGCTCTACCACGCGCCCGAGAACGACAAGACGCGCGGGCAACTGGCTGCGCTGCGCAAGAGCAGCGCCTACCTGGCGGAGCAGAAGCGGCTGAAGAAGACGCCGGCGGCCCCGGCGTCGGCCGCTTCCGGCCCGCTGGCGCAGCAGTGCCAGGCCTTGTGGGCCGAGGCACGCCGCGCCGGTTCATGATCAAGAAGGGCGCCTCCCGGCGCCCGTCGATCAGAAGGCGTAGTTGACGCCGATGGTGTACAGCGTGCCCTTGATCTTGTCGCCCTGCAGCTCGCCTTCGGTGTAGTCGATGGCAGCGGTCAGCGAGACTTCCTTGGTCAGCTTGTAGCCGATGCCGGCGCCGATGTAGCCCTTGGTCTTGCTTTCGGAATCCGACACCGACACGCCGAAGCCGGAGCCTTCGCTCTTGACCTTGTTGCGGGCCACGCCAGCACGCACCACGCCGTTCCAGTCGGTTGCCAGGTCGCCCAGCAGGGCCACGCCCAGGCCGAAGCCGCTGAGCTTGACGTTGCCGCTGAGGCCCGGGGCGCTGCCCTCGAACTTGCCGAAGTCGGCATAGTGCGCCTCGACGGCGACGTTCTCGGTCAGCTTGTAGCCGCCGAACAGCTTGAAGCCGGTGTCGCTCTTGTCGCAGTCAAAACCTGCATCGCAGTCGTAGCTGGCGTGGCTGCCGCCAGCGGCGACGCCGACGTAGATGCCTTCGGCGTGCGCGCCGACGGAGGCGGCCATCGCGATGGCGGCGCCGAGGATGATCTTCTTCATGGGGTAGACCTTCTTGTTGCTCAGTAGGGCCGGCCCTCACTGCAGCCGGGCCGCCGGGACACCCCTGCGGCGGGCCGCATGCTAGGTGAAAACCCGATGACATACCGTGACACAGTGGATACCCGACGTGCCGTCCGGCCTTTTCTCCTGCCGGAAAGGAAAGTCAGGGTTTGTGCTTGGCTGTCGCTGCGACCTGGCTAGCGCCAGCGGCCGCCCTGGGCCTGGCAGCTCGCCTTGGTGCCGGCGAGCGTCTTCGGGTCGCGCTTGTAGTAGTAGCTCGCCATCGGCTGGCCGAAGAAGCCGTCGCACACCCCCTGGGGCTGCGGCGGGCAGGCGGACAGGTAGCTGATCTTCGCGGGCGGTCCGCCGAAGGCCGTCGTCGCCTGCGCGAGCGTGCCGCAGGTCTCCTTGAACTGCGCCGGCGCGACGCCGTTGTTCTGCAGGCAGTCCTTGACCTCGGTCGTCTCGTTGGCCAGCGTGAAGCTGCCTTCCATCAGGCAGGCTTTCTCCTGCGCCAGGACAGGAAACGGCCCCAGCAGCGCGGCGGAGACGGCACAGGCGACGAGGCGGAAGGCGGTCATGGCGCAACTTCGAGTGACAACGCGGCGATCTTAGGAGCCCCCTGGCCTCAGGGCGATCGACCAAAGTAACGATCGCGCAACTCGCGCTTCAGCACCTTGCCGATCGCGCTGCGCGGCAGCTCGTCGATCAGGCGCAGGTCGGCCAGGCGCTGGGTCTTGCCGACGCGCTCGTTCAGCCACGAACGCAGCGCCGCGGGGTCGGCCTCGCCGCGCGGCACGACGAACGCCACCGGCGTCTCGCCCCACTCCGCCGACGGCACGCCCACCACCGCCGCGTCGGCCACCGCCGGGTGCTGCAGCAGCACCGCCTCCAGGTCGCTCGGGTAGATGTTGAAGCCGCCGCTGATCACCAGGTCCTTCTTGCGGTCCAGCAGGATGAGGAAGCCGTCGGCATCGAAGCGGCCCACGTCGCCGGTGCGGATGAAGCGCTGGCCTTGCGCATCGAACCACTCCGCCTCGCGCGTCTTTTGCGGCTGGCGGTGGTAGCCGAGCATCATGCCCGGCGAGCGGCCGACCACCTCGCCCGTGGCATCCGGCGGCAGCTCGCGGCCGTCGTCGTCGATGAGCCGGATGTCGTGGCCGTCGGCCGGCTGCCCCACGGTGTGCAGCTTGTCCGGGTGCTCGTGCGCGGCCAGGATGCAGGCGCCGCCGCCCTCGGTCATGCCGTAGAACTCGACCAGCCCGCCCGGCCAGCGCGCCAGCACGTCGGCCTTCAGCGCGGCATGGAACGGGGCGCTGGTGCAGAACTTGTAGGCGAAGGCCGAGAGATCATGGCGGTCGAAGCCCGGCAGTGCCATCAGCCGCTGGTACTGCACCGGCACGAGCATGGTGTGCGTGACGCGATGCTGTTCCGCGAGAGCGAGGTAGCGCGCCGCGTCGAACTTGCCCATCAGCAGCACCCGGCCGCCGTAGGCGATCGTCGGGAAGAACACCACCAGCGTCGTGTTGGAGTACAGCGGCGTCGCCAGCAGCGTGACGCCGCCGGGCCCGTAGCCGTAATGCCGTCCGCGCTGCACGTGCGACCAGCGCATGCCGTGCGACTGCACGATGCCCTTGGGCACGCCGGTGGTGCCGGAGGAGTAGATGATGTTGAATGGCGCCTCGGGGTCGATGTCGACGGCCCGCGGCACCGCGCCCGCCGGCGCGAGCCACGCCGCGAAGGCCGCGTCGTCGTCCAGCGCAGTGCGCGGCAGGGCGGCGTCCACGGCGATCAGCGCCGCGGCGGCGCGGTCGACGAAGAGCCGGCGCGGTTCGGCGTCGCGCAGCATGGCGGCGAGGCTCTCCGCGCTGGACGAGGGCGCGAGCGGCGCCACCACCGCGCCGGCCCGCAGCGCGCCGAGGAACACCGCCGCGCAGCGCACCGAGGTGCCGGCGCACACCGCGATCGCCTCGCCGGGCCGCACGCCGTCGCGCTGCAGGGCGGCGGCGATGCGGTCCATCAGAGCGTCCAGCGCGCCCCAGCTCAGCTGCTCGTCGTCCTGCTGCAGCGCCGTGTCGCCGGGCCGCACCTGCGCATGCGCGCGGACGGTCGACGCGATGGTCTGGAACGCGGGGTCCGGGCCGGCCGCCGTCGTCATTTCGCGGCCAGCCCCAGCCGTTCGATCAGCGCCTTGTCCTTCGCGAGCGTCTCGCGCGCCCACTTCGCGTAGTCGTCGCCGCTGCGGTACCAGGCCTCCTGGTTCAGCTGCTCGAGCAACTCGACGTGGCGTGGGTCCTCCATCGCCTTCCTGAAGGCGTCGTGCAGCGTCTTCACGACCGCCGGGTCCATGCCCTTCGGGCCAACCAGGCCATAGGGCGAACTTGATACCACGCCGTAGCCCAGGTCCTTCGCGGTGGGCACCTGCGGCCAGCGCTTCGTGCGCTTCTCGCCGAAGGTGAGCAGCAGCCGCATCTGCCCGTTGTCGACGAACTTGTCCCAGCCGGTCGCATCGCTCTGCGCCATCACGTGGCCGCCGAGCAGCGCCTGCTGCAGGTCGGCGTTGCCCTTGAAGGGGATGTGGTTCAGCGTGACCCGGGCGTTGCCGGCGAGCTCTTCCATCAGCAGGTGCGGCGAGGTGCCGATGCCGGTGGAGCCGTAGTCGACCTTGCCGGGGTCGCGGCGGGCCGCCTCGATGTACTCGTCGAAGCTCTTGAACGGCGAATCGGCGCGCACCGTGAAGCCGAAGGTGTAGCCCGACACGCCGATGATGAAGCTGAAGTCGGTGATGGGGTTCCAGGCCACCTTCTGCATGTGCGGCAGGCGCAGCATGCCCATCGGGTACTGGGCGATGGTGTAGCCGTCGGGCCGGGCGGTCAGGGCCATGGTGCTGGGGCCCAGCGTGCCGCCGGCGCCGGGCTGGTTCTGCACGATGATGTTCTGGCCGAGCTGCCGGCCGGCGATGTCGGCCAGGGTGCGCAGGTGGCGGTCGGTGGAGCCGCCGGCGGGCCAGGGCACGATCAGCGTGATCGGCTTGCTCGGGAAGGTCTCGGCCCGCAGCGCGCGCAGCGGTGCGGCGAGGGCCGCGCCGCCGACCGCGACAAGCAGCGAGCGGCGGCGCAGCGGCGGGGTGGCGGCTAACCGGTTCATGGGGTGTCTCCTGCGTCGTGGGGGGTCGAGAGCTCGCGTTCCTGCAGTTCGCGCCACATCACCTTGCCGCTGCCCGACTTGGGCAGCGCGGCGACGAACTCGACGATGCGCGGGCTCTTGTAGGCGGCCATGTGCTCGTGGGCCCAGTCGATGAGGTCCTGCTCGCGCACGCGGCCGCGGTGCTCGGCGCGCAGCACGACCAGGGCCTTGACGGTCTCGCCACGGCGCGGGTCGCGGGCGCCGATCACGCAGGCCTCGAGCACGGCCGGGTGGTGGTACATCAGGGCCTCCACCTCGGCCGGCCAGACCTTGTAGCCGGAGGCGTTGATCATGCGCTTGAGGCGATCGACCATGAAGAAGTAGCCGTCGGCGTCGATGCGACCGAGGTCGCCGGTGCGCAGGAAGGGACGGCCGTCGACGGTGATGAAGGCGGCGCGCGTGGCGGCCTCGTCGCGCCAGTAGCCGCGCATCACCTGGGGGCCGTGCACGACGATCTCGCCGGTCTCGCCGGGCGGCAGCTCGGCCTGGGTGGCGGGGTCGACGATGCGGGCGTCGACGTCGAACACCGATGCCCAGGCACTGCGGCTTGGGGCGGTGCGGCGGGTTGATGTGGGTGGCGGCCAGGGTCTCGGACATGCCGTAGCCCTCGAGGTAGTCGAGGCCGGTGCGTTCGCGCAGCCGGGCCGCGACGGCGGCGGGCATGGCCGCGCCGCCGCCGCGCACCACCTGCAGGCTGGCGAGGTCGAAGTCGTCGAGCCGCGGGTGGGCGAGCAGGTCGACCACCATGGTCGAGATGGCCTGCAGCACCGTGCAGCGCCAGCGCGGGATGCAGCGCAGCGCGGCCTCGCGGTCCCAGCGCGCGAGCACGACGAGGGTGGCGCCGAGGTACAGCGGGCCGTTCATGCTGCCGGACAGGCCGGTGACGTGGAAGAAGGGCAGCACCGACAGGTAGACCGCGTCCTGCGTGCGGCCGAACCACTGCACGCCGCCGACGAGGGTGCTCATCGTGCTGCGGTGGGTGTGCATGCAGCCTTTGGGGCGGCCGGTCGTGCCCGAGGTGTAGGGCATGACGCAGAGGTCGTCGGGGCCGGCGGCGAGCGGGCCGGGGCGCCGGTCTTGCGCGAGGGCATCGCGCCAGGCGGTGAGGCCGGGGCCGTCCAGGGGCACGGGCGCGGCGGCGACGAAGTCGGGCACCGGCAGGTCGGTGGGCTCGCGCAGGGCGTCGGCGTAGGTGACGACGAGGAGGTGGCGCAGGCCGTCGCCGAGCAAGGGACGCATCTGCGGCAGCAGGTCCTGCGGCACGATGGCGATGCGGGCCTCGCTGTCGTGGACGCAGTGGCGCAGCTCCTCGCTGCGGTTCATCGGGTTGACCGGCACCACGACCGCGCCGGCGCGCAGGATGGCGTAGAAGGCGGTGACCCACTGCGGGCTGTTCTGCAGGTAGAGCAGGACGCGGTCGCCGGCCTGCACGCCGGCATGCTGCAGCCAGCCGGCGATGCGCTCGCTGTGGGCCAGCAGTTCGTCGTAGCGCATCGGGGTGTCGTAGAACACGACGGCCGGCTTGTCGGGGAAGCGCCGGGCCGAGACGGCGAGGTTGTCGAAGACGTCGGTCTGCGGCAGCGTGAGGTGGCGCGGCAAGCCGGGCGGCCAGTGGGCGAAGTGGGCTTGCTGCATGGGGCGGGACGGCGCGGACTTCTTCTGCGGGGCAGAAGGGAGGCTGGGGACGCGGTCGATGCTAGAAGCGGATCGGCCGGCTTGTAAACCGGTGAATCCCGCGTGTCGCCAAGGTGTCAGCCCCCCGGGGCCTCGGCCTCACTGGCCGATGTCGATTGACAGCCCCAGACCCCCCGGAAACAATCGTCGGCTACCCTGACCGCTGTCGACCGACTCCGCCATGCAGACCGCCCCCCCGCCCGACTTCGCGACCGCCACGCTGCGCCTCGGCGTCGTCGGCGCCGGCGTGATGGGCCTGGGCATCGTGCAGATCGCGGCTCTCGCCGGGCTCGACGTGCGGGTCTTCGATGCGCGCGCCAACGCCGCCGCCCAGGGCTGCAACAAGCTCGCCGGCACCCTGCAGGCCCTGCACCAGCGCGGCAAGCTCTCGGCCGCGCAGGCCGCCGACGCCACCGCCCGGTTCGAACCCGTCGCCACGCTCGAGGCCCTGCGCGAGTGCGACGTCGTGATCGAGGCCATCGTCGAAGACCTCGCCGCCAAGCAGGCGCTCTTCGTCGCGCTCGAAGCCCTGGTGCGCGACGACTGCGTGCTCGCCACCAACACCTCGTCGCTCTCGGTCACCGCCATCGCCGCCGGCCTGCGCCGGCCGGGCCGGGTCGCCGGCTTCCACTTCTTCAACCCGGTGCCGGTGATGAAGGTCGTCGAGGCGGTCGACGGACTGCTCACCGACCCGGCCGTCACGCAGAACCTGCTCGCCCTCGGCCGGCGCTTCGGCCACACCGCCGTGCGCGCCAAGGACACGCCCGGCTTCATCGTCAACCATGCCGGCCGCGGCTTCGGCACCGAAGGACTGCGCCTCCTCGCCGAAGGCGTCGCCGAGTTCCACGCCGTCGACCGCGTGCTGCGCGACACCGCCGGCTTCGCCCTCGGCCCCTTCGAGCTGATGGACCTCACCGCGCTCGACGTCTCGCACCCGGTGATGGAATCCATCTACCGCCAGTACTACGACGAGCCGCGCTTCCGCCCCCAGCCGCTCACGCGCCAGATGCTCGCGGCAGGCCTCGTGGGGCGCAAGGCAGGACGCGGCTTCTACCGCTACGACGATGGGCAGAAGCAGGTGTTCGCCGAACCCGCCACGCCCGCCGTACGCCCGGCGTCGGTGTGGCTCGCGCCTGATGCGCCCGCCGCCCTGCGCGAGCTGGTCGCCCGCCTGGGCACGCTGCTCGACGCCGGCGCCGCGCCGCGCGACGACAGCCTCTGTGTCGTCGCCCCGCTCGGCGACGACGCCAGCACCTGCGTACAACGCCTGGGTCTCGACGCACGGCGCAGCGTCGCCGTCGAGACGCTCTTCGACCTCTCGCGCCGCCGCGTCGTGATGACCACCCCCGCCACCACGCCCGCCTGGCGCGACGCCGCGCACGGCCTCTTCGGTGCCGATGGCGTGCCGGTCACCGTGATCCGCGACAGCGCCGGCCTGGTCGCCCAGCGCGTCGTTGCCACGATCGTCAACATCGCCTGCGACATCGCGCAGCAGCGCATCGCGACCCCGGCCGACATCGACCTCGCCGTCAAGCTGGGCCTGAACTACCCGCTGCCGCCGCTCGCCTGGGGCGACCGCCTCGGCGCACGCACCGTGCTCACGATCCTCGAACGCCTGCACGCCTTCTACGGCGACCCGCGCTACCGTCCCAGCCCGTGGCTCAAGCGCCGCGCGCTGCTGGGCCTGTCCCTGCTCGCCGACGAAGCGGGCGGGTGACGGACACCGATTCAACTTCCGGAGACCTTCCATGTCCACCGCCAAGGCCGCGTTCCACTGGGACGACCCGCTGCTGCTCGACCAGCAGCTGTCCAGCGACGAGCGCCAGGTGCGCGACGCCGCACGCGACTACGCCCAGGGCCGCCTCGCGCCGCGCGTGCTCGAGGCCTTCCGCCACGAACGCACCGACGCGGCCATCTTCCGCGAGATGGGCGAGCTCGGCCTGCTCGGCCCGACGATCCCGGAGGCCTACGGCGGCGCCGGCCTCAACTACGTCTGCTACGGGCTCGTGGCGCGCGAGGTCGAGCGTGTCGACTCCGGCTACCGCTCGATGATGAGCGTGCAGTCCTCGCTGGTGATGGTGCCGATCCACGAGTTCGGCAACGAGGCGACGCGGCAGAAGTACCTGCCGAAGCTCGCCACCGGCGAATGGATCGGCTGCTTCGGCCTGACCGAACCCGACCACGGCTCCGACCCCGGCAGCATGGTCACGCGCGCACGGAAGGTCGACGGCGGCTACAGCCTGAGCGGCGCCAAGATGTGGATCACCAACAGCCCGATCGCCGACGTGTTCGTGGTCTGGGCCAAGGACGAGTCGGGGGCGATCCGCGGCTTCGTGCTCGAGAAGGGCTGGACGGGGCTGAGCGCCCCCGCCGTGCACGGCAAGGTGGGCCTGCGCGCCAGCGTCACCGGCGAGATCGTGCTCGACAACGTGTTCTGCCCGGAAGAGAACGCCTTTCCCGACGTGCGCGGGCTGAAGGGTCCGTTCACCTGCCTGAACAGCGCGCGCTATGGCATCGCCTGGGGCGCGCTGGGCGCGGCCGAGGACTGCTGGCACCGCGCGCGCCAGTACGTGCTCGACCGCAAGCAGTTCGGCCGGCCGCTCGCGGCCAACCAGCTGGTGCAGAAGAAGCTCGCCGACATGCAGACCGAGATCACCCTGGGCCTGCAGGGCTGCCTGCGCCTCGGGCGCATGAAGGACGAGGGCACGGCCGCGGTGGAGATCACCTCCATCATGAAGCGCAACTCCTGCGGCAAGAGCCTGGACATCGCCCGCCTGGCGCGCGACATGATGGGCGGCAACGGCATCAGCGACGAGTTCGGCGTGGCCCGCCACCTGGTGAACCTGGAGGTGGTGAACACCTACGAAGGCACGCACGACGTACACGCGCTGATCCTCGGCCGGGCCCAGACGGGCATCGCCGCATTCAATTGAGCCAACCGCCGGAAGGAAACGACATGACCAGCGTCTACGACTTCGAAGCCACCTCCATCGACGGCAAGCCGGCCTCGCTCGCCAGCCAGCGCGGCAAGGTGCTGCTGATCGTCAACACCGCCAGCGCCTGCGGCTTCACGCCCCAGTTCGCCGGCCTGGAGGCCCTGTGGAAGAAGTACGCCGACAAGGGCCTCGCCGTGGTCGGCTTCCCGAGCAACCAGTTCGGCCACCAGGACCCCGGCACCAACGACGAGATCGCGTCGTTCTGCCAGCTGAACTACGGCGTCAGCTTCCCGATGATGGCCAAGGTCGACGTCAACGGCGCCAACGCCCACCCGCTGTGGAAATGGCTCACCGCCGAAGCCCCGGGGATCCTCGGCACCAAGGCGATCAAGTGGAATTTCACGAAGTTCCTGGTCGGCAAGGACGGCCAGGTGATCAAGCGCTACGCGCCGACCGACACGCCCGAGTCGATCTCAACCGACATCGAGGCCGCGCTCGCCGCCTGAGGGACCTGGGCCGCGGTCTCCACCGGCGCATTCCCGGCCGGCGCGGCGCACACCCGGTTGCGCCCGCTCGCCTTCGCGACATACAGCGCCGCATCGCTGCGCGACAGCAGGGCCTCCAGCGTGTCGCCGCCCGGCAGCCAGGCCGCGACGCCCACGCTCACCGTCGGGCGGATCGGTTGCCCGGCATCGTCGTCGACGCACACGCCCTCGATGGCCGTGCGCAGCCGCTCGGCCGCCGCCACCGCGCCGTCGTGCCCGGTTTCCGGCAGCAGCGCGACGAATTCCTCGCCGCCCCAGCGGCCGAAGATGTCCAGCTCGCGCAGCGCGCCCTGGCAGGCCCGCGACACCGCCTGCAGCACGCGGTCGCCCGCCAGGTGGCCATGCTCGTCGTTGACGCGCTTGAAGTGGTCGATGTCGAGCAGCAGCGCCGCGAAGCTGGCCTCGGTGCGCGCGACGCGCTTCAGCTCGGCGTTGCCGCGCGTCGCGATCGCGCGCCGGTTCAGCGCGCCGGTCAGCGGATCCGTCGTGGCCAGCGTCTCCAGCTGGTTCTGCGCCTGCTTCAGCGCCGTCACCTCGGTCAGGCTGCACAGCCAGCCGGGCTCGTCCTCGTGCACCATCGGCACGCAGCGCACCAGCACCCAGAACGGGGTGTCGTCGCCGCGGTGCAGGCACATCTCGGTCGCGCGGCCGGACTGCATGGGCTCCTGTGTTGACAGGCTCTTGATCAGGTCGTGCAGCTGCGCGTGCGCGCTCTGTCGCGCCGCCTGCGCGTCGACCTGGCCGGCGTCGTCGCCGAAGAGGCGCAGCAGCGCGGCGTTCGCGAGCACGATCGACAGGTCGGCCTGGCGCAGCACCGCCACCGGGGCGGGTGCGGCCTGCAGCACGTCCTCGGCCGCCTTGCGGCGCAGCGACACCACCGCCTCGCGGCGGCGCTTCTCGGCATAGCCCAGCGCGAGCAGCAGGGCCGCCAGCACCGCCGCCTCGAGCGGCATGGTGCGCAGCGCGGCCCAGCGCAGCTGGGCCCGGTCGACCACCATGGCATAGCGCCAGGGCGTGGATTCGATGTCGTAGACGAGGGCCAGCTCGGCCCCCAGCGACTCGCGGTTGTTGGCCGGCGCGGTGCGCAGCGCGCCCCAGTCGCCCGCGGCGCCGGCGTGCTGCGCCACCTCGGCCAGGGTCGGGGCCTTGTCCGAGGCGCCGCCCACCATCGTCGGGTGGGCGATCACGCGGTCGTGGGCGTCCAGGATGAAGGCGGTGGCGATGCCCAACGCCGGCCGCCGCACGTACTGCGACAGGCTGTCGAGCTGGAAGTCCATCGCCGCGATGGCGCGGTAGTTGCCTTCGGCATCGTCGATCGGGATCGCGAGGGTGCTGACCAGGCCGTTGCCCTTGGGGTCGTCGTAGGCCGCGGACCACACCGGGGCGCGGCCGGGGTTGCGCTCCACCGAGCCGTCGAGGAAGGCATCGCGGCGCAGCATCTCCGGCGTGAAGAGCTGCAGGTCGTCCGAGGCCGGCGGGTAGATCAGGTGAAACCCTCGCCCCGACAGGTAGTACACCGCGGCGGCGGCGGTCTGGGTGGCCTTCGCCTGGATCAGCGCCGGGCCGAGCGACAGCGCGATCTCGATCTCGCGGCCCAGCGCGCTCTTCGGCGCGGGCTTGGCGCCGGCCATGCTGAAGGCCGGCGAATCGGAATGGTTGTTCACCGGCGCGCGCGCCGTGTGGTGCGCGGCCCGGGTGTTCGGCAGCAGGACGAAGGTGCCGGGCAGGTCCAGGCGTTCGGCGAGGGCGTCGCGGTGCGCTTGGCTCAGCTCGATCGCCTGCTGCTGGTACAGCCCGTTCGCCACCCCTTGCAGCATGAAGACGCTGTTGCGCGCCGAGCGGGTCGACAGGCTCACCTCGCGCGCCGCCTCGTGCGCCGCGTCCTGCATCCCGGCCCACAGGCGGTCCTGGCGGGTCGACCAGGCGGCGCCGAAAGCGGCCACGGCCAGCGTCACCACGCTCGCGTAGACCACCCCATGCGACTTCAAGCTGACCGATCTGACAACCACGTTCCGGACCTCGTTCGACGGTTATCGGCCCGGCGTTGCGGCGCTGAAGCGGAGGGGTCGCGGATAATTTGCATCCGACACCGATTCCCTTCACCAAGGCAGCCACCATGTTCGAGCACGTCGACGCCTATGCGGGCGATCCCATCCTGACCCTCAACGAGGCCTTCGGCCAGGATCCGCGGCCGCACAAGATCAACCTGAGCATCGGCATCTACTTCGATGACGCTGGAAAGCTGCCGGTGATGAAGGCGGTGCGCGAGGCCGAGAGCGCGATGCTGCAGACGATCGGGGCGCGCCCGTACCAGCCGATGGAAGGCGCGGCGAACTACCGCCAGGCGGTGCAGCACCTGCTGTTCGGCGCCGGCCACGAGGCCGTGACGAGCGGGCGCGTCGCGACGATCCAGACGCTGGGCGGCTCCGGCGGCCTGAAGGTGGGCGGCGATTTCCTGAAGCGTTACTTCCCGAATTCCAACGTGTGGGTCAGCGACCCCACCTGGGACAACCACCGCGCGATGTTCGAGGGCGCGGGGTTCACGGTCAGCACCTACCCGTACTACGACGCCGCGACCGGCGGCCTGCGTTTCGCCGAGATGCTGGCGGCGCTGTCGGTGCTGCCGGAGAAGAGCATCGTGCTGCTGCACGCCTGCTGCCACAACCCGACCGGGGTGGACCTGAGCGCGGCGCAGTGGGCCGAGCTGATCCCGGTGCTGGCGCAGCGCAAGCTGATCCCGTACGTGGACATCGCGTACCAGGGCTTCGGCGACGGCATCGCGCAGGACGCGTTCGCGATCCGCGCGCTGGCGGACGCGGGGCTGAGCTTCTTCGTCGCGAGCTCGTTCTCGAAGAGCTTCTCGCTGTACGGCGAGCGCTGCGGCGGCCTGAGCGTGGTGTGCCCGAACGCGGCGCAGGCGGCGCTGGTGCTGGGGCAGATGAAGGCGACGATCCGCCGCAACTACAGCAGCCCGCCGACGCATGGCGGCCAGATCGTGGCGCGCGTGCTGCAGACGCCGGCGCTGTACGAGCAATGGGCGGCCGAGCTGGACGCGATGCGCGGGCGCATCAAGGCGATGCGCGAGAAGCTGCACGCGGTGCTGTCCAGCAAGTTGCCGGGACGCGACTTCGACTACTTCCTGAGCCAGCGCGGCATGTTCAGCTACACCGGCCTGAGCCCGGAGCAATGCGACCGGTTGCGCGAGGAGCACGCGGTGTACGTCGTTCGTTCGGGCCGCATGTGCGTGGCCGGGTTGAACTCGGGCAACGTCGAGGCGACGGCGGTGGCGATGGCCGAGGTGCTGAAGTAGCCCGGAGGGAGCGGAGCGGAATCCGGGAGCGGTGCTCGACGTGAACGGCGACCCCCGGATTGGCGTCCGGGCTACAAGTTCTTTCAGTTGCATGTAAGGGCGACCGTCCGCGGCCGACAGACGCCAGCAAGCCGTTGCGTCGGCTGCGTCCCACACACTGCAACCTGAAGGAATGATCATGCTGAACCTCAAGTCCGGCCTCGCCCTGGCCACCACCGCCGCCGCCCTGTTCTCGATGGGCACCGTCGCCACCACCGTGCACGCCGCCGAAGACGCCGTCGTCAAGTGTTCGGGCATCAACAGCTGCAAGGGCACCTCGGAGTGCAAGACCGCCAAGAGCGAGTGCAAGGGCCAGAACAGCTGCAAGGGCCAGGGCTGGACGGCCACGAAGAGCGCCGCCGAGTGCACCAGCGCCGGCGGCAAGGTCCTGAAGTAAGCAAGCCTCGGCACGGCCCACCCGCCGTGCCGGTCCTCGCGACATGAACACCCCGCTGCACGGCTTCGGCCTCGGCCTGCGCACCGAGCACTACGGCGACTTCGGCGGTGCCGACCGCACGCTGGCGCGCCGCGTCGACTGGCTGGAAGTGATCTCCGAGAACTACATGGTGCCCGGCGGCAAGCCGCTGCAGCACCTCGACCGCATCCGCCGCGACATCCCGATGGTGATGCACGGCGTGTCGCTGTCGATCGGCAGCACCGACCCCCTCGACCGTGCCTACCTGCGGGAGCTCAAGGCCCTGGCGGCGCGCATCGAGCCCGCCTGGATCTCCGACCACCTGTGCTGGACCGGCGTCGACCACCACAACCTGCACGACCTGATGCCGATGCCGTACACCGAGGCGGCACTGCGCCACCTGGTGCCGCGCGTGCGCGAGGTGCAGGACCTGCTCGGCCGCCGGCTGGTGCTGGAGAACGTCTCCAGCTACGTCAGCTTCGCGGCCGACGAGATGAGCGAATGGGACTTCGTCGCCGAACTGCTGCGGCGCGCCGATTGCGAGCTGCTGCTGGATGTCAACAACGTCTACGTCAGCAGCGTGAACCACGGCTTCGACCCGCACCGCTACATCGACGCGATGCCGCGCGAGCGGGTGAGGCAGATCCACCTCGCCGGCCACGAAGACCACGGCGACCACCTGATCGACACCCACGACCACCCGGTGTGCCCGGCAGTCTGGGACCTGTACGCGCACACGGTGCAGCGCCTGGGCGAGCTGCCGGCGATGATCGAGCGCGACGACCGCATTCCACCATTGTCCGAGCTGCTGGACGAGCTGGACCAGGCGCGCGCGGTGCAGGCCCTGGCGCTGCAGGTGGCGGCATGACGGCGGCGGGCCCTTTCGCGACGCTCGAGGCGCAGCAGCGCGCGCTGCATGCGGCGATGGTGGGCGGCCCCGTGCCGGACGGCCTGCTGCGCGAGCCGACGCGGCATGCGCCGCTGCTGCCGGTGTACCAGCATGCCTACCGGGCGCGGCTCATGGCGGCGCTGCGCGACAACCATGGCGTGCTGCCCAGGGCGATGGGCGACGAGGCCTTTGAGGCACTGGCCTCGGACTACCTCGACGCGCACCCGTCGCGCCACCCGTCGATCCGCTGGTTCGGCGACCGGCTGGCGGCGTTCATGGCGGCGCATCCCGAGCGCGTGCCGCACCCCGCATTCACCGACCTGGCGCGCATGGAGTGGGCGTTGCGTGCGGCCTTCGACGCGCCCGATGCGGTGCCGATGACGCCCGCGCAGTTGGCCGCCCTGCCGGCCGAGGGCTGGCCGCAGCGCGTGCTGCGCTTCCATCCCAGTGTCCAGGTGCTGGCGCTGGATTGGCACGTCGAGCCGGCCTGGCGCGTGTTGCATGAGGACGGTGCGGAGGAACCGGTGCTCGATGAACCGGTGGCCGGTGAGCACGCCTTGATCGTCTGGCGGCCGGCGCTGGAGACGCGCTGGCGCTCGGCCGCCGATGCGTTCGAGGGGCAGCTGCTCGCGGCAGCGATGCAGGGGCAGGACTTCACCGCGCTGTGCCTGCTGGCGGCGCAGGAACTGGGCGAGGACCAGGCGGTCGTCGGCGTCGTGGGGGCGATCCAGGGATGGGCCGCCGAAGGGCTGCTGGTGATCACCTGACGGCACAATCCGCCGCATGAAGAAGCTCGCGAACCCGGGCATGGGCCTGTCCGCACTGTCCTCCCTTGTCTATTCGACCGATGCCGGCCGCATCTGCCCGGACTGCCGGCAGCCAGTGGCGCAGTGCATGTGCAAGGCGCTGCAGGCGGCACGGCCGGCAGGCGACAGCATCGTGCGTGTGTCGCGCGAGACGAAGGGACGCAAGGGCAAGGGCGTGACGCTGGTGAAGGGGCTGGTGCTCGATGACGTGGCGTTGAACCAGCTGGCGCGCGAGCTGAAGGCGGCCTGCGGCGTCGGCGGCACGGTGAAGGAGGGCGTGATCGAGCTGCAGGGCGATCACGTCGACACCGTGGTCGAGCGCCTGAAGAAGGCCGGGCACACCGTCAAGCGCGCCGGCGGATAGGCCGTGCGCCGGCTCAGGGCAGGTACTTGCGGCGCAAGGCCGGCGTCTGGGCGATCCGGTCCGCGGCGACGGTCGCGATGAAGCAGGCATCGCCCGGCTTCTGCGGGTTGTCGATCGCCGCCACATAGACGAGCGCGCCCGCCCTCGGCTGCCACAGCGCGACACGGGTCACGGGCAGGCCGTCCTGCGCCATGACCGGATAGAGCCGGTGCATCTCCGTCACCACGGCCCGGCGGTCGGCGTCGTCCAGCCAGACGCTCGCCCCATCGCGCCCCAGGGCCAGCCAGTCGGCGGTGACGCAACTCGGCAAGGCGTCGGCGCTGCCGGCGGACGGCAGGGGCTGGCCGGCAGCCCAGGCCTCCCCCGCCGCCGTTGCAGCCGCCATCGCGCCAGCCAGCGCGATGGCCGACAGGGCTCTGTTTCCACTGCGATGTCCGTGCGCCATGGCCACCTCCATGCCAGCCCGCAGCCAGCTTACGCCGCACACACGTGGTATCAAATTGGACCGTAGTGGTATTTCAATGGTTATACGATTAATTTTCCGGAAGAAAGGGAGTCTGCTTTCCCGGCCCTGAGCACGGTCATGGCGCTGGTGCAGTCTGTCGGATGACATGACTCATGCTTTTTCTGACAACCGCTTTGCAGTTCGAAAGGAAAACCGATGAGTTCACCCCGTTCCCTTCAACGCTCGCAGGTGTTCAACCTGCTCGTGGCGGCCGGCGCGATCCTGGCCGCCGGCGGCGCGGCGGCCGCACCCGCGTGTGCGCCGGCCTGGAATCGCACCATCTCGTACGCCGCGGGCAGCCAGGTCAGCCAGAGCCAGGTGAACCACACCGCGGCCTACCGCACGATCGACGAGAACCCGAACCCGCACAGCGGCCCGGTGGGCAGCGGCCAGCCGTGGATCACGAACGGGCCGTGCGGGGATGTACCGTCTCCGGCGCCGTCACCCGCACCGGCCCCTGCGCCTGCCCCGGCGCCCGCGCCTGCCCCGGCACCATCTCCCGCGCCGGCCCCGGCGCCCTCGGCGATCGTCGGCGGCTACTACCCGTGGTGGGTGGGCTCGCCGATCCGGCTGCGCGACATCGAGCCGCACTTCAACCTCATCTACCTGTTCGCGGCCACGCCGGCGGGTGGCGACACCTCGGGCAACGTGCGCTGGCAGCCGCCGGCCGACGGCAACGGCGCATGGACGAACTGGGTGGCCGACATGCAGTACGCACGCAGCGTGCAGAAGCGCAAGATCATCCTGTCGGTGGGCGGGGCGGGCTTCGGCATGTCCTTCCCGGACCGGGCGAAGTCGACGACCTTCGTCGAGAGCATCGACGCGCTGTACCGAGAATGGCAGGGCTTCGACGGGCTGGACTTCAACACCTTCGAGGGCTCGCAGTCGCCGGACACGGGCGAGATGATCTGGATCGCCCAGGAGCTGAAGCGGCGCCACCCGGGTTTCATCATCTCTGCGCCGCCGGCGCCGTGGAACCAGGTCGACCAGGCCTTCTGCAAGGCGATGCTGGACGCGCAGGCGCTGGACTACTGTGCGCCGCAGTACTACGACGGCCCCAACCTCGCCGACCCGAACTGGATCCTGCCGAACGTCGACGTGTGGATGAACCTGCTCGGGCCGGAGCACGTGGTGATCGGCTTCGGCGTGGACCCGCAGGCCTACAACTACGAGACCATCGAGACGGCGGTCAGCGTGTGGACGCAGATCAAGGCCCGCTACCCCAAGGTGCGCGGGGCCTTCGACTGGCAGATCAACAACGACGCGCTGCAGGGCTGGCCGTTCGCGAAGCAGCTGGGGCCGCTGGTGCCTTGAGGCCTCAGGCGCGCCTTGCCGTCAGCCACCGGCTCGACGGCAAGGCCTCGGCCACCACCCGCACCTCGCCGATGTTGCCGAAGAAGCCGTCGGCCCGGTCCCCGTCCCACGAGCCGGCGCCGACCACCCAGGGCGAGGCGGCGGACAGCGTGGCCAGGCCCGCCACGTTGCTGGTGTTGCGCAGCACCGGCGCGCCTTCGACGTACATCACGGTGTCGTGCGTCGCCGGGTCGTTGACGATGGCGATGTGCACCCAGGTGCCGGCGATGATCTCGCCCGACCAGCTGGCCTTGCCGTCGCGTTCACCCGCGACATCGGGCACCACCTCCCACTGCACCTCGCGCAGGCTGGAGATCGCGAACAGCATCGGCGGGGACTCCGGGTCGCCGCCGTCGAAGCCGGGCAGCGCGCCGCGCTTGCCGTCGCGCGTCATGATGTTCATCCACGCATGCTTCGCCTTGTCCCAGGCCTTGTCGATCTTCACGAAGGCCTCGATGGTGTAGCCGGTGGCGGTGAAGGTCAGCGCGTTGACGGGTGCCGCGGCATCGGTCAGGAAGTAGCTCATGCGCGGCGTGTTCTTGTTGGTGTTCAGGAACGCCACCGAACCCGGCGCGGCCGACAGGCGGTGGTGGTCGCTGCTCCAGACCAGGTCGCCGGCCTCCGCGCCGACGATCACGCCGGCGTTGAGCGCATCGCGCTTCAGCGGGTTGGCGCCGGTGACGTCGGCGATCTGCGCGCCGGGCGCGACGGCCGTGCCCTCGGCCCCGCCGAAGAAGCGCCAGTGCGCGACGGTGGAGGCCACCTTGGGGTAGTCCTCGCTGTCCCTGGGCGCCTGCTGCACCGGCGCGGCCGGCTCGTTGTAGCCCTTCAGCACCAGCGCCTTGGCCTGCTCCACGAGCGACGACGCCACCGTGGCCGGCCCCGTGCCGAAGCCCGGGTTGAAGCGCGCGAAGCGCTTCGCGAAATCCATCTCGATGCTGAAGCTGTGGTTGGGCTCGCTCAGCACGGCCTGGTCGAAGGCATTCAGCGTCTCCGCCGGCTTCATCGGCACCCAGGGCGAGAACGACAGCACCCGGATGCGCCGGTTCGTCAGGTCGAACTCGTAGAGCCGCATGAGGCCGTTGCCGCCCTGGTAGGCCATCTGGTAGTCGACCACCATCTCCTCGACCGCATTGCCGAAGTCGTTGGTCTTGGTGAGACGCGCGCCGCCATGGTGGTGGCCGTTCAGCGTCATGAAGATCTGGTCGTTGTCGCGGATCAGCTTCTCCCACAGCATCTTGCCGTAGCCGGTCTCCAGCGGGCTCACGGCATCCGGCGCGATGTTCAGCAGCTGGTGGTTGACCAGGATCACGGGCAGCGTCGGGTGGCTCGCGATCACGCCCCGGGCCCAGGCGATGCCGGCGTCCGAGATGCGCCACGAGAGCGACAGCACCAGGAACTGCTGGCCCTGCGCCGTGAAGACGTGGTATTCGTGGAAGCCGCTGCCGTCGCGCTCGCCGAACGTGGATTGCCGCTTGGCGCGCTTGGCGCTGAACCATTGCAGGTAGGGTTCGTTCGCGAGCACGCGCTGGGCGTCGGTGCCGGTGGTCGGGTTCGCGTCGTAGTCCAGGTCGTTCAGCACGTCGTGGTTGCCCGCGAGGATCGAGTACGGCACCTTGGCCGTCTCCAGCACCTGCATGGCCGTGTCGGCCACCTTCCACTGCTCGGGCTTGCCGACCTGGTCCACCACGTCGCCGAGGTGGATCACGAAGGGAATGTTCAGGCGCTGCGCGTTGTCGGCGATCCAGCGGGTCTGCGCGTAATACGGCTCGCTGCCGTAGTGGCGCTCGTACTGGCTGCTCTCCGAGGAGGTGGCGTAACGCGAATAGAACTGGGTGTCGGGCAACACCGCCAGCGCGAAGCTGGAGATCGCGGTGGAGGCGGTCGCCGCCGCATCGTCGCCACCGCCACCGCCACCGCCGCCGCACGCGCTCAGCAAGCCGCCGGCGGCGACGGTGGACGCGGACGCGAGGCTCATCTTGAGCAGGCTGCGGCGCTGGATCGAGGGGGACTTCTTCATCAACGGCTCTCATCGACAACAGGATGGCGCGCACTCTAGGGAGCCAATGTGGAGCGGCCGTGACAGTTCCATGATGGTGCTTCACCGCGGCGTCACGAGGCCTTCCTACGATCCCTCACTTTTTGCGAAGGACCCATCGTGGCTGTGTCTCACCGGATCAAGCTTCTGTCGTTGCTGTTGGGAAGCGTCTCCCTGATCTGCGCCTGCGGGGGCGATGGCTCCAGCGGCACGAGCGCCGGCGACACCCCTCCCGACCCGGCCGGCCGGTGGACGGCCGGCGACCTGCACGTGCACACCGTGCAATCGGATGACTCGCGCACGACGCAGACCCTGGACTTCGTGCTGGACAAGGCCTTCGCCACCTACAAGCTCGACTGGATGGCGGTGACCAACCACCTGCGCTCGTCCAAGTACGACAACAACGGCCAGCTGCTGGCTGCGCCGGTGGCCTTCGCCTACGGCATGGCGTCGTACGAGATTCCGCGCGTCAAGGCCCTGCAGGCCGGCGGCACGTACGCCGACAAGCTGGTCTTCTCCGGGTTCGAATGGGACATGCCGACGCACGACCACCTGGGGGTCGCGCTGTTCGAGGGCGCGCCGGCGCTGCAGGCGTCGACCGGCGGCGCGAAGGAATTCCAGTACGCGTTCACGACGGTCCCGGAGTCGCAGTTCGACCCCGCCGACGTGGCCGCCTGGAAGGCGAAGTACCCGCAGCGCTTCAACAGCACGGCCTCGGATGCGCTGCAGGCGATCTCGTGGCTGAAGGCGAACTACCCCACGACCAGCTTCGCGACCCTCAACCACCCGTCGCGCAACCCCGGCAAGTACACGATCGGCGACCTGCGCCAGATGAACGACCTGGCGCCGGACATCGTGTTCATGATCGAGGGCATGGTCGGCAACCAGATGGAGCCGATCCGCGGCGGCTACACCTCGGCCTACGTGCCGGAGAACGCGCCGAACCGCACCTATGGCGGCGTCGATGCGATGGTGGCGCAGGTGGGCGGGGTGTGGGATGCCCTGCTGGGCGAAGGCCGGCGCATCTGGAACATTGCCGACTCCGACTCGCACTTCGAGATCGATGCCGCCAGCAACAGCAGCGGCTACTACCCGGGCGAGTACGCGAAGAACCACGTCTGGATCGCCGAGGGCCAGGCCGGTGCCGGCGGGCTGGTCAAGAGCCTGCGCGGCGGTCGCATGTTCGGCGTGTTCGGTGACCTGATCAACGCGCTCGACTTCCGCGTGACCGGCTCGACGGGCAAGGGCTTCATGGGCCAGGAGATCAAGGTGCCCGCCGGCGAGAGCGTGACGGTCACGATCCGGTTCAAGAGCCCGGCGCTGAACAACTACCAGAAGCCGGTGGACAGCGGCACGCCCGGCAACATGAAGCCGGTCGTCGACCATGTCGACCTGATCGTCGGCGACGTGGGCGCCAAGGCCGTGCCGGGCACGCCGGCCTATGGCGTCGCGACGAATGCCTCGACCCGGGTGCTGCGTCGCTTGACCGCGGCCGACTGGAAGGTCGACGCCGAGGGCTACTTCTCCGTCAGCGTCCCGGTCGAGGCGAAGAAGAGCCAGTACTTCCGCCTGCGCGGCACCAACCTGGCGCCGGACGTGGCGGGGCTGGCCGCCAACGGCGAGCCGCTGGCCGATGCGCAGACCACCGGCGCCGACAACATCGCCCGCGTGAATGCCATCAACGACCGCAACTATGGCAGCCTGTGGTTCTACTCGAACCCGGTGTTCGTGACGGTCGTGCCGTAGCCCGTCGAAGCCCGGCTCAGGGCAGTTCGTCGACGTTCTTCGGCCAGCTCGCCTTGAGCAGCCGCGACAGCGCCCGGTCGGCCAGCAGCTTGCCGCCGGTCTGGCAGCGCGCGCAGTAGTTCGTCTCGTTGTCGGCGTGGACGATGCGCTGCACCGGCGTGCCGCACACCGGGCAGGGCTGGCCGTAGCGGCCGTGCACCGCCATCTGCGGGTGGAAGGCGGTGACCTTCTCCGGCCAGTCGCCGGCCTCCTCGCGCAGGCGGCCGGTCCACTCGGCCAGCACGGTGCGTGTCGCGTCGAAGAGGCGCGCCACCTGCTCCGGCGTCATCGCCTTCGACAGCTGGATCGGCGACAGCCGGGCCCGGTGCAGGATCTCGTCCGAATAGGCGTTGCCGATGCCGCTGAAGAGGCGCGGGTCGGTGAGCTGGCGCTTCAGCGTGTGGTTCTCGGCCAGCAGGCGCTCGCTGAAGGCCGCCAGGTCGGCCTGTTGCACGTCGATGCCGCCCGGGTCCATCGCCTCCAGCGCGGCGCGGTCGGCCAGCAGGTGCAGCGAGGCGCGGCGCTGGGTGCCAGCCTCGGTGAAGGCGAGCGTGCCGTTGTCGAACTCGAACAGCGCGAGGGTGATCTTCCCCGGCGGCTTGCTGCCCGGCGCCAGCCAGCGCAGGCGCCCGGCGATCATCAGGTGCAGCACCAGGAAGCGCCCGCTGTCCAGCGCCAGCACCACGCGCTTGCCCAGGCGCTCGACGCCGCCGATGCGCTGTCCCTCGGCCTCGCCGATGGGCGGCACGGCGCTGCGCAGCAGGAAGGGGTTCAGGATCTTCAGTCGCTGCAGCACCCGGCCCTGCACCTTGTCGGCCAGGCGTTCGACGTAGACGGCGATGTCGGGCAATTCCGGCATGAAGCGCAGTGTGCCAGCCTGGCGCCGGGGCGCGATAATCGCAGGTTTCCACGAGGCCGCGCGTTCGACCTGCGCCGCATCCCATGTCCACCGAGCTGACCCCGCAGGTGCGGCGCCGCCGCACCTTCGCCATCATTTCCCACCCCGACGCCGGCAAGACCACGCTGACGGAAAAGCTGCTGCTGTTCTCGGGCGCGATCCAGATCGCCGGCTCGGTGAAGGCGCGCAAGGCCTCGCGCCACGCCACGTCCGACTGGATGGAGATCGAGAAGCAGCGCGGCATCTCGGTGGCCAGCTCGGTGATGCAGATGGAATACCGCGACTGCGTCATCAACCTGCTCGACACCCCGGGCCACCAGGACTTCTCGGAAGACACCTACCGCGTGCTCACCGCGGTGGACGCGGCGCTGATGGTGATCGACGCGGCCAACGGCGTCGAGCCGCAGACCCGCCGGCTGCTGCAGGTCTGCCGCGCGCGCAACACGCCCATCCTCACCTTCGTCAACAAGATGGACCGCGAGGTGCAGGAGCCGCTGGTGCTGATGGACGAGATCGAGCGCGAGCTGGGGATGGGGGTGGTGCCCTTCACCTGGCCGGTCGGCATGGGCAAGCAGTTCCACGGCGTGATGGACCTGCGCGAGGAGCAGATGCGGGTGTTCAGCCCGGGCGAGGACCGCAACCACAATGACGACGAGATCCTGAGCGGCCTGGAGAACCCGGTGTATGCCGAGCGCTTCGGCATGCAGTACGAACAGGCCCACGGCGAGATCGAGCTCGTGCGCGAGGCCGCGCCGGCCTTCGACAAGGAGGCTTTCCTGGCGGGCCGACAGACGCCGATGTTCTTCGGCTCGGCGGTCAACAACTTCGGCGTGCGCGAGGTGCTGGATGCGCTGGTCGACCTGGCGCCCCCGCCGGGCCCGCGCCAGGCCACGCAGCGGCTGGTGGAGCCGGACGAGAAGAAGTTCAGCGGCGTGGTGTTCAAGATCCAGGCCAACATGGACCCGGCGCACCGCGACCGCATCGCCTTCGTGCGCGTGGCGAGCGGGCATTTCGAGCGCGGCATGCGGCTGAAGGTGGGGCGCTCGGGCAAGGAGCTGCGGCCGAACACGGTGGTGAGCTTCCTGTCGCAGCGCCGCGAGCTGCTGGACGAGGCCTTCGCGGGCGACATCATCGGCATCCCGAATCACGGCGTACTGCAGCTGGGCGACACGCTGACCGAGGGCGAGTCGCTGCTGTACACCGGCCTGCCCTTCTTCGCGCCCGAGATGTTCCGCAGCGTCGAGGTGGCGGACCCGCTGCGCACCAAGCAGCTGAAGGCGGGGCTGCAGCAGTTGGGCGAAGAGGGTGCGATCCAGGTCTTCCGGCCAGTGGCGGGCTCGGTGCTGCTGCTGGGGGCGGTCGGCCAGCTGCAGTTCGAGGTGGTGGCGCACCGGCTGGAGCATGAATACGGCGTGAAGGCGCGCATCCAGCCGAGCCGCTTCCAGGTGGCGCGCTGGGTGACCTGCGACGAGGCGGACGGCGGCGAGCGAGAACTCAAGCGTTTCATCGACGCGAACGACCACCGCGTGGCCTACGACGCGGTCGACGCGCCGACGGTGCTGGTGGAGTACGCGCCCGAGCTGCGCGCGATCGAGGCGAACTGGCCGAAGATCAAGTTCCACGCGCTGCGGGAGCATGCGGGGTTGGTGTTCCAGAAGAAGCTGGAGGGCTGACGGCTCGCGCGAGCGATTGGGTCGACGACCCTGCGGGGCCTCCCTGGCTCACCACCAGAGCGAAAACGTGCCCGTGCGGCCCGCGAACTGCAGCGTTCCCCAGCTCAACAAATCCATGCCGACGATGCCGAGGTAGGGCTCCTTGCCAAAGTTGCCTGCGGGCACTGACACGGCAGGGAATACGCCGTGAAGCCAGCTGTCGCTCCCAGCATGGGTATGTAGCCGCAGAGACAGGTCGTGCCTTGGTCGGAGGTGCGCTCCATTCAGACCCGTGCTGATCGTGCAGTAGCTGTGTTTCCTCAGTCGCCAGGTATCGACGACACTTTCGTCGATGACGCAGCAAGGCGAGCCCGTGTCGATCAAGAATGGCACCACAGCCGACGGGACCCGATGCGGCGCATTGGCAAAGAGATGGTGCTGCGCCAACAGGCTGGGTTTCACCTCAACCTGGATGATAGGGCGGTCACCGGCGACCTGAAAGCTCAGCTGGCCCAACATGCGAGGTGCAGATCGGCTTTGTCAGGGATCGGAACGATGTGTTGGAGCAGGTAGTACTGATCTTCCGCGGGGAATTTGCTGTAGCCATACCTGATGGCCGCCTCGTAGGTCTCGCAGATTTCCACGATCTGCCCTTGGGCAATTACGGCGTAATGCCCCGGATGGTCTGCGAGCAGCTTGGGAAGGCCTCTCTCGAACGTTTCGATGTTTCGTCTCAGAGCTTCCGCTTCACTCAAGCGGCGGTCGGGTTTCCGTGCGTTCATTGGGGTGGGCCAGCAAAAAGACTCTGGATGGAACGGCATTAGACCGGCCGCCCGACCTCCTCCGCAAGCAGTCACGCAAATTCACCTGCTTCGCGCCGCGCGAGCCGCATCCCGCGCCGACTGCAGGCATCTCATCGCACACCCTCTTGCACGCCGCGGGCCACCCCGGCACATTGCGGCCCACGCCCTTCCCCACGCCGGAGACCCGCATGCTCGCCAAGTCGCTGATCGCCTCCCTGCACTTCATCGCCGCGTTCGGCATCGCCGCCACGCTGTTCTTCGAGTGGTTCACGTTCAACCGCACGCCGACGCTGGCCGAGGCGAAGCGCATCGCCACGGCCGATCGCTGGTACGGCCTGTTCGCGATGGCGCTGCTGGTGGTCGGCTTTGCGCGCGCCGCGCACTTCGAGAAGGGCTGGGCCTACTACGCGCACAGCCCGTTCTTCCACCTCAAGCTGGCGCTGTTCGTGCTCGTCGGGCTGCTCTCGATCTACCCGACCGTGCGCTTCATCCGCTGGGGCTCGGCCATCAAGGCCGGCCAGGCCCCGGTGATCAGCGAGCTCGAATTCACCCGCATCTCGCGCCTGCTCTCGGCGCAGATGCTGCTGCTGGTCGGGATCCTGCTGTCGGCCTCGCTGATGGCCAACGGCGCCGGACTCTAGCCCCTAGAATCCGCCCGCGGCCACACGCGCCGAGCAGACACGGGTCGCAGTCCCGGACCCGGCTGTGGGGCACCCCCACGGCATCGAATCGACCTTGGCATCCGCGGTGCCAGCCCGACGTGCGCTGACGCGCACGACAGCTACGCACGGGACCGGCAGGTCGGCGCGTGTGCAACCGCTTCTTCTCGTCCATGCACGATTCAGAACGCCGCCGCCTGAACGCGCTCGCCCTCGCGCGTGCGCTGTGGGCCGGCGGGCAGGACAGGCGCAGCCTGCGTGCACGGGCACGTCACACGCTCGACCACTCGCCCCCCTGGCTGAGCGACCTCCTGGATCAGCTGGGGACTGTCTCGGGCATCACCTGGCAGAACCAGAGCGTGGAAGACCTGGCGGCGCGCATCGCCCGCGCGCCGGCATTCCTCGACGGCAGCTGCGTCACACCGGCGCCCTTCGTGCGGCGCTGGATCCTCCCGCCCTCGCGCATGCACCTCGCGCCGCTCGGCCTCGACGGCCTGGGCCTGCCCGCCCTGCCGCACAGCGCCGCGCTGGCCGACTGGCTGGGGATCGACACCGACACCCTCGACTGGTTCACCCACGTCCACCGCGCCCGCCTGCCGCTGCACGCCCAGCACTACGGCTTCACGCTGCAGCCCAAGCGCAGCGGCGGCGGCCGGCTGATCGAATCGCCGCGCAGCCGCCTCAAGGCCCTGCAGGGCCGCGTGCTGCATGACCTGCTCGACAAGGTGCCGGTGCACGAGGCCTGCCACGGCTTCGTCGCCGGCCGCTCGGTGCTGACGCACGCGCGCCTGCACACCGGCCGGCCGGTGCTGCTGCACTTCGACCTGAAGAACTTCTTCGGCAGCATCCTCGCGTCGCGCGTGAGGGCGATCTTCCACACGCTCGGCTACCCCACCGGCGTCGCGCGCCAGCTCGGCGCGCTGTGCACGGTCACCACGCCCGGGCCGGTGATCGAGCGGTTGCGCGCAGACGGCTGGGTCGACTGGCAGAACGCGCAGGCGCTGCGCCGCCCGCACCTGCCGCAAGGGGCGCCGAGCTCCCCGATGCTCGCCAACCTCTGCGCCTTCCAGCTCGACCTGCGGCTGGACGGCCTGGCGCATGCGGTAGGCGCCACCTACTCGCGCTACGCCGACGACCTGGTGTTCTCTGGCGCCAAGTCGCTGCATGCCGGCGCCGACCGCATCGCCGCCTGGGTGGCCCGCATCGCACGCGACGAAGGCTATGCGCTGAACCACAGCAAGACCCGGATCGCGACGCCGGCCGCGGCGCAGCGTGTCTGCGGCGTCGTCGTGAACCAGCACCTCAACCTGCCACGACAGGAGTTCGACCGCCTGCGCGCCGTGCTGCACCAGTGCGCGCTGCACGGCCCTGCCAGCCAGAACCGGGAGGGCCATGCCGACTTCCGGGCCCACCTGTGGGGCCGGGTGCAGTGGGCGACCCAGGTCAATCCGTCCAAGGCCCTGCGCCTGCAGGCGTTGTGGTCGCGCATCACGTGGGCCGATGCGCCGACCTAGACTTGCGGCATGAACGCACCCACCGCGCCGACCCCGTCGCGCCTGTCGCTGTACCTGAACCTGATCCGCTGGGACCGCCCGGCCGGCAGCTACCTGCTGCTGTGGCCCACCTTGTCGGCGCTGTGGATGGCCGCCCGCGGCTTCCCCGGCTGGCACCTGTTGATCGTCTTCACGCTCGGCACCTTCCTGATGCGCAGCGCCGGCTGCGCGGTGAACGACGTCGCCGACCGCGACTTCGACAAGCACGTCAAGCGCACCGCCGCGCGGCCGGTCACCAGCGGCGCGGTGAGCGTGAAGGAGGCGTTGCTGCTCGGCGCGGTGCTGGCGCTGGTCGCCTTCGCCCTCGTGCTGACCACCAACGGCGCCACCATCGCGTGGAGCTTCGCCGCGCTGGCGGTCACGGTCTTCTACCCCTTCACCAAGCGCTTCTTCTCGATGCCGCAGGCGGTGCTGGGCGTGGCCTTCAGCTTCGGCATCCCGATGGCCTTCGCGGCGGTGCGCGGCGAGGTGCCGGCCCTGGCGTGGTGGCTGCTGGCCGGCAACCTGTGCTGGGTCATCGCCTACGACACCGAGTACGCGATGGTGGACCGCGACGACGACCTGAAGATCGGCATTCGCACCTCGGCAATCACGCTCGGTCGCTTCGACGTGGTCGGCGTGATGGGGTTCTATGCCGCGTTCATCGGCATCTGGGCGGTGCTGGGCGCGCAGCAGGGGCTCGGCTGGGCCTTCTTCGCAGGGCTCTTCGTGGCGGCGGGGATCGCCGCGTGGCATTGGACGCTGATCCGCACGCGCAGCCGGGAGGGATGCTTCCGGGCCTTCCGGTTGAACCACTGGCTGGGGTTCGCCGTGTTCGCGGGGGTTGTCGTCGATCGGTGGATCGCATGAGAAGTGGATGACGGACCCGGATTCCGCTGCGCTTCATCCGGGCTACCGGCCGAGTGCATCCCACTGACCGTCGCCCGGATGCAATCCGGGGTTCGTCCGTTAGGTCAACCCATCACGGATACAGCCCGCGCTCCTCGCGCGCAATGAGGATCCGCTCGCACGCCACCGCAAAGGTCGCCGTGCGCAGCGTGATCTTGTGCTTCTCCGACGTGTCCCAGATGTGGCGCAGCGCGTCGACCATGATCTTGTCGAGCCGCACGTTGATCTCGTCCTCGCTCCAGAAGAAGCTGCTGAAGTCCTGCACCCACTCGAAGTAGCTGACCGTCACGCCGCCGGCGTTGCAGATCACGTCCGGCACCACCAGGATGCCGCGCTCGCTCATCGCATCGTCGGCCTCGGGCAGCGTCGGGCCGTTCGCGCCTTCCAGCACCAGCTTCGCCTTGATGCGGTTTGCGCGCGCCGCGGTGATCTGCCCTTCCAGCGCCGCCGGGATCAGGATGTCGCAGTCCACGTCCCAGAACGCCTCGTTGTCCACCCGCTCGGCGTTCTTGTAGTTGGCAATGCCGCCGTCGCGCTTGAGCACCTCCATCGTGTCGGCCATGTCGAAGCCGTTCGGGTTGACCAGCGTGCCGGTGTGGTCCTGCACCGCCACCAGCTTGGCCCCCGCCTGCACGAACAGCTCGGCCGCCGAGCTGCCCACGTTGCCCATGCCCTGCACCGCGATGCGCGCGCCGTCCAGGTTCAGGCCGATGCGCCGCGCCGCCTCGCGCCCGGTCACGAAAACGCCCCGCCCCGTCGCCTTCACGCGCCCCAGCGAGCCGCCCAGGTGGATCGGCTTGCCCGTCACCACGCCGGTCGCGGTGGAGCCGGTGTTCATCGAGTACGTGTCCATCATCCAGGCCATGATCTGGCCGTTGGTGTTCACGTCCGGCGCCGGGATGTCGCGCTGCGGGCCGATGATGATGCCGATCTCGCTCGTGTAGCGGCGCGTCATGCGCTCGAGTTCGCCGCGCGACAGCTGCTTCGGGTCGACCCGGATCCCGCCCTTGGCGCCGCCGTACGGCAGGCCCACGCCGGCGCACTTGATCGTCATCCAGGCGCTCAGCGCCATCACCTCTTCCAGCGTCACGTCAGGGTGGTAGCGCACGCCGCCCTTGCCCGGGCCGCGCGACAGGTTGTGCTGCACTCGGTAGCCCTCGAAGTGCTGCACCGTGCCGTTGTCCAGTTCGATCGGCACGTCCACGATCAGCGCACGCTTCGGACGCTTCAGCGTCTCGCCCCACTTGGCCAGCGAGCCGAGGTAGGGCAGCACGCGGTCGACTTGGGACAGGTAGGTTTGCCAGGGGCTGTCAGCGCTGTGCGTGACATAGGACAGGTTGCTCATGCGGTTCTCCGTGGGGGAAGGTCTTCATGCCCAGGCATGGCGCGAACTCGTGGCCCACGCCGCCGGCATGGAGCGCCACTGTAGGCCCGCCAGGTCCGAATTGCTCACCGAAGCTCATGCCTCCTTTGCATGATGTCTTTCATGCATCACATAGGGGAGGGCCCGCGGTCAGCCGAACTGGTCGCCCAGTTCACGCGCCCGCCGCTCGGCCGCCTTGACGGCCGACACGATCGCATCGTGCACGCCGCTGCGTTCCAGCGAGGTGAGGCCGGCATGCGTCGTGCCGCCCTTGGACGTGACGCGCTCGCGCAACACCGACGGCGCCTCGCCCGATTGCTGTGCCAGCGCGGCCGCGCCGGAGAAGGTCGCCAGCGCGAGCTCGCGGCCCTGCTCGGCGCTCAGGCCCAGGTCCTGGGCCGCCTTCATCATTGCCTCGACGAAGTAGAAGACGTAGGCCGGCCCGGAGCCCGACAGCGCCGTCACCGCATCCAGGTCTTCCTCGCGCGCCACCCACAGCGTGCGCCCGGTCGGCGCGAGCAGGCGCTCGACCTCGCGCCGTTCGTCGTCGCCGATGGCAGGACGCGCATACAGCCCGGCGATGCCCTGGCCGATCAGCGCCGGGGTGTTGGGCATGGAGCGAACGACCCGTTCGGTGCCGAGCGCGCGCACCATGTCGCCGCTGCGGATGCCGGCCATCACGCTGAACTGCAGGGCCTGCGCGACATGCGGCGCGCAGGCTGCGGCCGCCTCCTTGAAGTTCTGCGGCTTGATGGCCCAGGTGACGACGGCCGCGCGCTGCAGCACCGAGCCCGGCGCCTCCAGCGTGATCACGCCCAGCTCGCGCTGCAGCCGTGAACGCTGGTCGGCGTTCGGCTCCAGCACCAGGATGTCCGCCGGGGCGCGGCCGCTCTTCAGCAGCCCGCCGATGATGGCGCTGGCCATGTTGCCGCCGCCGATGAATGCAAGGGTGTTCATGCGGCCAGTGTAGGAGCTTCGCCCTGCGCCGCGCCGCCGGGGAATGCCCGCGCTGCCGGCAAGGAGACGCGCCGGTGCCGACACTGCGTCCCATGCACCTCGAAGGCTCCTGCCATTGCGGCGCGGTGCGCTTCAGCGTCGAAGCGCACAGCCCGCAGCCCTACCTGCACTGCCACTGCAGCATCTGCCGCAAGACGGCCGGCGGCGGGGGCTACGCCATCAACCTGGGCGCCGACGCCGCCACGCTCAAGGTGCGCGGCCGCAAGCACCTGTCGGTCTACCACGCGGTGATGCGCGAGCCGGGGCGGCGCGCGACGCGCTCGAAGGCGCAGCGCCACTTCTGCGCGCGGTGCGGCAGCGCCCTGTGGCTGTTCGATCCGCGCTGGCCCGAGCTGGTGCATCCGCATGCCTCGGCGATCGACACGCCGCTGCCGAAGCCGAAGGAGGTCGTCGAGGCGGCGCTCGCCTTCGTCGCGCCCTGGGTCGACGTGCCGCGCGGCCGCGGCCACGTGCATGCGCGCCACTGGCCGGACGAATCGCTCGCCGACTGGCACCGGCGGCACGGGGTCTACAGCGACTGAGCCTCAGTGCCCGGCCGGCCCGGCGGCGGGCAGCCCGGCGAGCAGCGCCGCATTGCCGCCCGCCGCCGCGGTGTTGATCGTCAGCGTCTGCTCGGCGCAGAAGCGGTAGAGGTAGTGCGGCCCGCCGGCCTTCGGCCCGGTGCCGCTCAGGCCTTCGCCGCCGAAGGGCTGCACGCCCACCACCGCGCCGATCATGTTGCGGTTGACGTAGACGTTGCCGATGCGCGCCGCCGCGGCGAGGCGCAGCGCGCGGCTGTCGATGCGGGTCTGGATGCCGAGCGTCAGGCCGTAGCCGAGCGCGTTCACCTGCGCGATCACCTCGGCCGGCTCGCCGCGCCAGCGCACCACGTGCAGCACCGGGCCGAAGATCTCCTGGCGCACGTCGGACACGTCCTGCAGCTCGAAGGCCACCGGGGCGAGCAGCCGCGGCACGCTGCCGCGCACCGGGGCCTCGCCGATCAGCGTCGCCTCGCGGCGCAGGCGCTCGACCTGCGATCGCAGGTGGCCAAAGGCCTCGTCGTCGATGACCGGGCCGACGTCGGTGGCGAGCAGGGCCGGGTCGTCGACGCGCAGCTCGGCCAGCGCGCCGCGCAGCATCTCGATCACGCCGTCGGCCACGCTCTCGTGCACGCACAGCAGGCGCAGCGCCGAGCAGCGCTGGCCGGCCGAGCGGAAGGCGCTCTGCACCACCGCGTCGATCACCTGCTCGGGCAGCGCGGTGCTGTCGACCAGCATCGCGTTGATGCCGCCGGTCTCGGCGATCAGCGGCACGATCGGGCCGTCCTTCGCGGCAAGCGTGCGGTTGATGAGCTTCGCGACCGCGGTCGAGCCGGTGAAGCACACGCCGGCGGTGCGCGCATCGGCGACGAGCGCCGCCCCCACCGTCTCGCCCGGCCCGTGCAGCAGGGCCAGCGCGTCCTGCGGCACGCCGGCCTCGTGCAGCAGCGCCACCATGCGCTGCGCCACCGCCGGCGTCTGCTCGGCCGGCTTGGCGGCCACCGCGTTGCCGGCGACCAGGGCCGCCACCACCTGGCCCGCGAAGATCGCGAGCGGGAAATTCCACGGGCTGATGCAGACGAAGACGCCGCGGCCGTGCAGCTGCAGCTCGTTGTGCTCGCCGGTCGGGCCGGGCAGCACCTGCGGCGCCAGGCGGGCCTCGGCCTGGTCGGCGTAGTAGCGGCAGAAGTCCACCGCCTCGCGCACCTCGGCGATGCAGTCGCCCAGGGTCTTGTGCGCCTCCTTCACCAGCAGGCCGCAGAACTCGGGCAGGCGGGCCTCCAGCGCGTCGGCCGCGCGGCGCAGCACGGCGGCGCGGCCGGCCAGCGGCGTCGCAGCCCAGGCGCCGAAGCCGGCCTGCAGGCGCGCCATCGCGGCAGCGGCCTCGGCCGGCGTGGCCTCGCGCACGTCCTCGACGCGGGTGGCGGCGAGCGCGGCCTCCAGCGGCGCGCGGTCCGCCAGGCAGGCCAGGTCGGCGCCGCGCGAGTTGACGCGGGTGTCGCCATACAGCGCGCGCGGCAGCGGCTGGCCGGGGCGGGCGGCCGGGGTCAGCGGCGAGGCGAGCAACTGGTCGATGGGCACGGCCTCGTCCGAGAGCTGGTGGACGAAGGAGGAGTTGGCGCCGTTCTCGAGCAGGCGCCGCACCAGGTAGGCGAGCAGGTCGCGGTGCTCGCCGACCGGCGCGTAGATGCGCACCGGCAGGCTGGCGTCGCGCATCGCCTCGCGGTAGACGCCCTCGCCCATGCCGTGCAGGCGCTGCATCTCGAAAGGCGCGCCGGCGCGCCGCGCCATCTGCACGATGGCCGCGATGGTGCCGGCGTTGTGGGTCGCGAACTGCGGGTAGATCGCATCCGCGTGGCCGATCAGCGCCCGCGCGCAGGCGAGGTACGAGATGTCGGTGTGGTGCTTGTGCGTGAACACCGGGTAGCCGGCCAGGCCGAGCTCCTGGGCGCGCTTGATCTCGCCGTCCCAGTAGGCGCCCTTCACCAGCCGCACCATGAACTTCAGGCCGTGGTGGCGGGCGATCCGTGCCACCTCGTCGACCACCTGCAGCGCGCGCGTCTGGTAGGCCTGCACCGCGAGGCCGAAGCCGCGCCACTGCGGCCAGGTGGCGGCGATGCGCGCGGCGAGCGCCTCCAGCACGTCCAGCGAGAGCTCGAGCCGGTCGCTCTCTTCCGCGTCGATGGTCAGGTTGATGTTGGCCGGCGCGGCCAGCTCGATGAGCTGCCAGACGCGCGGCAGCAGCTCGGCGCCGACGCGTTCGCGCTGCGCATCCTCGTAGCGCGAGAAGAGCGCGCTCAGCTTGATGGAGATGCCGTCGGCCGATTCCGGGCCGGCCGCAACCCGCCCGCCGGCGATGGCACGGATGGCCTGCGCGTAGGACGCGAGGTAGCGCTGCGCATCCGCCTCGGTGCGGGCGCCCTCGCCCAGCATGTCGTAGCTGAAGCGCAGGCCGGGCAGGGGCTTGCGGGCCGCGGCCGCCTCGGCCATCGCCTCGCCGATGTCGCGCCCGAGCACGAACTGTCGCCCGAGCAACTGGATCGCGCGCACCGTCGCGGCCACCACCGTCTGCGCGCCCAGGCGCTTGAACAGGCCGGTCTCGGCCTCGGCGTCGGGCAGGAATTTCTTGGACAGGGCGATCGCGCTGGCCGACAGGCTGGCCAGCATCTTGTGCGGCCCGCCCGAGGCGGCGTCGAAATCGGCGCGGCCGAGCTGGTCGGCCGTCAGCGCGATGGCGGTCTCGGCGTCGGGGACGCGCAACAGGGCCTCGGCCAGCCGCATCAGCGCCAGCCCTTCGGCGCTCGAGATCGGGTACTCGCGCAGCAGCGACTCCATGGCCCAGAACGGCGCCGGCTTGTCGCGTACCGCCTGCACCCAGGGCCGTGCCGCGTGCACCACGGACGGCCAGTCCAGCGCCTGCGCCAGGGGTGGCGTCAGGCTTGCTAACAGCTCGCCTTCAGGGCGATACGGGTAGGGCAGGCGGGCGCTGGCCGGCGGCAAAAACATCATGAGAGGTCACCATTGGTGTTAGTTCTACTAGCGTATCGGCTGATGACATGAATTAATCGCCAACAAAAAGCCTGTTCTCGAACTCATTCACCATGAAGAGCAATCACAGCCTGCCCGCCTCGCTGGACAAGATCGACGCCCGCATCCTGGGCGCGCTGCAACAGGACGGGCGCATCTCGAACCTGAAGCTCGCCGAGACGGTGCACCTGTCGCCGACGGCGGTGCTGGAGCGGGTGAAGCGGTTGACGCGCGATGGCTTCATCCTGGGCTACGAGGCGCGATTGAACCCCGACAAGCTCGGCGCGGGAATGATGGTCTTCATCGAGGTGGTGCTGGACCGGACGACGCCGGACGTGATGAAGGCCTTCAAGGCGGCGGTGCAGGTGCGGCCGGAGATCCTGGAATGCCACCTCGTGGCGGGGGGCTTCGACTACCTGATCAAGACCCGGGTGGCCGACATGGGCTCGTACCGGGAGCTGATCGGCTCGGTGATCTGGAGCCTGCCGGGGGTGCGGGAGACGCACACGTATGCGGTGATGGAAGAGGTGAAGAACACGACGGCCTTGCCGATCTGACCGGCGATTCCCGGATTGGCATCCGGGAGCAGCGTGTCACCGGGCGCCGAAGATCGCACTGCCGACGCGCACCAGGGTCGAGCCCTCGGCGATGGCGGCTTCGAGGTCGGCGGACATGCCCATCGACAGCGTGTCCAGGCCCAGCCCTTCGGCGTTCAGCCGCTCCAGCAACTCGCGCAGCGCCCGGTGCGGCGCCCGCTGCGCTGCCTCGTCGCCGGCCGGCTCGGGGATGGCCATCAGCCCGCGCAGCCGCACCCGCGGCAGCCGCGCCACCTCGTGCGCCACCGCCGCCACCTCGTCCGGCGCGAGCCCGCTCTTGCTCGCCTCCCCGCTGATGTTCACCTGCAGGCACAGCTGCAGGGCTGCCAGATGGGCCGGCCGCTGCTCGGACAGCCGCTGCGCGATCTTCAGCCGGTCGACCGAGTGCACCCAGTCGAACTGCTCGGCGACGACCCGCGTCTTGTTGCTCTGCAGCGGCCCGATCAGGTGCCATTCCACCCGCTCGCGCAGGTCGGCCAGGGCGGCGATCTTGTCCACGCCCTCCTGCACGTAGTTCTCGCCGAAGCGCCTTTCGCCGGCATCGAAGGCCTCGCGCACCGCCTGCGGCCCGAAAGTTTTGGTAACACTCAGCAGCGTGACGCTTTGCACGGGGCGATGTGCGTCTGCACAGGCCCGTGCAATGCGTTCGCGCAGCTGTTGTATGTTTGAAGCAATCATCGCCATAATTCCCCGAGCCTATCCCAACGGACAGCCGGGAACGCCCAGGGACAGGCCGCTGCCGACAAGCGGCCACTCACAACTCCTTACCAGTACCTCATGGACATCACCCAACTGCTCGCGTTCTCGGTCAAGAACAAGGCGTCGGACCTGCACCTTTCGGCCGGGCTGCCGCCGATGATCCGCGTGCATGGCGACGTGCGCCGCATCAATGTCGATCCGCTCGAGCACAAGCAGGTGCACGACATGGTGTACGACATCATGAACGACTCGCAGCGCAAGAACTACGAAGAGACGCTGGAGTGCGACTTCTCGTTCGAGATCCAGGGCCTGGCGCGCTTCCGCGTCAACGCCTTCAACCAGAACCGCGGCGCCGGCGCCGTGTTCCGGACCATTCCGTCGAAGATCCTGACCCTGGAGCAGCTGAACTCGCCCAAGGTCTTCGCCGAGCTGGCGCTCAAGCCGCGCGGCCTGGTGCTCGTGACCGGCCCGACGGGCTCCGGCAAGTCGACCACGCTGGCCGGCATGGTCAACCACCTGAACGAAAACGAGTACGGCCACGTGCTGACGGTGGAAGACCCGATCGAGTTCGTGCACGAGTCCAAGAAGTGCCTGGTCAACCAGCGCGAGGTCGGCCCACACACGCTGAGCTTCGCGAATGCGCTGCGCTCGGCCTTGCGCGAGGACCCGGACTGCATCCTGGTGGGCGAAATGCGCGACCTGGAGACCATCCGCCTGGCGCTCACCGCGGCCGAGACGGGCCACCTGGTCTTCGGCACGCTGCACACCAGTTCGGCCGCCAAGACCATCGACCGGGTGGTGGACGTGTTCCCCGCGGCCGAGAAGGAAATGGTCCGCGCGATGCTGTCCGAATCGCTGATCGGCGTGATCTCGCAGACGCTGTGCAAGCTGAAGGACGGCAGCGGCCGGGTCGCGGCGCACGAGATCATGCTGGGCACCGCGGCCATCCGCAACCTGATCCGCGAGAACAAGATCGCGCAGATGTATTCGTCGATCCAGACCGGCAACACGGTGGGCATGCAGACGCTCGACCAGAACCTGTCCGACCTGGTCCGGCGCAACATCATCTCGCCGGCCGAGGCACGTGCGAAGGCGAAGTTCCCCGAGAACTTCCCCGGCTGAGCCGCGCGGGTGCCGCGTGAAGAAACTCTTTGATCGCCTGAAGCAGCGCAGCGGCGACGGTGCGCCGCCGGCGAATCCCGAGGACACGAGCGTCAACGACTCGGGATTCTTCTCGACCCAGTTCCTCGACCGACCGGACGAGGCGCAGCCGCTGGCCACCTGGGCCGAGCGCGCGGCGGCCGTCGGCGCCGTGCAGGTCGAGCGCAAGCAGGCCGAGCCGCTGTTCGCCAAGCTGTGGGGTGCCGACCGCTATGTGGCGGCACTGACCTCGGACGAGCTGCTGCGCATGAGCCAGTACCTGCATTTCGTGCAGGTGGCGGCGAACAAGGAGGTGATCGGCCAGGACGAGCAGGGCGACTACATGCTCATCGTGCTGGACGGCACCCTGGCGGTCGACCGCGTGCAGCCCTGGGGCGGCCGGGCCCGGCTGGCCGAGGCGCGGGCGGGCGACATGCTGGGCGAGATGTCGCTGCTGGACGCGGGCGCCCGCTTCTCCGCCTGCACCACGCTGACGCCGTGCACGCTGGCAGTGGTGGATGCGCAGCGATTGGATGAGATGATCATGTTCGAGCCGCGGCTCGGCCTGGCCTTGCTGGCCTCGCTGTCGCGGCGTTTGTCATTGCGTTTGCGGCAGGTCAGCGCCCGGCTGAGTGCCTTGTTGTCGAGCACGTGAGCGGCGGAGCGCCCTAGGAAGCATCATGGAAAGAGACCAGGCATCGAAATTCGTCAACGACCTGCTGCGCCTGATGGTGTCGCGCAACGGGTCGGACTTGTTCCTCACCGCCGACTTCCCGCCGGCCATCAAGGTCGACGGCAAGGTGACCAAGGTGTCGCCGCAGCCGCTGACCGGCCAGCACACGCTGGCGCTGACGCGCTCGGTGATGAACGACAAGCAGGCCGCCGAGTTCGAGCGCACCAAGGAGTGCAACTTCGCGATCTCGCCGCAAGGCATCGGCCGCTTCCGGGTGAATGCCTTCGTGCAGCAGGGCCACGTCGGCCTGGTGCTGCGGACGATTCCCCAGACCCTGCCCACCATCGACAGCCTGAACCTGCCGCAGGTGCTGAAGGACGTGACGATGACCAAGCGCGGGCTGGTCATCTTCGTCGGTGCGACCGGCTCGGGCAAGAGCACCTCGCTCGCGGCGATGGTGGATTTCCGCAACGAGAACTCGTTCGGCCACATCATCACCATCGAGGACCCGGTGGAGTTCGTGCACCCGCACAAGAACTGCATCGTGACGCAGCGCGAGGTGGGGCTGGACACCGAGGGCTGGGCGCAGGCGCTGAAGAACACGCTGCGCCAGGCGCCGGACGTGATCCTGATGGGCGAAATCCGCGACCGCGAGACCATGGAGCATGCGGTGGCCTTCGCCGAGACGGGCCACCTGTGCATGGCCACGCTGCACGCGAACAGCGCCAACCAGGCGCTGGACCGGATCATCAACTTCTTCCCCGAAGAGCGCCGCGCCCAGCTGCTGATGGACCTGTCGCTGAACCTGAAGGCGCTGGTGTCGCAGCGCCTGCTGCCGCGCCAGGAAGGGCGCGGGCGGATCGCGGCGGTGGAGGTGATGCTGAACACGCCGCTGATCTCGGAGCTGATCTTCAAGGGCGAGGTCTCGGAGATCAAGGAGATCATGAAGAAGTCGCGCGAGCTGGGCATGCAGACCTTCGACCAGAGCCTGTTCGACCTCTACGAGAACCACCTCGTGACCTACGAGGACGCGCTGCGCAACGCGGACTCGGTGAACGACCTGCGGCTGCAGATCAAGCTGAACAGCAACCGTGCGCGCAGCACCGATCTGGCCGCGGGCACCGAGCACCTCACCATCGTCTGAGCGCCGCATGAGCAACAAGAGCTACGAGGCGATCGCGCCTCAGGCCGTGGCGTTCCTCGGCCTCGGCGTGATGGGGTATCCGATGGCCGGGCACCTGGCGCGGGCCGGGCACCGGGTGACGGTCTACAACCGCACGGCGGCGAAGGCGGCGCAGTGGGTGGCGGAGTACGGCGGCGCCAGCGCCCCGACGCCGAAGGCCGCGGCGGCCGGGGCGGACATCGTGTTCGCCTGCGTCGGCAACGACGACGACCTGCGCTCGGTCACCACCGGCGGCGACGGCGCCTTCGCGGGCATGAAGCGCGGCGCCATCTTCGTCGACCACACCACGGCGTCGGCCGAGGTGGCGCGCGAGCTGGATGCGGCGGCCCGCCCGCTCGGCCTGCACTTCATCGATGCGCCGGTCTCCGGGGGCAACCTGGGCGCGATCAATGGCGTGCTGACGGTGATGTGCGGCGGCGATGCGGCGGCCTTCGCCAAGGCCCAGCCTGTGGCCATGGCCTTTGCGAAGGCGGTGACGCTGCTGGGCGAGAGCGGTTCCGGCCAGCTGGCCAAGATGGTCAACCAGATTTGCATCGCCGGGCTGGTGCAGGGTTTGGCCGAAGCGATCGCCTTCGGCGAGAAGGCGGGCCTGGACATGAAGGCCGTGCTGGGCGTCATCGGCAAGGGCGCCGCCCAGAGCTGGCAGATGGACAACCGGGGGCCGACGATGATCGACGGCAAGTTCGACTTCGGCTTCGCGGTCGACTGGATGCGCAAGGACCTGGGCCTGGTGCTGGAGGAGGCCCGTCGCAACGGCGCCCGGCTGCCGGTGACGGCGCTCGTCGACCAGTTCTATGCCGACGTGCAGGCCCGGGGCGGGCAGCGCTGGGACACCTCCAGCCTCGTCACGAGGCTGAAGTAGGCGCTGCCTCGGCGCCGGTCAGGGTTGCCGGTTGGCGGCAGCGGACGAGGCGGCCGCTGCGGTGGGCACCGGCCGTAGGTTGGCGAGCTCGGCCTCGCTGACGATCTCGAACACGCGCACCACCTTGAGCACGCCGCTGATGCTGCGCGTGAGTTCGGTGGCGCGGTCGGCCTCGCGCTCGGTGACGATGCCCATCAGGTAGACGGTGCCGCGCTCGGTGGTCACCTTGAAGGCGTTGGCCTGCAGGTCGCGGGCGTCGACCAGCGTCGCCTTGACCTTGCTCGTGATGAACGCGTCGCCGCTGCCGCTGCGGCTGAAGGTGGCCGAGCCGACGATGCCGATCTCGTTGACGACGCTGCGCACGTTTTCGAGCCGGGCCACGGCCTGCTCGGCGTTGGCCTTCTCGGCCTCGTTCTGCACCTCGCCGGTCAGCAGCACCATGCGGTTGTAGCTGGTGACCTCGACCTTGGAGCGTTGCGCGTCGATCACGTCCTTCAGGCGGGCGCTGGCCTTGAGCTCGATGCCCTGGTCCTCGAGCTGGGCGCCGGAGGTGCGGCGGTCGGTGGCGACGAGGGCGCCGCCGGCCACGGCGCCGCCGAGGAAGAGGAAGGCGCAGCCGGACAGGGCCGAGGCGGCGACCACGGCGGCCGTGAGCATCGTCAGGCGGTGGGTGAGGGAGCGCGAAGACTTCATGTGTTTTCCTGTTCGCCGAGCAGTTGCAGGTCCACCGCATCGCACAGGCAGTGCAGGGCGAGGATGTGGACCTCCTGGATGCGTGCGGTGCGTTCGTGCGGCACGCAGATGTGGACGTCGGTTTCGGTGAGTTCGCCGACGATGCGGCCGCCGCCCCGGCCCGTGAGGGCGATGACGGTCATCTCCTTGGCGTGGGCGGCCTCGATGGCGGCCAGCACGTTGGCGGAGTTGCCGCTGGTGGAGATGGCGATCAGCACGTCGCCGGGGGCGCCGAGCGCCTGCACCTGCTTCGAGAAGATCGCGTTGAAGTCGTAGTCGTTGCCGATCGCCGTGAGGATGGAGGTGTCGGTGGTGAGGGCGATGGCGGCGAGGCCGGGGCGCTCGCGCTCGAAGCGGCCGACGAACTCGGCGGCGAAGTGCTGGGCATCGCTGGCCGAACCGCCGTTGCCGCAGGCCAGCACCTTGCCGCCGGAGGTGATGCAGCCGACGACGGCGCCGACGGCATCGGCGATGGGTCGGGAGAGGATTTCGGCAGCCGCGTACTTCAGATCAGCGCTGTCGAAGAACTGTTGCTGGATGCGTTGTTCGAGCATGGGCATGGATCATATGACATGGGTGCACCACCTTGGTTCCGCGGGTGTGATGGCCAACTCACCCGGGCGCATCGAAGGCGGCGCGCAGCCAGTCGATGTGCTCGCCGTCGAGGGCCACGACGTCGAACCGGCAGGGCGGCGGCGTGGCCCAGGCGCGCAGGAAATGATGCGCCGCGAAGATGACACGGCGTTGCTTGGTGGGGCCGACGCTGGCGGCGGCGCCGCCGTGGGTGGAGCCGGCGCGGGCGCGCACCTCGACGAAGACGAGGGTGCCGTCGCGGTCGCGCAGGATGAGGTCGACTTCACCCCCGTGCGATCGCGGTCCGCGGGCGACCCGATAATTGCGGCGCACCAGCACGAGGCCGTGACGCAGCAGGTGCGCGAGGGCGCGTGCCTCGCCGTCGTCACCCACCTGCTTTGTCGTCCTGCCGCCCATCGTGACCCTTGCCGCCGATTCATCGTTGTTGCTGAAGGCCGCCGAAGCCGCTGCGGGCGCGCAGCAGTACCCGGCGGGTGCGCTCTACGTCGTCGCGACGCCGATCGGCAACCTGGCGGACATCACGCTGCGCGCCATCCACGTGCTGTCGCTGGTGGATGCGGTGGCCTGCGAGGACACGCGGCACAGCGCGCCGCTGTTGCGCCACCTCGGGCTGGACAAGCCGCTGATGGCGGTGCACGAGCACAACGAGCGCGAGGCCGCCGAGGCGGTGCTGGCGCGGCTGGCGCGCGGCGAGCGGGTGGCGTACATCAGCGACGCGGGGACGCCGGCGGTGAGCGACCCGGGCGCGGCGCTCGTCGCGGCGGCGCAGCAGGCGGGGTACCGCACGGTGCCGGTGCCGGGGGCGAGCAGTGCATTGGCGGCGGTGAGCGTGGCGGGGGATGTGGTGGGGCGCGGGTTCGTGTTTGTCGGGTTCTTGCCGGCGAAGGGCGGGGAGCGGGCGAAGGCGCTGCAGGCCGTGGCGGCGCGGGCCGAGGCGCAAGTGCTGTTCGAGGCGCCGCATCGAATCGAGGGCTTGGCCTCGGACTTGGCCAAGGCCTCGGGCCCGCGTCGTGTGACCCTCTGCCGCGAGCTGACCAAGCAGTTCGAGGGCATCGTCAGTTGTGCGGCGGAGGAGCTTCCCGTCTGGCTGGCCGCTGACGAGAACCGTCGGCGTGGCGAGTTCGCCCTGGTCTTGCATGGCCAGGCGATCTCGCAGGACGAGGGCTCCGCCAGCGCAGAGGCCATCCTGAAGACCCTCCTGGCCGAGCTGCCCCTGAAACAGGCGGTGTCGCTGGCCGCCAGCCTGAGCGGACAGCCGCGCAACGCCTTGTATCAGCGGGCGCTGGCCTGGAAGGACGGATCGGCGCACACGGACGGGTGAGCGTGCCTGCGATGGCGCAGCGACTAGTTGCGGCTCTCGTCGGCACCGACACCGACAGGCCAGGCGCGCCAATGTTCGGCCTTCAGCGTTTTAGCCTCCATTCCTCCGGGAAGCTCGCGTTTCAGGGCAGTCACTTGGTCAACGCAAGAACCATGTTCAGCGAGAAGGGCTCGCGCCGCCTCCAGAAGCTCATCCTTCAGGTCGCCGGAGGCACTTTTCCAATCTTCATGGTGCCAGCGCAGCTTGAATTCAAGCGATTCAATGTCGCCGATCAGTTTGACAGCAGCGGTCAGTTTCCTGGAGTCTATGCGCTGGATCGTGCCCTGCTCAGCCAGGTCGCCGGCAACGAGGTCGCGTGCCTTCTCTCGCTGTGCTTGAACGTCCTCCGATGCTGACCCATTGTCGGCGCGGCATGGGGTGTTGTTGACGAGTTCCGTCCTCGACAGCTTGCGTTGTGGCTCACGCATGGTGTTCCTTGTGTATGGCTGGCTGGCGGCGTGTTGTCGGTCGCCGAGCGGTGAGTGACTGCCAGGTTGGGGGCGTTCCTCGTGAGGGTCACCGTATGGCCTCATTGATCTCCAGGGTCCGTCGTGCGGGGTGAGGGCAACTGACGAGGGCTCGACCAGCGCAGACTCGGTGTTGAGGACGCTGCTGGCCGAGTTGCCGTTGAAGCAGGCGGTTGGCATAGCTGCCAGCCTGAGTCGGCAGCCACGCAATGCGCTGTATCAGCGTGCGTTGGCGATCAAGGATGAGGTGCCGTGAAGCAGGCTCACGCTGACATGGGCGGGCTAGCTCTGCTTCTCGGTGTCGTCCGTTTCCCCATAGCGGGTCAATACGTCTGACCGTAGCTTCAGCTCTTGGCTGTCCAGTTCGGGTTCGCTATCAGATCTGGTGTTTGGGCCGTCCTGCAAGTCAATTGGCAGGTCACGGGGGGTGTAGCTGAGTCCTCGCTTGTCGAGTTCGTCCCGAAGGATGTGCACCGTGGCGATTGAATTCTCAGTCTCTGCGGTGAGATTTTTTATTTTGGCCTGCGCATTCTTCTTTTTCTCCTCGTGGCGTCCCAGAGCGACAAGCCCGCTGTTCAATTCGACTTGAGTCTTCTTCAATTCTGCCTTTGCAGCTTTCACCCGCGCTTCTAGCTCCTCGAGCCTGAGACGCAGCTGCTTTTCTCTTTGGTTGACCGCCCGCGAAAGATCTTGGCTTTCTTCGAAAAGATCCCAGGCCTTTTTGCTTTCTTGATCGTAGAGTTGGAGCACTTCCTGATCAGGCGCCGATTCCAGCTTGGTGATCAGTTCATCTCCGTGACCACTCACCAGCTTCTTGATCATGTCCTTGCGAGGAGAGGCGGGTCCTTCCTCACGGCGCTCGGAAGACCGTTGACGCCCTCGTAGCTCGGTGCTGATGGGCAATGATGTAATCGGAGGACGGCTGCCGATCGTCGCAGCCGAGCGGATACTCGGCTGAGGCCTCGGTTGGGGCGAAAGCCCTCTTTGCTCCTTGACCAGCGCTGCAACTTCGTCTCTTGGAGATCCTTCTCTCTTGAGGACTGCGACAGTCGCCGAGCGGGTGCCGAAAGTTGTTTTGACGGGTGGATTATCTGGCTGCTGCCGAGGCGATTTCCACCCACTCCCCGTCCGGGCGGACGCTGATGCAGCAAAGTTTGGATCGGGAGGCTGCCGGCGTGGGCTTTCGAGCGTGTGCGCGGGCAAAATGTATTGTTCGGCAACGGTGCCCCGTTTCGCTGATTCCTTTGCCCGTTCTTCCGGCGAACGCCGCCGCCCGGTGAATGTCTTCCGCTTGTCCTTGTTGCCTGCTCCCTTGCTGGTCAACGTCGGGACATGCTGCTGCGCCTCGATGCGTTGCTTGACAACCGATTGAACGAGCGGCCGCACCCCCGCTATTTTTTCTTTCTCTGGTGGAGGGCTGCTCACTCGCTTTGAAGTTATATCCTGCTTTCCTTGCATCTTGTTTCCCTGTATGTCGAGGTGTGTGTGACGACGCATCAACGATGCGCCGGCGGCTGAGTAACTCGACTCTGCCTCCACGTTCCCCGAGTTGGCTTCGTGCACTCTGCCGTCGAAGCCCCCGCTGGGACAGAGGCGACCGTGGCTTCTAGAATGCTCCACCACCCCACCGGAGCCGCCGCCATGATCTCGCGCGAACCCACCCTCGAACGCCTGGCCGTCGCCCGCTCGCTGCTGCTCGAACCCTTCGGTCTCACCGACGCCACGCTCAGCAAGGCGCTGCAGGCCATCGCCACCCACCGCATCGACGATGCGGACCTCTACTTCCAGTACACGCGCAGCGAAGGCTGGAGCCTGGAAGAGGGCATCGTGAAGAGCGGCAGCTTCGGCATCGACCAGGGCGTGGGCGTGCGCGCCGTGGCCGGCGAGAAGACCGCCTTCGCCTACTCAGACGACATTTCCGAGGCGGCGTTGCTCGATGCCGCCGCCACCGTGCGCACCATCGCCGCCGCCGGCCAGAGCGCCAGCGTCAAGATCGCCAGCGCCCCGGTGATCGCCGGCAGCCGCACGCTGTATGCCCCGATGGACCCCATCGCCACCCTCGACAGCACGCAGAAGGTCGCGCTGCTCGAGCGCGTCGAGAAGCTGGCCCGCGCCAAGGACCCGCGCGTCAAGCAGGTGATGGCCGGCATCGCCGCCGAATACGACGTGGTGCTGGTCGCGCGCGCCGACGGCACGCTGGCCGCCGACGTGCGCCCGCTGGTGCGCCTGTCGGTCACCGTCATCGCCGAGCAGACCGTCGCCGGCGAGGTGCGCCGCGAGGTCGGCACCGGCGGCGGCGGCGGGCGCTTCGGGCTCGGCTACTTCCACGACGCGATGATCGAGAGCTACGTCGACGATGCCGTCAAGGCGGCGCTGACCAACCTCGAGTCGCGCCCGGCCAAGGCCGGCGAGATGAGTGTCGTGCTCGGCCCGGGCTGGCCCGGCGTGCTGCTGCACGAGGCCATCGGCCACGGCCTCGAAGGCGATTTCAACCGCAAGGGCTCCAGCGCCTTCAGCGGCCGCATCGGCCAGCGCGTGGCCGCCCCCGGCGTCACCGTGCTCGACGACGGCACGCTGCCGGATCGCCGCGGCTCGCTCAACGTCGACGACGAGGGCAACGCCACGCAGCGCAACGTGCTGATCGAGGACGGCATCCTCAAGGGCTACATCCAGGACGCGATGAACGCCCGCCTGATGGGCGTCGCCCCCACCGGCAACGGCCGCCGCGAAAGCTACGCCGCCGTGCCGATGCCGCGCATGACCAACACCTACATGCTGGGCGGCGACAAGACCAAGGAAGAGATCATCGCCGGCCTGAAGCGCGGCCTGTACGCCACCAACTTCGGCGGCGGCCAGGTCGACATCACCAGCGGCAAGTTCGTCTTCTCCGCCTCGGAGGCCTTCTGGGTCGAGAACGGCAAGATCCAGTACCCGGTGAAGGGCGCCACCATCATCGGCAACGGCCCCGACGCACTGACCCGCGTCAGCATGATCGGCAACGACATGAAGCTCGACACCGGCGTCGGCGTGTGCGGCAAGGAAGGCCAGAGCGTGCCGGTGGGCGTGGGGCAGCCCACGCTGCGCATCGACCGGATGACGGTGGGCGGGACGGCGTAGCCCGGATGCCAATCCGGGAATCGCTGTTCACTTTGCACCTTCGCTCCCGGATTGCGCTGCGCTCCATCCGGGCTACACGACGCGCACGTTCAGCGCGGGCAGGCCAGCGATCTCGCCCGTCATCACATCCCCAGGCACCACCGGCCCCACGTTCTCCGGCGTCCCGCTGAAGACGATGTCGCCCGGCCGCAGCTCGTTGGCCTGCGAGAGCTTGCTGATCTGCTCGGCCACACTCCAGATCATCTGCCGCAGGTCGGCGCTCTGCTTCAGCTGGCCGTTCACCTTCAGCGTGATCGCGCCCTGCGTAAAGTGCCCCACCTGCGCCACGCGGTGGATCGGCCCGATCGGCGCCGAGCGGTCGAAGCTCTTGCCGATCTCCCAGGGCTTCTTCTCGTCGCCCATCGCGCGCTGCAGGTCGCGCCGTGTCATGTCCAGCCCCACCGCATAGCCGTACACGAGGTCGAGCGCCTGCTCCGGCGCCACGTTGCGCCCGCCGCGGTGCAACGCCGCCACGAGCTCGATCTCGTAGTGGTAGTTCTTCGTCAGCGGCGGATAGGGGTGGTCCGCGGTCGTCCCCGGCGCGACCACCTGCACCGCGTCGCTCGGCTTCTGGAAGAAGAAGGGCGGCTCGCGGTTCGGGTCCGAGCCCATCTCGCGGGCATGCGCCGCATAGTTGCGCCCGATGCAGTAGATGCGCCGCACCGGGAACATCTCCGCGCTGCCCGCCACCGGCAGCATCGGCCGCGGCAGCTCGAACGCCATCTTCGCCTCGCCCCCTGCCCGCGTCTCGGTGGCGCAGCCGCCCACCGCCCCCAGCCCCATCGCCGCCCCGGTGTGCAGCCAGTTCCGTCGGTCCATCGCGTCTCCTCGTCTGTGGAAATCAACAGGAGCCGCCATTGGCGCCCGAGGCGGAATCGCTGTCAATTTCCCGAAACGGCGTACACCTCTGCACAAATCGCGCTTGACGAACCGTCCCGCAGCCGTGCTACATTCCGGCCCATGCGTTTCGTGCCGTCTTACTTTTTTGCCTACTTTTGGTTCTCGCACCGCCCGGCGGAGGAGAGGTCAGCGCGTAGGCTGTAAGACGAAAGCGCAAAGACTCACCAAACCGCCGGGCTCCCCCGGCGGTTTTTTTTTGCCCTCGACCTTTTGACCCATCCAGCAGGAGATCACGCCATGAATGCCAAGTCCGCCAGCGCCACGGAGGGTTGGTATGCGCCCGTCGACAAGACCGGCCAAACCGACGACGAAAGGATCCAGGACGTGACCCCGCTGCCCCCTCCCGAACACCTGGTCCGCTTCTTCCCGATCCGCGGCACCGCCTCCGAGGCGCTGATCGCCGACACGCGCCAGCGCATCAAGTCCATCATGGCCGGCCGCGACGACCGCCTGCTCGTCGTCATGGGCCCCTGCTCCATCCACGATCCGGTCGCCGCCGTCGAATACGCCCGCCGCCTGCGCGCCGAGCGCGAGAAGTACGCCGACACGCTCGAGATCGTGATGCGCGTCTACTTCGAGAAGCCACGCACCACCGTCGGCTGGAAGGGCCTGATCAACGACCCCTACCTGGACGAGAGCTACCGCATCGACGAAGGCCTGCGCATCGCGCGCCAGCTGCTGACCGAGATCAACCGCCTGGGCATGCCCGCCGGCAGCGAGTTCCTCGACGTCATCTCGCCGCAGTACATCGGCGACCTGATCTCGTGGGGCGCGATCGGTGCCCGCACCACCGAAAGCCAGGTGCACCGCGAACTCGCCTCCGGCCTGTCGGCGCCCATCGGCTTCAAGAACGGCACCGACGGCAACATCCGCATCGCCACCGACGCCATCCAGGCGGCGGCCCGTGCCCACCACTTCCTGTCGGTTCACAAGAACGGCCAGGTCGCGATCGTCGAGACGCGCGGCAACCCCGACTGCCACGTGATCCTGCGCGGCGGCAAGACGCCCAACTACGACGCCGCGAGCGTCGAAGCCGCCTGCAAGGACCTGGAAGCCGCCAAGCTGGCGCCGTCGCTGATGGTCGACTGCTCGCATGCCAACAGCAGCAAGCAGCACGAGCGCCAGATCGACGTCGCGCGCGACATCGCCGGCCAGATCGCCGGCGGCAGCCGCCGCATCTTCGGCGTGATGGTCGAGAGCCACCTGACCGCCGGTGCGCAGAAGTTCAGCGCCGGCAAGGACGACCCGGCCCAGCTCGCCTACGGCCAGAGCATCACCGATGCCTGCATCGGCTGGGACGACTCGCTGACGGTGCTGGACGTGCTGCACCACGCAGTGAAGGCACGCCGCCGCTGAGGCGTCGTGCTTCCGCCCGGTTCGCGCGTGTAAGTGCCGTCACACGGATGTAGCGCGGGTAAGGCCGGGCAAGAATGCTGGCCGCCCCCCGGCGTGCGAGGTGGAATGGACCTTCCATCCACTCGTCCCGGGTCCGCCATGAACACCTCGCTTCACCTGCGCCGCAGCCTGATCGCGCTGACGCTGGGAGGCGTGGCGCTGGTGGCCTCGGCACTGACCCCGGCCGCCGAGCCTTCGGCCAAGGACAAGGCGGCGATGGAGGCGGTCTTCACGCGCGTCGACACCAACGGCGACGGCAAGCTCTCGCGCGCCGAGGCCGAGCGCCTGCCGGTGATCGCGGCGATGTTCGACAAGCTCGACACCGACCATGACGGGCAGCTCACGCTGGCCGAGTTCGCGGTCGGGTACTACGCAGTGCCCTGATTCCGTTCAGCCGCCGTCGCGCGCCAGCCGCTCGCTGCGCCAGTAGACGTCGTCTCCGCCCAGCCCGTCGAGGTTGGCGCGGTTCAGCACGCGCGCCAGCACGAACAGCAGGTCGCTGAGGCGGTTCAGGTACTGGCGCGGCTCGGCGCGCACGGTCTCGTGGGCGGCCAGGGCCACCACCGACCGTTCGGCGCGCCGCGCCACCGTGCGCCCGACGTGCGCGATCGCCGCGCTGCGCGTGCCGGCCGGCAGGATGAACTCCTTCAGGCGCGGCAGGCTGGCGTTGTGCTGCGCCAGCGCCTCGTCCAGCCGCAGCACGGCATCTTCCTTCAGCAGCGCATAGCCCGGGATCGACAGCTCGCCGCCGAGGTTGAAGAGCTCGTGCTGGATCACCACCAGCAGCTCTCGCACCGCGTCGGGCAGCGGCTCGGCGAGCAGCACGCCGAGCGTCGAGTTCAGCTCGTCGACGTCGCCCATCGCCTGCACCCGAAGGTGGTCCTTGGGGACGCGCGTGCCGTCGCCGAGGCCGGTCGTGCCGTCGTCGCCGGTGCGGGTGGCGATCTGGGTGAGGCGATTGGCCATCGGCGTTCAGGGCTGGGTCTGGACCTGGGCCGCCTTGGCGCGCATCACATAGCCCTGGTAGGCCGGCAGCGAGATCGAGGCGACGATGCCCAGCACGAAGAAGGCGATGAACACGCCAGCCAGGATCTTCACCGCACGGGTGTTCGGCGGCGGCGGCGCGCCGTAATCGTTGGCGCCTGGCGTGCCGCCCTTGAAGATCCAGATCAGGGCGACGAACGGGATGAGCGACAGCAGGACCGTCCAGCCCGACCAGCCCATGTCGTGGCTGCGCTGGATCGCCTTCATGATCACCCAGACGAAGTACACCAGCCCGAAGATGCCCACCAGCGCCATTGCCAGGATGGGCGAGCGCGACATGCCGCCGAGCACGCCCACGAGCATGAAGACGGGCAGGAACAGCAGGTAACTGGCCGCCAGGTAGGCGATGTAGCGCAGCCGCCCGATGCGGCCCTGGGCCGACCAGACGTTCACGTCCTGGAATTCGGTCGCTTCCTGGTAGACGTCGGCAACCGCTGCGCTCGGCGGCTGGTAGGGATTGGCAGTGGCCATGCGGTAACTCCTCCTCGGGATGTCTGTCGTGGTGCCGGCGATCGTAGCCGAGCCCCCTCGGCCCGCCTAGGCCCTCTCGTGGGGGGATCAGAGCAGTCGCGCCTTCTTCACCGCGTGGTACCGGTTCACCAGCGCCACCGGCAGCAGCCTGGGCTCCACGTCGACCGACAGCGCATCCAGCCCCGTCACGCGCCGGAAGGAGTCGCGCCGCGCCTGCTCGAACCAGTGTGCGCCCGCCACGTCGATCGCCTGCTCCGAGGTCCGCATCTCCTGGTTCGCCAGCTCGCGCAGCACGCGCTCGCGCAGGCTCGCCACCAGCACCAGGTGGCGCGTGCGCAGCAGCTTCAGTGCCGGCGTCAGCTCGGCCGCATCCTCGTCCCGGAAGTTCGTCAGCACGATCACCAGCGCCCGCTTGCGCTGTGCCTTCATCACCTCGCGCGCCGCCTCCAGGTAGTCGGAATGGTCGTTGCCGGGCTGGATGTCGTACAGCCGCGCCATCAGCGCGTTCAGCGTCGCCGCCCCCTTGCGCGGCGCAAAGCGGCGGCCCTGCCCCAACGCATGCCCGAAGGTCATCGCGCCCACTTCGTCGCCTTCCTTCAGCGCCACGTGGGTCAGCAGCATCAGCGCGTTCAGCGCCTGGTCGAAGTGGCCGCCGTCGGCACTGTCCGTGCCCTCGTCGGCCCGCATGCGGCGCCCGCAGTCGAGCAGGAACAGCACGCACTGGTCGCGCTCGTCCTGGAAGCGGCGCACGATCGGCCGGCTGTGGCGCAGCGTCGCCTTCCAGTCGATGTGGCGGATCGGGTCGCCGCTCTGGTAGTCGGCCAGCTGCTTGAAATCCGTGCCCTCGCCGCGCTGGGCGAAGGTCTTGATGCCGATCTGCGACAGGCGCCGGTCGCCGGCCAGCCAGGCGTAGCGGGCCACCGCGGCGAAGTTGGGATAGACGTGCAGCGAGAGGCCCTCGCCCAGCACGTGCAGCCATTCGAACAGCCCGCCGCGCGAGCGCAGCCGCAGCTGGGTGCCGCCAAAGTGCACCCGCCCGCGCTGGCGTGGCGTCACCCGGTAGCGCAGCTCGATGCGGCGCCGCCCGGGCAGGCGGAAGTCGCGCGGCAACCCGTCGAAGTCCAGCGTCGGGTCCGGCTCGTCGAACAGCGTGCCGCGCCAGGGCCGCTGCCCGGGGTTGACGAGGTTGAGCACGAGCTCGCGCGGCACGCCGATCGCGAGCGCCTGCGGCAGCCGGCGCTCCAGGCGCAGCGGCGCGCGCTGCCAGGCGCGTCGGGTCAGCCACAGGTCCAGCCCGGCGCCGACCGCCGCGGCGAGCGCCAGCCCGCCCGCGGCCGCACCGACCCAGCCCGGCGGCGCACCGGCCAGCAGCGCCAACGCGGCCAGCAGCGCCGCCAGGCCCACGGCCTGCACCGCGGTCCGGCTCGGAATCACGCGCATGCGCATCGCCGCCGGCTCAGAGGCGCGGGGCCGGCACGCTGTCGAGCAGCGCGGCGAGCAGCTCGCCCAGCGCGCGGCCCTCGAGCTGCGCGTCCGGCGCCAGCATCACGCGGTGGCGCAGCGCCGGCAGCGCGTGCTGCTTCACGTCGTCCGGCGTCACGAAGTCGCGCGCCTGCAGCATCGCGGTGGCGCGCGCCGCGCGCACCAGCGCGATCGCCCCGCGCGGGCCCGAGCCGGCCGACAGCCCCGGCCAGGTCCGCGTCGCCCGCACCAGGCGCACCGCGTAGTCGGTCACCTTCTCGTCCACCCGGATGAACGAGGCCATGCGCTGCAGCGTCAGCACACCGCGCTCGTCCAGGCGCGGCACGATGTGGTCGAGCGGGAACTGGTCGCCCGTCTGCTGCTCGGTGGTGCGGCGCACGATCGCGGTCTCTTCCTCCTGCGAGGGGTAGCCGACGTCGATCTTGAACAGAAAGCGGTCGAGCTGCGCCTCGGGCAGCGGGTAGGTGCCTTCGGTGTCGATCGGGTTCTGCGTCGCGAGCACCATGAAGGGCTTGGCGAGCGGCAGCGTCTGGCCCTCGATCGTCACCTGGTACTCCTGCATGACCTCCAGCAGCGAGCTCTGCGTCTTGGCCGGGGCGCGGTTGATCTCGTCGGCCAGCAGCAGGTTGGTGAACACCGGGCCGCGGTGCACGCGCAGCGCGCCGACCGGGGCGCCCGGTTCGCCGCGCGCTTCCAGCACCGAGTGGCCGGTGATGTCCGACGGCATCAGGTCGGGCGTGAACTGCACCCGTGCGTAGCTCAGGCTCAGCGCCTTCGAGAGCGTGCGCGCCAGCAGCGTCTTGCCCAGGCCCGGCACGCCCTCGATCAGCACGTGGCCGCTCGCGAGCAGCGCGACCAGGATCTGGTCGACCGCGCCCTGCTGGCCGACGACGGCCTTGCCGACCTCGGCGCGCAGTTCGTTCAGCACCTCGGCGGCACGGGTCAGGTCGGTGGGTTTGATTTGCATGGCAGGTCCTCAGGAAGCGGTGGCCGGGGCGCGCTCGGCGAGCCGCCGGCGGGCGGTCTCCAGCAGCTCGAGCGTGGGCGGCAGGTCGATGCGGCGGCGGCGGATGCCGCGGTCCAGCGCCAGCCCGAGCGCGGCGGCGTCCAGGCCGGTCAGGCGGGCAATGGCCGCGGCACGGGCGCCGCGTTCCAGCGTGTCGTACTGCATCACGTGCAGGCGGGCGGTCTCGTCGAGGGCGCGCAGCTGGGCGGTGTGCAGGCCGAGCGGCCCGTGCCGCCACAGGAAGCGCGCCGTGCCGGTGACCTGCTCGGCCATCGAGCGCCGGCCCACCGGCGGCACCGCCATCGCCGGACCGAAGCGCGGCAGCGCGCGCCAGCCGAGCAGCAGCAGGGCCAGGCCGGCCAACAGCAGCACGGCCGCGGCGTTCTGCCACAGCCAGGCCCCGAACGAGCTGCGCGCTTCCTCCTCGACGAACCACAGCCGCTGGCCGCGGTGCAGTTGCAGCGCCTCGGCGGCGACCAGGCCGTGGTCGCGGGTCGTGAGCTGGCGGTTGCCGCGCAGGTCCCAGCCGTTCAGGACGGTCACGCTGCCGCGGCCATAGGCCACGCGCAGGATCTCGGTGTCGTAGCCGGCATCGAGCTGCCAGCTTGGGGCGGTCCTCGTGTCCAGGCGCTGCCAGGGCGGGCTGCTGCAGAGGGTGAAGCGGCGCGGCGCGGTGCCGGGCGCGGCCGTGGCGTCGGTCTCCTGCACGGTGCGGCAGGCCAGTGCCGGCTTGCCGCGCTCCGGCGGCTTGCCTGCGGGCGCGGTGCCGCCTGCCGGCGCCGGCGCATCCCGGGCGGGGGCGCTGTCCTCGTCCTCGTCGTCTTCCTTCTCGTCGTCGGTGTCCTCGTCGCCGCCCTGCGCGGTGTCCCCCCGGGTCGCGTTCGGTGCCCGGCACTGCACCGCCTTGCGATGCCGCACCGGCAGCCAGCCGCTGAGCTGTTCGCTGTCCAGGCTGCGCGTGGAAAGCACCAGCTGGCCGCCGGCGTCCACCCACTCGCGCAGGCGTTCGCCGCGCCCGGGGAAGACGTCCCACTGCCAGCTCCCGAGGTAGAGCGTGGCGCCCGGCGGCGGCATCTCCGCCAGGCCCTTCGGCGTCTCGACCTGCGCCCCCAGGCGCCGCGCCAGGTCCTGCAGCGCGAGCAGGTCGTTGCGCTGCGCTTCGGGGCTGGCCGGCGTCGGCAGCTCCATCTCCACCCATTCGATGCGCGACGCGAGCCACGCCCCGGCTCCGGCCAGCAACAGGAGCACGACCGCGGTCACGATGCGGTCGCGGGTCAGCCAGGCCTTCATGCGGCAGCCCCCGTGGGCGGCGCCGGCGTCGCCACCGCCAGCTGCGCGTCGAACTCCGCCAGGCTGTCCTTCTGCATGGGCGTTTCGGGCAGGCGGGCGCCGTACACCGCCAGCTGCCACGCGCCGATCAGGCGCGCCACGAACTCGGCGGGCGCCGGCCGCAGCCGCGAGCGCGCGAGCGCCAGGCTCTCGCCCTCGGTGCTGGCGGCACGGATCGGCACCGCGTGGACATGCACCAGGCGCGACAGCGTGCCGCGGTACAGCAGCGACAGCGCCGCGCGCTGCTCGCCGCGCTGCCACAGCGCCGCGGCCGCCGCGCCGATGCGGTCGGGCAGGCTCTCGGGGCGGATGTCCAGGTCGCGCACGTGGCTGGGCAGGGCGGCGGCGCGCTGCGGCAGGGCACGGTCGCGCTCGCGGATCCAGTAGCGCAGGCCGACCAGCAGCAGGGCCACGAGCAGCGCGCCCAGGGCCCACACGAAGACGCGGCCGACGGCGGTGACCCAGCGGAAGAACTCGACGATCCAGGTGAGCCAGTCGGGCAGCGGCGAGCGCGGCTTCGGCTTCTTCTCGTCCTCCGCGGTCTTGAAGCGCCAGGTCTTGGTCGTCTTGACGCCGCCGAAGCGCGGGTCGTCGCGCAGCTTCGCGAGCTCGGCCTCGACGGTCTCGCGCGAGGGGCGCTCGGGCGCGGCCTCCTGGGCGCCCACCGCGCCGCAGCCCAGCACCGCCGCCAGCAGGGCGGCCGCGAGACGGCTAGAACGCACGGCGGAACTCCTGCTCGATGTCCCAGGCCTCGATCTGGACGCGCCGGTTCAGGTACATCGCGAAGCCGGCGGCGACGTAGAAGGGTTCCAGCATCAGCACCACCAGCGCATAGCCGGCGGCGCTCGCGAGCGAGGCCCAGCCGCTGCCGCCGCCGAGCCAGTCCATCGCCTCGCTGCGCAGGCCCTCGGGAACCAGCAGGTAGGCGAAGACCATCAGCCCGCCGACCAGGAAGGCCTCGGCATGCGCGTACACCGCATGCATCGCGAGCGCCGCGCCGCGTTGCGAGCGCAGCAGCTGGGCGCGGCGCTGGCGGTTCGCCTTGCCGCGCTGTCCCTCGAGCTGGTAGATCGGCTGCGTGAAGGCGCGCCAGGGCGAGAGCCGCCGCCACAGCAGGGTGCTGAAGAGCCGGCCCCACCAGACCTCGCGCTGGGCGCGCCACAGGTCCGGGAAGCGCGTGCCCTGGCCGAAGGCGGCGCGCGACAGCACGAACAGCACGCTGCGGTCCAGCCAGGGCTTGAGCCAGAAGATCAGCAGGCCGGGCAGCCAGCCCGCGATCTCGAAGGTGGACAGCGCGAGCAGGAACACCACCGCGAACACCGGCGTGCAGGTGGCCCAGACCGAACGCGCGTTCGCCTGCACCAGGCGCACGCCCAGGTCGCCGGCCTCGTGCATGGGGCGCGGGCGCAGCTCCAGCGCGATCGCATCAACCTGCATGCCCGGCCTCCTCCGTCGCGGCGGCGGCGCGGGCCGGCCGGCCCTGCCAGCCGAGGTAGGCGATCACCAGCGCCCAGCAGGCCGCGCCGACGCCGTACTTGACCTCGGGGGCGACCCAGCGAGCCGACGACCAGAAGGCCTCGAGCGCGGCGGCGATGACGAGGAAGGCGATCACCCCGTACATCACGACGATGGCGTCGGCCGCCGCATGGCGCAGGGCGGCAAGGCGCGTGCGGCGGCCGGGCGCGATCAGCGCATGGCCCAGGCGCAGCCCCGCCGCGCCCGACAGCACGATCGCGGTCAGTTCGAAGGCGGCATGGGTGACGACGAAGGAATAGAAGGCCTCGCCGCTGCCGCGTGCCGTCAGGTAGCCTGCGGCGGCGCCGCCCTGCAGGCCGTTGAACACCAGGAAGAAGACGCTGCCCAGGCCGGCGAACAGGCCGCCGGCGAAGCACTGGAAGCCGACGCCGATGTTGTTCTTGATGTAGAAGCCGAACATCTGCCAGTCGGTGTCGGCGCTGCGCAGCTTGCCGATGGCGTCCGTGCCCGGGCCGTACATCTGGTCGAAGTTGCGCAGCTGCCCGACGTCCATCAGGTGCAGCGCAAAGCCCGGGTCGCGCCAGCAGGCCCAGCCCACCAGCAGCGTGGGCAGCACGAACAGCAGCGTCGCGACGAGCAGGTAGCCGCGGTGCGCGCGCACGCGCTGCGGGATGTCGACCAGCACCAGGCGGCGCAGCCGGCCGAGTCCGAAGCCCGGCTCGTGGCGGCGGTAGATCAGCTGGTGGGCGCGGCGCGTGAGCGTCTCCAGGCGCTGCGTCATGCCGATCGGGTAGGCGCGCGCCTGGGCCAGCGCCAGGTGCTCGCAGGCGCGGCGGTAGAGCACGCTCAGGCGGACGCCGTCGATGGGTTCCTTCTTCTGCCGGCGGCCCGGCTTCCCGCCGTCGGCCGCCTTTGCGGCCTTCTCGGCCTGCTTGTCCGCCTTCTTGCGGGCGGGCGTGCCTTCGGCCCGGTCGAGCAGCACCTGCAGCTCGTCCCATTGCGCCCCGTAGGCGGCCTCGAACTGCAGCGGCGTCATCGCCCCCCCTCCCCGCGCCGGCCCAGCAGCCAGTGGGCGACGCCCAGCAGGCGCTGGGTGGCATCGGCCGGCCGGTCCGCGTCGCGCGTGGTCGCCGACTGCGCCAGCACGGCCAGTTCGTCGAAGCGCGCCGGCGTCAGGCGCCTGGCGCGCATCGCCCAGTTGACGATGGCGGCCTGCTCGCGCAGCGCGAGCGGACGGGCCGGCGGGACGGGGTCGGCCTCGGGCAGCGCACCGTGCAGCTCGACCGTGCCGGCCTGCACCACCAGGGTGCCGGCGGCCATGTCGCCCAGGCGCTTGAAGTCGGGCCGCCACAGCATGGCGAGGATGCCGAAGCCGTAGAACAGGGGCAGCAGGTCGGCGGCACGCAGCAGGTTGCGGATGATGGAGGCGGCGGGCGTGACCGGCAGGCCGGAATCCATCACCACCTGCAGGCCCATCATGCGCTTGCCGGGGGTGGCGCTGCCCGGCAGCAGCTCGAACAGCACCGGGTAGAACCATTCGAGCAGGAAGAGCAGCACCAGCAGCAGGCCGCCGCCCATGCCGCCGCCGAAGCTGAGCAGGGGCGAGGCGATCAGCATGACGCCCAGGCGGATCCCCAGGTCGGCGCCATAGGCGAGGGCGCGCGCCACCAGGCCGGCGGGTCGCAGCGGCAGCGCAATGCCCTCGGGCGTTTCGGCGGTGGTCAGGGTATCGAGCTGCACAGGTGGCGCGAATTCTATGCAGAATGGGCCGCTGTTCCCGGAGGTTTTGTCGATGAACGCACCCATCCCCGCCCACCTGATGCCCCAGCTCGACCCGCGCCCGGTGCCGGCCGCGATGGTCGAGGCGCTGAAGGCGCGCTTCGGCGAGCGCTGCTCCACCGCCCTGGCAGTGCGCGAGCAGCATGGCCGCGACGAGTCGCCCTTCGACGTGCCGCCGCCCGAGGTGGTGGTGTACTGCGAGAGCACGGACGACGTGGCCGAGGTGGTGCGGCTGGCCGACCGGCACGCGGTGCCGGTGATCCCGTACGGCGCCGGCTCCTCGCTCGAAGGCCACCTGCTGGCGGTGCAGGGTGGCGTCAGCATCGACCTGTCGCGCATGAACCGCATCCTGTCGGTGCAGCCCGAGGACCTGACGGTGACGGTGCAGGCCGGCGTCACCCGCATGCAGCTGAACAACGAGGTCCGCCATGCCGGGCTGTTCTTCCCGATCGATCCGGGGGCGGACGCGACGCTGGGCGGGATGAGCGCCACGCGCGCGAGCGGCACCAACGCCGTGCGCTACGGCACGATGCGCGACAACGTGCTCGCGCTGCGCGTGGTCACGCCGCAGGGCGAGGTGATCCACACCGGCACGCGCGCGCGCAAGTCCTCGGCCGGCTACGACCTGACCCGGCTGATGGTGGGCAGCGAGGGCACGCTTGGCGTGATGACCGAGATCACGCTCAAGCTCTACCCGCTGCCCGAGGCGATCTCGGCCGCGACCTGCAGCTTCCCGTCCATCGACGCGGCGGTGCGCACGACGATCCAGCTGATCCAGGTGGGCGTGCCGATCGCGCGCTGCGAGCTGCTGGACCGCAACGCGGTGGTCGCGGTGAACCGGCACGACCGCCTGACCCTGCCCGAATCGCCGCTGCTGCTGATGGAGTTCCACGGCAGCGAGGCCGGCGTGGCCGAGCAGGCGGCGATGGTGCAGGAGATCGCGGGCGAGTTCGGCGGCGAGGGCTTCCAGTGGGCGACCACGCCGGAGGAGCGCACGAAGCTCTGGACGGCGCGCCACCGCGCCTACTTCGCCGGCCTGCAGATGAAGCCCGGCAGCCGCACGGTGACCACCGACACCTGCGTGCCGATCTCGCGCCTGGCCGAGTGCATCAACGAGAGCGTGGCCGAGGTCGAGGCCTCGGGCCTCATGTACTACATCGTCGGCCACGTGGGCGACGGCAACTTCCACCTGGCCTACCTGATCGACCCCGAGCGTCCGCAAGAGCGCGAGACCGCGGAGCGCCTGAACCTGCAGCTGGTGCAGCGCGCGCTGCGGCTGGACGGCACCTGCACCGGCGAGCACGGCATCGGGCTGCACAAGATGGGCTTCCTGGTGAGCGAGGCGGGCGCGGGCGCGGTCGACATGATGCGCACCGTCAAGCGGGCGCTCGACCCGAAGAACATCATGAACCCGGGCAAGATCTTCTCCCTCTGACGCAGCCGCTCCCATCAGCCTCTTCCTGCTCAAGCGCAGTGCCGGCTTCGTCGCGACGCTGCTGGCCGCCTCGGCGCTGATCTTCGCGGTGCTGTCGCTGCTGCCGGGCAGCGCGGCGCAGGTGCGGCTGGAGACCGGCGCCACGCCCGAGGCCGAGGCGGCGCTCGCGCGGCAGCTCGGGCTCGACCAGCCGCCGCTCGTGCGCTACGGCCGCTGGCTCGGCGGGTTGCTGCGGGGCGACCTGGGGCACAGCGTCGCCTACGACACGCCGGTGGCCGAACTGGTCGCCGAGCGGCTGGCCGTCACGCTGCCGCTCGCGCTGCTGGCGCTCGCGCTGGCCGCGGTGCTGGCGCTGTCGGCCGGGGTGTACGCGGCGGCGCGGCACCGGCGGCTCGGCGACGCGGGCGTGATGGCGCTGAGCCAGCTCGGCATGGCGGTGCCGAACTTCTGGCTGGCGATCCTGCTGATCCTGGTCTTCGCGGTGAAGCTGCAGTGGTTTCCGGCGGGCGGCTTCGCCGGCTGGGACGAGGGGCCGTGGGCGGCGTTGCGGTCGCTGCTGCTGCCGGCGCTGGCGCTGGCGGCGGTGCAGGCGGCGATCCTGGCGCGCGTGACGCGCAGCGCGGTGCTCGAGGTGATGCGCGAGGACTTCGTGCGCACCGCCCGCGCGCAGGGGCTCGGCCGGCGCGCGGTGCTGTGGCGCCACGTGCTGCGCAACGCGCTGGTGCCGGTGCTGACGGTGATGGGGCTGCAGTTCGCCAACCTGCTGACGGGCGCCATCGTGGTCGAGAAGGTGTTCGCGCTGCCGGGCCTGGGGCTGCTGGTGTTCCAGGCCATCGCCAACCGCGACCTGCTGGTGGTGCAGGGGGTGGTGATGCTGTTCGCGGCGGCGGTGATCGCGATCAACTTCGGCGTCGACCTGCTGCTCGCGGCCGTCGACCCGCGGCTGAAGGATGCACACCGGTGAGGCGCCATCCGAGCTTCGTGGCGGGCGGGGTGCTGGTGCTGCTGTGGCTCGCGGCGGTGCTGCTGTCCTTCGCCTGGACGCCTTGGCCGCCGACCGAGATCGACATCCCGAACAAGCTGCTGCCGCCTTCGGCGGCGCACTGGTTCGGCACCGACAGCCTGGGCCGCGACGTGGCCTCGCTGCTGCTGGCGGGGGCGCGCACCTCGCTGCTGGTGGGGGTGGCGGCGGTGGGGATGGGCGCGGTCGCGGGCACGGCGCTCGGCCTGCTGGGCGCAGCGCGGCGCGGGTGGCTGGATGCGCTGCTGATGCGCGCCGCGGACTTCAGCTTTGCGTTCCCGGCGCTGCTGACCGCGCTGATGCTGGCGGCGCTGTACGGGCCGGGGGTGGCGACGGCGGTGGCGGCGATCGGCCTGTTCAACCTGGCGGTGTTCGCCCGCATCAGCCGCGCGGCGGCGGGGGCGGTGTGGTCGCGCGACTTCGTGCTCGCCGCACGGGCCTGCGGGCGCAACCGCTGGCAGATCACCTGGGACCATGTGCTGCCCAACATCGCGGCGGTGTTGATCGTGCAGGCGACGATCCAGTTCGCGGTGGCCATCCTGGCCGAGGCGGCGCTGAGCTACCTCGGCCTGGGCGTGCGGCCGCCGCAGCCGAGCTGGGGGCGCATGCTCAACGAGGCGCAGGAGTACCTGTTCCAGGCGCCGCAGCTGGCGCTGTACCCCGGGGCGGCGATCGCGCTGTGCGTCCTGGGGCTGAACCTGCTGGGCGACGGGTTGCGCGACCTGCTGGATCCGCGGCTGGCGCGGGAGCGCGCATGACGGCCTTGCTGGCGGTGACGGACCTGCGCGTGGCGCTGCCGTCGGCGCGCGGGGCCGTCGAGGCGGTGTGCGGCGTCGACCTGCGGATCGAACGCGGCGAGACGCTGGGGCTGATCGGCGAGAGCGGCTGCGGCAAGTCGATGACGGCGCTGGCCGTCATGGGCTTGTTGCCGGAGGGGGCGCAGGTCCGCGGCAGCATCCGCTTCGACGGGCAGGAGCTTGTCGGCCTGGACGATGCGGCGATGTGCAGCCTGCGGGGGCGGCGCATCGCGATGGTGTTCCAGGAGCCGATGACGGCGCTGGACCCGCTGCAGCCGCTGTGGAAGCTGGTGTCCGCATCGCTGCGCGTGCACCGCGGGCTGGATGCGCGCAGCGCGCGGGCCGAGGCGCTTCGGCTGCTCGAGCGGGTGCGGTTGCCGCAGGCGGCGCAGCGGCTGGATGCGCGCGTGCACCAGCTGTCGGGCGGGCAGCGGCAGCGGGTGATGATTGCCGCGGCGCTGGCCTGCGGGCCCGAGCTGCTGATCGCGGACGAGCCGACGACGGCGCTGGATGCGACGCTGCAGCGCGAGATCCTCGGCCTGCTGGACCAGCTGGTGCGCGAGGACGGCATGGGGCTGTTGCTGATCTCGCACGATCTGGCCGCGACGGCGCGCAGCGTGGCGCGGGTGAAGGTGATGTATGGCGGGACGGTGGTGGAGGAGGGGCCGACGGCCGCGGTCTTCGCGACCCCGGCGCATCCCTACACGCGCGGGCTGGTGGCGGCGCGACCGAGGGTGGGCGCGCCGCGCGGCACGGCCCTGGCGACGATCCCCGGCCGGGTGCCGGCGTTGGGCGACCTGCCGGCCGGGTGCCCGTTCTCGGACCGTTGCGGTTGGGTGGTCGAAGACTGCCATGCGGCGCTGCCGCCCACCGTTGACTGCGGTGAGGCCCGCGCCGCGCGGTGCATCCGCCTGGGTGACATCAGCCTGTAGCGTGGCTGCCATCCGGGGATGGTCCGTCCCGCCTCGGCGCCGCATCCCTGCCGTTCCACTGGTACACGATCGAGACGCCTTCCCACTCGTCGCGCCGAAAGACGACGTCCTTCCCGATCGCCGGCGCCCAGATCATGAGCCGGGCGCCCCGCCACGCCACCTTGACGGCGGATTCGCCGCGCAGGACGTAGACCTTCTCTCCCCTCTTTTCTGCCTGGTCCGACGCAGCGCCTGACTTCCTCAGATAGACGGAATGGCTGGGTGCCGTGGTCCCCCAGCAGTCGCGGCGAACCACGCTGGCGAACAGTTCGCCGTCGCCGGAGACCGCGATGTGCACCAGTGTGTCGTAGCAGTCCACTTCGTCGAATGCGCCGGAGCAGGAGGACAGCAGGATGCAGAGGAGCAGGGAAAGGATGCGCATGATCGACTCGCTGAGCGGTTGAACGGGGAGGGCGAAGTGCGGGCGTCTGCAGAGGCTGTCGAGTGCAGGAGGCGAGGTCAGTCTCCGGTGAGGACGTAGTCGATCGAGATCGATCGGGCGCTGGTTCGCATCGTTGAAACCTGGGTGACGGCGTCCGCCTTCAGGACGACACGTTGCTCGTTGAGCCATTCGATCTTCAGAGCGTCACCGCTTCCGCGTTGCGAGTATCGGAACACGAGGTCCCCTGGGTTCGGACGCTGGCCGCCAGGGTGCACGTACACATAGCTCACGACGGTCGTTCCGAGTGTCGTGCATGCGGTTGTGTGCGATGAGACAGTCATTCCAGCGCTGCTGATCGCTTCTGGCCAGTCGAACCTGTCACAGCTCGCGTTTGCTTCACCCTGCGAATCGGAATCCCGCCAAGACATGAAGCCGCAGGTCAATGCCGCGCCCAATGCGAGGCACGCCAACACAAGCGTTGATCGGTACAAAGGCTTTGTCATTGGCACATGGGTCCCCGATCCGGTGAGCTCCGGGCTCGGTGCCGGCGCATGGCGCGGCCACGGAGGAGGATCCGCACAAGGCCACGAACGCGGCCCAGGCCCAGCACGATGTGCTCTGCATCTTTCTGCTCCCTGCGTCAGCGGTGGCAAGACCGCGAGCGCGCAGTCTCGCGAAGTTGCGCGCTGAGGAGCAGGTGAAAGATGTACGCCGAGGTTTACCCTGATGCCGCCGCCGACCGGCCGGGCGCGTCGCCTACCGATACCCCATCGACTGCGGCAGCCACAGCACGATCTGCGGGAACAGCGTCATCGCCAGCAGCAGCAACAGCAGCATCACGAGGAACAGCCAGCCTTCCTTCAGCATGTCCTTGATCGGGATGCCGGTGAGTGCGTTGGTCACGAACAGCAGCATGCCGAACGGCGGGTGGATCAGGCCGATCATCATGTTCAGCACGATCACGACGCCGAAGTGCACCAGGTCGATGCCCAGCGCCTTCACCATCGGCAGCAGGATGGGCACGAACACCAGCAGCAGCACCGAGATGTCCATGAAGCAGCCCAGCACCAGGAACAGCAGGTTCACGAGCAGCAGGAACGAGGTGCGTCCCAGCTCGAAGCCCGCCATCCACGCCGCGAGGCCCTGCGGCACGCCTTCGGCCGTGAAGGCGTAGTTCATCATGAAGGCGCCGGCCAGGATCATCGTGATCACGGCGCTCGACCGCGTCGACTCCAGCACCACGCCCCACAGCACGCGCCAGCTCAGCGCGCGGAACACCAGCCCGGCCAGCACCAGCGCATGCAGCGCCGCCACCGCCGCCGCCTCGGTGGGCGTGAAGGCGCCGCTGTAGATGCCCGCCAGCAGCACCACCGGCAGCGACAGCGGCAGCGCGCCGCGCCACAGGATGCGAGGCCACTCGCGCAGCGGCACCTTCGCTTCGCGCGGCATGTGGCGCCGCGTCGCGATGAAGTGCACCACCCCCATCATCAGCAGCGCCATCAGCACGCCCGGCACCACGCCGCCGAGGAACAGCGCCCCCACCGATGCGCCCGACACCAGCGCATAGATCACCATCGGGATCGACGGCGGGATGATCGGCCCGAGCGTGGCGCTCGCCACCACCACCGCCCCCGCGAAGCCCGGCGTGTACTCCGGCTTCTTCAGCATCTGCCGGATCGTCACCAGCCCCGGCCCGGCGGCATCGGCGATCGCGCTGCCGCTCATGCCCGAGAAGATCACGCTCACCAGGATGTCCACCTGCGCCAGCCCGCCGCGCAACCGTCCCACCAGCACGCGGCAGAAGTCGAAGATGCGCTCGCTGATCGTGCCGGCGTTCATCAGGTTGGCTGCGAAGATGAACAGCGGCACCGCCAGCAGCACATAGCTGTTGTACAGGCCGCTCAGCACCTGCTCGGCCGCCAGGCCCAGGTCCTGCCGCTTCACCACCAGGTAGGCGATGCCGCTCGCGATCATCGAGAAGCCGATCGGCGCGCGCAGCACGAAGCCGGCGATGAGCACGCCGACGAGAGCCCACAGTGCCGCGCTCATGACGACCCCTCGCTCGACGGGTACGTCGATCGATCCCCCGTGGGGATGCAGGCCGGCTTGGGAGCGGCCCGGCGCTCGGCCTGCTTCATTCCGCAAGCCCTCCGCGCGCCAGCTGCCACACGGTGTGTGCGCTGCGCGCCACCACGCCGACGAGCATCAGCGCGAAGGGCAGGAACACCGCCATGAACGGCAACCCCAGCACCGGCGTGCCCTCGCGGGCCATGAAGCGGATGTAGTCCCAGCTCGCCGGCAGGGCCCACAACGCCAGCCCGCCGAACAGCAGCGCGCCGACCAGCCGGAACGCCCGCCGCACGCCCGACGGCATCGCGTTGTAGACCAGGTCGAAGGCCACGTGCTCGCGCTGCGGCACCATGAAGGCCGTCGCCCACAGGATCACCCAGATGTACAGCACCACCGCGAGCTCGTCGGTCCAGGGCAGCGGCCGGCCGAAGCCGAAGCGCGCGACGACCTGCACGATGAACACGCCGAACAGCAGCACGAACAATCCGCCGCCGACCGCGTCGGCGGCGTGCTTCAGGAGGCGCTTCATGCGCGCGTGCCGTTGATGCGCGCGAGCAGCCCCTGCGGCCAGGCCTTCGCGTAGTCGGACGCCGCATAGGCCTGCTGCACCGCCTTGCGGAAGGCGTCGACGTCCGGCGTCGTCACCTGCAGGCCCTGCTGGCGGAAGAAGTCGAGGATCTGCGATTCCTCCTTCAGCCGGTTCTCGTTGTTGTACGCCGCGGCCGCCTGCGCCGCGGCCTGCAGCTGCTGCTTCTGCGCCGCGTCCAGCGCCTGCCAGGCCTTGTTCGCCACCGCGATGAACAGCCCGTCGACCAGGTGCCCGCTCAGCACGATCTGCTTCGTCACCTCGTAGAACTTGGCCGCGCGCACGGTCGGCAGCGGGTTGTCCTGGCCGTCGATGGTGCCGGTCTTCAGGCCCAGGTAGACCTCGCCGAAGGCGAGCGGCGTCGGCGTCGCACCCAGCGCCTCGCCGAGGAACAGCCATTCCTTCGAACCCGGCATGCGCAGCTTGATGCCCTTCAGGTCGGCCGGCGTCGTCACCTTGCGCGCCTCGCGCAGGTTGAGCTGGCGCGTGCCCAGGTAGGCGGTGGCGAGCACCGTCACGTCCAGCTTCTCGGAGACGCGCTTGAACATCTCCGCGCCGATCGGGCCGTTGAACACCTGCTGCTGGTGCGCCGGATCGCGCAGCACGTAGCCGGCGGTGAAGATCGAGAACTCCGGCAGCAGCTTGGCGATGTCGAAGGCCGAGATCGAGGCCAGCTCCAGGTTGCCGCGCGCCATCGCGGCCGGCTCGGCACCCTGCTTGAAGAGGGCGCCGTTGAGGTTGATCTGCAGCTCGAAGCGGCCGGGCGCGCTCTTGTCGAGCGCTTCCTTCATCACCGTCCACATCTTCGCGTGCCAGTCGTCGGGCACGGCGGGGGTCGAGATGCGCAGCAGCGTCCGGTCCCGGGCCCACGCCGGCAGCGCGGCGCAGCCCGACAGGGCGAGGCCGGCCACCAGACGGCGGCGTTGCAGGGCGAAAGTCATTCAGTCTCCAGTCAATCGGTATCGAGGTCCAGCGCCAGCGGCTTCAGCTCGTGCTGCAGCGTGTGCATCTGGTCCAGGCTCAGCCCGACCAGCGGCGCGCGCACCCGCAGCCAGCCGGGGTCGCCCGTCAGGGCCGCCATGATGCCCTTGAGCGCCGGGGTCAGCGCATACCCGCCCAGCAGGGCCAGCAGCAACTGCACCCGCGACAGGTCGTGCGGGGTGCTCGGCGCGTCCGGCTTGCCGGCCAGGCGCTGCACCACGTGCGGCAGGAAGTTGGCCAGCCCGCTGATCGCGCCGGTGCTGCCGCGGCGGGCGAGTTCGGGCAGGTCGGGCTCGTGGCCGGTGTAGACGGTCAGCGTCTCCATGAAGGCGTCGGCCATCGCCAGCGTGTGGGCCGTGTCGCCGCCGCTGTCCTTCAGGCCGACGATGGTCTGCGGGTACAGGCGCTTCAGGGTCTCGATCACCTTGCGTGACAGCCCCACGCCGCTGGCCTGGGGGATGTGGTACAGGTACAGGCGCAGCCGCTCGTCGGCCGCGCCGTCGATCACCTGCCGGTAGGCATCGATCACGCCCTGGTCGGGCACGTGCTTCAGGAAGAAGGGCGGCATCATCAGGCAGCCGTGGGCGCCGACGGCGAGGGCGTGGCGGGTCAGCGCCAGCGTGTCCGGCAGCGCGGCGCAGCCGGTCTGCACCAGGATCTGCGCGGCCGGCACGCCCTCGCCGATCAGCGCGTCGACGGCATCGCGGCGTTCGGCGACCGAGAACGAGGGCCCCTCGCCGGTGGTGCCGAAGGGCACGACGCCGCCGCAGCCCTTGGTGTGCACCAGGTGGCGGGCGTGCAGGCCGAGGCGGTGGTGGTCGATGCCGAGGTCCGGCTTGAGCGGCGTCAGCAGCGCGGGCCAGATGCCGTGGAAGGAGGCGGTGGCGGCAGGAATCGTCATGATGAAACTCCCCTCGTGCGGGAGCGTGCGGCGCGGCTCCCATCGCGCTCGACCGGGTCGTCGTCAGTCGGTGGCCACCACGCCCTTTCGCAGCAGCAGGTTGCCGTACTTGCGCTGCTCCCCGGTGCGCAGGACCAGGAAGGCACGCCGCGCCTGCTCGTAGAAGGCGAAGCGCTCCAGCGTGGCCGGCTCGCGTTCGCCGGCGGCACGCAGCTGCCGGCGAAATTCCACCACCGGCGGCGGCACCGCCTCGGCGTCGCCCACCACCTGCATGGTCCAGGCCGCCTGCGGCACGAAGCTGTCGAGCGGGAACAGCGGGAGCAGCGCGCGCAGCACGGCCGGGGCATCGGCGCCGGCGATCTGCACCAGGCGCGCACCGGCCTGCTGCGCGACCTGGGCGGCGGGGAAGTTCGCGTCCACAATGGCAAGGTCGTCGCCATGGCCCATGCTGGCCAGCGCATGCAACGCGTCGGGCGTCAGCAGTGGAGAAATGGTCTTGAGCATCGTTCTATTCTCGTGTCTACGGCGATTTGTCATGTTAGGCGCCGCCCCGGGCCCGTTCAGCCGGACAAACCCTTCCGCCCCCGAGTGTCTTTTCCCCCTGGAGCAGCCATGACCGTGTCCCCCTCCCTGCCGCTGCACGTCGCCGACTCGCTGCCGCAGGACGCGGCCCGCGCGACGCTGGTGGGCCGCCTGTGGGTGCCGGGCGCGGGCCCGACGCTGGTCGCGCTGGCCGGCGGCGAACTGCATGACCTGTCGGCGGTGGAGCCCACCTGCAGCCAGCTGCTGGAGCTGGACGATCCGGTGTTCGCCATCGAGTCGGCCCTGCGCGGCGGGCAGGCGCCGCGCATCGCGTCGTATGCCGCCGTGCTGGCCAACAGCGACGAGGCGCGACGCGACGACAGCCAGCCCTGGCTGATGGCCCCGTGCGACCTGCAGCCGGTGAAGGCGAGCGGCGTGACCTTCGTCGCGAGCCTGCTGGAGCGCGTCATCGAGGAGCAGGCGCGCGGCGACGCGGCGCGGGCGGACGCGATCCGGCGCTCGCTCGGCGCCATCCTCGGCGACAACCTGGCCGGCATCGTGCCGGGCTCGCCGCAGGCGGCGCAGGTCAAGGAGGTGCTGGTCGCCCAGGGGGCCTGGTCGCAGTACCTGGAGGTGGGCATCGGGCCGGACGCCGAGATCTTCACCAAGGCGCCGCCGATGGCCGCGGTGGGCACGGGCGCCGACGTCGGCATCCACCCCGGCTCGTCCTGGAACAACCCGGAGCCCGAGGTGGTGCTGGCGATCGACAGCCGGCGCCGCGTGCTCGGCGCCACGCTCGGCAACGACGTCAACCTGCGCGACTTCGAGGGGCGCAGCGCGCTGCTGCTGGGCAAGGCGAAGGACAACAACGCCTCGTGCGCGCTGGCGCCCTTCATCCGGCTGTTCGACCGCCATTTCACGGTGGACGACCTGCGGCGCTGCGAGATCTCGCTGCGTGTCGAAGGCCCGGACGGTTTTCGCCTGGAGGGCCGCGACACGCTGGCCAAGATCAGCCGCGATCCGCTGGACCTGGCCTCGCAGGTGATCGGCCCCAACCACCAGTACCCGGACGGGGTGATGCTGTTCCTCGGCACCATGCTCGCGCCGACGCAGGACCGCCTCGGCCCGGGCCAGGGTTTCACGCACGTGGTGGGCGACGTGGTGACGGTGGCGTCGCCGGCCCTCGGGGCGCTGGTGAACCGGGTGCGGCGCTGCGACGAGGTGGCGCCCTGGCGCTTCGGCCTGGCGGCGCTGATGCGCAGCCTGGCGGCCCGGCGGCTGCTGGATTGATGGCGGACGCGCCGCCGCTGCTCGAGCTGCGCGAGGTCGGCCGCCGCTACACGCTGCCGCGCGAGCGGCTGCTGCAGCCGGCGCCGCAGGTCGAGGCGCTGCGCGGGGTGAGCCTTCGGTTGCAGGCCGGGCGCCACCTGGGCATCGTCGGCGAATCGGGGTCGGGCAAGTCGACGCTCGCGCGCCTGGCAATGGCGCTGGAGCGGCCGAGCGCCGGGCAGGTGCTCTTCGAGGGGCGCGACCTGAACGCGCTGGCGCCGGCCGCGCTGCGCGCCGCGCGGCGGGACTTCCAGATGGTGTTCCAGGATCCGTACGGGTCGCTGGACCCGCGCCAGCGCGTCGGCCGCATCGTCGCCGAGCCGCTGCCGCCGGGCGTGGCCGATGCGCCGGCGCGGGTGGCGCAGGTGCTGGAGGCGGTGGGCCTGCGCGCGGCCGATGCGCTGAAGTACCCGCACGAGTTCTCCGGCGGCCAGCGCCAGCGCATCGCGATCGCGCGGGCGCTGGTGACGCGGCCGAAGCTGATCGTGGCGGACGAGCCGGTGAGCGCGCTGGACGTGTCGGTGCAGGCCCAGGTGCTGAACCTGATGCGGTCGCTGCAGCGGGAGTTCGGCCTCACCTACCTGCTGATCAGCCACGACCTGGCGGTGGTCGATCACCTCTGCGAGGAGGTGCTGGTGATGCAGGCGGGGCAGGTGGTGGAGCGGGGGCGGACGGACGAGGTCCTTGCGTCGCCCCGACACCCGTATACGCGCACATTGCTGTCCGCTGCGGGTACCATCTGAGCACCATGCAAGTCAGCACCGGAAAAGTTGTCGGCGGCAGGATCGTCCTGGAGGGCGAGCCTCTGGCCGAAGGCTCCATCGTGACGGTTTTGTCTCGCGAGTCGAAAGAATCGTTCTCTCTGTCGGCCGACGACGAACGAGAACTGAGAGATGCCATGGCGGCCCTCGATCATGGTGAATTCCTGACCCTCGAGCAGTTGAACGAGAGTTTGCGTCCGTTCGATTGACATGGCGCTTCGCGTGCGGATCGCTCCGACGGCCGCGGCACAGGTCCGGCAAGCGGCTGCGTGGTGGTCCGAGCACCGGGCGAAGGCGCCCGGGGCCGTGAGGGACGACATCAACGAAGCATTGGCTTTGCTCTCCCACCAGCCGGCACTCGGCAGTCGCTGCGATGACCGTGGACTGGAGGATGTACGGCGTCTCCTCCTTGGCCGACTCGGCTATTTTCTGTACTACCGTGTCTCGGGTGAGACCCTGGACGTTCTGGCGTTCTGGCACGCCAGGCGACAGGGGCTGCCGAGGATTTGACGCAATCGCCACCTGGAGAATTGGATGAAATCGGCCCTGAAGACCGCTGTCGTGCTGCTGCTGTCCACCGCCGTATTCGCCGGCGCCCAGTCGCGCAAGGACAGCGCGGTGATCGGCATCACCCTCGAGCCGCCGGGCCTCGACCCCACCACCTCGCCGGCCGCCTCCATCGGCGAGATCGTCCACTACAACGTGCTGGAAGGCCTGACCAGGATCAACGTCGACGGCAGCGTCACGCCCCTGCTCGCCGACAGCTGGACCATCGACCCCGACGGCCGCGTCTACACCTTCAAGCTGAAGAAGGGCGTCCGCTTCCATGACGGCGAGGCCTTCGATGCCTCCGACGTCAAGTTCAGCTTCGAGCGCGCCAAGGCCGAGGGCAGCACCAACAAGGCGAAGAAGAGCACCTTCGACAACATCGTCCGGATCGAGACGCCCGACCCGGCCACCGTGATCCTGCTGCTCGCGAAGGCCGACGGCAACCTGCTGTTCCGCCTGGGCGAGAACACCGCCGTCATCCTCGACCCCAAGAGCGCCGCCACCACCGCCACCCGGCCCGTCGGCACCGGCCCTTACCGTTTCGAGAGCTGGTCGCGCGGCTCGGCCGTGACGCTCACGCGCTGGGACGGCTTCCGCACCCCCGGCGCGGCCCGCCTGCGCAAGGTCAGCTTCCGCATCATCAACGACCCCGCCGCCCAGGTGGCCGCGCTGCTCGCCGGCGACGTCGACGCCATCCCGCGCTTCCAGGCGCCGCAGAGCCTGCCGCAGTTCCAGAACGACGCCCGCTTCACCGTGGCCGTCGGCGGCACCGAAGGCAAGACGATCGTCAGCATCAACAACCGCCGCAAGCCGCTCGACGACGTGCGCGTGCGCCGCGCCATCGCGATGGCCATCGACCGCAAGGCGGTGATCGCCGGTGCCCAGGAAGGCTACGGCGCCCCCATCGGCAGCCACATGGTGCCGAGCGACGCCGGCTATGTCGACCTGACCGACGTCAACCCCTACAACCCCGACAAGGCCCGTGCCCTGCTGAAGGAGGCCGGCGTCGCGACCCCGCTGAACCTGACGCTGACCCTGCCCCCGCCGCAGTACGCGCGCAAGGGCGGCGAGATCGTCGCGGCCCAGCTCGCCAAGGTCGGCATCGTCGCGAAGATCGACAACGTCGAGTGGGCGCAGTGGCTGTCGGGCGCCTTCAAGGGCAACTTCGACCTGACGATCATCAGCCACGTCGAGCCGCTCGACTTCGCGGTCTACGCCGACCCGACCTACTACTTCGGCTACGAGAGCAAGGCCTACAACGAGATCATCGCCAGGTACAACGCCAGCACCAGCGCGAAGGAGCGCCTGAAGCTGCTCGGCGACGCGCAGCGCCGCCTGGCCGACGACTCGGTCAACGCCTTCCTGTTCCAGCTGCCGCAGTTCTCGGTCGCCAACAAGCGGCTCAAGGGCCTGTGGAGCAGCTCGCCGGTGTTCGCCAACGACATGGCGGCGGTGAGCTGGCAATGAGCCGCGACACCGCCGCCCTGGCCCGGCTCGGCGCGGTCGAGCTGCTGGACGCGTATGCGGCGCGCACGCTCTCGCCGCTGGAGGTGACGCGCGCGGTGCTCGCCCACATCGAGGCCTGGGAGCCGCACCTGCACGCCACCTACGCACTCGACGCCGAGGCGGCGCTGGCCCAGGCTGCGGCCTCGCAGGCGCGCTGGCTGCGCGGCGAGCCGATGGGCGCACTCGACGGCGTGCCGGCGACCGTCAAGGAGAACATCGCCACCCGCGGCACGCCGGTGCCGCTCGGCACCGCCGCCACCGAGCTGCGCCCGGCCGCCGAGGACGCCCCGCCCGCGGCACGCCTGCGCGAGGCCGGCGCGGTGATCCTCGGCAAGACCACCATGCCCGACTACGGCATGCTGTCGTCCGGCCTGTCGAGCTTCCACCCCCTCACCCGCAACCCCTGGGACCTGCGGCGCAACCCGGGCGGCAGCAGTGCCGGTGCGGCCGCCGCCGGTGCCGCGGGCTACGGGCCGCTGCACGTCGGCACCGACATCGGCGGCTCGGTGCGCCTGCCGGCCGGCTGGTGCGGCCTGTTCGGCCTCAAGCCGAGCCTGGGCCGCATCCCCATCTTCCCGCCCTATGCCGGCCGCGTCGCCGGGCCGATGACGCGCAGCGTCGCCGATGCCGCGCTGATGATGGGCGTGCTGTCGCGCCCCGACACGCGCGACACCATGAGCCTGCCGTGGCAGGACATCGACTGGCATGCGCTGGAGCGACCGCTGCGCGGCCTGCGGCTGGGCCTGCTGATGGACGCCGGCTGGGGCCTGCCGGTCGAGCCCGAGGTGCGTGCCGCGGTCGAGGCGGCGGCGCGGGCCTTCGAGGGCGCCGGCGCGGTCGTCGAGCCGGTGGCGCCCTTCATGACGCGCGAGATGATCGACGGCATGGACCGCTTCTGGCGCTGCCGCGCCTGGCAGGACCTGGCCGCCCTGCCGCCGGCGCGGCGCGACAAGGTGCTGCCCTTCATCGCCGCCTGGGCGGAGGGCGGCGCGTCGCTGAGCGGGGCCGAGGTGTTCCACGGCTACAGCCAGATGGGCGCGATGCGCGAGGCCGCGGTCGCGGCCTGCCGGCCCTTCGATGCACTGCTCTCGCCGACCGCGCCCCTGCCCGCCTTCGCGGCCGAGCTGCCCTGCCCGACCAACGACCCGGCCCGGCCCTTCGAGCACATCGCCTTCACGCTGCCGTACAACATGAGCGAGCAGCCCGCGGCCAGCATCAACTGCGGCTTCACCGCCGACGGGTTGCCCATCGGCCTGCAGATCGTCGGCGCGCGCCACGACGACCTGGGCGTGCTGCAGGTCGCGCGGGCCTGGGAGCAGTTGCGCCCCGCGCAGCGGCCCTGGCCCGGCGTGCCGGGAGCGGCGGCATGACGGCCATCGCCCACCCGCACCACGACGCGCGCGGCAACCCCGTCGGCACCGCCTCTGCCGAGGCCCTGGCACGCGCCGAGACCGCGCTGTGGCGCATGGCCTCGTTCTTCGACACGCCGTTCGAGGACCTGGATGCGGCGGCCGCCGCCGATCCGGCGTGGCTGATGCCGGCGGTGATGCGCGCCAACTTCCTGGTGTCGCTGACCGAGCCGGTGCTGCTCGGCAAGGCGCGGCTGGCGCTGCGCGGCGCCGACCGGCTGGCGGCCGCTGCGCCGGCGCGCGAGCAGGCCCACCTCGCGGCCGCCCATGCGCTGGTCGAGGGCGACTGGGCGCGGGCCTGTGCGCTGTGGGACGACATCCTGCTGCAGCACCCGCGCGACGGTTGCGCCCTGCAGTGGGCGCACCTGTTCGATTTCCACCGCGGCGATGCGCTGTCGCTGCGGCAGCGCGTCGCACGCGTGCTGCCCGAGTGGGGACTCGACGACCCGCTGCGCCCCTACGTGCTGGGCATGCATGCGTTCGGGCTCGAGGAGTCCCACCTCTACGACGCCGCCGAGGCGGCCGGCCGCGAAGCCTGCGATGCCGCCAAGGTGCCCTGGGCGACCCATGCGGTCGCGCACGTGATGGAGATGCAGGGCCGCTGGCAGGACGGCATCGCCTGGCTGGACGCGCGGCGCGGCGACTGGTCCGAGGGCAACGGCTTCTCCGGCCACCACTGGTGGCACCTGGGGCTGTTCCGGCTGGAAGGCCTCGACACCGATGCCGCGCTGGCGCTGTACGACGAGCGCCTGGGCGGCCGCAACGCGAGCTTCACGCTGCAGCGGCTGGACGCGGCGGCGCTGCTGTGGCGCCTGCGGCTGATGGGCGTCGACACCGGGACGCGCTGGCAGGCGCTGGCGCGCGACTGGGATGTCTCGCCGGCCGGTGTCGGCCATTCGGTCTTCAACGCGCTGCATGCGGTGCTGGCGCTGGTCGGCGCCGAGCGGCTGGACGACGCGGCGGTGCTGGTGGGCGCGGCGCGCGATCAGTGGCCGGCCCTGCCTGCCGCGCAGGCCGCGGTGGCGACCGAGGTGGGGCTGCCGCTGCTGCAGGGCCTGCTGGCCTACGCCCACGGCGAGCCCGACACGGCCTTGCAGCAGATCGCCCCGCTGCGCGGGCAGCTGCACCGCATCGGGGGCAGCCATGCGCAGCGAGACATCGTCGACCAGACCCTGCTGGCGGCCTGCGCCGCCGGCGGCGGCGGGGACTGGGGCCGGGCGCTGCTCAACGAACGGCTGCTCGCCCGGCCCGCGACGCCGCTGGGCGAGTTCTGGCAGCGCCGCGTGACGGCGGGCCGCCGGCGCTGATCAGACGTAGGGCGGCTTCAGGGCCTCGGTGGCCAGGGCGCGCTGCACCGCCGGGCGGGCGAGCACGCGCTGCAGGTAGGCGCCGAGGGCCGGCAGGCTGCGCGCGGGGCGGTGGAAGCCGCGCGTCCAGCGGCACAGCATCCAGGCGTAAAGGTCGACCGCGCTGAAGCGGTCGCCCAGCAGCCACGGCCGGCCATGGGCGGCGATCTCGGCGTCGAGGATGTCGAGCATCGCGCCGATGCGCGCCTCGGCGCTGGCCTTGGCCTGGGCCACCGCGGAAGCGTCCTCGGCGTAGCGATCGGGGTAGAAGTAGGTGATCAGCGCGGGCTGCAGCGTGTTGCTCAGCCAGAACAGCCACTTGTAGAAGTGGGCGCGCTGCGGCGTGCCGACCGGGGGAGCGAGGCCGGCGTCCGGATGCGTGTCGAGCAGGTGCAGGCAGATGGCCGCGGTCTCGTACAGCACCAGGTCGCCGTCGACCATCACCGGGATCAGGCCGTTCGGGTTCAGCTTCAGGTAGGCCGGCGACTTGTGCCCGCCGTGCTCGCGGTCGACGGGCAGCAGCTCGAAGGGCAGGCCGAGTTCCTCGAGCAGCATGTGCGGGGCCATGCTGGCGGTGCTGGGGGCGTAGTGGAGTTGGATCATGGGCGGCGCAGGGTTGGGGGTGCCGCATCGTACCGAGGCCGCGGCGCCCCGGATTCCGCTGCGCTCCATCCGGGGCTCGCCCTTCACTTGAGGATGCCGTCGGGTGTGGTGGCGTGGCGGTGCGCGCCGGCCTCGGCCTCGTTGTGGCGGAACAGGTCGGCGAGCGTCTTGCCCGGCTCGTCGCGGAAGGCGTGCTCGGTGACGATGAGCTGGCGGATGCGGTCGACGCGGAAGCTGCGGAAGTTCTCGCGCGTCTCGCACCACGCGGCCAGCGTCCACACCGCGCCCCAGTAGAAGCAGCCGAGCGGCCGCACCGTGCGCTCGCTCGCCACCTCCTTCAGGTCGATGTACTGCAGCTGCACGCGGCGGCGCGCCTCGGTGGCCAGGCGCAGCGACTCCAGGTGCGAGCGCGCCCGCGGGTCGAACTCGAACGAAGGGGCGTACAGCGCCAGGCTCTCGGCCGCGGCGCGCGCGGCGCTCGGCAGCACCGACAGGATCTTCGACAGCGCCGCATCCGCCCGCGCCGCCAGCGCCGCATCGAGCCGCGGCTGGGCGATGCGCACGGCTGCCACCAGGGCCTGTGCCTCCTCGCCGCTGAACATCAGCGGCGGCAGGTCGAAGCCGGCGCGCATGCGGTAGCCCACGCCCGCCTCGCCCTCGATCGGCACGCCCTGCAGCTGCAGGTCGGCCACGTCGCGGTAGACGGTGCGCGCCGAGACCTCCAGCCGCTCGGCAATGAACTCGGCCGTGGTCAGGCGTCGCCCGCGCACGAGCTGCACCAGCTGGAACAGGCGGTCCGCGCGTCGCATCAGCGCAAGCCGGGGTGGGGGTCCATCGACAACGTCTCCTCGGCCCGGATGCTACGCCAGCGCGTGCAGGCCGATGCGGTTGCCCTCGCTGTCGGCGATGTGGGCGAAGCAGCCCATCTCGCCCGGGAGCTGCACCTTGGGCGTGGTGATGCGACCGCCGGCGGACTGCACCCGCGCCAGCACCACGTCGAGCGAGGGCTCGGCGTTGAGGTAGACCAGGGTGCCCTGTTCCGACGGCGTGTTCACGCCCTTGCCGGCGATCAGGCAGCCGCCGACGCCCGGCTCGTCGTAGCCGAACACCGCCAGCGACGACTCGCCGACCGATTCGCGCCGCAGCGAGGTGTCGAACAGCTTTTCATAGAAGGCCTGCGCCCGGTCGAGGTCGACGACGGGGATCTCGAACCAGTTGAGGGCGCTGCGTCGGGGTTCGGTCATGGCGGTCTCCACAAAAGGGGTGTTGTCTGGAGCCGAGATGCTGCGCGGCGGCTGCTGACAGCGTCTTGTCAGGAGCCGGAGCCGGTAGGATGGCGCGCTGACATGACAAGGGAGGATGGGAATGAAGACGAGCGGGAAGGTCCTGGCGGGGCGGGCGTGGGGGCGGGCGCTGTGGTCGGCGCTGCTGCTGGCGGTTGGAATGGCTGCCGAGGCCCTTGCCGCGCCGCCCTCCATCGAGGATTTCGTGCGGGCGCCCGACATCGGGTCCTTGATCCTGTCGCCGTCCGGCAAGGCGCTGGCGATGACGGTCTTGACCGACAAGGGGCGGCAGCAGCTGGCGGTGATGCAGCTCGAGCCGCGCTCGGGCCTCAAGATCATCGCCGGCTTCTCGGATGCCGACGTGACGGCGGTGCGCTGGGTCAATGACGAGCGCCTCGTGTACTCGGCCGCCGACTGGTCGGTGTCGGGCAGCACGCCGCAGTCCTCGGGCCTGTTCGCGATCAACCGCGACGGCAGCGAGCGGCGGCAGCTGGTGGCGTTCGCCGGCCCTGCCTTCAGCACCGGAACCAACATCACCTCGCGCCTGCTGACCTGGCAGTTCGGCCTGTTCCAGACCCTGGACGACGACGCCGCCGACGTCGTCGTCTACGAGGCGAAGTACGACAACCGGGACGACTACAAGGGCATGCACTTGTGGCGCCTGAACACGCTGACCGGCGAGAAGCGGCTGTTGACCGAGCGCGCGCCGGACGGCGCAAGACGCTGGCTGCTCGACGGCTCGGGCGTGCCGCGCGTCGTGCTTGTCCAGAACCAGGGCCGGGCTGCCATCCACTGGCGGCCCGCGGCCGACCGGCCGTGGGAGCCGCTGGTCGAGTTTGCGGCCTACGGCGACGAGGGGATGACGCCCTGGTACCTCGATTCGCAGGGGGGGCTCTACATGCGCACGGCATCGAATCGGGACACGGTCGCCATCTACCGTTTCGATCCCGTCAAGAAGGCGCTGGAAGCTGAGCCGCTGGTGAGCGTCAAGGGGTTCGACCTCCAGGGCGTCGCCGAGACGGACGACCGCACGCGGCAGCTGGTGGGCGTGCACCTGCAGATGGAGGGGCCGGCGGTGTATTGGTTCGACAAGGATCTGCGCGCCATCCAGCAGCGCATCGATTCCAGCCTGCCGGCGGACCGCTTCAATGCGCTGATCTGCGGGCGTTGCCTGAGCAGCCGCTTCATCGGCGTGAAGTCCAGCTCGGACCGCATGCCCGCGGACTACTACGTGTACGACCGCCAGGAAAAGAGCCTGCTGGGCCTGGGGGCGGCCCGCCCCTGGCTGGCGCCGTCGGGGCAAGGTCGTCGCAGCTATCACTCGGTCGCAGCGCGCGACGGGCTGCCCCTGCCGGTGTACCTGACCACGCCGGCCGAGGCCGTGAAGGGCAAGCCGCTGCCGGCCGTCGTGCTCGTGCACGGGGGCCCGTGGGTGCGGGGGCACGACCTGGAATGGGATCGGGACGCGCAGTTCCTCGCGACCCGCGGCTACCTGGTGATCGAAGTGGACTACCGCGGCAGCACCGGCTATGGCCTGCGCCACTTCAAGGCCGGCTGGAAGCAGTGGGGCCTGGCGATGCAGGATGACCTGAGCGATGCCGTGGCCTGGGCCACGAAGCAGGGCCTGGCCGATGCGGGGCGCATCTGCATCGTCGGCTCCAGCTACGGCGGCTATGCGGCGCTGATGGGTGTCGTGCGCGATCCCGGCCTGTACCGCTGCGCCGTCAGCCATGCGGGCGTGACCGACATCGACCTCGTGTACAGCGATGCCTGGAACGATGCGTCGCCGGCCTACAAGCAGTACGGCATGCCGCTGCTCATCGGCGACCGCCAGGCCGATGCGGCGCAGCTGGCGGCCACCTCGCCGCTGCAGCAGGCGGCGCGCATCAAGGTCCCCGTGCTGCTGGCCCATGGAGGCGAGGATCGCCGCGTGCCCATCGAGCACATGCGCGCCTTTCGCAAGGCGGCCGAGCGCGCTGGCGTGCGCGTCGAGGCGATCGAGTACGCCGAGGAAGGCCACGGGTTCCGGCAGCCGAAGAACGACATCGACTTCTGGAACCGCGTCGACGCCTTCCTGAAGAAGAACCTGGCCCCGGCCGACGCCCCCTGACGATGTTCTCGCTTCCCCGAACCGCCACCGCCCCGTTCTGCCCGTCCGAAGTCCGCGGCAGCGTCAGCATCCCGGCGCAGGCGCCGCTGTGGCGCAAGCTGCTGCGCGTGGCCGGCCCGGGGCTGCTGGTGTCCGTCGGCTACATGGACCCCGGCAACTGGGCGACCGACATCGAGGCCGGCTCGCGCTACGGCTACGCGCTGCTGTGCGTGGTGCTGCTGTCCAGCCTGGCGGCGATGCTGCTGCAGACGCTCAGCCTGCGCCTCGGGCTGGTGGCCCGCAAGGACCTGGCGCGGGCCTGCCGCGACCACTACCCGAAGGCGACCGGGCGGGTGCTGTGGGTGCTGGCCGAGCTGGCCATCATCGCCTGCGACGTGGCCGAGGTGCTGGGCAGCGCGCTGGCGCTGCACCTGCTGTTCGGCGTGTCGCTCGTCACCGGCATCGTGATCACCGCCTTCGACACGCTGGTGGTGCTGGGGCTCAAGGGCAAGGGCTTCCGGCAGGTCGAGGCGATCGTGCTTGGCCTCATCGTCACCATCGGCGCCTGCTACGCGTGGGAGCTGGCGATGGTGGGGCCGGACTGGCGCGCGGTGGCGCAGGGCTTCGTGCCGCGCCTGTCGGCGGTGCAGGACCCGCAGGCGCTGTACCTCGCGATCGGCATCCTGGGTGCGACCGTGATGCCGCACAACCTCTACCTGCATTCGTCGATCGTGCAGACGCGCCACGTGGCGGGCGACAAGGCGTCGCGGCGCGAGGCGATCCAGCTGTCGACGCTGGACACGGTGGTGTCGCTGTCGCTCGCGCTGGGGGTGAACGCGGCCATCCTGACGCTCGCGGCCTCGGCCTTCCACGGCAGCGGGCACACCGAGGTGACGCAGATCCAGGACGCGTACCACCTGCTGGACCCGCTGGTGGGCGGCGCGCTGGCCTCGGTGCTGTTCGGCATCGCGCTGCTGGCGGCGGGACAGAGCTCGACCTTCACCGGCACGATCGCCGGGCAGATCCTGATGGAGGGCTTCCTCGACCTGAAGATCCCGTGCTGGCAGCGCCGGCTCGTCACGCGCGGCCTGGCGCTGCTGCCGGCGCTGGGCGGGGTGCTGTGGCTGGGCGAGGCAGGGGTGGGCCAGCTGCTGGTGGCCAGCCAGGTGGTGCTGAGCTTCCAGCTGCCGTTCGCGATCTGGCCGCTGATCCGCTTCACCAGCCGGCGCGACCTGATGGGCGAGTTCGCGAACGGGCCGTGGCTGAAGGCGGGGGCGTGGACCTTGTTCGGGCTCATCACGGCCGCGAACCTGTGGCTGGTCGCGGCATTGTTCAGATGAACGACGATCCCCGGATTGGCATCCGGGCTACGAATCGCTGGTAGCCCGGATGGAGCGCAGCGCAATCCGGGAGCGGCGGTCGTACCGTCAGGCCGCGACCGTTTGCCGCACGGCGTGCTCCCACTGCGCCATCAGCCCCTTCGCGCGCTCGCGCGGCATGGTGGGATGGAAGGTCCGCTCCACCTGCCACTGCCGTGCCAGCTCGTCCAGCCCGCCGTAGATCCCGCACGACAACCCCGCCAGCGACGCCGCCCCCAGCGCCGTCGTCTCGATCACCTTCGGCCGCACCACCGGGATCCCCAGCAGGTCGGCCTGGAACTGCATCAGCAGGTCGTTGACGCAGGCCCCGCCGTCCACGCGCAGCTCGCTCACCGGCGCGCCGCCGGCCGCCACCGCGTCCCGCCCCATCGCCTGCAGCAGCGCCGCGCTCTGGAAGGCGATGCTCTCGAGCGCCGCCCGCGCGATGTGGGCCACCGTCGTGCCGCGCGTCAGGCCGACGATGGCGCCGCGCGCGTCGGCCTTCCAGTACGGCGCCCCCAGCCCGGTGAAGGCCGGCACGAACATCACGCCGCCCGCGTCCGGCACGCTCTCGGCCAGCGCCTGCACCTCGCCGCTCGCCTTGATCGCGTTCAGCCCGTCGCGCAGCCACTGCACCACCGCGCCGCCGATGAAGACGCTGCCTTCGAGCGCGAACTCCGTCTGCGTCCCCGGCTGGGCGGCACTCGTCGTGATCAGCCCGTTGGTCGAGGTCTGGAACTGCGCCCCGGTGTGCATCAGCATGAAGCAGCCGGTGCCGTAGGTGTTCTTCGCGAGCCCCGCGCGGAAGCAGGCCTGGCCGAACAGCGCGCTCTGCTGGTCGCCCGCGACGCCGCCGATGGGCAGCGACGCGCCCAGCAGCTCCGCCTTCGTGTGGCCGTAGATGTGGCTCGACGGGAACACCTGCGGCAGCACCTCGCGCGGCACGTCCAGCAGCTGCAGCAGCTCCTCGTCCCACTCGTTGCGGTGCACGTCGAGCATCAGCGTGCGCGAGGCATTGCTCACGTCGGTCGCATGCACCTCGCCGCTCGTCAGCTGCCACATCAGCCACGAGTCGACGGTGCCGAAGGCCAGCTCGCCGCGCCCGGCCGCGGCCCGCGCACCGTCGACGTGGTCGAGGATCCACTTCAGCTTGGTGCCCGAGAAATACGCGTCGAGGATGAGCCCCGTCTTCTCGCGGAACGTGCCTTCCAGCCCGCGCTCGCGCAGCGCCGCACAGGTGGGCTCGGCGCGCCGGTCCTGCCAGACGATGGCGTTGTACAGCGGCTCGCCGGTGCGGCGGTTCCACACCACGGTGGTCTCGCGCTGGTTGGTGATGCCGATGGCGGCGATGTCGCGCGCCGAAAGGCCGGCCTTGGCGAGCGCCTCCTTCGCGGTCGCGAGCTGGGTCGACCAGATCTCCATCGGGTCGTGCTCGACCCAGCCGGGCTGCGGGTAGATCTGGCGGAACTCGCGTTGCGCCATCGCGACGATGCGGCCCGCACGATCGAACACGATGCTGCGCGAGCTGGAGGTGCCCTGGTCCAGAGCGAGCAGGTAGGCGGATGAGTTCATGGTCTGATCATGCGGCGACTTCGCACTGCACGCCAGCATCGGCCAGCAATGCGGGGAACGGATCCGGCGGCGCCTGGTCGGTGAACAGGCTGTCGATCTCGCCGAAGCCCGCCACCTGCACCATCGCCGGCCGGTTGAACTTGCTGTGGTCGGCCGCGACCCAGACCTGGCGCGACTGCTCGATGATCGCGCGCGCCACCTTCACCTCGCGGAAGTCGAAGTCGCGCAGCGTGCCGTCGCTCTCGATGCCCGAGATGCCGATCACGCCGATGTCGACCTTGAACTGCTTGATGAAGTCCACCGTCGCCTCGCCGACGATGCCGCGGTCGCGCGAGCGCACCACGCCGCCGGCCACGATCACCTCGCAGTCCGGGTTGTCCGAGAGGATGGCCGCCACGTTCAGGTTGTTCGTGATCACCCGCAGCCCGCGGTGGCGCATCAGCTCGCGCGCGATCGCCTCGGTGGTGGTGCCGATGTTCAGGATCAGCGAGCAGCCTTCCGGCACCCGCTGCGCCACGCTGCGCGCGATCTGCTGCTTGGCCAGGTCGTTGAGCTGCTGGCGCTGCCGGTAGGCGATGTTCTCGGTCGTCGAGCTCGGCAGCCGCACCCCGCCGTGGAAGCGCGCCAGCAGGCCGGCATCGGCCAGCATCTTCACGTCGCGCCGCACCGTCTGCAGCGTCACGCCGAACTGGTCCGACAAGGACTCCACCGTCACCGTGCCGCGCGCGCGCACCTCGTCCAGCAGCAGCGATTGGCGGGGGTTCGGCGTCATGGCCGCGGAGGGTACCGAAAACCTCGCCGATGTCGGATGCAGGATTTCCTGGCTTGCGCTGCGTTCGTTTTTCGCATAAAACGAAAAAAGAAGATCAGAAACGAAAACGACAGAACACGTTCGGACCACCACCAGAAAGCAAGCGAACCCTGTCGCCGGACAACGGCAGGGCGCCACAGGAGAGACGATCCTTGAACCAGCCTTTGCCGAATGGCGCCCCCTCGCCGGGCGCGCGCGCGCCCGCCGCCCTGCCGACCGAGGTCGACGTGCTGGTGGTGGGCGGCGGCATCAACGGTGCCGGCATCGCCCGCGACCTGGCCGGGCGCGGCCTGCGCGTGCTGGTGTGCGAGAAGGACGACCTGGCACAGCACACCTCGTCGGCGTCGACCAAGCTGATCCACGGCGGCCTGCGCTACCTGGAGTACTACGAGTTCTCGCTCGTGCGCAAGGCGTTGGCCGAGCGCGAGGTGCTGCTGAAAGGGGCGCCCCACATCATGTGGCCGCTGCGCTTCGTGATGCCGCACGATGCCAGCATGCGGCCGGTGTGGATGATCCGCGCCGGGCTGTTCCTGTACGACCACCTCGCGAAGCGCGAGGTGCTGGCGGGCTCGAAGACAGTGTCGCTGCGCGAGCACCCGGCGGGCCGGCCGCTGAAGGCGCAGTACACGCGCGGCTTCGTCTACTCCGACGGCTGGGTGGACGACGCGCGCCTCGTGGTGCTGAACGCGCGCGACGCCGCCGACCGCGGCGCGACCGTGCTGACGCGCTGGCGCTGCAGCGAGGCGCAGCGCGGCGACGCCGCCTGGCAGGTGACGCTGCAGGCCGCGGACGGCCGCAGCCACGCCCTGTCGGCGCGCGCGCTGGTCAACGCCGCCGGGCCGTGGGCCGCGCAGTTCCTGGCCGACGGCGTGCATGCGCCGCGCGCCCGCTCGCTGCGCCTGGTCAAGGGCAGCCACATCGTGGTGCCGAAGCTGTTCGACCACGACCATGCCTACATCTTCCAGAACCCCGACCGCCGCATCATCTTCGCCATCCCCTACCAGGACGGCGCGTTCACGCTGATCGGCACGACCGACGTCGAGCACCACGGCGCGATCGGCGAGGCCCGCATCGACGACAGCGAGATCGCCTACCTGTGCGAGCAGGCGAGCCGCTACTTCGAGAAGCCGGTGAAGCCGGCCGACGTGGTGTGGACCTACTCGGGCGTGCGGCCCCTGCTGGACGACGAGTCGGGCGATCCGTCGGCGGTGACGCGCGACTACTCGCTCGAACTCGACACCGGCAAGGCGCCGCTGCTGTCCGTGTGGGGCGGCAAGATCACGACCTTCCGCAAGCTGGCCGAAGAGGCCGCCGACCTGCTGGCCGCGCCGCTCGGCAACGGCCGCGGCCCCTGGACCGCGGGGGCCTTCCTGCCCGGCGGCGACCTGAGCGCGTGGATCGGCGACGCGCAGCGCCCCGACACCGACTTCGCCCGCTTCGAGCAGGCCTTCGCGCTGCGCCACCCCGAGCTGTCCGCGGCGCTGCGTCACCGGCTGGCGCGATGCTACGGCTCGCGCGTGCAGGCGATGCTCGCCGCCGGCCTCGGCGCCGAGGTGGTGCCGGGCCTGCACGAGGCCGAACTGAACTACCTGCATGCCCAGGAATGGGCGCGCAGCGCCGACGACGTGCTGTGGCGGCGCACCAAGCTCGGCCTGCACCTCACGCCCGCACAGCGGGCGCAGGTGGCGGCCTGGTGCGAGCGGCACTGGCCCTCGACGACCCCGACAAGAACCTCGGAGACTTCATGGAATTGACGTTGGAGCGCATCGGCAAGCAGGTCGGTGCGGCGACCCACCTGTACCCGCTGGACCTGAAGCTGGTCCCGCGCGCGGTCACGGTGCTGCTGGGCGCGACGCAGGCCGGCAAGACCTCGCTGATGCGGGTGATGGCCGGCCTCGACCAGCCGACGCAGGGGCGGGTGCTGGCCGACGGCCGCGACGTCACCGGCCTGCCGGTGCGCGAGCGCAACGTCGCGATGGTCTACCAGCAGTTCATCAACTACCCCTCGATGACGGTGGCCGACAACATCGCCTCGCCGCTGAAGCTGCGGCGCGAGAGCGGCATCGCGGCACGCGTTGACGAACTCGCGAAGCGCCTGCACATCGAGCCCTTCCTGAAGCGCCTGCCGGCCGAGCTCTCGGGCGGCCAGCAGCAGCGCGTCGCGCTGGCGCGCGCGCTCGCCAAGAAGGCACCGCTGATGCTGCTGGACGAGCCGCTGGTGAACCTGGACTACAAGCTGCGCGAGGAACTGCGCGAGGAGCTGTCGCAGCTGTTCGCCGCCGGCGAGTCGACGGTGGTCTACGCGACGACCGAGCCGACCGAGGCCCTGCTGCTGGGCGGCTACACCGCGGTGATGGATGCGGGCGAGTTGCTGCAGTACGGCCCGACCGCCGAGGTCTTCCACCGCCCGCAGTCGATCCGCGTCGCGCGGGCCTTCAGCGATCCGCCGATGAACCTGGTGGAGGGCAGCCACGCGACGATCGGGGTCTCGCTGCAGGCCGGCGTCACCCTGTCGGTGCCGCTGCCGGCAGCCAGCACCCCGGCACTCACGATCGGCATCCGCGCGAGCGCGCTGCGCGTGCACCGGCGCGAGGGCGACGTGGCCCTGCCCGGCAAGGTGGAACTGGCGGAAATCTCCGGCTCGGACACCTTCGTGCACGTCGACACGCCCATCGGCGAGCTCGTGGCCCAGCTCACCGGCGTCCACCAGTTCACGCTGGGCGAGACGGTCACCCTGTACCTGGACGCGGCGCATGTGCACGTGTTCGACTCGGCCGGCCGTCTCCTGGTGGCCCCGCAACGGGAGGGTGTCTGACCATGGCCCGCATCGACCTCGACCTTGCCCACGCCTACCGCCCGAACCCGCAGCGCGACGAGGACTACGCCCTGCTGCCGCTGAAGATGAGCTTCGAGGACGGCGGCGCCTATGCGCTGCTCGGCCCCTCGGGCTGCGGCAAGACGACGCTGCTCAACATCATCTCGGGCCTCGTGACGCCCTCGCAGGGCACGGTGAAGTTCGGCGGCGCCGACGTCACCGGCCAGACGCCGCAGCAGCGCAACATCGCGCAGGTGTTCCAGTTCCCGGTCATCTACGACACGATGACGGTGGCCGAGAACCTGGCGTTCCCGCTGCGCAACCGCGGCGTGGCCCCGGACCGCATCCGCCAGCGCGTCGGCCGGATCGCCGAGATGCTGGAGATGAGCGGCCAGCTCAACACCCGCGCCGCCGGCCTGTCGGCGGACGCCAAGCAGAAGATCTCGCTCGGCCGCGGCCTGGTGCGCGAGGACGTCTCGGCGGTGCTGTTCGATGAGCCGCTGACGGTGATCGACCCGCACCTGAAGTGGCAGCTGCGGCGCAAGCTGAAGCAGATCCACCACGAGCTGAAGCTGACGCTCGTCTACGTGACGCACGACCAGGTCGAGGCCCTGACCTTTGCCGACCAGGTGGTGGTGATGACGCGGGGCCGCGCGGTGCAGGTGGGCAGCGCCTCGGCGCTGTTCGAGCGGCCGCAGCACAGCTTCGTCGGGCATTTCATCGGCTCGCCGGGCATGAACTTCCTGCCGGTGCGCTGGGCCGGACAAGGCCTCGAGCTGGCCGGCCGCACGCTGCCGATGGCCGCCAACCCGCTGCGCGGCGAGGGCCGCTTCATGCTCGGCGTGCGGCCCGAGTATGTGACCCTGGCCGCACCGGAGGCCGCCGGCGCGGTGCCCGGCACGGTGACACAGGCGCAGGACATCGGCACCTACTGGCTCCTGAGCGCGCGCGTCGGCTCCGGGGAGGGCGAGGCCGTGATCCGCGCCCGCCTCTCGCCCGACCAGCGCATCCCGCGCGCCGGCGAGCCCGTCTGGCTCTCGCTGCTGGGCACGCACACCTGCTTCTACCGGGACGACGTGCTGATCGAAACCGACTCCAAGGAGGTGGCCGCATGAAGCCGGTCAACCAGAAGGCCTGGCTGCTGATCCTGCCGGTCGTGCTGTGCGTGGCGTTCTCGGCGGTGCTGCCGCTGATGACGGTCGTCAACTACTCGGTCCAGGACATCATCTCGCCCGAGCGGCGCGTCTTCGTCGGCACCGAGTGGTTCAAGTCGGTGATGCGCGACGAGGACCTGCAGGGCGCGCTGCTGCGCCAGATCGGCTTCTCGCTGGCGGTGCTGCTGGTGGAGATCCCGCTGGGCATCGGCCTCGCGCTCTCGATGCCGGCCAAGGGCGCCCGCTCGTCGGCGGTGCTGGTGCTGGTGGCGATCTCGCTGCTGATCCCCTGGAACGTGGTCGGCACGATCTGGCAGATCTACGGCCGCACCGACATCGGCCTCATGGGCGCGGCGCTGGCCAGGCTGGGCATCGACTACAGCTACACCGGCAACGCGACCGACGCCTGGTTCACCGTGCTGCTGATGGACGTGTGGCACTGGACGCCGCTGGTGGCGCTGCTGTGCTTCGCCGGGCTGCGCGCCATCCCCGACGCCTACTACCAGGCGGCGCGCATCGACGGCGCGAGCAAGCTGGCGGTGTTCCGCTACATCCAGCTGCCCAAGCTGCGCGGCGTGCTGATGATCGCGGTGCTGCTGCGCTTCATGGACAGCTTCATGATCTACACCGAGCCCTTCGTGCTGACGGGCGGCGGGCCGGGCAACGCGACCACCTTCCTGTCGCAGTACCTGACGCAGAAGGCGGTGGGGCAGTTCGACCTCGGTCCGGCCGCGGCCTTCTCGCTGATCTATTTCCTGATCATCCTGCTGCTGTGCTTCATCCTCTACAACTGGATGCAGCGCGTGGGCCAGGATGCCGCCACGACCGAAGGAGCCGCCCATGGATGAGCGCCGTTTCAAGAAGCGGGTGCTGTTCCTGCTGCTGTACCTGGCCTTCGCGATCCTGCCGGTGTACTGGATGGTCAACATGTCGTTCAAGACGAACGAGGAGATCCTGTCCACGTTCAGCCTGTGGCCGCACCAGTTCACCTTCGAGCACTACAAGACCATCTTCACCGACGAGTCCTGGTACTCGGGCTACATCAACTCGATGGTCTACGTGGCGATCAACACGGTGATCTCGCTGCTGGTGGCGCTGCCGGCGGCGTATGCGTTCTCGCGCTACAGCTTCCTCGGCGACAAGCACGTGTTCTTCTGGCTGCTGACGAACCGGATGACGCCGCCGGCGGTTTTCCTGCTGCCGTTCTTCCAGCTCTACACGACGCTCGGGCTGATGGACACGCACATCGCGGTGGCGCTGGCGCACCTGCTGTTCAACGTGCCGCTGGCGGTGTGGATCCTGGAGGGCTTCATGAGCGGGATCCCGCGCGAGATCGACGAGACGGCCTACATCGACGGCTACTCGTTCCCGCGCTTCTTCCTGACGATCTTCATCCCGCTGATCAAGGCCGGCGTGGGCGTGGCGGCGTTCTTCTGCTTCATGTTCAGCTGGGTCGAGCTGCTGATGGCGCGCACGCTGACCAGCGTCAACGCCAAGCCGATCGTCGCGGTGATGACGCGCACCGTCAGCGCGTCGGGCATGGACTGGGGCGTGCTGGCGGCCGCGGGCGTGCTGACCATCGTGCCGGGCGCGATCGTGATCTGGTTTGTGCGGCATTACATCGCAAAAGGATTTGCGATGGGCCGCGTCTGAGGAGCATGTGATGTTCGAGTGGATGGCATGGACGCTGCCGGTGGCGGTCTTCTTCGCCTGCATCGTGCTGATGCTGGCGGGCATGACGGCGTGGGAGATCAAGTCGCCGACGACCTTGCGCCGCGGCTTCCTGCCGATGGCGACGACGCGGGGCGACCGGCTCTTCATCGGGCTGCTGAGCGCGGCCTACGTGAACCTGGCCTTCGTCGCGCTGAGCGAGAAGATGGTGGGCTGGTTCGGGCTGGCGGAGGAGCCGTCGATCTGGATCAGCTTCGTCGTGTCGATGGCGCTGCTGGCGCTGATCATGCGCAAGGGCTGAGGCCCGAGGATTGAAAAGGCGTCCGGCGATTCTTCCCCGCCGGTGCGCCGCGAGTGACCCCGGGAAGTACCAGAGGAGACAGACATGAAGTTGCGCTTGAACGCCGTGGCCTTTGCCGCTGCGGCGCTGGCCCTGGGCCAGGGTGCCTGGGCCGGCGAGGCCGAGGCGAAGAAGTGGATCGACAGCGAGTTCCAGCCGTCCACGCTGAGCAAGGACCAGCAGGCGGCCGAGATGAAGTGGTTCATCGACGCGGCGAAGAAGCTGCAGGCCAAGGGCGTGAAGGAGATCTCGGTGGTGTCCGAGACCATCACGACGCACGAGTACGAATCGAAGACGCTGACCAAGGCCTTCGAGGAGATCACCGGCATCAAGGTGAAGCACGACATCATCCAGGAGGGCGACGTCGTCGAGAAGCTGCAGACCTCGATGCAGTCGGGCAAGAGCATCTATGACGGCTGGATCTCCGACTCCGACCTGATCGGCACGCACTACCGCTACGGCAAGATCATGTCGCTGACCGACTACATGAGCGGCACCGGCAAGGAGTACACCAACCCCGGGCTGGACCTGAAGGACTTCATCGGCACCAGCTTCACGACCGCGCCGGACAAGAAGCTGTACCAGCTGCCCGACCAGCAGTTCGCCAACCTGTACTGGTTCCGCGCCGACCTGTTCGCGCGCCAGGACCTGAAGGACAAGTTCAAGGCCAAGTACGGCTATGAGCTGGGCGTGCCGCTGAACTGGAGCGCCTACGAGGACATCGCCGAGTTCTTCACGAACGACGTGAAGACCATCGACGGCAAGCCGATCTATGGCCACATGGACTACGGCAAGAAGGATCCGTCGCTGGGCTGGCGCTTCACCGACGCCTGGCTGTCGATGGCCGGCACCGCCGACATCGGCATCCCGAACGGCATGCCGGTGGACGAGTGGGGCATCCGCGCCTCGGCCGACGGCTGCACGCCGCAGGGCGCGTCGGTGTCGCGCGGCGGTGCGACCAACTCGCCGGCGGCCGTGTATGCGCTGACGAAGTACGTCGACTGGATGAAGAAGTACGCGCCCAAGGAAGCCACTGGCATGACCTTCGGCGAGGCTGGCCCGGTGCCGGCGCAGGGCCAGATCGCGCAGCAGATCTTCTGGTACACCGCCTTCACCGCCGACATGACCAAGCCGGGCCTGCCGGTGGTGAATGCCGACGGCACGCCGAAGTGGCGCATGGCGCCCGGCCCGAACGGGCCGTACTGGAAGCAGGGCATGCAGAACGGCTACCAGGACGTGGGCTCGTGGACCTTCTTCAAGGACCACGATGCGAACAAGGTGGCTGCGGCCTGGCTGTATGCGCAGTTCGTGACCAGCAAGACGGTGTCGCTGAAGAAGTCGATCACCGGCCTGACCTTCATCCGCGACAGCGACATCCGCAGCGACTACTTCACGCAGAACGCGGCCAAGTACGGCGGCCTGATCGAGTTCTACCGCAGCCCGGCGCGGGTCGCGTGGACGCCGACCGGCACCAACGTGCCCGACTACCCGAAGCTCGCGCAGCTGTGGTGGAAGAACGTGGCGGTGGCGGTGACCGGCGAGAAGACGCCGCAGCAGGCGATGGACAACCTGGCCGAGGAGATGGACCAGGTGATGGCGCGCCTGGAGCGGGCCGGCATGGCGCGCTGCGCGCCGAAACTGAACGCCAAGGGCGATCCGGCCAAGTGGCTGAGCGACAAGGGTGCGCCGTGGAAGAAGCTGGCGAACGAGAAGCCGAAGGGCGAGACCATCGCCTACGACACGCTGCTGAATGCCTGGAAGGCGGGCAAGGTGCGTTGAGCGCCATGTGCTGAACGTCTGGACTCCGTCAGCTGGCCCCGCCTTGTGCGGGGCCTTTTTTTCAGTTCATCTTCCGGGCCTGGAGCGCACGAAACTCCTGGAGCAGCGGCGAGCCGCCGGGCTCGAAGGATGAGCCGTCGGCGCTGGTCAGTGTCCCTCCCCCCACCGACACCAGGTTCAGCAGGAACGCCTGGAGAAATTCCAGGCCGGCCAGCAAGGCTTCCATCGGATCTGCGCCGGGAATTTCGGTAACGAGGTCGGGATTTGCGGACGTCAGGACCTGGCAGGCAGCAGAGCCCTTCAGGGTCGGGCAGACGGCGGCGGCATAGGGTGCGCCGATGGCCACGTGGATCCGCGTCGCATGGCCGTCCGGCGCCACAAGAAGCAGGTCGCGCGAAGCGATGGGAACAAGGTGGCGTGCTTGATTCATGGCTTGGCTTTGAGTGGAGGTGCGTGGTGCGCCCCAGTCTCGCCAGCAGGTGTGCAGAAAGTTTGCAGGTTTGGCGGTTTCTGACCGCCTGCTCACCACTTGCACCCCGTCCCCTTGACCGCATCGATCGCCAGCGGCACGGCACCCAGCAGGCCCATGTCGCTGTAGGCCTTGCGGCAGTCGGCGCGGCCGGCCTTGTCGAGTTCCTCGGTGATCTTCGCCTTGCGCTCCGGGGGCGGCGGCAGGACGGGCAGCACCCCGGGCGCGCCGATGAGGCCGGGGCGCCCGCGTGTGCCGGGCAGGCTCAGGTTGAGCCTGGGTTCGCTCGTGGACGGCCCGGGCGTTGACGCCGGCTCGGGGCCCGCCGTGCCATCGAGGCCGATCAACGGGCCGCGGGATGGGGCCGGGGCGGCATCGCCGGTCGCCGCACCCACCGGGCGCACGGGCGGCGGGGGGGCGGGCTTCGCCGCGGGCTGCGGTTCGGGGCCCGGGGTGGCGGCTGGAGTCGGAGGCGGCGGGGATGCCGGAACGGGCTTCGGTTCCGGCGGCAGCGGCGCCGGTGCGGGTGGGGCCGGGGCCGGTGGTACAGGGGCCGGCGCCGGAGGTGGAGGCACCTCGACCGGTTCCGGGCGTGGCGCCGGGGGCGGCGGGAGGGGCGCGGGCGGGGTTGGAATCGGCGTGGGCACGGGCTCCGGCATCGCCCGCACGGGAGGCGCCGGGGGCGGCGGTTCGACGGGCACCGGGGGCGGCGCGGGAACGGGGGCGGGCGCGACGGCTGTCTCCCGCGCCGCCGAAGCCGCGGCATCGACGGGCGCTGCCCGAACCGGTTCCGGCGTCGGCGCGGGGGCGGGGGCGGGGGCGGGCGGAGGTGCCGGGCGCTCGATGCGCGGCGCCAGCGGCACCGGCTGGGCCAGCGTCTTGATCTCGATCTTCGGTGGCACAGCAGGCGTTGGTTCCAGCGGGGCGATGGCGGTCGGTGCCGGCTTCGGCGCTTCCACCCGCGGCGCAGGCGCGGGGGCCGGCCGAGGTGTCGGCGCAGGGGGCGGCACCGGAGCCGGCGCAACCACCGGCCCCGACGTGCGCGAGGGCGCGACCGCCGGTGGCGGCGGCGGCGCCAGCGTCACCCGCAGGGGCCCCCACACCTGCGCCCGCCGCGCCGCGCCGCTGTCCGGCGTGCCGGGCTGTGTGCCGACCCACATCACCACCAGCGCATGCAGCACCAGCGACAGCGTGATGAATTGCCCGAGCCGCGCACGCTCCTGATCCGACACGCGCAGGCTGTCGGCAGGATGCGTTGGAAGCGGGGGCAGCGGGCTCATCGACCCCGAGCATCGCACGAGATCCGTCCCCTTCGCCGCGTGCCATCATGGCGCCGTGGAAGCCGTCCCCGACCTGTTCGAGCACGCGAGCGATCGTGCCCAGTTCAAGCAGCCCGCGCACCGCGCCGGCGTCGAGCTGTACCGCGCCCACATCGTCCGCCATGCCTTCGAACCCCACACCCACGAGGCCTACGGCCTGGGCGTGATCGATGCCGGCGTCGAGCGCTTCCGCTACCGCGGCAGCGACCACCTCGCGCCGCCGCAGTCGCTGGTGCTGATGAACCCCGATGTGCTGCACACCGGCCGGGCCGAGACCGCGCATGGCTGGCGCTATCGCATGGCCTACCTCGATGCCGCGGTCGTGCGCGACGTCATCGGGCAGGCAGGCTGGACCTTCTGCGCTCCAGTGCTGGAGGATGCTGCCAGCGTGCGGCGTGCCAGCATCGCCTTGCAGGCCCTGTGGACCGCCACGTCGCCCCTCGCCTTCGATGGCGCCTTGCTCGACCTGCTGCAGGCGGTGCAGCCACATGCTCGCACGACCGGCGCCGGCACCCCGGAAGGCCCACGCGGCCCCGACGCGGCCCTTCAGCGGGCCCTCGACCTGATGCACGACCGCCTCGCCGACCCGTTGTCGCTGGCCGACCTGGCGGCCGCGGCCGGCCTGAGTCCCTTCCATTTCCAGCGCCGCTTCAAGGCGCACCACGGCGCGACGCCACACCAGATGCTGATGGCGCTGCGCCTGTACCGCGCCAAGCGGCAGCTCGCCGCCGGCCTCGCGCCCGCGCAGGTCGCCGCCGATGTCGGCCTGGTCGACCAAGCCCACCTGACGCGCCGCTTCGCCGGCATGTATGGCGTGACGCCTGCACGCTACCAGCGCGACATCGGCCGACGGCGCGACGCCTGAGGGTTGTTGCGGAGGGATATCTGTCTGGTCCCGCATTCGACGCCAATGCTGGGCAGGCACTTGCGCAGGGTTCGATCCGACGGTGTAATGCCACCCCATGCGGCGTCTATGAAGGCGCTTCCCGATGCGGAAGCGACGAGTTGTAGCTGACCTGAGGTAGCCGGACCGCACGCCCACCTACGAAGTGGCGGCCGGCGTCGAGACCTGATCGAGGGGAGTGTTTCCGTGAGAAGTCTGATGAAGGCAGCGTTGGCGCTGCGGGCTGCGCATGCGTTCGTGTGCGTGGGGATGTTGCTTGTGCTGCCGATGGCTGCGCGAGCCGAACCCGTGGCGGCGAGCAAGCCGAAGTTCCACGTCGTCGACAACAACTTCAACTACGAGGTGGCGGGCCCGTGGTCGGCCTCACTGCCGCAGCTGTGCCAGGCGATCAAGGATCGCTTCGACAACGCGGTCCACAACGTTGATTTCGTGTCCTTGACCTGCCCGGGTACGCAGGTGGAGTGCCCGGGGACGGGAGACCTGCCACCGAGGAGCCCGCGCACCGACGCGTCGCAGGTGTCGCGCTGGCTGTCCGTGCGCACGAACACGGCCTACTGCAAGGAATACAACACGAGCGGCAGCGTGTGCCTGGTGCCCGCATGCCGGCCTGACCCGCACGAAGCAGACGTGCCCAAGCAGTACCGGGTCGTCGGATTCTGTGGAACCGAGGGGCGGGCACCGACGTACGACATCCCGCCACCGCCGAATTCGCCGCAGCCCACTTGCATGTGCCCCGCCGGCACCGAGTGGCTGGTCAGCGAGTCGCGCTGCACGGCGATGGCGCTGCTGCCGCGCGCGAGTGTGCCGCCCCCGCCCGAGTGCGAGGCCTGCGTGGGCAACCCGATCTATCCGTTGCGCGGGGTGAAGCGCGAGGTGGTGGACACGGGGCTGGCTATCGGCAACACGACGTTGCGCCTGAGCTATGACAGCGGTGGCAAGGCCGTGCAGAGCCCGGCGAACCTGGCGGACCGGGAGAGCCTGGTGTGGAGCGGCGTGCTCGGCAGCCGGTTGTGGTTCAGCAACCTGCACCGCAGTGCGAAGCTGCCGCTGGACGGAGCGGCGCCAGAGGTACTGCAGTCGGCGATCTTCGACCGCGGCAATGGCGCGCTGAAGACGATGACCCGGATGGGGCAAGGCGGCTATGCGGGCGAGCCAGGCAGCCGGGATCGCTTCGACGCCGACACGCGCGTCTACCGCGACGGGACGGAGAACACGCAGGAGACCTACACGCAGGGCGGGCGTTTGACGGGGATAAGCTGGGCGGACGGCGTCGCGATCGGTTTCATCCACGACAGCGGGGGGCTGCTGATTCAGGTGACGGACAACCGCGGCAGGCGACTGAGATTCGGCTACGAGGGCCCGGGCGCGGGCGAAGCCGCGCGGCTGAGCACGGTGACGGCGGCCGATGGCGGCACGCTCACGCTGGCGTACGACGCGCAGGGCAACCTGGCGCGGCTCACCTGGGCGGACGGGACGGTGCGGCAACTGCGCTACGAGAAGGCCGAGCTGCCGTGGGCGCTGACGGGCGTTGTTGACGAGCAGGGCAGGCGCTACGCGACGTTCAGCTACGACGAATCGGGGCGGGCGACGAGCACGGAGCACGCGGGGGGCGCGGACCGCTTCAGCGTGACGTGGGACTCGCCCCCGGTGGTGCAGGTGGCCGAGCAGGCCGTGGGGCCGGTAGTGCAGCGCAGCTACGACTGGTCGGCGCCGCTGGGCGTTGTGGTGACCGGGCCGCTCGGGCAGGCCACGCGTTGGACCGCAGTGAACATCAACGGCAAGAACCAGTTCAGCGCGCAGACCCAGCAGGCGGGCGCGGGCAGCCTGGCCAGCAGCCGCAGCCAGGGCTACGACGCCAACGGAGGCGTGGTGAGCCGGGACGACTTCAACGGCATGCGCAGCTGCTACAGCAACGACGATGTGCGCAAGCTCGAGGTGGTGCGCGTGGAGGGGCTGGGCCTCGCCGCTCGATGCGCCGACGTGACCATGGCGAACGCGAGCCTGCCTGCCGGAGGCAGGAAGATCAGCACGCGGTGGCATCCGGACTGGAGCCTCCCGACCCAGCAAGCCGCGCCGGGGCAGGTCACGACCTGGGTCTACAACGGGCAGCCGGATCCGTTCGCGGGGAATGCGATCGCGAGCTGCGCGTCGACGGCGGCAATGCTGCCGGACGGCAAGCCGATTGCTGTGCTGTGCAAGCAGGTGGAGCAGGCGACGACGGACGGGGATGGTCACCTGGGCTTCAGCGCGAGCCTGCAGGCCGGCCCGCCGATCCGCATCCGCACCTGGACCTACAACGAGCGAGGCCAGGTGCTGACGGCCAAGGGCACGCGCAGCAGCGACACGACCACGTACACCTACCACGCGACGACGGATGCCAACCACACCGTGGGTGATCTCGCCACGATGACGGATGCCTCCGGCAAGACCACGACCTACGACAGGTACAACAAGCTGGGCCAGCTGCTGCAGAGCACGGATGCCGACGGCGTGGTCACGCTGCGCACCTACGACGCCCGCCAACGCCTGCTGACGAGCACGGCGGGCAGCGAGACGACGACCTACAGCTACGACCCGGTGGGCCAGCTGACGCAGGTGACGCAGCCCGACGGCCGCTGGATCGGCTACGAGTACGACGATGCGCACCGCCAGACCGCGGTGAAGGACAGCCGCGGCAACCGTATCGAATACCAACTGGACAACGCTGGTAAGCAGATCGGCCAGACGGTGAAGGATCCGACGGGCAGCTTGAAGCGCAGCCTGGCGCGCGTGATGGACGCGCTAGGTCGGGTGCAGCAAGGCTCGGGCCGGGAGTGAGAACCATGAAGAACCTGAAGTTGCACACGTTGGCGCTCGCCTGCGCATCCTTGTCTTCACTGGCCTCTGCACAGACCCTGCCCCCGCCGCCGGTCTCGCCCACGCCAGTGACGCAATACGAATACGACGCCCAGGGCAACCGCACCAAGATCATCCGCGGCGCCGGCACGCTGAACCTGGAGACCCGGCTCAGTTACGACCCACTGTCGCGCGTGAAGGAGCACACCGACCCGAAGAACGGCAAGACCGGCTTCGAGTACGACGCAGGCGATCGAACCACCCAGGTCACCGACCCGAGGAGCCTGGTCACCCAGTACCCGCGCAACGGCTTCGGCGATGCTACCCAGCTGATCAGCCCCGACACCGGCACGGCGAACCACACCTACGACACCGACGGGCGCCTGCTCACCCGCACCGACAGCCGCGGCGTGCTGGAGACCTACACCTACGACGGCCTGGGCCGGCTGACGAGCCTGGTCTACAGCAAGAACGGCCAACCCAGCCAGACCTTCAGCTGGAGCTATGACCTCAAGGGCGCGGACTACAGCGCACGAGCGCTTCTACGACCAGAGCGGGCGCATCGTGCGACTCAGACTGGGGCGACGTCTTCCGCGACATCACCTACGACGCGGCCGACCGGATCGTGAGCTACACGCACCTGAGCGCGAGCGACGGGATCGCGCAGCCGAGCCTGGACCAGAGCTTCGGCTACGACGAGAACGACCGCATCACGAGCATCACCACGGTGACCAGCAGCTGGGCGATCAGCTACGACGCCAACGGCAACCGCACCGGCGTGACGCTCAACGGCAACCCGAGCGTCTACACGACCGAGGCGACGAGCAACCGGCTCGCGAGCATCACCAATCCGGCACGCAGCTTCGGCTACGACAACGCGGGGAACACGACCACCGACAGTCCGAACTACACGGCGACCTACGGGCTGAGCGGTTCACTCGCGAGCATCACCCGGGCAGGCATCACCGGCACCTACAGCTACGACGCGGACAAGCGGCGCATCCGCAAGGTGACGAGCGCGGGAGCCAACAGCACGATCGTCTTCGTGTACGACCAGGGAGGTCACCTGCTCGGCGAGTACGACCAAAGCGGGAAAGCCATTCGCGAATACGTGTGGCTGGGCGACACGCCCGTCGCGATGTTCCTGCCGGATCCGGCGAACGCGACCGGCTCACCGCATGTGTTCTACATCCACACCGATCACCTCGACGCGCCACGCATCGTGGTGGACCGCAACAACCAAACCCGCTGGAGGTGGCTCAGCGAGTCCTTCGGGACGACGGCGCCCGAGACCAACCCGCAGGGGCTGGGGGACTTCACGCAGAACCTGCGCTTCCCGGGGCAGTATGCGGATGCGGAGAGTGGACTCTGGTACAACCACCATCGGTACTATGGGGCGGCTGATGGGAAGTACACGCAGAGTGATCCGATCGGGTTGATCGGTGGCGTCAGCACTTACGCCTACGTGAGCGGAAATCCAGTGTCAAAAGTTGATCCGTCGGGACTGCTTGAGCACTTCATGCTGGCATTGAACGGCCAGTCGATGAGCAAGCTGGAATGTGGGTGCCGGGAAAGCTACCCTGCGTTCTCAGGTAATCCGCCGTATCGCAACGATCCGGATGCGACTACGCAAGCGAACGTCGGGCCGGCCCCGGAGGGGTGGTACTACATCGTTGATCGCCCGACAGGTGGAGCTGTTGGTCAAGTGATGTCGTTCCTGAATGGTAGAGACGACTGGTTTGCGCTCTATCGGGACGACGGAACGCCCGGTGATACCACCATGGAAAGCGGCGTGCTCCGACGGGAGATTCGCTTGCATCCCAAGGGGCCTTTGGGCAACAGCTTCGGCTGCGTGACGTTGAACAATCGAGACGACTACGAGCGGTTGAGAGAGCGATTGCTGAAGACGACGACCGGGATCATCCCGGGGACGAACATCAAGTACTACGGGACGATTCTTCTTTATCGGCCTGGCGTTGGAGGACTCTGGTAATGAAGGCGAAGCACGCTGCGATGTCGATTCTGGCAACGGCGGCCATCTCTCTAGCTGGTGCGGCCGTGTTCATGAGATCGCCGGTTCTGTGGGATCTCTTGCCAAGTGGCATTCTTGGCACTGTCGAACTACTGTTCGCGGTTCATACGCAGGAAGAAGAGAACTCGCTGGAGTTCCTCTCTACTTGGCTGGTACTGTTCTTGACTACGGGTGTGATTGTTGCTGCCATAGCGATGGCTTGGCGCTGGCTCAGGAAGCCAACACCTGGGGCGAGGTGATCAAGGAGACGCTGAGCCTTGCGAGCCGGAGCTGGGCGGTGGATTACCCCACGAGCGGGCGACCTGACGGGGATCACGTATCCGTCGGGGACTGGAAACCTCAACACTACGAACTATTCCTGGGGTCCTGGCGGATGGGACTCTCATGCTTCAGCTGCCGAATACATCCAACGCCAAACGGAAGGTATTCATCGTGATGGTCGAGGCATCATCTTGAGGCTCAGTCCAGCGGAAGAAATCAAGCCGGCAGCGTGCTTGCGGCGCGACAGGGGTGCGTACAACGGCGTGACCAACAACTGCGGCAACCCTTGGCTGACCTGTCTCAAGGAACTGGGAGTGGTTGATACCAAGAACAAATCCACGGTACTGCCGAACGATGTCTACAACATCATCGCGAACTCTCCACGTGCCGTAGGCCAGACGACTTACACGGACATCGGGAACAAGTCGTTTGCCATCTCACCGGCGTGGCCGGTAGTCGATGGCATCCGTCGTGCAACAGGTGGGAGGCCTTGAACATGCGTATTGCTCTCGTATTGATTGGGCTTGGAATTCTGTGCGGCGGTTGCTCCAACGCGGATTCGAACGCGGAGGTGATTACCTTGGTGGCGGCAGAAGAGGTTCGACTTGTGGAAGTCGACTCTGTGGTGGGTGGAACCGTCCGCTACGTCGGCAATGTCCAGCTGGGGCAAAACGTGCCAGTGGTTGAGTGCCGTCCGCGGAAAAGCGACATTGATTTGATCGTTGCCTACAACGGGCAACGGGCTGTTGCTTGGCAGGGGAAATACAAGCTCAACCGACGAGCGTTCGATCCAAGTCGGGACTCGCCTGAATCCAAGACGAGTTCATGCTGGGGACTGCTCGGAGGATGAAACCAATGCAAGAGGGGCCGCTGACCTGCACAAGCGCGGAATCGCCTTTCTGAGCTTGATGTCGAAGGAGCCGCGAGAGGTGGTGAAGCGCCAACTTGAGCGGATGGTCTCGACCGCAAGCTGGGAGCCTGAGGCGAGTGCATGGCAAGCACGCTAGCGAGGGTCCAAGCGGGCTGCGGGGATGTTCCGCGCTGACCAGTCCCTGATCCTCGCCCCGCTCGCCCCATCGAATACAAACGCCGCCCCCGGATCGAAGGCCACCGCCACCGGCCGCCCGATCGCCGCCTCGAACTCCTTGCCCGCCTTCACAACCAGCTTGTCCCCGCCGACGTGCAGGGTCACGAGCGTGTGGTCGCCGATCAGCTCGACGGCGTAGATCTCGCCCTGCAGCGGGCCGGCTTCGGCGATGCGGCAGTCCTCCGGCCGCAGGCCCAGCACCGCCCGCTCGCAGCTGGCCCGGACCGGCGTCGGCACCCGCAGGCCGGCGCCCTCCAGCCAGCCGCCCGACAGCGCGCCGCGCAGGAAGTTCATCGGCGGCGAGCCGATGAAGCCGGCCACGAACAGGTTCGCGGGGTCGTTGTAGATGCGTGCCGGCGTGTCCAGCTGCTGCAGCTCGCCCTTGTCGAGCAGGGCCACGCGGTGTGCCAGCGTCATCGCCTCGACCTGGTCGTGCGTCACGTACAGGGTCGTGATGCCCAGCTGCTGCTGCAGGTGCTTGAGCTCGGCGCGCATGTGCCCGCGCAGCTTGGCATCAAGGTTGGACAGCGGCTCGTCCATCAGGAACACGGCCGGCCGCCGCACCATCGCCCGCGCCAGCGCGACGCGCTGCCGCTGTCCGCCCGAGAGCTGCCGCGGGTAGCGGTCGAGCAGGCCGTCCAGCTGTACCTGCCTCGCCACCGCCAGCACCTGCTCGCGCTGCTGCGCCTTGGGCAGGCCGCGCACATCCAGCGGGTAGGCCACGTTCTCGGCCACCGTCTTGTGCGGGTAGAGCGCATAGCTCTGGAACACCATCGCGACGTCGCGGTTCTTCGGCAGCACCTCGGTCACGTCGCGATCGCCGATCAGGATGCGCCCGGCGCTCGCCGTCTCCAGCCCGGCGAACACGCGCAGCGCCGTGCTCTTGCCCGAGCCCGACTCGCCCAGCAGCACCAGGAACTCGCCCGGCTGCACCTGCAGGTTGAAGTCGCGCAGCACCTCCACCGCGCCGAAGCGCTTGCCGAGGTGGTCGAAGGTCACCGAATGGCTCATGCGTCTGTCAACCTTTCACGGCACCTGTCAGCAGGCCGCGGGCGATGAACCGCTGCAGGAACAGCGTCATCACGACCACCGGCACGATCATCAGCAGGATCAGAACGCTCATCGTCCACCACTGCGGCCCGCGCGTCGCGTTCTGCGCCGCCACCAGCAGCGGCATGGTCTGGGCGTTCGCCGTCGAGAGGAACAGCGCCAGCAGGTACTCGTTCCAGCTCAGGATCAGCACCAGCAGCGTCGTCGCGACCAGGCCCGGGCGCGCGAGCGGCAACATCAGGTCGAACAGGATGCGGTAGCGCGAGGCGCCGTCGAGCGCCGCACTTTCTTCCAGCTCGCGCGGGATGGCGTCGAAGAAGTCGACCATCAGCCACACGACGATGGGCAGGTTCACCGTCATGTAGGTCAGGATCAGCGCCAGCGGCGTGTCCAGCAGGTGCACCTGCTGGAACATCACGTAGATCGGGATGGCCGACACCACCGGCGGCATGATGCGCTGCGAGATCATCCAGAACAGGATGTCGTCGTTGCCGAGTCGGGCCTGCACGCGCCGCGCGAGCGGCCGCAGCCCGAGCACGAACAGCATCGCGCCCGCCGGCAGCGCCCACGCGAGCGACAGGCCGGCCGCCATCACCAGGGCGACGACCAGCGCGACGCTGGCGATGAAGAGCAGCACCGCCGCCACGCTCGGCCGGTAGGTGATGCGCGTCAGCGCATAGGCGGCCATCGAGCCGATGGCGACCGCGCCGGCAGTCGACAGGCTCGCGATGAGCATCGAGTTCAGGTAGGGGCGCAGCGTGTCGCGGCCGGTCTCCACCAGCACGTAGGCCCAGGCGTGCAGCGAGGGCTGGAAGTCGACAAAGGGCAGGAAGTACGGCCCGTCCGAGACCTGCAGCGGCTCCTTGAACGAGGTCACGAGCACCCAGTACAGCGGGAAGAACACGACGCAGGTCCAGGCGAGCAGCGCGCCGTACACCAGCACCCGCGGCAGCGGGGCCAGCTCGCCCGGGCGGCGCGGCACGAACCAGCGCGAGAGGATGTCCTTCACCGCGCGCCCCCTTCGCGCGCCGGCCGCACGATGAAGTGGAAGAAGCTCAGCGCCACCAGCGTCGACACCAGCAACAGCAGGTAGGCCACCGCCGCCGAGCCGCCAAGGTTCAGCGAACGCCAGTCGATGAAGGCGTGCAGGGTCATGCTCTCGGTGGCGATGCCCGGCCCGCCGTTGGTCAGCACGTTGGGCAGGTCGACGACCTTGAAGGCCTCGATCAGGCGGATCAGCACCACGGCCGCGGCCGTGGGCGCGATCGCCGGCCAGGTGATGTCGCGGAAGATGCGCCAGGCGGGCGCGCCGTCGAGCTGCGCCGCCTCCAGCTGGTCGCGCGGCTGGCCCTCGATGGCCGCGAGCAGCACGATGAAGAGGAAGGGCACCCACTGCCAGGTGTCGCCCACCAGCACCACCCAGCGCGCCGACCAGGCGTCCTGCGCCCAGGTCGCCGCGCCCAGGCCGAAGAAGCGCGCGATCGGCGCGAACGGGCCGACGCCCATGTCGGCCAGCATGCGGAAGATGTAGGCGATGCCCACCGGCGTCACCATCAGCGGGATGAAGAAGGACAGGCGGAAGAAGTTGCGGCCGCGGATCGGCTGCGCGCACAGCAGCGCCAGGCCGAGGCCGAGCGCGAACTGCAGGCTGACGCCGCCGGCCACGTAGAACAGCGTCGTCAGCAGCGAGCCTTGCTGGCCGCCGGCCGTGCCCGCGGCGACCAGCGCCAGCAACACCGCGACCGCGCCGGCGAGCTGGCGGCCCACCAGGCCGGCGATCGAGGCCGCGGCACCCAGCGCGCGGGCGACGACGCCGACGATGGGGAAGAAGACCAGCGGCAGCAGCAGCCACGCGAACCAGGGCCAGTCGATGGCGTCGCGCAGCCCCTGCGCCGCGGCGGCGCAGGGGCCGAGGGGCGAGAGCAGGGCCGCCGCGAGCCCGCAGGACAGCGTGAGCAGCAGCGCCGCGGCGTACGGCGCCGGCGCCGGGCCCGTCTCCGCGAAGGCGGTGCGCTGGCGCAGGCTGCGCAGCAGGAGCACGGCCAGCAGCGCGACGGCGAGGACGAGGCCCGCCCACGCACCCGCCCCCATCTCGCCGGCCGTGCCCAACAGGTGGAATTGCTGCGAGCCGGCGACCAGCTTGCGGTAGTTCAGCGCGCCGACGAAGGCCAAGGCATAGCCGTCGGCCTGCAGCGAGAAGCGGCTGAGCGACAGCCAGGCCGAGGCGAGCAGCGGGAAGACGGAGAACAGCAGCACCACCAGCACCGCCGGCCCGATGAACACCACACCCGCCTGCCTGTCGAGCCATTCCGTAGCCCGGATGCCAATCCGGGAGCGGCGCTCGATGACGAATCCCGGATTGGCATCCGGGCTACGGGTCATGGTCACTTCGAGCCGATGCTCGCCTTGTACGCGGCTTGTTGCTTCGCCTTTCCCAGCTCGTCGTTCAGCTCGTTCCACGCTTCCTCGATGTTCTTCATCGTGCCCTTCACGTCCAGCTCGCCCGCCAGGAAGCGCGCCATCGCGGTATCCAGCGCGACCTGCTGGTAGCGCTGGTTGAAGGGGATGCGCAGGTCCAGCACCATGTTCGGTGAGTTCAGCGAATCCTGGATCGCGCCCAGGTAGTCCTTCGCCGCCTTGTCCGACATGCCGGATTTCTTCCACGGCCCCAGGTCCTTGAACTGGCTCAGCCGGTACGGGTTGAAGCCGGTCGCGCCCACCGTCACGTCGACGTTCGACTGCTCCGGCTGCGACATGTACGAGAACAGCGCATACGCCGCCTCCTTCGCCTGCGGCTTCGCCTTCGCGTTCACCGCCCCCGACCAGCCGCCGAAGGCCGCGAAGGGCGCGCGGTTGACGCCGTTCACCGCATGCGGGCAGCGCGTCGCGTCGCAGGCCACCAGCTTGCCGCTCGCGCGGTCGAGCACGCGCGTCGACCCCGGCAGCATCAACGCACCCACCTTGTCGATCACCTTCGAGGCCTTCGGGTCCACCGCCAGCGGGCCGATGTCGCCCCAGTCCACCGTCAGCGCGCAGCCGCCGCTCACGAACAGCGTTCGGGTGTCGCCGACGTCCATGTTGATCTCGTTCGGCGGGCCGTATTTCCCGGTCTCCTTGTAGATCTCCAGCGCCCGCGCAAAGGCCTCGTTGTTGACCAGCGGCTTCATCGTCGCCGGGTCGAAGAAGGCCCCCTCGCTCGTCCCCTTCGACTGCAGGAAGGCGCCGGCCACCGAGGTGATCATCCAGAACGACTGCGCATTGCGCTTCTTCGCGATGCACGAGCCGACGATGGGCTTGCCGTCGCCGAAGTCCTTGCCGTGGGCGGCCTTCGCGATGTCCAGGTACTCGTCCCAGGTCTGCGGCGGCTTGCGGTTCAGCTTCGCCAGCACGTCGCTGCGGTAGTAGGCGATGTGGAAGTCGCCGTCCAGCGTCACGGTGTAGGTCTTGCCGGCGTACTTCTGCGAGAACTCGCGGAAGAAGGGCGCGACGTCGTCCTCGCGCAGCTTCGCATCGGCCTTCACCCGCGCGCTCAGGTCCTCGAGGAAGTTCACGTAGTCGGGCATCCACTGCGGCGCGAGGATCGCCGCGTCGATGGAGTTGGTGCCGGTCGACCAGTCGGTCAGCAGCTTCTGGTACAGGTCGGAGTAAGGCACCGTGATGACGTTCACCTTGGCGCCGGTGGCGGCCTCGAACTCCTTGCCGCGGCGCTGCAGCGGCTCGGCGATCTGCGGGCCGGTGAAGGTCATCACGTTGAGCGTGACGCCGGCGAAGGCCTTCGTCTGCGCCTGCACGTTCAGGCCCGCCAGGGCGGCACAGGCCAGGGCGGCGCCCCAGGAAATCCAACTGCGGTTCATGTTGTCTCCATCCGTGTTGTGGTGTGTCGTCCATCGAGCCGGTAGAAACGCTCCGCGGTGCCGGCCCACACCGCCTGCCGGTCGTCCGCATCCAGCGGCGCCAGGAGGTCCTCGCAGCACTGCACCCAGCCGGCGTAGTCGCCCGCCAGTTGCAGCACCGGCCAATCGCTGCCCCACATCACGCGCTGCGGGCCGAACAGCTCGAGCACCGTCTCGGCATAGGGGCGCAGGCGCGCGACGGTCCAGTCCGCGCTCGCCTCCGTGGCCAGGCCGGACAGCTTGCAATGCAACCCCGGCCGGCGGGCCAGCGCCGCAAGGTCGCGCCGCCACTGCGCAAACCCGCCGTGCGCGATGTCGGGCTTGGCCGCGTGGTCGATGACGATCGGCAGCGCCGGGTGGCGCTCGGCGAAGCGCAGCAGGTGCGGCAGGTGCGGCGGCTTCACCAGCGCGTCGAAGCGCAGGCCCTGGCGCAGCAGGGCGCCGACGGCCGCGCCGGTCGGGGCGGTGGCGATCCAGTCCGCCTCCGGCAGGTCCTGCAGCATCGGCCGCACGCCCTTGAAGCGCGGGTCGGCGGCCAGCGCGTCGATCGTCGCGGCCGCATCGCCCGCGAGCAGGTCGACCCAGCCCACCACGCCCTGCACCAGGTCATGCCGGGCCGCGAGCTGCAGCAGCCACTGCGTCTCGGCCAAGGTCGGCGCGGCCTGCACCAGCACCGTGCCGCGCACGGCGTGGGCGGCGAGCAGCGGCTGCAGGTCGGCGGCCGCGAAGTCGCGGTACAGCGGCTCGATCGCCGGCGTCAGCCAGCCGTAGTCGCCGCGGGCAAGCGACCAGAAGTGCTGGTGCGCGTCGATGCGGTAGGTCGTCGTCATGCGTCGTCTCCGGCCGGTACCGGCGCCCGCGGGTCGATGAGGCCCTGCTCGCGCAGCGCGGCCCACAGCGCGGCGGGGATCGGCTGCGTCATCCAGGCCACGATGCCCTGCAGCTCGGCCGGGCTGCGCGGGCCCGGCACGCAGGAGACCACGGCCGGATGCGCGAGCGGGAACTGCAGCGCCGCCGCGGCCAGCGGCACCCCGAAGCCGTCGCACACCGCCTGCAGCCGCGCCGCGCGGGCGACCACCTCGGCCGGCGCGGCGGCATAGTTGAACTTGAGCGTCGCGCTCGGCCGGCCCAGCCCGGCGGCCAGGATGCCGGAGTTGAACGGCCCGCCGACCAGGATGCCGACGCCACGCTTCACGCACTCGGCCAGGAAGGGCTCCAGCGAGGCCTGCTCCAGCAGCGTGTAGCGTCCGGCGAGCAGGCTGCAGTCCAGGTCGACCTGCTCCATCGCGTCGCGGATGACCTCCCATTCGTTGACGCCCAGGCCGATCGCGCCGACCAGGCCCTCGCGGCGCAGCGTCTCCAGCTCGCGCAGGCCGCCGCCCTGGGTCAGCTGCTGCCAGTGGAAGGCATGGCGGTCGCCGTGCGTCACGCGGCCGATGTCGTGCACCAGCGCGATGTCGATGCGGTTCGTCCCCAGGCGCTGCAGGCTGTCCTCGATCGAGCGGCGGATCGCGCCGGCGCTGTAGTCGTAGACCACCTCGAAGGGCAGCGGCTGCTGCCAGGCGGTCTCGCCGGCCGGCAGCTCGCGCGGCACGGCATGCGGCGACACCGGCCGGAGCAGGCGGCCGACCTTGGTGCTGAGCACCCATTCGTCGCGCGGATGGCGCCGCAGCGCCTCGCCGAAGCGGTGCTCCGACAGCGTGTAGCCGTAGAAGGGGGCGGTGTCGAAGCAGCGGATGCCGTGCGCCCAGGCGGCGTCGAGGGTGGCCTGGGCCGTCGCCTCCGGGATCACGTCGTACATGTTGCCGAGCGGCGCGCCGCCCAGGCCGAGGATCGTCAGCAGGTGGCGGGTGCGCGGCAGCGGGCGGCTGGGGAGGATGGGATTCATACGCCTCTCCGGATCGGCAGGCAGCTCGGCCCGATCGGCTCGAAGGCCTTGTAGCCGAGGATGAACTCGCGGTGGCCGAGCGACTCGCTCGCCGTCTCGCGGCCCTGGGCGACGGACTGCACCAGCGCGACGATCTCGGCCCCGACCTCGTCCAGCCCGGCCGCGCCGTGCAGGATGCGGCCGGCATCGACGTCCATGTCCTCGGCCAGTCGCGCATAGGTGTCCGGGTTGGCGCAGACCTTGATCACCGGCGCGAGCGCCGAGCCGACGACCGAGCCGCGGCCGGTGGTGAACAGCGTCAGGTGCGCGCCGCAGGCGATCAGCTCGACGATCTCGGCGTTGTCCGAGATGTTCGGGAAGCCGAAGCGCACCTCGCCGTCGGGCACCACGTCCAGCAGGTAGAGCCCACCCGCGGGGGGGATGTCGCCCGGCTTGATCAGGCCGGCGATCGGCGAGTCGCCGCTCTTCGCATACGCGCCGAGCGACTTCTCCTCCTGCGTCGTCAGGCCGCCGTCGGCATTGCCGGGCGCGAAACTGCCGTGGCCGAGCGTCTCGTAGTAGCGCGCGGCCTTCGCCACCGCCTGCACGATCGCCTCGCCCAGCTCGGGCGTCGCGGCGCGGCGCTGCATGTGGAACTCGCAGCCGACCAGCTCGCCGGTCTCCTCGAAGATGCAGGCGGCGCCCTGCCCGATCAGCGTGTCGAAGGCGCGGCCTACCGCCGGGTTGGCGGTGATGCCGCTGGTGCCGTCGCTGCCGCCGCAGACGGTGGCGACGACGAGTTCGTCCCAGCGCATCGGCACGCGCGGCTGGTCTTCCAACCCGGCCAGCGCCCAGCGCACCCACTCGATGCCTTCGGCCAGGGTCTTGCGGGTGCCGCCGCGCTCCTGGATGGTCAGGGTGTGGACCGGCCGTCCGCTGGCCGCGACCTCGGCCTCCAGGCCGCGCTTGTCGAAGCTCTCGCAGCCGAGCGACACCAGCAGCACCGCGCCCACGTTCGGATGCGTCAGCAGCCGGCGCATCACCTTGTCGGCATAGGCGTTCGGGAAGCAGCCGGGAAAGCCCACCAGGTGCACCGGCTCGCCTCGGAAGGACTGCACCACCTCCTGCGCGACGAAGTGGGCGCATTCCACCAGGTAGGCCACCGCGACGACATTGCGGATGCCCTTGCGGCCGTCCGGGCGCAGGAAGCCGGTGAGCGGGGCGGGATGCTGCGGTTCAGCGGTGGGCGGTTCAACGGGCATAGCGGGCGTCGTCCTGCAGCGTGTAGGTGGGGAGGTAGTCGCTCGCCAGGTTGTCGGTGTGGATCTGCTCGCCGATCGCGATCGGGCGCTGCACGCTGCCGATCACCGCGCCATAGCGCAGCACCTTGTCCCCCACCGCCAGCGCGTGCCGCGCCAGCTTGTGCGCCATGCCCACCGGCCGCGGCAGGGTGACGGACCGGCCGTCAATCAGCACCGCCTCGCCGGCGGGCAGGGCGCGGCAGGCCACCAGGCAGTTGTCGGCCGGGTTCAGCAGCAGCAGGCGCGGGTCGGTGGCGGACGAAGCAGGGTTCATCGGGGCTTCCGGTGGCTCGGCTTGAAAGGTATAAAGGCCTGACCAATAGACCAATCTTGCGACCGCGCGTGAATCCGGGCAACCGGGTTGACCCGGATGGGAAAATCGACCGATGAGCCAGCGCCTTCCGCCGATCGAGACCAAACGCCTGTACCAGCAGATCGCGGGGGTGCTGCGCGAATCGATGGACAGCGGGCGTTTCGCGGTCGGCAGCTACCTGCCGCCGGAGCGCGAGCTGGCGGACCAGCTGGGCGTGAGCCGGGCCTCGGTGCGCGAGGCGCTGATCGCGCTGGAGGTGCAGGGGCGGGTGTCGGTGCGGGTGGGGGCGGGGGTGCAGGTGCTGGACGCCTCGGCGCCGCCGGTCGCCGCGGCCGTGGCGGCGTCGGCCGAGCCGCCGGTCGGCCCGCTGGAACTGCTGGAGGCGCGGCTGGTGGTCGAGACCGAGACCGCGGCGCTGGCCGCGCGGCATGCCAGCGCGCAGGACGTGGCAGGGTTGGAGCGCACGCTCGCGCAGATGGTGGCCGACCATGCGCGCAGCCCGCTGGTGCACGACGGCGACCGCGCCTTCCACCTGGGCATTGCGCGGGCGAGCGGCAACGCGGCGCTGCTCTTCATCGTGACGACGCTGTGGGACCAGCGCTACACGCCGATGCAGGAGCGGATGGAGACCCTGTTCACGACCCCCGGGCTGCACACCGCGGCGGTGGCGGATCACCGGCGGGTGCTGGACGCGATTGCCGCGCACGACCCGGCGGCGGCGAGGCAGGCGATGAAGCGGCACCTGACGATGGTGCGCAAGACCTTCTCGCGTGCGATCGAGGCGGGATCGTGAGGATCGGTCCCCGGATTGACATCCGGCCGACAAGACCCGTAGCCCGGATGCAGCGAAGCGGAATCCGGGAGCGGCGCCGGCTCAGAACGACGCCGTCAGCCCCTGCGGCCGCGACAGGCTGAATTCGCCCGCCGCATCGCGCCCCGGCTCCGGGTTGACCCGGGCCCGCTGGTCGGCCGGCAGGTCCACCCGCAGCATCACGAAGTCCTGCTCGCCTTCGACCACGTTCAGCTCGGGCGCGTGCTGCACGCTCGGGTGCAGCCAGACCGGGTTATGGTGGGCCTCGACCAGCGACACCTGCCCCGTCAGGTGCACCAGCCGCTGGCTGCGCGGGTCGACGAAGGACAGCGTGACCTCCGGGTCGATCTCGACGTCGAGCGCGACGCGGCTGTCGCGCGGCACCATGATCCACAGGTGCGGCGGGCCGTCGGCCGAGCTCATCGAGATCCGCACCTTGGCGGCGTGCGGATCGACCGCCGCCAGGCGGGTCGTCAGCAGGCAGCTGCGCGCGCGCTGCAGCGAGGGCCACAGGGAGGGGAAGTCCCAATCGGCCTGGCGGCGGCCGAGGAAGGGCAGGTTGGGCAGGTTCATGGCGATCAGGTAGGTGAGGTCTTGCGGATCGGATGCAAGGCCTCGGCAATCGGCGTGCCCGCGGTCACCCGGCGAGCAGTTCCCCCACCCGCTGGCGCAGCCCCGCCGGGGTCACCTCGCCGGGCGCGAGCGGCGGCCCGGCCAGCAGCCCGACGCGGCTGAAGATGCCGCGCCGGAACGGCTTGACCATCGCGCCGCCCTGCTCCACCCGCGAGAAGAACGAGCCCCACAGGTTCTGCAGCGCGAGCGGCACCACCGGCACGGGATGCGTCTCGAGCAGCTTCATCACGCCGCCCTTGAACTCGCCGAGCTGGCCGTCCCGGGTGATGCCGCCTTCCGGGAAGATGCAGACCAGCTCGCCGTCCGCCAGCACCGCCCGGGCACGCGCGAAGGCGGCTTCGTAGACGGCGGCGTCCTCGCGCTGCGGCGCGATGGGGATCGCCTTGCCGAGGCGGAACAGCCAGCCCAGCACCGGCAGCTTGAAGATGCGGTGGTCCATGATGAAGGCGATCGGCCGCGGGCTGGCGGCCATCAGCAGCACCGCGTCGACGAAGCTCACGTGGTTGCACACCAGGATGGCCGCGCCCTTGAGCGGGATGTGCTCGTCGCCGCGCACCTTGAAGCGGTAGATGCAGCGGGTCGCGAGCAGGGCGATGAAGCGCAGCAGGTACTCCGGCACCACCAGGAAGATGTAGACCGCCACCACCGCGTTCATCAGCCCGACCGCCAGGAACACCTGAGGGATCGTCAGGCCTGCCTTCAGCAGCGCGCCCACCAGCACCGCGCTCACGATCATGAACAGCGCGTTCAAGATGTTGTTGGCGGCGATGATGCGGGCGCGGTGGCTGGGCTGCGAGCGCAGCTGGATCAGCGCATACATCGGCACGCTGTACAGGCCGGCGAACAGGCTCAGCAGCGCCAGGTCGGCCATCACCCGCCAGTGCGCGCCGACCGCGACGAATCCCCGCAGGCCAAGCCCGGCCGACGGCGGCAGTCCGCGCGACGCGAAGTACAGGTCGATGGCGAAGATGCTCATGCCGATCGCGCCCAGCGGCACCAGGCCGATCTCGACGTGGCGGCGCGACAGCACCTCGCACAGCAGCGAGCCGACGCCGATGCCGACCGAGAACACCACCAGCAGCAGCGAGGCCACCTGCTCGTCGCCGTGCAGCACGTCCTTCGCGAAGGCGGGGAAGAGCGACAGGAACACCGCGCCGAAGAACCACATCCACGAGATGCCGAGCAGCGAGCGGAACACCGCCAGGTTGCCGTGCGCGAGCTTCAGGTTGCGCCAGGTCTCGGAGACCGGGTTCCAGTTGATGCGCAGGCCCGGATCGGTGGACGGCGACGGCGGCACCGCCTGCGCCGTGAGCCGGCCCAGCACCGCGAGGGCGACGCAGGCGATGGCGACGTAGTGGCGCCCGACCTCGGGGATGCCCACCAGCAGCCCGCCGGCGACCTGGCCGAGCAGGATCGCGACGAAGGTGCCCATCTCCACCATGCCGTTGCCGCCGGTGAGCTCGCGCTCGCCCAGGTGCTGCGGCAGGTAGGCGAACTTCACCGGGCCGAACAGCGTGGAGTGCAGGCCCATCAGGAACACGCAGGCGAGCAGCAGCGGCACGTTCGTCGCCCAGAAGCCCCAGGCGGCCAGCACCATGATCGCGATCTCGAGCGACTTGACGAAGCGGATCACGCGCGTCTTGTCGTACTTGTCGGTGAGCTGGCCGCTGGTGGCCGAGAACAGCAGGAAGGGCAGGATGAAGAGCGCCCCGATCACGAGGCCCGCGAGCTGCGGCGACAGCCAGTCCACCTGCACCTTGTAGGTGACGAGCACCGTGAAGGCGAACTTGAACAGGTTGTCGTTGCCGGCGCCGAGGAACTGCGTCCAGAAGAACGGGGCGAAGCGCTTCTGGCGCAGCAGCGCGAACTGGTTGGGGTGCGCGTGGGGGTCCACGGTGTCTCCTGGTTGTCGTCGGTGGGTGGCCGCCGGGCAATCTACCGCACAACCGTGGCGGCGCCACCCAGGCCGCTGCGGTACATCCATCTGAAGACCGAGTCGACCGTGACGGTTTCGATGCGATCGCTGAATCGCTTCGCGTTCGGGTGATCGTCGAAGGCGATGTTGGCGGCGGTCATGCGCGCGCCCAGGCGCTTGAAGGCCGACAGGTGGAGGGTGGCCGGCTCGTAGCCGCGGCCGCGCAGCCAGGCCTGGGCCTGGCCGCGTGTCGCAATGGCGGGGTCCTGCGCCATCGCGAGCGTCTCCAGCGCCCATTGGTTGGACTGCTGGTAGGCCTGGGCCCACGGGTAGGCCACCATGTTGTAGGCCGGCGTGTGCAGCTGGGCCAGGCGGCGGTTGTCGCGCAGCGCCGGCAGCAGCCTGGCCTGCACCTCGGGCGTGGGCACGACGATGCCGGCCTCGTAGTCGAACAGGTCGTCGAGGAAGAACTCGCCGAGGCCCTGGCGGTAGACCGCGGCCGTCGCGGTGCCGCACTGGTTCAGCTTGTGGGCGATGCGCCAGGGGGCGCCCGGTGCATCGCGGTAGGCGATGCCGAGGTGCGAGTAGCGCAGGCCGTACTCGCGCAGGTCCTGGCCGACGCGCGCGAGCAGCACCACCTGGGCGCCGCTCGCATCGAGGCGCAGGGCCGTGTGCTCGGCGAGCGTCATCGCGCGCTCGACGGTGCGGGCGTCCGGCGCCTTGCGCTCGCAGGAGCGTCCGGCCTGGGCCAGCGGCGCCGCCGCGAGCAGCAGGGCCGCCAGGGCCGGGCGGAGGGTCACAGCGTCACCCGCTCGTTGTAGAGCAGGGCCTTGCCGATCTCGTTCGGGATGAAGGCAATCGCCTGGCCCGCCGCCGACAGCACCCAGCCGGTGCTGATCGCCGCCACCGCCACCGTCGTACCGACCGCGACCGACGCGCCGCCGACCAGCTGGCCCGACAGGCGAATGCTGGCGCGGGCGCCGTCGGAGGCGCGCTCCAGCACCCACACCATGCCGTCCACCGAGGCCTCGACGGCGACCACGCTGAGCACCGCGCCGGCCGACAGGATCATCACCGGCGCGGTGACCGACATCGCCACCGGCAGCGCCGACAGCGCGCTCGCGTCGGAGGCGTTCGGGTGGGCGCGCAGCGCGGGCGTCGCAACGGCCAGCACGGCGGCGGCGAGCAGTGCCCGCAGGGCGGATCGTGTGACGGGGGGCTTCATGGTCGTCTCCGGGATGAAGAGGAACAGGGAAAGGAAGAGGACAGGCGACGGGTCGCTCAGTCGGCTTCGCGGGCGGCACGCATGCCGTCGCGGCGGGCCTCGGCCAGCGCGGCCTCGTGGGCATCGCGCAGCGTCTTGGCGAGCGTGAACACGGTCGAGATCAGGAACAGCCAGCTCACGCCGAGGTAGGCCTTGTAGGTCGGGTTGACGTCCATGCGCCACAGGCCCCAGCCGGTGAGCGTCATCGCGAGGCCGAAGCCACCCCACACCACGAGGCCCCACATCGGCGTGTCGTTGCGGCGGACCTCGTTGTCGCGCACGTACTTGGCAAGCGCGAAGGCAGTCGACAGGCAGAAGACGTACCCCATCACCATGAAGGCCCGGTCCAGGTCCGCGCCCGGCAGGTAGGCCAGGCCGGTCGCGCACAGGGTGACGGCGGTGCCGAAGGAGATCCAGACCTGAGCCTTCCAGGCCGGGGTGTCTTTGCGGATCAGGGTGGGCTGCATGGAACGTTCCCGAGTGGGGTTGGACATGGGGCGAATGCTCGGGGGGAACGGCGTCCAGTTCAATCCCCCCTGGGAGGGGTTGCGGCGGCGGGGCTCGCTGGTATCGTGAGACGGTACTTTTTTGGGGGAACGATGAGCACGACGCAGGACCTGGTGGCGGCGCTGAAGGCCGAGCTCAAGCGCGCCGACGTCACCTACGCCCGGCTGGCGCAGGAGCTGGGCATGTCCGAATCCAGCATCAAGCGCGTCTTCGCCAAGGGCGACATGCCGCTGTCGCGCATCGACGACGTGCTGCGCGTGCTGAAGATGGACTTCGCCGAGCTGGCGCGGCAGGTCGCCGATGCGCAGCCGCTGCGGCGCGAGCTGACGCCGGAGCAGGAGAAGGCGGTGGTGGCCGACCGCCGCCTGCTGCTGCTGGCGATCTGCTGCATGAGCCAGTGGACCTTCGAGCAGATCGTCGGCACCTACACCTTCAGCGAGGCCGAGGGCGTGCGCTACCTGCTGCAGCTCGACCGGCTGGGCATCATCGAGCTGCGGCCGATGAACCGCTATCGGCTGAAGGTGGCCAAGACCTTCCGCTGGCGACCGAACGGGCCGGTGATGGCCTTCTTCCGCGAGCACGTGGCCGACGACTACTTCAACAGCGGCTTCGACGGCGAGGGCGAGATGCTGATGCTCGTGCACGGGCAGATCGGCACCAGCCTCGCGTCGAGCTTCGTCGAGCGCCTGCAGCGCGTGGGCCAGGATTTCGCGCAGCAGCACCTGGCCGACCAGAAGCTGCCGCCGGACCAGCGCCGCGCCTACACGCTGGTGGTGGGCATGCGGTCGTGGCTGTTCGCGGCGTTTCGCGACCTCAAGCGGCCGGAATGAACAGGCCCCGCCATCGGCGTCAGACGTCGTCGAGGCCGATCAGGTTCTCGACCCCGGCCAGTTCCGCGAGCAGGCCGGCATAGCGGGTCAGCACCTCCTGCAGCGCCTGGAGTTCCCTGCGGAAGCGCCGGCATTCCTGTGCATCGTCGAAGGCACCGGCCAGGCAGGCCTTGTGCCAATAGGTGGTGAAGGGGCGGACCTTCTGGTTCAGCACGACGATGGCCAGCCGGGCGAAGCGCTCGGCCTGGCGGGCCCGCGGCGAGCGGAGGATGTCGCGCGTGATCGCGAACAGCTGGTGCACCGACGCCAGGGCGGCGGCCTCGTCTCCCTGCTCCGGCGGAAGGGCCTGGACCGTCACGCGCGTGGCCAGCTCGACGTACAGCGCCCAGGCGGCGTCGCGCTCCGGGTCGTTGGCCTGGAACTCCGCCTCGAGGAAATGGGCATTGAGCTTGAGCTTGCTCAGCCCCCAGCGTTCCAGCAGGTCGCGCAGCGTCATCGTGCAGCTCCAGGGGAGCGCGATCGCTCCGCAGCCCATGGTGTCGCAGCGTCGGGGCGATCGCATCCTCCAAGTGGAGGACGCCGAGGGGGGCGACGCGACCTATGCTCGTTGCCATTTCCGACCGAGGTCGCTTACGTGCAGGTCTTCGTCAGCCACGCCACCGAGGACAAGCCCTTCGTGAAGAGGCTGCTGTCGAAGTTGCCGCCGCATGTCCATCCCTGGCTGGACAGCCACGACCTGCAGCCCGGCGAGGCACTCGAGGACGCGATCCGCCGCTCCATCGAACGCAGCCATGCCTGCCTGGTGGCGATCAGCGCGCGTTCGCTGCAGCCCAAGCCGGACGGGCATTGGGTCGCACGCGAGGTCGAGTTGGCCATGGAGCGCGAAAGCCTGTCGGAGCGGGTCTACGTGCTGCCCGTCCTGATCGACCCGGGCCTCGACCTGCGCCGATGCGCCCCACCGTTCGCGGGACTGGCCGAGCGGCTCTACATCGACGCAAGCGATGCGACGCCGGCGGGCGTGCGCGCCTCGCAGCAGCGCCTCGCCGCGGCGCTGTTCCAGTGGTTGAGCGCCTGGATCGACCAGGTCGAGCCGGCCGGTTTCCTCAGCCGGTTCGTCAACGAGCTGGAAGAGCAGCTGCTGGAGTACCAGAAGCGCATCTACGAGGTGAAGGCGGCGATGGCGATGGAGCTGCCGGCGCTCGTGAAGGAAGACGCCGTGGCCTTCCTGTCCGCGTCCAAGGACCGGTACAACGTCTTCACCGACGCCTTCATTCCGCGCCTGCCGGCCCTGGAGATGGAAATCCAGCGCCGTTTCGGGACGACGGCGACCAAGGCCTTCCGCCAGCTCTCGAACTTCATCACGAACGACGTGTTCCACGGTGCGGCGTATGCGCTGAACGATGTGATCACCTCGGTGAACGACTACGAGAAGGTGCTCAGCAGGGATGCGCAGGCGCTGGCCGCGGCGGAGGAACGGCGCAAGGCCCGGCTCGAGGCGCTCGGGTCGACCATGGGCCGGCTCGTGGCACGAAGCGCGGACTATGTCAGCACCCTGAGGGCGTGACGATGGCAGGCCGCATGCGCCGTCTGGGGATGCTCCTGGTGTTGTGCGGGTGGGCGTGGGGCGGCGCGCAGGCACAACCGCAGCCGCTGACGCGCGTCACGACGGGCGAGATCGGCGGCTGGTTGCGGCTCGACGCGAGCGTGGCCGGCGTGGCCGGGCGGTGGATCGTCGACACCGGCAGCAGCCACAACCTGGTGTCGCCGGCATTCGCCGCGCGGCTCTCGCTGCGCGAAGGCGGGGTCCGGGCAGCGGAGGCCGGTGCCGGCCGCATCCAGGGCCGCGCGGTCGAGTTGCCCCCGGTGCGCATCGGTGCCATCGAGCGCGGCGGCCAGGTGGCGCTGTCGGCCGACCTGGGCCAGGTGATCGGCATCGGCGCGCAGGGCATAGACGGCATCCTCGGTGCGCCGTTCCTGGACGGCCTGGATGTCGACATCGACCTGGCTCGCTGGCGCATCGAGTTCCACCCGGATGCGGGCAGCGCCTGCCCGGCAGGCTTCGAAGCCGTCCCGTTCTCGCGGGTGAAAGGCCTGCCGGTGCTGTCGCTGGAGCTGCCCGGGCCATCGCAGGTGCGCGCGGTGCTCGACACCGGCAACCCGGGCGGCCTGCTGTGGTTCGAGTCGCGCGCCGCACCGATGTCGGCGCCGGGCCTTCGGTTCGAGGGCGCCCGCCTGGTGGTGGCCGAGTCGATGGCCCTCGGGCCGCTGGTGCGGCTGCACGCACCGGTGGTGTTCTTCGTCTCGACCGGCCTGCAGGCGGCGCTCGGTCCCGACGTGGATGCCTTGGCGGGCACGGCGCTGCTGGACGGTGCGCGGATGCGCCTGAGCCTTGCGCAGCGGCGCCTGTGCCTCGAGCCGGCGCGAACGCCGGTGCCGGGTGGCTTCGGCCTCTTGCTTGCGGAACGCGACGGCAGCCTGCATGTGCGCGCTGTCCTCGCAGGCAGCCCTGCCGAGCAGGCGGGCCTGCGGGCGGGCGAGGTGGTCACGGGCTGGGCCGGTGCCGTCATGCCGACCGGCCTGGTCGACGCCTGGGAGCAGGCCGCGGGGCGGCAGGAACTGGACGTGACCGTCCAGGGAAAGGCGCCGGTGCGATTGAAGCGCGGCTACTTTGCGCCGCGCTTCGGCGTGCCCTGAATCAGGGGCAGGCGGTGGCCACCGGCTCAGGCAGGCGCCGCAGCGTGATCGGGCGCTTCTGTGCATCCAGCGCCGACATCACCGCGCCGCTCCTGAACGTCATGTCCGAGTACAGCACGTCGTCGGCCGGCGATTTCAAGGTGGGAATGGTCATCGACGGGGCGACGGAGAAGCCGTTCATCTCCCCGCTGAAGGCGATGGCCTTGGCCACGCCGCCGGACACGTCGCACCCCGCCACGGACTCGACGGCGTTGTTGTCGACCGAATCGGGTTGCGTGAACTTGAGCTTGACCTGCCCGCCGCCGTCGCTCACCCACAGGCCGACCGACAGCCCGACGTCCACCCGGTTGTTCGTGAAGGTGTGTTGCGACTGGCCGGTGGGCGTCGCCTTCAGTGTCCGCAAGTCGGTGAACGTTCCGGTGAGGCAGGGGCGCTTCTGGGCATCGGCCTTGTCGTAGAGCGACAGCTTGCCGTCGTCGACCGTTCCCCTCAGGTCCTGGGCCCCGCCGCAGAGGTCCACGCCGGAGTAGCTCGCGTCGACGTCGACCTTCGGGTTCAGCAGCGCGGTGTCGAACGCCACGATGAACTGCAGGTCCCCCTGGGAACTCGTCCAGAGCCCGTTCAGCGGCGTGACGTTCGAGGCGGCGATCGCCCCGAGGCCACCGCCGCCCTCACCGCCGCCACAGGCCGCCAACACGGCCAGCGCCAGGCAGGCGGCGGCCACTTTCGGGTGGGAGTGCGAGGGTTGCGACATCGGCGGCCTCCTGCAGGGGAGCGGGCACCAGGGGCCGCGCTCGGGCGCAGCGTACCGCTGCCGCGGGCCGCGTGGACGGCCGCCGAGCGGTTTGTCCTACATCTTGGGGACGGCCTGCAGGCCGAGCGTGAACTCGACCCAGGCGCCGACCTCGCTGCGCGCCTCGATCTGCCCGCCCATGCCCTCGACCAGCTGGCGCGTGATCGCAAGGCCGATGCCGCTGCCCGGTTCGGTGCCGTGGTCGCGGCCGAGGCGGTTGAAGGGTTCGTAGAGGCGCGCGAGCTGCGCGTCGGTCAGGCCCGGGCCGCTGTTCCAGACCGACAGGCAGACCCGCCCGGCCTCGCCCGCGCGCAGCGCCACGCGCAGGCGGCCGCCGGCATCGCCGTACTTGATCGCGTTGCTGAGCAGGTTCAGCACGGCCTGCTTCAGGCGCAGCGGATCGGCCAGCGCGGCCGGCAGCGCGGGATCGAACTGGCGCTCGACCGCGATGCGGCGTTCGGCCGCATCGGCGGCGACCATGGTCACCGCCTCGTCGGCCAGTGCCTTCAGGTCGACCGGCAGGCTGCGCATGTCCATCGCGCCGACCTCGACCTTGCTCAGGTCCATCAGGTCGTTGATCAGGCGCAGCAGGTGCTGGCCCGCCTGGGCGATGTGGGCGACGCGCTCCTGCTGCTGGTCCGTCAGCGGGGTGGCGGTGTCGAGCTGCAGCAGCTGCGAGAAGCCGAGCACCGCATTCAGCGGCGTGCGCAGCTCGTGGCTGACGCGGGCCAGGAACTGCGACTTCATCTCGTTGGCCTGCTCGGCCGCGCGCTGCTGCGCCCGGGCGTCCTGGCTGGCCTTGATGTCGGTGATGTCCGAGAAGCTGCCGACCATGCGCAGGATGCGGCCCTCGGGGCTGCGCTCGGCGACGTGGCCGCGGCTCAGGATCCACACCCAGTGGCCGTCGTCATGGCGCAGCCGGTATTCGTCCGCATAGGGCTGGCTCGGATCGCGGATGAAGCGGCTGAAGCGCTCGGCGGCGTGCGGCAGGTCGTCGGGGTGGCAGAGCTTCTCGAAGCTGTCGGCGGCGATCTTGCCGTAGCGCCGGTCGAAGGCCTCGGGCGTGGTACCCAGCAGGTCGGCCCAGCGCCCGCCCAGGGTGAGCTCGCCGCTGCGCAGGTCGCGCGCCCACAGGCCGATGCGGCCGCCGTCGATGGCGGCGTCGAGCCACTCGCGCGAGCGCTGCAGGGCGGCGATCATGTCCTCGCGCTCGGCGGCAAGCGCCTGCTGCGCGGTGACGTCGGTGACCAGGCAGAGGCGCGCGCTGCGGTCGCCGAACTGCAGGCTGTGCGCGCTGCTGCGTGCGATCACGAGGCTGCCGTCCTTGCGCCGGTGGCGCGACGGGCCGGACGAGCTGACGCCGGCCGCATCCGGCAAGTGGGCCGCATCCGGCGGCGCCTGCACCGGCGGCGGCAGGTCGTCGGAGGCGCGCAGGTCGGACAGCGTCATCTGCAGGAATTCCTCGCGCGACCAGCCGTACTGCTGCACCGCGGCGCTGTTGACGTCGAGGAAGCGCAGCGACAGCGCGTCGTAGATCCACATCGGCTGCGGGTTGGCGTGGAACATCTGCTCGTAGCTGACGGCGATCTCGTGCAGCACGGTGTCCTCGGCGGGGCCGCGGGTGGCGAGCGAGCGCAGCAGCAGGATGAGCAGGCAGCCCGACAGCGCGACGAAGATCAGGCCCTGGATGGTGTGCACCAGCGTGAGCTGGCGCGGGTCGCTGGTGAGGGCGAGGGCGGCGTGCTCGGAGAAGATGACCCAGCCGGCGCCCACCGCAAGATAGGCCAGGACGAGGACGACGGGACTGCGGTGGGGTCGCTCTTGCATGAGGGGCGTGTGACAACGACTGCTGGAATCGCCGGATGCGACCCCCCGCTTATGTACACCATCGAGGCGCCTGCACCAAGGTGTCAACTGTTGCAGGGGAACCGCGCCGACGGTATCAGACGATGCCGCGTTCGCGCAGCGCGGCGAGCTGCTGCGGCGTGATGCCGATCTCGCGCAGCACCGCCTCGGTGTCTTCCCCGAGCGTCGGGGCGCGGCGGCGCAGCGCCCCGGGGGTGGCGCTGAGCTTGGGCACGATGCCGGGGATGTCGAGGGCCAGGCCCGCGGCGCTGGTGACGCGCTGCAGCATGTCGCGGGCGCGGTAGTGCGGGTCGTCGGCGATGTCGCGTGCGGTGTAGATTCGGCCGGCCGGCACGTGGGCGGCGTGCAGCGCGTCCAGCACCTCGACCACGCCGCGGGCGGCGGTCCAGTGACCGATCGCCGCGTCGATCTCGGCCACGCGGGCGACGCGGCCGGCGTTGCCGGCGAGGGCCGGGTCGCGGCCCAGGTCGTCGCGGCCGATGGCCGCCATCAGGCGCTTGAAGATGCTGTCGCCGTTGCCGGCCACGAGCACCCAGCCGTCGCGGCAGGGGTAGGCGTTGCTGGGGGCGATGCCGGGCAGCGCCGAGCCGGCCGGCTCGCGCACGGTGCCGAAGGCGCTGTACTCGGGCAGCAGGCTTTCCATGCAGTTGAAGACCGCTTCGTAGAGGGCGACGTCGATGACCTGGCCACGCCCGCGCGGGGCGTCGGCCGAGACGGTGGCATGGCGGTGCTGCAGCGCCATCAGGATGCCGATCACGCCGTGCAGCGAGGCCAGGGTGTCGCCGATGCTGACGCCCACGCGCACCGGCACGCGGCCGGGCTCGGCGGTGAGGTGGCGCAGGCCGCCCATGGCCTCGGCGACGACGCCGAAGCCGGGGCGGTCGCGGTAGGGGCCGGTCTGGCCGTAGCCGCTGATGCGCAGCATCACGAGGCCGGGGTTGCGCGCGGCCAGGGCTTCGTAGCCGAGGTCCCAGTCCTCCATCACGCCGGGCTTGAAGTTCTCGACCAGCACGTCGCATTCGGCGGCGAGGCGGCGCACGATGTCGCGCGCCTCGGGCTGCTTCAGGTCGAGGGCGATGCTGCGCTTGTTGCGCGACTGCACCTCCCACCAGACGCTGGTGCCCTCGTGCAGCAGGCGCCACTGGCGCAGGGGGTCGCCGCCGGCAGGCGGCTCGACCTTGACGACGTCGGCGCCGAAGTCGGCCAGCGTCTTGGCGGCGAAGGGCCCCGCGATGAGTTGCCCGAGTTCGAGCACCTTGAGCCCGGCGAGCGGGCCGGCGGCATGGGCGGACGATGCGTCTTGAGCGGTCATGCGTCGATGGTAGTGGGGGCCATGGGGCCAAAAAAATAGCCCACCCCGTGAGGGGTGGGCTGGAAGTCCTCAAGAGAGGACGTCGTTGGGATCGTTGCTGAGGGCAGGGGTCTCGCCCTTGCCGTGTGACAGCCTGGCGACAACTATAGAGGGCTCGCAAACGATTGATCTATCCCCAAAACGGGGGAAACGTTGTCACAACTTTTGCCGCAGATCCGCCTGCATGTTTTTCCGATGAGTCCGCAAAGCCAGCAGTGGCGCGGGTTTGCGGCCGGCGGGGCGTCCGGGTCGACGTGAAATCGGTTGTCCGACAAGCGATGACCTGGATGACCCAAGTCACACATGGCGCGACAATCGGCGCTTATGCATCCGCCGCCCTCCCCTCGCCGCCCGCCCGTCCGCACGCATGCGCCCGCCCCGCCGCTCGGCGAGGACGAGATCGACGAGCTGCAGCACTGGCTCGACCAGGTGCCGGCCCCGCTGGAGCCGCTGGATGTCGCAATGGTCGACGGCTTCCTGTGCGGCGTGCTGGTGCAGCCGGTGCGCGTGCCGGCATCGCGCTGGCTGCCGTTCCTGAGCGACGTCGACGGCCGCGCGCTGCCGCCGGACTTCGACCCGAAGCGGCTGCACGAGCTGGCGCAGCGCCGCCATGCGGAGCTGAACGACGCGATCACGCGCCGCCAGTGGTTCGACCCCTGGGTGTTCGAGCTCGACGACGGTGCCGAGCCGGGCGACGCGAGCCTGGAGGCCGTGCTGCCCTGGGTGGCCGGCTTCGCGACGGCGATGGAGGCCTTCCCCGAGCTGATGGAGGCCGATGCGCCCGAGCTCACCGAGCCGCTGGCGCTGCTCTACCGCCACCTCGATCCCGAGGACCTGGAGGACGCCGACGCGCTGCTCGAGGAGATCGAATCGCTGGAGCCGCCGGCCGACCTGAGCGAGGCGGTCGAGGGCCTGGTGCGCGCCACCCTGCTGCTGGCCGACATCGGCCGGCCGGTGGTTGCGCCGCCGCGTGCGCCGGCCCGCGGTGGCCCCTCGGGGCGCCGCCCGCCGCGGCGCTAGCTAGCGAGGCGTGGCCGGGCGGTCGAACCAGCGCCTCGCGTGCAGCGCGAGGCCGCTTGCGACGCTCGCGAAGCGGTCGCCGCGCACCGCGCGGGCGGCCGGGAACTCTGCTGCGATCTGCTGCGCCAGCAGGCGCAGGCCGGTGGAGCCGCCGGTGAAGTAGAGCGCGTCGACCTGCTGCGGCTGCAGCCCGGCCTCGGCCACCGTCTCGCGGGCCGCGGCGACGATGCGCCCGAGGTCGCCCTCGATCGCCTGCACCGCCTGCTGCTCGGTCAGCAGCACGGCCAGCGCCCGCTCGACGTGCGAGAGGTCGATGCGCGTGTCGCCGCCCTCGGCGACGCTGATCTTCGCGGCCTCGGCGCGCGACGCCAGCTCGTGCCCGAGCCGCTCGGTCACCACCGTCATCAGCCGCTGGTGGTGCAGCGGGTTGGCGTAGAAGCTGCGCATGCTGCGCAGTTCCGCCACGCGCTGCGGGCTGTACACGGTGTTGATCAGGTGCCAGGTCGCAAGGTCGAAGTAGACGCCGACCGGCACCTCGCGCGCCGGCGCGCCGCCCTGGCTCGGGCCCATCGCGCCGTAGCCGAACTCGCGCAGGATGCTCGCCAGCTCGATGCGGCGGTCGAAGTCGGTGCCGGCGATGTGCACCCCGTGGTTGGCGAGGATGTCGTCCTTGCGCTCGAGCCGGTGCGCGCGCTCCGGCCCGACGCGGACCACGGAAAAGTCCGAGGTACCGCCGCCGATGTCGGCCACCAGCACGATCTGCTCGCGGTCGATGCCGCTCTCGAAGTCGAAGGCGGCCGCGATGGGCTCGTACTGGAAGTGCACCTCGTCGAAGCCGACGAGGCCGGCGGCCGCGGCCAGCGTGGCCTGGGCCTGCGCGTCGCGCACCGGGTCGTCGTCGACGAAGAACACCGGCCGGCCGAGGATGGCGCGGTGGATGGGCGCCTGGGCGGCGGTCTCGGCGAGCGTCTTCAGGTGCTTCAGGTAGCCGGCGATGATGTCCAGGTACTTCACGCCGCGGCCGCCGCCGACGTCGGTGGTCTGGTCGACCAGGCTGCTGCCGAGGATGCTCTTCATCGAGCGCATCAGCCGGCCGTCGAGGCCGTCGACGTACGCCGCCAGCGCGGCGCGGCCGAAGGCGCGCGGGGGGCCGTTGGTCTCGGCGCCTTCCACGAAGTAGAAGACGGCGGTCGGCATGGTGCGTTGGCCGGGTTCCAGCTCGACCAGCTGCATGCCGGCCGGGGTGCCCGGGGCCGGGATGGCGATCGCCGAATTGGAGGTGCCGAAGTCGATGGCGCAGTACATGGCAGCCGTGGATCGAAAGAGGGGCGCGGATTGTAGGCCCTACACTCGCGCGGCCATGAGCCTTCCTGCCGTCCCCCCCGACCTGGCCAGCCTGCTCGCCCGCGTCGCCCTGCGCGACCGTGCCGCCTTCGAGCCGCTGTACCGCGCCACCTGCGCGCATCTCTTGGGCGTCGCCCTCCGTATATTGAACGACAGGGACCGCGCCGAAGAGGTGCTTCAGGAGGCGTTCATGAATGTCTGGCACAACGCCGGGAGCTACCGGCCCGATGTCGCGGCGCCGATGACCTGGCTCATCAACATCGTGCGCAACAAGGCGATCGACGCGCTGCGCTCCGGCAGGGCCGAGCGCGCGAGCACGGGGGCGCTCGACGACGAGGCGCTGGAGGTGCCGGCCGACGCCGCCCTCGAGCCGCAGCGCCTGCTGGACGAGGGCCTCGCCAAGGCGCGCATCGATGCCTGCATGGCGGCGCTGAACCCGTCGATGCGCCAGGCGCTGGCGCTCGCCTACTACCGCGGCATGGTCCACACCGACATCGCGGTGGCGCTGGGCGCCCCCGTCGGCACCGCGAAGGCCTGGGTGCGGCGCGGCCTGGACCGGCTGAAGGACTGCCTCGGCGCGGTGGGGATGGGCGCCGCATGAACTACCTGCAACCCGAGCGCCTGGACCGGCTGGCGCGCGAGTATGTGCTGGGCACGCTGGTCGGCGGCGCGCGGCGCCGCTTCGAGCGCGTGCTGGCGGCGAGCCCGGCCGCGTTGCTGGCGGTCGGGGCCTGGCAGCGGCGCTTCGACGTGCTCGCGGCCAGCGTGCCGCCGGTGCAGCCGCGCGAGGCCACCTGGCGCGGGCTCGAGCAGCGCCTGTTCGCGCCGGCGGCGCCGGCCGCCCCGGTGGCGGGCAAAGCCGGCGTGGGTGCCTGGCTCGGCCGGCTGTTCGGGCTGCGCTCGCTGGGCGGCGCGCTGGCCGGCGTGCTGCTGTGCCTGGTCGTGCTGCGCACGCAGCCGGGCCTGGTCGGGCTGGAGCCGGCCACCGGGCAGCTGCCGCAGAGCTATGTGGGCCTGCTGAGCGATGCTCACGGCAAGCCGGCGGTGCTGGCGAGTTCGCGCCGGCACGGCCGCCAGCTGACGGTGAAGCTGCTGCAGCCGGTCGGCGTGCCGGCCGACCGGGTTGCGCAACTGTGGGCGTTGCCGCGCGACGGCAGCGCGCCCTTCCCGATCGGCGTGGTGCCGGCCGTGGGCACGGCGACGCTGGCGCTGCCGGAGGCGTCGGAGACGCTGTTCTTCAACGTGTCGCGCCTGGCCGTCACGCTGGAGGTCGCACCGGCCTCTGCAGGCGCGGCGCCGGGCGGGCCGTTCGTGCTGATCGGGCCCTGCGTGAAGCTCTGGTAGCAACAATTTCTTTCAATGGGGCGTGCGTCCGCCGGTGGGGGCCGCTCCGTAAGTCCGGGCAAGACAGCGCCGAACCCATGGCACTGCCTGCCAACCACCCCAAGGAGCCGAGACCATGAACGCCACGTTTGCCCGCCTGCTGACCCTCTCCACCCTGGCCCTCGCGCTGGGCAGCGCCTTTGCTGCCGACACGGCGCCGGCGGCCCCGGCCGCCGCGGCCGCCGACAAGCTCGCCACGGCGCGCAGCCAGATCGCCGCCAAGCAATGGGCTGCCGCGATCGACGAGCTGAAGAAGGTCAACGACCCGGCCAGCGCCGACTGGAACAACCTGATGGGCTACAGCCTGCGCAAGGGCAAGACGCCCGACCTCGCCGGCGCCGAGCGCTTCTACAACGAGGCCCTGCGCATCGACCCGAAGCACCGCGGCGCGCTGGAGTACTCCGGTGAGCTGTACCTGATGAAGGGCGAGCTGCCGACCGCCGAGCAGCGGCTGGTCTCGCTCAACAAGGTCTGCGGCGCGGGCTGCGACGAGACGATCGAGCTGAAGAAGGCGATCGAGCGCTACAAGGCGGCGGGCAACAAGTACGTCGCCGCGTGGTGATTTGAAGTGAAGGACGATCCCCGGATTGGCATCCGGGCTACAAGCCCTGTAGCCCGGATGCAGCGAAGCGGAATCCGGGAGCGGCGCTGTCAGGCCGCCGCCATCCGGGTGGTGGACTTGGCTGGCACGTCCCCGCAGAACCCGAAATCCAACGCCGGCCGCAGCCCGCTCATCAACTCCGCCAAGGCCCGGCCCGATCCCGCGCCGTGGGTCCACCCCAGCGTGCCATGGCCGGCGTTGATCCACAGGTTGGACAGCTTCCCGCTGCGCCCGATGTAGGGCACGTTGGTCGGCGTGCTCGGCCGCAGCCCGGTCCAGAAGTTCGGCTCGCTCGTGTCGGCCACGCCCGGGAACAGCTCTTCATACCGCTCGATCAGCGCCTGGCAGCGCACCCGCGAGGTGGCGCCGTCCAGGCTCGTGTCGTAGCCCGCCATCTCGGCCGTGCCGGCGATGCGCACCGTGTCGCCGAGGCGGCTGATCGCGATCTTGCGCGAGTCGTCCAGCAGGCTGGCCACGCTCGCGTCCTGCGGGCGCTTCAGCTTCAGCGTCGCCGAGTAGCCCTTGGCCGGGTAGATGTTCAGGTAGATGCCCAGCGGCCGCAGCAGCGGCGCGGTGAAGCTGCCCATCGCGGCGACGAAGCTGTCCGCCGTCAGCGTGCGGCGCTCGCCGGTGCGCTGGTGGCCGACCCGCACCGCCTGCACTGCGCCACCCGCGGCATCGATGCCGACGATGTCGTGCTCGAAGAGGAAGGTCGCGCCGCGCCGGCGGCACAGCTCGGCCAGCTTCTGCGTGAAGATGCGCGCATCGCCGGATTCGTCGCTGGGCGTGAAGGTGCCGCCGGCGATGCCGTGGGCAAAGGCCTTCAGCGCCGGCTCCACCTTCAGCACCTCGTCGCGCGACAGCACGCGCCGGTCCACCCCGTGGTGGCGCATCAGCTCGGCGCCGGCCGCGCCTTCATCGAATTCCTTCTGGGTCGAGAAGAAGTGCAGGATGCCGCGCTCCAGGCGGTCGTACACGATGCCGGTGCGGTCCACCAGCGTCTTCAGCGACTCATGGCTGTAGCGGCCGAGGGCGACCAGCTGCGCAACGTTGCGCTCGAAGGCCGCGTCGTTGCACTGCAGCAGGAAGCTCAGGCCCCAGCGCCACTGGTGCGGATCGAGCTTGGGGCGAAACAGCAGCGGCGCGTCATCGCGTGCCAGCCACTTCAGCACCTTCAACGGCGCACCGGCATTCGCCCAGGGCTCGCAGAAGCTGACCGAGATCTGCGCGCCGTTCGCGAAGCTGGTCTCCAGCGCGGCATCGGCCTGGCGGTCCACCACCGTCACCTCGTGACCCTGCTCCAGCAGGTACCACGCGGTGCTCACGCCGATGATGCCGGCGCCCATCACAACGACTTTCATCGCCACTCCTTCGGATCACGGGTCGGGTGGCAGCAACCACCGTGCCACCCGCCGGGGCGGGTGGCCGCCGGATTGTCGACCGCCCCCGGTCATCAGTGAAGCGGGATTCATATTTCTGGTCTTACATTAGAGTGGCTTATGAAAGACCTCGACCCTGCCGCCCTGGACGCGCTGGCCGCACTGGCCGACGCGGGCAGCTTCGAGCGCGCCGCGCAGCGGCTCGCGATCACGCAATCGGCGGTGTCGCAGCGGCTGCGGGCGCTGGAACTGCAGGTGGGTCAGCCGCTGGTGGTGCGTTCACGGCCGCTGCGGCTGACCGAGCCCGGCAAGCGCCTGCTGCGCTTCGCGCGCCAGCTACAGGCGATGCGTGCCGACCTCGCGCGCGAGCTGGGCGAGGCGCCGCCGGCCGACCAGCGGCTGCCGATCGCAGTCAACGCCGACAGCCTCGCGACCTGGGTGTTGCCGGCGCTGGACGCGCTGGTGCACGAGGGCCTGTCGCTGGAGCTGGTGGTCGACGACCAGGATTTCACGCACGACTGGCTGCGCCAGGGCGAGGTGCTGGGCTGCGTCACCAGCGTCAGCGAGGCCTTGCGCGGCTGCCGCGTGGTGCCGCTCGGGGCCATGCACTACACCGCGGTGGCGAGCCCCGGCTTCGTCGCCGAGGCGCTGCCGCAGGGGTTGAACCCCGCCAACTTCGCCCAGGTGCCGTTCCTGGTGTTCAACCGCAAGGACGACATGCAGCAGCAGTGGGTGGCCCAGGCCTTCGGCGTGCGCGAGCCGCGGCTGCGCGGGCGCTACGTGCCCTCGTCCGAGGCCTGCCTGCGCGCCGCCGCGATGGGCTGGGGGATCGGCGTGCTGCCCGAGCTGCAGGTGCGGCCGCTGCTGGACAGCGGGGTGCTGGTGGCGCTGCGGCCGCGGGAGCGGCTGCCGGTGCACCTGTTCTGGCACCAGTGGAAGCTCGGGGCCGAGGGCGCTGCGCCGGTCGAGGCGCCGACCCGGGTCGGGCTGCTCGACCGCGTCGGCGAGGCGCTGCTGGCGGGGGCGCGCGAGGCGCTGGACGTGACCTGACGCACGCGGCGGCGAACTGCGCGGTAACGGGGGTTCATTTCGGCCTTCAGTGAGGTGGCGGCTGATCCGACACTGCCTGCATGCACCGCGGGGGTGTGGAGGGCATGGAGATGAACCTGGCGAACCTCGCATCGGGATGGCTGGCGGCACTGAAGCCGCGCCGCGCGCCGTCGGCCGAGCCGGAAGCCGCCGACCTCGGCACCGCGTTCGGGCTGGACATGAGCCTCACGCCGATGGGCGATACCGAGTTCGATCGCTACTCGACGGAGCCGGTCGACCCGACCCCGACGAGCTGGCTGCGCCTGTTCAAGCGCACGTAGCCCGGATGCCAATCCGGGGATCGTCGGTCACTTGTCGACCGCCGCATCCCGGATTGGCATCCGGGCTACAGAGGCCATCATGCCTCGATGACGCGCAAGGCGTCATAGCCTGCCGGCTCGCCGCGCTTCGTGTGGCCGCGGGCGTTGCACACCACCCGTGTCACCCCTGCCGCATGCGGCACCGTGTAATCGTGCCGGCAGTGCACATGGCCGTGGATCCACAGGTCGGCGAAGGGCAGCAGGTCGTCGTCCGCATTGCAGAAGCTCGCCGTGCCCGACTGGCTGCCGTAGCGCGGGTCGGCGCTGCGCAGGCTGGGCCCGAAGTGCGTGATCGCCACCGTGGCGTCCGCATCGGTCGGCTCCGCCAGCGCCCCGGCCAGCCAGCGCCGGCAGGCCAGCGCCTCCTCGCGCACCTGCGGCGCCGCGAAGACCTCGCCGTTCAGCGTCGAGCGCTGGACCTTCATGAAGTACGAGCCGGCCCGCATCGACTTCTCGCGCTGGGCCTCGCCGAACAGGTCGAAATCGCACCAGCGCACCGTCCCTGCGAAGCGGATGCGCCGCCCGTCGGCGCCGGTTCGCACGCAGGTCTCGCGTTCCAGCAGCGTCATGCCCAGCGCCTCGCACCGGGCGCGCAGCGCCGGCCAGGCCTCGTTCAACTCGCGGCCGTCGAACTCGTGGTTGCCGGCGACGAAGAGGATCGGCACCGGCCAGCCGCGGAAGGCGTCCAGCGCCTGCCAGCGGCTGTCGATGTCGCCGGCGAGCACCAGCAGCTCGGCGCCGGGGGCGGGCTCGGGGGTGAAGGCCTCGGTTTCCTGGTGCAGGTCGGACAGCAGTTGCAGCTTCACTGGCCGTGGCAGTGCTTGAACTTCTTCCCGCTGCCGCAGGGGCAGGGGTCGTTGCGGCCGACCTTCGGCGTCTCGCGCTTGACGGTGTCGACCTTGTAGCGCTGGTCGCGCGTCAGGTCCGACAGCTCGACCACCGTCGTCACCATCTCCTCGATCGCATCGTCCAGCGTCGACAGCGGGTACTCGCGGTCGAGCGTCGCGACCACCTCGCGCTCCTCGTCGGTCTCGGCCGGCAGGTGGCGGTACAGCCGCGCCAGCGAGGTCATCACCGCATCCTGCGGCAGGTCGGCCAGGTCGGGGAAGCACAGCGCCGCATGCTGGAAGCCGGCCACCCAGGGCATCAGCGGCTGCGAGACCTCGGCCAGGCCTTCCAGCGGGTCGACCTCGCCCTCGGCGAGCGGCTCGGGCGGGTGCTCGTCGTCGAACTCCAGCACCAGCGGGTTGAACCAGCCGTCCTCGACGATGGCGCGGTTCAACGCGGCGTAGCGGCGCAGCACCAGGCCCTGGGTCTTCTCCAGCCAGGCCGGGTCGACGCCCTCGGGCAGGGGTTGGCCGTCGAAGTCGAAGACGTGCGGCAGCCACACCGCCGGTTCGAGCAGCACCGGCTGCACCAGCACGCCGCACAGGAAGCCGTCCAGCATCACCGCGTCCACCGGTTGCAGCGGCTCGGGCGTCGCCGCGAGCAGCTCGTCGAGTTCGGCGAATTCGGCGTCGCTCAGGTCGTGCGCGGCGGGCAGGGAGGCAGGGGTGTGGGTGGGCGCGGGCATGTCGGCAATCTCGGGCAGGAACAATCCATCGAGCCCGGATTGTCGTCGCATCCGGCTCAGGAGGCTGCGCCGACCGAGAAGCTGCCGATCAGGCGGTAGCGCGACCCGGGGTGCACCAGCCGCGCCACCGAGGCCACCACCCCCTGCGACAGCGTGCGCCGCGACACCTGCAGCAGGGCGCTGCCGACCGGCACGTCCAACAGCCGGGCCTGCTCCTCGGTGGCGAGCACCGCCTCGACCACCTGCTCGGCCTCGGTGAGCGGCGCATGCTCGAACAGCACGTGCGAGGGCGTCACGCGGGTGAAGTCCTGCGCCAGCAGGTCCGGTGCCAGCGCCGGGTTGACGTGCCGGTCTTCGTACTGGATCGGCACCCCGTTCTCCAGGTGCACCAGCCGGCAGCGGATCACCGCCGCGCCCTTGCGCAGGCGCATCGCAGCCGCGATCTCGGCGCCCGCCTTGACGCGCTCGACCGCGCACACCCGCGTCGTGTGGCGGTGGCCGCGCTCGACGATCTCGTCGTGGATGTCGCGCACCTGCAGCAGGTTGGAGATCGGGTGCAGCTCGGCCACGTACGAGCCCGAGCCCTGGCGGCGCTCGATCAGCCCCTCGTCCTCCAGCTCGCGCAGCGCCCGGTGCACCGTCATGCGCGCGCAGCCGAATTCCTGCACCAGCTCGCGCTCGGAGGGCAGGCGCACGCCGGGCTGCCAGCCCCCCTCGGCGATGCGGTGGCGGATCGAGTTCTTGACTGCTTCGTAGGGCAGCGTGCCGTCGCTGGATTTCATCGCGCGATCTTACCCCTGTGCTAAAGTTGTCTAGACCACTTTGCGAGGATCCACCGATGATCGCGCCCGTCCATCTGATCACCCCCGGCCAGCTCGACAAGGCGATGCTGCGCGATGCGATCGCCGGTCATGCCCGCTTCGGCATCGCGCCGTCGGCGCGTGCCGGCATCGAGGCGAGCGTGCAGGCGGTGGCCACGCTGATGGCGCGGCACGAGCCGGTCTACGGCATCAACACCGGCTTCGGCAAGCTCGCGCAGACGCGCATCCCCGACGACCAGCTGGCCCTGCTGCAGCGCAACCTGGTGCTGTCGCACAGCGCCGGCCTCGGCCAGCCGATGGCCGCCCCGGTGGTGCGGCTGATGCTGCTGCTGAAGGCGGCGAGCCTGGCGCACGGCGTGTCGGGCGTGCGCCCGCAGGTGATCGACGCGCTGCTCGCGCTGCTGGCGGCCGACGTGCTGCCGGTGGTGCCCGAGAAGGGGTCGGTCGGCGCCTCGGGCGACCTCGCGCCGCTCGCCCACCTCTGCGGCGTGCTGATCGGCGTCGGCGAGGCGACGGTCGAGGGGCGGCGCGTGCCTGCGGCGCAGGCGCTGGCACAGGCCGGGCTGGCGCCGCTGGTGCTCGGGCCGAAGGAGGGCCTGGCCCTGCTGAACGGCACCCAGGCCTCGACCGCGCTGGCGCTGGTCGCCGCGCTGCGGCTGGAGCGGATCTTCGATGCCGCCATCGGCGTCGGCGCAATGACGGTGGATGCGGCCAAGGGCGCCGACACGCCCTTCGACGACCGCATCCACAAGGTGCGCGGGCAGCCCGGCCAGCGCCGGGTGGCGGCGAGCTTCCGCGCCTGGCTGGCCGACAGCCCGCTGCGGCGCTCGCACCTGGACTGCGACAAGGTGCAGGACCCGTACTGCCTGCGCTGCCAGCCGCAGGTGATGGGCGCCTGCCTGGACCAGATGCAGCATGCCTGGGGCGTGCTGCTGACCGAGGCGAACGGCGTGTCCGACAACCCGCTGGTGTTCGCCGACACGCTGGAGGCGCTGTCGGGCGGCAATTTCCACGCCGAGCCCGTGGCCTTCGCGGCCGACAACCTGGCGCTCGCGATCGCCGAGATCGGCGCCTTGTCCGAGCGCCGCACCGCGATGCTGATGGACCCGGGGATCTCCGGGCTGCCGGCCTTCCTGGTGCGCAACGGCGGCTTGAACTCCGGCTTCATGATCGCCCAGGTGACGGCGGCGGCGCTCGCGTCCGAGAACAAGTCGCTGGCGCACCCGGCCAGCGTAGATTCTTTGCCGACCTCGGCGAACCAGGAAGACCACGTGTCGATGGCGACCTACGCGGCGCGCCGCCTGCACCAGATGCTGGACAACACCGCGGGCATCGTCGCGGTGGAGTGGCTTGCGGCGGCGCAGGCGCTGGACTTCCACCGGCCGCTGCGCTCGTCGCCGGCCCTGGAGGCCCTGCATGCGCGGCTGCGCGAACGGGTGCCGGCGCTCGAGCAGGACCGCCTGATGGCGCCCGACATCGAGGCCGCGGTGGACATGATCGAGCATGCGGGCGACATGACGCCCGCGTAGCCGCCTACGGCTGCGACAGCGCGGCCTTCAGGCTCTCTGCGCGGATGTCCTCGGTGACCTGCGCCTTGAGCTCCGAGAAGCGCGCCGTCGTCTTCACCGTGTAATGCCGCGGGTAGGGCAGGTCGATCGCGAACTCGCGCTTGATGCGGCCCGGCCGTGCGCTGAAGACCACGCAGCGGTTGCCCATGAAGATCGCCTCGTCGATGTCGTGGGTGACGAACAGCACCGTCTTGCGGTGCTGCCCCCACACCGACAGCAGCAGCTCCTGCATCAGCGCCCGCGTCTGGTGGTCCAGCGCCCCGAAGGGCTCGTCGAGCAGCAGGATCTTCGGGTCGTTGGCCAGCGCGCGCGCCAGCGCCACGCGCTGCTGCATCCCGCCCGACAGCTGCTTGGGGTAGTGCGACTCGAAGCCTGCCAGGCCCACCTCGTGCAGGTAGCGGGCGGCGATCTCGCGCTGCTGCGCCTCGGGCAGGCCCTGCTCGCGCAGCCCGAAGCAGACGTTCTGCAGCACCGTGAGCCAGGGGAACAGCGTGTAGCTCTGGAACACCATGCCGCGGTCGGCGCCCGGGCCGTGCACCGGCGCGCCGTCCAGCCGGACTTCGCCGCTCGTCGGCACGTCGAGCCCGGCGACGATGCGCAGCAGCGTCGACTTGCCGCAGCCCGAGGGGCCGAGCACGGTGATGAAGTCGTTGTCGGCCACCTCCAGGTCGGTGGGCTGCAAGGCCGGCACCGGCGCGGCGCCGTGCAGGCCGGGGAAGCTGCGGGCGACGCCGCGGATCGACAGGCGGCTCACAGCGAGGCCCAGCGGAAGAGGCGGCGGTTCAGGCGCTTGAACCCGAGGTCGGACACGAGCCCGATCACGCCGATGGTGATGATGCCGAAGATGATCTGGTCGGTGGCCAGCAGCGCCTGGCTGTCGGTGATCATGTGGCCGATGCCGCTGGACGCGCCGATCAGCTCGGCCACGATCACGTAGGTCCAGGCCCAGCCCAGCACCAGGCGCAGCGTCTCCGCGATCGACGGTGCCGAGGCCGGGATCAGCACCCGCCGCACGATGCCCCAGTCGCGCGCGCCCAGCGTGTAGGCGGCCTCGACCAGGTCGCGCCGCACCTGGCCCACGCTGACCGCGATCATCAGCACCAGCTGGAAGAACGATCCGAGGAAGATCACCGCCAGCTTCTGCGCCTCGCCGATGCCGGCCCACAGGATCAGCAGCGGGATGAAGGCGGAGGCCGGCAGGTAGCGGGCGAACGAGACGAAGGGTTCGAAGAAGGCCTCGACCGGCTTGTAGGCCCCCATCGCGACGCCCAGCGGCAGCGCCAGCAGCGCCGCGATTGCGAAGCCGCCCAGCACGCGCCACATCGTCATGCCGATGTCGTGCGCGAAGCCCTGCCGCGCCAGCAGCTCCCAGCCCGAGCGCAGCATGGACAGCGGGTCGGCAAGGAAGGTCTTCGAGACGAAGCCGCCCAGCGTGGCGGCGGCCCACAGCCCGACGAAAACGACGAAGAACGCGACCCCGAGCGCGATGCGCCGCCCGGGGGCGACTGGCTGCAAGGGCTTCACTGGATGAAGCGCGTGTCCGAGAGGTTCTTCAGGTCGGGGACCTGCTTGATGCTGCCGATCTCCAGCAGCAGTTCCGCCGCCTCCTTGCTGAAGGGCTGCAGCACGCTGGTGAAGAAGCGCTGGTTGGCGGCGCGGTCCTGCCAGCGCAGGTAGGCCTGCGATTTCTCGAAGGCCTCGGCGCTCTGCTTGACGTCGGCGCCCATGATCTCGAACGACTTCTTCGGCTCCTTGCGGATCATTTCGACCGCGTCGAAGTAGCCGTCGGCCAGCGCCTTCGCCGCCTTCGGATGGTCCTTCAGGAACTGGGGCGTGCAGCCGAAGGTGTCCATCACCATCGGGTAGTCGAGCGTGGTCGCGATGATCCTGCCGGCCTCCGGCTTGGCGCGCACCGTCGACAGGTAGGGCTCGTAGGTCATCGCGGCGTCCAGGTCGCCGGCGTTCGCGACGAAGGCGTTCGCCGCGGCCTGCGGCTCCAGCGTCACCACCTTCACGTCCTTGATCGACAGGCCGTTCTTCTTCAGCATCCAGGCCAGGCCGAAGTAGGGCGCCGTGCCGGGCGCCGAGGCGGCCACGGTCTTGCCCTTCAGGTCGGCGATCTTCTCGATGCCGTTGCGCACCACCAGGCCGTCGGCGCCGAAGCTCTTGTCGAGCTGGAAGATCTGCGTCGTCGCGACGCCGTTGGCATTCCAGATCACCCAGGTCTCGACCGTGGTCGCGGCGCACTGCACGTCGCCCGACGCGATCGCCAGGTGGCGGTCCTTCTGCGGGATCTTGCGGATCGTCACGTCGACGCCGTGCTTCTTGAACAGGCCCGCCTCCTTGGCCAGCGTCAGCGGCGCGAAGCCGGTCCAGCCGGAGATCGCGATCGAGACCGGGGTCTCCTGCGCCGGCGCCGGCAGGCTCGCCAGCAAGGCCAGGCCGGCCAGGGACCGCTTCAGGGCACGCACTGCATCCATCGAAACTCCTGCGGGAAGGGGAATGGTGGCGTGCATGATGCAAGCCCTGTGCCGGGCAGTCTACACTCGGGGTCCCGCTTGTCTAGGCCACTTCCACGCCCCTGCCGCTGGGGTTTGCACGCATGGATTCGAGCAGCTTCGCACTGACCCGGGGCAGCGTTCCGCTGCTGCTGTCGTTCCCGCATGCCGGCACCGACATCCCGGCCGGCATCGAGGCGCGCATGACGCCCGAGGCGCTGCTGCGCGCCGACACCGACTGGCACCTGCCCCTGCTCTACGACTTCGCCGCGGCAATGGGGGCGAGCACGCTGGTGCCGCGCTGCTCGCGCTACGTGATCGACCTGAACCGCCCGCCGGAGGACACCAACCTCTACCCCGGCCAGGACACCACCGGCCTGGTGCCGCGCGACACCTTCCGCAAGCAGCCGCTCTACCGCGCCGGCCAGGAGCCCGATGCGGCCGAGATCGCCGAGCGGCGCGAGCGCTGGTGGGCGCCTTACCACGGCGCGCTGCGCGAGGAACTCGAGCGCCTGCGCGCGCAGCACGGCCGCGCGGTGCTGTGGGACGCGCACTCCATCGCGAGCGTGCTGCCGCGCTTCTTCGAGGGCAAGCTGCCCGACCTGAACCTCGGCACCGACGAGGGTCGCGCCTGCGCGCCGGCGGTGCAGGCGGCCGTCGAGGCGGTGCTGCGCGGGCAGGACGGCTACACCCAGGTCAGCAACGGCCGCTTCAAGGGCGGCTACATCACGCGCCACTACGGCGAGCCGGCGCGCGGCGTCCATGCGCTGCAGATGGAGATGTGCCACTGCACCTACATGGACGAGTCCTCGCCCTTCGGCTTCCGGCCCGACCTCGCGCTGCGCGTGCGGCCGGTGCTACAGCGCATGCTCCAGGCCGCGCTGCAGGCGAGTGCGTAGCGGGCTCGCGCCGATCGCATAGCTCAGCTCGGCCGGGTGGTCGACGTCCCACAGGCAGAGGTCGGCCTGGCGGCCGGTGGCGACGATGCCGTGCGAGCCGGCCAGGCCGAGGGCCTGCGCCGCGTGGCGCGTGACCCCGAGCAGGGCCTCGGCCGGCGTGAGGCGGAACAGCGTGCAGGCCATGTTCATCATCAGCGGCAAGTGCGTGCCGGGGCTGGTGCCGGGGTTGCAGTCGGTCGCGACGGCCATCGGCACGCGGTGGCGGCGCAGCAGCGCCACCGGCGGGGCCACCGTGTCGCGCAGGAAGTAGTACGCCCCCGGCAGCAGCACCGCCACCGTGCCGGCGCGCGCCATCGCGATGGCGCCGGCCTCGTCGAGGTGCTCCAGGTGGTCCGCCGACAGCGCGCCGAAGCCGGCGGCCAGTGCCGCGCCGTGCTGGTTGGACAGCTGCTCGGCATGCAGCTTGACCGGCAGGCCGAGGCGGCGCGCCGCCTCGAAGACGCGGCGCGTCTGCGCGGGCGTGAAGCCGATGGTCTCGCAGAAGGCATCGACCGCGTCGGCCAGGCCTTCCTCGGCGATGGCCGGCAGCAGGCGCTGCACGATCTCGTCGATCCAGGCATCGGGATGGCCCTCGAACTCCGGCGGCACGGCATGCGCGGCCAGCAGCGTGGTGCGCACCTCGACCGGGAACGCCTCGCCGAGGCGGCGCGCCACCTGCAGGCACTTGCGCTCGGCCTCGAGCGACAGGCCGTAGCCGGACTTGACCTCGACCGTCGTGACGCCGTGGCGCATCAGCTCGCGCAGGCGGCGCGCCGAGGCGTCGAACAAGGCCTCGGGCGAGGCCTCGCGCGTGAGCCGCACCGTCGAGCGGATGCCGCCGCCGGCGCGCGCGATCTCTTCGTAGCTGGCGCCCTGCAGGCGCTGCTCGAACTCGCGCGCACGGTCGCCGGCGTAGACCAGGTGGGTGTGGCAGTCGATCAGGCCGGCGGTGAGCAGCGCGCCGCCGCCGTCGCGCTCCTTGGGCCGGCCGAGGCCGGCGGGCAGCGCGTCCATCGGGCCCATCTGCGCGATGCGCCCCTGCACGATCGCCACGTAGGCGGGTGCCGAGGGCGTGCAGGCCGCGTCGCGGCCGTCGACGATGCGAACGTTGCGCAGCAGCAGGTCCGTCATCGAGGCTCCTTCGGGCTCACGGGCTCTCCAGCAGGCGGGCGCGCGCGACCGCGAAGGCGTCGGCCGCGCCCTCGGCGGCGACGTGGCGGCCGTCGACGACCCGGCGCCGGCCGGCCACCCACACGTCGCCGATGCCGCGCAGGCCGTGGTTCGCGAAGACGTGGCTCGCCAGCCGCTGCGACGCGCCGAGGCCGGCGTGCAGCTCGTGCGGCGGCAGGTGCACCAGGTCGGCCTGCTGGCCGACGCGCAGCCCGGCGATGGGCCGTGCGCTGGCCTGTGCGCCGCCGGCCACCGCCGACAGCCACATTGCATCGGCCACCTGCGGATGCGCTGCCCCCGCCAGCACGTTGCGGCGCTGGCGCACCAGGCGCTGGCCGTACTCGAGCAGGCGCAGCTCCTCGGCAGCGTCGACGCTCGCGTGGCTGTCCGATCCGATGCCCCAGGCGCCGCCCTCCGCCGCATAGGCCGCGGCGTCGAACACGCCGTCGCCCAGGTTGGCCTCGGTGCTGGGGCACAGGCCGGCGACGGCACCGCTGCGCGCGAGGCCGCGCCGCTCGGCGGCGTCGAGGTGGGTGGCGTGCACCAGGCACCAGCGGGCGTCGATGCCGGCCTGGCCGAGCAGCCACTGCACCGGCCGCTGGCCGCTCCAGGCCAGGCAGTCGTCGACCTCGCGCTGCTGCTCGGCGACGTGGATGTGCACCGGCGCGCCCGGGTCGGCGCCATGCAGCCCGGCGAGCAGCTCGCGCAGCGCCTCGGGCGGGACCGCGCGCAGCGAGTGCGGTGCCGCGCCGACGCGCACGCCCTCGTGGCGCAGGCGGCCGATGAGGGACAGCAGGCCGTCGACGCTGTTCAGGAAGCGCCGCTGCCCGGCCAGCGGCGGCGTCGCGCCGAAGCCGCCGGCCTGGTAGAGCACCGGCAGCAGCGTCAGCCCGATGCCCGCGGTGCGCGCCGCCGCGACGAGGCGCAACGACATCTCCGCGACGTCGTCGTGCACCCGCCCGTCGGGGCGGTGGTGCACGTAGTGGAACTCGCAGACCGACGTGTAGCCCGCCTGCAGCATCTCGATGTAGAGCTGGGTCGCGATGGCCTGCAGCGCCTCGGGCGTCAGGGCCTGGGCGAAGCGGTACATCAGCGTGCGCCAGCTCCAGAAGCTGTCGTCGTCGGCGCTGCGGTGCTCGGTCAGGCCGGCGAAGGCGCGCTGGAAGGCGTGGGAGTGGAGGTTGGGCAGGCCGGGCAGCAGCACGCCGGGGGCACGCGCGGCGGCCGGGGGCGCCTCCATGCCCGCCTCGACGAGGGTCAGCGTGCCGCTGTCGTCCCACTGCAGCAGCACGTCGTCGGCCCAGCCGTCGGGCAGCAGGGCCTGCGCGGCCAGGAGCGAGCCGGCGCTCATCGGACGGCCTCGATGCGCACCAGCAGCGCGCACGGCGCCTCGCCCTGCGCGCGCAGCTGCAGCGCCGGCAGCGCCTCGCGCCACAGCCAGGCCTGCAGCGGCGCCAGGCGGCGGGCGCCGTCGGACCAGTGGCCCAGGCTCGCGAGCAGCAGGCCGGCATCGGCGGGCCGGGTCTCGGCGTCGCCGTGCAGCACCTGCACCTCGGCCCGGAAGCGCCCGCGCCGCGTCATCACGTTGAAGTCGCGGCAAGGCCCGGCCACCAGCATGCCCTGCAGGGCCAGGTCGCCGGAGAAATGGAAGGCCTGGTGCGCACGCTCCAGGCGCTGGTCCAGGCTGCCGTCCGCCGACACGAGCCGCATCCCGGCGCCGCGCAGCAGCACGATGCAGCGGTCGATGCCCGGGAAGGCGGAGAACGGCGCATCGCGCTCGACCTCGGCGACGCTCAGCCGCCAGTCGAAGTCCGGCCCGGCGTCCGGCGGCTGCAGCGCGAGCTCGCGCGTGAGGCCGGCGCCGTTGCGCCAGGGCAGGGCGGGCAGCGCCTGCAGGTCCAGCAGCTCGCGCGTCACGGCGCGATCATCGGCAGCTTCAGGTGCTGGGCCCGCGCCGTCTGCACCGCGAGCTCGTAGCCGGCGTCGGCATGGCGCATCACGCCGCTGCCGCTGTCGTTGACGAGCACGCGCGCCAGGCGCTTCGCCGCGGCCTCGCTGCCGTCGGCGACGATCACCATGCCGGCGTGCTGCGAGTAGCCCATGCCGACGCCGCCGCCGTGGTGCAGCGAGACCCAGGTGGCGCCGCCGGAGGCGTTGAGCAGCGCGTTCAGCAGCGGCCAGTCGGACACCGCGTCGGTGCCGTCGCGCATGCCCTCGGTCTCGCGGTTCGGGCTCGCGACCGAGCCGGTGTCGAGGTGGTCGCGGCCGATCACGATCGGCGCCTTCAGCTCGCCGCTGCGCACCATCTCGTTGAAGGCCAGGCCCGCGAGGTGGCGCTCGCCCAGGCCGAGCCAGCAGATGCGCGCCGGCAGGCCCTGGAAGGCGATGCGCTCGCCGGCCATGTCGAGCCAGCGGTGCACGTGGGCGTTGTGCGGGAAAAGCTGCTTGATCTTCGCGTCGGTCTTGCGGATGTCCTCCGGGTCGCCCGAGAGCGCGACCCAGCGGAACGGGCCCTTGCCCTCGCAGAACAGCGGCCGGATGTAGGCCGGCACGAAGCCGGGGAAGTCGAAGGCGTTCTCCACGCCCTCGTCGAAGGCGACCTGGCGGATGTTGTTGCCGTAGTCGACGGTCGGCACCCCCATGGCGTGGAAGTCGAGCATGGCCTGCACATGCACCGCGCAGGAGCGCGCCGCGGCCTGCTTCAGGCGCTCGTGCTGCTGCGGGTCGCGCTGGGCGTCGCGCCACTGCGCCACCGTCCAGCCGCTCGGCAGGTAGCCGTTGACGAGGTCGTGGGCCGAGGTCTGGTCGGTGACGATGTCGGGGCGGATGCCGCCGGCCTGGGCGCGCCGCACCAGCTCGGGCAGCACGTCGGCGGCGTTGCCCAGCAGGCCGATGGACACCGCCTCGCGCCGCGCGGTGTGCTGCTGGACGAGGGCGAGCGCCTCGTCGAGGTCGCGCGCCTGCTTGTCCAGATAGCGGGTGCGCAGGCGGAAGTCGATGCTGCTCTGCTGGCATTCGATGTTCAGCGAGACCGCACCGGCGAAGCTCGCAGCCAGCGGCTGCGCGCCGCCCATGCCGCCCAGGCCGGCGGTGAGCACCCAGCGCCCGGCCAGGCTGCCGCCGTAATGCTGGCGGCCCGCCTCGGCGAAGGTCTCGTAGGTGCCCTGGACGATGCCCTGGGTGCCGATGTAGATCCAGGAGCCGGCGGTCATTTGCCCGTACATGAACAGGCCCTGGCGGTCGAGCTCGTTGAAGTGCTCCCAGGTGGCCCACTTCGGCACGAGGTTGGAATTGGCGAGCAGCACCCGCGGCGCGTCCGGATGGGTCCTGAACACCCCCACCGGCTTGCCCGACTGGATGAGCAGCGACTCGTCGTCTTCCAGCGCGCGCAGCGAGTCGAGGATCTGGTCGAAGCAGGCCCAGTCGCGCGCGGCGCGGCCGATGCCGCCGTAGACCACCAGCTCCTCCGGCCGCTCGGCGACCTCGGGGTCGAGGTTGTTCTGGATCATCCGGAAGGCCGCCTCGGCGAGCCAGGACTTGCAGCTGAGCGTGCTGCCGCGCGGCGCGCGCACGACGCGGCCCGGGGCGCTGCGGGCCGCCTGCGCCGCGGCTTGCGCGACGGTCTTCATGTCGGTGGTGGAGTTCATCGCGGGATCCTGGTGGGAGGCCGGCGCGTGCCGGCGAAGTGGTCTAGACCACTTCGCGCAGGATGCCGTCATCGGCGGGTGCCGTCAAGCCCGGCGTTCCCGGGGCGGCCGCCGCTTCAGCGCTCGGCGGCCCGGGCCGCGTCCACCAGCCGGGCGCGCAGCCACTGGTGGGCGCTGGCCCGGTCGTGGCGCATGTGCCAGAGCGCCTCGACGTGGATGCCGGCCAGCTGCAGCGGGATCGGCTTCTGCACCAGCTGGTCCTGGTAGCCGGTGGCGGCGATGAAGGTGCTGGGCAGCACGGTCAGCAGGTCGCTGCCGGCCACCACCCGGCCGGCGGTGAAGAACTGGTTGACGGTGAGCACGATGCGGCGGGTGCGGTGCAGCTGGGTCAGCGCCTGGTCGACCAGGCCGTGCGGCCGGCCGGAGAAGCTCACCAGCAGGTGGTGCGCCTCGCAGAAGCGGTCCAGCGTCAGCTCCTGCCCGGCGAGCGGGTTGGCTCGCCGCATCACGCAGACGTACTGGCTGTCGTAGAGCCGCTCGTGGTGGATGGGGCTGGCGCTGCCCTGGGCCACCAGGTTGGCGACCGCGTCCGGGAAGTAGCCGACCGCGAAGTCAACCTCGCCGCGCTCCAGCAGCGGGCGGGGGTCGCGGGTCGTCAGCGGGATGACGCGCAGGTTGGCGAGCGCCCCGGTCTGCTCGATCTGCTGCACCAGCGAGGGCATCAGCATGGCCGCGGTGGCGTCCGCCATCGCAAGTCGGAAATTCGCCACATCCTTTTGGGGGTCGTACTCGCCCGGCGCGAAGGCCTGGCGCAGCGCCGCGAGGGCGGCCTGCACCTCCGGCCAGAGCTGTTCGGCGCGCGGCGTCGGCTTCACCCCGAACGATGTGCGAGTGAGCAGTTCCTCACCGACAGCATCCTTCAAACGCTTGAGGGCGTTGCTGACGGCGGGCTGGGTCAAGGCCAGGCGCTCGGCCGCGCGGGTGAGGTTGCCCTCGGCCATCACGGCGTCAAACACGCGCAGAAGGTTCAAGTCAAGTGTGCGGAAATTCATGTTTCGATCTCCTCGGGCCCGCGATATCACTGGTGTGTATATCACTGATTCACAGCTTTCAGTAGCCGAACCCTGGGGTTAACCCTAGGATTGCGGCATGCGAGGTCGAAAACGATTTCGCGAGTCTTGAAAGGACACCCGATGAGCACCTTGATCCGCCTGCTGAGCCAACGCTTCTGGGCCTCGTTGGAAGCCGTTGCACAGACCCGCGCCCGTCCGGAACTGCTGGCGCTGGCCAGCCGCTATGAAGCGTCGCAGCCGCTGTTCGCCGCCCAACTGCGGCGCACGGCCACCGCCAGCCAGCACTGAACCGAACCGATCTCCCCCGAATTCCGGCCCTGAAGGCCACCCTGACACGAAGGAAGCAAGATGACCACGACGACGATGGACCTGCAAGTCCCCCAACAACGCACTGCCCCGCGCCTGGCCGCGCCGTTCGCTGCCGCCTTTGCCGCGCTGCTGAACGTCCTGAAGCCCGCCGAGCGCATGAACGTGGAAGAGAACCAGGCCGCCCGTGAGGCCGCCGACGTCCGGGCGATGGCCCGCCAGTACCTGAAGACCGATCCCGGCTTTGCGGCGGACCTGTTCGCCGCGGCCGACCGGCACGAAGAGCTGTACGCCGGCAACTGAACCGATGCCGCTGCCACGGGCGGCGGCACACCCCGAGATCATCATGAACACGTCGACTTTCTACGCTGATTCGCAGGCTTCCTCGGCCTTCGTGCAGCGCCTCTCGAGCGCGTATGCGTTCGCCACGGCCGCCCTGGCCAACCTGCTGAGCCCGGATGCCGAAAGCCCGGCCGAAGCCGCGAGCCGCCTGCGCACGCTGGCCGAGGCCTACAGCGACCGCCAGCCGAGCTATGCGGCCGACCTGCGGGCCGCGGCCGACCGGGCGGACGCCGAGGCCTGAGCCTCTCGTTCCCGGAAGCGAAAAGGCCCGCGTCAGCGGGCCTTTGTCGTTTTCAAGAACTCACACCGGCGGAGAGCTTGTTCGCATTTTTCGAATTTTTCGATATTTGGTGCTAACCTCACAGCGGTCTCAGGAGAGTGCGTTGAACCGTCCGCCCCCCCACCCTGTGGCCGCAGCTGTGACGGCCGCTGGATACCCCCGGCAAAGGGGTGTCGACCCGATGCAGCCTTTGGCGCGTGCCGTGGAGCAAGCGCTGCGCGGTCATCCTGGCTTGGCGGCTTCGCCGTCGCGCCAGCGCGTGCTCCAACTGATTGCGCAGGCACTGGAGGAGGCGGTTTCCGCGTCGACGCCGGATGGACACGTGTTGCGGATGGCCTTGATCGAGAAGCTGGCCGGCCGGGAGGCCTCCGTCAGCGCTGAACAGATGCCGGTCGCCGTGTCCGATGACGCGCTGTTGACGACGGCTCAAGCAGCGGCAGCGCTTGAGGTCAGTCGTCCTTACGTCTCGATGCTGTGCGACAACGGCAAGCTGGGAAAGGTTGTGATGACCGAAGGGGGGCACCGCCGTGTACGTGCCTCCGCTCTGGAGGCCTACCGCATCGCCCGTACTCGGACAGCTGAGGACGCGCCGACGCCTCGCGAAGCAGGCATCGATGCGGGGCTGTACGACCACGACGATCATTACTACCGGAACGTCGTCCGAGAGCAGGGCCTCTCCGATTTGAAGCCGAAAGCTCGAGCGAAGCGGAAATCACCCCCGTGACGCTCGACGACACGTTGGTGGTGCTGGACACCTGCGTACTCTTGCCGCCGCGGTTGTCGGACGTTTTGATGGACCTCCGCGCTCAGAAGTTGTTTTCTGCGCACTGGACGCTCGACATCGAGGCGGAATACGTCCGCAACATGCAGGTCGTCTACGGTCTTCCGGAACACATGGTGCTTCGTCGCCTGAGCGCCATGAAGCGATGTTGCCCCGAATGGCAGGTCGAGATGTCGTCGGAAGATTTTTGGGCTGTGCCATCCGGTGTTGCCGCCAGCGACAGGCATGTCGCTGCAGCGGCGCTTTGCCTGCGGCGTCACGCCGAGATGGGCCGCGACGCGGCTGACTGGGGCCGCGCCTGCAACGTCCTCCTGCTGACAGAAAACGAGCGGGACATGGCCCGGCAACAGATGAAATCCCTGGGCGTTCGGGTGTTGCGCCCCGGCGCGTTTCTCAACGAGGCCTATGCGTCGGATCCCGAAGCGGTTGAACGCGCCATCGCGTGCACGCAGAAAGACCTGAAGAGCCCGCCCTACACGCTGGCGGAACTGTTGGACGTGCTCTACAAAGCGGGCGCTCGCACCATGGTGGCCGCACTGGAAGGGAAATGGCGGCTGAGTCGACGGGCCAGAACCTCGCCACGCAAGACGTAGCGTCGCATCGACCCATGGCGTGCGGCGACCTCAGCTCCCCAGCCGACGCTCGATCCGGCCCTTGACCTGCGTCAGTGCCTCCGGCAGGTGGTACGCCAGCTGCTTGAACAGCTCGTCGTGCAGCGCCAGCTCGGCCTTCCACGCCGCCGGGTCGACCGCGGTCACCTGCTCGTACTGCGCCGCGCTGAAATCCAGCCCGTCCCAGCTCAGGTCGGCATGGGCCGGCGTCACGCCGAACACGTTCTCGCACCCGCCGCCCTGGCCTTCCACCCGCTCCAGCATCCACTTCAGCACGCGCATGTTCTCGCCATAGCCCGGCCAGACGAACTTGCCGTCGGCGCCCTTGCGGAACCAGTTGACGCAGAAGATCTTCGGCAGCGTCGCGCCTCGGGCCTGCAGCCGCTCGCCGAGCGTCAGCCAGTGCTGGAAGTAGTCGCTCATGTTGTAGCCGATGAAGGGCAGCATCGCGAACGGATCGCGCCGCACCACGCCCTGCTGGCCGGCGGCAGCGGCGGTCGTCTCGCTGCCCATGGTCGCGGCCATGTACACGCCTTCGGTCCAGTCGCGCGCCTCGGTCACCAGCGGCACCGTGGTCGAGCGGCGTCCGCCGACGATGATCGCGTCGATCGGCACGCCGGCGGGATCGTCCCAGGCCGGATCCAGCGCCGGGTTGTTCGTCGCCGGGACCGTGAAGCGGGCGTTCGGGTGCGCCGCCTTCGCGCCGGTCTCCTTCGCGATCTGCGGCGTCCAGCGCTGGCCCTGCCAGTCGGTCAACTGCGCGGGCGGGGTGTCGGTCATGCCCTCCCACCAGACGTCGCCGTCCGGCGTCAGCGCGACATTCGTGAAGATCACGTCGCGCTTCAGGCTGGCCATGCAGTTGAAGTTGGTCTTCTCGTTCGTGCCCGGCGCGACGCCGAAGTAGCCGGCCTCCGGGTTGATCGCGCGCAGCCGGCCATCGGCCGATGGCTTGATCCAGGCGATGTCGTCGCCGATGGTCGTGACCTTCCAGCCCGGCAGGCCGGCCGGCGGGATCAGCATCGCGAAGTTGGTCTTGCCGCAGGCGCTCGGGAAGGCCGCCGCCACATGGTGCTTCCTGCCCTGCGGGCTTTCGACGCCGAGGATCAGCATGTGCTCGGCCAGCCAGCCCTCGTCGCGGCCCATCGTGCTCGCGATGCGCAGCGCGAAGCACTTCTTGCCCAGCAGCGCGTTGCCGCCGTAGCCCGAGCCGTAGCTCCAGATCTCGCGCGTCTCGGGGTAGTGGACGATGTACTTGGTGGTGTTGCAGGGCCAGGCCACGTCCTTCTGCCCCGGCTCCAGCGGCGCGCCGACGGTGTGCATGCAGGGCACGAACTCGCCGTCGCTGCCGAGCACGTCGAGCACCGCACGGCCCATGCGCGTCATGATCTTCATGTTCACCGCGACATAGGGGCTGTCGGACAGCTCGACGCCGATGTGCGCGATCGGCGAGCCCAGCGGTCCCATGCTGAAGGGCACGACGTACATCGTGCGGCCCTTCATCGCGCCGCGGAACAGGGCGCGGTCCCCGGTCTGCAGCAGCTCGCGCATCTGCGCCGGGTCCATCCAGTTGTTGGTGGGGCCGGCATCGTCCTTCTTCGCGCTGCAGATGAAGGTGCGGTCCTCGACGCGCGCCACGTCGCTCGGGCTGCTCCAGGCCAGGTAGCTGTTCGGCCGAAGCTCCGGGTTCAGACGCTTGAAGGTGCCGGCGGCCACCAGCTGGGCGCAGAGGCGGTCGTACTCGGCGGTGCTGCCGTCGCACCAGTGCACGTCGCGCGCCTCGGTCAGTGCGGCCATCTCGGCCACCCAGGCCATCAGGCGGGCATGCTGGACATACGCGGGCGCGTTCAGGCGCAAACCCTCCATCACGGGTCGGTTCATGGTGGCTCCAATCGTCAAAGTTTCGGAAAGCGGAATCGGGCGAACCGCCGGGCTCGCCCCATGCCACGCATCCGGCGCCGGATACGACCGGTTTCAGGATCCGCCCGGCAATCCAGGTGCCATTGCCGGGCAAACCATTGTCCGTCGACTGTAATCGCGTGGTAACCACCCCGCCCCGGGGGATCATGCAAATTCCGAATGGCGGCATGCAAAGCAGTTGTGACTTTTTCGGCGGTTCTGTTGCCGTGGCGCATGCCCCCTGGAGGCCCCGCTTAAGATCGTCGGATGTTGCGACGCCGACTCCTCCTCACCCTGGCCGCCGCGGGCGGCCTGCCGCTTACCGTCACCTCCCACGCCGCCCAGCGCAAGTCGCTCGCCGACCCGCTGCTGATGGGCGTCGAGCAGGCCCTGCTCGACAACGGCCTCGGCCCCGCGTTCCAGAAGGGCTTCGGCCGCGACACCGGCGTGGCGGTGCAGCTGAAGGGCGGCCCCAGCGCGGCCCTGATCCAGGCGCTGGAACGGGGCGAGATCGACATGGCGATGACGAACACGCCGGAGCTCGAGGCCCAGCTCGAAAAACAGGGCCTGGGCCACGACCGCCACCGCATCGCGGTCGGCGACTTCGTGCTCGTCGGCCCGGTCGAGGGCAAGGGCAAGAAGGCCCGGGACCCGGCCGGCTTGCTGGGGGGCAAGGACATCGCCGCCGGCCTCATGGCGATCGCCAATGCCCAGGCCCGCTTCCTCACGCCGGGCAACGGCAACGGTGCCGCGCTCGCCGAGCTGCCGCTGTGGCGCGCCGCCAGGATCGCGCCGGCGGCGCCGTGGTACGTCACCGCCGACGCCAAGAGTCCGGTCCTCGACCAGGCCGCCGCCCAAGGGGCCTACGCGCTGGTGGAGCGCGGCACCTGGCTCGCGCATCCGGCCAAGCCGCTGGCCATCGTCGTCGAGGGCGACCCGCTGCTCGCCTGCGAGGTCCATGTGATGCGCTCCTTCCGCGTCAACCACCCCGCGGCCAAGCTCTTCACCCAGTGGGTGGCGGGCCCGCAGGGGCGCCGCGTCGCTGCCGGCGTGCGCGGCTGGCGCGGCGGATGAGCCTGCGGCTGCTCAGCGTCAACCGCGCCGGCGCGAGCGAGCGCCCGATCGACGGCCGGTCCGTCCTCACCGCGATCGGCAAGCAGCCGGTCGAGGGGCCGGTGGCCGTCGGGCCGATGGGCCTGGATGGCGACGAGCAGGCCGACTTGAGCGTGCACGGCGGCCTGTCGAAGGCGGTCTACGCCTACCCGAGCGAGCACCATCCCTTCTGGCAGACGGTGCGAGCCCAGGCCCAGGTGGCCGGCTGGAACGAACCGCTGCCGCCCGGCCTCTTCGGCGAGAACCTGAGCCTCGCCGGCCTGCTGGAGAACCAGGCCTGGGTCGGCGACGTGCTGCGCTTCGCCGATTGCGAGCTGGCCATCAGCGAGCCGCGTTTCCCCTGCTTCAAGTTCAATGCCGCGATGGGCTTCGACCAGGCCGTCAAGATGATGGCCTCGAGCGGCTGGTGCGGCTTCTACCTGGCAGTGCGCCGGCCCGGCACGCTGCGCGCCGGCGAGAGCTTCGAGCTGGTCCCCGGGCCGCGCGAGGTTGGGATTCCCGAGCTCTTCCGCGCGCGCATGAAGCGGCCCTGAGCTTCACGCGGGAGCGGGGCGAGACCAGCGGAAGAGGGGCGCGGCCAGCAGCACCACCGCCGCCATCCGCGTCACGTGAAAGGCCGTCACCACCGGCACCCCCAGTTCCAGCACCCGGGCCGTGAGGCACATCTCGGCGATGCCGCCCGGCGAGGTGCCGAGCATCACCGTCGCCGGATGCAGGCCGCTGAAATGCGCGACCGCCAAGGCGAAGCCGGCCGACAGCCCGATCATCGCCAGCGTCCCCGCCCCCACGCTCAGCAGCCAGCGCGGTGCCGTGTGCAGGAAGGCGGGCGTGAAGCGGGTGCCGAGGGCGACGCCGATGAAGAGCTGGCCGAGGTTGGTCATCCACTTCGGCAGCGCCGACAGCTCGACCCCGGTGGCCGTGAGGCCGAAGGCAACGAAGAGCGGGCCCAGCACCCACGGGTTGGAGACGCCGCGCCAACGCAGGAACGCGCCGCCCGCGGCCGTCATCGCGACCAGCTGCAGCAGGCCCTGCCATTCGACCCGCTGCGGGCCGGGCAGCGTCGGATCCAGGCCGTGCAGCCCCGCGGCCTGGAAGCCGAAGGGAATGGTCAGCACCACCAGCAGGATGCGCAGCGAATGCGCGCTCGCGACCAGGTCCATGCGGCCGCCGAAGCGTTCGGCCAGCACGGCCATCTCCGAGGCGCCGCCGATCGCGCTGGCAAAGAACAGGGTCGGCCGGTCGAGCGCCATCCGGCCGGCGTTGGCGCGCTTCAGGAAAGCGCCGAACAAGGTACCCAGCAGCAGCGCCCAGGCGATGCCGGCGAGGATCGCGGCCCAGTGGCTCGCGACGATGCCCACCACCTGCGGCGTGAAGTACAGGCCGAGCACGGTGCCGATGGCCCATTGGCCGGCATTGCGCAGCGGCGTCGCGGCCGCGAGGGGCAGGCCGGCCATGCCGCCGACCGCGGTCGCGACCAGCGGGCCGATCATCCAGGGCAGCGGCGTGTGGAGCAGCAGGCAGAGGCCGGCGGCAGCAGCGCCGGCGAGCAGCGTGAGAAGGATGCGGGCGGGGCGGGAAGCGGGAAAGGACGGCACCGGCCCATCCTAGCCGCCCCCTCTGTCAATGCGCTGTCAGAAGCTTTCCAGAACCACCTTGCCGCGGGCCTTGCCGCTCTCGATGAACGCATGGGCGCGCTTCAGGTTCGCGGCGTTGATGGTCCCGAAGTGCTCGCCCAGCGTGCTGCGCAGCGTCCCGGCATCGATGAGCCGCGCCACCTCGTCGAGCAGCTCGTGCTGCTTGTGCATGTCGGGGGTCTGCATCATCGGCCGCGTGAACATCAGCTCCCAGTGCAGCGACAGGCTCTTGCGCTTCATCGCCGTCACGTCCAGCGGCTCCTTGAAGTCGTCGATCAGCGCCAGCTGGCCCTGGGGCGCCAGCGCCTCGACGATCTGCGTGTAGTAGCTCTGCGTGTGCGTCAGCCCGGCGACCGCGTTCACCTGCGGGACGCCCGCGGCCTGCAGCTGGGGCAGCAGGGGCTGGTGGTGGTCGATCACGTGGTGGGCGCCCAGCTCGCGCAGCCAGGCCTGGGTCTCGGGCCGCGAGGCGGTGCCGACCACCGTCAGCTTCGTGAGCCGGCGCGCGAGCTGGGTCAGGATCGAGCCGACCCCGCCGGCCGCGCCGATGATGAGCAGCGACCCCTCGGTCCCGGGCGCGACGCGCAGGCGGTCGAACAGCAGCTCCCAGGCGGTGATCGCGGTCAGCGGCAGGGCCGCGGCCTGCGCCGCCGGGATCGAGCGCGGCGCATGGCCGACGATGCGCTCGTCCACCAGCTGCAATTCGGCATTGCTGCCGGGGCGGGTGATGTCGCCGGCGTACCAGACGCGGTCGCCCGGCTTGAAGAAGGTGACCTGGTCGCCGACGGCTTCCACCGTGCCGACGGCGTCCCAGCCGATCACCTTCGCCTGGCCTGCGGCCGGCGCGCTGCCGGCGCGGACCTTCGTGTCGACCGGGTTGACCGAGACCGCCTCCACCCGCACCAGCAGGTCGCGGCCGGCGGCCTGGGGATCGGGCAGGGTCAGGTCCAGCAGCGAGTCGGGATGGCTGATCGGCAGGGGCTGGCGGTAGGCAACGGCTTTCATGGCGGGAATCCTCGAGGAAGGGTGATGAACGGCACTCTAGAAGCCTGGGTCGCGATTGATAATCCACCGAACCGCACTATCACTTTCAAATTTCAATTGAAATGTGGCGGCGCCGGCCGCGCCCCGGCCTGCGGCACCGACAATACGGTCCGATCCCGCTGCCCGAAAGCCACCCATGCTCGCCTACCGCCACGCCTTCCATGCCGGCAACCATGCCGACGTGCTCAAGCACACCGTGTTCGGGCTGGTGCTGCGCTACATGAACCAGAAGGAGAAGCCGTACCGGCTGGTCGACACGCATGCCGGTGCCGGCGGCTACTCGCTCGAAGGCCAGTACGCGCAGAAGAAGGGCGAGTACGAGCAGGGCATCGCGCGCCTCTGGGACCGCGACGACCTGCCCGGCCCGGTGGCTGACTACGTCGAGGCGGTGCGCCGCTTCAACCCCGACGGCAAGCTGCGCCAGTATCCCGGCTCGCCCGCCTTCGCGCAGATGCTGCTGCGCGCCCAGGACCAGCTGCGCCTGTTCGAGCTGCACAACACCGACCACCGCATCCTCGAGTCCTTCCTCGGCGGCACGAAGAACGTCGAGATCTTCAACGCCGACGGCTTCGAGGGCCTGAAGGGCCAGGTGCCGCCGTCGAGCCGCCGCGCGGCCGTGCTGATGGACCCGAGCTACGAGGGCCACGGCGACTACGGCCGCGTCGTCGCCTCGCTGCGCGAGGCCCTGCAGCGCTTCGCCGAAGGCGTCTACATGGTCTGGTACCCGCAGGTGCAGAAGCTGGAGGCGGCCCAGCTGCCGCGCCGCCTCGAGGGCCTGGCGCCCAAGGGCTGGCTGCACGTGCGCCTGACGGTGCAGGTGCCCGACGCCCAGGGCTTCGGCCTCGCCGGCAGCGGCATGTTCATCCTCAACCCGCCCTGGACCCTGCACGACGAACTCGCCGCGCTGCTGCCCTTCCTGGTCGACGTGCTGGGCCAGTACGACGAGGCCCACTACCTCCTGGAACAGAAGAGCGTCTGAACGGCGCCGTTCCCGTAAGTTAGGTTGCAAGCGGTTTCAAGACAGTTTCAGGAATCGCTAGTGAGATTCCCTGACATGCACCGTCTTGCTGCATTGCGGTAGCTGCACTGCCGCAATGTGCGCCAAGCCGCGCCGCTGCTTGTGTCGCGGCATGTCATGTGCGTTTTTTCACAGTCTTCGCGCGTCGGCATCAGGCTTGTCATCGCCTTAACGATTGGTAAACGTCTCCTTGTAAGCGCTTTCAGCGCTGGCTATGCTCGCGCCGCGCTCGCCCGGTGTGCGCTGTTGCGTGCCGTGGCGGTGGCCAGACCTACAAGAGGAGACACCATGATTCGTTCTTCGCGCGTTGCCCTGCACGGCCTCGCCTGGGCCGTCGCGCTCATGCTCGGCGCCTGCGGCGGCAGCGATTCCGACGACAGCCCGGCGCCGCCGCCTGCGAGCACCGAGATCCCCACCACGCCGCTGCAGGACTGGCCGGCGATCAAGAGCGCGGTCAAGCGCGAGGATGCGGTCGAGACGCAGGTCGAGGCGCTGCTGGCCAAGATGAGCCTGGCCGAGAAGGTCGGCCAGATGACGCAGGTCGAGATCCAGGGCGTGACGCCGGCGGACATCAAGACCTACCACATCGGCTCGGTGTTGAACGGCGGCGGCTCCTTCCCCGGCCAGCACAAGGATGCGCCGGTGGCCGACTGGCTGGCACTGGCCGACTCGCTGTGGGCCGCGTCGGTCGACGAGGGCAACGCCAACCCGATCCCGCTGATCTGGGGCACGGACGCCGTGCACGGCCACAACAACGTCAAGGGCGCGACGCTCTTCCCGCACAACATCGGCCTGGGCGCGACGCGCGACCCGGACCTGCTGCGCCGCATCGGCGAGGTCACCGCGCGCGAGGTCGCGCGCACCGGCATCGACTGGGCCTTCGGCCCGACGCTGGCGGTGGTGCGCGACGACCGCTGGGGCCGCACCTACGAAGGCTATTCCGAGGATCCGCTGGTCGTGCAGTCGTACGGCGGCGAGGTCATCAAGGGGCTGCAGGGCCAGCTCGCCAAGGACGCGAAGGCGAACGAGAAGGTCGTCGCCACCGCCAAGCACTTCCTGGGCGACGGCGGCACCACCGACGGCAAGGACCAGGGCATCACCGCGGTCACCGAGGCCGACCTCATCAACATCCACGGCCGCGGCTACTACACCGCGCTGCAGGCCGGTGCGCAGTCGGTGATGGCCTCGTTCAGCAGCTGGAAGGACGCATCGAAGGGCGACGCCGCGCGCGCCGACAAGATGCACGGCCACAAGTACCTGCTGACCGACGTGCTGAAGACCAAGATGGGCTTCGACGGCTTCGTGGTCTCGGACTGGAACGGCCTGGGCCAGGTCAACAGCAGCAACAGCGACTCGGCGATCGCCTGCACCAACTCGAACTGCCCGCAGGCCATCAACGCCGGCATCGACATGGTGATGGTGCCCTACCTCGACGACTGGAAGGCGTTCATCACGAACACCATCGCGAGCGTCGAGAAGGGCGAGATCCCGCAGGCCCGCATCGACGACGCGGTGCGCCGCATCCTGCGCGTGAAGATCCGCGCCGGCCTGTTCACCAAGTCCAAGCCCTCGGCGCGCAACGCGAGCACCGAGATCGGCACCGCCGAAGACCGCGCCGTGGCCCGCGAGGCGGTGCGCAAGTCGCTGGTGCTGCTGAAGAACAACGGCGCCACGCTGCCGCTCGCCCGCAGCGCCAAGGTGCTGGTGGCCGGCAAGAGCGCCGACAGCCTGTCGAACCAGAGCGGCGGCTGGTCGCTCACCTGGCAGGGCACCGAGAACGTCAACGCCGACTTCGGCGGCGGCACGACGCTGTGGCAGGCGATCCAGAAGGTGGCGCCGAACGCGGTGATCGACACCAGCGCCACCGGCACCCTGGGCAGCGCCGACTACGACGCCGCGATCGTCGTGATCGGCGAGACGCCGTATGCCGAGGGCGTGGGCGACATCGGCAAGAACAAGACGCTGGAGCACGCCAGGCTGCACCCCGAGGACATCGCGTTGATCGAGTCGCTGAAGGCCAAGGGCGTGAAGAAGATCGTCACGGTGATGTACTCGGGCCGCCCGCTGTACACCAACCGCGAGATCAACAAGTCCGATGCGTTCGTCGCCGCCTGGCTGCCGGGCACCGAGGGCGACGGCCTGGTCGACGTGCTGTTCCGCAAGGACGACGGCAGCGTCAACGCCGATTTCAGCGGCAAGCTGTCGTACTCGTGGCCGAAATCCGCGTGCCAGACCTCGCTCAACAAGGGCGACGCGAGCTACGACCCGCTGTATGCCTTCGGCTACGGGCTGACGTATGCCGCCGCGGGGGCCGACCAGGGCGCCTACGACGAGCCCACGCAGACCAACGGCTGCGGCGTGCCGGCCGGCGGCGGCGGCACCACCGACCAGACGCTGGCGGTGTTCGACGGCGCCAACCAGGGCGGCTTCTCGATGCGCATCGGTGCGCCGTCGAGCTGGAGCACGCTGGTGTCGCTGGCGACCGCGACGAGCACGTCGACGCCGCAGGGCGAGATCACCGCCGTGCCCGTCGACGACAAGGGCGGCAAGCAGTGGGCGGCGATCAAGGCCCGCTGGAACGGCGCCAACGGCCAGGTCTACATGCAGAGCACGAACGAGAACGACAAGCAGGACCTGCTGTCGTACGTGAACTCGCAGGGTGCGCTGGTGTTCGATGCGCGCGTCACGGTGGCGCCGACGGCGGCGGTCAAGATGCGGGTGGACTGCGGCTACCCCTGCATGGGCGAGATCGACGTCACCAACACCTTCGGCGGCCTCGCGGCCAACACCTGGACCGAGCTGGCGGTGCCGCTGCAGTGCTTCGCCGACAAGGGCACCGACTTCAGCGCGATCAACACGCCGTTCCTGCTGTTCAGCTCGGGCCAGTTCGAGCTGTCGGTGGCGAACATCCGCTGGGAGCCGAAGCGGGCCGGCAACGTGCCCTGCGACGGCGGCCCGGCGACGACGGTGATCGCGGTGACGGGTGACAAGGACCTGTACGTCAACGGCATCAGCGATGCGGCGGCGCTGGGTGTGCCCGGCTCCTGGTCGTACGGCACGGGCAGCGTCACGCTGACGAAGGACGTGGTCGACGGCGCCGACAAGCTGGTCGACGTGGTCTTCAACGGCGTGACGGACGGTGCCGGCAATGGCGGCATCTTCTTCACGACGCCGGACAACACGCTGATCGATGCCTCGGCCATCGCGGCCACCGGGGGCGTGCAGTTCGAGATCCGGGTGCTGGACTACGGCCAGAGCACGCAGGACTTCTGGACCAAGATGGTGTGCGACCGCAAGTCGGACACCTGCCGGACCGGCGACCTGAAGACGCTGGTGGGGCATCCGGCGGTCAACACCTGGCAGACGGTGAAGATCCCGTTCAGCTCGCCGGACTACACGGCCAACGGCTTCGATCCCGCGAAGATCAGCTCGCCGCTGGAGCTGCTGCCGGCCTGGGACGACCAGAAGGGAACCATCCACTTCCAGATCCGCAACCTGCGGATCGTGAAGAACCTCTGACGGGGTTCGATTGCGGCGGTCGCGCGGACCTGGCGGTCAGCGCGTGACCCTTGAGGGCGCGGTGCGAACCGCGCCCCTTTTTTTGACACCGCCGCCCCTCGGATCGCGCTGCCGCCTCTGCCGGGAAGCATCACGAAGAGCCGTCCGCAGGGGCTGGTTTGTCCTGGGAAGAAACGAATCCGATCGGGCGACGAGGCGGGTCGGGCGGAGCCACCAGCGCCCGCAAAGCGTCGAAGACCTGCTTGAGCTGGCTCGTTGTGTGGCGGCTCAGGCTGTCGTGCGAAACCGCCAAGGCCTGCGCCCGCTGTTCCAGTTCCTCAAGGCGCCTGGCCAGATCGGCGTGGCTCATGGCGAACTCCCGCATGCGCACGAAAGCCCTCACGACGAAGATGCCCATCTCGATCGCCTGGGGGAGGCCAGGACATTGGCAGCCTGGATCGTTCCACGCTCCGTGAAGGCGCAAGGCAAGACTTTCGAGAACTTCAGGCGAGAGAGGTGGTCGCAATTTGCGACCACTTCGTTCTTCTCGGCTGCGGTCAGCCGAAACATGAAATCGGGCGGAAATCGATCGATATTGCGTTTGACCTGCTCGTTCAGCCGCTTGGTCGTTACCCCATACAAGGCCGCCAAGTCCGCGTCCAAATGGACCTTTGATTCATTGTCGCTCCCGGATTGTGCTGCGCTCCATCCGAGCTACAGGACTTCGTAGCCCGGATGCCAATCCGGGGTTCGTCCTTCACTTCACGACAGGATGATCTGCGTGCACCGGAACAGCGCCATTTTCTTCCCCTCTGGCCCGAACACCGTCGCCGACCACACCTGCGTCGAGCGGCCCAGGTGGTCGGCGCGCGCCTCGCAGCGCAGCAGCCCCTCGCGTGCCGTGCTGAAGAAGTTGCTCTTCAGTTCGATGGTGGTGAAGTTCTTCGCGCCCTGGGGCAGGTGCGCGATCGTCGCGTAGCCCGCGCAACTGTCGGCCAGCATGATGACGCTCGCCGCATGCAGGAAGCCGTTCGGCGCCAGCATCCACGGCTGCACCAGCATCTGCGCGTCCAGCACGCCTTCGGCGATCGCCGTGACCTGCAGGCCGAACTGGCCGGGCGCGGTGCCGACCTGGCGTTCGTGAAATCCCTCGATGGTGATGTCAGCCCTCAGCATGTCGTCCCTCCGGTGATGAATCCCGCGACTGTAGCGAGGGCGCGCCGAACCCGCCGGCCAGTGCCGCCCGCAGGTGCGCCACCAGCGCCTGCACCGCCTTCGGCGTGCTCGCACTCCACGGCCGCATCGCATACACCGCATCGCCGAAGAAGCCCACCGGCCGCCAGCCCGGCAACACCTCGCGCAACCTGCCCGCCCGCAAGGCCGCCGCGGCGCTGAAATCGGGCAGCAGCGCGATGCCCAGCCCCGACAGCGCCGCGTCGCGCAGCACCTCGCTGTTGCCGGCCCGCAGCGGGCCCTGGGCGACCACGCTCGCGCGCTCAGGCTCGCCGCCCGCGCCGGCCTCGCGCTCGAACTGCCAGACCGCCGGCCCCGGCCGCAGGTAGGGCAGGCAGGCATGGCCCGCCAGCTCGTCCGGATGCCGCGGCGTGCCGCGCCGGCGCAGGTAGCCGCGGCTCGCCACCAGCAGCGAGCGCGAGCCGCACAGCCGCCACGCGACATGGTTCTCCGGCGGTGCGCTGGTGTGCCGCACCGCCAGGTCGAAACCCTCGTGCGCCAGCGTCACCAGCCGGTCCGACAGGTCCAGCTCGACCCGGATGTCGGGGTGCGCCTGCACGAAGGCCTCGATGTGCGGCGCCACGTGCTGCCGGCCCAGCGCCACCGGCGCCGTCACCCGCACCAGCCCGCGCGGCGCCCCCGCCTGGTCGCGCGCCTCGCCGACGCTGCGCGCGATCAGCTCGAAGGCCTCGCCGGTCTGCTCCACCAGCCGCCGGCCGGCGTCGGTGAGCCGCACCGAGCGCGTGGTCCGCTGCACCAGCGGCTGGCCCACCGCCCGCTCCAGTTCGGCGATGCGCTGGCTCACCGCCGCCTTCGACAGCCCGAGGCGCTGCGCGACCTGGGTGAAGCTCGCCAGCTGGCCCAGCAGCGTCAGCGTGTGCACTTGCGGCCAGAGCAGGTCGATGCGTTGGCCCGTCGTCGAGATCGTCATTGTTCAGATTATCGAACAATGAAGTCACTGTGATCGCATTGGCAAGCGGCGGGGCGGCTCCTAGACTGGATTCACAGCCACCCTGCAGGAGTTCGCCATGGGCGCCCACGATCCGTTCACCGCCACCGCCGAGGTCGGCCATTTCATCGGCGGCGCGCCGGTGGCGAGCCGCAGCGGTCGCCGCCAGGCGGTCTTCAACCCGGCCACCGGGGCGGTCGCGCGCCAGGTCGCCCTGGGCAGCGTGGAGGAGGTGGACGCCGCCGTGGCCGCCGCCCGGGCGGCCTTCGAGGGCTGGGCGCAGACGCCGCCGATCCGGCGCGCGCGCGTGATGTTCAAGTTCCTGGAGTTGATGAACCAGCAGCGCGACACCCTGGCCGCGATCATCACCGCCGAGCACGGCAAGGTCTTCACGGATGCCCAGGGCGAGGTCTCGCGCGGCATCGACATCATCGAGTTCGCCTGCGGCATCCCGCAGCTGCTGAAGGGCGACTACACTGACCAGGTCTCGACCGGCATCGACAACTGGACGCTGCGCCAGCCGCTGGGGGTGGTGGCCGGCATCACGCCGTTCAACTTCCCCTGCATGGTGCCCTGCTGGATGTTCCCGGTCGCGATCGCCGCCGGCAACTGCTTCATCCTGAAGCCGAGCGAGCGCGACCCCTCGGCCTCGCTGTTCATGGCCGACCTGCTGAAGCAGGCCGGCCTGCCGGACGGCGTGTTCAACGTCGTGCAGGGCGACAAGCAGGTGGTCGACGCGCTGCTCGTGCACCCGGACGTCCAGGCCGTCAGCTTCGTCGGATCGACGCCGATCGCGCAGTACATCTACGAGACCGGTGCCCGGCACGGCAAGCGCGTGCAGGCGCTGGGCGGCGCGAAGAACCACATGGTGGTGATGCCGGACGCCGACCTCGACCAGGCGGTCGACGCCCTGATCGGCGCCGGCTACGGCTCGGCCGGCGAGCGCTGCATGGCGATCAGCGTCGCGGTGGCGGTGGGCGACATCGCCGACCGGCTGGTCGACGCGGTGGCCGCGCGCGCGAAGACGCTGAAGGTGAAGAACGGCATGGAGCTCGATGCCGAGATGGGCCCGATCGTCACGGCCCAGGCGCTGGAGCGCATCGCCGGCTACATCGACGTCGGCGTGCAGGAAGGGGCGCGGCTCGTGGTCGATGGCCGCGGCTTGCGCGTGCCCGGGCACGAGGGCGGCTTCTGGATGGGCGGCACCCTGTTCGACCACGTGACGCCGCAGATGCGCATCTACCGCGAAGAGATCTTCGGGCCGGTGCTGGCGGTGGTGCGCGTGCCGGACTTCGCGTCGGCGCTCGAGCTTGTCAATGCGCACGAGTTCGGCAACGGCGTGGCCTGCTTCACGAGCGACGGCAACGTGGCGCGCGAGTTCGCGCGCCGGGTGCAGGCGGGCATGGTGGGCATCAACGTGCCGATCCCGGTGCCGATGGCCTGGCACGGGTTCGGCGGCTGGAAGAAAAGCCTGTTCGGCGACATGCACGCCTACGGCGAGGAAGGCGTGCGCTTCTACACGAAGCAGAAGAGCGTGATGCAGCGCTGGCCGTCGAGCATCGGCAGGGGCGCCGAATTTGTGATGCCGACGGCCAGGTAGAACATCACTTGATCTGCTGCACCCAGAACGTCGCGGTGGGCACGGTGGGCGAAGCGTAGTAGTCGACCGCCAGCGCGTTGATCTTGTCGACGGTATCCAGCCCCGCGATCACCTTGCCGAACACGGCGTAGCCGTTCTGGTCGCAGTTGGCCTGCGTCGGCGCGCGGTCCAGGCAGGCGTGGTTGTCGACGGTGTTGAAGAAGAACTCGCTGGTCGCCGTCTTCGTGTTGGTGCCGGACAGGCGCGCCATGGCCACGGTGCCTCGCACATTGCTCAGTCCCTTGTCGCTCTCGAGCGCGATCGGGTCATAGGTCGGGATGTGGGTCCAGGTCCCGCTGTAGCCCCCGCCCTGCACGACGAAGCCCTTGACCACGCGGTGGTACAGCGTGTTGTCATAGCGCTTGGCGGCCACGTACTGCAGGAAGTTCGCGACCGTGATCGGTGCCTTGTCGGCATACAGCTCCAGCACGATCTCGCCGTGCGTGGTGAGCATGCAGACGGTGTTGGTCGCGGTGCTCGCGGCGGCGGCGGCCAGGCCGGCGTCGCTGCAGGTGGTGGCGGGTGCGGGCGGGATCGAGACCGGCGCGGGCGGATAGGCGGGGGCTGCCGGCGAGCTGTACGTGACGTCGCTTCCGCCGCCGCAGGCGGTCAGGGCAACGAGGGCGAACAGCGAGGCAAGGCGGGAAGTGGACATGGTGGTGGGCGCGAGGGTGGTGCGGATGAAAGGGCGCCCGCGGGTGGCGGGCGCTGCATTGTCGGGGAACTCAGAGCTTTTCGGTCTCGCCGCTTCGGGGCTGCCACTTCATCAGCCGCCGCTCGCCCCAGCCCACCGCCGCGTCGAGCAGCAGCGCGAAGGCCGTCAGCACCAGGATGCCGGCCATCACGGTGTTGATGTCGAACGAACCCTCGGCCTGCAGGATGAGGTAGCCCACGCCGGCGGCCGAGCCGAGGTATTCGCCGACGACGGCGCCGACGAAGGCCAGGCCCACGCTGGTGTGCAGCGAACTGAAGACCCAGCTCGTCGCGCTCGGCAGGTAGACGTGGCGCAGCAGCTGGCGCCGGCTCGCGCCCAGCATGCGGGCGTTCGCGAGCACCACCGGGCTCACCTCCTTCACGCCCTGGTAGACGTTGAAGAACACGATGAAGAACACGAGCGTGATGCCCAGCGCCACCTTGCTCGCGATGCCGAGGCCGAACCACACCGAGAAGATCGGCGCCAGGATCACGCGCGGCATCGAGTTCAGCGCCTTGATGTAGGGATCGCAGATCGCGGCCGCCATCGGGCTGAGCGCGAGCCAGAGCCCGCAGGCCAGGCCCAGCACGGTGCCGATGCCGAAGGCGAGCACGGTCTCGACGAGGGTGATCCCCAGGTGCTTGTAGATGTCGGCGCCGGTCACGAACCAGGCCCAGATGCGCGCGAAGATCTTCAGCGGCTCGCCGAAGAAGAACGCGGCCTGCCGGTCGTTGTCGAACAGGAAGGGCGGGACCAGGCCGGGCGCGGTCAGCACGTGCCACAGGATGAAGATCGCGGCGAGCAGGCCGAGCTGCCACCAGCGCAGGTTGCCCGGGCGGGGCTTGAGGAACTTCCACATCGTGTCAGGCCGCCAGCTGCTGTCGATAGCCCTTGACCACCTCGTCGCGCAGGACCGACCAGATCGCCTGGTGCAGCTCGACGAAGCGCGGCGTGGTGCGGACCTCGGCCACGTCGCGCGGGCGCGGCAGGTCGATCGCGAACTCGCCGATGGGATGCGAGCCCGGCCCGGCGCTCAGGCAGACGACGCGGTCGCTCATCGCGATCGCCTCGTCCAGGTCGTGGGTGATGAACAGGACGGCCTTCTTCTTCGCGGCCCACAAGGCCAGCACCTCGTTCTCCATCAGCTGCCGCGTCTGGATGTCGAGGGCCGAGAACGGCTCGTCCATCAGGATGATGTCGGGGTCGAGCGCCAGGGTCTGCGCCAGGCTCACGCGCTTGCGCATGCCGCCCGAGAGCTGGTGCGGGTAGCGGTCGCCGAAGCCGCCCAGGCCGACGCGGCGCAGCCACTCCGCGGCCTGGGTTGGCGCGTCGGCATCGCCGCGGAACTCCAGCCCGGCCATCACGTTGCCGAGCGCGGTGCGCCAGGGCATCAGGCTCTCGGCCTGGAACATGTAGCCGGCGCGCCGGTTCAGCCCGGCGAGCGGCTCGCCGAACACGCGCAGCGTGCCGCTGCTGGGCACCAGCAGGCCGGCCGCCATGTTGAGCAGCGTGCTCTTGCCGCAGCCGGTGGGCCCGACCACCGAGACGAACTCGCCGGCCCCCACCGTCAGCGCGACGTCGCGCACCGCGGTGTAGCGCTGGCTGGGGTCGTCGCGCGAGATGAAGGTGCAGCTGACGCCGTCGAACTGCAAAGCCGCGTTCATGACGCCCCCTCGCTCGATGGGTACATCGATCGATCCCCCGTGGGGAACGGAGGCCGCGGCTCCAAGCCCGCCTGCGCGGGCTTGGACGGCCGGAGTGCAAGCCGCGTCTCGCGGCTTGCGGGGACCGGCTTTGGAGAGGGCCGGCGCTCCGGCCGGTTCATGCCTTCGGGTATTTCGCGTTGGCCTTGCGGACGAACTCGTTCGTGTAGACCGCCGCCAGGTCGAGCTTGGCCGCGGCGATCTCCGGGTCGACGCTCGCCAGCGCGCGGCGCGCGGTCTCCGGGCCGGCCTCGGGGATCAGGCCGTCGACCGACAGCGCGCCCTTGGCCGCGAGGAAGGCGTCGATGTAGACGGCGCGGTCGCCGAGCAGGTAGCTGTCGGGCACCGCCTTGATGATGTCGCCCGGCCCGGCCGCCTGGATCCACTTGTCGGCGCGCACCAGCGCATTCGCCAGCGCCTGGGTGGCGAGCGGGTTCCTGTCGATGAAGGCCTGCGGGGCATACAGGCAGCCGGCCGGCATCGGGCCGCCGAACACCTTGTCGGCCTCGGCGACGATGCGGGTGTCGGAGACGATCTTCAGGTCGCCGCTGCGCTGCAGCAGCGTGACCACCGGATCGAGGTTGCTCATCGCGTCGACCTGGCCCGAGCGCATCGCGGCCACCGCGCCGCTGCCGGCGCCCACGCCGATGATGGACACGTCGCCCGGCTTCAGCCCCGCCTTGGCGAGCACGAAGTTCGCGAGCACGTTGGTCGACGAGCCCGGGGCGGTGACGCCGATCTTCTTGCCCTTCAGGTCGCCGACGCCGCGGTAGCCCGGCATCGTCTTCGGGTTGATGCCCAGCACGATCTGGGGCGCCCGGCCCTGCAGCGCGAAGGCGCGCATGCGCTGGCCCTTGACCTGCATGGACAGCGTGTGCTCGAAGGCGCCCGACACCACGTCGGCGCTGCCCCCCACCACCGCCTGCAGCGCGCGCGAGCCGCCGGCGAAGTCGGCGATGCTGACCTCCAGGCCCTCGGCCTTGAAGTAGCCGAGGCTCTCGGCGATGGTCAGCGGCAGGTAGTACAGCAGGTTCTTGCCGCCGACCGCGATGGTCACTTTGGGCTTGTCCAGCGCCTGGGCGCGCAGCACGGCCGGCGCGGCGGCCAGCGCGGCGCTGCCGGCGAGGAAGGTACGACGTTGCATGGTTCGACGGGACGGGAACGAAGGAAGCGTCGACTTTAGCCCCGATGGCCGCCGGTCCGGTGAGGGTTGCTGCGGATGCCCTGCCGCGTCAGGAAGTCACGCCCGCGCGGGCCGGCCCCGACTCAAGGCCGGCGGGCGCCGGCCGATCACCCGGAACCACTTGTGCCGGCCACCTAGGAGCGCCATGAAGTCCACGCCCTCGAACCCGATCGCCTTGCGCCTGAAACCCCGGATCCACACCCCCGCCTCGGCGATGGTCGCGCTGACCAGCCTGACCGCGCTGACGGCCCTGCTCCTGCTGGCCGGCTGCGGCGGCAGCCCCTCCGGCCAGGCCGCGGCGGCGGCGGCCACCGTGCCGCCGACCGGGCTGTCCGGCAGCGTCGCGGTGGGCGCGCCGATCACCGGCGGCACGCTGCGCATCCTGGATGCGGACGGCACGGCGGTTGCGCACGACGTCGCGGTCGGCGCCGACGGCAGCTTCGCCATTCCGCTGCTCAGCGGCAAGCCGCCGTTCCGCATCGAGGCCTGCGGCTACGCCGGGGCCAACTACCAGTGCCTGTACTCCGTCGCCCAGGGCGTCGGCACGGCCAACGTGACGCCGCTCACGAACGCGGCCGTGCTGCTGGCCTCGGGCCAGGCGCCGGCCGACCTGATGGCGGGCGCGAACAGCGTCCTCGACGGCGCCGCGGTGGCAGGGGCCCAGGCCCAGCTGCGCGCCGGCCTGTCGGGCGTGCTCAGCGGCAATGTCGCGAGCGACTTCGACTTCATCACCGGCCCGCTCGCCGCGGGTTCGCGCAGCGGCTACGACAAGGTGCTCGATGCCGTCGGCGTGAGCACCGGCGTCGACGCCAAGCCCTTCGTGCAGATCACGCCGCGCCTGGGCAGCGGCAACCTCTACCTGGAGCAGGGCTCGACGGTGGGCGCGGTGACGGCCGCGACCGGCGCGAGCGAGCTGTCGCTGGGCGGGCTGGAGACGCTGTTCGCCCGCATGACGCAGGCCTTGTCCGGCCCCGCGGCCTGCAGCAGCGGGCTTGCGGCAGAGCTCGCGAGCGGCGCGCGCATGAGCAGCGACGACGGCGAGACACTGTCGGGGGCGACGGCCGTCGCGGCCGGCCTGTGCCAGATGTTTGCCTCGCAGGAGATGTTCGGTTCGCGCCTGCTGAGCCCGACGCTCGGCCGCTGCGAGCTGGGCGGCTCGCAGCCGGTGTGCCGCGTCAGCTTCGTGCTGCAGGACAGCGAGGGCGGCGTGCAGCCGGTGGGCAACGGCATGGGCGTGACACGCGAGAACGGCGCCTGGAAGTTCCTCGGCGACGTGGAGCCGATCCAGCTGCATGCGTCCGCCAAGGCGCAGCGCGACGTGCGCGTCGACGGCGACACGGCGGCGACGACCTATGCGCGGGCGATCGCGTTCGACATCCAGGCGGTCGCCGGCCTGCAGTGTGCGCAGGTCGTGCAGCGCAATGCCGACCAGGCACTGGTGACGGTCGCCTGGTACAAGCGCTGGAGTGCGGGCGTGCCGCGCCTGTCGCTGTGGCAGCAGAACGGCTACAGCAACGAGCGCAGCCTGGACCCGAACGCCGGCGCGCTGCGCAGCGCGGACGACACCTGGGTCGCGTTGCCGGAGGGCGAAGCCGGCGATGCGGTGGTGCGCAATTTCTTCCGCGGCGGCCGCAGCGTGACGGTGAACACCTTCGGCGACGACGCCTGCAGCGTGCCGTTCGCGATCGGTGGGCGCACGAGCTTCGAGGTCGAGGTCGAAGGCGTGCCGCCGGTGTGGGCTGCGATGCCGAGCCTGCCCTGGGCCGACCTGACCGCGGCGGGCCGGCAGGCGCTGCTCGGCCTGGCCCTGGACGCGAACGCGAGCGGCACGCTGGAGGCGGCGTGGAGCTTCAGCCACGGGCCGCTGGGACTGAACGGCGGCTCGGTGTGCAGCGACCGTGCGCAATGCGGCGAGGGCGGCAGCGGCCGCATCGCCGACGTCCGGCTGCGGCCGGGGGCGACCTCGGCGAGCATCGCGGTGCACAACGGCACGAGCCCGCTGCCGGCCACCGGCTACAAGATGCTGGCGCTGTACGGCCGCACCGGCGATGGCCTCGACCTGCAGAGCAACGCCATCGCGTGCCCGCCGGGGACGAACGAGTGCCATTGAGCGTTTGAGTTGAAGTGACCGACGAATCCCGGATTGGCATCCGGGCTACGGGAGATTTCGTAGCCCCGATGCCAATCCGGGGTTCGTCCTTCACTTGATGGGCCGGCCCGTAGAATAGGTCGATGAGATCATTCATTGCGGGCCTCCGGGTCCTTGCCTGCGCGCTGGCCCTGGCGGCGGCCGGCCCGGCGCTGGCGCAGGCCTCACCCGCCAAGGCCGCACCGGCGGACCCCCCCGCCTCCGCCCCCGTCTCCCTCTCCGCCCGCAAGGTCTACGAGCAGGCCCGTTCCCAGCTGGTGCAGATCCGCACCGTGCTGAAGGGTCAGGCGAGCCAGACCTCGGTCGGCTCCGGCTTCCTGGTGACGGCCCAGGGCCACATGATCACCAACTTCCATGTCGTCGCCGAGGCCGCGCTGCAGCCCGAGCGCCACGACCTGGTATCGGTCACCGCCGACGGCCGCGAGGCGCCGGTGAAGATCCTCATGCTCGACGTGCTGCACGACCTCGCGCTGCTGAAGTTCAGCGACGCCAAGGGCGCGACCTTCGACGCCCTCGGCTTCCGCCCCGAGTCCGAGACGCTGGCCCAGGGCGAGCGCATGTACTCGCTGGGCAACCCGCTGGACGTCGGCTTCGCGGTCATCGAGGGCAACTACAACGGCCTGGTCGAGCGCTCGTTCTACCCCCAGATCTTCTTCGCCGGCTCGCTCAGCGGCGGCATGAGCGGCGGCCCGGCCCTAGACCAGGCGGGCCGGGTGATCGGCGTCAACGTCGCGCGCCGCGTCGACGGCGAGCAGGTCAGCTTCCTCGTGCCGGCCGTGTTCGCGAGCGCCCTGCTGGCGCGCGGCCGCGATGCGGCGCCGCTCGCGCTGCCCGCCTGGCCGGTGCTCGCCGCCCAGATGATGTCGCACCAGCAGCTGCTGACCGACCGCTTCATCGCGCAGGGCTGGAAGCTCGCCACCCACCCGCGCTACCAGGTGCCGGTGCCGCCGGACCGCTTCATGCGCTGCTGGGGCAGCAGCGAACCCTCGCGCACCGGCGGGCTCGACTTCGAGCGCTCCGACTGCGTGATGGACACCCGCATCTTCATGGGCGAATTCACCACCGGCGCGGTCGCCGTGCGCCACGAAAGCTACGACGGCCGCAAGCTCGGCACCCTGCGCTTCGCGGCGCGCTATGCGCAGAGCTTCCGCAACGAGCACTTCGACCGCCGCCGCCCCGACCAGCAGACGCGCCCGCAGTGCCACGAGGACTACGTCGACCGCAACGGCCTGCCGCTGCGCGCCGTGGTCTGCCTGCGCGCCTACAAGAAGCTGCCGCAGCTCTACGACGTCTCGGTCCTGGTCGCGACCCTGGACGAGCCGAAGTCCGGCGTGCAGGGCCGCTTCGACGCGCAGGGCGTCAGCTACCCCAACGCGATGAAGCTCGCGCAGCATTACCTGGAGGCCTACGCATGGGTGCCGTCGCGCTGATCGAGGTGCTGGAACGCGACGGCACGCCGCGCCACAGCGTAGCGGTGTCGCAGTGGCCGCTGCGCGTCGGGCGCGCGCTGGACAACGACCTGGTGCTGGACGATCCGCACATCGCGCCGCACCACCTGGTGGTCGACCGCGACGAGGGCGGGGCCTACGTGCAGGTCGGCGACAGCATCAACGGCATCGCGCTCGATGAACGCCGCCTGGCGGCCGGCGAGCGCAGCCCGGTGGGCGACGCGCCCCTGGCCATCACCGCCGGGCGCATGCACCTGCGCCTGCGCCTGGCCGAGCACGCGCTCGCGCCCGAGCAGCGCCTCGTGCCCACGCGGGCGCTGGCGCAGGGCCTGCCGCTGCTCGCGCTGCTGGTGCTGTTGACGGTGGCGACGCAGGTGTTCGACATCTACCTCGACACCGACCCCGACGGTTTCGTGCGGGCGCTCGGCAGCAATGCGGTCTCGGGCATCGTCGCGGTGCTGGCCTGGTGCGGGCTGTGGACCCTGCTGTCCAAGCTGTTCACGCGCCAGGGCCACTTCGGCTGGCACCTGCGGGTGGCGCTGATCGGCGCCCTGGGCTGGTGGGCGGTGAGCGGGGCGACGCAGCTGCTCGCGTTCGTCTTCTCCTGGCCCTGGATCAGCGATTTCCGCTTCGTGCTGGGCTACGGCGTGGCGGCGGCGACCTTGTACTTCCACATGCAGGCGGTCGAGCTCTACCGGCACCGCCGGGTGCGCAACGGCGCGATCGCGATGGCCGTGGTCGGCTCGCTGCTGAGCCTGTGGTTCAACTGGCAGAACGGCGACCGCTTGGGCAGCGAGCTCTACATGAGCCACCTGGCCCCGCCGGCGCTGCGCGTCGCGCGGCCGGTCGACACCGCCACCTTCATGAAGGGCGTCGAGGGCCTGCAGGCCACGCTGGATGCGAAGGCGAAGCGCAAGGAAGATGCGGAGGCGGACGATGGCGCAGGCACAGATGAGGAGTGACGAAGGGCGGCCCGCGGCGGGTCGCACGGTGCTGGTGACCGGCGGCAGCCGCGGCATCGGCGCGGCGGCGGCGCTGTGCTGTGCCGAGGCGGGCTTCGACGTCGCGGTGAACTACACGCGCGATGCGGCGGCCGCTCAGGCGGTGGTCGAGCGCATCCGCGCGCTCGGCCGGCACGCCGTCGCGCTGCAGGCCGACGTGTCGGTGGAAGCCGAGGTGGTGGCGCTGTTCACGCGCGTCGACGCCGAGCTGCCGCCGCTGCACGGACTGGTCAACAACGCGGGCGTGGTGGACCGCGCGACGCGCGTCGAGGACATCGACGCTGCGCGCCTGCAGCGCATGTTCGCGATCAACGTGTTCGGCAGCTTCTTCTGCGCGCGCGAGGCGGTGAAGCGCCTGTCGACGCGGCACGGCGGGCCGGGCGGGGCGATCGTCAACCTGTCGTCGGTCGCGGCGCGCCTGGGCGGGCCGGGGCAGTATGTGGACTATGCGGCGGCCAAGGGCGCGATCGACACCTTCACCGTCGGCCTCGCGCGCGAGGTGGCGACCGAGGGCATCCGCGTCAACGCCGTGCGGCCGGGCATCATCGAGACCGACATCCATGCCTCCGGCGGCCAGCCCGACCGGGCGCGGCAGATGGCGCCGCAGGTGCCGATGCAGCGCGCCGGTTCGCCCGAGGAGGTCGGGCGCGCCATCGCCTGGCTGCTGACCGACGCCGCCAGCTACACCACAGGCACCCTCCTGGACGTCAGCGGCGGACGCTAGGCCCTAGCGTCGCTCGACGATGACGGGCACCAGCTTGAGCGCGTCGCGGATGCGACCTGCCGCATCCTGCGCCTCGGTGCGGCTCGGGTAGGGCCCGGCCTGCAGGCGGTAGATCGACGGTTCGCCGAACACCGCGAGCAGCGGGGCCAGCCAGTCGAGTTCGCCCGAGACCCGGCGCTGGAACTGCTCCGCGCCATCGCGCTGCCTGAAGGCGCCCAGCTGCACCCAGAAGCCCTGCGCCGCCGTCGTGAAGGCGCGACCGGGCTTCGGGTCGGTCGCGACCTCGGGCAGGGGCGCGGCCGGTGCGGAGGCCGTGGTGCTGGACGCCGGCACCGGATCGGGCGTCGGCAGGGTGGCCGGCGGCAGCAGCACCACCGGCGGGGCCGCCGCGACGACCGGGGTCGGCGGCGCGACCGGCGCCGGGGCCGGCGCAGGGACGACGGGCACGGCGGCCGGCGCGGGTGAAGGTGCCGCCGCCACGTCCGTATCGCGCCGCCACGCGCCGGTGCGGATGTCCTCGAAGGTGATGCGCTCGACCTCAACCGGCGCGACGCCGTTCAGCACGCCCAGCTTCAGGGCCGCGGTGTAGCTGAGGTCGATGACGCGCCCGGGATGGAAGGGGCCGCGGTCGTTCACGCGCACGATCACCTCGCGCCCGTTCGCCGGGTTGCGCACGCGCGCGTAGCTCGGGATCGGCATCGTCTTGTGCGCCGCCGTCATCGCGTACATGTTGTAGATCTCGCCGCTGGCGGTGCGCCGGCCGTGGAACTTCTTGCCGTACCACGAGGCGAGCCCGCGCTCGGCCAGCGGGCTGTCGTCGCGCTGCGGCGTGTAGTCGCGCCCCAGCACCTCGTACGGCTTGTTCGGGCCGCCGGAGCGGATCGGCTCGACCTGCGGCTGCGCGTCGGGCACCCGCGCCAAGTCAGACGGGGGGCGGGCCTCGGGCCCGTCGCGCGAGGACGACTTCGGCGGCCCCGATGCGCAGGCGGCCAGCAACGCGGCCACGCCCAGCATGGCCAGGTGGTGGCGGTGAGGGTGCCCTTGCCGCTGCAACGCGCGGTCGACCGCATCGAACTTCTTCATTTCTCCTCAATTGGAGGACAGGATTTCAATTATCGAGCACGAGGCACCCGAAATGGCGAGCATTTTCTCCAGGCCACAGGCGAGACTTTTTCGGACCGAACTGCGCACACGACAAGGACGTTCACACATGAAGACCATCGGTTTGATCGGCGGCATGAGCTGGGAGTCGACCTCCCTCTACTACCAGATCATCAACCGCGAGATCGGGCGCCGCCTCGGCCACCTCCATTCCGCGCCGCTGCACCTGATCAGCCTCGACTTCGAGGACATCGCCGCGCGCCAGCGCGCCGCCGACTGGCCGGGCCTGGGTCGCATCCTCGCCGGCGCCGCCCAGTCGCTCGAGCGGGGCGGTGCCGACTGCGTGTTGATTGGCACCAACACCATGCACAAGGTCGCGGGCGAGGTGCAGTCCGCGATCAGCGTGCCGCTGCTCCACATCGGCGACGCCACTGCGTGCGCCGTGCGTGCTGCGGGCCACGACCGGATCGGCCTGCTCGGCACCCGCTTCACGATGGAGCAACCCTTCTACCGCAGCCACCTTGCCGAGCGCGGCATCGAATGCGTGGTGCCGATGCAGGCGCAGCGCAACCAGGTGCACCACATCATCTTCGATGAATTGTGCAAGGGCATCGTGCGCGCCGAATCGCGCCACGTGCTGCAGCAGGTCTGCGCCGAGCTGGCAGAGCGCGGCGCCCAGGCCATCGTGCTGGGCTGCACCGAGCTGTGCCTGATCCTCGGCGCCGCCGACCTGGCGCTGCCCGTGTTCGACACCACCTCGCTGCATGCGATGGCGGCCGTCGATTTCGCCACTGCGACGCAGCCGGCCGAGCCCGAGCCCGCAGTGCAGGACTGAAGGAGCCGCCTCCCATGTGCCAGCTCCTCGGCATGAGCGCCAGCGCCAGCGCGGCCATCACCTTTTCCTTCACCGGCTTCGCGCAGCGGGGCGGCCGCACCGACGACCACGCCGACGGCTGGGGCATCGCGTTCTACGAGCGCTCGGGCTGCCGCCTCTTCCTCGACGACCAGCCGGCCTGCAACTCGCCGCTCGCCGAGTTCGTGAGCCGCTACCCGATCAAGTCGAAGATCGTGCTGGCCCACATCCGCAAGGCCACGCAAGGCGAGCCGAAGCTGTCCAACTCGCACCCGTTCCAGCGCGAATGGATGGGCCAGCCGTGGATCTTCGCGACCAACGGCGACCTGCGCGGCTTCCACCCCGTGCTGCGCGGGCCCTTCCTTCCGGTGGGCAGCACCGACAGCGAGCGGGCCTTCTGCTGGCTGCTGCAGGAGCTGCGCACCAGCTTCGCCGGCCACCCGCACCCGCCCGGCTGGCTGGAGCTGGCGCCGCGCGTGGCCGAGCTCACGGCGCTCATCGCCCGCCACGGCAACTTCAACTTCCTGCTGTCCAACGGCGAGGGCCTGTATGCGCATTGCTCGAGCCGGCTGGTGGTGCTCGAGCGGCGCCACCCCTTCCCGACCGCGCGCCTCGTGGACTGTGACATGAGCCTCGACCTGAGCGCCGTGAACCGCCGCGACGACCGCATGGTCGTGGTCGCCACCGCCGCACTGACGGCCGAGGAGCACTGGACGCCGCTCGCCACCGGCGAGTCGCGGCTTTTCGTCGACGGCGAGCAGGTCTGGGGGCACCGCGACCTGGGCACGCGCGTGTTCCCGGTGCCGCAGGTGCATGTCGGGCGGGGCCGCGTCGCCGCGAGCGCCGAGCGTGCCGGCGTGGGGGGTAGCGGCGGGAGCGGCGGTGATGGACCTGCATTGGTTCGATGACTTCCTGGCCCTGGCGGAGTGGCAGAACTTCTCGCGCGCGGCGGAGCAGCGCAAGCTCTCCCAGTCGGCCTTGTCGCGCCGCATCCAGGCCCTCGAGCGCTGGGTCGGCGAGCCGCTGGTCGACCGCCAGGCGCAGCCGGTGCTGCTGACGGACGCCGGCGAACGCTTCCTGCCGACGGTCGTGCAGCTGACCAGCGTGCTCGACGAGATGGACGAGCTGCGCGGCCAGGGACGCGACGGCGCGCCGCCGCGCCTGACGATCCTGCTGCCCGATGGGGCGAGCCCCGGCCTCACGGCCCTGCTGGCGCAGCGGCAGATGATGTACTGCCCGCACGTCTGCCTGCGCGTGGACCGGGGCGAGGAGTCGGCGGTGCGCCTGGCGCTGTTGCGCGGGCGCGCGCGGCTGGGCGTGATGGTGCGCGACCTGCGCCTGCCGATGGTGCTCGACGAGCGGCTGTTCGAGAGCAAGCTGATCGCGCGCGACCGCGTGATGCCGGTGGTGGCGGTGCAGTCCGGCCGACCCGCGCACCGCTTCCCCGACAGCCTAAGCAGCGCGCTCCCGATCATCGAGCACGAGTCGGCGCAGTCGGTGGCGAGTTGCCGCGGGTTGCGCCAGCCGCGGGACGACCGGCCGGTCCAGCTGCAGCAGGTGCACACGGTGAAGAGCATGGACGAGATGCTGATGGCGGTGCGCCAGGGCATCGGCGTCGGCTTCGTCTTCGAGTCCATGGTGCACGAGGCGCTGGACCGCGGCGAGCTGCAGTGCGTGCGACCGGCCTGGATCCGTCCCGTGGAGCTGCTGCTGGTGCGCTCGCGCTGCGCCGGTGCGGCGCTGGCCGCCGAGGGCGACGCCGTCGATGCGGCGACGCTGATGTGGGAGGCCTTCGGCGGGCCGGCGGACGTCGTCGAACTGGCCAACGCGCCGTTCAGCATCCCGCGCGGTGCCCTGCTGCTGAGCGACGTCACCTGTTGTGAGCTGAGGTCCTGAGCGGCCTCGGACGGGTGTTGTGCCGGCGCCATGTCGCATGCAGAACAGTCCGAATGTCCGGTTGAGAGGGGCAGGGGGGCTCCGGACACTGCGTTCTCCTCCAACGCTCGCGTCCTCCGGACGAACACCCATGACCCGCAACCTCGCTCTCCTTGCCGCTGCGGCGGCCTTCCTGTGCCCGACCACCCCGGCGCGTGCGCAGACCGCGTCCTCCGGCGCCACGCTGTACGGCGTGGTCGATGCCTTCGTCGAATATGGCCATGCCGGCACGAGCAGCGCCCCGATCAACCGCACGCGTCTCGAATCGGGCGGCCTGAACAGCTCGCGCCTGGGCGTGCGCGAGAGCGAAGACCTCGGCGGCGGCCTCAAGGCCAACGTGGTGCTGGAGCACGGCCTGCTGGCCGACAGCGGCCAGCAGGCCAAGGCGGCCTTCTGGAACCGGCAGGCCTGGGCCGGCCTGTCGGGCGGCTTCGGCAGCCTGAGCGCCGGCCGCCAGTACACGCCGCTGCTGGTGCACCAGGACAGCTTCGACACCTCGCTGTCGACCACGGGCTATGGCAGCCCCTACAACTCGGGCGTGGTGCGCACCGTCTCGCGCCTGGACAACAGCGTGCTGTACAGCCTGCCGGCGAGCCTGCCCGTCAGCGGCTCGGTGATGGTCGCGGCCGGCGAAGGCAGCGCGGGCCGGAGCTGGTCGGCGAACCTGCGCCGCACCGACGGGCCGCTGTCGGTCGGCGCCGGCTGGCTCACGCAGAAGGGCTTCGGCGCCGCCAGCGAGGACAAGGTCATCTGGAACCTCGCCGCCTCGTACCGCGTCGGGCCGGCGCTGCTGGCCGCGGCCGTCCAGCGCACGAAGAACGACCGCCAGATGCCCGCCACCGAGGACGATCGCCGCGAGCTGTTCGCCGGCGTCACCTACGCGATCGGCGAAGGCGAGCTGCGCGCTGCCTATGGCCAGGGCTCGGTGTGCAGCGTGGCCGCGAGCACCGCACGCCACGCCTCGCTGGCCTACGTGCACCACCTGTCGAAGCGCACCGCGCTGTACGCGGGCCTGCAGGAGGTCCACAACCCGGACAACCTGGGCTACCGCGGGACCGAGGGCTTCACCTTCGATGCGATCGCCCCCGGCCTGCCCGCCGGTGCCGGCGTCACGGCCCGCGCGACGGCCGTGGGCGTGCGCCACCGCTTCTGAGCGCCCCCAGGGCCGGCTGCGCCCAGCCCGCTCCCGCGGGGGCCAAGAAAACTTGGGGCGGCCCGGCGTTCACGGCAACTGGGGCCGGTGCGCCGCATCCGGCGACGCGATCCAGGCCTGCAGCCCCGCGGTGCGCGCATGCCGGGGCGCGAGGCCGACGAAGGTCGTGTAGGCCTTCAGCGCCTTCGCGTCGTCGCCCGCCTGCAGCTGCGCATCGCCCAGGTTGAGCCAGGCGAGGGCGCGGCTGCCGTCCATCTCGATCGCCTTCTCGAACCAGCGCGCCGCCTCGGCCGGCTTGCCGCGCTTGAAGTAGACGAAGCCGAGGTTGTTGGCGGCGAGCGCGAACACCGGCTGCAGCTTCAGGGCCTCGGTGAAGGCGGCCTCGGCCTCGTCGTAGCGGCGCTCGCGGTACAGCGCCAGGCCACGGTCGTTGGCGCGCTGCGCGGCGACGCGCGGCGGCACCGGTGTCGCCGCGGGCGTGCTGATCTTCGTGTCGCCGCCCTCCAGGTTCTTGACCACCACCTGCACCTCCTTCGCGCCGCCGCCGCCCTGCAGCGCGGCGGCCTTGGCGTCGTCGAGGCGCTTGTTCAGCTTGCTCGCGTCGGCGTCGAGCTGCGGCGAATCGCCGCTCAGGGCCTCGCGGTCGACCGGCAGCTCGAACACGAACTCGCCGCCTTCCGAGCCGGGCAGGCTGCCGAAGGCCGGCGTCTGGCGCGCGATCGCCGAGACCGAGGGCGCGACATAAGCGGCCAGCTCGGTGCCGGTGATCACGCCGTCGCCGTTCAGGTCGGCCTTGCCGTTCAGCGCCTGCAGCAGCGTCCAGGTGAAGACCGAGTGGCCGCCCGGGCCGTCATCGGCCACCTGCTGGTCGGCGCCGCCGGCGGTGAGCATCTGGCGCCCGAGCCGGCGGGCGTTGTCGGCCAGGAAGTTGGCCGTGCCGGCGGCGCCGCCGCCGCGCGTGAGGCCGAGGCCGGAGTAGCAGGCGTCGACCATGAAGAGCACGTGCTTGGCCGTGATCGCCTCGGCCACCTCCTGCAGCTGCGGCATCGAGATCGCGTCGGACGCGAAGTCGGCGAGCGAGGCGTCGACCGGGATCAGGTAGCCCACGTCGCGCCCGCTGCTCAGCTTGCGGGTGCCGCCGTGGCCGGCGTAGAAGACCACGACGCGGTCGTCGCGCCGGACCTTCTTCGCATCGGTGAGCCGGTCGTTGAGGACGCGCAGGATGTTGGCGCGGGTGGCCTCGCCGTCATAGAGCGCGGTGACGTTCTCGGCCTTGAAGCCGAAGCGCGAGACCAGGGTCTCCTGCACCGCCCGCGCGTCGCGCACCGCGTGGTGCAGGCGCGGCCACTGGCTGTACTGGTCGATGCCGATCACGAGCGCGTAGCTGTCGCGGTAGAGGGTGTCGGCGCCGGCGGCGAGGGCGGCGAGGGCGGCCTCGGGCGCGGCCTTGCGCGGCGCGTTGACGACGAACTTGCCGTCGCGCCAGGTCGCGAAGCGGTAGCCGTCGGCGACCAGCTGGTCGAGCACCAGGGGCAGGGCCTGCACGGTGCGGCCCTGGATGTCGTGGAAGAGCACGACGCCGCGGCCGGCGCGGTCGACCTCGGCGAGCACGCGCTCGGCGATGCTCTTGGGCACCGGGTCGGCCCAGTCCATCGAATCGACGTTCCACATCATCGAGCGCAGCTTGAGCGCCTCGACGGTGCTGAGCGCCCCCTCGTTGCGGGCGCCGTAGGGAAAGCGGAACAAGGCCGACGGCTGGCGCCCGGTGGCATCGAGCAGGGCCTCGGTGTTCGTGGTCTCGGTGCGCACCGCCTCGTCGCTGAGCTTGGCCATCACGCTGTGGCTGAAGCTGTGGTCGGCGAGCTGGTGGCCGGCGGCGAGCACGCGGCGGGCGACCGCGCCGTTCGGGCCGAGCTTCGCGTGGCCCTGCGCGTCCACGGTACCGAGGTTGCGGCCGAGGTTGAAGAAGATCGCCGGCGCGTCGTAGCGCTTCAGGATGTCGAGGATGTCGTCGGTGTACTTCGGGTGCGGGCCGTCGTCGAAGGTCAGCACCACGGTCTTCGGCGGCAGCGAGCCGCCGAAGATCTCGCGCGCGTCGGCGTCCTCGTTCGCGCCCGACTTCGACGCCGGGGCGGTGTAGGGGACGATGGTCGCGTAGTCCTTCAGGATCTGCTCGCGGTTGTAGAGCTTCGACAGCTTGGCGACGTAGTCGCTCCACTTCTCGCGCTGGAGCTCGATGCCGCGCTTGGCGAAGCGGCCGAAGACGTCCTTCAGCTCGCGGTCGTAGGCCTGCTCGACTTCCGCCAGCACGGCCAGGTCCTCGTTCGCACGCCGGGCGAGCTTGAGGCCGGCGATGGACTGCGACTGGGCGTACTGGGCCGCGAGGCGCGTCAGGAAGTCCTTGAACGCAAGGCGGTCGGCATCGAACCAGCCCGGCTCGCCCTCGATGCGGTCGAGCAGGGCCTCGAGCGCCGGCAGGGTGGCGGGGTTGGCGGTGTCGGCCGCGCTCGCGGCGAGGGCGTCGACGCGCTCCTGCAGGTCGTGGAACAGCAGCTGGCCGACCGCGCCGACGGCGCGGCGCTCGGGGGGCTTCAGCGCGCGCTCGCCGCTCATCAGCACGACCATCTGGCGGTGCGCGGCGAGGATGGCGTCGGCGCGCTGCTGGAGCTGGGCGGCGAGGGCGGCGGCGCCAGGGGCGCTGGCGATGGCCGACGCGGGTGTGGAGGCTGGCGCGGCGGCGGATGACCCGGCCGCCGGCGGCGCGGCCGGCACGGGGTTGCGCTCGCAGGCGGCCAGGCCGAGCAGCAGCAACAGGGAAAGCAACGCGGGCGGCAGCAATCGGGGGGCGGGCAGGCGGCGGCGGAGGTTCATGCGGGGACGGGTACGGCGTTCGAGTCCGACATGCTAGGGCACGGCCACCCGGCCACGGCCGACCCCCCCGGGCCCCGGGGGCCCGGACCCTTAAAATCCAGGTTTTCCGCCCGGTCGTCTGTCCATGAACCTCTCCGCCTTGTCCGCCCTCTCGCCCCTCGACGGCCGCTATGCCGCCAAGGTCGCCCCGCTGCGCCCGCTGCTCAGCGAGTTCGGGCTGATGCACCGCCGGGTGCAGGTGGAGGTGGAGTGGTTCATCGCCCTGTCCGACGCGGGCCTGGCCGAATTCAAGCCGCTCAGCGAGGCCGCGCGCGGCCTGTTGCGCGGCCTGGTGGCGCGCTTCTCCGAGGCCGACGCCCAGGCCATCAAGGACATCGAGCGCACGACGAACCACGACGTGAAGGCCGTCGAGTACTGGCTGAAGGGGCGCTTCGAAGCGAACGCCGAGCTCAAGGCCGCCGGCGAGTTCGTGCACTTCGCCTGCACCAGCGAGGACATCAACAACACCAGCCACGGCCTGATGCTGAAGGCCGCGCGCGCCGAGGTGCTGCTGCCCACGCTCGACCGCATCGTCGACACGCTCGCCGCGCTCGCGGTCGGCCTGGCCGACGTGCCGATGCTCAGCCGCACCCACGGCCAGACCGCCAGCCCCACCACCGTCGGCAAGGAGATCGCCAACGTCGTCGCCCGCCTGCGCGGCGCACGCGAGCGCATCGCCGGCGTCAAGCTGCTGGGCAAGATGAACGGCGCGGTCGGCAACTACAACGCCCACCTCGCGGCCTACCCCGGGCTCGACTGGGAGGCCTTCTCGAAGAAGGTGGTCGAGCAGGCGCTGGGCCTGAGCTTCAACCCGTACACGATCCAGATCGAGCCGCACGACTACATGGCCGAGCTGTTCGACGCGGTGACGCGCACCAACACCATCCTGATCGACTGGTCGCGCGATGTCTGGGGCTACATCAGCCTGGGCTACTTCAAGCAGCGCACCAAGGAAGGCGAGATCGGCTCCAGCACGATGCCGCACAAGGTCAACCCGATCGACTTCGAGAACGCCGAGGGCAACTTCGGCCTCGCGAACGCGCTGCTGACCCACCTGAGCCAGAAGCTGCCGGTCAGCCGCTGGCAGCGCGACCTGACCGACAGCACGGTGCTGCGCAACATGGGCGTCGCGCTCGGCTATGCGGTGCTCGGCTATGACAGCCTGCTGCGCGGCCTGGGCAAGCTGGAGGTCAACCGCGAGGCCCTCGCGGCCGACCTGGACGGCGCCTGGGAGGTGCTGGCCGAGCCGATCCAGACCGTGATGCGTCGCTACAAGCTCGCCAACCCGTACGAGCGCCTGAAGGAGCTGACGCGCGGCAAGGTCATCACGCGCGAGGCGATCCTGCAGTTCATCGGCACGCTCGAGATCCCCGAGGCCGAGAAGGCCCGGCTGCTCGCGATGACGCCGGGCAGCTACACCGGCCTTGGCGCCGAGCTCGCGAAGCGCATCGGCGCGAAGTGATCGCCTGAGGATCGCCCGAGCGGCGTCAGTCCTTCAGCAGCCCCTCGGCCCGCAGCGCCTGCTGCACCGCCGGCCGCGCCGCCACGCGCGCCATCCAGGCCCGCAGGTTCGGATAGTCCGACAGCGGGATGCCGAGGAAGTTGCTCCAGTTCACGATCGCGTAGCCGTAGGCGTCGGCCACGCTGTAGTCGCCGGCGAGGAAGTCGCGCGTGGCCAGGTGGCGGTTCATGTCGGCGAAGCGCGTCGCCAGCCGGGCCTTGGCTTCGCGCTGCGTCGCATCGGCCGTCTCCTTGTGCCACAGCCACGGGCTGAAGGTCTTGTGCAGCTCGGTGCCGACGTAGGTGATCCATTGCGTCACCTCGAGGCGGCGTCGCGACCCCGGCGCGCCGATCAGCGCCTGCGCCGGATCCTGGTCGGCGACGTACTGCAGCAGCGCACCCCCTTCGGTGTGGCGCGAGCCGTCGTCGAATTCGAGCAGCGGCACGTAGCCGCGCGGCGCGATCGCGAAATAGTCCGCGCCGCCGTCCACCAGCGTGTGCGTGGCGAGGTCGACCGCGTGCGGCTCGAACGCGGTGCCGGTCTCGCGCAGCGCGATGTGGACGGCGAGCGAGCAGGCGCCGGGGGCGTAGAAGAGTTTCATGGCATGTCCTGTTGTGAATGGGGTGGCGCCACTCTAGGATTGCGTCGATGCCATTGAAATAGGCACGAAGGCAATCCATGAATGCATCCACGCAATCGAAGGCCGGGCCGCCCATCGGGGCCGGCGAACTCGCCGTGCTGCTGGCGCTGGTGCGCGGCGGCAACCTCGCGGCCGCCGGGCTGCTGGCGGGTGTCGACGGCTCGACGGTGTTCCGCACCGTGCAGCGCAGCGAGAAGGCGCTCGGCCAGCGCCTCTTCGAGCGCTCGCGAAACGGCTACCGGGCGACCGAACTCGGGCAGCAGCTCGCCCAGCATGCCGAGCGCATCGAGGCCGAGCTGGAGGCGGCGCGCTCGGCGGCGCGGCTCGACGCCGGCACGGTGAGCGGCCTGGTGCGCATCAGCACCACCGACACCATCCTCAGCGGCCTGCTGCTGCCGGCGCTTTCGGACCTGACGGCGCAGCATCCGCTGCTGCGGCTCGAGCTGACGGCGCGCAACGAGCTGGCGAACCTGTCGCAGCGCGAGGCCGACATCGCGCTGCGCGCCACCGTCAAGCCGCCGCCGCAGGCGGTGGGGCGCCAGCTCGGGCCGATCCGCTCGGCCATCTACGCGCCGCGCGGTCGGGGGAGGCGCAAGCCGGTCGACCTGGCGGGCGCGCGCTGGATCGTCGTCGACGACGCCCTGCCCGAGCACCCGTCGGTGCGCTGGCGCCGCAAGCACCTGGCGCGCGTCGAGCCGGCGCTGCGCGTGAACAGCATCCAGTCCGTGGTGGACGCCGTCGAGGCCGGGCTGGGCATCGGCATCGCGCCGGTGTTCCTGGCCGGGCAGCGGCGCGGCCTGCAGCGCCTGGGCGAGCCGCTCGCCGAGTGCGAGACGCAGCTGTGGCTGCTGACCCATCCGGAATCGCGGCACCTGCGGCGCATCGCCGTGGTGGCCACCTGGCTGGCCGCGCACCTAAAATCGCTGCCATGAAATTCACCGACCAGCTGCGCCGCGCCGAGAGCCGCAACGATTCCCTGCTGTGCGTCGGGCTCGACCCCGACCCGGCGAAGTTCCCGGGCCGCTGGAAGGGCGACGCCGGGCGCATCCACGACTTCTGCGCCGCCATCGTCGATGCCACCAAGGACCTGGTGATCGCCTACAAGCCGCAGATCGCCTACTTCGCCGCCCACCGCGCCGAAGACCAGCTGGAACGCCTGATGGCCCACATCAAGCGCGTCGCGCCCGAGGTGCCGGTGATCCTGGACGCCAAGCGCGGCGACATCGGGCCGACCGCCGAGCAGTACGCGCGCGAGGCGTTCGAGCGCTACCAGGCCGATGCGGTCACGCTCTCGCCCTTCATGGGCTTCGACTCGATCGAGCCCTGGCTGCGCTACGCCGACAAGGGCCTGATCCTGCTGTGCCGCACCTCCAACCCCGGCGGCTCCGACCTGCAGGCCCAGCCGCTCGGCAACGGGCACCTGCTCTACGAACACGTCGCCCGCCTCGCCCAGGCCGAGTGGAACCGCAGCGGCCAGCTGGGCCTCGTGGTCGGCGCCACCTTCCCCGCCGAGATCGCCCGCGTGCGCGAACTCGCCCCCACGCTCCCGCTGCTGATCCCGGGCGTCGGCGCCCAGGGCGGCGATGCGGCCGCCACGGTGCGTGCCGGCTGGCGGCCCGATGCCCCCATCGTCGTCAACTCGTCGCGCGCCGTGCTGTATGCCTCGAACGGGGACGACTTCGCCAGCGCCGCGCGCCGCGTGGCCCAGGCGACGCGCCAGGACCTGAACGGCCACAAGCCGAAGTGAATGACGATCCCCGGATTGGCATCCGGGCTACGGGTTACGAGCGGCGTGCAATGCGGCACGGTGCACCGTGCCGGGGTGGTGACACCCCGGGGAAAACCACGGCCACGCGTCCCCCCGGCCTCCGCCCCGAAATGCCACACTGAGGGGCCGCGTTGCCGTCGCGGCCCCCTGCCGTGCCGCTGCCCTCGCTCCTGCCCCTCCTGCCGCGTGAGCCGCTAGACCGCCTGGTGGCGCGCCTGTTCTTCGGCGTCGGCATCGGCATCTCGCTCGCCGGGGCCTTGATCTACCTCTCCCCCGCCCTGCCCCTGGGCGGCGGCATGCGCGCCCTGCTGGTCGGCGATTGCCTGGTGCTGGCCATGAGCTTCAGCGCCGGCCTCTGGGCGCTGCCGCGCGTGGCCCTGCCGCGCCTGGTGCTGCTGCTCGGCTGGGTCGCGGCGCTGGCCGTGCTGGTCACCACCGTCGGCCTGGGCCAGGGCGTGCATGCGCTCAACCTGGGCTACCTGAGCCTGCTGATCTGCGTCGTCACCGTGCTCGGCAGCCCGCGTGCGGGGGCGGTGCTGGCGGTGGCGATGGGCCTGGCCGTGGCCGGCCTGGCGGCGGCCGACGGCTCGGCCTGGCTGCCTGGGCCGGCCTCGCTGGCCCGCTTCCCGTTGCCGCTGCGCGTGCTCACGCACTGCCTCATCTTCGCCGCCGGCACCACCGCCGGCCTGCTGATCGCCGGCGTGGTGCGGCGGGCCCTCGACGAGGCGAGCGAGCGCGAGGAGCGCTTCCGCAACCTGCTGCTCATCGCCGCCGACTGGTACTGGGAGCTCGATGCCGACCTGCGCTTCATCCACGTCGCCGACAAGCTGAACCAGGATTCCGGCATCGACGCCGGCGAGCGCCTGGGCCGCCGCCCCTGGGAGCTGCCGAGGATCGGCCTCGACGCCGACACCCTGGCACGCCACCGGGCCGACCTGGAGGCGCACCGCCCCTTCAGCAACCTGATGGCAACCCGCCCCGGCCCGGACGGGACGCTGCGCCACAGCGTCGTCAGCGGCCGCCCGCGCTTCGACGCGCTGGGGCGGTTCGCCGGTTACTGGGGCGTCGGGCGGGACATCACCGCCGAGGTGGAGGCGCGCCGCGCCACCGCCGACAGCGAGCGCCGCTACCGCGAGCTGTTCCAGCGCTCGCCGACCGCCCTCGTCCTGCACCGCAACGGCATCGCGGTGGACGGCAACGAGGCGGCGGCGCGCCTGTTCGGCTTCGCGTCCGCGGCCGACATCGCCGGCTTCGACCTGCGTGACCTCTACGCGCCGGGTGCGCCGAAGCAGCAGGTGGAAGAGCGCGTGGCGGCGCTCGAGGCCCTGCCGCTCGGCGAGGGCCTGGGCATGGCCGAGTTCGAGCTGGTGGCGCGTGACGGCCGCCCGCTGCACGCCCAGGCGTCGGGCATCCGCGTCAGCGCGCCCGACGGGCCGGCGACGCTGTCGATGTACCACGACATCACCGCCCGCGTGCAGGCCGAGACGGCGCTGCGCCGGTCCGAGGCGATGCTCTCGCACCTGGTGGCCACCAGCCCCGACTGCATCACGCTGACCGAGATGGCGACCGGCCGCTACGTGATGGTCAACGACAGCTTCACCCGCATCACCGGCTGGCGCAGCGACGAGGTGGTGGGCCGCACGGTCGGCGAGCTCGGCATCTGGCACCGCCAGGCCGACCGCGATGCGCTGCTGCAGGCGCTGGACGGCAGCGCCCTGGGGCTGGTGACCGACCTGCCGGCGACCTTCGTCACGCGCGCCGGCGAGCGCGTGTCGCTGCTGATGTCGGCGGCGCGCTTCCGCATGGACGGCAGCGAGTACCTGGTGGTGAACGGGCGCGACGTCACCGAGGCCGAGCGCGTTCGCCTGCAGCACGAGACCATCCTGCAGAACGCCTCGATCGGCATCGCGCTCACGCGGGACCGCCGCTTCATGCAGGCGAACCCGCGCTTCGAGGCGATGTTCGGCTGGCCGGCCGGTGCGCTGATCGGCCAGCCGGGGCAGGTGGTCTGGCGCGACGAGGCCGACTATGCCGAGATGGGCCGGCTCGTCGGCCCGCTGCTGTCGCAGGGCAAGCCGGTGGAGGTCGAGCGCGTGATGCGGCGCGGCGACGGCAGCAGCTTTCTCTGCCGCCTGCTGGCCCAGGCGGTCGACCCCAGCCACCCGAGCCAGGGCGGCACGATCTGGATCGCCGAGGACGTGACGGAACGGCGCGCCTTCGAGCAGGCACTCGCCCACGCCCGCGACGTGGCCGAGGCGGCGAACCAGGCGAAGAGCACCTTCCTCGCCAACACCAGCCACGAGATCCGCACGCCGCTGAACGGCCTGCTCGGCCTTGCGCGGCTCGCGATGCGACCGGGGCTGGACGCGCTGCGGCGCGACCAGTACCTGGCGCAGATCCAGGAGAGCGCGCAAAGCCTGGCCAGCATCATTTCCGACATCCTCGACCTGTCGAAGATCGAGGCCGGCAAGTTCAGCGTCGAGACGGTGGCCTTCGACCTGCGCGGCCTGCTGGCGGCGGTGCAGCGGGCCTACCAGTCGCTCGCCCAGGCGCGGGGCCTGCCGCTGCACCTGTCGATGTCGCCCCAGGTGCCGGCCACGGTGCTGGGCGACCCGGTGCGGCTGCGGCAGATCCTGAGCAACTACCTGACCAACGCGATCAAGTTCACCGAGCGCGGGCAGGTCGCGCTGGAGGCCTCGGTGCTCGACGACGGCCGGGTGCGGCTGGTGGTGGCCGACACCGGCCCGGGCATCGATGCGGCGACGCTGCCGCGGCTGTTCCAGCCCTTCAGCCAGGCCGACAACTCGACCACGCGGCGCTACGGCGGGACCGGGCTCGGGCTGTCGATCTGCAAGGAGCTGGCGATATTGATGGGCGGGCGCGTCGGGGTGGACAGCACGCCCGGCGAGGGCAGCCGCTTCTGGGCCGAGCTGCCGCTGCCGCCGACGCAGGCGCGCGAGGTGGGCACGGATGCGGAATCGCTGGACGTCGCTTCGCTCGCCGGCGCGCATGTGCTGATGGTGGAGGACAACCCGGTCAACATGATGATCGGCGTCGCGATGCTGGAGCAGTGGGGCGTGGACGTGGTGCAGGCGGTGGACGGCCAGGAGGCGATCGCGGCGGTGCAGCGCTCGGTCGACGGCGGGCGGCTGTTCGATGCGGTGCTGATGGACGTGCAGATGCCCCGCCTGAGCGGGCACGAGGCGGCGCGCCGGCTGCGCGAGCGCTACCCGGCCGAGGCGCTGCCCATCATCGCGCTGACGGCGGCGGCGCTGGTGTCGGAGCGCGAGCAGGCGCTGGCGGCAGGGATGAACGAGTTCCTGACCAAGCCGATCGATGCGCATCGGTTGCGGCAGGCCCTCTTGCGCGCGGTGGCGCAGGCGGAGCGGCGCCTGTCATGAAGTGAAGGACAATTTCCCGGATTGGCATCCGGGCTACGAATGGCTTGCAGCCCGGATGGAGCGCAGCGCAATCCGGGGCGGGCTCACAAGGGCAGCGAGCGCGACCGCTTCCCCGTCAATGCATACAGCGCATTCGCCAGGGCCGGCGCCACCGGCGGCGCGCCCGGCTCGCCCATGCCGCCCGGCGCGCGCGTGCTCGGCACGAGGTGGGTCTCGATGCGCGGACAGCCGGCCAGCATGAGCAGCGGGTGGTCCGGGAAGTTGGACTGCTTCACCGCGCCGCCCTCGATGTCGATGCGTCCGTGCAGCGCCGCCGTGAGCCCGAACACCACCGCGCCCTCCATCTGCTGCGCGACGATCCCCGGGTTCACCACCGCGCCGATGTCGGCCGCGCACACCACGCGGTGCACGCGCGGCCGGCCGTCCACGAGCGACGCCTCCACCACCTGGGCGACGATGCTGCCGAAGCTCTCGTGCAGCGCCACGCCGCGCGCCAGCCCCACCGGCAGCGGCCGGCCCCAGCCCGCCTTCGCCGCCGCGAGCTTCAGCACCGCCGCGTGGCGCGGCATCTCGCCGAGCAGCCCGAGCCGGAACGCCACCGGGTCCTGCTTCGCCGCTTCGGCCAGCTCGTCGATGAAGCACTCGCTGAAGAACGCATGGTGCGAATGACCGACCGAGCGCCAGTAGCCGACCGGCACGCCGCCGTGCGTCGCGACCTGCGCGATGCGCTGGTGCGGGATAGCGTAGGGCAGGTCGTAGAGCCCTTCGGCCGCGCTCTTGTCCGGCGTGTCCACCGGCCCGGCCAGCGCCGGCAGCACGCGCTCCAGCCAGCGCGGCGTGATCGCATCGCCGGCGGCCGTGATGCCCAGCCCCGTCACCATGCCCTGCGCATCCAGGCTTGCCTGCATCAGCGCCGCGCCGGCCGGGCGGTAGAAGTCGTGCGCCAGGTCCTCCTCGCGCGGCCACACCAGCTGCACCGGCAGCCCGCTGCATTCGAGGGCGATGCGCACCGCCTGCGCGACGACGTCCACCTCGAGCCGGCGGCCGAAGCCCCCGCCCAGGTAGCTGACGTGCAGCGTGACGGCCTCGAGCGGCACCCCGGCCACCTCCGCCGCGATCGCGCGGGCCATGTCGGGGACCTGCGTCGGCACCCACAGCTCGACGCGGCCGTCGCGCACCCGGGCCGTGCAGTTGAGCGGTTCCATCGCCGCGTGCGCGAGGTAGGGCGCGGTGTACAGCGCCTCGATGCGGCGTGCCGCGCCGGCACTCGCCTGCACCACATCGCCGCGGCTGTGGAAGGCGAAGCCGCCGCCGGTCGCGGCCGCCTCGCGGGCCGTGCGCTCCAGCATCGCCTCGATGCGCTTCGTGTCCGCCCCGCCGGCCGGCGGCGGCGCCCAGTCGATCTCCAGCGCCTGCGCGCCGCGCCGCGCATGCCAGGTGCTGCGGCCGACCACCGCCACTGCCGCCGTCGAGCCCGCATAAGGCCCCAGGCGCACGACGCGCTGCACGCCGGGCAGCTGCATCGCCGGCACGACGTTCACGCGCTGCGGGCTGCCGCCCAGCATCGGGCAGTGGCGGATCACCGCATACAGCTGGCCCGGCTGGCGCGTGTCGAGCCCGAAGCGCGCGCTGCCGTCCACCTTGGCAGCGAGGTCGGTGCGCGGCGCCGGCGTGCCGATCAGCTTCCAGTCCTTCGGGTCCTTGGTGTGCACCTCGCCCGGCGGCGTGGCGGCGGCGAGCCGCGCCAGCTCGCCGAAATGCGCATGCGGGCCCGAGGTGTGGCTGACGATGCCGTTGCGCACCACCAGCTCCTCGCGCGGCAGCTTCCACTGCAGCGAGGCGGCGCCCAGCAACTGGGCGCGCGCCGTGGCCGCGGCCAGCCGCAGCACGTCCCAGGCATCGGCCACGCTGGACGAGCCGCCGGTGACGCTTACCCCCAGCTCGCGTGCCAGCTTGCTGACCATCCACTGGCCGGCGCGCACGGTGGCGGTCTCGTGGCCGGGCTCGCTGTCCACCGGGTGGAAGGGCAGCGCACCGACGAACATCGCGACGTTGCCGTGCAGCGACTGCGGCGGTGCCTGCACCAGGCGCACGTGGTCCAGCGGCGTGTCCAGCTCGTCCGCCACCAGCATCGCGAGCGCGGTGTGAACGCCCTGGCCCATCTCGCTGCGCGCCATCGCCAGTTGCACGCGGCCGTCGGGCTCGATGCGGACCCAGCCGTTCAGCGTCACCGTGCCGTCGGTGTCGGGCTGCACCGAGGGGCTGCCGATGCGGCTGCGCGGCGGCAGGGCGCTCCAGCCCACCAGCAGCGCGCCGCCGCCGGCGAGCCCGCTCAGCAGCAGGCTGCGGCGCTTCACGCGCGGGCCTCGGCGCCGACCGGGCGCGGCGTCTCGCCGCGCAACTGGGCCGCGGCGGCCTGGATGGCGGCGCGGATGCGCGGGTAGGTGCCGCAGCGGCAGAGGTTGGTGATGGCCGCGTCGATGTCGGCGTCGCTCGGGTGGCGGTTCTTCGCCAGCAGGTCGGCCGCGGCCATCAGCATGCCGCTCTGGCAATAGCCGCACTGCGGCACCTGGTGCGCGATCCAGGCCTGCTGCAGCGGGTGCGGCGCATCCGGGGCGCCCAGGCCCTCGATGGTGCGCACCGGCTTGCCCTCGGCCGCCGACAGCGGCGTGACGCAGGCGCGCACCGCCTGCCCGTCGACGTGCACCGTGCAGGCCCCGCAGGCCGCGACGCCGCAGCCGAACTTGGTGCCGGTGAGGTCGAGCACGTCGCGCAGCACCCACAGCAAGGGCATGTCCGGTGCCACCGCCTCGTCGGGCAGGGGGCGGGTCAGGCCGTTGACGCTCAGTTCCATGGGGGCATTCTCGACCGGAGCGGCACCCGCGACTGTGGCGTCAACGAAACGGGGTGTGACCGGCCGCACATGCGTCCGGGTTTATCCTGACGGGCTGTGTCCCCACCGGGACCCCTGTTTGCCGGAGCCCTGCTGCATGAATCGTCGTCTGTCCTGCCTGGCCGCTGCCGCGGTCGCCGCCACGCTGTCGTCCGGTGCCGCCGTGGCGCAATCGGCCTCTTCTTCTTCCTCCTCCTCGGTCTCGCTGTACGGTCTCGTCGACATGTCGGCCGGACGCTTCCAGGATGCCGGCACGCAGCGCACCTGGCGCGCCGAAAGCGGCCGGATGACCTCGAGCTTCCTCGGCTTCAAGGGCAGCGAGGACCTGGGCGGCACGATCAAGGTCAAGTTCGCGCTGGAGCACTACCTGCGTGCCGACACCGGCAGCGCCGGCCGGGCCGCCGGCGAGGCCTTCTGGGGGCGCAATGCCTACGTCGGCTTCCAGGGCGACTTCGGCACCAGCACGCTGGGCCGCAACACCACGCCGCTGTTCGTGTCGACGCTGTCCTTCAACGCGATCGGCGATTCGTTCGGCTTCTCGCCGAGCCTGCGCCAGGTCTTCACGCCCAGCACCGGCCTGGCCTTCTTCGGCGACACGGCCTGGAACAACTCGCTGCTGTACCACACCTCCAACGCCGAGGGCTACAACGTCAGCCTGATCGGCAACCTGGGCGAGGGCGCGCCGGGCGCGACCGGGCGCAGCGTGGGCGGCAACTGGACGCTCGTGACCCCGACCTGGGGCGCGACCATCGCATTGCAGCAGGTGAAGAACGGTGCCGTCGGCGCGCCGGCCGGCTTCGACCGCCAGGACACCTGGCAGCTCGGCGGCTCGTATGACTTCAGCGTCCTCAAGCTGTACGCGCAGGCGACGCGCGTGAAGACGCGTGCCGCCCTCGACACGAAGTCGACGATCTACGGGCTGGGCGCCTCGGTGCCGGTGGGCGCGTACGGCAAGGTGGTCGCGCAGTACGGCCTGGCGACGGCCGACTTCAACCCTGGCGAGGTGAAGAACCGCACCCTGACCCTGGGCTATGACCATGCGCTGTCGAAGCTGACGGATGCCTATGCCATCGTGATGAACGACCGGCTGACGAATGTCGAGAACGGGACCAGCGCCGCGGTGGGATTGCGCGTGCGCTTCTGAACGCGAAGGAGACTGCCATGCCCGCGACCGCCCTGGCCCACTTGCCCGCCGAGGGTGCCCCGGAGCTGCTGTTCCTGCTGTTCCACGGCGTCGGCGCGAATGCCTCGGACATGTCGCCGCTCGCGCAGCGCCTGGCGGCCGAATACCCGCAGGCGGCCGTCGTCTGCCTGGATGCGCCGGATGCCTTCGACGGCGTGCCCGGCGGCGGCAGCGGCTGGCAGTGGTTCTCGATCCAGGGCATCACCGAGGACAACCGCCCGCAGCGCGTGGCCGAGGCGCTGCCGCGCTTCATCGGCACGGTGCGCAGCGTGCAGCAGCAGCTGAAGGTCGCGTGGCCGCGCACGGCGCTGGTGGGCTTTTCGCAGGGCGCCATCATGTCGCTCGAGGCGGTGCAGGCCGAGCCCGCGCTGGCGGGCCGGGTGCTCGCCTTCAGCGGGCGCCACGCCACTGCGCCGGCCCATGTGCCCGAGGACACCACGGTGCACCTCTTCCACGGCATGGCCGACCGCGTCGTACCCTGCGGCCCGGCGATCGACGCGGCCGAGCGCCTGGTTGCGCTGGGCGGCGACGTCACCGCCGACATCCTGCCCGGCATCGGCCACGAGCTGCACCCGCAGCTGGTGGACAAGGCGATCGAGCAGCTGCGCACCTTCCTGCCGAAGAAGGTGTGGCGCGAGGCGATGAGCGAGGCGCCGATCGTGCCGCGCGCGGCGTCCAGCGACGAGCTGAACTGAGCCTCAGTCCAGCACGACCTCGGTCTTCACCGCCCCGGCTCGGTCGGCGCGCGCGCTGAGGGCGAGCCGGGTGCCCTTCGGCGCGCGCACCACCCACTCGGCCACCGCGCGGTCGGCCGTCACCTCGCGGCTCGGCAGGAAGGCCTGCAGCGTGCTCTTCGGGCCGTGGCCTTCGAGCTGCGGGCCTTCGATGCGCTCCTTGCCGCTCACCAGCGACACCGAGTCATCGCCCGGCGGCAGGTGCACCTCGAAGATCGTGCCGCGCACCGTCTTGCGCGCCAGCGCCCGCTTGCTGACGTAGGCCGGCAGCCAGCCGCTGTTGCAGACCGCGAGGCGCACGCGCCAGGTGTCGGGGCCGAGCGCGCGCACCTCGGTGCGCAGCAGCTCCAGCTTCGGCAGGCTGAGCGCGATCTGGTCCATCCAGGCCGGGAAGCGCGCCGCCTCGCGTTCGCGCAGCGCCGGCGGCGGGTTGCGCCAGAAGTTCATCTTGTCCCAGCCGCCGATCTCCACCGGGCCGAGCTGCGGGTGGTCGAAGGGCGTCCAGGCCACATGCGCCTGGCCGCCGCACTGCTCGTCGCTCCACTTCAGCAGCTTCAGGTCGTCTTCTTCCGGGTGGTCGCGGAACCAGTCGATCCACTTGTAGCCGCTGATGCCGGCCTCCTTGTTGGGCGACCACAGCTCGACCACCCAGAACAGCGCGCCCAGGTGCTCGTACACCCAGTCCTGCGTGCCGGTGATGACCTCCTTCGGGTGGTACTTGAAGTCGTGCCAGATGCTGATCGCCGGGTAGCCGGTGAGCTTCTCGCCCAGGGCGCTGAAGCGCTTGTAGGCCCACAGGTCCTCGGGGATCATGTCGTCGTCGCTCTGCGTGCCCATCGGCCGCAGGATCACGCCGCTGTGCGTGTGGTAGCTGATGGCGGCGCCGATGTTCGGGTGCCTCAGGATGAAGTCGACCATCGCGCGCACCTCGGGCTCGCTGGTCGGGTAGGGGCCGGCGCCGACCTGCTCGAACTCCTGGCGCCAGGCCGCGGGGAAGTTGCGGTTCAGGTCCAGGCCCTCGGTGTCGCGGTTCACGTTCACCGTCAGGCCGTCGTAGTTCTTCAGCAGGCCCTCGGGCATGAGCCGGTAGTACTCCCCGCCGAACTCGCCGGGCTCGCGCGGCACCATCAGGCGCGGGTCGTGGACGCTCTTGCGGTAGGTGCCGTGGGGATCGGGGATGCGCATCGTGAGGATGCGGCCGTCGCCATCGACGTCTTCCATCGTCAGGCCCTCGACCGGCTCCTCGTCGTAGGGGTAGGCGCGGGTGGACGAGCGGATGTGGCGCGGCCGGTCGGCGAGGGCCAGCTCGGCGCCGTCCGGATTCAGGCGCGGGCAGAGGTAGACGGCGCGGGTGTCCAGCAGCCGGGTCACCTGGCGGCCGGTCTCGCCTTCCCGGCCGTGGTGCGTCACCAGGTGGTGCAGGTAGTAGAGGCAGGTGGTGCTGGCGGTCAGCTCGGCCGCGTGGATGTTGCCGTCGGCCCAGAAGGCGGGCTTGTCGGTGTCGGGGCCGGTGGCGAGGTTGGTGACGATCGCCACCCAGATGTCGCGGCCCTCGTGGCTCTTGCCGATGGACTGCACCTGCACCAGGCCGGGGTGGGCCGCGGCATAGTCGAACAGCAATTGGGTCAGGGCGTCGTACTTGTAGAAGGTGTCGAAGCGGGGCGTGGGCGTGGCGGACAACGTCATGGACGGCAGCGGTGATGCGGCGAAGCCGATAGTGTGGCGCAGGGGGATAGAATCCGCTCGCTTGTCGGGGTGCCGAGGATGCGAGTCCAAGGCTGAGAGGGTGCGAAGCGCCCAACCCGTTGAACCTGATTGGGGTCATCCCCGCGTAGGAAACAGCACTCGGCCACGGCGCATCTGCTCTTGCAGGGCGCGGTCCCAGGCAGGCACCCTTCCCAGCCCTGGAGACCGCATGGCCAAGAACGCATCCTCCGTCGACACCGACGAGCTGTCCCGCCGCATCACGCGCACGCCCTTCCCCGGCTCGCGCAAGGTCCACCTCGAGGGCACGCGGCCCGACATCCGCGTGCCCTTCCGCGAGATCGCGCTCTCCGACACGCTGGTGCAGCAGGCCCGGGGCGAGCCGCTGCGCGAACCCAACCCGCCGCTGCGCGTCTACGACGCCTCCGGTCCCTACACCGACCCGCACGCCGCGATCGACATCACGCGCGGCCTGCCGCCGCTGCGCCAGGCCTGGATCGCCGACCGCGGCGACAGCGAGGCGCTGCCGCAGATCAGCAGCGCCTACGGCCGCGCCCGGCTCGCCGACCCGGCACTCGCCGCGCTGCGCATGCGCGAGGCGCCGGCCCCGCGCCGTGCGAAGGCCGGGTCCAACGTCTCGCAGATGCACTACGCGCGCCGCGGCATCGTCACGCCCGAGATGGAGTTCATCGCGGTGCGCGAGAACCTCGTCAAGGCCCAGCTGCGCGAGCGCCTGGCCACCGAGCGCCTGCCCCAGCGCGGCCGCCACTTCGGCGCCGCCATCACCCCCGACATCACGCCGGAATTCGTGCGCGACGAGGTGGCGCGCGGCCGCGCCGTCATCCCCTGCAACCTCAACCACCCCGAGAGCGAGCCGATGGTCATCGGCCGCAACTTCCTCGTGAAGGTCAACGCCAACATCGGCAACTCGGCCGTCACCTCGGGCATCGAGGAGGAGGTCGACAAGCTGGTGTGGGCGATCCGCTGGGGCGCCGACACGGTGATGGACCTGTCGACCGGCGAGAACATCCACGAGACGCGCGAATGGATCCTGCGCAACTCGCCCGTCCCCATCGGCACGGTGCCCATCTACCAGGCGCTGGAGAAGGTGCACGGCAAGGCCGAGGACCTCACCTGGGAACTCTTCCGCGACACCCTCGTCGAGCAGGCCGAGCAGGGCGTCGACTACTTCACCATCCATGCCGGCGTGCGCCTCGCGCACGTGCCGCTCACCGCGAACCGCCTCACCGGCATCGTCTCGCGCGGCGGCTCCATCATGGCCAAGTGGTGCCTTGCCCACCACCGCGAGAGCTTCCTCTACGAACGCTTCGACGAGATCTGCGAGATCATGAAGGCGTACGACGTCTGCTTCTCGCTCGGCGACGGCCTGCGCCCCGGCTCCATCGCCGACGCCAACGACGAGGCGCAGTTCGCCGAGCTGCACACGCTGGGCGAGCTGACCCAGGTGGCCTGGAAGCACGACGTGCAGGTCATGATCGAAGGCCCCGGCCACGTGCCGCTGCAGCTGGTGCAGGAGAACGTCGACCGGCAGCTCGCCGCCTGCGCCGAGGCGCCGTTCTACACGCTCGGGCCGCTCCTCACCGACATCTCGCCCGGCTACGACCACATCGCCTCGGCCATGGGCGCCGCCAACATCGGCTGGTACGGCACCGCGATGCTCTGCTACGTGACGCCGAAGGAGCACCTGGGGCTGCCGAACCGCGACGACGTGAAGCAGGGGCTCATCGCCTACAAGATCGCCGCCCACGCGGCCGACCTGGCCAAGGGCTTCCCCGGCGCGCAGATGTGGGACAACGCGGTCTCGAAGGCGCGTTTCGAGTTCCGCTGGGAAGACCAGTTCCGCCTCGCCATCGACCCCGACACCGCGATGGCCTACCACGACGAGACGCTGCCGAAGGAGAACGCGAAGGTGGCGCACTTCTGCTCGATGTGCGGCCCGAAGTTCTGCTCGATGAAGATCACGCAGGAGGTGCGTGCCTATGCGCAGCGCGAGGCGGGCGCGAAGCCGGTGATCGAGATCCGCCAGGCGCTCGACGGCAAGGCCGAGGAGTTCCGGGCCCACGGCAGCGAGCTCTACCTGTGAGCGGGGGGCGCTGAGCATGGTGGGCGACGCCGATGTGCTGATCGCCGGCGCGGGGCTGGTCGGACGCCTGTGTGCCTGGCGCCATGCCCGCGGCGGGCGCCGCGTGCGGCTGTTCGATGCCGCGCGGCGCGACGATGCGCGCTCGGCCAGCGCGGTCGCAGCGGCGATGCTGTCGCCGCTGGCCGAGCAGGCGGTGGCCGACGCGGCGGTGTTGGCTCTGGCGCAGCGGGCGATGGCGTTGTGGCCGCAGTGGCTGCGCGAGCTGCGCGCCGACGCCGGGCGCGAGGTCTGGTTCCGCCAGGCCGGCACCCTGGTGCTGGCCCACCCGGCGGATGCGGGCAGCCTCGATCACTTCGAGCGCGTGCTGCGGCACAAGCTGCCGGCGGACCAGCTGGCCGCCGTGCAGGCGCTGGACGCGGCCGGCGTGGCGCGGCACGAGCCGGCCCTGGCCGGCCGCTTCGCGCGCGGGCTGCTGCTGGAGGGCGAAGGCCAGCTCGCCAACGACGAACTGCTGGCCGCGCTGGCGCGCGCGCTCGACCGCCTGCGCGTGCACTGGCACGAGGACGAGCCGGTGATCTCCCTGGGCAGCGGCGGTCTGCGCACCGCCCAGGGCGAGTACGCCGCGCCGCAGGTGATCGATGCACGCGGCATCGGCGCACGCGCCGACTGGCCGGGCCTGCGCGGCGTGCGCGGCGAGGTGATGCGCGTCGAATGCCCCGGCGTGACGCTGCAGCGCCCGGTGCGGCTCATGCACCCGCGCTACCAGCTCTACGTCGCGCCGCGCCCGGGGCAGCGCTTCGTGGTCGGCGCCACCGAGCTCGAGTCGGAAGACACCGGGCCGGCGAGCCTGCGCTCGGTGCTGGAACTCGGCAGTGCGCTGTACAGCCTGCACCCCGGTTTTGCGGAGGCGCGCGTGCTGGACATCGCCGCCGCGCTGCGCCCCGCGCTCGACGACCACCGGCCGGCGCTGCGCCGGCAGGCGGGGGTGTGGCAACTCAACGGGCTGTACCGGCACGGCTACCTGTGCGCGCCGGCCCTGGTCGACCAACTGGTGCAGGAGACCGCATGACGACGATCGAGGTGTCGATGAACGGACGGCCGCTGCGGACGCCGGCGGCCACGCTGGCCGAGCTGCTGCGGCACCAGGGCTATGCGGCCGATGCGGCCGTGGCGTGCGCGGTGAACCATGAGTTCGTGCCGCGGGCGCAGTGGCCGGCGCATGAACTGGACGACGGCGATCGCATCGACGTCGTCTCCCCTATCACGGGAGGTTGAGCATGCAACCCACGCCCTGGACCCTTGCGGGTGTGAAGCTGGACAGCCGCTTGCTCCTCGGCACCGCCCACTACCCCTCGCCGCAGGTGCTGGCCGATGCGGTGCAGGCGAGCGGCACGCAGGTGCTGACCGTCGGCCTGCGCCGCCTGCAGCCCGAGTCCGGTGGCGGCAACGCCTTCTGGCAGCGCGTGCGCGGACTCGGCTGCCGGGTCCTGCCCAACACCGCCGGCTGCCGCAGCGCGGGCGAGGCCGTCACGCTGGCGCGCATGGCCCGCGAGTTGTTCGACACGCCGTGGATCAAGCTCGAGGTGGTCGGTGACGACTACACGCTGCAGCCCGATCCGTTCGGCACGCTGGAGGCGGCGCGCGTGCTGGCCGGCGAAGGCTTCCAGGTGCTCGCCTACACCACCGACGACCTGGTGCTGGCGCAGCGCCTGCACGAGGCCGGCTGCGCCGCGGTGATGCCGTGGGCGGCGCCCATCGGCACCGGGCGCGGGCCGCAGAACCTGCAGGCGCTGCAGACCTTGCGCGCGCGCCTGCCGGAGGCGGTGCTGATCGTCGACGCGGGCCTCGGCAAGCCCTCGCACGCGGCCCAGGTGATGGAACTCGGCTTCGACGGCGTGCTGCTGAACACCGCGGTGGCCCAGGCGGGCGACCCGGTGCGCATGGCGCGCGCCTTCGCGCTGGCGGTGGAAGCGGGGCGCTTCGCCTTCGAGGCGACACCGATGGGCGAACGGCAGACCGCACAGGCGTCGACGCCGACGCTGGGCATGCCCTTCTGGCATCAGTCCGCATGATGCGCCCGCTGCTGGCGATTGGCGGGCACGACCCGGTGCACGGGGCCGGCGTCACCGCGGACCTGGCGACCTGGCAGGCGATGGGCCTGGCGGGTGCCAGCGTGGTGACCGCGCTGACGGTGCAGGACAGCCGGGGCCTGGCGGAGCTGGTGCCGGTCGAGGCGCGGCTCGTGGCGGCGGCGCTTCAGGCCTTGCTGCGCGACGGCGAGCCGGCCGCGGTGAAGATCGGCATGCTGGGCTCGCTCGCGGTGCTGCGCGAGGTGCAGGCCTTCGTCGAGGCGCGGCGCTGCCCGGTGGTGCTGGACCCGGTGCTGGCCGCGAGCAACGGGCCGGCGAGCCATGACGCGGACGACGCGGCCTGGCTGGCGGCGATGCGCCGGCTCGCCGGCCAGGTGAGCGTGGTGACGCCGAACCTGCCCGAGGCGCAGCGGCTGGGCGACCTGTCGATGGCGCGGGCCCTGGTGCTGAAGGGGGGGCATGCGAGCGGTGCGCTGAGCCTGGACGAGGTGGTCGAAGGGCCGCGCCGCGCGCTGCTGGCGTCGCCGCGCCAGGCCGGCTCGGCCCATGGCAGCGGCTGCGTGTTTGCGGCGGCACTGGCCGGCATGCTGGCCCAGGGCTGGGGCGTGTTCGATGCGGCGTGCGAGGCCAAGCTCCGGGTGGCGGCCGGCATCGCCCAAGGGATGCAGGTCGGGCCGGGGCGGCCGAACACGCACCCGGCCGCGCGGCTGGACAGCGCGCACCTGCCGGCCTTCCGCTGGCGCGGCGACCTGTTCACCGAGGGCGCGCCCTTCGCGCCGCTGAGCGGGCCGCTGGGCTTCTATGCCGTGCTGCCGGATGCGGACTGGATCGAGCGGGCGCTCGCGATGGGGGTGCGCACGCTGCAGCTGCGCATCAAGGCGGGCAGCCTGCCGGCGGCGGAGCGCGATGCGCAGTTGCGCGCGGCGGTGGCGGCGGCGCGTGCCGTGCCGGGCGCGCAGCTGTTCGTCAACGACCACTGGCGCGCGGCGCTGGAGCTGGGAGCCTACGGCGTGCACCTGGGCCAGGAAGACGTCGCCGAGGCGGACCTGGACGCGCTGCGCGCCGGCGGGCTGCGTCTGGGGCTGAGCACGCACACGCCGCTGGAGATGTCGCGCGCGCATGCGCTGCGGCCGTCGTACGTCGCGATCGGGCCGGTGTACCCGACGACGCTGAAGGCGATGGCGTACGAGCCGGTCGGGCTGCCGCGGCTGGCGGCCTGGACGGCGCGGCTGAAACCGGCCTATCCGGTGGTGGCGATCGGCGGCATCAGCCTCGAGCGCGCCGCGGACGTGATGGCCTGCGGGGTCGATTCGATCGCGGTGGTCAGCGCGCTGACGCAGGCCGGAAATCCCCAGCGCACCGTCGGCGCCTTCGCGGCGCTCGTAGCCCGGATGGAGCGCAGCGCAACCCGGGAGCGGCCGTCGACGTGAGCGACGGTCCCCGGATTGGCATCCGGGCTACGGCTTCGGTTCCGCCACGAAGCCGATGCGGTTGAGGCCCGCCTTCTGCACGATGCCGATGAGCTCCGCGACGCGGCCATAGGGCACCGTCCGGTCGGCCCGCAGCTGCACCTCGGTCGCCGGGTTCTTCACCGCCGCCTGCGCCACGCGCTCGGCGAGCACCTCCGGCGTCACCGCCTCGTCGCCGACGTAGAGCCGGCCCTGCGGGTCGATCGCCACCGCGATGAAGGCCGGCGTGTCGCCGGCCGTCGCCCCCTCGGCCTGCGGCAGGTCGAGCTTCAGGCTCGCGCTCATCAGCGGCGCGGTGATCATGAAGATCACCAGCAGCACCAGCATGACGTCGATCAGCGGCGTCATGTTGATCTCGCTCATCGGCGCCGGGCCGGTCGTGCGTTCGAGCCGTCCGAAGGCCATCGCGGTGCCCCCCTGCTCAGACGGCCGCGCCGCCGCGCTCGACCATGAGCTCGCGCAGGTCGTGGGCGAAGCCTTCCAGCTCGGCTTCGCAGGCGCCGACGCGCTTGCCGAACACGTTGTACGCCAGCACCGCGGGGATCGCGACGGCCAGCCCGGCCGCCGTCATCACGAGCGCCTCGCCGACCGGGCCCGAGACCTTGTCGATGCTGATCGAGCCCGCGGCCGAGATGCTCAGCAGCGCGTGGTAGATGCCCCAGACCGTGCCGAACAGGCCGATGAAGGGGGCCGTGCTGCCGATCGACGCCAGCAACACCTGGCCGAACTGCAGCTGCCCCAGCACCGCATGCAACGCATCGCGCAGGCGCCGGGTGAGCTGCGAATCGAGGCGGCCGTGGCCCTCGAGCGTGCCGGCCGGCGCCTCGGCCAGCGCCGCGGCGAGCAGCGGCTGCAGCACGCCCTCGCGATCGAAGGTGCCGAGCTGCTCGCGCCCGCCGTCAAGCGAGGGCGCGGACCAGAAGGCCGGCACGGCGCGCGCGATGTCGCGGCGCACGCGGCGCAGCAGCCAGCCTTTCCAGAAGATCAGCACCCAGGCGCTGACCGACATCATCAGCAGCAGCGCGGCGACGCCGCGCGTGATCAGGTCACCCTGCTGCCAGAAGTGCGCGAGGCCTGCCATGTGCGGTCACAGGCCCAGGACGTCGTTCATGTCGAACAGGCCGCTGCTGCGCGACGCCAGGAAGCGCGCCGCGCGCAGGCTGCCCTGGGCGTAGGTGGTGCGGCTGGAGCTCTTGTGCGTGATCTCGACGCGCTCGCCGATGCCGGCGAACATCACCGTGTGGTCGCCGATGATGTCGCCGCCGCGCACGGTGGCGAAGCCGATGGTCGACGGGTCCCGCGCGCCGGTGATGCCTTCACGCCCGTAGACGGCGCACTCCTTCAGGTCGCGGCCGAGGGCCTTCGCGACCACCTCGCCCATCGCGAGCGCGGTGCCGCTGGGGGCGTCGACCTTGTGGCGGTGGTGCGCCTCGAGCACCTCGATGTCGTAGCCGTGGTCCAGCGCGCGCGCCGCGATGTCGAGCAGCCTGAGCACGACGTTGACGCCCACGCTCATGTTGGGCGACATCATGATGGCCAGGTGCTGCGCATGCGCGGCGATCTCCGCCTTCTGCGCGTCGCTGAAGCCGGTGGTGCCGATCACGGCCTTGACGCCGAGCGCGCGGCAGGCGGCCAGGTGGGCCAGCGTGCCCTCGGGGCGGGTGAAGTCGATCAGCACCTGGGCGCCGGCCAGGCCCTGGTGCAGGTCGCTCACGATGCGCACGCCGCTCTCGCGGCCGAGCCAGGCGGTGGCGTCGGCGCCGAGGGCGGGGCTCGTCGGCTGGTCGAGGGCGCCGGCGAGCACGCAGTCGTCGGCGGCCGAGACCGCCTCGATCAGCATGCGGCCCATGCGGCCGCTGGCGCCCGCGATGGCGATGCGCAGGGGGGCCGGGCCGTTCACGAACGCTCCAGCGGCGGGTAGCTGCGGATCGGGCCTTCGGGCGCAGAGGCGGCGGGCTCCGGCGGCTTGGGCGGCACTGGCAGCGCGTTGAGCTGCTCCTCGGTGAGGGCGAGCGGCGGGGCGTTGCGCGAGGTCTTGAAGGTGTCGATGGAGGCGACGAAGTCGCGCTCGCTGGGCAGTTCGGGGCCGTCGATGCTGACCAGCTTGTCGCCGTCGAACATCACGACGACGCTGCGCTGCTGCGGCTCGGCGCCCTGGCGCTTGATGGTGAAGACGTAGTCCCAGCGGTTGGCGTGGAAGGCGTCGGTGAGCAGCGGCGAGCCGAGCACGTCGCGCACCTGGGCGCGGGTCTGGCCCGGCTTGACCAGCGCGACCTGTTCCTTGGTCAGCACGTTGCCCTGGACCACTTCGACGCGGTAGGGGGTGATGACGCCGAGGAAGTTGTCCGACGATTGCAGTGAGCTGCAGCCGGCGAGCAGCACGGCGGCCAGGAACGGGATGGATCGCATGTGATGGGGGGTGCGCGCGTGGAGGCGGGCATCAACCTCGATATGATGCATCGATTCTAGCGGGTGACCCCGGCCGACCCGCCCGGCTGCACCCCGATTTGCACCCTGCCTGACCGAGTACCCCGCCATGTCCAACGCCGACGAACTGAAGAGCAGCGGCCTGAAGGCCACGTTGCCGCGCATCAAGATCCTCGACGTCTTCCAGAACGCGAGCCAGCGCCACATGACGGCGGAAGACGTGTACAAGGCCCTGCTGACCGAAGGGGCGGACATCGGCCTCGCGACCGTGTACCGGGTGCTGATGCAGTTCGAGCAGGCCGGCATCCTGTCGCGCAACCATTTCGAGTCGGGCAAGGCGGTGTTCGAGCTCAACGAGGGCAAGCACCACGACCACCTGGTATGCCTGGACTGCGGCAAGGTCGAGGAGTTCTACGACGCCGAGATCGAGAAGCGGCAGAAGAACGTCGCGCATGCGCGCGGCTTCGAGCTGCAGGACCACGCCCTCGCGCTCTACGCCGTCTGCACCAAGAAGAACTGCGAGAACAAGAAGTAGCCCGGATGGAGCGAAGCGGAATCCGGGAGCGGCCCTCGACATGTGCGGGGCGATCCCCGGATTGGCATCCGGGCTACCCGAAGTCAGGATTCTGCATCGCGCGTTGGTGGCGTTCTATGAACTCGCGGTAGGTGTCGATCCCGCGCAGCTGCAGGATGGTGTTGCGCACCGCCGCCTCCACCAGCACCGCCAGGTTGCGCCCCGCGTCCACCGCGATCACCACCTTGCGCACCGGCACGTTCAGGATGTCCTCGCTCAGCGGCTCGTAGGGCAGGCGCTCGAAGTCGCGCTCGAGCGTCTCCTTGCGCACCAGGTGCACGATCAGCTTCAGCCGCATCTTCCGGCGCACCGCCGTCTCGCCGAAGATCGCCTTGATGTCCAGCAGGCCGATGCCGCGCACCTCGAGCAGGTTCATCAGCAGCTCCGGGCAGCGCCCTTCCAGCGCCGTCTGCGAGATGCGGAACAGGTCGACCGCATCGTCGGCCACCAGCCCGTGCCCGCGCGAGATGAGCTCCAGCCCCAGCTCGCTCTTGCCCAGCCCCGACTCGCCCGTCAGCAGCACCCCCACGCCCAGGATGTCCATGAACACCCCGTGCCGCGTGGTGCGCTCGGCGAACAGCTGGCTCAGGTAGCCCCGCACCACGTCGATCACGTGGCCGGCGGACTCGTCGGTGACGAACAGGGGGATGTCGGCCCGGTCGCACAGCGCCACCAGGCGGTTCGGCGGCACCTGCTTGTCGGCCACGATCACCACCGGCGGCTCCAGCGTCACGATGCGCTGGATCCGGCGTTCCTGGTCCTCGGGCGAGGCGTCCTGCAGGTAGGCCACCTCGCGCCGGCCCACGATCTGCACCCGGTAGGGGTGGATGTAGTTCAGGTAGCCGACCAGGTCGGCCGCGGACTGCGCATTGCGCACCGCCGCCTCGTCGAAGCGGCGCTCCGGATGGGCGTGGCCGGCGATCCATTCCCAGCGCAGCGCCGGGCGGTGTTCCTCGAAGAGCGCTTCCGCGCTGATGACCGAGGGCTTCACGTGCTGCCGCTCCCCGTCGACCCGCGCCGGTGGGTCACGCCACCGATTTCAGCGGTTCCCAATTGGAAATCAGCTCGTGCACCCGGGCCGCCGGGGTTTCGCTCTTCAGGCGCTCGCGCAGCTCGCGGTCGCTCAGCATCTCGGCAATCTCGGACAGGATCTCCAGGTGGCGCTGCGTCGCCGCCTCGGGCACCAGCAGGAAGATCAGCAGGCTCACCGGCTCGTCGTCCGGCGCATCGAAGGGGATCGGCTGCTGCACCCGCACCACCGCGGCCAGCGGGTTCTTGAGGCCCTTGATGCGACCGTGCGGGATCGCCACGCCGTGCCCCAGGCCCGTCGAGCCCAGGCGTTCGCGGGCGAACAGGTTGTCGGTGACCGTGGCACGCGCAATGGCATGCTGGTTTTCGAACAGCAGGCCCGCATGCTCGAACGCACGCTTCTTGCTGGTGGCCTCCACGTCGATCAGGACGTTGGTCACGGGGAGAATGGCGGCGAGTCGGTTCATCGGCGGGTCACTTCTGGCCTCGTACGGAGGCGTTCACTCGGCGAGATGCACGTACAGGTTTAACGATAAATTATAGAAACCGGGTTGACTGCGCAGCGCCCTGGGTGCCGACCCGAGGCCAAATTCTGCACGCATCGCTGCATCGCAGCAACGAACTGCACCAGAACGGCACAAAAAAGCGGCCCGCGGGCCGCCTTTCCGAGCGATCCGTCAAGACGCTCACAAGGTGGCGTCAATCCGCTTCGCGGCCACATGGTGGTGGTCCTGCAGCTTGTCCTTGTGGCGGCACACCTGGCGATCCAGCTTGTCCATCAACTGGTCGATCGCCGCATAGAGGTCTTCATGGCTGTTCTCCACGAAGATGTCCTTGCCCTTCACATGCAGCGTCACTTCGGCCTTCTGCCTGCGTTCCTTCTCCTTCAGCTTTTCGACGGAGAGCAGCACGTTGATGTCCACCACCTGGTCAAAATGGCGCGTGATCCGGTCCAGCTTTGTGAGCACATACTCACGCAGAGCTGGCGTCACCTCAAGGTGGTGTCCGCTGATCGTCAAATTCATGAGGTCTCCTTTCGCAGGGGTGGGAAAAGCCGGGGAGGCTGGAGGGAGGCCTGGGGGACAGGCGCATGGAAAGGCATGGGTACAGACGAAGGACCGGGAGGTCGTTGCGGACCAGTGTGCTCCTGTGAAGGGGGTGTGACAAGCAAAAGACACCCGCGAAAACACGGTATGGGTCGCCCCTCTGGACGAGGAGGCCCTCCGCGTGCGAAGGTTCACGGCTTGACCCGGCCGGCGTCCGGGCTGCCTGCTCAGCGTGCCGGCGCGGTGTTCAGGCGCAGTTGACCGACCCAGGCGACGGCGGCCAGCGTCAGCGCCGCCGACAGCCAGCCGGTGCTCGCGTAGCCGGTGACGTGGCCGAGCGCGTCGCGCCCGATCAGCAGGCCGCCGACGAAGGCCGCCGCCCCCATCGCCGCCGACTGCATTGCGCTGTTCAGGCTCATGAAGGTGCCGCGCAGCGCCGGCTGGGTGGTGGCCGTGACGATCGCCATGCTGGGCACCATGCGGCCCGAGACGAAGACGAAGAACAGCGTCGTCACCGTCACCAGCACCCACAGCGGGACCGTCGGCAGGTGCGTGAGCGCGAGCATCGGCAGCATCGAGGCCAGCGCCACCAGGCGGAAGGTCGGCACCTTGCCCCAGCGGTCGCTGAGCTGGCCCCAGAGCTGGGCGGTGAACAGCGTCGTCACGCCGCCCGCGAGGTAGATCAGCGGCACCTGGGCCGCCGACATGCCGAGGTTGGTGGTGGTGTAGATCGTGATGTAGGGGATGATGGAGAAGCCGGCCGACATCACCAGCATCGTGAAGCCGAAGGCGCGCCAGTGGTTGGCGTCGCGCAGCACCGCCGCCAGGCTGTGCAGCGGCGAGGGCCGGACGGCCTGGAGGTGGCCGTCGAGCCGCGGCAGCGCACGCAGCCCGACCGCGCCGACGATCGCGCACAGGGCCGCGATCACGATGAACGGCGCATGCCAGCCGAGGGCATTGGCCAGCAGCAGCGAGGCCGGCACCCCGGCCACGGTCGACAGCGAGAACGCGCCCATGACGATGCCCATCGCGCGCCCGCGTCGCTCGAAGGGGATGGCGTCGCCGACGATGGTCTGCACCAGCGCGCCCATCACGCCGCCGAAGGCGCCGGCGGCGATGCGCGCGGCCATCAGGCTGGCGAAGCCGGGGGCCAGGCCGCAGGCCAGGGTGGCGAGCGCGAAGGCGGCGTAGAGCGACAGCAGCAGCGTCTTGCGCTCGAAGCGGTCGATGTAGAGGGTCGCGAGCAGGCCGGAGGCCCCGGCGGCCAGCGTGTAGGCCGAGACGAGCAGGCCGAACTTCGCGTCGCTGATGCCGAACAGGGCCGTGAACTGCGGCCCGAGCGGCATCATGATCATGAAGTCGAGGATGTGCGTGAAATTGACCGCGGCGAGTGTCAGCAGCAGCCAGCGTTCGGCGGTCGGGATCGGGGCCAGGGCGGGGCGGGTCATCGGGAGGGGACTGTAGCGGGTTGATGGCGCCGATGCACGGATGTGATAATCCGCCGTTGACCACCTGCGCGCGCCGGAGCCCTGCATGCTGAATGTGTTCACGCTGGTCAACGGCCGGCTGTTTCAGGAAGAGATCGCGAGCGCCGACACCCTGGCCCACGTGACGCCGGTGTGGGTCGACCTCGAGGCGCCGACGCCCGAGGAGAAGAGCTGGATCGCCGAGCACTTCGGCGTCACCATCCCCGAGGACGTGGTCGACGACGACCTGGAAGAGTCGGCCCGCTTCTACGAGGAAGACAACGGCGAGCTGCACATCCGCTCCGACTTCCTGATCGACGACGACGAGACGCCGCGCAACGTGCGCGTGGCCTTCATCCTGCACAACAAGGTGCTGTTCTCGATCCACGGCGAGGACCTGCCGGTGTTCCGCCTGCTGCGCCTGCGCGCGCGGCGCATCCCGGCGCTGATCGAGGACGCGAAGGACGTGCTGCTCAAGCTCTACGACGCCGACGCCGAGTACAGCGCCGATGCGCTGGAAGGCATCTACGACAGCCTCGAGGCGGTCGGTGCGCGGGTGCTGAAGAAGGAGATCACCGACAGCGACGCCGCCCAGGTGCTGGCCGCGATCGCGCGCGAGGAGGACCTGAACGGCCGCATCCGCCGCAACGTGATGGACACGCGGCGCGCCGTCAGCTTCATGATGCGCAGCCGGATGCTGAACGCCGAGCAGTTCGAGGAATCGCGCCAGATCCTGCGCGACATCGACTCGCTGGACAGCCACACGGCCTTCCTGTTCGACAAGATCAACTTCCTGATGGATGCGACGGTCGGCTTCATCAACATCAACCAGAACAAGATCATCAAGCTGTTCTCGGTGGCCAGCGTCGCGCTGCTGCCGCCGACGCTGATCGCCAGCATCTACGGGATGAACTTCAAGTTCATGCCGGAGCTGGACTGGCAGCTGGGCTATCCGTATGCGCTGGTGTTGATGCTGCTCAGCGTGATTGCCCCTTTCTGGTATTTCCGCCGCAAGGGCTGGCTGTAGCCGACAGACCTGGAGGTTCGACATGGCACTGCGTTCCGTCCTGTTCCTGGCAGCCGGTGCGCTGCTCGTGTCCGCGGCCCCGGCCGCCTGCCTGAGCGATGCGCAGGCGGTCGAGCTGGTCGACAGCTTCTTCGCGAAGACGCCCGCGCCGACGCCCGAGGGGCTGAGCGAGGAGGACGGCGCCTGCTCGCGGCGCAAGGTCAACAACCTGCTCTCGCTGCGCCATGGCGCGGTCGTCGGCTACAAGGCCGGCCTCACCAACCCGGCGGTGCAGAAGCGCTTCGGCACCGACCACCCGACCTGGGGCGTGCTCTACGACGGCATGCTGCTGCCCGGGGGCTCGACGGTCGACGCGGCCTTCGGCGCCCGCCCGCTGTTCGAGGCCGACCTGCTGGTGCGCGTGAAGAGCGCGGCCATCAACCATGCGCGCACGCCGGCCGAGGTGCTGGACGCGATCGACCAGGTCATCCCCTTCATCGAGCTGCCCGACCTGGTGGTGCAGGCCCCGTCGAAGCTCAACGGGGCCGGCGTCGGCGCCATCAACGTCGGCGCCCGCCTGGGCATCGTCGGCCAGCCCCTCCCGGTGCCGGCGACGCGCGGCGAACGCTACGCGCTGCTCGACGCGCTGCGCGACATGACGGTGCGCCTGACCGACGGCGACGGCGCCGAGCTCGCGCGCGGCAAGGGCAGCGACATCCTCGGGCACCCGCTGGAGGCGGTGGTCTGGCTTGCCGCGGCGCTCCAGAAAGAGGAGCGCACGCTCGAAGTCGGGCAACTGATCAGCCTCGGCTCGTTCTCGCCGCTGCTGCCGCCCCGGCCGGGCCTGCGCGTCAACGCGCACTACGACGGCCTGCCCGCCGCCGTGCCGGTCTCCGTCGGCTTTCGCTAGGCCCCGGGCCTGCGATCAGGCCGGCCGCCGCAGCGTGAACTGCATGACGCCGGTGTTGCCGGTCGCGAAGGCGGCCTCGCAGTAGGCGAGGTAGAACTCCCAGGTGCGCATGAAGCGGGTGTCGAAGCCGAGCTGCCGCACCCGCGCGTCCTCGGCCTGGAAGCGTTCGCGCCAGCGGCGCAGCGTCTCGGCATAGTCGGCGCCGAAGGACAGCTCGTCGATCACCTCCAGGCCGGCCTGCGCCGCCGCGGCGCGGAAGGCCTGCGGGCTCGGCAGCAGGCCGCCCGGGAAGATGTACTGCTGGATGAAGTCGGTCGAGCGCACGTAGCGCTCGAACAGGTCGTCGCGGATCGTGATGGTCTGGATGCAGGCCCGGCCGCCGGGCTTGAGCTGGCGGTTCAGCATCGCGAACCAGCCGGGCCAGTAGTCGCGGCCGACCGCCTCGAACATCTCGATCGACAGGACCGCGTCGTAGGGGCCGTCGTCGATGTCGCGGTAGTCCTGCAGGCGCAGCTCGCCCGGCAGGCCGGCTTCGGCCAGGCGCCGCCGGCCCCAGGCGAGCTGTTCCGGCGACAGCGTCACGCCGGTCACCGGTGCGCCGAACTCGCGCGCCGCGCATTCGGCGAGCGCGCCCCAGCCGCAGCCGACCTCGAGCACCCGGTCGCCGGGGCGCACGCCGCAGGCCGACAGCGCACGCCGCACCTTGGCCCACTGCGCGGCCTCCAGGTCGCCGGCCGGGTTGCCCTCGAACCAGGCGCTGGAGTAGTTCATCGTCGGGTCCAGCCACAGCCGGTAGAACTCGTTGCCGAGGTCGTAGTGGGCGTGGATGTTGCGGCGGCTGCCGCGCCGCGAGTTGCGGTTCAGCAGGTGGCGCACGCGGTAGAGCAGGGCGCCCCACCAGCGGCCGTAGACCACGTCCTCGAGCGCCTCGCGGTTGGCGATGAACAGGCGCAGCAGCGCCGCGAGGTCGGGCGTGGTCCAGTCGCCGGCGATGTAGGTCTCGGCGAAGCCGATGTCGCCGCTGCGCAGGGCGGCGGTGCAGACCTTCCAGTCCAGCAGCCGGATCGCGGCGCGCAGCTCCCCGCCGTGGCCGAAGTGCAGCTGGCTGCCGTCGGGCAGCTGGACGTCCAGCGAGCCGTGCGTCAGGCGTTCGAGCAGGCGCAGCACCGGCCGCGCGGACAGCGGGACGGTGGCGGACAGGGAGGGCGGCACATGGCGGGTCGTCGGGCTGGGCAACGGCATGGTGGGGCGTCTCGGCGGCGGGCGGGTCAGCGGGTCACGAAGCGCTCCGGCGGGGCCGGCTTGCGCACGAAGGGCACGCGCGCCCAGGCCAGCTTCAGCGCCTGCCAGTGGATGCGCGCGACGACGCCGAGCGTCATCAGCGGCATGCCGAAGAAGGCGGCGCGCGCGCTGGCGGCCGACAGCGGCTGGAGCGCCCCCGACACGCTGGTGCGGATCAGCGGCCCCTGGTCGTCGTCGTGGTCGATGCGTGCAATGGTCCTCATCGTGCTGTCGATACGCGGATCCGGCGCGGCTGGATGCAGTCCGCGGTGCAGGAAGCGGAAGCGGTAGCGGCCGTGGGTCCGGCAGAAGGGCGAGACGTGGAACACCTTGTCGGCGCTCAGCTCGCGTCCCCACCCGAGCGCCGGGCCCTGCAGCAGGTAGCAGTGGCGCTCGCCGAAGGTGTTGTTCACCTCGACGACGATCGCGCCCAGGCTGCCGTCGCGGCGATGGCAGTACCAGAAGCTCACCGGCTTGAAGGTGTGCCCCAGCACGCGCGGCAGGCAGTGCAGCCAGGCCTCGCCCTGCGTCGCCTCGGCCAGGCCTTCGGCGGCGAGCAGCTCGTCCAGCCAGGCGAGGCAGTCGTCGCGGCCGTCGCCATGGTCGCGGTCGCTGAAGCTCACCAGCCCGAAGCGGTTGCGGCGCAGCGCCGCGCAGGGCGCGTCGCGCAGCGTGCGCAGCGGCAGCAGCAGGAAGTAGCTGGCGTACGCGAATCGGTGGGCCACCGGGCGCAGCCGTTCGTGGCGGACCTGGCCGGTGCCGATCAGTGCCTGCGCCTGGCCCGGCGTGGCAGGGATGCCTTCGTGCTGCGCACTGCGGTCTGTGCCGTTGGGACGGCTCGGCAGGCTCACTGGAGTACCTTCGTGCTGCGCACTCCGGTATTCGCCCTTGGGGCGGCCCGGCGGGCTCATGCCGCCTCGCGCCGCGCCGGCTCGCGGGCGCGCCAGGCATCGACCACGGCCAGGCCCGACATCAGCCCGTCCTCGTGGAAGCCGTAGCGCGTCCAGGCGCCGCAGAACCAGGTGCGCTGGCGGCCCTGGAGCCCGGGCACGCGCTGCTGCGCCGCGATCGCGGCCAGGTCGAACACCGGGTGGGCGTAGTCGTATTCGCCGTGGACGAGCTCCGGCCGCGGCTCGCGCACCGGGTTCAGCGAGACGATCACCGGCGTGTTGAAGGGCAGCGGCTGCAGGCGGTTGATCAGGTAGTGCAGGCAGACCCGCGCCGACTCGCGCGAGGCGTCGGGCGCGCGCTCGTAGTTCCACGCCGCCCAGGCGCGGCGCTGCGCCGGCAGCAGGCCGGCATCGGTGTGCAGCACCGCCCGGTTGCGCTGGTAGCGGATGGCGCCCAGCACCTCGCGCTCGTCGGGCGTGGCGTCCTGCAGCAGCGCGAGCGCCTGGTCGCTGTGGCAGGCGAGCACGACGTCGTCGAAGTGCTCGCTGCCGCCGGCGTCGGTGACGACCTGGGCGCCGGCGGGCGTGCGGTGCACCGCGCGCACCGGCGTGTCCTTCCGGGCGTCGGGGATGCGCGCCAGCATCTTGCGCACGTACTGCCGGGCGCCGCCGTCGACGGTGAACCAGCGCGGCCGGTTCGCCACCTGGAGCAGCCCGTGGTTGTGGCAGAAGCGGATCATGGTCGCGATCGGGAACGCCAGCATCTGCGAGGTCGGGCAGGACCAGATGCTGCCCACCATCGGCAGGAAGTACCAGTCGCGGAAGGCGCGCGAGAAGCGGTGCGCGTCCAGGAAGTCGCCGATCGGCTGCCGCAGCCGGGCCTCGTCGCCGCGGCGGGCGAGGTTCGTGGCGAGGCGGTTGAAGCGCAGCACCTCGGCCAGCATGCCGAGGAAGGCCGGCCGCAACAGGTTGCGGCGCTGGGCGAAGACGCCGGCCAGGTCGCTGCCGCTCCACGCCAGCCCGTCGCCCGGGGCCTGCACCGAGAACGACATGTCGGTGGCCGTGCTGGCGATGCCGAGCTCGCCGAACAGCGCGATCAGGTGCGGGTAGGTGCGTTCGTTGAAGACCAGGAAGCCGGTGTCGATGCCCTGCGTGACGCCGTCGAGCGTGAAGTCGACGGTGTGGGTGTGGCCGCCGAAATACGGGCCGGCCTCGAACAGCGTGACCCTCGCTTCGCCGGCCAGTCGGTAGGCCACCGACAGGCCGGAGATGCCGGAGCCGATGACGGCGATGCGCCGCATCGCCGCTCAGCCCGCGCGGTCCGCGGCAGGGCTGCCGGGACCGGGAATAAAAACCGCTGCACAGCGCCCCGTGACGAAGGAGGGAGGGAGGAGGGAGGAGGAGAACCGCCCCGGGATTTCAGCCTGCGGAGCAGGCCGGCTGTGCAACGTGAGAACTGGATCCAAACCGTGCCCGTCGGATAGAGCGGCCAAACCACCCCGTCCAACGTTCACGGCACTTGAGACGCCCTGTGTGGCGTCGAGTTCCCTTGCTGTATGAAAATTTTCATGTCTGCAGATGACGACGGCTGGGCGCATCGCGGCCTCACTTCGCGGCAAGTTGCCGCTCGACCTCGCGCACGAAGGCGGCGTCGTCGGGCTCCACGCTGCTGCCGAAGCTCTGCACCGTGCTGCCGTCGCGGGCGACAAGATACTTGTGGAAATTCCACTTCGGCAGCGCCCCGGTGCGCTGGCGCAGCTCGGCGTACAGCGGGTCGAGCTGGGGCCCGGCGCCGGCGCTGACCCGGGTCTTGGTGAACATCGGGAACTTCACGCCGAAGGTGTTTTCGCAGAAATCCGCGATTTCCTTGCTTGAGCCCGGCTCCTGCGCGCCGAAATCGTTGGAAGGAAAGCCCAGCACCACCAATCCGCGTTCCCGGTAGCGCTCGTACAAGGCTTCCAGGCCTTTGTACTGCGGCGTGAATCCGCAGAAGCTCGCGGTGTTGACGACCAGCACGACGCGTCCGGCGTACTGGCACAGGTTCTGCGGTTTCTCGTCCTGCAGGCGTGGCACCTCGCGGTTCAGCAGCGCCGGGCAGGCCGGTGCGGCGAAGGCCGGTGCGCCGGCCAGCGCCAGGGCGAGCAGCAGTGCGTGGTTTCTCCAGGTCATGTCAATTCCTTGTCCAGGTCAAAGTCAGACTTCATGATGCCTTTTCCCGCTTTTTCCCATGTGCTGTCCGGTCGGGGCCTGGAGAATGGGGCCTTGTGATGAAGCACCCGACGCTGTCGATTGCCGCCGTCGAGCGCGACACCGGCCTCAGCAAGGACACCTTGCGGGTCTGGGAGCGACGCTACGGCTTCCCGCTGCCCGAGCGCGATGCGCTGGGCGAGCGCGCCTACCCGCTCGACCAGGTCGAGAAGCTGCGCCTGGTGCGCCGCCTGCTGGACGGCGGGCACCGCCCCGGGCGGGTGGTCGCGATGCCCATCGACGAGCTGCGCCGGCTGAGCGAAAGCAGCCCCGAGCCGGTGCACGCCGTGGCGGCGGTCACGCTCGAGCCGATGGCTCCGTCCCTCTACAGCTACCTGGATCTGGTTCGTGCCCATGACCTGCCGGCCCTGCGGCGTCAGCTGACCCTGGCCCAGCTGAGCCTGGGCCTGAGCCGCTTCGTCCTTGAAGTGGTGGTTCCGCTCAATACGCTGATCGGCGACGCCTGGATGCGCGGGCAGCTGGAGATCTTCGAGGAGCACGCCTGTTCGGAGGCGATGCAGGTGGTGATGCGCCAGGCGCTGTACCGCATCCCCGAGCCGCCGCCGGAGGCCGCCCCGACCGTGCTGCTGACGACGCTGCCGGGCGAGCCGCACGGCCTGGGGCTGCTGATGGCGGAGGCGCTGCTCGGGCTCGACGGGGCGCGCTGCGTCTCGCTCGGTCTGCAGACGCCGCTGTGGGATACGGTGCTGGCGGCGCAGGCCTTCCGGGCCGACGTCGTGGCGCTGGCCTTCAGCGGGGCGAGCCCGCCGCAGCAGGTGAGCGACAACCTGGCCGAGCTGCGGGCCAAGCTGCCGCCGTCGGTGGAGCTCTGGGTGGGCGGGTCGGCGCCCGTGCTGCACCGCCGCACGCCGGCGGGGGTGCGCGCGCTGGCCAGCCTGGCGGCCCTGCAGGGCGAGCTGCGGCGCTGGCGCGGGCGGTAGAAACCTTGCGCCGATGTCCCGTGTGACGGACTGTCACGGACGGCCGTCTAAAATGCCGCCCGGACTTCCACAGGCCTACCCATGCTTTACCCCGAACTGTTCAAGCAACTCGAGGCTGTCCGATGGAACATGGACACCGACATCCCCTGGGATGAGTTCGATGGCAGCCAGCTCAGCGAAGAGCAAGCCCAGACCATCAAGATGAATGCCATCACCGAGTGGGCGGCGCTGCCGGCCACCGAGATGTTCCTGCGCGACAACCGCGACGACAGCGATTTTTCCGCCTTCATGAGCGTCTGGTTCTTCGAGGAGCAGAAGCACTCGCTGGTGCTGATGGAATACCTGCGGCGCTTCCGTCCCGACCTGGTGCCGAGCGAGGAGGAGCTGCACGCGGTGCGCTTCGAGTTCGACCCGGCGCCGGCGCTGGAGACGCTGATGCTGCATTTCTGCGGCGAGATCCGGCTGAACCACTGGTACCGCCGTGCCGCCGAGTGGCACAGCGAGCCGGTGATCAAGGCGATCTACGAGACGCTGGCGCGCGACGAGGCCCGCCATGGGGGCGCCTACCTGCGCTACATGAAGCGGGCGATGCAGAAGTTCGGCGACGAGGCGCGGGCCGCCTTCGCGAAGGTCGGCGTGCTGATGGCGAGCGCGCGCCGCACGGCGCAGGCGCTGCACCCGACGAACCTGCACGTGAACGTCAAGCTGTTCCCGCGCGACACCATCCAGAGCCGCCTGCCGAACCCGGAGTGGCTGGAGCAGTGGCTGGACCGCCAGATCCAGTTCGATGCGGTGTGGGAGAACAAGGTCGTCGAGCGCATCCTGCACAACATGAGCCTGCTGATGGAGCGCAGCTTCGCGAGCGTCCAGGAACTCAACCGCTTCCGCAAGGAGATGGCGGCGGCGCTGGGCGCGGCGGCGAAGGGCATGCCCGGCGCGCAGCCGGCCTGATGGCCGGGTTCGTCGACAAGCTGTGCCCGCGCGACGGGCTGGCGGCGCGCCTGGCCGCGCTGCCGCGCCCGCTCGTGTTCACGAACGGCGTGTTCGACATCCTGCACCGCGGGCATGTGAGCTACCTCGAGAAGGCGCGGGCGCTGGGCGGCAGCCTGGTGCTGGGGCTCAACAGCGATGCCTCGGCGCGCCTGCTCGGCAAGGGTCCGGACCGGCCGCTGAACGCCGAGCTGGACCGCGCCTGCGTGCTGGCCGCGCTGGAGAGCGTGAGCCTGGTGACGCTGTTCGACGAGAAGACGCCGGTGGCGCTGCTCGGCGAGGTGCGCGCCGACCTGTACGTGAAGGGCGGTGACTACGACATGGAGACGCTGGAAGAGACCCGCCTGGTGCGCAGCTGGGGCGGGCAGGCGCTGGCGATCCCCTTTGTCGATGGGTACTCCACGACCGCCCTGGTCAAGCGCATCCGCGGATAGTGTCGCTGCATTCGTAGCCCGGATGCAGCGCAGCGGAATCCGGGAGCGGCGATCGAAGTGAGAGACGATCCCCGGATTGGCATCCGGGCTACGGACGGTTCACGACGACGATGCCCACGGCAACGCCCACCAACGCCACCACCAGCCGGGCCGTGACGGGCTCCCCGAGCAGCACCAGCCCCAGCACCAGCCCGAACACAGGCGTCAGCAGCGTAAACGACGCAAGCCGCGTCGCCGGGTAGTGCCGCACGAGCCAGAACCACATCAGGTAGCTGGCCGACGTGACGACGACGACCTGGAACGCGAGCGAGCCCCACGCGATCGGCGACAGCGCGTGCGGCAGCGGCCGCCCGGTCGCGAGCGCCGCCAGCCCGAGCAGCACGCCCGACACCGCCAGCTGGTAGAGCAGCGTCTTCTCGGCCGAGGCGCTCGACAGCCTCGTGCCGCGGATGGCGAGCGTCGTCGCGCCCCACAGCACGCCGGCTGTCACGCCCAGCGCATCGCCGATCCACTGGTGCGCGCCCACCGCTGGCTGCGAGAAGCCCTCCGCAAACGCCCATGCCACGCCGGCGAAGGCGGCGACCAGCCCGCCCATCTGCAGCGCCGACAGCCGCTCCGCCTTGGCGATGAAGGGCATGCCCAGCGCCACCACGAAGGGCGAGAGGTAGATGAACACCACCATTCGCGAGGCGCTGGTGAACTGCAGCCCGATGAAGATGCAGACGAACTCGGCGGCGAACAGCGCGCCCGCGAGCAGCCCGCCGGGCAGGGTGCCGTCGCGCTCGAACAGCCGGATGCCGCGCAGCCGCGCCCAGGCGAACACCAGCAGCCCGCCGCCCAGCGAGCGCAGCGCCGCCTGCTGCAGCGGCGGCACCTCGGGCAGCGCCGCCTTCGCGGCCACCTGGTTCAGCCCCCACAGCAGGCACAGCCCGACCAGCGAACCGACGGCAAAGGGATCGAGGCGGCTCTTGCGTTCAGTCATGGTGTCGTGAAGAAAAATGCCGGTGCCCGAGCTCGCCGGCGACGGCACACAGCACGCCCGCCGCCACGCCGGTGGCGTGCGCGATCGGCGCCACGCCGATGTCCCAGCCGTCCAGGTGCTGCACCGGCCCGGCCCAGGGCGATTCGCTCAGCAGCTTGGCCAGCAGCCCGGTGAACAGGCTGGCGCCGATCCAGCGCTGCGCCGGCCGCGTCAGCAGGTGCATGCAGACGACCGCGACCGCCGCATGCATCACGCCCGACAGGCCGCCGTAGTGGCGCAGGCCCGGCTCGACCAGCAGCGCGAGGTGTGTCAGCGGCCAGGCGACGGCCCACGCGAGCGTGACCCGCGCCGGCACCCGCGCCGAGGCGCCGAGCAGCGCGATCAGCCCCACGCCCAGCAGGTTCGCGACCAGGTGGTGCCGGCTGAAGTGCACGAAGAGCGCCGTCCACCAGCGCCAGGGCTCGCGCCAGGCGAGGTCCGGCTGCCAGTCGATCGCGGACGTGGGCAGGGCCTGCGCGGCCAGCGTCGCGACAAACATGAAGGCCGCCAGCGCGACCCAGGCGTGCCGGCCGATCCAGGACCAGGACCCGATCGCCCCGCCGCCGGCCCTCACGTCGCCGCGGCGAACACGGCCTGCCACAAGGCCAGCACCGCGCCGCGCTGCGCCTGCAGCGCGGCCGGGTCGACCTGGGTCGGCTGCTCGTCCAGGCGCGCCCGGTGCTGCGCGCGGCGCAGCTCGCGGTAGGCGTCGGCCGCCGCCGTGCCCACGCCGGCCGGCAGCAGCCCGCAGGCCTCGGCCCGCTGCAGCAGCGCGATGTTGCCGACGTTGTCCAGCAGCTCGGGGTGTTGCGCGCCGTGCGCCAGCACCAGGGTCTGCACCGCGAACTCGGCGTCCATCATGCCGCCGCGGCTGTGCTTCACGTCGAACAGGCCCTCGCGCACGCTGCGCGCGGCGCCGACGCGTTCGCGCATCGCCCGCACTTCGCCGTGCAGGGCCGGCAGGTCGCGCGGCGCGCACAGCACGGCGCGCCGCACCGATTCGAAGCGCGGCGCGAGCGTCGCGTCGCCGGCGCACCACCGCGCCCGCGTGATGGCCTGGTGTTCCCAGGTCCAGGCGGTGTTGCTGCCGCGTCCGCGCTGGTAGTTCTCGAACGAGGTCAGCGAGGTCACGAGCAGCCCGGCGCCGCCGTTCGGGCGCAGCGCGGTGTCGATGTCGAACAGCTCGCCGGCCGCGGTGCGCAGCGTCAGCCAGCCGATGAACTTGCGCACGAAGGCGGCGTACACCTCGGCGGCGCGGTCGGGGTCGGGCTCGTCGCTGTCGTCGTAGACGAAGACCACGTCCAGGTCGCTGCCGTAGCCCAGCTCCTTGCCGCCGAGCTTGCCGTACGCGATCACCGCGAAGCGCGGCTCGGGCCGGTGGCGCTGCTTCAGGTGGCCCCAGGCCCAGCGCAGCGCGCACTGCAGCGTCGCGTCGGCCAGCGCCGAGAGGTCGTCGGCCACCTGCTCCACCGTGATGTGGCCCTCGACGTCGCGCACCAGGGTGCGGAAGACCTCCGCATGGTGGGCGCGCCGCAGCGTGTCGAGCAGCGATTCCTCGTCGGCCTGGCCCGAGCGTTCCCAGGCCTCGTGGCGCGCCTCCAGGTCGGCGATGAACTCGGCCGGATCGAAGCGGCTGTGCAGCAGGCGCTCGTCGGCCAGCTCGTCGATCACGCCCGGATGCTGCATCAGGTAGCGCATCGGCCAGCGCGCCAGGCCGAGCAGGCGCAGCAGCCGGTTGTGCACCTCGGGGCGCTCGACCAGCAGCGCGAGGTAGCTCTCGCGGCGCAGCAGCGGCTCGACCCAGTCGACGAAGCGCGTGGCGGCGTCCAGCGTGCAGCGGCGGTCGGCCACGGCTTCCACGGTGCGGCTCACGAGCCGTGCGAGGCGCAGCTTGCTGTCGTCGCGCAGCGCCTTGATGCGCGGCTGCCCGCACCAGGCGCGCACGCGCTCGGCCAGCTCGGGCGGCAGGCGCTCGATGAATTCCTCGCTGTCCACCGGCAGCGGGGCCGGGCCGCAGCTCCTGCAGCTGCCGGGTTTCTTGTTCGGGTTGCACGCGGCGGGGGCCTGGCCGTCGTGCAGCAGCGCGTCGAACTCCAGCGCCACCATCTCGCGGGCCGCGCCCAGCAGGTCGAGCAGCTCGCACGAGACCTTGCCGCAGTGCAGGCCCAGGCTGCGCGCGATCCAGTTGAGGTCCTCGTCGTTGGTCGGCAGCAGGTGGGTCTGCTGGTCGTCGAGGAACTGGATGCGGTGCTCGATGCGGCGCAGGAAGGTGTAGGCCTCGGCCAGGCGCTCGGCGCTGGCCGGCTTCATCAGGCCGCCGGCGGTGAGCTTGGACAGCGCCTTCAGCGTCGAGCGGGTGCGGATCTCGGGGAACTGGCCGCCGCGCACCACCAGCAGCAGCTGGACGATGAACTCGATCTCGCGGATGCCGCCGCGCGACAGCTTGACATCGTTGGCGCGCTCGGGCCGGCCGGCGGCGCGGCGCTGCGCCTCGTCGCGCACCTTGCGGTGCAGCTGGCGCAGGCCCTCGAACACGCCGTAGTCCAGGTAGCGCCGGTAGACGAAGCTCGTGACGGTGGCGCGCAGCGCGAGGGCGCGGCCGTTGCGCACGCTCTCGCGCGGCGCCACGACGCGGCTCTTCAGCCAGGCGAAGCGCTCCCACTCGCGGCCCTGCACCTGGAAGTACTCCTCGAGCATCGCCAGGCTCACCACCGGCGGGCCGGAGTTGCCGTTCGGCCGCAGCGCCAGGTCGACGCGGAACACGAAGCCGTCGTCGGTGGTGTCGCCGATCAGCGCGTACAGGGCGCGCGCCAGCTGCGAGAAGTACTCGTGGGCGGTCAGCGGCTGCGCGCCGTCGGTCTGGCCGTCTTCTTCATAGACGTAGACGAGGTCGATGTCGGAGGAGACGTTGAGCTCGCGCGCGCCCAGCTTGCCCATGCCGACGACCCAGAAGTCGATGCGCCGGCCCTCGGCGTTGCGCGGGGCCCCGTAGCGGGCGTCGAGCTCGGCCTGCGCGTGCGCGATGGCGCGGTCGAGCGTGGTCTCGGCCAGCTCGGTCATCGCGCGGGTCACGTCCTCCATCGGCGCGGCCTGCTCGATGTCGAGCACGGCCAGGCGCTCGAGCACCAGGTGGCGCGCCGCGCGCAGCGCGCTGGGCAACGTGCGGCCGCGGGCCAGCAGGGCGTCGATCAGGGCCTCGACGGGATCGCGCGTGGGCAGTCCGGGGGGCAGCAGGGCCAGCTCGTCCGCCAGGCGGCGGCGCACCCGCTGCACGAAGCGGCTGTGCTCGGCACGTGCCGGGCCGGGCATCGGCGGTGCGGCGGTGGTGGTCTCCGGCGCGCCGAGGGTGGTGGACTCTGGACCCATGAGTGAGGCGTTGTGCCCATGTCGGAGCGGGCGGCGCGATTTTGCCCCAGGCGCTATTCCTGTGACGGGCGTAGGCCGGGCGGCCGACGTAAGCTCGGGGGCATCGGCCCGCCCTGCGTGAGGAAGGCCACATTCTTCAGGGAAGACCCCATGCTGATCGCCGCGCTGCAGACGGTCTCGACCCCCCGCGTCGAGGAAAACCTGGACCATGCCCGCCGCCTGATCGCCCGTGCCGCCGAGGCGGGGGCGCGGCTGGTCGGCTTGCCGGAGTACTTCTGCCTGATGGGGCACAGCGACCGCGACAAGCTGGCGCATGCCGAGGCCCCGGGCGACGGGCCGATCCAGGCCATGCTGTCGGAGGCGGCGCGCACGCACGGGCTGTGGGTGATCGGCGGCACCCTGCCGATGCGGGTGCCGGGAGCCGGGGGCGAGCGGGCGCTGAATGCGAGCTGCGTCTACGGGCCGGATGGCGCGCTGGCGGCCCGCTACGACAAGATGCACCTGTTCCGCTACGACAACGGCCGCGAGAACTTCGACGAGGGCCGGGTGCTGGACGCGGGCAGCGAGCCGGTGACCTTCTCGGCCGACGGGCTGCGGGTGGGCCTGAGCATCTGCTACGACCTGCGCTTCCCCGAGCTGTACCGGGCGATGATGTCGCCGCCCTGCGACCTGCTGGCGGTGCCGGCGGCCTTCACGCACACGACCGGGCGGGCCCACTGGGAGCTGCTGCTGCGCGCGCGGGCGGTCGAGAACCAGTGCTACGTGATCGCGCCGGCCCAGGGCGGGCTGCACGAGAACGGGCGCCGCACCTTCGGCCACAGCCTGATCGCCGATCCCTGGGGCGAGGTGATCGCGATGCAGGAGGAAGGCGAGGGCGTGGTGCTCGCGACACTCGACCCGGCGCGCATCGCGCAGGTGCGGATGCAGCTGCCGGCGCTCACGCACCGGCAGGCGCGGTGGATGGTCTCGTAAGTCAGGCCGACGATCCCCGGATTGGCATCCGGGCTACAAAGCGCGGGCGGGCCGAGCGCCGGGCCGCCCCAAGCCGGCCCGCATCCCCGCGGGGGATCGACCGGCGTACCCGCCGGGCGAGCGGTCGTCATCCCTCCGGATGCAGCGAAGCGGAATCCAGGATCAGCCCACCTCGGAGCGCCTGGGCATGTCGGCCCCCCGGCGCGAGCACGTGATGGCTGCCGCCCGGGCCGCGAAGTCGAGGGCCTGGCCCAGCGACGCAGCATCGAGCGAGCCCAGGGCTTCGCCCGACAGCGCGTCCCGCTCCGCCAGCCACGTCAGCAGCGCCGCCTGGAAGGTGTCGCCGGCCCCCACGGTGTCGATCACCGTCACCGCCACCGGCTTCGCCTCGGCCTGCCCGCCGGCCGTCCAGCCGATCGCGCCCTTCGCGCCGCGCGTCACCACCACCAGCTTCACGCCGGCCGCGAGCCACTCCTTTGCCAACTGCGCGGGGTCGGCGTCCGGATACAGCAGCGCCAGGTCCTCGTCGCTCACCTTCAGCAAGTGCGTGCGCGGCAGCATCCACTGCAGCTGCGCGCGCCAGCGCGCCACGTCGGGCTCGACGTTCAGCCGGATGTTGGGGTCGTACGAGATCAGGCAGCGACGGTGCTCGCGCTCCACCAGCGTGCGCAGCGTCCCCGCGATCGGCTCGACCACGGTGTTGTACGAGCCCACATGGATCACCTTCGCGTCTGCCGGCACGCGCGACAGCGCTTCCACCGGCACCTCGCGGTCGGCCGCCTGGTGGCCGTAGAAGGCATACGAGGGCACCCCCGCCGCGTCCAGGCCCACCAGCCCCAGCGTCGTCGGCGCGCCGCTGATGTGCAGCGCCCGCGTGTCCACCTTCTCCGCCCGCATCGCCGCCACGAGGCGCTCGCCCAGGAAGCCGCTCGACACCCCGCCGAAGAAGCAGGCCGGCTGGTCGAGCCGCGCCAGCCCCACCGCCACGTTGAAGGGCGAGCCGCCGATGCGCGCATCCATCCCCACCCCGGTCGGCGTCACACCGGTCGAGAACACATCCATCAGGGCTTCGCCGCACACCACGAACATCGATCGCTCCCACCACGGAAAAGGGCCGCCAGCATCGCGCAGTCCCGGGCCGGCAGGCTACAGGGTTTTCCATTAATCAATCAACTTGATTTATTAAACGAGGCTGCCCATACTTTGCTGCGCGTTCCCGATACGCGAACAGCTTCACAGCATCACACCGGAGACAAGACATGCGCCTCAAGACCTTGCTGCCCTTCTCGTCGATCGCCGCGGCCGCCCTGTTCGCCGCAGGCGCCCAGGCCGCCGACCCGCCCATCATCGGCCTGATCACCAAGACCGAGACCAACCCCTTCTTCGTGAAGATGAAGGAGGGGGCGAACGAGGCGGCCAAGGCCAAGGGCGCGAAGCTGCTGAGCGGCGCGGGCAAGGCGGACGGCGACAACGCCGGGCAGGTGACCGCGATGGAGAACATGATCGCCGCGGGGGCCAAGACGATCCTCATCACGCCCAGCGACTCGAAGGCCATCGTGCCGGCGATCAAGAAGGCGCGCGACAAGGGCGTGCTGGTGATCGCGCTCGACAGCCCGACCGACCCGACCGAGGGCACGGACGCGCTGTTCGCCACCGACAACTACCAGGCCGGCGTGCTGATCGGCCAGTACGCGAAGGCAGCGCTGGCGGGCAAGCCGGCGAAGATCGTGACGCTGGACCTGTTCCCCGGGCACCCGGTGGGGGCCCAGCGGCACAACGGCTTCCTGAAGGGCTTCGGCCTCGCGGCGCCGGACGCCAAGAGCAACGAGCTGGGCAAGGCAGCCGAGGTGGTGTGCATGGCCGACAGCTTCGGCGACCAGGCCAAGGGGCAGACGGCGATGGAGAACTGCCTGCAGAAGAGCCCGGAGGTGAACCTGGTCTACACGATCAACGAGCCGGCCGCGGCGGGTGCGTACAAGGCACTGAAGTCGGCGGGCAAGGAGAAAGGCGTGGTGATCGTCTCGGTGGACGGCGGCTGCCAGGGCATCAAGGACGTGGGCGCGGGCGTGATCGCGGCGACCTCGCAGCAGTACCCGCTCAAGATGGCGGCGATGGGCGTGGAGGCCGGCATCGAGTACGCGAAGACGGGCAAGAAGCCGAGCGGCTACACCGACACCGGCGTGACGCTGATCGCCGCCAGGCCGCTGGCCGGCGTCGACAGCAAGGATGTCAAGACCGGCACCGAGCTGTGCTGGGGCAAGAAGTAATCGCCGCGGCCATGGGAACCTGGAAGGACAGGCTGCCGCCGCTCGGCACGCTCGGCCCCTTCATCGCGCTGCTGCTCGCCTGCGCGTTCTTCGCGACGCAGAACGAGCGCTTCCTGACCGGCGGCAACCTGTCGCTGGTGCTGCAGCAGGTGATGGTGGTCGGCGTGATCGCGATCGGCCAGACGCTCATCATCCTCACCGCGGGCATCGACCTGTCCTGCGGCATGGTGATGGCGCTGGGCGGCATCGTGATGACCAAGTTCGCCACCGAGCTGGGCCTGCCGCCGGCGCTGGCGGTGCTGTGCGGCATCGGCGTCACGACGCTGTTCGGGCTCGTGAACGGCCTGCTCGTGACGCAGATCAAGCTGCCGCCCTTCATCGTCACGCTCGGCACGCTGAACATCGCGTTCGCGATCACGCAGCTGTATTCCAACTCGCAGACTGTCACCGACGTGCCCGAGGCCATGACGGTGCTGGGCAACACCTTCCCGCTGGGCGGCACCACCACGGTGGCGTACGGCGTGGTGCTGATGCTGGCGCTGTACGGCCTGAGCTGGTTCGCGCTGCGCGAGACGGCGGCCGGCCGCCACGTCTATGCGGTGGGCAACAACCCCGAGGCGACGCGCCTGACCGGCATCCCGACGCAGCGCGTGCTGCTCGCGGTGTACGTGCTGGCGGGGGTGTTCTACGGCGTCGCCTCGCTGCTGTCGGTGGCGCGCACCGGCGTCGGCGACCCGAATGCCGGCCAGACCGAGAACCTTGACGCGATCACCGCGGTGGTGCTGGGCGGCACGAGCCTGTTCGGCGGGCGCGGCGTGATCCTCGGCTCGCTGGTCGGCGCGCTGATCGTGGGCGTGTTCCGCAACGGCCTCACGCTGATGGGCGTGTCGTCGATCTACCAGGTGCTGGTGACCGGGGTGCTCGTGATCCTCGCCGTCGCCACCGACCAGCTCTCTCGCCGGGGGACCCGCTGATGCCTGCTCCGATCGTGATGGAAGCCCGTGGCCTGGTGAAGCGCTACGGGCAGGTGGTGGCGCTGGACGGCGCCGACTTCGAGCTGCGTGCCGGCGAGATCCTGGCGGTGATCGGCGACAACGGGGCCGGCAAGTCCTCGCTGATCAAGGCGCTGTCCGGCGCGACGATCCCCGACGAGGGCGAGATCCGGCTCGACGGGGCGCCGGTGCATTTCCGAAGTCCCATCGACGCGCGCCGCGCCGGCATCGAGACCGTCTACCAGGACCTCGCGGTGGCGCCGGCGATGAGCATCGCCGAGAACCTGTTCCTCGGCCGCGAGCTGCGCCGCCCGGGCTTCCTGGGCACGGTGCTGCGCATGCTGGACAAGAAGCGCATGCTGGCCGAGAGCGTGGCCCGCATGGAGGAGCTGAAGGTCGGCATCCGCTCGATGACGCAGGCGGTGGAGACGCTGTCGGGCGGCCAGCGCCAGTGCGTTGCGGTGGGGCGCGCGGCGGCCTTCGCGCGCCACGTCGTGATCATGGACGAGCCGACCGCGGCGCTCGGCGTCAAGGAAGGCAACATGGTGCTGGAGCTGATCCGCCGGGTGCGCGACAAGGGCCTGCCGGTGATCCTGATCAGCCACAACATGCCGCACGTGTTCGAGATCGCCGACCGCATCCACATCGCGCGCCTGGGCAAGCGGGCCGCGGTCGTGGATCCGAAGAAGATCAGCATGAGCGACACGGTGGCGGTGATGACCGGCGCGAAGCGGGTCGACGAGCTGCCGCCGGAGTGCCTGGCCTGATGGCGGAGCACCTGCGGCCGCGCGGCTCCAACCATGTGGGCATGCGCCAGTTCAACGAGCGCGTGGTGCTGCAGGCGATCCGCCTGCACGGCGCCCTGCCCAAGGCGGAGATCGCGCGCGTCACCCACCTGACGGCGCAGACGGTGCAGCTGATCATCGGCCGGCTCGAGGGCGACGGCCTGGTGCTCAAGCAGGCGCCGGTGCGCGGCAAGGTCGGTCAGCCCTCGGTGCCGATGGCGCTGAACCCGGACGGCGCGTACTCGATCGGCATCAAGATCGGGCGGCGCGGCATGGACATGCTGCTGGTGGATTTCAGCGGCCAGGTGCGCGAACGGCTGGTGCGCACCTATGCCTTCCCCGAGCCGGCGACCCTGTTCGACGAGATCGCAGCCGGCCTGCGCCGGCTGCGCGCGGCGCTCGGCCCCGAGCGCGAGCGGCTGCTGCACGGCGTGGGCGTGGCGGCGCCGCTGTCCCTGGGCGGCTGGGAGTCGCTGCTGGGTGTCGGGCCGGAGGCGGCGCAGGCCTGGGCGCGCATCGACATCCGGGCGCGGGTGGCGGCGCTGACGGAGCTGCCGGTGGTGTTCGTGAAGGACACCGCGGCGGCCTGCGTGGCCGAGCTGGTGGCGGGGCGCGGGCGCAGCATGCGCAGCTACCTCTACGTCTTCATCGACACCTTCATCGGCGGCGGGCTCGTGCTGGACAGCCAGTTGCGCGAAGGGGTGCATGGCAATGCCGGGGCGGTGGGATCGTTGGCGCTGGGCGCGGCCGGGGGGCCGGGCGCGCCGCGGCAGCTGTTGAGCATGGCCTCGCTGTTCGAGCTGGAGGCGCGCTACCGCGCGGCCGGGCTGGCGGAGGACGCGTGGCTCGACGAGCGGGCGCTGGGCGGGGCCTGGCTCGCGCCCACCGAGGCCTGGTTGCGCGACGCCTGCCCGGGGATTGCGCTGGCGGTGCACAACGCGGCCTGCCTGCTGGACCTGGAGGGCGTCATCATCGACGGTTCGTTCGGCCGCGGGCTGCTGGCGGCCCTGCTGCGCTCGCTGACCGAGGGACTGGACCGCTACAGCTGGGAAGGCGTGGCGCGGCCGGAGGTGCTGCCCGGAACGATCGGCTCGGACGCCCGCGCACTGGGCGGGGCGCTGCTGCCGCTGTACGAGAACTTCGCGCCGGACCGCGACCTGTTCCTCAAGCTTGGGTGAACCCACCCCCGAAGCGCTTCGCGCTGCCTTGGACGGCACGAGGGCCAACCGCCTCTGGCGGTTGGCGCCGCCAGCGGCCCGGCAAAGCCGGCTCCGCGGCGTCCGCTGGGAGTGCTTCGCTGCGCTCGCGGGCGCGCAGCCCGTAGGCCGGATGCCAATCCGGGATCGTCCTTCACTTTCCCGGCCGCTCCCGGATTCTGCTGCGCTGCATCCGGGCTACGGATGCGGCGATCTACCTCGACCCGAACATCATCTGCCGCGCGAGCGCCGACTTCACCGGCCGCAGCGCCTGCAGCGCGGCCATGCCCAGGCCGCGGGCCGCACCGGCGCCGGGCAGCTTCCAGGTGAAGCTGCGGGCCAGGAAATCGGTCGCCGCGATCATCGCCCAGCGGTCCGGCCCGCGCTGCCATTCCAGCCGGCGCAGCACCTGCGCCACGTCGGGGTTGCGCGCCAGCGCCCGCACCAGCTCGAACGCATCCCGCAGGCCCAGGTTCAGGCCCTGCCCCGCCACCGGGTGCAGCGTCTGCGCCGCATTGCCGATGCGCACCGTGCGGCCCTCGGTCAGCGTGCGTTCGGCACTCAGGCCCAGCGCGAAGCGCTTCAGGGGCGAGACGGCCGTCAGTTCGCCCACCTCCGGGTGGAACATCGTGTTCAGCACCGCCAGCCGCTGCCGGTCGTCCAGCGCCTCGACGGGGTCGTCCTCGCTCGCCACGCACCACACGAGCGAGGCCTGCCCGTTGCGCAGCGGCAGCAGTGCCGCCGGCCCGTGGCGCGTGAAGCGCTCGTAGGCCACGCCCGGCCGCGCGCCGGCCAGCGTCACCGTGCCGACCCAGGCGTTCTGCCGGTAGTCGTGCTGCAGCGGCGCGCGCGGCGCGCCGACGCGTTCGCGCGGCAGCCGGCTGAAGACCCCGCCCTCGGCCACCACCGCCAGGTCGAAGCGCTCGGCGATGCCGGCATCCACCTCCACCCCGCCTTCCAGCGGCTTCAGGCCCTGCACCGGCTGGCCGAAGCGGGTGTGCAGCCGCTGCGGCGCGCGCCCGGCGGCGTCCAGCCAGGCGCGCTGCAGCGGCGCGACGATGCCGCCATAGGACAGCACCGCGCCCAGCATCGGCACTGCCTCGTCCCGGGCCCGGATGCGTACCTCCGGCTCGCCGATCCAGCCCGCCAGCGGTCCGGCCAGCGACGGCGGCTGCTGCGAGACATGCACCTCGGTGATCGGCTGCGCCGCCTCCGCGTTCCAGGCGCCCAGGCGCTGCAGCAGCTGCACGCTGCCGAGCGACAGCGCCAGCGTGCGCGGATCGCCCGCCACGTCCTGGTCCAGCGGCCGGGCATCGAACACGCTGACCTCGGCTTCGGGCAGGGCCTCGGCGGCCAGCAAGGCCAGGGCCAGGCCCACCGGGCCGGCACCGACCACGGCGAGCTTGACGGGGGAAGGGCGGTCTGCAGGCGTCATGGGCCACCTCGTGTGTCGAAAACGCGGCATTGTCGCGCCGCCGCGCCCCGCCATTTTCGTGACATTCCGCACCGATCGCAGCCCCTCCGGGCCCGCCCCCCCGGTTCAGGGCATGGCCGCGCGCACGGCCGACAGATACGGTGACAGCTGTCGTACCCCTTGCCGTACCCCGATGCCCGCCTTTGCCGCTCCTGTCCGCCTGGTCCTGCTGTCTGCCGCGCTGTCCGGGCTGGGGCTCGCGGGCGGCTGCAGTCCGCAGGCCGGTGCAGCCACCGAGCAGGCCGCCTTCCTGGTCAACGGCGAGGCGGTGAGCGAACACCAGCTGGAGCTGGCGCTGCCGCGCAGCGCGATCGGCGAGAGCGAGGCCCAGGTCGACGAGGCGAGCCGCCGCGCCGTGGCCGGCCTAGTCCAGCAGTCGCTCGCGGCCCAGGCGGCACGCCAGGCCGGCCTCGACCGAGACCCCCGCATCGTGCAGATGATCGAGGCCGCACGCCGCGAGGTGCTGGCGCGGGCCTACGAAGAACGCCTGGCCGGCAGCGCGGTCGAGCCCTCCAGCGCCGAGATCGACCAGTTCTATGACAACCACCCGGCCTGGTTCGCGCAGCGCCGGCTGATGTGGGTGCAGGAGGTGGTGCTGCCGCTGCCCGCGGGGCGCCTCGACGCGCTGAAGGCCCGGCTGCAGCAGGCCGCCACGCCCGAGAAGACGATGGAGGCGCTGCGCGTCGAAGGCGTGCCGCTCACGACGCGCCAGTTCGCGCTGCAGCCGGAAGACACGCCGAAGGCGCTGCTCGACACCCTGACCGGCCTGCGCGCCGGCCAGACCCTCCTCGTGCCGCAGGAAGGCGGCGTGCGCGTGCTGACGGTGCTGCAGACGCAGGCCGCGCCGGTCTCGCGCACTGCCGCAGTCAAGGCCATCGGCGCGCAGATCCGCAGCGAGCGCCGCCGCCTGGCGGTCGAACGCGGGCTGCAGGGCCTGCAGCAGCAGGCGAAGATCGAGTACGTCGGCCGGTCCGCGCAGTGGAGCTCGGCCGCCGCGTCTGCACCGATCGCCCGCTAACTTCCGACCAGCGAGCGGCTCCACACCGGCAGCAGCCGGCGCGAGCCGCTCGCCACCGCGCAGGGCACCAGCACCGCCGCCGCGAAGAGCGCGACCAGGCCCGGTGCGCTCACCTCCACCGTGCGCCAGTGCAGCAGCCAGCTCGCCGCGAAGATCACGTACAGGTGCAGGAAGAACACCGTGAAGCTCACGTCGGCCAGGTAGTCCAGCAAGGTCAGCCGCAGGTGCCGCCAGCGCCAGGCCAGGCCGCACAACAGCGGGATGAGCAGCAGCTTCTGCACGAAGCTCCAGTCGATCGGCCCCTGGCCGTGGAACTCGAACGGTTCGCTGAAGGTGTACTTGCCGTGGTGCTCCGACAGCACCAGGTGCGCGACGAACAACACCCCGAAGGCCAGCGCGAACCAGGCCAGGTGGCGCTCGAGCACGGTCAGCGCCTGCGTGCGGTACTGCCGGCACCCCATCCCCAGCAGGTAGGCCGACAGGAAATACAGCGCCAGCGCGAGGTTGTGGTTGTGGGCGTAGCTCGGCCGGTGCATCAGGATCGACACCGGCAGCAGCAGGCCCAGCAGCGTGTAGCGCAGCGGCCGGCGCGACACCCACAGCAGCAGCGGCGAGGCGAGGTAGTAGATCGCCATCACCGGGATGAACCACAGCGCGTAGTCGATGTGGGCGCCGGGATAGAGGAAGAGGTAGGCCACCCGCTCGGGCAGCGACAGCGCCTGCAGGGCCGGCGTCGCGAAGGCGCCGCTGTCGGGACGCAGCGCGAGCACGACGGCCGGCAGCGAGGCGAGCATGAACGGCAGGATCACGTGGCGGGCCTTGACCAGCAGGTAGCGCGGGTACGAGAACGAGCCGCCCCCATGCATGAACAGGTAGCCGGAGATGAAGACGAACAGGAGCGTCGAGTTGTCCAGCAGGTCGAGCAGCGCCCCCTCCAGCAGGGGGTGCCCGCTCCAGTGGAAGAAGGGGACGCAGTGCGTGGCGACAATCAGCAGGATCGCCACCCCGCGCAGGCGGTGGATGTCGCCCAGGAAGCGCGATGCTTCGGCGGGGGCGGGCGAGACGGTGTCGGTCATGCGATACAACTGCGAGGCAGATCACCAATCAGGGGGAGAAGGCGGGGCGACCCGCGAGCGTATTATTCGCCGCACTCCGATCCCGGAGCGGGTATTTTTTTAGGAGCGTGGCGTCATGGGCCTGATGGATTTCATCAAGAAGCAGTTCATCGACATCCTCGAATGGACCGAAGCCGGCGACGGTGTGCTGGCCTGGCGCTACCCGATGGCCGACAACGAGATCCAGTACGGCGGCTCGCTCACGGTGCGCGAATCGCAGATGGCGGTGTTCGTCAACGAGGGCAAGGTGGCCGACGTCTTCGGCCCCGGCACCTACAAGCTGACCACGCAGACGCTGCCGGTGCTGACCTACCTGAAGAACTGGGACAAGCTGTTCCAGAGCCCGTTCAAGAGCGACGTCTACTTCTTCAGCACGCGCCAGCAGATCGACCAGCGCTGGGGCACGACCCAGCCGGTGACGATCCGCGACAAGGACTTCGGCGCGGTGCGCCTGCGCGGCTTCGGCAACTACGCCTACCGCATCGCCGACCCGAAGCTCTTCCACACCCAGGTCTCCGGCACGCGCCAGAGCTACACCGCCGCCGAGCTCGACGGCCAGCTGCGCGCGCTGATGCTGCAGCACATCTCGGACGCGGTCGCCTCCAGCGGCATTGCCTTCCTCGACCTGGCCGCCAACCAGGTGGCCTTCGCGAAGGCGCTGCAGCAGGCGACCCAGCCGGCGTTCAACCAGCTCGGCCTGCAGCTGGAGAGCGTGACGCTGCAGAACATCTCGCTGCCCGAGGAGCTGCAGAAGATCCTCGACCAGAAGATCGGCATGGGCATGGTCGGCAACGACATGGGCAAGTTCATGCAGTACCAGACGGCGCAGTCGCTGCCCAAGTTCGCCGAAGGCGCGGCGGGCGGCGGGGTGGTCGGCGATGCCATGGGCCTCGGGGCCGGCGTCGCGCTGGGCCAGGTGATGGCACAGCAGCTCAACCAGGGCCTGCAGCAGCCGCCGGCGGCCGGTGCTGCCGGGGCGGCCGCCGCGGGTTCCGCCGCGATCCGTCCGGACGAGGTGATGGCGACGCTGGAAAAGCTGGCCGACCTCAAGGGCAAGGGCATCCTGACCCAGGAGGAGTTCGACGCCAAGAAGGCCGAGCTCCTGAAGAAGCTGGTCTGATGAGGCCGGCCACCACCACGTCGCTGCGCGGCGCTGGCTGAGCACGCCCCTTCTTGGCGACCGAACCCAGCCCCCAGCGCGCCTACCGGGCGGCCTGCCCGAACTGCGGCGCCGAGGTCGAGTTCCGCTCGGCCGCGTCGGCGTTCGCCGTCTGCAGCTTCTGCCGCAGCACGGTGGTGCGCGACGGCGACGCGCTGCGCCGGATCGGCCAGAGCGCCGAGCTCTTCGACGACCACTCGCCGCTGCGGCTCGGGGCGTCGGGCCGTGTCCAGGGCGCCGGCTTCACGCTCGTGGGCCGGCTGCAGTACCGCTATGCCGAGGGCACCTGGAACGAGTGGCACGCGCTGTTCGACAACGGCCGCAGCGGCTGGCTGTCCGAGGACAACGGCCGCTACGTGCTGGCCTTCGACCAGCCGCTGGAGGCGGCGCCGCCCGACGCGGCGAGCCTGCGCCCCGGCCAGCAGTTGCCGGTCAACGGGCAGGTGTGGTCGGTGGCCTCGGTGGCCGCGGCCCGGCTGATCGCGGCCGAGGGCGAGCTGCCGACGAAGCCGAACACCGAGCGCGGCTTCGTCGTCATCGACCTGCGCAGCACGCGCGACGAGGTCGGCACGCTGGACTACGGCGATCCGGCGGCGGTGAAGTGGTCGATCGGCCGCTCGGTCGCGATCAGCGAATTGGCGATGACCGGCCTGGCCGAGGAAGCCGGCGGCAAGACCCTCAAGGCGCGCAGCATCGAGTGCCCGAGCTGCGGCGCCTCGCTCGAGGTGAAGCTGTCGACCACCCAGTCCATCGTCTGCCACCAGTGCCATGCGGTGGTCGACGTGTCGCAGGGCGTGGGCGGCGAGCTCGCGCACTATGTGCAGGAGAACGGCAGCGAGCCGCAGATTCCGCTCGGCAGCGTCGGCACGCTCGACCTGCTGGGCCGCGGCCCGTTGCCCTGGCAGGTGGTGGGCTATGTCGAGCGCTGCGAGCTGCCCGACGGCGACGGCGAGCAGAGCTTCTGGCGCGAATACCTGCTCTACCACCGCACCGAGGGCTTCGCCTTCCTGGTCGATGCCGAGGACGGCTGGAGCTGGACCGCGCCCATCACCGGCGTGCCGCAGCAGCAGGCCGGCGGTGCCGCGGTGTCGTACCGCGGCGTCGCGTACAAGCGGCTCTACACCTACACCGGCCAGGTCACCTACGTGCTGGGCGAGTTCTACTGGCAGCTGTCGCGCGACCAGCGCACGCTGAACACCGACTACCAGGCGGGCAGCCGGCGCCTGAACCGCGAGCAGGCGGGCGACGAGATCGTCTGGTCGGCTGGCGACACGCTGAGTGCCGAGGCCGTGCGCGCGGCCTTTCGCCTGGCGCCGGCCCAGCGCGCGGCGCTGCAGCGCGACGTGCTGCCCTCGTCCGGATCGGGCGGGCTGCTCGCGAAGGTCTTCCTCGCGATGTTCCTGATCGCGGTGATCCTGATCCTGTTCCGCTGCGACGACCGCGACAGCGACTGCGCGGGGCTGCGCACGACCTACGGCGAGAATTCGCAGCAGTACATCAACTGCCTGAACAGCAACCGCGGCGGCATCCGCACCAGCGGCGGCTCGTTCGGCGGCTTCTCCAGCGGCGGCGGCCACAAATGAAGCCCGCGACGCCGTTTGCCATCATCACGTCCAACCACGACAGGAGGCCCTCATCATGATGGGAATCGAATGGATGAAGCCCGGCATCTTCGTCGGCTCCATCCTGTTTGCATTGATCGGCGTGCTGGTCTTCTGGATCAGCTTCATCATCGTCGACAAGATCACGCCCTACGACCTGTGGGGCGAGATCGTCGAGAAGAAGAACGTCGCGCTGGCCATCGTGGTCGGCGCGATGTGCATCGCGATCGGCATGATCGTGTCCGCCGCCATCCACGGCTGACGGCAGCCCCGACGGACGGCCACGGAGCGAATGGACCCGACGCGCGCTGACGCTGCTTCCCCGTCCGAGCCGGCCCCGCCCGGCATCCGCCCGGCCGAGGTGGCGCTGCTCGCGTCCGTCTTCGTGGTGGCGGCGTGCGGGCTCGTCTACGAGCTCGCCGCCGGCGCGTTGGCGAGCTACCTGCTGGGCGATTCGATCCTGCAGTTCTCGACCGTGATCGGGGCCTACCTGTTCGCGATGGGCATCGGCTCGTACCTGTCGCGCTTCTTCGATCGCCAGATGGTGGCGCACTTCCTGCGCATCGAGCTGCTGGTCGGGCTGGTCGGCGGGCTGATGCCGCTCGCGCTGTTCGCGCTGCAGACCCTGGCCGCGCCGTCCTTCCGCTTCGCGCTGTATGCGCTGGTGCTGCTGGTGGGCACGCTGGTGGGGCTGGAGATCCCGCTCGTGATGCGCATCCTGAAGCGGCACTTCCGCGCGCGCTATGCGCTGAAGGACCTGGTCTCGCAGGTGCTGACTTTCGACTACCTGGGGGCGCTGGCGGTGGCGGTGGCCTTCCCGCTGGTGTTCGTGCCGCAGCTCGGGCTGATCCGCACCGGCGCCTTCTTCGGCCTGCTGAACGCCGCGGTGGCGGTGTGGGCGCTGTGGCTGTTCCGGGGCGAGCTGCGCCGCGTCGGCATGCACGCGCTGGCCTGTGCCGGCGTGGTCGGTGCGCTGCTCGCCGCTTTCGCCGGGGCGGACCGCGCGAGCAGCTGGGCCGAGGACCGCTTCTACGCCGATCGCATCGTCTACAGCGCGAACAGCGCCTACCAGCGCATCGTCGTCACCGCCAGTCCGGTCGGCGTGCGGCTGTTCCTGAACGGCAACCTGCAGTTCCACTCGCGCGACGAGTACCGCTATCACGAGGCCCTGGTGCATCCGGCGATGGCCGGGCACGGCGCGGCGCGCCGGGTGCTGGTGCTGGGCGGCGGCGACGGCATGGCGGTGCGCGAGATCCTGAAGTACCCCGGCGTCGAGCAGGTGACGCTGGTCGAGCTCGACCCGCACATGACGACGCTGTTCGCGCAGGCGCCGATGCTGCGCGCGCTGAACGCCGATGCCCTGCATTCGCCGAAGCTGCGCATCGTCAACGCCGACGCCTTCGCCTGGCTGGAGCAGAACCCCGGTGCGTTCGACGTGATCGTGATCGACTTCCCGGATCCGACCAACTTCTCGATCGGCAAGCTCTACACCAGCGCCTTCTACCGGCTGGTGGATCAGCACCTGAACGCCGCCGGCTATGCGGTGGTGCAGACGACCTCGCCGCTGATCGCGCGGCGCAGCTACTGGACGGTCGCGACCACGCTGGAGTCGGTCGGGCTGCAGGTGACGCCGTACCACGCGCACGTGCCGAGCTTCGGCGAATGGGGGTTCATCCTGGCGAGCCGGCGGCCGTACCGCATGCCGACACAGCTGCCGGCGGGGCTGCGCTTCCTCGGCATCCCGGGCCTGCCGGCCCTGTTCGATTTCCCGCCCGACATGGCGCGCGTGCCGACCGAGGTGAACCGACTGTCGAACCAGGTCCTCGTGCAAACTTTTGAAGAGGAGTGGGGCAAGGTGCACCAATGAAGCTCGACCGGCGTGGATGGCTGGCGGGCGCGGCGGCCCTGCCTTTCGCGGGGCTCGCGGGGTGCCGGCCGGCGCGCGCGGCGTATGGCGGCGAATGGCTGGGCGCGGAGCACGAGCGCGGGCACCGCCTGCGCGACGGCGGGCGGACGCTGCCCGAGCCGCTCGTGCACCGGCGCGCCGGCGTGCTGGTGATCGGCGCGGGCATCGCCGGCCTGGCGTGCGCGCGGACCCTGGCAAGGGCCGGCATCGACGATGTCCACGTCTTCGACCTGGAGGACAGCGCCGGCGGCAACAGCCGCGGCCACCACATGGGCGGCATGGCCTGCCCGCTCGGGGCGCACTACCTGCCGGTGCCGAACGAGGACGCGGTCGAGCTGGTCGAGCTGCTGGAGTCGCTGGGCCTGCGCCGCACCGAGCACGGACGGCCGGTCTACGACGAGCGCCACCTGTGCCACAGCCCGCAGGAGCGGCTGTACCTCGACGGGCACTGGCACGACGGGCTGCTGCCGCCGGTGGAGGCCTTGCCCGAGGTGCAGCGCGCGGCGACGCGGGACCAGTACCGGCGCTTCGCCGACCTGGTGGCGCGTGTCGGTCCGCCGGGCAGCTTCGCGATGCCGACGGCGCGCGCCGCGTGGACGCCGGCGATGCAGGCGCTGGACGGCCAGACCTTCGCGCGCTGGCTGGACGAGCAGGGCGTGACCGCGCCGGCGCTGCGCTGGTACCTGGACTACTGCTGCCGCGACGACTATGGCGCGGGGGCGAAGCAGGTCTCGGCCTGGGCGGGGCTGCACTACTTCGCGAGCCGGCACGGCTTCCACGCCCCGGGGGACGACGTCCATCCGCACGACGAGGGCGTGCTGACCTGGCCGGAAGGCAACGCCTGGCTGGCGCAGCGCCTGGCCGAGCCGCTGAGCGGGCGGGTGCACGACGGGTGCATCGCGCTGGCGCTGGAAGAGGCGCGGCACGAGGTGGTGCTGGACCTGTGGAACGACAAGGCGCGGCGCACCGAGCGCTGGGTGGCGCCGCAGGCGGTGCTGGCGATCCCGCTGTTCATCGCGCGGCGCGTGCTGCGCACGCCGCCGGCCGCGCTGGCCGCCGCGGTCGCCCCGATGCGGCACGCGCCGTGGCTGGTGGCGAACCTGCAGCTCGAGGCGGCGCTGCACGACGTGCCGGGCGCGCCGCCGTCCTGGGACAACGTGATCTACGGCGGCCCGACGCTGGGTTATGTGGATGCGATGCACCAGTCGACGCGGCCGTATGCGGGGCCGACGGTGCTGACGGCGTACTGGGCGCTGGGCGGCGACGACGAGACGCAGCTGCTGGCACAGCGCCGGCGCCTGCTGGAGCAGCCCTGGGCGGCCTGGACGCAGGCGGTGGTGCAGAACCTGGCGACGGCCCACCCCGACCTGCCGGGGAAGCTGCTGCGCGTGGACCTGATGCGCTACGGGCACGCGATGAGCATCCCGCGGCCCGGGGTGCGCGGCCATCCCGCGCTGGCGGCGCTCACCCAGGCGCGCGGGCGGGTGCACTTCGCGCACGCGGACCTGTCGGGGTACTCGGTGTTCGAGGAGGCGTTCTTCCACGGGCAGGCGACGGCGCTACGGATCGTGGCGGCAACCAGGAAGTGAACGACGATCCCCGGATTGACATCCGGGCTACATGACGACTGCTCGCGGGGATGTGGGCCGGCTTGGGGCGGGCCGGCGGTCGGCCCGCCCC